>ADIG01001036.1_pt1 | contig 156732 bp, 139 predicted proteins | sample 268288 | NCBI WGS metagenome assembly ADIG01 (sample SAMN02954299, study PRJNA39533) | groundwater metagenome | biome: aquatic; feature: FW106 well; material: groundwater; isolation source: FW106 well in Area 3 of the Oak Ridge Field Research Center (FRC) near the... | place: USA: Oak Ridge, TN ...
ATGGGCAACGAAGACATCCCGCAGCCACGCCCTCGACTGACCGACGAGGCGGCTACCCAGATGCTGGACTTCCTCTACGACCTGGTCGCCGACTTCGAGTCGGCCTATGCCGGCCAGATCCTTCGGCACCGTCAGGCCGAGGCAGAACACCAGCGCGACCTCAGCCCACTCCCCCCGTTCGGCGATCCCGACGGCGATCCCTTCTGAAACCGTCAAACCCCGCCGCCTGACAGCGGCGGCTTCACGCCCGGCGACCCTCAATCATGCTGATCAGAGGGTCATCAAAGAGCGTGCTCATGCTCAACCAGCTTTATTTGAAGTCGGAACTTAGGGACGACAGCTTGGTCTCCAAGCAGGACGACATGCTGTATGCCCTTACTGATGACGATGATCCGTGGACGAAGATTGTTCGAGAGTATCTCGGTCTAACAGCAGGACGAGTATTTGATGATGAGTGATTCCTGCCGCTTGAATATGCTTACCATGTAATGGTTTTAGGTGGTAAGCGCATTTATGCGTAGAAGAATGTTTCTTACGCCAGCAGCAGTCCAGCGACCACCACGCTGTGTACCCACACCGTGTGCCTCGAGAGATTTGGCAAGGCTTGAATAAGAAGTCGCGCCCTGTGCGTGGAGTGCTTGCATCACAGTCTTGATGCCTTTCGCAAAGGCATCTGCCTGTTCGCGCGTCTTATCAGATGCCATCTTTGATTGATTGGCAGCATTCGGGTTGCCGAGACGGACGCCGCGAGCTTTGGCGGCAGCAAGGGATGCCTTGGTACGCTGTGCAATGACTTCTCTTTCATATTCAGCTACTGCGGCAATGATATGGATGGTGAGCTTGTTTGCATGCGGCATGTCTGCTGCGACAAACTCGACGCCTGACCGTAGAAGTTCGGAGATGAAATGGACGCTACGAGCCAGACGGTCAAGCTTGGCAATGACAAGCATTGCCTTTTCAGAGCGACATTGCTTCAAGGCTGCTTTCAACTCGGCTCGCTCGTCGATAGCCCCCGACTCCACTTCCCTGCGTTCAGCGATGAGCGTGCCTCCTACGGATTGAACATAGGCTTGGACTGCGGCTCGCTGCGCATCTAGCCCCAAGCCGCTTTGTCCTTGGCTAGTCGTTGAAACCCTGTAGTACGCGATAAATGAAGACGTTGCCATCAGATCCTATAAAACCCAATTGAACATTTGGGTTTTATAATATGTGCTGCTGCCACAAAGGTAAACCCCCAATGAATGCCGATTTGGGCAATTTTGCGCCGTACAAGTTCCTGTTTTTGAATGCCTTTCAGACGACAAATCTGTGGATAAATTGTGGATAACTCGACGAGGTCAAACCTGCCAGATAAATACACCAGGACCGTGGAAGCTGCCACGGCGTCGCCTTTGTGGGCGTGTCAGTCCCTTCAGGGCAGGGTCCTCAGATCGCCGTAGCTGGCGGCTTATAAATGACTATTGCCTGAGAGGTGAGACATGAAAACTCGTGAATACCTCATGCACAAGTACGAGAGCTACGAAGCTCAAGGTCATTCGATCTTCGCAGTGACGCTGTCAACGTATGTCAAGGACGATGAACTTGCCTCAAGTGACGACATGAGAAAGTTCTGGGATTTTCATTTCATATACCGAGTGGATAAATGTCTGCCGTATAAGCTGAAGAAAAAGTTCGATCACGACTTCGTCGTCGAACGATCAAAGGCAGGGCATTACCATTACCACGGATTGTTGGCTTTCACAGATGAAGCCGGCAAAAAGATCTGGCGCGATGGAGAACTAAACACTCAGTTGCAGCGTGATCTAAATTCGTTTCGTTCAAAAGGCATCGATCGACCATTTCGGGTGAATACGTACTTCATCGAACAGAAGAGGTCATGCGGGATCGGTGCGTGGATTACATATATCACGAAAGCAAAGGAGATCCCTATGGCGAGTACATACGACAGGAGATCTTTCAACCAAGAGGAGTGGCGTAGTGACTACGCAAAAAGAAAATCAGCTACAGCGACAGGTTCAGGACCTTGCAAAACATTCGAAGGTTGCGAAGCGACTCATGCCGTTCGAGAAGCGCGTCGAACGAGTTGAAGATCTATTGACCGGTATCTTAGAAGTATTGCTCAAGACGTTGCTTGTCCCGCGTTGATCTTGCGATTGGTAAGAAGCTTCTTCATCCTTGGATCTTTCTTGAACCTCAAGGCGACATCCTGCCAGCCGTCGATGGCTTGAGTGTCGCTGTTCCGATATAGAATCTTAAGCATGAAAGAGTACTGTCTTAGATTCTTCTCGACCTGCTGCGCGGTTTGTAGATCAACGGGTCGGCGCTTGGGGTCGATTTCAAGTGCGTCGTCTTGGCGTATGTGAATTGGCTCGACAGTGATGCGCTCAATGAGACGGTGAAGTTCGCTTGCAAGCGAGCGGCGAATCCTTTCTGGTGATTCAGTCGCGTCTGATTCCTTGATCTTCTTGAGCAGGGAGCCGATGACTTCTTGCCTGACCTTGGGGCTGATAGTCATCAGGTCATTGATTTCAAGTTCGGCTGTCTCGATCTTGATGTTGAATTCGCCAAGCTCCTTTTCGAGTTTGGCGAGCGCATCGTTGAGAGACGTGCTCGTGTTTGATCCATCTTCGATTGTTTTTATGATGCGTGCAATTTTCGTGTTGATCCCGTCACGGTCAACATGAAGCATGCTTAGGTCGTGCTGCAAATCTGCGAGGCGCTGCTGGCGGGAGCTGCCGCCCAGGACCTTGCCTACATCGAGGGTTTCGATGGCGTGCAGAACCTTGCTCTCAACGATCTCATACCGAAACGGGCGCGCTTTGCAGCTTCCGCCTGCAAGAGCCACGGAACAGCGCAGATATTGTCCACCACCCTTCGGCGCTCGACCCTTGTCCAAGTAGCGCATACCTGCGGAGCATTTGCATCTGAGCAATCCAGTGAGCAGGTTGGCATAGGTTGCTCCCTTCCTGCCGCCCCCCCTCGTACGCCTGCTGGCTTTGGCTTGGGCTGCTTCGAGGAATTGTTGGGATGAGATGATCGCAGGGTAGTAGCCCTGTATCGGGTCGCCATCATCCACCAGCCTGCGTTTTTTGTCTTTATCAACTTGAACGGTGTGAGGCTGAAATTCGCCAAGCACCGTGCGGCTTGCAAGAATCTTCTTGATGTATGTGTCTCGCCATACTGCATTCTTCCGATTGCCCCAAGGTTTGATGCCACGCTTATTGAGATACTGGGCAACGGAGTAAGCGCCGTAGCCATTGCAGGTCATATCAAAAATTTCTTTGATGATCTCAACTCGCTCGGGAATTTCTACGATCTCGTTCTTGGCCCTGTCGGCACGAAGCCAAGCTGGCACCTTGCTTGTCAGGATGGTTCCAGATGTACGTAAACGCTCGCGCTTCCCGATCCATGTGTGCGACAAGAGGTCGGCTTTCCGTTTTGATTCCTCATGCGCACGCGCCATTGAGCCAAGCGCGATGTAAAGCTGGAAGCTCTGATTTTCGATGGTCTCTTCCGAATAAGTCTGCCCATCATCAAGCGTCACCAGAATGATGCCCTTGTTGATGATGTCGCTGAGACGAGCAAACGCCTTGGTGACCTTGTCTCTGCTTAGCCTGTCCATGGATTCCACGATCAGGTAGCTGCCGCGTTCAATGTCGCCGCTATCCACAAGATCCTTGAATCTGGCTAGTTCACCGAACTCGGCGTTACTTCCACGAAAGGCAGATATCCCAAGATCGTCGAAGCTCTCGATAAACTCCAGACCGTGTTTTTCGGTGTAGTCGCGCGTGCGCGACAACTGACGACGTTTCGAATCACCCTTCAACTGTTCGGGGGTGGACATACGGATGTAGGAGTAAGCCTTGGGCCTTGGCTTCTCTGCTGGAGCCGTGGACGGCTGATCCTTCTTCATGTGCATGCAAAATCCCCTTGAAGGGTCATGGACTTTATTTGGACATTATAGGTTGCTGGTCGGGCCGCCCGGCACCGGCAAGACCATGCTGGCCGAACGCCTGCCCGGCATCCTGCCGCCGTTGTCCGAATCCGAAGCACTGGAGACCTGCGCGGTGTTGTCGGTCTCCGGCCAGGTCACCGACCTGGCGCGCTGGCGGCGGCGGCCGTTCCGTGCGCCGCACCACACCGCCTCGGCGGTGGCCCTGGTTGGTGGCGGTTCCTACCCGCGCCCGGGCGAGATCTCGCTGGCGCATAACGGCGTGCTGTTTCTGGACGAGCTACCCGAGTTCAGCCGGCATGTGCTGGAGGTGCTGCGCGAGCCGATGGAATCGGGCCACATCATGATCTCGCGGGCGGCTCGGCAGTCGACGTTTCCCGCCCAGTTCCAGCTGGTGGCCGCGATGAATCCCTGCCCCTGCGGCTACGCCGGCGATCCGCGCTGCCAGTGCACGCCGGATCAGGTGCAGCGTTACCGTTCGCGTATTTCCGGGCCACTGCTGGATCGCATCGATCTCTGCGTGCAGGTGCCGCCGGTACCGCTGGCTGAACTGGGCACGCCGCGCAATGACCGTGACGAGGATTCCGCCACGGTGCGCACGCGCGTGCTCAAAGCGCGCAGGCAGTCGCTGATGCGTGCCGGGCGGCCAAACGCGGAAATCAGCACGCGCGAACTGGAACGCGACTGCGCGTTGGGTGCGCCGGAGCGGCGCTGGTTCGAGGGTGCACTGGAGCGGCTCGGCCTGTCCGCCCGCGCCTACCACCGGGTGCTGCGGGTGGCTCGCACCATCGCCGATCTGGATAGTGGCGCGGCCCTGCTGGAGCGCGAATACCTGGCCGAAGCGCTGCAGTATCGCCGCCTCTGAAGGCAGGAGTGAGTGCAGAGGAGTGAGAAGTGAGAGAAAGCACGCATCTGCTCTTGCTCACTCCCCACTCCTCTGCACTCACTCCTCGCTTTTCGGACGCTGGACGTGCACGCCGCCGCGTGTTTCGATGGCGGCCCGATGTGTCCAAGGATTGCCATGATTATCGAGCTTGGCCTGATGCTCGCCGGGATGCTGATGATCGGTTTCCTGGCGCAATGGCTGGCGTGGCGGGTGAAGTTGCCGGCGATTCTGTTTTTGCTGCTGGCCGGCATTGTGCTCGGTCCGGTGAGCGGCGTGCTGAACCCGGACAAGCTGCTGGGCGACCTGCTGTTTCCGATCGTGTCGCTGGCGGTGGCCGTGATCCTGTTCGAGGGCAGCCTGACCCTGCGTTTCCACGAGCTGCCTGGCATCGGGAAGGCCGTGCGCGGCTTGGTTACCTACGGCGCCATCGCCACCTTGCTGCTGCTGGCATGGGCCGCGCATGCCATGGCCGGGGTGAGCTGGCCGATCGCCTTGCTGTATGGCGCACTGGGTAGCGTAACCGGGCCGACGGTGATTGCGCCGATGCTGCGCACGCTGCGGCCAAACGCACGTATCGCCAACACGCTGCGCTGGGAAGGCATTGTGATCGACCCGCTGGGCGCGTTGTTCGCGGTGCTGATCTTCGAGGCGATCGTGTCGCGCGAGCAAGGCCATACGATCGGTGTGTTCATCGCCACTATCGGCAGTGGCGTGGTGATCGGTGCCGTGGCGGCGTGGCTGGTGGCATTTTTCCTGCGTCGGCAGATGATTCCCGAATACCTGCAGAACTACGCCGTGCTGGCTGCCGTGTTGCTGGCCTTCAGTCTTTCCAACGCGCTTACCCACGAATCGGGCCTGCTGGCGGTGACGATCATGGGGATCGCGCTGGGCAACATACGCGGCGTGCACATGGACGACATTCTGGACTTCAAGGAAAGCCTCACCACCGTGCTGGTGTCGGTATTGTTCATCCTGCTGGCGGCGCGATTGCCATGGCCATTGCCGCCGGGGATGCTGGTGGCCGGCATCGCCTTGTTTGCGGTCGCCCAATTGATTGTGCGGCCGCTGACTGTGTCGCTGGCCAGCGTAGGCAGCCAACTCAGCTGGCGCGAGCGTGCGCTGATTGGCTGGGTGGCGCCGCGCGGCATCGTGGCGGCGTCGGTGTCGGCGCTGTTCGCCTTACGCCTGGATGCGCTGGACGTGCCCGGTGCCGACGCGCTGGTGCCGCTGATCTTCACCCTGATCATCGGCACGGTGGTACTGCAGAGTGCGACTGCGCGGCCGCTGGCGATCTGGTTGAAAGTGGCCGAGCCGGAACCGCACGGCGTGTTGATCTTCGGCTCCGATGCGGTCGCCCGTGCGATCGGCAAGGCGCTCGGCGAGGCCGGTTTCCGCGTGGTGCTGGCCGACGACGAGTGGGAAGGCATCCGGCTGGCCCGCATGGAGGGCCTGACCACGTTCTTCGGCAACCCGGCCTCGCCGCATGCCGAGCTGCATCTGGATCTCACCGGTATCGGCCGGTTGCTGGCCTTGTCCACCCATCGCGAGCGCAACTCGCTGGCGTGCGTGCATTACCGCCAGGAGTTCGGTCGCGAGAAGGTTTACCGGCTGCGCAACCTAACCCCGCTGGAAAACACCGATCGCGCCGCCCTGGCGGGCAACCTGCTGGCGCCGCCGTTGTTCGACGAGACGATCACCCACGGCCGCTTCGCCGAGATGCTGGAGCAGGGTTGGCGGATCAAGCTGACCAAGCTCACCGACACCTTCGACTGGCCGCAGTTTATCGAGCAATACGGCTCGGCCAGCGTGCTGATGTTCGCTGTGGAAGAGAAAGGGACCCTGCGGGTCGCCTCGACCAAGCGCAAGCTGGAACCGAAATCGGGCTGGACCGTGATCGTGCTGGTACCGCCGCCCGATCCGGCCCCGAGTAACTGTGACCCTGACCGGTAGGAGCCCGCTTGCGGGCGATGCTGTTGCTCTGATGCCTGGAATCGATCAAGGCGAAAGCATCGCCCGCGAGCGGGCTCCTACCGGTGTGTCACGCAGCGGCGGTCTGCTTGAACTGCGCTTCCTCGGTGGAGCCGATCAGGGCGGTGGTCGAGGACTGGCCCTGCTGGATCGTCTGGGTGACGGCGTCGAAGTAGCCGGTGCCGACTTCGCGCTGGTGCTTCACCGCCGTGAAGCCACGATCGGCAGAGGCGAACTCCTTCTCCTGCAGCTCGACGAAGGCGCTCATCTGGCGGCGGGCATAGTTGTAGGCCAGGTCGAACATGCCGTAGTTGAGGCTGTGGAAGCCGGCCAGGGTGATGAACTGGAACTTGTAGCCCATCGCGCCGAGTTCCTTCTGGAAGCGGGCGATGGTCGCATCGTCCAGGTTCTTCTTCCAGTTGAAGCTGGGCGAGCAGTTGTAGGCCAGCATCTTGCTCGGGAACTTCGCGTGGATCGCCTCGGCGAAGCGGCGCGCAGCCTCCAGGTTCGGCTTGCTGGTCTCGCACCAGATCAAGTCGGCGTAGGGCGCGTACGCCAAGCCGCGGCTGATCGCCTGGTCCAGGCCGGGCTTGACCCGGAAGAAGCCCTCGACGGTGCGCTCGCCGGTGAGGAACGGCCGGTCATTCGCGTCGATGTCGGAGGTCAGCAGGTCGGCGGCATCGGCATCGGTGCGCGCCACCAGCAGGGTCGGCACGCCGGCGACGTCGGCGGCCAGGCGCGCGGCGTTCAACTTGTCGACCGCCTCGCGGGTGGGCACCAGCACCTTGCCGCCCATGTGGCCGCACTTCTTCACCGCGGCCAGCTGGTCCTCGAAGTGCACGCCGGCGGCGCCAGCTTCGATCATCGCCTTCATCAGCTCGAACGCGTTCAGCACGCCGCCGAAGCCGGCCTCGGCGTCGGCCACGATCGGCGCCAGCCAGTCGATCTCGTCGTTGCCTTCAGCGTGGTGCAACTGGTCGGCGCGCAGCAAGGTGTTGTTGATGCGCTTGACCACCAGCGGCACCGAGTTGGCCGGGTACAACGACTGGTCGGGATACATCTCGCCGGCCACGTTGGCGTCGGCGGCCACCTGCCAGCCGCTCAGGTAAATGGCCTGCAGGCCGGCCTTGACCTGCTGCATGGCCTGGTTGCCGGTGAGTGCGCCGAGCGCATTGACGAAATCTTCCTCGTGCAACGATTTCCAGAGGCGCTCAGCGCCGCGGCGGGCCAGTGAGTGTTCAACCTGCACCGTACCGCGCAGGCGCACGACGTCATCGGCGGAATAGTTGCGCTGGACGCCGACCCAGCGGGGATTGTTCTTCCATTCCAGGCTGATCTGTTCGGCGGTGGGCAGGTGGCTCTTCATGGCATGACTCCGTGGTGTCTTCAATCCCTCTCCGGGTGGGAGAGGGGAGGGTGAACTTTCAAAGTTGGTCGTAGGCGGGCAGGGTGAGGAAATCACCCAGTTCGTCCGCGTGGGTCATCGTGGAAATCAGTGCGGCGGCGGCATCGGCACGGCTGGCGCCGGGATGCTGACTCTCGCGCAGGTGGTGGGTATGCGCGGCGAGCGCCTGGTCGAACAGGGCGAAATCGATCGGCGCCTCGTCGGGGAACTCGACGCCATCGTGATGCAGCCATTGCCACAGCTGGGCGCGGGCGATCTCGGCGGTGGCGGCGTCTTCCATCAGGTGATGGATGGGCACGCAGCCCAGGCCATCGAGCCACGCGGCAGTATAGCGCAGGCAAACCTCGACGTTGTTGTCGAAACCGGCGCGGCTGATCGTGCCGCCGGGCGCGGCGAGCAACTGCTCGCGCGTTACCTGGACGTCCTCGCGCAGCTTGCCGAGCTGGTTTGGCGCGGGCATGTACTTGTCGAAGATCTCCTGCGCCACCGCCACCAGCGCCGGATGGGCGACCCAGGTGCCATCGTGGCCAGCCTGCACTTCGCGCAGCTTGTCCGCGCGTACCTTGTCCAGCGCGGCCTTGTTCGCCGCCTCGTCGCCCTTGATCGGGATCTGTGCGGCCATGCCGCCCATCGCAAAGGCGCCGCGGCGGTGGCAGGTCTTGATCAGCAGTTCGGAATAACCTTTCAGGAACGGCACCGTCATGCCGACCTGGCCGCGCTCCGGCAGCAGACGGTCGGGATGACCCCTCAGAGTTTTCAGATAGGAAAAGATGTAGTCCCAACGGCCGCAGTTGAGACCGACGATGCGCCGGCGCAGCGCATGCAGGATCTCGTCCATCTGGAACGCGGCCGGCAGCGTCTCGATCAGCACGGTGGCCTTCATGGTGCCCACTGGTAGCTGCAGCTCGTCTTCGGCGGCGCTCATCACCTCGTCCCACAGCGCGGCCTCTTCCATCGCCTCCAGCTTGGGCAGATAGAAGTACGGGCCGCGGTCGCGGCGCTGCAGGGCACGCGCGTTGTGAAACACGAACAGGCCGAAGTCGACCAGCGCGCCGGACATCGGAGCGCCGTCTACGCAGAAGAAGCGATCGTGCAGATGCCAGCCGCGTGGGCGCACCACCAGCACGGCGGGGTTGTCGTCGACGCGGTAGCTCTTGCCTTCAGGCGAGCGAAATTCGATGCTGCCAGCCACCGCGTCACGCAGGTTGATCTGGCCGTCGAGCTGGTTGGCGAAGGTCGGCGAGGAGGAGTCCTCGAAGTCGGCCATGAACACCTTGGCCCCGGAGTTCAGCGCGTTGATAATCATCTTACGCTCGACCGGGCCGGTGATCTCGACACGACGATCGCGCAGCGCGGCGGGAATCGGCGCCACGGTCCAGTCCGCGGCGCGCAGCTGCACGGTGTCGGCCCGGAAGTCAGGCAGGCCGCCGGCATCGTAGAGCGCCTGGCGCTCGCGCCGGGCCTGCAACAGACGCTGCCGCGAGGCCTCGAAGTGGCGATGCAACTGCGCCAGGAAGGCCAGTGCCGCCGGCGTCAGGATGCCCTCGTAAGCGGTGCCATCGGCGAGGACCTCGGCCATGCCTGCATCGAGTCGTTCCTGCGCTACTGCCATGATCTCGCTCCGTGTCGTGGATGACTCGAAATTAGGCCATGAGAGGGTGGTTTGACAAACTAAATGTTTCAATCATTAATATGAGTATTGTCAATACAGGCGGTAAGATGCTGAAATCACTCAATGAAAAATTCTGATGGCATACAAGACCGGTCGAAAAAATCGCGCGGCAGCGCAACAAAAAAGCGTGCCGCTCGCGAAGCGTCGGCCGAAAGCAGCGGTCGCTACTACTACAAAGGCAATCGCCACAAGCAGTTACGCGCCTTTGTCAGTGTGGTGAAGCTGGGTACGCTGACTCGTGCCGCGGAAGCGCTATTCGTGTCGCAGCCCACGATCAGCCTGCAATTGCAGGCGTTGGAGCGGGAGCTGGGAGTGATCCTGATGGACCGCCGCCGCCGCCGCATCAACCTCACCGACGCGGGCGAGGCCTTGTACGAGCTCGCGCGGCCGCTGGTCGAGGGCTGGGAAACGCTGGATCGGGACTTCCAGGCCAAGGTGAAGGGCTTGCAGGCCGGCCGGCTGGTGATCGCGGCGGGCACCTCGACCATCCAGTACCTGCTGCCGGAGCTGGTGCGTCGTTACCGCGCGCTCTTTCCCGCAGTGCGGCTGCAACTGGCCAATGTCACCGGCAAGGATGGTATGGCGTTGTTGCGTGCCGACGGTGCGGACTTCGCGGTCGGCTCCATGCTGGACGTGCCCAATGACATCGCCTGGGCGCCGGTGCACCACTACGATCCGATGCTGATCATGCCGCTGGACCATCCGTTGGCAGGGAAGGACAACATCACGCTGGAAGATCTCTCGCCCTATGGCCTGATCCTGCCGCCGCAGCGTCTGTCCACCTATCGCCTGGTCGACCTGGTGTTCCAGCAAAGCCAGGTGTCCTACCACGTGGCAATCGAGGTCGGCGGCTGGGACGTGATCAAGGAATACGTGGCGATGGGCATGGGCATCTCGATCGTCACCGGCATCTGCATCACCGCAGCCGACAGTACGCGGCTGGTCGCACGCAACATGAATCAGTTCTTCCCGCAGCGCAGTTACGGCGTGGTGATGCGCAAAGGCAAGTTCCTCAGCGCCGAGGCGCGGGCGTTCATCGACCTGATCCGGCCCGGGCTGCTCACGCGCGATTACGACGAGCCCGGTCATTCCGGACGGTAAACCCTGCGGCAACATGACATGGACCTTCCCTCCGCGGCGTCCCGTCATGCCGTCGCCAGGTTAATCCACGTTGCGATGGTGTCAGCAGGCGCCCGCTCATTCGAGCTCCGGCTTGCGCGAGCGATCCTGCTTGATCCTGCCGCGCTGCTGCTTGGTTACCCGCCGGCGTTCCTTCGAGGCGCGGGTTGGCCGGGTGGCAACGCGTTTCTTCGGTGGCTTCAACACGTCGTGGATGATCTCGATCAGGCGCTCCCTTGCATCCTCGCGGTTGCGGGACTGGTCGCGGAAGCGGCGCGCCTGGATCACCATCACGCCATCGCCGGTCAGTCGACGGTCGCGTCGCGCCAGCAGGCGTGCACGCACATCGTCGGGCAGGCATGCGGACTGGGCTACATCGAAGCGCAGTTCCACCGCGCTCTCGGTGCGATTCACGTGCTGCCCGCCCGGGCCGTCCGCGCGCAGGAAGCGCTCGACCAGTGCGGACTCGGGAATGCGAATGGTGTGGCTGACGATCAACATGCGATGAGTCTAATCGTCTCGATCAGCGGGGGCGCGAGCAGCCGAGTGCGAACGCGAGCAGGCCGGCGGCGCCGAGCAGCAGCGGTGGCCAGGTGCCGTGCTGTGGTGCCAGCGACCACAGCAGGGTGGCGCTGAGGATGAGGGTAGCGCCGAGCAGGCCGCCGCCGAGCATGCGCAGCACGCGGCCGGCGAGCCGGGCCTGGTGACTCAGCGCATCCACGTCGGTAAGCAGGCGCTGCTCGCCGCGACCGGCCTGGCGCAACGCGTCACGTACCAGGTCGGGAAATTCCGGTGCATGGTGCAGCCATTCGGGCAACCGCTTGCTCATGTCGCGCAAGGTACGCAGCGGGCTGTAACGCTGGCGCAGGATGCGCTTGAGTACCGGGTGCGCCACTGCCCAGATATCGATCTCGGGGTCGAGCATGCGCCCGACGCCCTCGATGTTGAGCAGGGTTTTCTGCAGCAGAATCAATTGCGGTTGCAGGGTCAGATCGAAGCGGCGCGCGGTCTGGAACAGTTTCACGACCAGCTCGGCCAGCGAGATCTGCGACAGCGGGCGGGTGAAGTATGGCTCGCACACCGTGCGTACGGCGGCTTCAAGTTCATCCAGCCGCACATTGGCAGGCATCCAGCCGGCCGCCACGTGCAGTTGCGCGATGCGCGCGTAATCGCGCTCGAACAACGCGATGAAGTTCTGCGCCAGCCAGTACTGGTCGGCTTCGGGCAGCGAGCCCATGATGCCGAAGTCCAGCGCGATGAAGCGCGGTTCGTCGATGCGCGAGGGGTCGACCCAGATGTTGCCGGGATGGGCATCGGCATGGAAGAAGTTGTCGCGAAACACCTGCTCGTAGAACACCCGCACGCCCTTGACGGCAAGCGCCTTGCGGTCCAGTCCGGCGGCGTCGATCGCCGCGATGTCGTCGCTGCTGATGCCGTACACACGTTCGAGCGTGAGTACGCGCGCGCCGGTCAGTTCCCAATGCACCGCCGGCACGTACAGATCCACGCCGCTGGCAAAGTTGCGCTTGAGCAGGCTGGCGCTGGCGCCCTCGCGCTGCAGGTCGAGCTCGTTCTCCAGCATCTTCTCGACTTCGGCCACCACGTCGAGCGGGCGGATCTTGTCCGCATGCGGATGCCAGCGCTGGGCCAGTTCGCCCAGCGAGCGCAGCAGCTTCACGTCGCGGGCGATCCGCGCGTCAATGCCCGGGCGCAGCACCTTCACCACCACTTCGCGCCCGTCGCGCAGGGTGGCGGCGTGTACCTGGGCAATCGAGGCCGAGGCCAGCGCCGTCTCGTCGAAACTCGCGTAGAGCTGATCGGTCGAGGCGTTCAACTGCTGCTCGACGATGGCGCGTGCCTCATTGCCGGGGAACGGCGCCACCTGATCCTGCAACAGCGAAAGCTCGTCGGCGATATCGAGCGGAATCAGGTCACGCCGGGTCGACAGCACCTGTCCGGCCTTGACGAAAATCGGCCCCAGCTCGGTCAGCGCCAGTCGCAGCCGCTCGCCGCGCGACATGGTGGCCACGTTGGCACGTGGTCTGGCCAACAGCGGGCGCAACAGCTTCAGGGGTCGAAACAGGTGCGCGGCGTCGACCAGTTCGTCCAGTCGCCAGGCCAGCAATACTGAAGCCACCCGCAGCAGGCGCGGCACCACGGTCAGCGGCGTCACGCGGCATCGCCCTGCATGCGCCGGGCCAGCCGCTGCACGCGCGCCTCCAGCCGTTCGCTGCGTTCGCGCAAGGTATCCACGTCATCCAGGAAGGTTTCGACCTCACCCGGCGCCAGCGCAACGCGCGCCTCGTCGCGCAACCAGTCGGCAGCGTCCTCAGTGAGATGTGCGGCCGATTCGCGGGCATGCACCAGGCCCTTGCGCACGGCCCTGGCCAGCGGCACGCCCAACACATCGCCGAAGGCGCGTGCGAACGCCTCTTCAAAATCCGGGGCGAACTTGCTGGATAGCTTCTGCAGTCGGCGTGCCAGCTCGGCGTCGCCGGCGATCTCCACCTTGCCTGGCGCGACACCGTCCTCGTCGCGGCGGAACATCATCGCGAGCAGGCTGCCTGGCGTGGCCGCCACTTTCAGCTGGCTGTCCTCGTCGGCCGGGCCGACGCACAGCTTGCCGTCCTCGACATTGATCGCGAGCGCGATTTCTGGGCCGCGCAGATGCAACTGCACGCGGCGGCCGTCCAGCGCCAGCAGCTTGTGCTGCGTCTCCGGATCCAGCGCCAGCGTGTGGTTGAGTGCGGTTTCCAGCGCGCGCCCGGCGAGCTTGCGCAGCGGGTGCGGGATCCAGGCATTGGGCGAGGCGGCGTTCATTTGCCGATTGTAGCGGTGCCGACCGTGATCTGTAGGCGCCCGCTGGCGGGCGGTGCTGGTTGCGCAATCCAAAAGCATCCCCCGCCAGCGGTATCTACCGTGTTGGTGCGGCACCGGTGAATCCGAGTTGGCGCCAGGCTTCGTACACTGCCACCGCGACCGTGTTCGACAGGTTCAGGCTGCGGCTGTCCGGTTGCATCGGCAGCCGCAGGTGCCGCGCCGCGGGAATGCCCTCGAGCACGTCGGTGGGCAGTCCGGCGGTTTCGCACCCGAACAGCAGGGCATCACCATCGGCAAAGCGGACGTCGACGTGGGCAACGCGGCCGCGGGTGGTGAAGGCGAACACGCGTGGTGCGCCGATCGCGTCGAGGCAACTGGCCAGCTCGTCATGCGCCGCGATACGGGCGAATTCGTGGTAATCCAGCCCCGCTCGACGCAGCCGCGCATCATCGAGCTCGAAGCCGAGCGGGCGGATCAGGTGCAATGCCGCGCCGGTGTTCGCGCACAGGCGAATCACGTTGCCGGTATTGGGCGGGATCTCGGGACGGAACAGGATGACATGGAGCATCCAGCCATTATCGCGCGTCCTGCGCTGAGCCGTGTCCGCGTTTCAACCCGGGATGCGCGCGCAGACCACGCCGCTTGGCCTGCCTTCGGCGCGGCCGCGCCCGATGCACCTGCCGCCAGCGCCGCACGAGTACTTCAAGCCGTTCGCGATCCCGGGCAGTACCTGAAAGAGTAGTTCAAGGACCTGCTGGCGGCCACGCCGGACAGCGTCAAGACGGCGGCGAACAAGTAGCTGTAGAACCGGCGGCGAACGCTGCTGCTGCGAGGCCCCGAAGCAAACCTGTACGCGCCAGCGGACCAGTTTCGCTGGCGCGCGTTTTGGAACCATTCGGGGACGCACTCGTTTCCCCGCGTTAGGATGGAGGCTGGGCCGGTAGCGGCCCGGCCTCTCTACCTCGCAAACCACTCTCGCGGAGCCACCCATGCGCAAGACCCTGCTGCTCGTCCCCGTCGTGCTGCTGAGTGCCTGCAGCTGGGGCATCACCCTGGACCCGGCGGCGAAGAACGTGCGCACCGCCTGGAACGACAATGTCTCGAGCTGCCGCGAACTGGGCAAGGTCACCGTGTCAGTGATGGACCGTGTCGGTCCGGTCGACCGCAACAACATCACCGTGCGCGACGAGCTCGAGGTACTGGCGCGCAACCAGGCCGCTGAAATGCATGCCGACACGATCAAGCCGCTGGCCGAACCCAGCAACGGCTCGCAGCCGTGGGGTGCATATCAGTGCGGCGTCGGTGGCCTGAAGCCCGCACAGCATGCCAGGCCGGCAGGCGCGTCTTCCGCCGGCGTGCAGACGTTTCCGATAAAGGGTGGTTGAGTCGAGCGTTTCCTTACGGCGTACGTTGACAACCGGCTTTTGGACCCATCCGGATTGATCCGTGGCATGAGAGCGGCACGGCGGTCCGCGCGGGGTCACCCGCACGGCCGGTAGGCGCGTGGGGGCAGGGTTTGCGATGATGGAGGGTATGATCGAACGCAAGACCTTGTTGACGACCCCGGCTCGCCTCGCCCGGCGCCTGCTGCCGTTCCCGCCGCGCGGTTCGCACGGCTTGCCCGACACGCTGCCGGCGTTCGCCGTGGCCGCGGACGCGATCACTTGCCTGCCCGATCCGGCCGCGTTCCGCCGGGCCCTGCTACGGATGATCGCGCAAGCCACCCGGCGCATCGTGATCGTGACCTTGTACCTACAGGACGACGATGCCGGTCGCGAAGTCCTCGAAGCCCTGCACGCAGCCAAGGCGCGCCGACCCGAGCTGCAGGTTGCTGTCTTTGTCGACTGGCATCGCGCCCAGCGCGGCCTGATCGGCAAGCACAAGAGTGAAGGCAACGCTGGTATGTATCGCGAGTTTGCCCGGCGCTTTGGTGACGGCGTGGCGATCCACGGCGTGCCGGTGCAGAACCGCGAACTGTTCGGCGTACTGCATCTGAAGGGTTTCATCATCGACGACGCGGTGCTCTACAGTGGCGCCAGCATCAACGATGTCTACCTGGCACGACACGAGCGCTATCGGCTCGATCGCTACCACCTGCTGCGCCACGCGGGCCTGGCCGATGCGATGGCCGGTTTCGTGCAGAGCTACCTGCTGGCAAGCGCGGCGGTGCGTCGGCTGGATAGCGGCGCGGTTCTGACCACGCGCAGCCTGCAGCCGGCCATTCGCATTCTGCGCCAGCAACTGCAACAAGCGCACTATGCGGCGCCGCTTGAATCGCCGGGTCCGCGCGAGGTGGCGGTGACGCCGCTGCTCGGCTTCGGTCGCACCGACAACACGCTGGACGCGATGCTGCTGGCGTTGCTGCGCGACACCCGCGAGCGGGTTATCCTGCTGACCCCCTATTTCAACCTGCCGCGACCGGTGCGGCAGGTGCTGGGCCAGTTGCTGCGACGCGGTTGCAGCATCGACATCATGGTCGGCGACAAGACCGCCAGCGATTTCTTCATTCCGCCCGACCAGCCGTTTACCACGATCGGGCTGTTGCCCTACCTGTACGAGAACAACCTGCGTCGCTTCGCCCGTGCGCACCGGCGGCATGTCGACGCCGGTCAGCTCAACCTCTACCTGTGGCGCGATGGTGACAACAGCTATCACCTGAAAGGCTTGTTCGTCGATGACGACGTGGCCATTCTCACTGGCCACAACCTCAACCCGCGGGCATGGTCGCTGGATCTTGAGAACGCCTTGCTGTTGCGCGATCCTGCGGGTCTGCTGCAGGCGCAGCACCGGGCCGAGTGGGTCGCGCTGCGGCGCCATGCCACGCGACTGTCCGACTACCGTGCGCTGGAAAGCCCGCGAAACTATCCGCCCGAGGTGCGCAAGCTGCTGAAACGACTCAAGCGCACCCAGCTTGACCGGTTGCTCAATCGCCTGCTGTAGGAGTCCGCTCTCGGGCGATGCTCTTGCTTTTGCGAATCCCCAATCCCAATTCCCGGGCACAGGGCATCGCCCGCGAGCGGTATCTACGGTTGGCGGGCGAGGCGATCCAGGCGCATGCCGAGCCAGTTCGCCACATGCGGCCATTCCTCGGCCAGGATGCTGAAGCACACCGTGTTGCGCAGGCTGCCGTCGGCGCGGCGTTTGTGCGCACGCAGGATGCCCTCGCGCTGCGCGCCGAGGCGTTCGATGGCGCGCTGCGAATCCTCGTTGCGTTCATCGGTGTGGAAGGCAACCGCCACGCAGCCCAGGGTGTCGAAGGCGTGTTCCAGCAGCAACAATTTGCAGGCGGTATTGATGTGGCTTTTCTGCCGGCGCTTGGCGTACCAGGTGTAGCCGATGGCGAGCCGCGGCAGATCGGGGTCGATCTCGTAGTAGCGCGTGCTGCCGACGATCTCGCCGCTGCCGGCTTTACGCACGGCGAAGGGCAGCATCAGCCCGTCGGCCTGGCCTTGCAGCGCCCTTTCGACGTAATCGCGCGTGCGCCCGGGAGCGGGCACGCTGGTGACGACAAGGTTCCACAGTTCGCCGTCGGCGGCGGCGGCTTCCAGTGCCGGGACGTGATCCAGGCATAACGGTTCCAGCACGACGTAGTCGTCCTGCAGCCGGGCCGGGGTAAGCGGATTCATGAGCATTCCAGAGGCGGGGTTCACGCGTCGAGGTCGGGGATCAACTTGCTCTCAAGCCGGGCAATATGATCTTTGAGCAGAAGTTTGCGTTTCTTCAGCCGGGTCAGTTGCAGCTCGTCACGGCCGATGGCGTGGGCCAGTTGCTCGATCGCCGCGTCGAGATCGCGATGCTCCAGCCTGAGCTCGGCAAGCAGGTGGGCGATTTCGGCGTGATCCTGGATCTGCATGGAGGTGGCGATGGTGCGACGGGTTTCCGATTTTAGCGCGTGCTCACCCCGCACGGGGGCGGCTGGTGATCACAGTTGTTCCGCGGCGCGTCACGCCCCGATATTTGCCTGCGAGCTGCGTCGGCAGGCGCTGGTCTTGGTATAATTCGAAATGTTGCTTGTCGTCGGCACACCCAGCGTGATCCGCGTGCCGTAGCTACCCGCCGCACGGCAAGGATGCGGCGCGCCGGTGCGATCGGCACCGCAGATTGTCATGCTTGTTCCCCCGCCCACCCTATCGAGTACTGAACGTGTCCTTCTTTGCCTCTGTTGAAATGGCTCCCAGCGATCCGATCCTGGGCCTGACCGAAACCTATCTGGCGGATACGCGGCCGCACAAGATCAATCTCGGCGTGGGTGTCTATGTCGACGAGCAGGGGCATATCCCGCTGCTGCGTACGGTGCATGAGGTGGAGCAGGCCCTGGCCGTCTCGGCGACGCCGCGCGGCTACCTGCCGATCGATGGCCTGCCGGCCTATGTCCAGCTCACCCGGCAGTTATTGTTTGGCGCCGATTCGCCGCTGCTGGAGGCGGGCCGGGTGGCCACGGCGCAGACCATCGGCGGCAGCGCCGCACTGCGCGTGGCGGCGGATTTGCTCAAGCAGGTGGCTGGCAGCGGCGCAAAGATCGCGATCAGCAACCCGAGCTGGGGCAACCATCACGTGGTGTTTCGCACCGCCGGCTTCGAGCTGCTGCAATACCGCTACTACGACGCGGTAACCCATGGCCTGGACTTCGCCGGCATGCTGGAGGATCTGGGTAAGCTGGAACCAGGTACCGTGGTGTTGCTGCATGCCTGCTGCCACAACCCCACCGGTGTCGATCTCACGAGCGCGCAATGGCAACAGACGATTGCTGTGCTGAAGGAACGCCGGTTGCTGCCCTTTGTCGACATGGCCTACCAGGGCTTCGACCAGGGTCTCGCCGCCGATGCCACGGCGATCCGCCTGCTGGCGGCGGCGGAAATCAAGGCGTTCGTGGTGGCCAATTCGTATTCCAAGTCGTTCTCGCTGTACGGCGAACGTGTCGGCGCACTGTCGATCGTCGGCGCCGATCGCGATGAGGCGGCGCGACTGCTGTCGAAGATCAAGCAGACCATCCGCGCCAACTACTCCAGCCCGGCAGCGCACGGCGCCAGCCTGATTGCCGGCGTGCTCGGCAGCAGCGAGCTGCGTGGCCGCTGGGAGCAGGAGCTGGGCGAGATGCGCACACGCATCCATGCAATGCGCGCCGGCCTGGTCGAACGTCTGGCAGCGCAAGGCGCATCAGGTTTCGGCTTCATCCAGAGCCAGGCCGGCATGTTTTCCTACTCGGGCCTGAGCAAGGCGCAGGTGCTGCGCCTGCGCGGGGAACATGCGATTTACGCGCTCGACAGCGGTCGCATCTGCGTGGCGGCGCTCAATCATTCGAACCTTGACGCCGTGGCCGCGGCAATTGCCGCGGTTACCCACTGAACCCCCACCTACGTCATTCCGGCGCAGGCCGGAATCCAGTGCCTGGCGATGGCCGCGGCGCCGCGTGTCGGCCTGCGCCGGAATGACGGCCGCCATGGACCTGCCTCACGGCAGCACCGATCCGGATACCTGAATGTTCTTTCGCAACCTCACGCTGTTCCGCTTTTCTCCCGCCGTCGCCACCGATCTGGATCGCCTCGATGAAGCGCTGGCCGAGCATCGCCTGCGCCCCTGCGGTTCGCTGGAGATGTTCACCCGCGGTTTTGTGCCGCCGGTCGGCCGCGGCGAGGGCGAGCCGCTCACGCACACCGTCAAGCAATCCACCCTGTTCACCGTGGGCGGCGAGGACAAGTTGTTGCCGGCCGCGGTGGTCAACGACGAGCTGCAGCGCAAGGTGCAGAAGATCGCCGAGGCGGAAGGGCGCAAGGTGGGTGGGCGTGAGCGCAAGCGGCTCAAGGAGGATCTGCTGACCGAACTGCTGCCGCGTGCGTTTGTACGACAGTCGCGCACGTCCGCCTACGTCGACAAGAAGCATGGCTGGCTGGTGCTCGATACATCCAGCTGCAAGTCGGCCGAAAACGCGCTGACCCAGGTGCGCGAGGCGCTGGGCAGTTTTCCCGCGGTGCCGCTGGCGCCGGAAGAGAGTCCGCGCGTGCTGATGACCGACTGGCTGGCCACCGGCAACCTGCCTGCCGGCTTGGCGCTGGGCGACGAGTGCGAGCTGCGCGACCCGGCCACTGCTGCCGGCGCGATTGCCCGCTGTCGCCGCCAGGAGCTGGAGGCGGAGGAGGTCAAGGAGCACCTGCGCAACGGCAAGCAGGTGTTCATGCTGGGCCTGACCTTCGACGACCGCATCAGCTTCGTGCTGGGCGAGGACCTGGTGATCCGCAAGCTGAAGTTCCTCGACGTGGTGATGGACGAGCTGGGCGACAGCCAGCAGGACGCGCACGCCGAAATGGACGCCAGTTTCGCCCTGCTGACGCTGGAACTGGCCCGATTGCTGGGCAAGCTGGAGGAATGGTTCGGTCTGCCGCGTCCCACGGACGGCTGAGACCCGCATCCGGCGGGCTCCGGGGAGCCTGTCGGACTTTACTCGGTGGGTCTGCGAATCCATCTGTGCGGTCCATATTTCCGCCGCTTTTTGACCCATAGAACCACTATGGGCCTGCAAAGCGTCGAAAATCTGTCCTCGCACAGCTGAATTCTCGCCTCAACCGGCAAAGTTCGACAGGCTCCTAGCGCTCGGCCTGACGCAAGCTCCTTGCGCCCGGGGGGCAGCTTCCGGCCATACTGTCCGTTCGGGCACGCCGCATTGCCAATGCGACGCCCGGACGGACGGCACGATCATGACGCAACAGCTCGAAGGCGACTGGCTGGAACTGGCGACGGCGGGCGGCAACACTATCCTGGTGTTGAAAGCTGCCCATCCGCGCGCACGACGCCTGCGCCTCACCGTCACCCCAAACGGCGCCCGCGTGTCGTATCCCCCCGGCACGCATCCGGCCCAGGTCAATGCCTTCCTGCGCAGCCACGCCGAATGGCTGGAGCACAAGCTCAACGAACTGAACCTGATCGTGAAGCCGCTGCCGCCGCTGCGGGTGGGTCATCCGTGCATCTTTCCGTTGCGCGGCGAGGCGGCGGAACTGGACTGGGCCGAGGGCGCCTATCCGAAGATCGAGGCGCATGCGGAGGGCCTGACGCTGGTGATCCCGCGCCCGCACAGCCGTGCCTTGCCGGTCGCGCGCGGCCTGCTGGCGTCGCACCTGGAGGCGTTGATCCGGCGCGACGTGTCGCGCTGGCTGGCCGGTTACGTGCCGCAGCTGGGCCTGGCGCCCACCTCGCTGCGGATTCGCCCGATGAAGAGCCTATGGGGCAGCCTGGACACGCGCGACCGCATCAACCTCGACCTGGCGCTGGCGCTGGCGCCGGCGCCGGCGCTGCGCTACGTGCTGGTGCACGAGCTGTGCCACCTCAAGGTGCGCAACCACTCGCCGCGCTTCTGGGCGCAGGTGGAAAACCTGTTCCCCGACTGGCGCGAACAGCGCGCCTGGTTGCGCCAGCATGGCGCGATCCTCAAGGCCGAACTCGACCGGTTGATCGCCGATGTGGCCGACTGATCACACCGCTTGCCTGACCTCTGGAACTGGCCGTCGGCGGACTGATACCACAAGCTCACTGTGGTCGCTGTCTCCGGCACTGGTGACGAACGGCCCTTGTCGCAGGGTTCGCCATCCCATCTACACCGGCATGCTGGCGGGTGTTGAAAGTCGCCGCGCTGATGCGGACGGCAGATGGTCCGCTGCAAATCACGCGCAGCAAGCACTCGATACACGCGTAGTCGAGTACGGACCCGAGTCGGAATCCGGTACGTTGCAGAGGACAGGAAGGCCCGCTACGGCAAACCGTCAGAGCTTGCGCATCTGGCGCACGTAGCGCGTGCCAAACACGATGTCCCACAGCAGCGTGGTGACGCCGAAATTGGTTTCCGGATGGTAATGATGCACGTGGTGGGCGCCGGCCCAGCGGCGCAGCAGCGGCTGCTTGAAGCGTACGTGGTGGATGATGAAATGGGACAGGCCGTAGGTGATGTAACCGAGCGTGATGGAGCCGGCCAGCAACAGCGCGAAGCCGAGTGGCATCAGCCACACGAGCAGCCCGGCCAGGGCGAGCAGCACGATCGGTGGCAGGAAGAACGGCAGCGAGTCGTACCCGAGCGGGTGCTCGTGATGCATCCGGTGGCCTTGTTCGAACAGCGGGATATGAGTGTGGAACAACCAGCGGTGGATCAAGTATTCGATGAAACTGAAAACAAACAGCCCGAGCACCAACGCGAGCGGAGCCCGCCACGCGCTGCCGTCGAGATGACGCCAGCCTGCGGCCAGCAACACGGCGCACAACGCCGCGTCCACAGCGAACTCCGCCCAATAGTTGGTGCGGGTGGTGGACATCCGCGCAATCGCATCCAGACCTGAATGAACGAGGCTTCTCTTCATCGCTGTGCTTTCTCGCTCGGTTCCGTACCAAATCGCGGGTTCATGCATCCATTCTCCCATGTCGGCCACAACTACTCACGATACTCTCATCCAGTCTGGCTGAGTCGCGCCTGAGCAGCTCGACCACGGTGTCGCAGGTCAGTGTGACAGGGCGAATCCGGTGAGGATCTGCGCGGTTTCCGCTGGTTTTTCGAGCATCGGCATGTGATTGCAGCCGTTCAGGGTACTGGTGCTGATCGCACTGGCTGCCGTCAGGCCATTACGCAAGCTGTTCAGCGCAGAAATATCGACGATCTTGTCGTCATGGCACCACAGGCCGAGTACCGGCATGGTCAGTTGGCCAAGCCGGTGCTGCACGGCAAGATACTGCGACGGTTGGCGCAGCGCATCGAAGGTGCGTTGAATGAAGGCATGGTTGTGCTGGTTTCGCTTGACCAGCACGTCGACAAAGCGGCCGGGGATCTGCGGCGGCTGCTCGAACGCCAGCGCGACGGCGCGGGCGAAACCCGCGCGATCATCGAAAACAAACGGGTCGTTGCCGGCCAGCGCTTGCCGGTCGAACGCGTTCGGTCTGGCTTTCAGGCCGAACGCGTCGACCAGCGCCAGTTCGCCCACATGCTGCGGATGCATGGTCGCGTAGACTCCGGCGATTGCCCCGCCCATCGAATGGCCGACCAGCACGAAGCGCCGCAGGCGTAGTGCTTGCACGAACGCGTCAAGGCGTGCGGCCTGCGCGTCGATGTCATAGCTGGCCTGCGCATTGCGCGAGGACTCGCCCCAGCCGGGCAGGTCGGGAATGATCAGGTGGAAATGCGGTGTCAACAACTTCGCCACCGGCAGCCAGACCTCCTTGCTGCTGGCGAAACCGTGCAGCAGCACGATGGTCGGGCCGGTGCCGCCTTCGTAGTAGACCCAGCGGGTATCACCGGCCTGCACCGACTGCTTGTCCAGCTTCGCGGCCATCAACTCGCGCATGAAGTTCGCGCGCATCAGCCATTGCGGTGCGAACAGGTAGCTGCCGCCGAGTACGATGACCAGCAGCGCCACCAGCCACGCCAGGAACTTCAGCCGGCGCCGCAGCATGCGTTTCCAGAGCGGGGCGGAGGCACGGGTTGACTGGGACATCAAGCTTCCTGGTGAGTTTGCGGCCGGTTGCGTGCTTCTCTGGGCAAAAGCCGGCGGTCGGTGCCCGCCCTACGGCGCGGTGATTGTAGGGCGGGCACCGCCCGCCGGCGCTTGCCGTGATATGCAATCGAGAGCAGAGCAAGGGACAGCACTGGACGGGGGAAGGGAAGCAATCATCATGCTCAGTGAGGCTTGTCTGCTTGCTCCGGCTGTTTTGCGTTGGCGATGATGCCTGCTACGGCCTGCTGGGTCAGCGGGTGGTAGCCAGCCTTCGCCTTGGCATAGACCTGCTCGGCGTAGGCCAGTCCGTCCGGCGTCTTCACCAAGGCCTTGTACAGCGGCGTGGTCAGGTAGAGCCGGCCGATCCGGGTCATGTGCTCGGCGGCGGCGGGCCACACCGCCTTGTCGCCAGCGGCGATGGCATGGCTGTACCAGCGCATGCCGATCTCGGCGTTTGGCGTGCCGGTGAGATGCCAGGCGGCGTCGAGTTGCTGCATCTGGTCGAGCTTCGGCGCGTCGGGCAGGCGATCGAGGAAGTACATCCATTCCTGCGTGTTCCAGCTCTTTGCGTCGAGCTTGTCGGCGGCCAGGGTACCGGCGAGGAAGTCGCCCCGCTCCTTGTCGATGGCGTCGAAGCGGGGTGAATCGGGCAGCGGCGCATCCTTCGGAATCCCGGTGCCGTAGACCCACTCGTGTACCTCGGCCCAACTCATCTTGCCGGGATACTTCTCGATGAGGTTGGGCTTTAAGTAGTCGAGCATCTGCTCGGTGCTGATGCTGTGCCAGGCGAAGTGGTCGAAGTAGCCCTTGAGGTAGGCGTCGAAGTCCTTGCGGCCGAAGCGTTGCTCCAGCGTGCGCAGGAACCACGAGCCCTTGTCGTAGGCTACGTCCGACAGCGAGTCGTCGGCGCCCACCCCACGCGGGGCGGGCGCCAGCTTCTGCGAATTCGCCGGCAGGTCGCCGATGGACTTCTGCAGCGCGCGCGCTGACAGCAGCGCCTCCTCGTTGACCTGGCGCTTGCCATACACGGCCTCGGTGATGCGGCCCTGCACGTAGGTGGTGAAACCCTCGTTGAGCCAGATATCGCGCCAGCTGGCGGCGGTGACCAGGTTGCCCGACCACGAATGCGCCAGCTCATGCGAAACCAGCGAGACCAGGCTCTTGTCGCCCACCAGCACGGTCGGCGTGGCGAACGTCATGTTCGGGTTTTCCATGCCGCCGAACGGGAACGAGGGCGGCAGCACCAGCAGGTCGTAGCGACCCCAACGATATGGGCCATACAGCTTCTCGGCCGTCACGATCATCTTCTCGGTGTCTTCGAACTCGTGCGCCGCCTTGCCCACCACCGATGGTTCCGCATATACCGCCGAGCGCGGGCCGGTCTCCTGTACCGCAATGTCGCCGGCGGCGATCGCCAGCAGGTAGGACGGAATCGGGTGCGGTTGGTCGAAGCGGAAATCGCCGTCCAGCGGATGCCTGGCGTCGTTGAGTGCACTCATCACCACGCGGATGTGCTTCGGCACGCTGACATGCGCGTGGTAGGTGAAGCGGATCGCCGGCGAATCCTGCAGCGGCGCCCACGAGCGTGCGTGGATCGACTCGGACTGCGAGAACATGAAGGGCGCCTGCTTGTCCGCGGTCTGCGCCGGGGTCAGCCATTGCAGGCCGCTGGCGTGCGGCGAAGTGGTGTAGACGATGCGCACCTGGGTGGGATGCTTCGGCACGGCGATAGTGAGCTTGCTGCCCAGCTCCTTGTCGCGTGGCGCGAGCGCGTACGTGAGTGCGCTGGCCTTGCCGTCGGCGCCAAGCGCGCTGATCGAGGTGATCTTCAGGTCGCGGGTATCCAGCACCAGTGCCGGCGCCGCGGGATTCTTCCAGTTCAGCTTCAGCGTGGCGACGCCGTCGAGTTGCTTGTGCGGGAAGTCGAGCTGCAGGTCGAGATCCAGATGCGTCACCACCACCTGGTCGGGTTGCGCATACGAGTGGGGATCGTTGGCATGGGCGGCCAGCGGCAGCAGCGTGCCGACGGCAAGGACAGGGAGCAGGCGCATGGAATGGAAAACTCCTGGACTCGGAAAACCCCGAGTATGCCATTGCCTCGCCGTTACCCGCCTGTGACACAAGGCGGGCGTAATCGAATGCCGCGCTTGATCGGCGTGCGGTCGGCGCATCTTCAACAGTAACGATCCGCCAGCTTGTCGGTGGCCTGCACCAACTGGTCGACAATCGCTGGATCGGCGGCGCTATGGCCGGCCAGCACGATGTGCAGACCGGCCTCGGGCCAGGCCTGGCTCAGCTCCCAGGCGCTGGTGACCGGGCAGATGATGTCGTAGCGGCCGTGCACGATGGTGGCTGGAATGTGCCGGATACGTCCGACATCGCGCAGCAGCTGGTCGGGTTCGAGAAACAGTGCATGGCGGAAATAGTGCGCTTCCACCAGCGCGAGGCTGACCGCGTGGTGGGGATCCCCGAAAATGCCGGGCGCGTCGGGGTCGTGGACCAGGGTGGTGCTGCCGCCCTCCCACGCGCTCCATGCCTGCGCAGCGGCGAGCCGCGTGGCTTCGTCGGTGCTGTTCAATCGTTGCCAGTAGGCGTCCAGCATCGAATCGCGTTCATCGGGTGGAATGAACTCCACGAAACGTGCCCAGCGCTCCGGAAAGATCTGACTGGCGCCGCCCTCGACCTCGTTGAACCAGCGCAACTCCTGCGGTCGCCCGAGGAAAATCCCGCGAAGCACGATACCCAAGGCGTGTTGCGGGTATGCCTGCGCGTAGGCCAATGCCAGGGTCGAGCCCCAGGAGCCACCGAACACTACCCAGCGTTCGATGTCCAGGTGTTTGCGGATCGCCTCGATATCGGCGACCAGATGCGGCGTGGTGTTGTCGGTGAGTTCGGCGAACGGCGTGGACTGCCCGCATCCACGCTGGTCGAACAGCACAATGCGATAGCGCGCCGGATCGAAGAAGCGGCGGTGGTACGCGGACAAGCCGGCGCCCGGGCCGCCATGTAAAAACACTACCGGCAGGCCGGCCGGATTGCCGCATTCCTCGATGTACAAGGTGTGCAGCGCATCGACGGCCAGCGCATGGGTCCGGTAAGGCTCGATCTCGGGATACAGCTCGCGCATGATTTCGGCTCCTTGCTGCGTGTCAGCTGGTCTCGAACTGTAGCGCGCCGGTGAGGTCGCCGGGTGCGGGGCCGCCGGCGGCGATCATCGCGGCATCGCGCAGCTTCAGGCCGGGCAGTTGTTTCAACCCGAAGCGGCGGGTGATGAAGCGCAGGATCGATCCAGTGTCGTAGATGGTGTGGTCGACAAAGCCTTTCTTCGCGTGCGGTGACACGATGATCGCCGGGATCCGCGAGCCCGGGCCCCAGCGGTCGCCCTTGGGCGGCGCCACGTGATCCCACCAGCCGCCGTTCTCGTCCACCGTGAGCACCACCAGCATGTGCGGCCATTGCGGACTCTTCTGCAAGGCTTCGAGCACCCGTGCCAGATGGGCGTCGCCCGCTTCCAGGCTGGCGTAGCCGGCGTGCATGTTGAGATCGCCCTGCGGTTTGTAGAACGTCACCGGCGGTAGCGTACCGGCCTCGCTGGCGGCGATGAAATGATTGCTGGCCGCGCTGCTGCCAACGCCGGCATCGCGCAGATGCTGCTCGCGCGCCGCAGTACCCGGGGCGAACTGGAGAAAGTAGTTGAACGGTTGGTGATGCGGCTGGAAGTCCGGTATTTCCGGAAATTCCTGGTGGTTGCCCTCGCCGCGTCCTTCACGCGCCAGCTGCCACGCCCCGGCGTACCACGCCCAGTCGACATGGGCTCGTGACAGCATGTCGCCAATGGTCAGGTGTGTTTGTGCCGGCAGCGTGTCCGCCCTGGCCGGATCGGCCAGTCGTGCATCGTGTGGGTCGGTGCTGTAGCCGGGGGCATAGGCTGGCCCCAGCGTGTTGACCGCCCAGAAATCGGGAGTCAGTGCATCGCTCGAAGCCCACTGCGGCCGCCCCTGCATCGCGCTGGCTGGCGAGTCGGCTGCGAACTTCGGACGGATACCGGTCGGATCGTTCCCTTCCATCATCGCGATCAGAAATTTTGCCGGGCTCTGGTCGGCGTCGGGATAGAACGGCGGCTGCGCTGCAGCCAGGTACTGGTGGTTGAGGAACGAACCACCGAATGCGCCCATGAAGAAGTTGTCGCACAACGTGTATTGCCGGGCAAGTTGCCACAGGTGTAACCGGTTCGACGTGTCTGCGTAGTGGCCCATTACCATCGCGCCGGTATTGCCCCAGGCGACGAAGCCGTCGTTGCGACCGTCGTTGATCTGCAGCTGGTTCTCGTAAAAACGATGGATCAGGTCGCGCGTGATCACGCCGTGCGGCAACAGCGTTCCCTGCGGCGTGCGCAGCGCGAAGGGCTGGTTGGGCAGCCCGGTGATGGCGTGCTCGTCGATGTGATAGTGCTGGCCGTCGACAGTCTGCGGGTGCGGTACCAGGCCGCTCCAGATCGGCGGCAGTGTGGTCAGTACGCTGCCATCGCGATCGCGCTGGCGGTATTCGGGAGAGTCGAGCGCCTTCAGCGGCTGGGCCAGCCCCGGGAAGCCAGCGAACAGATTGTTGAAGCTGCGATTCTCGGCATACAGCACCACGACGTGGTGGATGTGCTCGCGCAGGTTGGCGTCGAGCGCAGCATCGTTCTGCGTCGCCGCGGATGCCGGGCGCATGTTCTCACGGCGGCATCCGCCCAGGGTGATGGCGGCACCCGCCAGCACCATGCCGCCGAGGACGCGGCGGCGTTCCGGGTTGCGGGGGGCTTCATCTTCGGTGCCGGGCGGGGTTGCTGGCTTGTCGGTCATGGGTTGATGCGATGAATGGTATGGGTCGGGTCGTCAGGAGTGCGGTGCGGCTTCGGCGTAGAAACGTGCAGCCAGACGGCGGTTTCAGCGGCGTGAGCGGCGCCTGGCATGCAGGCCAGGGCTACAAGCACCGGCCAGTGGCAGCGAGACAAGGTGACGTATCGCCATCCTCTGGATAAACAGGCACGGCGTGCAAGTATGCGTCGCCCAGCCAGCTGGTGACCGTGACAAAAGTACTGGGTGTCGCGCGGCCACGGTGGCGGTGTCGGCGATCCGGGTGCGCGAGCGGCTGTCGGCGCGCACGCTGACGGGTGTGGGCGTGGCCCTGGTCGGCGTGCTGCTGGTGGTGCTGGCCAGCGGTCAGCAGGTGAAGTTTCAGCCGATCGCGGTGCTGATCGGCTGGTTGTGGCTGGGCGAGCATCCGGGCCCGCTGACCCTGGTCGGCGGCGTGATCACAGTAGCCGGCATGGCACTGGCCAATACGCGGCGGCGCACCTTGCCGGAGGTGCCGCCGATGTCGATACCGCGCGAATTGCGTTGATCAGTTGAGCCGGGTCAGCCTGACGACTTCGGGGTTGTCGGCATGTTCCACCAGCAAACACTTCACGCGGCCCTGCCAGGCTTGCCCGAAGGCCGCGCGTTGTTGCGGGCTGGCCTCCGGGTCGAGTGCGGCACCCAGCAGTGGACGCAGGTTGGCCGGTGCAGGCACGCCCGCGAGATCCAGTTCCACCGACACGGTTTCGGCGGTGTCACGCCGACGAACCTGCAGGGCCGCGTTATCATCTGGCGTCGAAAAGCTCAACAGCGATTGCCGCACGAACCGGCCAGCGATGCCGTGGAATCCGTTGTCAGCCGCGGCACCGGTGATCAGGGTGAAGATCTGCGCGATCACGCCGTTGACCCCCTCGCTTTCCGCGCCAGGTATCTGTACGTCGACGCCACCGCGTTCGGCCGGCCCGTCCGGATAAAGTGCGCGCAGCGCCGCGCGGGCCATCAAGTACGCGCCGGCCACGGTGGGGCAGGAATGGCCAGCCAGTCGTACCGCATCGAGATAGTGGTAGTCGATCAGGCCGTCGTCGGCGGCGCCGAGCAGCGCCGCTAACGGATCACGCATTGAAATCACCGGTGCCTGGTCGTAGAAGGCTGGATAACGCATCATTCGACCGGCAAACCCGTGATGCCGAAGTCGATCACCACGGCGTCGGCATCGCGCTGGCGATAGGTCACGGTGAGGTTGTCGCCGAGGCGATCGCGTAACTGGGCGATCAGCGGGATCGGGTCGTGGTCGTTGATGAAGCGCATCGTCTCGCCCGAGCGCAGGGCGCCGATCGCGCCGAAGATCGCCGAGTGACGAAACCGGCGGGCCACGCCGCGGGCGTCAAAAAGATGAGTGTTCTGGTCGGTGGCAAGATCGATGGACATGGTGCTGGGATCCGCGAGGAAAGGGAGTCCAACATACGCCGCGCACCGCGGCGAGCCACTGATCTGGATCAGTGCAGGCCCAGGAGCCTGTCGGACTTTACTCGGTCGGTCTGCGAATTCGGCTGTGCGGTCCATATTTCCGCCGCTTTTTGACCCATAGAACCACTATGGGCCTGCAAATCGTCGAAAATCTGTCCTCGCACAGCCGAATTCTCGCCTCGACCAGCAAAGTCCGACAGGCTCCTAGAATTTGTACGCGCGATGGATCGCCACGATGCCGTTGGTCAGGTTGCGCACCTCGACCTTGCCGAAGCCGGCGCGCTCGATCATGCCCTTGAGGGTTTCCTGATCCGGGTGCTTGCGGATCGATTCGGCCAAATACCGGTAGCTGTCGGCGTCGCCGGCGAACAACTGGCCGAGCTTCGGCAACACCTTGAACGAGTGGAAGTCATACAGCTTGCCGAACAGCTCGCTCTGCACGCGCGAGAACTCGAGCAGCAGCGCTCGGCCACCGGGCTTGAGCACGCGGTAGATGTCGGCCAGCGCCTGGTCCTTGTCGGTGACGTTGCGCAGGCCGAAGGCCATCGTCACTGCATCGAAACTGTTGTCCGGAAACGGCAATGCCTCGGCATTGAGCTGGGCCCAGCGCAGGCCGCCGACCAGGCCGCGATCGGTCAGGCGATCGCGGCCGATGTCAAGCATCGCCGCGTTGATGTCGCCGACCACCACCTCGCCCGTCTCGCCGACTACCGGCTTGAGCAAGGCGGCGATGTCACCGGTACCACCGGCCAGGTCCAGTACACGGTCGCCGCGACGCACGCCGCTGGTGGCCACGAAGTGGCGCTTCCACAACCGATGGGTGCCGAACGACATCAGGTCGTTCATCAGGTCGTACTTGCGCGCGACCGAGGTGAACACCTGGCCGACCAGCTTCTGCTTGTCGCCGACAGGCACGTCGCGAAAGCCGAAGTGGGTGGTGGATTCCGGCGTGGATTTCGATGGTTCGTTCATCTCGGCAATGCTACAGCAAGGCAGGAGGCTTCAATCAGATGACGCGCCTCTCGCCTTCGCCTTCTCCCCCCCGTTGGGGCCGTCTCTTGATCACGTCTTGCATTGATGCGGAAGAGCCGGCGGGCAGTGGAGAGGGAGCGAACGCAAGAAGCTTGATGCGACCGTCCTCGACCACCAGGGTGGTCTCGCCGAGCATCTTGCCGGCGGCGGGGTCGAGCAGGTGTGCGCTGACACCGTCCGGATCGTCAGGCGCCCGGCGGGCTCGCCCCGCGGCCGCTGCCGTCACGCCGTTCATGCTCGCATTGCTCGGTGTCGACATGGCGCTGGTGCAGGTCTGACGCCGAAGCGTCGTCGGGCAATGGCGCTGTTGGCATCGCTTGTACTTCCGGCGCGTTGGCCGGATCGCCCGCGGCCTGCGCCTTGTCGCCGCCGGGGGTGATCTTGAGGATCGAGTGGCGTACGTCGCGCGAGAGGATCACGCGTGCATCGCGCACCAAGTCTTCCAGTGCGCTGTCATAGTCGAGCTTGCCGTCTTCGTCGGTCCATACCACCTTGCGCTCGCGCAGTTTCTGGATGAAGCCGCGAAACAGGGCCTTGTCGAAGAATTCCGGGGCGGACAACTCGTTGAGCAGGCTCAGTCGCTGCGCGGTGAGCGTGCAGGCGTTTTCCAGTTGGGCGCCGGTGAGCGTGTGCGGGCCGTTCTTGGCCAGAGCTGCGATGGTGATGTAGTAACGCTCGAAGGCCTGGATCAGGCTGCGCGCGACCACCCGCAGCTGGAACGCGCTGTCTTCCTGGCCGGCACTGCGCTCCAGCGAGCGGCCGTCATTGTTGGACTCGAGCAGGCCGCGCCGCACCAGCAAGTCGATGGTTGCCTGCAACTGCTGCGTGAAACCCTCTTCATCCCACGGCAGGAACAGCTCGCCCTGGATGAAGGGATAGATGATGCCGCCCAGGCGCAGGATCGCGTCGCGCGACATGCGCCGGTTGTTGAGGAAGCAGCAGGCGATCCAGGCCGCGCTCGCCATCAGGTGCAGCACGTTGTTGCGAAAATAACTCAGCAGCACGGCTTGCTCGCCGCTGACGGTGAGTACGTCCCCCAGCGGATGCTTGACTCGTTCGATCCAGCCCATTTGTTCGCCATAGGCGATGATCGCGGCGGGGTTCATCGCGGTTAGAGTGACGCGGTCGGAGTAGGGGAGTTCCTCCAGCAGCGCCTTGCTCAGCTCCAGCTGGGTCAGCAGGTCGCGCTCGGACATCGCATGCTTGGGCGTGGCCAGCAGGGCCAGCGCCAGCAGGTTGATCGGATTGACGTCGGCAGCGCGGTTGATGTTGATGTGGATCTGCTCGGCAAGCTGGTCGACCACCCTGCGCAGCCATTCCGGTTTGGCATCCGGATCACCGCTGCCTTTGCGCCAGTCGGCGCTGGCGGCATCCAGCAGTGGAGTCAGCTCGATCGGCTCGCCGAAATTCAGCGCGACATGTCCGAAGTGCTGCTTGAGCAGGCTGCGCAGGCCGCGCAACAGGTTGAGCAGCGATTCCTTTTCCTTCGGTTTGCCGCTGAGTTCGCCGGCGTAGGCGTTGCCCTCCATCAGCTTTTCGTAACCTATGTAGACCGGTTGAAACAATACCGGACGACGCGGTGCTCGCAAAAACGCGCGTACGGTCATCGACAGCAGGCCACTCTGTGGCGTCAGCAGGCGGCCGGTGCGTGAGCGGGTGCCTTCGATGAAATATTCGATCGGTGCGCCGCGGTCGATCAGCTGCGCCAGGTACTCTTTGAAAACCACGGAGTACAGCGCATTGCCGGAAAACTTGCGCCGCTGGAAGAACGCTCCCCCGCGCCGCAGGATTGGCCCGATCACCGGCAGATTCAGGTTGACTCCCGCCGAGATATGCGGCACCACCACGCCGGACACATGCAATTGGTAGCTCATCAGCAGATAGTCGGCATGGCTGCGATGGCTGGGCACATAGATCACCTCGTAACCAGGCGCGGCGGCGCGGGTCTGGTCGAAGTGGTGCATGGCGATGCCGTCGTACAACTTGTTCCAGAAATTGGACAGCACGAAGGAGGCCGAACGCACCACCGGATGCGAGTAGTCCGCAGCGATCTCCAGCATCATCTTGTGCGCCTTGCGCCAGGCCTTCGCGTGGCTGATCTTCTCCTTGGCTGCGCTAGCGGTGATCGCCGCGCGCACCGGCTCGGCGTTGAGCACGGCGTCGACCACAGTGCGCCGATGCGACAGATCCGGCCCGATCACCGCGGCGCGGATGCGGTGGAAGTGGGTACGCAGCACCCGCGCGATCTTGCGCGTGAAGCGCTCCGGGCTGATCTCGCCGGATTCCTCCAGCACGCTGCGCAACGACAACGGCGCGGAGAAATGCACCACGGTGTCGCGGCCGTTCAGCAGCAAGGCGAGCATGCGGCCAAAGCGGCCGACCATCACCCAGTTCTCCGAGAACAGCACCCGGAACCAGCCGCTGTCGCGACTGGGAGCACGACCGACATAGATCGCCACCGGGACGATCTGGATGTCGTGCCCGGGCGCGACATCCAACGAGTGCGCCAACTGGCGCAGCGCCTCATTGGCGGCGCGTTTGCGGTTGTGCCCGAAGACCCAGCCGTCGCGCCGGGTCAGCGCAAATACCGAGCGCCGCCGGCGCGTGCCGGCCAACGTCTGCATCGGGCTGGGCAGGCCGGCTTCGCGGCAGGCGCGCTGCAGGATCAGCGCGTCGGAGAAACCGTCGCGCTCGATCACGTAGCAGACCGGCACGCCGGGCTGCAGCAGCGTCGCCGGCTCGGCCGGGTCGCGGCGGATGCGCACCCACGGCTGCAGCAGCTGGCCGGCAAGGTTGAACCACCAGGGGGCGCGGCGGCGTGCGATGGAGTCCACGGCAGGGGTATTCGGCATCTGGCTATTCTACGCGGCCACGTGATTCAGTCGTTGTCGGTTACGCTGGCGGCCGCGACTGGCGCCTGAGATCCGCGCCAGCGTCGGCTGGCTCGACTGCTGGTACGACTCGCACACGTTGTCCAGCGTGTCCTCGGCGCGGGGCTCTTCGAGAGTACGACGGGTGCGTTCTCGCGGTGGATGAGGTCGGGGCTGGCAGTCGGCCCGGGCTGCTGACAGACTGGCGCTCCCGTAGCCCGGTTGACCCAGCATGGATCCATTCCAGCCTGCCTTGCGTGAGCCCTCCTTTGCGATTCGCTGCACGAGCTACGTGCTGGTCGCGCTGGGACTGTTGCTGGCCATCCTCGTGCACCTGTTGTCGGCCTTGCTGGCTGGTTTGCTGGTGTACGAACTGGTGCAGTCGATGGCTCCGTTACTGGGTCGGCGGCTATCCGGTGATCGCGCGCGGATGCTGGTGGTGGCCGCGTTCGGAATCATCGTGGTGGGCCTGCTGATCCTGCTTATTCTCGGCACGATCAGTTTTTTTCGCAGCGAGGTCGGCAACCCCGAGCTATTGTGGCAGCAGCAGTTGATGCCGCTGGTGGACAAGGCCCGGCAGCAGTTGCCGGCGGTGCTGGTCAACCATTTGCCCGACAGCGTGAATGACCTGCGCGTAAGCGCGCTCGAACTGGCGCGCCGTCACGCGGCCCAGCTGCAACTGGCCGGCAAGGGCGCAGTGCACGCCCTTACCCACATCATTATCGGTCTGGTGCTGGGCGCGATCATCGCGCTCAGCCATACCCGGCCCGCACATCAGATGGGCCCCCTGGCGGCGGCGCTGAGCCGGCGCTGCACCCACCTGGCCGAGGCGTTCCACAACATCGTGTTTGCGCAGGTCAAGATCTCGCTGATCAATACGGTGTTCACCACGGTGTTCCTGCTTGGCGTGCTGCCACTGCTGGGCATCCATGTTCCGTTGGCCAAGACCCTGGTGCTGGTGACTTTCATCGTCGGCCTGCTGCCTGTGATCGGCAACCTGATCTCGAATACCGCCGTGGTGATAGCCGGCTTGTCGGTATCGCTGGGCGTGGGCATTGCCGCGCTGGTGTTCCTGATCCTGATCCACAAGCTCGAGTACTTCCTCAACGCGCGCATCGTTGGCACCCAGATCCGTGCCCGCGCCTGGGAACTGCTGCTGTCCATGCTGCTGATGGAAGCTGCCTTCGGTCTGCCTGGCGTGGTCGCCGCGCCGATTTACTACGCCTATCTGAAGCATGAGCTTGAGGCGAGCGGGCTGATCTGAAGCGAATGCCTGTTTGGCGTCGTTGCGCCTCACCAAGCTGCAGTCCGGTGCGTAGCTTGCCTCAGTGCGGCGCGCCCGCCAGCATCGCCGCGATTTTCGCCATATGCGATTCGGCAGTTTCGCGGGTCACTTCCTTGTCGGCCTCTTGATCCTTGCCCTGCCAGTGCAGGTCGGCCGGCGGCAGTTCGTGCAGGAAGCGGCTGGGCTGGTTACGGTGCAGTTCGCCGTAGCGCCTGGTCTGTGCGCACCAGGACAGCGTCAGCAACTCTTTCGCGCGGGTGATGCCGACGTACATCAGCCGGCGCTCCTCGTCGAGGCGCCCTTCGTCGATGGCGCCTTCGTGCGGTAGCGTGCCGTCCTCGCAGCCGACGATGAAGACGAAGCGGAACTCCAGTCCCTTGGCGGCATGCAGGGTCATCATGCGCACGGCATTGCCCGGTTCATCGCGGTCGGCATGGCTGAGCAGCGCCAGTTGCGCGGCGAGGTCGCCGGCCGAGTTGCCGCCCTTGCGCATCGCGCGAAACCAGTCAACGAGCTCTTTCAAATTACCCAGTTTGCGCTCGCGCACGCTGGCATCGGGCGTGCCGGCAGCGATCTGCGCGGCGTAGCCGGTACGCGTCAGGATCCGCTCGACCAGCTCGGCGGCGCTTTCGTGCAGCGAGGCGCTGCGCAATTCATCCAGCAGGTTGGCAAACGAGGCCAGTGCCGCGGCCGGGCGTGGAGTGAGCTGGCGCAGCACGCCGTCACTGCGGCTCGCCTCGAGCAGGGAGCAGTGGCGCGACTGCGCGATCTGGCCCAGCTTCTGCAGCGTGGTGGCACCGATTTCCCGCTTCGGCACATTCACCACGCGCAGGAAGGCGGCGTCGTCGCTCGGGTTGGTCAGCAAACGCAGGTAGCACAGCAGGTCCTTCACCTCGGCGCGATCGAGAAACGAGAGCGCGCCGGTGAGGTGATACGGAATCCGCGCCAGGCGTAGCGCCTTCTCGAGCACCCGTGCCTGAAAGTTGCCGCGATACAGGATTGCCATGTCGTGCCAGCGCGCCTGGTGCCTGTCGGCCAGGGTGGTGGCGATCGCGGCGACGCGGTCGGCCTCCTGCTCCGCTTCCTTGCACTCCAGCACGCGGATCGGCAAGCCCTCGGGAAGCTCGCTCCACAACTTTTTTTCGTGCTGGTGCGGGTTGTTGGCGATCAGCGCGTTGGCCGCGCGCAGGATGCGTTTGCCGCAGCGGTAGTTCTGTTCGAGCTTGATCACGCGCAGGTTCGGCCAGTCGCGGCCGAATTGGTCGATGTTCTCCGGGTTGGCACCACGCCAGGCGTAAATAGACTGATCGTCATCACCCACGCAGGTAATGTTGCCGCGCGCGCCGGTCAGCGTCTTGAGCAGCCTGTATTGCGCGTCATTGGTGTCCTGGTATTCGTCCACCAGCAGGTAGCGCAAGCGCTCGCGCCAGATGCCGCGGCATGCGGCGTCGCCTTCCAGGACACGCAGCGGCAGCCGGATCAAGTCGTCGAAATCCACCGCGTTGAACGCCGCCAGGCGCTGCTGGTACAGGTCGTAGATGGTTGCCGCTTCCAGCTCGCGCGGGCTGCGTGCGGCAGCCAGTGCTTCCTCCGGCGAAAGCCCGCCGTTCTTGGCGCGGCTGAGCAAATTGCGCAGGCCGAACAGGGCCTCGGGCTTGGCCCCTTTCGGCGCGAGCTCCTTGACGATGCCGCTGCTGTCGTCGGCGTCGAGCACCGAGAAGCCGCGGCGCAGGCCGGCGCGGGCGTGTTCGATCTGCAGGAATTTCAGCCCCAGCGCATGGAAGGTGCTGACGGTGAGCGCGGCGGCATCTTCGCTGCTAACCAGCTTTGCCACGCGCTCGCGCATCTCGCGCGCGGCCTTGTTGGTGAAGGTGATCGCGGCAATCTTCGCGGCGCCGAGTTGGCGGCGCTGGATCAGGTAGGCGATCTTCTGCGTGATCACGCTGGTCTTGCCGGAACCGGCCCCGGCCAGTACCAGCAGGGGCCCCTCGCAGTATTCCACGGCGGCCAGTTGTTGTGGGTTGAGCATGGATCGGAACAGTGCGTGATGCGGAGACCGATGTTAACAGAGCGGCGCTGGCCGGCCGGCGGGTCTGCGCCATAAGTGGCCGTACCACGGCCTACGGGAAGCGGCGCGACCGCGCACCGTCCGTCGCATGCGTACCCGGTGTGGCAGCAAGACTTCGACCAGCTGCTTCCCGCGCGACTGGCGCCGCAGCCACGCCGGGCACCGCTACCGGCTGGCCCGCTCGCGGGCGATGCTCTGGCTCTGATGCACGAAGTTGGATCAAATCAACAGCATCGCCTGCAAGCGGGCTCCGGTTACTCAATGTCCGCGCTACCATGTGTAGTCACCGACCGAACGTGCGCCCATGGCCAAGCTCTACTTCTATTACTCGGCGATGAACGCCGGCAAGACCACCACGTTGCTGCAGAGCGCGTACAACTACCACGAGCGCGGTATGCGCACGCTGATCCTGAAGCCGGATATGGATACCCGCGAGCATGACGAACCCCGATCCGACCCTGGGGGCCACCTTCCCTCGCAAGCGGGAGAAGGGGAGAAAGTGCAGCCTGCGGCTGCGGACACCACGCTGGTGGCTTCGCGCATCGGCCTGAAGGCGAATGCGCGGCGCTTCAGCCGCGATGAGGATTTGTTAGCCCTGGTCGAGGCGGATATCGCATCGCGCGGCGCCTTGCACTGTGTGTTTGTCGACGAGGCGCAGTTCCTGAGCAAGGCGCAGGTGTGGCAGATCAGCGACGTGGTCGACCGGCTGCATATCCCGGTGCTCGCGTACGGCCTACGTACCGATTTCCGCGGCGAGCTGTTCGAGGGCAGCCATCATCTGCTGGCCTGGGCCGACAACCTGGTGGAGATCAAGACGATCTGCCATACCGGCCGCAAGGCCACCATGGTGGTGCGCGTGGATGAACAGGGCCGCGCGGTGACCGACGGCCCGCAGGTTGAGATCGGCGGCAACGAACGCTATGTCTCGGTGAGCCGCGCCGAGTTCAAGAAGATCAGCGCGGGCCAGGGCCGTATCGAGCTGCAGCAAACCGTGCTGCCGCTCGACTCCACCGGCGGCGTGTAGGAGCCCCTTTGATCTTCCATTGTGCATCAGAGCAACAGCATCGCCCGCGAGCGGGCTCCTACACGATTTTTTCGGCCTGGGCGTTGCCCGGTCGCCGCTTGATCAAGGAATGTGATGAGCCACCCGATCACCATCCCTGCCTGGCAGCGCCCGCACTGGCAGGCCAGCGACGAGAAGATCCTGCTGCAGTTCTATGTGTTCGGGAAGTTCGGCGCCGTGCGCGTGCCGTCGCAAGACTACGGCAGCCCTGGCCTGCCACCAGGCATTACCGCCACCAGCCATCGCCAGGCCGACCTGCGTAGCTGGGACGGCTATCCGCTGAAAGGCGCGATGGGACGCATGTACAAGGCCGATGCGCCGCAGGCTTGCCAGCGTGCCCTGGATGCACCCGAAGTGATGGTGGTGCGCGGCACGCTGCCGGACAGCCCGGCCACCGGCTACCTACGCGATACCCTGGGCGTACTGGCGGGGATGCTCGATATCGGTGGCGTGGCGGTTCTCGATCCGCAGATCCTCAGCCTGCTCGATGCCGATGCCTGGCGTCGGCACTACCTGATCCGCGATGGCGCGCCGATCCGCCACCATCTGCTGATCCTGTGCGAAGGCGAGCCCGAGCCGGGCCGCTCGTGGATCCACACCCGCGGCATGCGCAAGTTCGGCCGCCCCGACATCAGCATCCATCAGGTGCCTGATGCCGCGATCGACCGTGCCGGCGCGTTGTGCGAGCAGCTGGTCGAGCTGCAGGTGCTGGGTGCACATTTCACCGACGGTCAGCTGCTTGAGGGTGACGCTATGCCGACGGGTCTCGTGGCGAAGCTCGGCGGCGGCATCGACGATCCGCAGTTCAACAACAGCTGGGTCGGGTTCCGCTGGCAGTCGTAACGAATCAAGGCGGAAAGAGAGGCATAGGTGTGCTCCCTTTCCGCCGGTCCCGTGCGCATGACGCGCTCACCAGGCTCAGCCCTTGACGATGAAGCGCTGGCTGTCTTCCATGAAGGCCTTCTCGCCGAAACCACCTTCATGGGAACCGAACGGCATCTGCGCGCGCAGTTTCCATGAGGCGGGCACGTTCCATTCCTGGCGGGTCGCTTCGTCCGTCACCGGGTTGTAGTGCTGCAGGCTGGCGCCCACGCCGGCTTCGGTCAACGCCAGCCACACGGCGAATTGGGCCATGCCGCCGGATTGCTCGGACCATACCGGGAAGTTGTCCGCGTAAAGCGCGAACTGTTGCTGCATCCTGGTGACCGCAGCCTGGTCCTCGTAGAACAGGACGGTGCCGACGCCGGCGGCGAAGCTGTCCAGCTTGGCGGCGGTCGCGGCGAAGGCGTCTGCCGGCACGATCTTGCCGAGCTCCTGTTTGGCCAGTGACCAGAACTTCTCGCTCTGCTCGCCGAACAGGATTACGGCGCGCGAACTCTGCGCGTTGAACGGGGATGGCGCATGCCGCACGGCTTCCTTGATCAAGGCGGTGAGCGCGTCCTTGTCCAGCGACACGTTCTTGCCCAATGCGTACTGGGTGCGGCGTTTCTTCAGCGATTCGATCATGGTGCTGTTCATGGAGATTCCTCAAGCATGTAGGGAGTCGATGCGTTGGAATCGTGGTACGGAAATGTCTTGGCCAGGGAAACAGTCGCTAGGCGGCTGCTTCGCGAGCCGTTACCTGGATAGCGCGCCGGCTTGGCCGCGTCATGCAAGTCCCGATACGATTCACAGACGATGATATTAGTCGCGAAAATGGCTCTGGCTAGTTGGCAATTCGTACTTGGTCTGTTTCCAATTCGGATACAATCGGCACATGTTCGATACATCATCGCTGACAGTGCGGGCACCAGAACGTGGAGCGCTGGCCCAGCACCGCCTGTCGGATCGAGGTGCCGCAGATGCGGCAGGGTTGGCCGGCGCGGCCATACACGTACAACTCGCGCAAGAAATAGCCCGGGGCGCCATCGGGATTGAGAAAGTCACGCAAGGTGGTGCCACCGCACTCGATCGCCCAGGCCAGGATGCGCTTCACTTCCGTCGCCAGCCGCGCGTAGCGTGCGCGCGCGACGGCGCCAGCGGCGCGGCGCGGATCGATGCCGGCGGCGAACAGCACTTCGCTGGCGTAGATGTTGCCCACGCCCACCACCACCGCACTGTCCATCAGGAACAGTTTCACCGCGGCGGTGCGGCCACGCGAGCGCCGCCACAGCAGGTCGCCGTCGAACGCATCGGCAAGCGGTTCGGGGCCGAGATGCGCCAATAGTTCATGGGTTTCGCCCGGTGCCTGCCACAGCAGGCAGCCGAAGCGGCGCGGGTCGGTGAAACGCAGGATGCGCGGCGCCTGCGCGAGCGTGCGCTCCAGCGCGATGTCGACATGGTCGTGCTTGCCCACCGGTGCGTCCGGCGGCAGCACGCGCAGCACGCCGGACATGCCCAGGTGCAGCAGGGCACTGCCGGCGGCCGTGTGCAGCAGCAGATACTTCGCGCGCCGTTCCACCGCATCGATGCGCTGGCCGGGCAGCAGCGCACTGATCTCGGCGGGAATTGGCCAGCGCAGATCCGGGCGACGCAGGATGACGCCTGTCACGCGCCGGCCGATCAGGTACGGCGCGATGCCGCGGCGGGTGGTTTCGACTTCAGGCAATTCAGGCACGGCATGATTCCGCGATTCAATGCAACTCGGTGGTCTTGATTTCCGGCGAGCGCGGCATGTAACGCGCCGACACCAGTGCAACGCGCTGACCAACTTGCACGTACTGCTGCGGTCCGGTCACCGCGCTGACACCGAACGCCAGCGTTTGGCCATCCAGGTCGAGCACGGCACGCGGTGGCGCCAGGCCGATTTTCGCCCGATCGAAGTCGCCGAGCGGGCGCCAGCTCAGCACCGGCGCAGCAGCGATATCCGTCAGGTCGTTCAGCCGATCATCATCGGTCACCTGGCGCGCGGTGCCGTCGGTACGCCACCAATGGCCGTCGCTGCGCTTCTCGTAGTGCAGGGTGGCGGCACCGGGCAGGGTGAGGCTGATGTGGCTGATTGTCGTCGGGTCGAGTGCGGTCAGGCTGCCATTCCCGTGGCTGGTATCGCGCTGCCATTGCCAGCCGGCAAGTGCGAGCAACGCCAGCACGGCGCACAGCAGCAACAGACGTTGGCGCGTGGCGCGCTTCATCGTTCAGCGCCGGCGCCGACGCCACACGATCGCGCCACCGATCAGCAGCAGCAGCAGCGGCAGCACGATCAGAAAACCAAAGCTCAGCGCATTCAGTTCGCCCTGCGAGATTTCCAGCAGCCGGTCCGGTGCGCCGCGCGGCGGCAAGTTGACCAGCTTGTCGTCGCCCAGCAGCCAGTCGAACACGCGCTCGCCCAACGCGCGGTTGCCACCATTGCCCAGGAAAGTGTTGGAGAGGAAATCGCCGTCGCCGATCACCACGGCGCGCTGTTCACTCTTGTCCGGGCTGGGTGACAGCCGACTCAGCGCAAAGCCGAAATCCAGCGGGCCTTTCAGTTCGCCGGCGGTGGCGTCGAAGCGGATGTCCGAGGTCTTCGTGTTGTCGATCGGCTTGAACGCGGTCCAGCTCTGCGGGCTGGAACGCAGGAACGCCTGCACGGCCCACTTCGTGCGAGCGACCTGCGCCAGTGCCGACACCTGCGGGAACAGCGTGGTCAGCTGAAAGCCCTGGGTGATCGCCTGCGGCGGGTAACTGCCTAGCGCGATCATGCGTGGATCGTGCAGGCCCAGCGCGGTGCCGGAACCGTCGACCAGTACGCCGGGCAGCACGCGTACGCCAAGCGCCTCGGCCAGCGGCTTGAGGCCGAGGTCGTCGTTGCCCGGCTCGGTGAGCCACAGCAAGTTGCCACCGCTCTGCACGTAGTTCAGCAGCGCCTTCACTGCGCCCGGCGGTAGTGGCACGGTGGGACTGGCCAGCACCACCAGGTCGGTGTGCTCGGGCACCGCGTTGACCTGGGCAAAGTTCAGCGGCACCGCACGCATGCCGCGACTCTCCAGTTGCGCCATGAAGGTGCCCAGGTCGGCGTTCGCCTGGCCATTCGCACGCCGCTCGTCGTCGCCGGTGACGAAGGCGACAATGCGATCGTTGCCCCGTTGCAGCCGTTCCAGCGCGTTGGTGAGGTTGCGTTCGGAGAGCTCGTCCAGCCGCTGCTCACGGCCCTTGTAATGCAGGATCAACGCGCCATCGACGGTGACGCCGAGCTCGCGCATCTTCGCCGGGTCCAGCTGCGGGTCGACGAAGCGCAGGCTCAGGTCCGGTTTCACCGCCTGGTAGCGCTTGAGAAAACCGGCGATGGTCTGGCGCAGGTCGCCCTGCGGGTTGGCGTAGCTGACGACCTCCACCGGGCCATCCAGTTGCTTCAGTACGGCGCGGCTTTGCGCCGACAGGCTGATGCGACCATTCGCGGTCCAGTCGGCGCGGTAGTCGTAGCGGGTGCCGAGATACCCGATGGCCGCACAGGCGAGCACCAGCAGCAGCGCGAACAGCCAGCCGTCCAGACGTCTGAACACGTTGCGCATCAGCCACGCTCCTTGTCAGTGGCAAGCCGGCGCGTGGCGAGCGCCAGCGAAAGCGCGATCAGCAACACGAACCACAACACGTCGGCGCTGGAGACCAGGCCGCGCAACAGCGGCTGTACATGCGTGCTCATCGCCAGCCAGTTGATCGCGCCGCCGTTGATGCCCGTCATTTGCGCGCCCAGATTCACGCTCCACAATACCAACGCCAGGATCAGCGCAGCGGCGGCAGCGATTGCCGGATGTGAAGCAAAACTCGAGCAGGCCACGCCCAGCGCCGCCAGCGCCGCCAGCATCAGTGCGATGCCCAGCGTGGCGGCGGCCAGCTTGCCCCAGTCCAGGTGGGTGGCGTGGGCCAACGTCAGCGGCATCGCCAGAGTCAGCAGCAGCCACAGCAGCAGCCAGCCCAGGATTGCCAGGTACTTGCCCAGCACGATGCGCGATGCCGGCACGCCGGCAGCGAACAGCAGCGGCAGGGTACCGTTGCGCCGTTCGCCGGCGATCACCGACATGGTCAGCAGCGGCACCACCAGGAAGGCCAGCTGGGCCAACTGTCCCAGCAGGGGCACCGCCACCAGGTCGGTGAAGCCGGGGCCATCGGGCAGTGCGGCGCGCTGGATCTGGCCGGCCAGGAAACTGCCCAGCAGCAAGGTGAAATTCCAGCCAAGCCAGGCCAGGGTCAGCGCAGCCAATACCCAGGCCAACGGACGCACCAGCAGGCGACGCCATTCCAGTCGTGTCACTACCAGTGTGTTCATGCGGCCTGTACCGGGGGGTGGTTCATCGCAATCTCGAAGAAGGTCTTCTCCAGCGCGGCATGATCGTCGGCCGGCACGGCACCAGCATGGCGCAGCCTGCCCTCATGCAGGATCGCCACGCGATCGCAGACCGTGGTGACCTCGGCCAGCAGGTGCGTAGACAGGATCACCGCGGTGCCGGCCGCGGCCTGCTCGCGGATCAGCTTGCGCAGCGCGGCGACCTGCACCGGGTCGAGTGCGTTGGCCGGTTCGTCCAGCACCAGCAGGGCAGGCTGGTGCAATAGCGCGCAGGCCAACCCCAGTCGCTGGCGCTGGCCTTGCGAGAGAACGCCAGCCAGGCGTCGCGCCAGCGGCTGCAGTTCCAGTCGCTCGACGATGTTCGTGCGCGCCTCGCGCAGGGCGACGCCACGCAGCCCCCGCAGGCGGCCATGCGCATCCAGGTGTTCGGTGATAGTCAGTTCCGGCCACAGCGGAGCACGCTCGGGCAGCCAGCCAATCCATGTGCGCGCCAGTTCGGGCCGCTCCAGGAAATCCTCGCCGTTCAGCTTGATCTCGCCGCTGTCCGGGCGCAACGCGCCGGCGATTATCGACAACGTGGTCGATTTGCCCGCGCCGTTGACGCCGAGCAGACCCAGCACCTGGCCGCGCGGCAGCGCCAGACTCAGATCCCGCACGGCCGGACGCCCGGCCCGGCGCCGGTTGACGTGTTCCAGTTGCAGCGTTGGGATGGGTGATGCGGGAATGATCGTGGTCATTGCATGATTGTCACGGCGACCCCATGGTTAAACAACAGGTGATTGTCGTGTTTGCGAACCAACACCAGTTTGACGTTTGCCGCTTGACACGCTGGTATCATGAGTAGCCAGTCGCGCTGGCAGGTACGGAAACCCCTCGCCTAGACTCCGCCCATTTCCCGCTGTTCCCCATCTGGTTATTTCCATGCTTGACGCTGTACTCGATTTCCTCAATAACGGTCTCGTTCGCGCGAGTTGGGGCCAGATCGCGATCTATCTGTTGATAGTGACCCAGCTCACCATCTTGACGGTGACACTGTATCTGCATCGCAGCCAGACCCACCGAGGCGTGGATTTCCACCCGGCGCTGGCGCACTTCTTCCGCTTCTGGGGCTGGCTCACCACCGGCATGGTCACCCGCGAGTGGGTGGCAGTGCATCGCAAGCACCATGCCAAGGTCGAGACCAAGGAAGATCCGCACAGCCCGGTAATCTACGGTATCAACAAGGTGTTCTGGGACGGTGTCTCGCTGTACCGCGATGCCTGCGAGAACAAGCAGGATATGCAGCAGTACGGCCGCGGCACTCCCAACGACTGGGTCGAGCACCATGTGTATGGCGCGCATCCGTACTGGGGGCCGACCTTGATGTTGCTGATCAGCGTCGCGCTGTTCGGCGTGATCGGCGCCGCGATCTGGGCGGTGCAGATGATCTGGATCCCGTTCTGGGCCGCTGGCTTCGTCAACGGCATCGGGCACTGGGCCGGCTACCGCAATTTCGAGACCGCCGACACCTCGCGCAACCTGATTCCGTGGGGTTTCTGGATTGGTGGTGAGGAGTTGCACAACAACCACCACGCCTTCCCCAGCTCGGCCAAGTTCGCCCTGCGCAAGTGGGAATTCGACATCGGCTGGGCGACGATCTGCGGTCTGCGCGTGATCGGCCTGGCCAAGGTGTTGCGCGTGGCGCCGTCGCTGGACGTGCGACCAAACGTGCGCTTGCCCGATGCCGAAACCTTGAAGGCAGTGCTGACCCTGCGCTTCCAGGCGATGACTGACTACTACCGCAGCGTGATCATGCCGACCCTGCGCGACGAGGCGCAGCATGCCGGCGAGAGCATCAAGACGATCCCGCGTCGGTTGCGCCGGGCCATGGCCGACGGCGGCCGCTGGCTCGACAGCGAAGGTCGCGACCGCATGCAACTCGTGCTGGCCAGGCGTCCCTCGCTGAAAACCGTGGTCGAGTTCCGCGGCCGCCTGGCGGCGCTGATGGAGCAGCGCGGCGCGGAGCAGGCCCTGAAGGGTTTGCAGCAGTGGATCCGCGAGGCCGAGGAAAGCGGTATCCGCGTGCTGCAAGAGTTCGCGCAGCGGCTCAAGGGCTACACGGTCGCTGCGGCCTGAGTGCGATTCGGCCTGTCTTGGTCGCCGTGGTGGCGATCAAGGCGACTTGAAGATGAAAGTCCTTGACCCACCCGGCAACGGGAAGGGTGTAGCCGAACAGCAAGGGTGTCCGTCGCGAGGCGGAATCTGGTGGTAGCGTAGACCGCATGAAACCCGCCGTTCGTGAGTGGTCGAGCATGCGTGCGCGCTTGGTGATCGGTTGATCCCAGTCTCTTTTACTTCAACGCGATCCGCCTCGTGGGCGAAGACTGGTATCAGCTCCCGCAAGCAGACGCCGGACCCGTCCAATGGAATACTGTGTTTCGTCGGAAAGATCGCGTATGGACGAGCCAGCCTCATATTGCAGTTTCAGCTGTTCGCCTAACTGTTCCGCCTCGTCATACTTCAGCCGAGCGTGGGCTGGCAGGTCGGAAATAGCGATGGGACCACCACCATACCCCTTGTGTTGGCGCCCGCGGGGCGGAACGTCGCACGCCGCTTCAGCTCCCCAGCAGGTCCAGTTCGGTTGAGGGTATCTTGCGAACATCTCCAGGTACGGGCCAGGCGAGCAGCGTTCAATGAACCCGTATTGTTCGTCGGGCTTTCTCGAGTGTTCGCGCTTCCTGGTTTCGATCATGTTTACTTGACTGCGAGCTGGGGAAAGGGTTCGCATCGACCCCCGAACGCCAAACAAGATAAGTTCCGTCACGTTGCGAAAGTAGAACCCTACGCCGCGACCGTCCGGACCACCGTCCTTGCGCCGCTTGGCCCAGACTACGTTCGAAACATACCTGAACCCCCATGCTTTCATGACGGCCATGCCCTCCGGGAGCAACGCATTGGGAACCCACAAGTAGAGGTGAGCGTTGCGTGCGGCAACTGACGCGACCGGCAAACCCAGGATCGCTTCCAAGTCCATCGTGGCATAGCGGTCGAGACGACGATGTTCGGGAGCGACCTTGCCAGTGCGGTTGGTAAAGCGCCAGGGTGGATCAGCCAGAATGGTGCTCCATCCGCCGCTTGTTTCGGGAAGGCCAGCGTCATGTTGTTGTGCCTCAAGCGCGCGAGCCAAGACAGTCTCCCAATTCAGATCTTCAGAGTGGAGATCATAGTAGATCTTGGGGGAAAAGTCTCTTTCGTCTGGTCGAGTCAGGTGTTCGACCGACCCTCGCGTGCGTGCCTGAGTGTTGACGTTGAAACGCCGGTTCGCTGCACCGCGTATCCCACCTCTGAGCTCCGGAAGGAAATCGCAAGTTTGTTTCAGACGGTCGAGTAGGGCTCCCCGTTCCAAGTAGCCGGGGTGGCTGCTACAACAGGTAGTGGACATGTCCCGAGAGCGACGCGTCCCTTGAAATTATCGACCAAGTAACCCTCCTGCTCGACCGGAGGCAAGTGTTCAACAATCTTTCCTCCACGCGAAACCAAGACACCCTGGGTGGAAAGGTCCACGCGGATTTCTCGCCAATTGCGTTGAGAAAACATGTCATCGATCTGACGCGCGATATCCCCTCGATTTCCACCCTTCTTGAGCCAGTGGACGGGGTCAAGCGCAAAAGTGCGAAGAACATCCGTAATCTCCTTCCATTCTGCAGGGCAAACAGAACGCAGCACGGCCGAAGCGGAACTTGTTTCGAGGAAGGCCCAGCGCGCGCGGGTGGCGGGGTCGAGGACGACCGGGTCGTCGTAGGTATTTGTTTCAAACATTCAGCGAGTATATCCGGCAGATGTGTGTAGGCGATCCGTCAAAACTGTCAGATAGGAAAAACCCGCCACGAGGGCGGGTTTTGAGTACTTCACTAGATTCCAGCGTTCGCTGGGATGACGTTCCGGCAGAGCCGTTCGCGCGTGGCGTGAACGGGCCCTCACGTCATTTGATCTTGCCTTCCTTGTACATCACATGCTTGCGCACGACCGGATCGTACTTCTTGAACTCGAACTTTTCCGGGGTGTTTTTCTTGTTCTTCTGCGTGGTGTAGAAGTGGCCAGTGCCGGCCGAGGAGATCATGCGGATCTTGTCTTGTGATTTGTTGGCCATGATTTGTTCCTTTAGACCTTTTCGCCGCGGGCGCGCATGTCGGCAAGCACGGCTTCGATGCCATTCTTGTCGATGGTGCGCAGGGCGTTGTTGGACACACGCAGCTTGATCCAGCGGTTTTCGCTGGCAACCCAGAAGCGACGCTCATGCAGGTTCGGCAACCAGCGACGACGGGTACGGTTGTTGGCGTGCGAGACGTTGTTGCCGCTCATCACACCCTTGCCGGTGACTTGACATACACGGGCCATGAAGACCTCCACAAGAATGGCTGAAAAAGCCGTGATTACCACCCGTTAGCCAGGGTGACATCGGCCCAGCGGCGCTGGTGCGCCACGCAATGCTGGAGAGCGCTGCAACGCCCGGTCGCTTGGGTTCGTATTGCGTGACGAACTGCCCGGAGAACCGGGCCGACATGGGGCGAGCCGTGTATTGTTGCAGAGATCCGCGCTCGTGCGCAATCATCCACTATCCTCGCGTGGCCGTTCAGGGATGCGCAAGACGGGGATGTATGGAACAATCAATCTCTTTGCGCGACCGCCCAAGACTTGAGAGGAACACCCGATGGCACAAGAGATCACCAATGACCAGGCCAATGGCCAGGCCAGTCAGCCGCAGCTGGTGATGCAGAAGATCTATGTGAAGGATGTTTCCTTCGAGGCGCCGAATGCGCCGCAGATCTTCCAGGAAATCGATGAAACCAGCCAGCCGCAGGTGCAACTCAACCTGGGCCAGAAGGCGACCGATCTGGGCAACGACCTGTACGAAGTGGTGCTCAGCCTCACCCTGACCTGCACGGTCGGCGAGCGCACCGCTTATCTGGCGGAGGTCGAGCAGGCCGGCGTGTTCGGCATTGCCGGTTTCAACGAGGCCGACCAGGCAGGCATCATCGGCAGCTACTGCCCGAACCTGCTGTTCCCGTATGCGCGCCAGGTGATCTCCTCGATGGTGCTGGAGGGTGGCTTCCCGCCGTTCCTGTTGCAGCCGATCAATTTCGACGCGCTGTATGCCGAACAGCAGCGCCGTGCCGCGGGTGGCGACCAGGCTCCGGCCACGCTCAACAGCTGAGTCCAGCGCATGCCTGACCAGCCGAAGCTGACCATCCTCGGCGCCGGCTCCTGGGGCACGGCGCTGGCGGCGCTCACGGCGCGCAATGGCGTGTCGACCCGGTTGTGGGGTCGCGACGCCGACGCGCTGGCGGTCGTGGCCGCGCGGCGCTCCAACGAGCGCTATCTGCCGGGCATCAGGCTGCCCGAGACTCTGCGCTACGAAGCCGACTTGGGCGTCGCCGTGCGCGGCGCCGACATCGTGTTGATCGTGGTGCCCAGCCATGCCTTCGCCGCCATGCTGGATACGCTGGCGCCCGTCCTCGATGCAGGCACCTCGATCGCCTGGGCCACCAAGGGTTTCGAACCCGGCACCGGGCGCTTCCTGCATGAGCTGGTGGCCGAAAAGTTGCCGGGTCGGCCCGCGGCGGTGGTTACCGGGCCGTCGTTTGCCAGGGAGGTGGCGACTGGTTTGCCCAGTGCGGTCACCGTGCATTCGGATGACGATGCCTTTGCGCAGCAATTGGCGAGCCTGCTGCACGCGCCGAACCTGCGCGCCTATTCCGGCGGCGACATGCTCGGCGCCGAGCTCGGCGGGGCGATGAAGAACGTGTTGGCCGTGGCCACCGGCATCGGCGATGGCATGCAGCTGGGTCTCAACGCCCGCGCCGGCCTGATCACCCGCGGCATGAACGAGATGCTGCGCCTGGGCGTGGCGCTGGGCGCGCGGCCGGAAACCCTGATCGGTCTGTCCGGTTTGGGCGACCTGGTGCTGACCTGCACCGGCGACCTGTCGCGCAATCGTCGGCTCGGCCTGGCGCTCGGGCAGGGCGTGGCGATCGACGAAGCGGTGCGCCGGATCGGCCAGGTGGTCGAGAGCATTCTCAGCGCCGACGAGGTCGCCCGACTCGCTGCCAAGCACGGCCTGGATCTGCCGATCAGCGCCAGCGTGCGCGCCGTGCTGCATGGCGAGGTCACGCCGGTGGATGCTCTCAAGGCGCTGATGGCACGCGAGCAGAAACCGGAATACCCGCAAGGCCTGTTCGACCATCACTGACGCTATGTGGCCGCGCGCTTGAGCAGTGGCGTACAACAACAACCGCATCCAATCCCGGCGCTGCTAAGCTCAACTATTTGGTCGCCGCCACGGAACGCATGCGGATGCAGCAACCGGACGAGAAGCAACGCGCCGCCAGCGCACCCGCTGGCGACGACGAGGCCTTGCCCCAGGTTTGGCGGCGGCTGCTGGCCGCGCCAAAGCCGGCCGTGGCCGATGAGCATGGCGTGTTGGGTTTCTTCGTGGAGGTGATACCCGAAGAGAGTGCGCCGTTTGCTCATGTCGACGTAGCGCCGGTGCTGCTGACCGTGGCCGAGCACGGCCGCTACAGCCGGCCGGTGCCGCTGGACAGCCGCCGCCTGGCGCATGCACCCCTGCAACCCCACGAGCAGCGCCTGGCCGCCAGCGTGCTCGGCTTGCCGCTGAACGTGCGCAAGAGTCGCAGTTACGCGCGCCTGGGTGGTCACGTCGGCGACAGCCTGCTGGCAGAGGTGCTGGATACCGCGCCGTGCTTCCTCGGCGGCCTGGGCGGCTTGCGGCTGTCGCGCGGCAAGTCGCACCAGCTCAACTGGCACTGGCACATGGAACCCGATGGCAGCCAGCGCCTGCTGCCGCTGCTGCCTGACAACCGCCGTCTGCTGCGCGTCGACGCGCTGTGGTATCTGGACGCCGAGCGCGCCACCGTGGGTCTGTTTGACGCGGCAGCCGAGGAAACCCAGTGGCTGGACCTGCCGCCACTGAAGCACGAGCACGGACGGCGCCTGCGCAACCGCCTGCCGAACAGCCGGCTGGCCACGCGGGTGCCGCTGCCGCAGGTGTTCGGCGAACTCAAGCGTTCGCAGCTGGCACCCAGGCCGGTGCTGACTCTGTACGCACTGACCCGGCATGCGCGACTGGCCGCCGGCACGCCGCCGCTGGGTTATGCGCAGCTGGCCTTCGACTACGCGGGCGAACGCCTGCCCGGCCGCGGCGGTGAGCCGCTGGTACGCCGCGTGCGCAACGGTCAGCTGGTCGAGATCACCCGTCGCCGCGCCGAAGAGCTCACTGCGATGGAACAGCTCGAGCGCGTCGGCCTGACCCCGGGCGTGGACACCGAAGGCCTGCCCTGGGATGTGGCCGAGACCCTGCCCGAAGAGGCCTGGCTGTTCCCCGGCACCGGTTATGCCGGCGCGCTGGAGGTCAACACGCCGGCGCGCTGGCTGGCGCTGCGGCCGAAGCTGGAGGAGGAGAACTTCCTGGTCGAGTACGCGCCCAGCTTCCCGTTCGAGGTCCTGGACGGTCCGGTGCGCTGGTATGGCTACGCGGTCGAGGACGCCGACGACCACGCCTTCGATCTGGAGATCGGCATCGAACTGGAGGGTCAGCGACACAACCTGTTGCTGGCGGTGGCGCAGGCCTTGACCGAGAACCAGCTGAGCCTCAGCCCGGCCGCGAACGAACCGGATGATGCCGTGTGGTACGCGCCGGTCGATGCACGCCGACGCGTGCCGGTGCGTTTGAAGGAGCTGCGCGGCCTGCTGGCACCGCTGGCCGAATACCTGGAAAAGCCGCGCAAGGCACTGCACCTGCCGCGGGTACAGGCGGGCCGGTTGGAGGAGCTGGTCGCCGCGATGCCCGCGGGCGGCACCCTGCAGGCGGCCGAACCGCTACTGGGTTTTGCCGCACGCCTGCGCGACGCCGCCGCACGCGCCAGCGATGCGGTACCCGAGGGGCTCACGGTCGAGCTGCGCCCGTATCAGCGCGAGGGCCTGCGTTGGTTGAACGCGCTGGCGGAGGCTGGTGTCGGCGGCGTGCTGGCCGACGACATGGGCCTGGGCAAGACCCTGCAACTGATCACCCACCTGCTGTCGCTCAAGCAGGGCGGCGCGCTGACCCAGCCGGCCCTGATCGTGGTGCCGACCAGCCTGATCCCGAACTGGCAGTCCGAGATCGCCCGCTTCGCGCCAGCACTCAAGGTGCTGACCCTGCACGGACCGCAGCGTGCGGAAGAATTCGAGCAGCTCGGCGCGCAGGATATCGTACTGACCAGCTACGCCCTGCTGCCGCGCGACGTGGCGCCGCTGCGCCAGCAGCCATTCGCGCTGATCGTGCTGGACGAGGCGCAGCAGGTGAAGAACCCGCGCACGCAGGCGCGCCGCGCCTTGCTCAGCCTGCGCACGCCGCGTTACGTCTGCCTCACCGGCACGCCGCTGGAAAATCACCTGGGCGAGCTATGGTCGCAGATCGACCTGGCCGTGCCCGGCCTGCTCGGCGACGAAGGTGCCTTCCGCCGCCACTACCGCGTGCCGATCGAGAAGCAGCAAGACGAGGAATGCCAGCAGCGCCTGAACCTGCGGTTGGCACCGTTCATCCTGCGCCGGACGAAGGCGCAGGTGGCGAAAGAACTGCCGCCGAAGACCGAGATCACCCGCCGTATCGTGCTGGAAGGACGCCAGCGTGAACTGTACGAGGGCTTGCGCCTGTCGCTAACCGAGGAACTGCGCGAGGTGATCGCCGAGCGCGGCATCGCCCACTCGGGCATCGTGGTGCTCGACGCGCTGCTCAAGCTGCGCCAGGTCTGCTGCGATCCACGCTTGGTGAAACTGGAGGTGGCGCGCGGCGTGCGCGAGTCGGCCAAGTTCGAACTGCTGATGGAGATGCTGCCCGCGCTGCTCGACGAGGGGCGCAAGGTGCTGCTGTTCTCGCAGTTCACCAGCATGCTGAAACTGATCGCCGCCGAACTCGATCGCCGCCGCATCCGCTATGTCACCCTCACCGGCGACACCCGCGACCGCGCCGAGCCGGTGCAGCGCTTCCAGAACGGCGAAGTGCCGTTGTTCCTGTTGTCGTTGAAGGCGGGCGGAGTGGGTCTCAACCTCACCGCCGCCGACACCGTGATCCACTACGACCCGTGGTGGAACCCCGCCGCCGAGGCGCAGGCCAGCGACCGCGCCCACCGCATCGGCCAGGACAAGCCGGTATTCGTGTTCCGCCTGATCACATCCGACACGGTGGAAGAGCGCATCGAGGAACTGAAGCTGCGCAAGGCCGAACTCGCCGACGCGGTGCTCGAAGGCGGCGGCAGCCGCCAGAAGCTGCGCTTCGATGAGGGTGACCTGGACGCGTTGCTGGCGCCGGGCTGAGCCGGATCAATCGCGCGCCGCCACTTCGTCGACGTGCCGTAGCAGGTCGGCCGGATCGTCGTACACGCGGAATGCGCCGGAGTGTTGCAGCTCGTCCTGACCATAGCCGCCGGAGAGTAAACCCACACCCAGGGCGCGGGCACGCTGGGCCGCGAGCATGTCCCACACGCTGTCGCCGATTACCAGCGACTCCCGGATATCCACGCCCAGGCGTTCGGCGGCGGCGATGAACAGATCCGGGTCGGGCTTCGCGTGACGCACCTGGTCGCGCGTGACCACCGGCACCCTCGCTGGATCCACGCCGAGCGCCGCCAGGTTGTGCCTGGCGGTTTCCATCCGCCCGCTGGTGGCGATCGCCCAGGGAATGTCCTGCGCCGTGAGGTGTGCGAGCAGCTCGCGCGAACCCGGCAACGGGCGCACCGACCCGAGCGCATGTTGTCGGTTGAACGCCTGCGCATGTCGGTCGCGCAGGCGCTCCAGCCGTTCCTCAGTGATTTCCAGCCCGGTCTCGCGTAACAACATGTTGGCGAACAGGCCGCCGCTCATGCCGATCTTGCGGTGGATGCGCCACACCGAGACATCGAGCCCTTCGCTGTCCAGCGCCTCCTTCCATGCCAGCACGTGCTGGTACACGCTGTCGATCAAGGTACCGTCGAGGTCGAACAGGAAAGCTGCGTTGCGGCGGGGCATCTGGTTCTCCGGAGGTTGGCGCGTCGGCGGAATGCTTCTGGCTAGCGGCTGGGCAGCAAGGGCTGACCGGATTCCATCACCGCCAGTGCGGCGGCGCCGAGCAGGCCCGGCTCCGGGTTCATGATCGCCTGGGTTGGCACCTTTTCCATGATGTCGCGGAAGCGTCCCTTGGCCTCGAAGCGCTCACGGAAGCGACCGCGCTCGAGCCATGGCAGCAGGACCGGGATCAGCCCGCCGGTGAGGTAGACGCCATCCCATGCGCCGAGGGTGAGCACCAGGTCGCCGGTGACGCTACCGAAGATGCCGGCGAAGGTTTCCACTGTGCGCGTACACAGCGGGCAACTGCCGTCCTTTGCACGTTTGGTGATGTCTTCCGGCCTCAGGTCGGCAGCCTTCGCGCCCACTATGTGGCAGATCGCGTCGTACAGATTCACCAGACCCTGGCCGCAGATCAGCCGCTCGTTGGAGACGCGGCCGTATTTGTGGTTGAGGTAGTCGAGGATCGCGATGTCTTCCGGGGTATGCGCAGCGAAGCCGGCATGGCCGCCCTCGGTCTGCAGCACGCTGCAGTGCCGCTGACGCACCAGCAGGCCACCCACGCCAAGCCCGGTACCGGGGCCGACGATGGCGAAGGTCTGCTTGTCCTCGCTCCCGATCACCGGCCGCGCCACCGTGCCCACGTCGACCAGGTCATCGCCCTGCAACAGGGTCACCGCCATGCTTTGCGCGGCGAAGTCGTTGACCAGGTGGACCTGTGTCAGGTTCAGGGCGCTGGCGGTCTGGCGTGCGGAGATCGCCCACGGGTTATTGGTGACCTTGACCGTCTCGCCATCGACGATGCGACCGGCCGCCGCGATGATGGCGCGCTTCACTTCCAGCCCGGTGTCTGCCAGGTAGTGCTTGGCGGTCGATACCAGCGAATCGTGCTCGGCCACCCGGTAGCGCCGGATGCTGTCGGCCAGCAGTGGACGGGGACGCGAGGTGTCGGCCACGCCGAAGCGGACATTGGTGCCACCCAGATCGACGAGCAGGGTGGGTACGCTGCGGGACGGGCTCATCAAGCTTCCTGGCGACAAAGAAGCCCAAGCGTGCCGTCGTCGTCGTGCTTAGTCCAGCATTTTCCGACCGTACGTCACGGAATGGCCGCCCGCAGGGGCGGCTTGCAGGGTTTGGCGAGGGCTCCTGCCGGCCGCGGCAACGGCGCTTGCGCGCGAGGGCGTAAAATGTCTGGATCCCGACTTGCGAGCATTCACCATGAGTTTTCCCGCCACCCGCATGCGCCGCATGCGCCGCGACGCCTTCTCCCGCGCCCTGATGCGCGAACACACCTTGCTCACCAGCGACCTGATCATGGTCGCGTTCGTGATCGAGGGCGAGGGCCAACGCGAGGCCGTGCCATCGATGCCAGGCGTGGATCGGCTGTCGATCGACCAGCTGCTCAAGCTCGCCGCGGAATGCGTGCAGCTGGGCATTCCGGCGCTGGCGCTGTTTCCCTCGCCGGGTTCGGCGGTGAAAAGCGAGGACGCCGCCGAGGCGTGGAACCCCGAGGGCCTGATGCAGCGTGCCACGCGCGCGCTGAAAACGGCGTATCCCGAGCTGGGCCTGATCGGCGACGTGGCGCTGGACCCGTACACCACGCACGGCCAGGACGGCCTGATCGACGAGAGCGGCTACGTGATGAACGAGCCCACGGTCAAAGCACTGATCAAGATGTCACTGGCGCAGGCCGAGGCCGGCATGGATTTCGTGGCGCCGTCGGACATGATGGACGGGCGCATCGGCGCGATCCGCGAGGCGCTGGAAGCGGCCGGCCACATCCACACCCGCATCCTCGCCTACTCGGCGAAGTACGCTTCCGCGTTCTACGGCCCGTTCCGCGATGCAGTCGGTTCCTCGGGCAACCTCGGCAAGGGCAACAAGCACACCTACCAGATGGACATGGGCAACAGTGACGAGGCGTTGCATGAGATCGAGCTCGACCTGGCCGAAGGCGCGGATGTGGTGATGGTCAAGCCCGGCCTGCCGTATCTGGACATCGTGCGCCGGGTGAAGGACACGTTCGGCGTGCCGACTTTCGTGTATCAGGTCAGCGGCGAATACGCGATGCTCAAGGCCGCCTCGCAGAATGGCTGGCTGGATGAGAAGGCCGTGGTGCTGGAGGCGCTGACCGCGATGAAGCGGGCGGGGGCGGATGCGATCTTGACTTATTATGCGGTGGATGCGGCGCGGTGGTTGCGCGGGGAGTAGGCGGGCAGGATATCTGCCAGATATCGGGGCAGGTACAGTTCCTTCCTTGGGCCAACGAGCGTCATAGAGGCAAGAGCTTTCGTGCGCCTGCGGCGCCCGAGTTACTTTTCTGGCTCCTCCGCGAAATTAGTGGGTAAGTATGGGCGGCTAGACGGCCGTTGGCGGTGACACGCAGTCTGTAGGCGGAGCGAACAACGGAGCATTCCGGCCCCGCGTCTGAGAAGATGAAATCTGCGACAACCCATCTCTCAGGGCGGAGGCCGGAATGCAGCTCAAGTCTATCCTCAACCGCGTGCAGAAGTTCCGGTCGTTTGTCTACGACAAGGTGTCGTGGGTAGGCGATGATCAGGCGCCAGAGTTGGAGGTCGAGGTGGTTGAGCGAGCCAACGGCCGGCCGATCTGTTCGGGCTGCGGCCAGGTTCGGCCGGGCTACGACCGGCTTGCGCGCCGGCACTTCGAGTTTGTGCCGCTGTGGGCCATCAAGGTGTTTCTGGTGTACGCGCTGCGGCGTGTGACATGCTCGGCGTGCGGTGTACGGGTCGAAGCCCTGCCGTGGGCGGTGGGCAAGCATCGACTGACCCAAGCGTACGCGTGGTTTCTGGCGCGCTGGGCGCGGCGCTTGTCGTGGAAGGAAGTGGCGAGCGTGTTTCACTCCTCGTGGGACAGCGTGTTTCGTTTGGTGGAGATGGCGGTGGCGTGGGGCCGCGCGCATCAGGACTTGGGCTGTATTCGCGCCATCGGCATCGACGAGATCGCCTGGAAGAAGGATCACAAGCACCTGACGCTGGTCTACCAGATCGACAGCGGTTGCAAACGGCTGCTGTGGATCGGCGCAAACCGCAAGATCAAAACTCTGCTGGGCTTTTTCCGCTGGCTGGGTCCCGAGCGCAGTCAGGCGCTTGCCTTCATCTGCTCGGACATGTGGCGGCCCTACCTGAAGGTCATTGCCAAGAAAGCCGGCCAGGCGCTGCACGTGCTCGACCGGTTCCACATCATGACCTACCTGAGCAAGGCGATCGACGTGCTGCGTGCCGGGGAGGCGCGGGCTCTGAAAGCCAAGGGTTACGAGCCGGTGTTGACCCGGACCCGCTGGCTGCTGCTCAAGCGGCCCGAACATCTGACCGACAAGCAGGCGCCGAAGTTGGCCGACTTGTTGAAGTACAACCTGCGTACCGTCCGCGCCTACCTGCTCAAGGAAGAATTCCAGGCTTTCTGGACCTACGTCTCGCCCTACTGGCCGGGTTGCTTCCTGGATCAGTGGTGTACACGCGCGATGCGCTCGAAGCTCGAACCGATGAAGCAGGTGGCAAACATACGCAGGCGCCACCGCTCGCTCCTGCTCAACGGGTTCCGGGCCAAAGGCCAGTTTTCCAGCGGTGTCGTGGAGGACTTCAACACCAAGGCAAAACCGACGTCCAGAAAGTCCTTCGGTTTTCGCACCTACCATGGCGCTGAAATCGCCTTGTACCACGCGCTTGGCACCCTACTGGAGCCAGAATCCACCCACAGATTTTGCTGACGAGCCACTTTTCTCTTGCGTGGCCAAGAGAAAAGTAACCAAAAGAGAAGGCCACCCCGCTTGGCGCTTGCCGCCCATCGGGCAACCGCTCCTGCGTTGCCTCAACTCCGGCATCCATGCCGTCGCCTTGGGCGGCAAGTCCGTGAGTCGGGGCCGGGCTTTTCGACAGCACGTCCTTGTGCTGGCGAAAAGGAATCGGCGTCGTGCCGATTCCCGCTGCGCGGCCTGTCGACCCCGACTCACCGCCGCACAGGGGCCCCGGGTAGAGCAGCGGGCCATCCTAGCCCGCACTCGATACGCAGCCGCTGCGCGGCTGCGAAAGCCGAAGAGCCAAAGGCAAAAGTTTCGCTTCGAGTGGGATTCTCCCAGGTGCGAGTGTCTCAGTCCGGCCAACAACGGACACTCAGCGAGGCTGCGACCCTGTGCTTCAGATCCATTGCAGGGCCGTTGCAATGATCTCTGTCGCACCACTGGCCGCGCACTCGCCATGCGCAATCAGAAGTCGCTCAGGTTTCCAGCCGAGCACCTTTCGCCGCGCAGCACGCGCCCTCTCGCGGAAAACGAAGCTCAGGCGCCATTCGCGGGCCGTACTGCCATGCTTTCCGACCAAGCCGTCGAGTCGCATGAGCGTCCCTTTCCACCCGGTGGTCGTCGCCTCAGGAAAACGCTCGATCAAGTCACCGAATATCGCGGTGCGCGACGCACGGTGAAAGAACACTACTTCCTCCATGGCGACTGATCCACGGAACACCACTTGATCGATGTCGTTCATCCACGCTTGGTCCGGCTCATCGCCAAGCTCCGCATGGAAGTGAATATCCTTCTGCTTCAGAGCAAGCCCTGGCGGAGCGTAGAGTCGCGCGTCGGGCCAACGATTCCTCCACTCGGACAGCGCAAGATGATGCAGTTTGTTCGGTGAAACGATGTAGCCGACCGGTCCGACAGCCTCGACTGCGCTGACCAACTCTTCCGTCAACGCTACAGGAGACCATACCCAGACTTTGCCGGTGGAGAGGCGCACGACCGCCATGCGGGTCGGGTACGGAAATCCGTAGAACGACACCGTCGGTCCATCCGCGAAATAGATGTTCTCTCCGAACGAGGTGAGCATCGGTTCATGGTACTCGCGAATGGAAGCCATTAGCCAACAACGGCCACTCGACTGCTCTGCAAATGCACGCCGCAAAGCAGCCGTTCGCGAACGGCTGAAATGGGTCCACTCTAACCTGCCGATTGCCCAGGGACGCAACCATCGAGTGCCAACCAAATCGGAATACACACGATGGATCGGCACTTCATATAGTCCACGGCGGTGGCCCATCCATGCCAGGAGAGGCATGAGGCGTTGAATCGACTAGTTCGGAGCCATCTGGGTAGCGGCTGGAGCCGGCCAATTCTGCACTTGCTGCCAGGACTTCTGAACCGCAGGTGGAAGCTTGTTCATGTGTTTCAGGAATAGTGCAAGTGTCCAGATCTGCCGGTCGGTCAATGAGTACCGCCACGACGGCATGCCGGTCAGTCGGATACCGTGTTTGATTTTCCAGAAGGAAACCCCTTCCGGATCGTCCTCAACCCCATCAGTCGCCAATTGCGGCGGCTTCGGATATTCGCCTTCCGCTATCGGTGATGGCGACGCCGATCCCTGCGCGGAGCCATGGCAAACCGCACAGTTTTGCCCGAACAGACGAACTCCATCAAGGAGATTCTGATCGTTCAGAGCCACCGGATTTGGCCCCTTCGGCGCCTCACGCTGCAAGGTCGCGTCCAGCGACGTGCCGGCCATCCAGGTTTCCAGCCAACCCGGTTGTGCGTCCGCATTGGCCGGAATATAGCCGCTATGAACCAGCAAGTATGCTCCGAGCAGGGCAACGGCAAACGCGAGTATGACTCCTGTGACAATACCTTTCAGCATGACGAGTCCTCAACTTGGCCAAAGCTCATCTTGAGCCATTTTATGTATGCGATTTGTCTTTGATCATGCTCAGGCACCGGTTGTTGTTTGACTGACTGTAACCGCGGTTGAGCTGATATCGATAACCTCGGGTCGAGGTCACCAGCCTCGGCCCCGCAGCTTGGGGCAAAAGCATCAAGCGCTCGGTGTTGACGAAAAGTTTGCCTGCGATGGAGTTCTGCGACCGGCTGTAATGGGTCGTAAGCGGCCTTGGGAAGTAGGGTGATCGGGCTGGTGTTCGTGTCCAGGCTGGCGTCGGTGTCCAGCAGGTTTGACGCTGGCGTCCAGCGAGCCTGGCGTCCATGTCCAGAAGAGCTGGCGTTACTGTCCAGTTGTTTGCTTTTTTCATTCACGCCGCGCACGTAGCCACTGGCGCATTACGCCGCGTCCTGCAGAGACTGCACCTTCGGCTGCTTTCGCTGCGCGGCTTGAGCTAGCTCATAGTTGGCCTGCAGCGTCATCCAGAACCGTGCCGTGCTGACGCCAGCCCGCTCCAATCGGAGCGCCAGATCAGGGCTGATGCCTGCCCTGCCGTTGATGACCCGCGACAACGTCGTGCGCGATATGCCGAGCCGCTGCGCGGCATCGGTGACCTCGATGCCGAGTGGCGCAAGCACGTCTTCACGCAGCAGTTCGCCGGGGTGCGGAGGATTCTTCATCATGGCGGTAACCTCGTTCAATGGTAGTCCTGGTAATCAACCAGCTCGACGTCCGGGCCGACAAACCGGAACGTGACGCGCCAGTTGCCGTTCACCCACACTGACCAGTGGCCTTTGAGCGTCCCTTTCAGAGGATGCAGCTTGTAGCCGGGCTGATTCAGCTCGGCCGGCGTTGCAGCGGCATCGAGGGCGGCCAGAATGCGACCGAGCTTGGGCGCATGCGCCGCCTGCACGCCACGAGCGGAGCCAGTCCGGTAGAGGGTTTCCAATCCCTTGTGACGGAAGCTGGTGATCATGCTAGAGTGTAGCGCGTTGCGATACGCGGCACAACGAATTAATGGGGACGTGGCTAATTAAGCCAAAGCCCCATCTCAAGCCCCATCTCAAGCCCCACCTCTCGCCTTGGCCAGTCTGGGCCGCCCGTGCGGTCGGTAGGCGGCGGGCGCTCCAGGGTAGTTTCGACCATGCGCTGGAAACGCGCGTCACCAAGCGCACGCGCCTGGCTCGCATACGCTCGCAGGTGCTGCAGATTATCCAGGGCGATACCTGCATCCAGCCAACGTTGATAGGCGCGGGCGCGTTCGGCTTGGTCATGCTCCATCGCGAGATGCAGCGGGTGGAGAGCGATGAGATGAGGGATCGCGGGCGCGAGCCGGGTGTGTGTGTACGCTTGACCGGCGGTAGTCTTCCGGTGCGATGCGCGCGGCGTGGCGCACGGGATTGAGTTCGATCTAGCGCATGACCATCAACAGGCAACGCTCGCTCTGCACAAGGCAGGACTTGAATCGGCCTTGCCACAACGCACCGCAACGCTTGTGCCTGAGGTTGAATGTCTGCGCGCAGGGCTGGCCAACCCAGTGCATGGCACGTGACAAGTGCCTGACGGCACTTGGCGTGAGCAGCAGATGAAAGTGGTTGTCCATCAGGTCTGCGGCATACGGCTATTTGCGTCTGTCGGTGGGATGCCCGGCGACGCATAGGCATGGGCTTAATTTGCCACGTCCCCTTTTCAGAATGGCCATCAGACCCGACGCACCGGACCTGGATACTCGGCCACCCGCGCATCGACGGTCAGCAACGTAATGCCCTCTACCGTTGCCTGGGCAACTAACAGTCGATCAAAGGGGTCCTTGTGGATCGGGGGTAAAACGTCGATCGCGACCGCGTGCTCACTGAGTATCGGCAGCTCGCTGTAGCCGTTGTCCAACAAACTGCGCCGCAGCACCCGCGCATCCACCCTGAAGTCATCGCGGCCAAGGCTGCACTTGATGGCGATTTCCCAAAGGCTGGCGACGCTGAAATACAGCTCGTTCTCCGGTGCGCCCATCAAGGTCTTGGCATCGGACGGCAAGCGGTCAAAGCTCTCCGCTGCCCATAACAGCAGGTGCGTGTCCAGCAGCAGCTTCACGCGTGGCCCTCAAACATGGCCTGAATCTCGTCCGCGCCCATCGTGTCGAAGTCATCCGGCACCGTGATCTGGCCGGCCAGGAAACCAAACCGCTTCATGTGCGACGGCTCCGGCGCATTCAGTGCCATCACCTTGACCATCGGCTTGCCTGCCTTGGCGATCACGAATGATTCGCCCTTGGCGGCCTGCTCAACCAGCCGCGATAGCTGCGTCTTGGCCTCATGGATGTTGAACGTCTGCATGGAAGCGCCTTGTGAACCTAGTTCGAGAAGTTTAGTTTAACGCACGGGGTACAGGAACGGGGTCAGGTTCACTTAGGCCACGTCAATCACGGTTGACGAGCGGATGCGGTCCGGCGAGCGGTAGAGGTGGCGTAGTTGTGCTGGTTGCGGTTTAACGAAACGCGCGCTATCGGGATCGAGGTCAGTCCAGTTGATTCCAGGCAAACGGGGGACCGCTTTGGGTCGGATCCTGCCCGTGAACAAGCGTATAGCTTGACTTGATGCTCGGGACGGCGCCACTGGGTGCGGCCGATCCAATGCCGTGATTTACTCACGCGCGTGGCGATCGGCCGCGCCAGTACACAGGTTCGCGGTGCAGGTGCGCGACGGCGATGACGATGATTTCGGCGGTGGCAGGCTCGTAGATGACGCCATACGGAAAGCGTTGCATCTGGCAACGCCGGATGGCACCACTCAGCGCCTGCCACGCCAGCGGAAATTCACGGATGCGCTGCAGTGTGGCCCAAGCTTCGTTCCGGAACACATCGCCCAGCCCTGCTTTCTGGACATTGTAATAACGGATTGCTTCGGCCAGTTCCTCGCGCGCAGGGCGTAGGAACCTGATCTTCAAGCGTTGTCGCCGAGGTCGGCGAACACCGTCTCAGCGTCGACGGCATCCAGTTTGCCTGCACGGTAGGCCGCCATGCGGCTTTCGGCCTCCTTGAGCCACAACGCATCAATCAGCGGATCAGGCCTGTCGAGGCTGGCTGACAGTTGCTCGACCAGCGCTGCGCGCTCATTCGGGGGCAGACGCAACGCTTCGCGCAGTATGTTTTGTGCAGGTTCGGACATGCTTTTGCTCCAGCGGATGGCACGATTGTAGCAACACGCGAATCTGAGTCTCACTCAGCCCGGGCGAACCTGTCAGGCATTCCGCAGGCTTGCGTACAAACCAGGCACTGCGACGAAGAGCGGACATTCGTCGGCTGTTTGCGTGGGACGGCAACGGGTCGCACAGCGACCGTCGGGCAACACCGGCCAATCGACGACCAACAACCAACGGTCGCTGACTGGCTAGGAGTACCCGCTCGATGCTTGAGCAGAGTTGCGCGCGAAGAGGGCGTTTGGTCCTTCATCTCGATCGCGGTGCTCGCGCCGATTTTGATCATCGCCCGCCGCCAGCCAACTGGCGGTGTTTCAGAACGACGCGGCCGCAGCCTCGCGTTCCGACGGTGGCAACAGACCCTCGAGTGCGGCCCGGGCAGCGCCATAGCCGTTGCCCGCGAGAATCCGGCGCACGGCCATCGCCGCGTGTACGGGCTGCCATTCTTCTCGCCCATCGGCGCCGGGCACGCGCAGGCGCATCGTCGGATTCGGCACGTAGTAGCCGGTGCGCCAGCGCATCCATAGCCGGCGTGCCGGTTCATAGCTGCTTTCGACTTCGGCGCGCGCGAGGACCGCGTTGAACCAGGTGCGCTTGCGCCGTTCTTCGCGCAGCACGCCGAGCGGGAAATGCTCGACGTGGCGCATCAGCCAAGCCGCGTTGAAGCCCGCGCGCCGGTCCAGCGGGCAGGCCTGCCCCGGCACCAGTTGCGAGCCCAGGGTCTTGATCCCGGCGAGCATCGTCAGCAGCACGAAATACTCTCCCTGGTGCGGGTACAGGCGGATCAGGCGGCCGTCCGCCTCCACATCCAGTGCTGGCGGCGCAATGCGCGCATACACCGCGGCGAACGGACCGCCCGCATAGTCGGCATGCAGCGCGGCGTGCTCAAGGGCGTGCATCACCGGCGTCTGCCCGAACAGGTCGCGCGCCTCGATATCGGCGCCGCGCTCAAGCAAGGTCTCAACCAGGAGAAGGTTGCCGGCGCGCGCGGCCATCATCAGCGGCGTCGCGTCGAACACACCGCGGTGGTCTACACCGTACTGGTCGCACAGGGCGAGAACATCCTTGAACGTTTTCTTCGTCCACGGCGTGAGCTGGCGCTCGGCGATGCCGGCGGTCGTACGCTCGACGCGGCCCTCGGGTGCGTGCTTGACCAGCTCGACGGCGGTGTTCCACCGCGCTTCCTGCGCCATGCGTAGCAGATAACGCTCCTGGTGGTGCCACAGCGCGAAGTCGAGCACCCGCTGGCGCAGCTTGTTCGACACCTCCTTCGGGTCGAGCGCGCGCACGATCGCCGGCGCGATCGTCGCCTCGTTCCACACCGACCATGGCACCTGGCGCGTGCGCAGGACGGTCTGCCGGATCGCCGCGGCCTGCTCCTGCTTGCCCTGCAGTTCGAGCCGGTGCGCCTCGCGCTCCCAGTCCTCGCGGCTCGATGCTTGCGCCGGCACGCCGAGCGCCGCCTGGCTGTCGCGGACGCCGAGCAAGGCCAGCAGCGGGTGCGCGGTGTCGCTCTCGATCATCCAGACCCGCTCGACTGCGCGGGTGAGCGCGACGTACAGCGCATTGACGTAGAACTTCCAGATTTCCAGCGACCGGTCCTGCTTGTCCTTCGCGCGCCGGTAGTCGAGCGACTTTACCGTGAGGTCGGCCGCGTCCACGCCCGCGCAGACCTCGGCGTAAGCCTGGCGCTGCCCGGACACGAAGCCGTACAGGACGATGTTTGGGTATTCCAGGCCCTTGGCCTCGTGCACCGAAAACACCAGCGGCGTGTGGAAGCTCGCGCGCGCGGCCGGCTTGTCCTCGTCGCGCAGCACCAGCACCGCGTACTGGGTCGAAGCGCGCGTGCGCGCGTCGATGTCGCGACGGACCGCCTCGGTATCGGCCAGCAGCCGCACCTCGCCGTCGAGCGTGGACGCCGGTTCGACCAGATGGTTACTCTCGCGGTCGATCGAGCCGAAGCGCGCGTGCTTGATCCTGAGCAGGTCGTTGGCCACGCGCGTGACCGCGCGCGCATTGCGGTAGTTGACCCCGAGCACCGACAGCTGCTGCCGCTCGGCCAGCGCCGGGTCGCGCCAGAACAGGCTTTTCACCGCAGCCCAGGCGAAGAAGTTCGGGTGCACGATCTGGTTCGAATCGCCGCACAGCAGGAATTGGCCCGGCCTGCGCAGCGTGCGCAGCACCAGCGCGAGCTGGGCGTTGGTGAAGTCCTGCACCTCGTCGATCACGACGAAATCGTGGCGCGGCGCCGCCAGCGCCTGCCAGGCGTGGGCGATCAGGTTGCTGTCGTACAGGCCGCTGTCGGCGAGCCACGCGCGGTACTTGTCAAACAGTTCGTGGATCGCGTCGCGCTGCTCGCTCGCGAAGATCGACTGCCGCGGCCCGAGCGCTAGGTAGGCCTCTCGCGTGAGCGCGCCCTCGGGCCGGCTGCCGATCACCCCTCGGAATTCCTCGAAGCACTGGTGGGCGTCGGTGTAGCGGTAGTGCTGGCGATGGCGCGCGAACCAGTCGCGGAACGCCGCAAAGTCGACCTCGCGACCGGGCGGCACCTGCAGGGTTTCCAGGAACTCGCGCCATGACAGGAACTGCGGCTCCTGCGCCGGGTTCTCGTAGTGATTGGCGAAGTACAGGTCGCGTGCGCTGCGCGCAAGCCACGGCGACTGGGTGACGTACAGCACGTTGCCCTCGGCGTGGCGCAGCTTCTCCAGGGTCAGTGCGGTTTTGCCCGAGCCCGCCGAACCGACCAGCACCAGCGGCGCCTGCAGCCGGTACACCGCCTCCTGGGCGTCGTCGAACGAGATCGGTTTGTCGAGCAGGTGGAACTCGCTGCGGCCCGGGTGCAGGTAGCGCACCGGCGTGGCGTCCTGGGCGATCGCGTCCGCCGTCGCCTCGCCGATGCGCGCGGGGTCGATGCGCGCACCGCGCAGGAAGCGCGAGTGGTCGTAAGCGTGCTGGGCGATGATCTCCAGCGCCAGGCAGACGGTCTCGTCGCGATGGCGCACGAAGGTCAGCAACAACCGGCTGGCCCGGTCGAGCTTGGCGCGGTAGTACGGCGCCGCCTGCAATTTCTTGACCTCCGCGCTACGCAGGTCATCGCGCTCGATGGCCGAGCGCACTTTGTCGAAGGCCGCTCGCAGACGGCCCGGGTCGAGGCCGGCGTAGGTAAGAAAACGCATGGGGAATCGGGCTATCGTGGAATTGGACAATGATCATTTTCGGGGAGCCGGGCGGCGACTGCAAATCCACTGCCAGGAATCGTCGCGACGCCGACCGTGCTTGCGGGTGTCCAGCCGAGCCGGCCGATGCAGATACAAGAGTGCCGCTTGCTCCCGATCTGCCTCCTCCTTCACTTCGATCATTGATTTTCAGCCATGGACCGCTCCAAAGCGGCTGTTCGCGATTGTGGGGTAGGGTGCCGTCCACGTCGTTGACGCTGATGGTGCCCTTGCCTCCAGTGGAGGTAGCGAGGCGGTGCAGGAGCAAATGGTCGCTGACAGAAGATGGGGCGCATCGCCAACTATCTGCGGCCATGCAGTACCGTGACGGCTGCGTATTGCAGGGCTCGCCAGCGCTTGTTTCAGCTCGTGCCGCGCAACGATGAGGCGATGGCATCCAGGCCCTTCATCCCCGTGCCAAAGCGCGCGATCGCCTCACGATGCTGTTCGAGTGCGTCATAGGGCAGGAAGCGCAAGTCAAGCTCGCTGACGCGGCTGAAGGCTGGACGCGCGAACTGCGCTCGCACGTCCCTTTCCCGCACCGTTGGTGCAACCAGAAAATATCGGGCTGACATATGGTCTGGGACGCCCAGTGCGAGATCGAGCATGCGTACGATGCCCGAATAGATACTGGTGGTGTGCTCCACTTCGAAGGCGGCGACCACCTGCTCGGTGCTGCGATCGAGCCAGAGCACATCGATCAGGCAGATGGCATCGGCTGCACGATGTGCTTCCAGTGTCTCTGGGAGGCGGCGCAGACAGCCATCACCGAGCGCTCCGCCGTCATGTGTGCGGCTGCGATCATTTGCGGCGATCCATATCTCGTAACCTAGCGCCCGACCAAGATCGCGCAGCCAACCTTGAATCTGCGTATGGGTGTGGTCGTGCTCGCGCGCGACAGCCAATGCTTTGCGGTTGGCGACGCTTTCCTCACGTACCTGGGCAAGGTCGATTTCCCACTGGCTGATGGCGTCCGGCGTGTCATTCGCTGGCGGCAATGGGTAGCGGCCGCTGCCCAGATCAAACAGGAAGCCGGCGATTGCGCCAAGATCATTTGAAAGCCGCGTCCGGTGCTGATCGTTGAGCGCGAGAATGCCCTGCCGCATCGCCAGATACTGGTCCCATCTGCCCAGCTTGACCTTGGCACCCATGAGTGCGTTGTAGCCTTTGACGATGGCCGTGTTGAATGGAACCGCCAGTGTGGGATGCAGGAAGTACAACAGGTTCGCTGCCGCCGGCCCCAGCCCCTTGATGCCCTGCCGGTCGAGCGCGTGGATCGCATCCACCAGCGCCGTTTCTTCCGAACTGCACAGGCAGGTATCGAGGAAGCGTCCGAACGCCTGCTGGTTGATTCGATGCTCGTAGATATCAGGAATGCGTAACTTGGGTTTCCACAGGAACGCATGGTCGGCGCCCCGGAAGATCTGCCGTTGCTCGGCGATCGAATGCACTACCGTCTCGAGCGAGGAGCCGCGGTAGGCATTGCCGAAGGTATCGGCTTCGATCTCGGCGACCACCGCCAGCAAGCCGCGTCGGATTGCCCGGAAATTCTTCAGCCGCTGATCCCAAAGAAACCAGCTCTGGTAGCTGCTGGCTGGGTCCACCCGCCAGCGTTCGATCAACTGACTCGCCACACTTTGCAGTGCCATCGTGCTTCCTATTCCGATCCACCGCGTCTGCCGTTTCATCCCGTCAACGGATCGCCTTGCCCCTGTGTGATAGATGCAGCTTGAACTCAAAGCAGCCATTTGGAAAGTGTCAAATACCGCAAGAGTTGGGAGTCACGCAACGGAGTGCTGGATGCCCACCAGTTCCACACGGGGCCGCGCCATTTTGCTGCGATTGAAGAGGTGGATGCAGCTTAAACCCGGACAGAATCTGTCTTGCTGGATGGATCCAATTTAGACTTCATGCGAAACTAACCTCGGAAATGGCGGTTGCACGCTCACCTCGCCCGCACCACGCGCGCCCACCGCGTGGTAACGTGAATCACCATCCCGATACCGAGCGCCGCCGCCGCGACCCATAGTTCACGCGGAGTCTCTTGAGTCAAAAGCCCGATGCACAGAAGTGTCGCCACCAAGGGAATCGTGACCCCGAACGGGAGCCGAAACAGCCGTTCCGCCTCCTTCGCGCGAAAACGCAGGATAACCGCAGACAGACACACTGCCGCGTACTCAAACAAGCGCGCCGCGACGTTCAGCAGGATGAGCGTTGCAAACGTCCCCGTGGTGGCCGCACTCATGGCCAGGACGCCGGTGATCCAGATCGCGGCGACGGGGGTCCGTTGTTTGGGGTACAGGGCCGCCACCACGCTGGGAAGCGATCCATCGCGGCCCAGCGCATAGAGCTGCCGCGGCGCAGCGAGCGCTATGCCGCTCTGGGTTCCGAGGATGGACAAGGCTGCGCCAACGGTCATGACCACCGCGCCGCCCGCGAACATGGCGGTCCCTGCGGCCGCGAGCGGGCTCTTGGCCGAGGCAATCCCGGGATCGAGACGCATCGCCGCCAACTGAATCAACATGTAGAACACGGTCACTAGCACCAGCGTGCCGATCATGACCGTTGCGATAGTCTTGCGCGGATTGGCCATCTCACCCGAAGGAACCGCCGCCATCTCAAAACCGCCATAGGCGAAAATGAGCATCAGGACTGCAGCCCCGAAATCGCGGGACGTCGGCGCGGGCGCTGCCGCATGCAGGCCGCCAAAATGCAACAGGCCGACTATGACCAGCAGCAGCAGAGGAATGACCTTGGCAACCGTCAAGAAGACGATCGTGTTCGAACCCTTTTTTACTCCGTAGGTGTTCAACAAACACAACACGCCGACGACCATGATGATGATGAGGTTGCCAAACGGCTTGATCGACGGGATCAAATCCGCCAGGTACGTCACGAGGCCGTTCGACAGCGCGCCCCAGCCCGCGACGTAGGTCAGCCATGCCATCCATCCCACGGCGAAGCCGGCCGTTTGCCCCATGGCCTCTTCGGTATAGATCATGGCGCCACCCGTGCGACTGTACATGCTGCTCACTTCGGCAAACGACAGGCCCACAAAGGTGACGATCACGCCAGCGACCAAGTACGCCCACACGGCCTGGGCTCCGGCCAACTTCGCAACCTCGCCGGGGAGCAGAAAGATGCCGCCGCCAATGACACCGTTGATGCCGATCAGCAACACCTCCGGTGTCTTCAGGACCTTCTTCAGGCTCTCGTCCAAGGGGCAGCTCCTCAAAGTGACATTCGACCAGTGGAGCCGAAAGCACCAAAAACGACCAAGGGTGCGCGCCCCTCACCTGCGCGTGATCCCCTTGTGGTCACGTGAGAAACGTTGGCAACGCACCCAGGCAATTCATCGGCATGACCAATTGTAGCGTAGCGCGCGCCGCAAGCGCGCATGAATTTCCTCGGGCCTTGTTGACCTTGTGCGCGTAAATTCCGGACCACGGATGCAGCGGTATAATAGTGTGCGCAATGGGTTAATCAGTAGCACTTGTCGATGCACAAGCGAACTGCGTGATCCAGACCCCTGCAGGCAGAAGTTATGGAAACCCGTGTCCGCGGGATCGAAAATACCGCCTTCATCGTCGAGACCGGCAGCGGTCACACGCTCGTCGTGGACGGACCGGAATATCGGAACATCACGTCCGTCAGGCCGTGCAGCTCTCCGCCGACAAATACTGTTCAGCGTCCATCATGCTCGGCAAGGCGGCAGCCATGAGCCACGATTACGAGATCCTTGAGCAGGATGGACCTTGGAGTTCGATACCTGCACCGATGGCCGAAAAATCAATCAGCGGGTGATGTTCGGTGTTGGAGCGGCGCTTACCAGTTGAATGCCGCACTGCCGTAGTAATAGGCCCCTTCAAACCCGAAAGGCGAAGCCATCGGATACACGAAACTGCCGTCATTGCTGTTCAACGGCACATTCTTGTCCGGGTAGGTGTTGGCGATGTTGTTGGCACCCAGGGTGAACAACCAATGCCCCCAGTTGTATGTCGCGCTGAGATCCAGCAGATATTTCGCACTTTCATTTTGCGGAACTGCGGCGACTTGGTCGAAAAAGACATACTTGCCGTAGCGGGTGAGCTGGCCGTGCAAGCCCCAGTTGCCATTGGCCCAGTTCGCGGCGACGAAAACCTTGGTCTTCGGTGTCTGTGTGGTGATGAGGCTCCGGTTGATCTTGCCAAACACAGGGATCGTGACGCCGGCCAGACCCAATTGTGGCGCGTTTGGTTTGACCGACTCGACCACAGTAAAGCCGTAGTTGGCGCCACCGGTCAGCTTGAGGGTGCCGTTGTCACCCAGGTCCAGCGGGTAACTGAGCACGAGGTCGGCGCCACGGGTACGCGTGTCAACGCCATTGGTGAAGAATTGTGCGCTGGCGACGAACGGGAATCCGGCGGATGCCAGGAACGAGGTTACCGCGTCACCCTTGAAACTCTGGCTTTGGATGATCCGGTTGTTGATCATGATCTGGTACAGATCAAGGGTGGCGTTCAAACCTTGGGGTGGCGAGTACACCAGGCCGATGTTGTAGTTGTGGGATTGCTCGGCAGTCAGGGGTTGCGCACCGAGTGCCGCGGCGGCGGGGTTGGTAGCCGGGAAGAAGCGGGTATTGACAAGCGTTTGCTTGCCCGTGACCGGGTCGGCGGAGACGATGGTCGCGGTGTTGGAGTAAAACTCCTGAGCGAGGCTCGGCGCACGGAACCCGGTCGATGCGGTAGCGCGCAATGCCAAGGTATCGGTGAGTGCATAGCGGCCGGAAACCTTCCATGGCGTGGTGCTGCCGAAGTCGCTGTATTTCTCGTGGCGTACTGCCAGTTCACCGGTCAGCTTGTCGGTGAAGTCGGTAGTCAAGTCAAGGTACGCGGCCTTGTTCTGACGCGAGTGTGTACCGGCATCACCCGGGGTGAACCCGGAGAAGCCCTGCGAGCCACTTTCGAAGTAGGACGCGGGCTCACCAGGATCGATGGTGTATTTCTGGTCGCGGTATTCAAGGCCCCAGGCGACGTTCAACGGGTTCGGTAACCAATTCGGGTCGAACTCTCTGCTGAGATCGAGCGTGGCTATGTTTTCGCGGTTATTGGTACCGCCAAGGGCAAACGTAGTGGGCGAGTCCGGGCCGAGCGAGTAGTTGTAGGTGTTCGTCATCCAGAACTTGTAGCGATTGCCGCCGGTGCTGCCGCTGATGTCGTAATGCCAGCCCAGCGCGGTACCGCGCAGACCCAGCACTTCGGAATCATCACTGAGGTCGCTATGCTCATCGGGTAGGAAACCGTCTGGATAAACACTCTTTGCGCCTGAGCCATTGTCGATGTACGACAACAGTGATCGGAACCGTATAGCGCTACTCACCACGCGCTTGTTCAAGACGCTGAACGCATACAGCTGCGCATTCGGGGTCAGGTCGTATTGCAGGTTGACTACACCCTGCTTGGAGTGCGTAAGCGGCAAGCCGTCATGGTATGTGACCGTGCCAAACGTCGGGTCACCAGGGAAGCGCATGTCCGGGCCAGCATGGTTGGTAGGGTCTTGATGCCGGTCGCTCACGCTCAGGTGTATCCAGCCGTTTTGCCCGAGGGCAACGCCGCCGTCGGCATCGCCTTGCCAGGTGTTGCCCTCGCCGCCGCGGTATTGCCCGTGCATGACACCGACCGAACCGTGCTGCTTGCCGCCCTTGAGAATGATGTTGATGACGCCGGCAATGGCATCGGAGCCGTATTGTGCGGCGGCGCCATCGCGCAGCACTTCAATACGCTCGATGGCATTCAGTGGAATCGCTGAAAGGTCGGTTCCCGTGCTGCCACTTTCGTAGGTGCCGTTCTCATTCTTCATGACCGAGCTGCTGTGTTGCCGTTTGCCATTGATCAGCACCAAGGTGTCATCCGGAGACAAACCACGTAATTGGGCCTCCAGGTCGATCGAGCCCTGGTCGGTGCTTGAAGCCTGCGCAAAATTCAAGGATGGCAACAGGATGCGCAGCGCGCTCGTCAAGTCGGTCGCGCCGGTGATCTTGAGGTCGTTGGACGTAATCACATCAATAGGCGCCAGCGAGTCGATCGCCGTGACATCAAGCGCACGCGTGCCGGTAGTGACGACCACGGCAGACAGCGTGGTGGCTTTCCGCGCTTGGGGCGGCGGTACTTGGGCCGGTGCGGTGTCTTGCGCGTAGGCCTGGGTACAGGCGAGTGCGATTGCGGTAGCGAGCAGTGTCGGCAAAACAACAAAACGGGGGGTCATTGCAGTCTTCTTGCATGGATAGCGTGGAGTGTGGCCGGGCGACCCGGCGTTGGTCATTGTCAAATCGGGTTGGCTCCGCTCGTTTGCCTAAGGCAACTCCCGATTAGACAGTTTTGCTTGTGTAAGCGCTGCCCGTCGCGCGGGTAAACAGCGCGCCGCCAAAAATTCCGCTGATGCCGGTGACACGGCCGTAGAGGTCGAGCCCGATGGCGATGGCGAGGCCAATCATCACGCCGCCAACCAAAGTCCGATAGACTTCCAGGCAGGGTGAGCTGGGCTGGCCGTGCCGGGCCCGACTGCACGAGTACGCGCCCGTCGTGTGGTGTGTCAACTCGATGCGTAACGGTATGCCTTGCGACCCGACATGTGAAAGGAAGAATGCAGGCCTGCTTATTACGTTGGGTTATGAGCCGCGAGCGCGGTACAGTATCGGGGTCAGATTCAGGGTTTTTCGTTGAGCCAGCGCGTGCCGCAAGGGCAAGAGCTTTCGTGCGCCTTCGGCAGCAACGCCTTGTCTCTTGAGCACCTCTCGCATTGGTGCAGAAGCGTCGGCGATGTTCTACCAAGTGGCTGCCTCGTAGGGCGGGCACTGCCCGCCGCCGTTCCAGCAACCGCGTCGTCCGATCACATGCGGCGGATAATGGCCGCCCGCCCAGATCACGTCGTGCCTTGGCGATTCGGTGAAGGCCCTGTGCCGTCATCCGTTATGCTTGCCGCGTTTTTCATGACCGACTACAAGCATGCCCTCCCGACTCCCCGAACCCAGTGCCGACGAGCGCGCCCATTCCGATCACCTGCTGCAGTTGCTGCGCGAGCAGATCGCCTCGCACGGCCCGATGCCGTTCTCGCAGTACATGGAGCGCTGCCTGTATGCGCCGGGGCTGGGCTACTACAGCGCCGGACGGACCAAGTTCGGTGAGGCGGGCGATTTCATCACCGCGCCGGAACTGGGCGAGCTGTTCGCGCGCTGCGTGGTGGCCGCCGTGCAACCAGTGCTGGCGACGCTGGGCGAGCAGGCGGACTTCCTCGAGCTCGGTGGCGGCAGCGGCGCGTTTGCCGAGGTCGCTCTCAAGGCACTTGCTGCCGCCGACACCTTGCCGCGGCAGTATTTGATCCTCGAACCCAGCGCCGATCTGCGCGAACGTCAGCGCGAACGATTGTTGGCGCACCTGCCGGCCGAGCTCAACGCGCGCGTGCGCTGGCTGGATCGACCGCCGGAGCAGGACTGGCGCGGCGTCTTGTTCGCCAACGAAGTGATCGACGCGCTGCCGGCCACCCGCTTCGCCGTGCGCGAAGGTGAAGTCTACGAAGAGTACGTGGTGCTGGACGGCGAAGGTCGGCTGACCCGCCTCGATCGACCGGCAGACGCCTTGGTGGGTAGTGCCGTGCGCCACGTCGAGCGTGACCTGGGCGCCGAGTTCGTCGACGGCTATCGCTCGGAGCTTCTGCCGCAGTTGCCGTACTGGATTCAGGCGGTGGCCGGTTCGCTGACGGCCGGCGTGATGTTGTTCGTCGACTACGGCTACGTGCGCCGCGAATTCTACCTGCCCGAGCGCGACGACGGCACCTTGATGGCGCATTACCGCCATCGTGCGCACAACGATCCGTTCTATCTGCCGGGGTTGAACGATCTCACCGCCTCGGTCGACTTCACCGCGCTGGCCGAGGCTGGAAACAGCGCCGGCTTCGCCGTGGCGGCGTACATGCCGCAGGCGCAGTTTCTGATCGGCGCCGGTTTGCAGCAGGTGTTCGAGCAGATCCAGTCGCACGACGAGCGCGACCGCTACCGACTGGCCCAGCAGGTCAAGAAGCTGATGCTGCCCGACCAGATGGGCGAGCGTTTCCAGGCCATGCTGCTGGCGCGTGGTCTCGATGTCTTGCCGCTAGCGGCCGAACTGTTGACTGCCGATCAGGCTGGGCGGCTGTAGGAGCCCACTCGCGGGCGATGCTGTTGATTTGATCGCGATGGGGCATCAGAGCCAGGGCATCGCCCGCGAGCGGGCTACAAAGTGGTGCTGTTGACCGGCGCCGGCAACGGCTCCACCTTGGTCGAATCCTCTGGCCGTCGCTTCAACTTGCCGTCTCTGAACATTTCGCTGGCCACCTGGTAATAGGCCATGGCGTCGTCGACCAGTGACCCGTTCACTGGATGAAGCGGGGTGGCCTCGCCGGTGGCGAAGTCGGGCTTGACCTGCTCCAGCTTGCGCTGCGGTTCGAGGATGGTGAGCACGTCGCGGTGCAGGTAGCCGAGCTTTTCGTAGGTGCCGGGGAACGCATGCTCGCGCTCGGGTGGCAGCTGGAACAGGTCGTGGCCGAAGAAGCGCGTGCGGTAGCTGAAGTTGAGCATGCCCAGCAGAGTTGGCGGGATGTCCAGCTGGCCCATCAGCCGGTGCACGCGCGCGGGCTTGAAGTGCTTCGGCGCATAGATCCAGAGCGGGATGTGATAGCGGTCGATCGGCAGGCTGGCCTTGCCCGCGCTGGAAGCACAGTGGTCTGCGGTGATCACGAACACGGTGTCGTCGAAGTACGGTTTCGCGCGCGCACGCTTGATGAAATCCTGGATCGACCAGTCGGTATAGGCCACCGCGCCGGCACGTGAGTGATTGGGAAACTTCACGCGGTGGTCGGGGAAGGTGTACGGCCGGTGGTTGGAGGTGGTCATGATGTGCAGGAAAAACGGCTTTCCCTCGGCGTGGATCTGATCCATCTGGCCCAGCGCCAGGGTGTACAGATCCTCGTCGGCCACGCCCCACACGTTCTGGCTATGGATGGTGGCGGTCTTGGGGATGTCGCGCCGATCCACGTCGCGGTAGCCGTTGTTGGCGAAGAAGTAGTTCATGTTGTCGAACTGGCCGTAACCGCCGTAGACGAAGTCCGACTGGTAGCCGCGATCGTTGAAGATGTCGGCGAGCGAGAACAGGTTTTCGTTGTTGTGCTCGCGGATCAGCGAGTCGCCCGGGGTCGGTGGCACCGACAAGGCCAGCGCCTCCAGCCCGCGCACCGTGCGAGTGCCGTTGGCGTAGAGGTTGTCGAAGAACACGCTGTGGTCGACCAGTGCGTCGAGGTAGGGCGTGAGGTGCCCGGTGTTGCCGAAGGTGCCGAGATAGTCGCCGGACAGGCTTTCGACGCTGATCAGGACCACGTTGAGATGCTGCTCGGGGCCGGCGTGGCGGATTTCGCGGGTGAGATCGTGCGGGTCGTCGCTGATGAAGGTGGCATCCGGGGTTTTCAGCAACTGGCGCAGGCGCGTGTAAGCCTGCTCGTCGGGCAGGGTGCGGTAGAACTTCGCGTAATCCAGGTGGCTGCTGCGAAACGCGGCGAAGAACTGGTAAATGCCGTTGCCGGCCAGTTCGTTGACGTAGTTGTTGGGGGTGCGGTCCTTCATGTTGCCGTTCACCGCGGCCACGGAAATCACGGTCAGCAGCAGCCACACCAGCACCACCTTGCCGCGTTGCCACAGGGTGCTGCCGTCGTCGCGCGCACGCAGGCCGCGCTTGCCGACGAAGAACACCACCAACGCCAGCGCTACCAGCAGCGCCAGCCAGCGGCCGATCGGGTACGACTCCTGGATGTTGCCGATCACCTCGGTGGTGTAGACGAGGTAGTCCACCGCGATGAAATTGAAGCGCACGCTGAACTCGTTCCAGAACACCAGTTCGGAGGCGGCCACCAACAACAATCCATAGACCAGCAGCAGGCCGAAGCCGTACAGCAGCCACTGGCCAATGCGCGAGGTATAGGTGAACGCCGCCAGCGGCAGCACGAACAGGAACGGAAGGATCGCCGGCCAGGTCACCTTGAGGCTGGCGTGATACATCAGGTGCAGCGTGCCGACGCAGAGTACGCAGGCGAGCACCACGCCGATCGCGTACAGCAGCCAACGCAGCAGCGGCGACAACGCACCGGAGCGCGTGGGCACCAGCCACAACAACAGCACCATCGGCCACGCCAGGTAGACGAAGGTGACCAGGTCGTAGCCCAACCCGACCCCAAACGCATACAACAGGTTCAACGGCGTATGTGCCACATTGCTGCCGGACATGATCAGCAGCACGACCCGGGTCACGAACGAGATCGCCAGATAGGTGAGGCCCAGCCACCACAGCGGACGAAAGCGCTGACGCAGTGGTGAGGTCGGGGTAAATGGGTTCGACACGGGCAACTCCAGCGAAAACGAGGTCAGCAGATACCCGCGACAGGCTCCTAGCGAGGCTTTATACCGCGGATCAACTTTCGGAATGGTTGGTCTTCAGCGCGGCGATGGCCGCGATGCGCGCCGTTTCTATCGCCTTGCCGATCGCCGGCCCGGCCAGGCCGGCGGCGAGGAAGGGCGCGGCATCGACCGCGGCAGCGGCAGCGCGGGTCTGGCGCAGGTAAGCGGCTTGTGGGTAGGCATCGTGTTCGTGGCCCCACCGGCCGCGCTTGTCCGCCATGCAGGCGGCCAGGAACGCGTCGAGCCGCGCCGGGCGGCGCAGTGCATCGAGCGCGGTCAGGAGTTTGAGCACGGTGACCGGTTTGAGCTCGAACGCGCGATGCGCATTCAAATGCTCGCGACAGACAAGCTCGGCCAGCGTCGCGTGCTCGGTGGGCACCTTCAAGCGTGCCGCCAGCGTGCGCAACGGCGTCACGCCGCGGTGCTCGTGACCGACGTGGCGCGGCAGTTCGCCTGCCGGTGTCAGCGCCTTGCCCAGGTCATGTGTCAATGCGCAGAAGCCCACCAGGTCATCGCCCGGCGCAAGTGTCGCCGCCTGATCGAGCACCAGCTCAAGATGCACGCCGCAGTCGATCTCCGGATGGAATTCGGCGCGCTGCGGCACGCCGTACAGGGCATCGATCTCGGGGAACAGCACGGCCAGCGCACCACACTCGCGCAGCACGCGAAGGCAGGCCGACGGCTGTGCCTCGCCCAGCGCCTTGCGCGTCTCCGCCCACACCCGCTCCGGCACCAGGTGATCCACCTCGCCCGCGCGCACCATCTTCTGCAGCAGCGCCATGGTTTCCGGCGCCACCGTGAAACCCAGCGGCGCAAAGCGCGCGGCAAACCGCGCTAGCCGCAGCACGCGCACCGGATCCTCCACGAAGGCCGGTGACACATGCCGCAGCACGCGCGCCTCGATGTCGCCGGCACCGCCGTAAGGATCCGTCAGCGTGCCTTGCGCATCCTCGGCCATCGCGTTGATGGTGAGGTCGCGTCGCGCCAGATCCTGTTCCAGCGTCACGCTGGCGTCGGCCTGGAACACGAAGTCGTGATAGCCGCGACCGGTCTTGCGCTCGGTGCGTGCCAGCGCGTATTCCTCGCCCGTGGTCGGGTGCAGGAACACCGGGAAATCCTTGCCCACCGGCTTGTAGCCGAGTGCGAGCAGGTCCTCGGGCAAGGCACCGACCACCACGTGATCCTGGTCGCCCGCTGCGCGCCCCAGCAATTTGTCACGGACCGCGCCGCCGACCAGGAAAATCTGCATACCCGCGATTCTGCCATGCGAACGGCAACAGGAGGCAACCGACGCATCGCGCGAACAGCCTACTTTAAGCCATCGTCACCCTTGCATAAGCTGGGGCTTGCACGGCAACAGCCAGGCCGGGGACGACCGACCATGGAGGAAACGCGGGTGCATCCGCTGCTGCACGATCGCGCCGGGGTTTGCCGCCGGCGGCGGTCGGTCTACTTGAACGTGCGGCGACCGCACTGAATGTACAGGACTGGCCTGCGGCCGAGGTCGCATCGTGGTGGCCATCGGCCGCCAGCCTGGGCACCAAGCGGTGGCCCACGAAGCCGGTGCCGCCGAGTATCACGAGTCGCTATGTGGTCATCTGTTTTCAGCCCCTGGTTGCCGTGCCCGGCGCTGCAGGCGCGGCGCTGGACGCCGCGGCCGGCGTCGTGGCCGGGCAGCTGATGGCGCGGCGCGGGGTGCCCTTGTTCGGCAGTGCGTATGGTTGGCCGATCGGGCTCAGGCGCATCGTCAGCGGCACGGCCGTGCCGTGCAGGCGCCAGTCGTAAATTACGCTGAAAGCCATCACCCGGGCCACATACTCGCGGGTTTCCTTGAACGGGATGGTGGCGACGAACAGCGCCGGCGCCAGCGTGCCGCGTGCGGCCAGCCACTGGTCGACGCGGTTCGGCCCGGCGTTGTAGGCGGCACTGGCCAGCCATGCCGAGCCGTTGAACCGTTGCGCCATCTGCGCCAGGTAGCGCGTGCCCAGTACGATGTTGGTGCTGGGTTCGTACAGGCTGGCCGCGCCGGTCCAAGGCAGGCCATCGCGTTTGGCGACCAGGGCGGCGGTGCCGGGCAGCAGTTGCATCAGGCCGCGCGCATCGGCACCGGAACGGGCATCGCTCATCCAGGCGCTCTCGGCGCGCAGGATGCCGTAGGCCCAGGCCGGCTCGATATCGGCCTGCTCGGCCTGCGGCACCAGTCCATCCTGGCTCGCCAGCGGGAAGCGCAGATCGTACAGACGCAAGGCCTCGCCGCTGTTCAGCGTGAACACGGCACGGTCATACCAGCCGCGACGGTTGGCGAGGTCGGCGGCGATGCGCAAGGTGACTTCGTCGGCGCCCTGCAGTGCCTGCCTCCATTCGCGCCGGGCCAGCGCCGGCAGGTCGACCGCAAACAGCTCGAAGGCACGCCGCAGGCCGGCTTGCGATAGCAGTTGTTGCTCGCGCCGGGAGTCGTCGGCCAGGGTCAGCGGGCAGATCGCGTAGGGCTGTTGCAGCTGGTCGGCAGCAAGAAAACCGAAGAAGGTGGGCTTGTCGGCGAGTGTCGCAAACTGCTGCCGCGCTGGTTCGGCATGGCCGGTGGCTGCCAGCGCGCGGGCACGGAAGTACTGCCACTCGCCGTCCTGCTGCTGGCTGGCCGGCATCGCGTCGATCGCGGCAAGCACGGCGGCCCAGTTCATGCGTGCCAACGCCACCCGCACCCGCCACTCGCGCGTGCTGTCACTCTGCGCGGCGGGTGGCAGCGCGATCAGGCGCGCCAGCGCGCCGTCGTCGAAGTCGGTGGCATGAAACAGGGCCAGCGCATGCAGGATCTGGTTGCGTTGCTGCTGGCTGAAACTGAAATGGCTCTGCAATTGCTGCCAGGCGCTGTCCGCGCTGTTCGACTGGCGGCGCGCGAGCCTGGTCAGGGCGAGCGTGGCGGCCTGGCGGTCGCGCGGCGTATCCGGCCAGCTGGATGCCTTCGCCAGTGCGCCGGCCGGATCGCGCAGCGCCAGTGCCAGTTGCTGCGCGCTGGCCTGTTCGGCTGGCGGCAGCCAGTCGACGAGCCCGGCGATCGTGCTGGCGACCCCGGCGTCGGCGGCGCGATCGATGCGTGTCCACAGTCGCGTGTCGGTCAGCAGGCCTTGGGCTTGCGCGGCGCTCAATACCGGAGCGCAGGCGTCGGGCAAGCGCGGCCTGGCCCACAGCGCTGCCAGATCCTGCTCGAAATCCAGCTGGTCCCCGTGCGCTAGCTTCGCTTGCAAGGCATCGCAACTGAGCGACTCGCCCAACCCCGGCTGGTACAGCGCTTGGAAGTCCTCCCAGTCCTGCCGCCGCGCCAGTTCCCGCAGAAAGCTGCGGCGCAGGTCGGTGGCAGGAATCCAGCCCGGGTATTGCCTGAGATAGGACTCCACGGTGGCGCGGTCGAGGCTCGCGATGTCGTGTTCCAGCGCGGCGGCCTGCAGGTACGGGTACAGCGGATAATGGTGCAGGCTGCGGGCGAGCTGGCGCCAGCTGTCATCGCCGTTTTGTGCGGCAGCGTAGGCTTGCTTGAACGCCGTGCGCTGGGCGGATGTTGGTTCGCCGGCATGCACGCTGGCCGCTGCCAGCCAGATGCTTGCCAGCAGCAGGCAGTTCGACCAGAGACTACGGGAGGGAGAGGAAACAGGCATGGGCGCTCCGCCATTCAATCTTGCCAAAGTGTAGTGGAAGCCTCGTTCCGGCTTGTTCGGGTTCGGTGAGCGTGCGGCACGCCCTGTTAAGCTGACGCGCTGCCGCTTCGACCCCCACGGATCCTGCATGTCGACCAAACTCGTGCCTGTTTTTCGTCGGGAAGGCGTAGCGTGGTTGGCCTTGCTGGCCGCGGCGCTGGCCGCGGCGGGCTGGTGGTGGGCGATCGGCCGGCCAGTGAGTCTGCCGGACGCACCTTCGGCGCGTATCGCCTGCGTGTCGTATGCGCCGTTCCGACTACCGGGGGAGTCGCCGCTGGATCCCCGCGCGTTCGTCAGTCCTGCGCGCATCGACGCCGACCTGCGCGCACTGTCGCGGCGTTTCGACTGTGTGCGCACCTATTCGCAAGGGCAGGGCCTGAGTGTCGTGCCATCGATTGCCGGGCGCTACGGCATGAAGGTGCTGCTCGGCATCTGGCTGGGCAGCGATCGCCAGGCAAATACCGCGCAGATCCGGCTTGGGATCGCCACCGCGCGCAAGTACCCCCACGTGGTGCGTGCGGTGATCGTCGGCAACGAGGTGCTGCTGCGTGGCGATCTGTCTTCGGCCGAATTGGCCGCCTACCTCACCCAGGTGCATGCGGCGGTGCCGGAGCCGGTGACTTATGCCGACGTGTGGGAGTTCTGGTTGCGTCATCCCGAACTGGCCACTGCAGTCGATTACCTGACCATCCACATCCTGCCGTACTGGGAGGACAAGCCGGTGCCAGCGGAGCGTGCGGTACAGCATGTGGCGACGGTGTACGCAACGGTGCAGCAGGCGTTTCCGGGGCGGCGCGTGATGATCGGCGAAACCGGCTGGCCCAGCGCCGGGCGGTCGCGCCAGGCAGCCAGCGCCAGCGTGGTCAACGAGGCGCGTTATCTGCGTGAATTCCTGCGTTACGCGGCGCAGGCGAAGCTCCCGTACAACGTGATCGAGGCGTTCGACCAGCCGTGGAAGCGCGATCTGGAAGGTACCGCCGGCGGTTACTGGGGCATTTTCGACGCGCAGGCGCGGCCGAAGTTTCCGTTGCAGGGCCCGGTGACCGAGGATGCGCGCTGGTGGCTGGGTTGGCTGGCGGCGGTCGCGGGCGGCGGCTTGTTCCTGCTTGCCGGCGCGTGGCGGCGGCATCGGCACGGCTGGCGCGATGCGCTGGCGCTCGCTCTTGCCGGCATCGCCAGCGGCGGCGCGCTGGCGTGGCAGTTCCGGCAGATGCTGTTGGCTTGTCGCAACCTGTGGGAATGGACGGTAGCGCTGGTGGCCTGCGGGCTGGCCTTGTTCACCGCGTTGAAGCTGGCGCGCTGGATCGCCGCGCGCCTGTGCGGCGTGACGCGTCTGTTCGTACCCGGCTGGCTGCGCCTGGGTTGGTTGTTTGTGCTGGCGTACTACGGCCTGCTGCTGGTTTTTGACGGGCGTTATCGGGATTTTCCGCTGGGCCTGTTCCTGCTGCCCTGCGTTGGCTATGCCCTGGCAGGTGGATTGTCCGATCCGCGCAAGCGCGCGATGCCACGGCTGGAGCAGTGCTTCTTGGCCGCATGGCTGCCGCTGTTGGGGGTGATCGTGGTGGTGCAGGAGGCCGGTCTCAATCCGGTGGCCTGGTTATGGCTGGGATTGAACACGTTGCTGGCCCTGTCGGTAGGGCTCGACTGGCGCGGCGCACGCCTCCGCCTGCAGTCGCAGCAGGCGTAGGCTGCCAATCAGCACGGCCAGTGCACCCGTCTCGACACCATACAGCTGTATCGCAAAAAACCCGAGTGCGGCGGCCAGCCAGGCTAGCGCAAGGCGCCTGGACACCAGCGCCAGCACCGCGCCGAGCAGTGCTGCCACGCCGTAGACGTTGTGCAGGAAACCCAGCACCAGAGCGGTTCGCACGCTGCACCACCAGGGATCATGGCTGCTGCAGAATGGCCCGATCGCGCTCGATTCGATCAGCCCGAAGCGCAGTGCCGTCGCGCCCAGCCCGACCATCAGCAGCAACAACCAGGGCAGCGCCAGTCGCCACGGTGACGACTTCATCGACGTTTCCGTCGGACAGGTTGGCCGCCGACGTGCGCCGGCAGACGGATCTCCGCGGCCAGTGGCAGGTGATCGGAGAATGCCTGTGGCAGCGCCCAGGTTTTCTCCAGCTCGATCGCTTGCGTAGTGAGGATGTGATCCAGCGCCCGTCGCGGCTTCCAGCTGGGAAAGGTCGGGGTGGACTGCGCCGGCGGCTGCAGGCCGCATTTGGCGAACAGGTGGCGCATCTCCGCGCTGTGCGGCTCGGTGTTGAGGTCGCCCATCAGCACGGCGTGCGGGAAATCCTGCAGCAGCTCGGCGATGAAACCGAGCTGGCGCTCGCGCGCCGGCGCGCTCAGCGACAAATGCGCGATCATCACCGCCAGCGCATTCTCACCCTCGCCGAACTGCGCCAGCAAGGCGCCACGGCCGGGAATCCGGCTGGGTAGCGGGTAGTCGGTCACCAGAGTCGGTTCGAGCCGGCTGATCAGGCCATTGGCCGAATGCGCCAGCTTGGCCACCGGCCGGTTTGGCTGGTAGCTCCAGAACGGCAGCCCGGAGGTTTCGGCAAGATAGCGCGTCTGGTTGAGAAAACCCGAGCGCAGGCTGCCGGCATCGGCTTCCTGCAGGCCGATCACGTCGAACGCAGAGAGCACCTCGGCGAGGTGATCGAGATTGTCCATCTTGCTGCGCCCGGGCAGCATCGCGGCAACGCTGCGGGTGACGTAGTCACGGTAATGCTGCACCTTGCCGCCAGCCAGGATGTTGCAGCTGAGCAGGCGCAAGCGGCGCTCGGCAGGGGCAACGGCTGAATGGGTTTCGGCGCGGGTCATGGCAACAACATACGACAGAAAAAGAAGGGGTCGCCTACGGCTGGCATGCCGCGCAACCCACCGGCGCATAGCATGCACTCAGCAGCGTGAATGCCATGCCTGCCGCACGATGCGATGCGCCAGGCAACCCGGCTCGCCGCGCTTATTTGCCGGCCAGCTCGCGCTTGGCCAGCCACAACGCCACCGCCAGCATCCTGGCGTGCGAGGCGACCGTGGTCACGCGGTATTTTCCGTCGATCACCAGGGTCGGTGTACCGTCGACCTGCCAGGTGCGCAGCAGGTCGAGATCGCGTTTCATCTTGGCGGTGGTCGCCTCCGAGGTGGCAATGCGCATGAAGTCGGCCCGGTTGACGCCTTCACGCGCATAAAAATCGGCGAGTTCGTCCATCGAGTTGATCGGGTAGTGCTCGCCGAACTTGGCCACGAACAGTTGCAGGTGCGTGCGCTCGACCACGCCGAGCTCTTGGGCTGCGTAATACGCACGCGCGAACGGCACCCACTCGGCATTGAACGGCGCCGGCAACAGCTTGAATTCAACCCCGGCCGGCAACTCCTTGCGCAGCTTTTCGGCATCCGGCGCGAACTGGGCGCAGTGGATGCAGCCGTAGGAGAACACCTCGACCAGTTCGACCTTGCCGCTGTTGCTGTAGCGCTGGTGCGGGGTGGGCAAGGTGACGTAGTCGGTGCCTTCGGTGTACGGCGCCGAGTCGCTGGGTTGCGCGATGCAGGCGCTGGCCAGCAGCAAGCCGCTGAGCAGGGCGAAAACATGCAGGCGGGCGAATCGCTTGAGCATCAGGGGTGTTCTCTTGGGCGGGATGGGCGCGGCGTGGCGCGCGACCTGGTCGAACGAAACCGGCTTACTTCCCAGCCTGTTCCTTGGCTACCAGCCACTGGGTCAGCTCGACCGTCTGTGCATAGCCACCGGCTGACGTCGTGTCGTAGCGGTATTTGCCGTTGACCACCATGGACGGCGTGCCGGACACGCCGTACGCCTTGATCAGGTCGTCCGCGCGCTTCATCTTGGTGTTGATCGTGAACGAGTTGGCGACGGCAACGAACTCCTGCGCATTCACACTGAACTTCGCGGCATAGAACTTGGCGATATCGTCGATCGTCGGCCACGCCTCTTTCGGCTTCAGTCCGGTACCCTTGAGGTTGTAGGTGGCGGTCTCGCCGGTCTTCCAGGTGGCGTCGAACATCGCGTCATAGCTCTTGTCGGCTACGCCCAGCGACTGCGCCGCGTAAAACGCGCGCTGATAGACCGGCCAGTTCTCGTCGGGGCGGAATGCGGCCGGAAGATAGTTCATCACGACGCCTGCCGGCAGGCTCTTCGCGATCTGGTCGGCGGTGGAATGGAACGCATTGCATGCCGGGCAGCCCCAGGAGAACACTTCCGTCACCTCGATCTTGCCCGGATGGCTGGTCGGCTGGGCCGGGTCGATCAGGAAGTAATTCTTGCCCGCGACCCACTTGCCGTTGTCGACGAATGGCGTGGCCGCGGCGGCCGCGGTCGTGCTGTCGCTGGCGGCCGGGGAGGTGACGGTGCTGCTGGCGGCGGGTTCCGCCGTGGTGGCGGCTGCGGCACTGCTGGCTGCCGGTGCCACGGCCGCCGCGCTGCTGGTGACGGCCGGCGTGGTTGGCGGCGCCGTGTTGTTGTCGTTGTCATGACTGCAGGCGGCTAGCGCGAGCAGGGCGGCACACAGGAGTGGCAAACGCTTGAACATGGCAACCTCGAATCGGTGAAGCGTGAAACCGAGAACGCCGACCTCGGGTCGGCGCATGGTCGATCAGGGAGTGGCGGCCGGCGGCTGGCTGTCCGTGCTGTGCAGCCCTTCGATGTAGCTGGCTACTGCGGCGATGTCCTTGGGGTCCAGTTTCTTGGCAATCGTCGGCATGATCTGCGAATGGGCATCGCTGCCCCAACTGACGCCGTCATGCCAGGCCTTCAGTGTGGCCTCAATGTACTGCGCATGCTGGCCGGCCAGCTGCGGATACATCGCGCCCGGGTTACCGCGGCCATCGATGCTGTGGCAGGCCATGCAGGCGGGAATGTCGTGCGTGCCGTCACCCTGGCGAAACAGGGTCTGGCCCTGCTCGACCAGGGCCTGGTCCGCCACCCCGGGCCGCGACTTCTGGCCGGCAAAATAGGCGCCGACGTCATGCATGTCCTGGGTGGACAGCGGCGTGGCCATAGCCGACATGATGGGGTTCTGGCGCTTGCCGGATTTGAAATCGGTCAGCTGGCGCACGATGTACTGCTCGCTCTGGCCGGCCAGCTTGGGGTATTGCGCGTCGGTGGAATTGCCATCCAGCCCATGGCAGGCACCGCAGACTGCGGCCTTGGCCTGGCCGGCACTGGCGTCCCCCGGCTTGACCGCGGCTTCGGCTGCCGTGGCAGGCGCTGCCGCACTGCCGGTGCCGGCGGGCTGCGCCGCACTGGTGGCGGCAGCGGGTGCGCCGGCTGGCGGCTGGGCCATCAGGGCGGTGGCGGATAGCGCAAACGCGAGAGCCACGGCGGACCCGGGCATGGCGAGTCGAAAACCTGTGGAGCGAAAACTCATACACTTGACTCCCGAGAGACTTGCGAACACTGCCAACGAGGCCACCAAAGCCCGCAGCAGGCAGAAACCGCAGAATTATCCCGTGCCATCCTACCTTGGTCAAACCATTCCCATGCCCAATACCCTTCGAGGTGCGCAATTCGTGCTCGCCGCGCACCGCATCAGCCAGTTGCCCGCCGACGAAGGCGCCGAAGTGGCTTTCGCTGGCCGCTCCAACGCGGGTAAATCCAGTGCGCTCAACACCTTGACCAATCACAAGGGCTTGGCGCGCACCTCCAAGACGCCCGGACGCACCCAGCAGATGGTCGCCTTCAGCCTGCCCGTGCCGCTCACGGGCGACAGCCAGCCGCCGCTGGATGCGCGCCTGATCGACCTGCCCGGCTACGGCTACGCCAAGGTGCCGCTGGAGATGCGCGAGCACTGGAAGCAGGAAATCGACGCCTACCTGCACCAGCGTCGCAGCCTGCGCGGGTTGGTGCTGATCGTGGATATCCGCCATCCGCTGAAGGAGTTCGACCGGTTGATGCTGCAGTTCTGCCTGGATACCGCATTGCCGTGCCATGTGCTGCTGACCAAGGCCGACAAGATCTCGCGCGGCCAGGGCATGCAGGCGTTGGCTGCGCTGCGCAAGCAGTTCGTTGCGGAAAGTCTGCATGCCACCGCGCAGATTTTCTCGTCGTCCGCTGGTACCGGCGTGGACGAGGCGCGCGAGGCTGTGATGGGTTTGTTGCGGCAGCCGCGCGAGCGCTGAGCGCCCGGTTGAGTCCGCTCGCAGCTGGTGCTCTTGTTTGTGAATGGGGATTCGTGGCTCGGGCGTCGCGTTTCGCAACGGCGTCAGTTGGCGAGTTTCTTTTGGGTGTCTCGTGGACTGAGGATCAAGAGCGTTTCGTGCGCCTGCGGCGCCCGAGTTACTTTTCTCTTGCGTGGCCAAGAGAAAAGTAACCAAAAGAGAAGGCCACCCCGCTTGGCGCTTGCTGGGCATCCTGCCCGGCAAGTCCGTGAGTCGGGGCCGGGCTTTTCGCCAGCACATCCCTGTGCTGGCGAAAAGGAGTCGACCTCGGGCAACTGCTCCTGCGTTGTCTCAACTCGGGCATCCATGCCCTCGCCATGTCGACTCCCGCTGCGCGGCCTGTCGACCCCGACTCACCGCCGCACAGGGGCCCCGGGTAGAGCAGCGGGTCATCCTGGCCCGCACTTTTCAGAAAACCGATGCAACAGCAAAAGCCCCACGCAGCGGCGCTATCCTTCTTCTGGATGAAGGGCCGGGCACAAGGGAGACTGATAGTCCGCTATCGACCCCTTGCTGCCTCTGACCACCGGCTGCTTCCGGGAACCCTGACCGAGCTGGGCTCCGGCTCACCCGAAACGTGGTCGCAAGCTCAATACATCAAATTGCCGCTCTTCGTCACGGACGGCACGATCTGGATAGCATCCCAATGCTCGACGATCTTGCCGGCGTCATCGAAGCGGAAGAAGTCCATCGTCACGTACTCGTCGCCACCCGGCCAGGTCTGGTGCGTGTGCAGCGCGACCAGATCGCCCTCGGCCACCGCACGCACGAACTCGATCGACTTGCCCGGATACTGCTGCGCCATCTCGGTGAAGTAGTCGATGAAGGCCTGCTTGCCGTCCGCCACCACCGGGTTGTGCTGGATGTACTCGGCGCCGACGTAGCGCGCGACCGCCCGGGCCGGGTCGCCCAGGTAGGCTGTGCGATAGAAGTCGATGGCATTGCGCTTGTTGGCGTCCAGATCGTGCGTCATGTCGGCCTCAGAATCCTTCGAGCACGATCTTGCCGCGCGCCGAGCCGCTTTCGATCTGTGCATGCACCCGGCGCAAGGTCGCCGCATCGATCTTGCCGGCGGTTTCGGTGGCGGTGGAGTGGATGCGCCCGGCGTCGACCAGTGCCGCCACCTCGTTCAGCAACTGCCCCTGCCGCGCCATGTCCGGTGTACCGAACATCGAACGCACAAACATCAGCTCCCAGTGCAGCGATACGGCCTTGCCCTTAAGTGGCAGTGCACTGAGTTGCACCGGGTCGTCGATCAGGCCAAAGCGACCCTGCGGTGCAATAAGCTCGACGATGTCGGCGAAATGGATCTCAGTCTGCGTGGTCGAAAACACGAAGCCGGGCGCGCCGAGGCCGAGCGCCTTCACTTGCGACGCCAGCGGTTGGCGGTGGTCGATCACATGGTGGGCGCCACACTCTTGCACCCAAGCCTGGGTCTCGGGCCGCGACGCGGTGGCGATCACCGTCAGGTCGGTCAACGCGCGCAGCAGTTGGATCGTGATCGAGCCGACGCCGCCGGCGCCGCCAATCACGAGGATGGTCTGGCCGCCCTGCGCGGTCGGGCGCTTGACGTCGAGCCGGTCGAACAGCATCTCCCAGGCGGTGATCGCCGTCAGCGGCAGCGCCGCGGCCTCGGCATGGCTCAGCATGGTGGGCTTGTGGCCCACGATGCGTTCGTCGACAAGGTGGTATTCGCTGTTGGTGCCGGGTCGGGTGATGGAGCCGGCATAGAAGACCGCGTCGCCGGCTTTGAAGGCTTTCACCTCGGGCCCGACGGCCTCGACGACGCCGGCGGCGTCGAAGCCGAGGATGCCCCATGCGCCCGCCTCTGGTGCCTTGCGCACGCGCAGCTTGGCGTCCACGGGGTTCACCGAGACGGCGTGGACCTTGACCAGCAGGTCGCGGCCGGTGGCTTGGGGCTTGTCGAGGGTGATGTCCTGTAGCGCGTCTTCGCGCTCGATAGGACCAGGGGTCCGATAGGCGACGGCTTTCATGATCAGTCTTCTCCTGGTTCGAGTCGTGGTTTGTCGGTTGTTCAGGCGCGGTCGCGCAGCAGAGCCTCGATCGATTGCACGACCTCGGCCGACTTGCGCGGGTCGAGCGCATCGGGATGAGGCTTGGCGAACCGGCCCGTATCGTTGTCGAAGTACTTTCCCGACGCGTCCGAGAACTCGTCCGAAAGCGCAGCGCGTGCCAGGATCTTGGCGCCGATGCCGATGTCGCCACCGGCCACGCCGAAGGCCTCCTTCACCATCTTGCTGCCGAGCATCGACCCGGGATTGACCGCGACGACCACCGGACCATCCTTGCCGAGGACCAACGCCAGATGACGCGACCACATCGTCAGCGCCAGCTTGCTCTGCGCATAGGCGGCCGTGTCGTCGAGCTTGCGCCCACCGGCCAGCGCGGCCAGATCGACCGGCGCCTGCGCCGCCGACGACAGGTTGATCACGCGCCCGGATGTTTCCATTGACGGCAACAGCCGCTGGGTCAGCAGCCAGGGCGCGATCGTGTTGACCGCAAAGCGCATGTCCAGCCCGTCGGGTGTGGCCGTTTCCGGTGTGCGGAATACGCCGGCGTTGTTGATCAGCACGTCGATTCGCGCATGGCGCTGGGCCACGGCCTGCGCGAGGCCTTCGACTTCCGAGAGGCGTGACAGGTCGGCAAGGTAGGTCGCAATGGGCTCAGCCCCTGCTTGGCCGGACAGTGCCTGCGCCGCGTCGGCCAGTTTGGCTGGCTGCCGCCCGTGCAGCAGCACGGTGTGGCCCTGCGCGGCCAGCAGGCGCGCCGTCGCCAGGCCAATGCCGTCGGTTGAACCGGTGATGAGGATGGTTTTCAGCATGATGGATGTGTGCTCATTGGGAAGCGCAAGCTTAAACGCCAATGACGACCTTGCCGACCGCTTGTCCGTTGCTCAAGCGGGCATATGCCTTGCCCACGTCCGCCAGGCCATATCGCGTCTCATCCAGCAGCGGCTTCAGCCCACCGGCGTCCACGATCTCGGCCAACTTGGTAAGGATGGCGCCATGGGCCTCGCGCTTGTGGCCATGCAGCATCGGGATCAGCATGAAGACAACGTGTAGCGACAGGCCCTTGAAGTGGGCTGGCGTCAAGTCGAGTTCCAGCATGGATGATGTGGTGGCAACCTGCCCGTTCAATGCGGCGGCCTCGAACGATTTCGTGATGTTGGCGCCACCCACCGAATCAAGAACCACGTCGAAGCCCGCACCGCCTGTGTGCCTGGCCACGTAATCGGCCACCGGCTCGATCTTGTAGTTGATGGCCGTGGCGCCGTACTGTTCGATGGTGGCCATGGCATTGCCGCCGGAGCAGGTAGCATACACATTGGCACCCCAGTGTTTGGCCAGTTGCACGGCAATATGCCCCACACCACCCACGCCGCCGTGCACCAGCACCTTCTGGCCTGACCGCGTGCCCGCTCTCTGCAGGCCCTCATAGGCGGTAATGCCGGTCAGCGGCAACGCCGCCGCCTCGCGCATCGACAGGGTCCTGGGCTTGTGGGCGATCAATCGGGCATCGGCCAGCATGTACTCCGCCAGCGCCCCTTGCAGGTCGGTCAGTCCACCGGCGCAGCCGTACACCTCGTCGCCCACCACAAAGCCGGTGACACCCTCGCCGATGGCTTCGACGGTACCGGCGAAGTCCATACCGAGCACGGCGGGCAGGTTCGGCGACAAGGGCAGGTCCGTGCCCATCTGGCGGATCATGGTGTCGACCATGTTCACGCTCGTTGCGGCGACACGCACCACCACATGTCCGGCCTTGGCCGTGGGCTTGGCCAGTTCGGAAAGTTTGAATTCGGCGGTGGTGCCATATTCATTGAGGACCATTGCTTTCAATTCGTTTCTCCTGGGGTTTCAGTGATTGCCAGGGACTATGATTACTATCCACATCAATTGAAAGCATCTAGAATCGACTTTACTAATCGTGAAATCAATATAATCAAATGGATACTGATAGCGTCCGCTTGTTCGTCCTGGCGGCCGAAAAGCTAAACATCAGCGCCGCCGGCCGCGCGCTAGGCATGGCGCCGGCAGTGGCCAGCGCCCGGTTGGCCAAGCTGGAAAAGACCCTGGGTGCTGATTTGCTGCACCGCTCGACGCGCAAGGTTGCGCTGTCATTGGAGGGGGCCGCATTCCTGTCTTACGCCAAAGAGATCCTGGCGCAAGAAGACGCGGCACTCGCTGCCCTGGGCCTGGGGCAACCACTGGCTACCGGTACCTTGCGCTTTGCGGCGTCCAGCACCTTTGCCCAGATCTACATCGCGCCGCTGCTCCCTGAATTCCTGCAACGGCATCCCGGCATCAACCTCGATCTGCGCTTGTCAGACACACCCTTCGATCTGATCGAGGGCAGCTTTGACCTGGCACTGCGCAATAGCGCGCTCGACGACAGCGGGCTCAGGTGCCGCAAGCTGGCCGACGACCGGCGCATTCTTTGCGCGTCGCCCACCTACCTCGACCAGGCCGGAACGCCGCAGCATCCCAATGATCTGACGAGTCACCAGCTGATCGGCTTCAGGAGCGCGTCACCCAAACGCCTGATCGGCCCTGATGGACAGTCCGGGCAATTCGACCCGGGCAAAGCCAATTGCCGGTTGGTCATAGACGACGGCTTGAGCCAAAAGATCACGACCATGGCGGGCGGCGGGATTTCGATCAACTCGCGTTGGAGCATCCATCGCGAATTGGCAGAGGGATCGCTCGTTCACGTGCTACCCGACTATATGCTCGACGATCTGGCAGCCCTGTGGCTCGTCTATCCGAAATCCAACGTCCTGACCGCGAAAGTCAGGGTCTTCATCGACTTCTTGATGGAGAAACTCGCCGCGCATCCCATGATGGTGACCCAGCTGACGTAGGCGTTGTTGGATCGAGGCCTATGCCTCGACGCACAACATGGCGCCGCAACCACCCGATTTGTAGCGGCACTCGATGGTGCCGCGGACCCCTACCGCGATAGCGGTTTAGTCCGTTGGCCGGAACCGGCCTGTCGATTTTGACTGTATCCGCTTGGCCAATTGTGATCGAACGAATCCGCGTTTTCCGTACCGTTGCACTGCGGGTGGACGAAACGCTCTTGCAGTTTGCTTCGCGAAACACACGTAAGCCGATACGTTCGATCAGGGCATCAGCGCCGCCATGAACACCGCGCACAGCGCCTCCATCCCTGCGCGGTCGTCCTCGTCGAAACGGTCGGTGACCGGGCTGTCGACATCCCACACGCCGAGCAGCGAGCCGTCGGCCTTGACCAGCGGTACCACGATTTCCGATTGCGAGGCCGAGTCGCAGAAGATGTGGTTGGGATGGGCGTTGACATCGCGCACCAGCTGGGTCTGGCGGCTTCGCGCGGCGGTGCCGCAGACGCCGCGACCCAGGGCGATGCGGATGCAGGCGGGCTTGCCCTGGAACGGGCCGACCACCAGCTCGGTGCCGTCGAACAGGTAGAAACCGGCCCAGTTCAGTTGCGCCAGGCTGTGAAAGACCAGTGCGCTGAAGTTGGCCGCGTTCGCGATCAGCGAAGGCTCGCCAGCCAGTATGCTGCGTGCTTGCGTGACGAGGTCGGCATAGTGTTCGCGCTTGCTGGCGTGGCTGGAAGTCTTGATGTCGAACATGTACTGCGTCCGTCGGTCGAGCTCGTATTATGCTCCCCGCTGCCAATGTGGCCGGCGGGAGGTTTTGATGGCGCGGGAGTGGAGTGTGGCGAGGCTGGCGGGAGCGGGCGCATGAGCCGGGGCGTGTTCATTGCCGGCACCGATACTGGCATCGGCAAGACGTTCGTGTCCTGCGCGCTGCTGCGGGCGTTGCGTGCGGAAGGCCTGCGCGCGGTCGGCATGAAGCCGGTGGCGAGCGGTGGCGTGCTCACGTCAGCCGGGTTGCGCAACGATGACGCGTTGGCGTTGATCGACGCCAGCGCGCCGCGTCCGGACTATGCCACCTGCAATCCGTTCACCTTCACCGAAGCGGTGTCGCCACACCTCGCTGCCACCGCGGAGCATGCCGAGGTAAGCCTGGCACCGATCGAAGCCGCCCATGCGCGGCTTGCGGCCGGCGCCGATGTCGTGGTCGTCGAAGGCGTGGGTGGGTGGCTGGCGCCGCTGTCGCCGACGCTGGCGGCGAACGTGTTACCGCAGGCGTTGGGACTGCCAGTGATTCTGGTGGTCGGCCTCAGGCTCGGTTGCCTCAATCATGCGCAGCTGACCGCCCGCGCGATCCTGGCCGACGGCTGCACCTTGCTTGGCTGGATCGGTAACGTGATCGATCCGGCGATGGCGCGGTGCGACGACAACCTCGCTACGCTGCGCCGCCTGTTGCCGGCGCCGTGCCTGGGGGTGATCGGTCACGCGGAGGATGCCGCGGCGAGGTCGGACCTGGCGGCTGCCGTCGCGGCGCTATGCACGCCGCCGTGACGGCAGCGTGCATAGCGAGCCCGACGCCTCGTTGGCGCCGAGTGCCAGTTTCCCGGGCCGCTTCGGCGGCTTCACATCCGGCGTGCTTGAATGGGTCTGAAACCCGTCCACGGAGGCCCCATGGCTTATAACCGCTACTACCTCTCCATTACCGACCTCGCCCATGCCCGCGGTGCAGACAATCGCTTCAGTTACGACGGGGCTGGCCCGAACGATTTTGCCGCGGCCTTGCAGCAGGCATTGCGCACGGATGATCTGTTCCAGCGCTGGCGCGCCGTGCAGCCGGATCCCGATGCCGTCGATGCCAGCCTGGGAACGACCGACCCGACCGCCGAGGTGACCGCCAGGGTCGCCGACCTGCACACCGACGTGGAGCTCACCACCAGCCTGCCGATGAGCGTGGTGCGGCAGCGGCTGTACCTGCTGATCGGGTCGTCCTGGCAGTTGCACGACATGCGTGCGGCCTGATTCGGGCGATCACACGATCCTGCAAGGTTTGGAAACTGGCGGCGGTGTCGGTACAGTCAGGGGCCGCCAACCAACCATGTCCCGCCGCGGACGCTCCAACTGGGGAACCCGATGTTTCGTCTCCGCATGCTCGTGATTGCCGCCGCGATCGCCCTGGTCGCCTGCTCGCGCCAGCCCAATGACACCGCTACGTCTCCCGCGGCCACCGCCTCGGTGGCCGTCGCCAGCACCGCCGCACCGGCTACCGTCATGTCCAGCAACCCGTTCTTCCAGGCCAGCACGCTGCCGTTCCAGGCGCCGCCGTTCGACAAGATCACCGACGCCGACTACCAGCCGGCGATCGAGGAGGGCATGCAGCGTCAGCTGGCCGAAATCCAGAAGATCGCCGACAACCCGGAGCCGCCCACGTTCGAGAACACCTATGTCGCGATGGAGAAATCCGGCGTCATGCTCAGCCGCGTGATGGCCGTGTTCAATGCCGTCACCGCGGCGAACACCGACCCCACCCTGCAAAAAGCGCAGCAAGAGGAGGCGCCCAGGCTGGCCGCCCACCAGGATGCGATCTACCTCAACGACAAATTGTTCAAGCGCGTCGAGGCGATCTACAACCGGCGCGACACGCTCAAGCTCGATCCGGAGTCGGCCCGTCTGGTCGAGGTGGTCTACAAGAACTTCGTGCATGCTGGTGCCAAGTTGTCCGACGCGGACAAGACCAAGCTGAAGAAGATGAACCAGGAGGCTTCCAGCCTCAGCACGGCGTTCACCAACAAGCTGCTGGCGGCGACCAAGGACGCCGCTCCCATGTTCAGCGACAAGAGCATGTTGGCCGGGTTGTCCGATGCCGAGCTTGCCGCCGCACTGCAGACGGGCAAGAACCGCAACGAAGATGGCAAGTACGTGCTCGCCTTGCAAAACACCACCCAGCAGCCGGAGCTGCAGGATCTGGACGATCGCGCCACCCGCAAGCAGTTGTTCGAGGCGTCGTGGAACCGCGCCGAGCAGAATGACGCCAACGACACCCGCAAGACGATCGAACGGCTCGCGCAGCTGCGCGCCCAGGAAGCGAGCTTGCTCGGCTACCCCAATTACGCCGCGTGGAAACTTGACGACCAAATGGCCAAGACGCCGGCTACGGTCATGAGCTTCATGAACAAGCTGGCACCGGCTGCGGTGGCGCGCGCCAGGCGCGAGGCCGCCGACATCCAGGCGCAGATCGACAAGGACCAGAAGGCGCTGAAACATCCCAGCTTCAAGCTCGAGCCATGGGACTGGAACTACTACGCCGAGCAGGTGCGCAAGGCAAAATACGACCTGGATGAAAGCCAGATCAAGCCCTACTTCGAGCTGGACAACGTACTCAAGAACGGCGTGTTCTATGCCGCCAACCAGCTCTACGGGCTGACCTTCAAGGAGCGCAAGGACATTCCTGTGTACCAGCCCGACGTGCACGTTTATGAAGTGTTCGACCAGGATGGCAAGTCGCTGGCGCTGTTCTATACCGACTACTTCAAGCGCGACAACAAGGGCGGCGGCGCGTGGATGGACAACTTCGTCGGCCAGTCAAAGTTGATGCATACCAAGCCGGTCATCTACAACGTGGCCAACTTCACCAAGCCGGCCGCGGGCCAGCCGGCGCTGTTGTCGTTCGACGACGTGATCACCATGTTCCACGAATTCGGTCATGCACTGCACGGCATGTTCGCCGACGAGGAATATCCGACCCTGTCCGGCACCAATACCGCGCGCGACTTCGTCGAGTTCCCGTCGCAGTTCAACGAGCACTGGGCCACCAACCCCAAGGTGTTCGCCAATTACGCCAAGAACTACCAGACCGGCAAGCCGATGCCGCAGGCGCTGGTCGACAAGATGAAGAAGGCACGCCTGTTCAACAAGGGCTACGACATGACCGAGCTGGTCGCCGCGGCAATGCTCGACATGAACTGGCACATGCTGGGTGCCGAGGCGCCACTGCAGGACGCGGACAAGTTCGAGGCAGCCTCGCTCAAGAAGGACGGCGTGGACCTGAGCTACGTGCCGCCACGCTATCGCTCCAGTTACTTCCAGCACATCTGGGGTAACGGTTACGCCGCCGGCTACTACGCCTACCTGTGGACCGAGATGCTGGCCGACGACGCCTTCGTCGACTTCAAGGAGAACGGCGGCCTGACCCGCGCCAATGGTGATCGCTTCCGCAAGATGATCCTGTCGCGCGGCAACACCGAGGAATTGGCCAGGATGTACAGGGAGTGGCGCGGCCAGGATCCGAAGATCGAGCCGATGCTGGAAAATCGCGGGCTGAAGGGCACGCCGAAAAAATAGAGTGTATGTGCAAATATCTGTGTTTCGGACCACACGTCCAGCCGGACCGGTTCCGGTCTGCGCCTTTCGCCGGGTGATCAAAGCCAGCGGGTGTCGTGTCCGGCCACGCTTCGGCAAATGTGCGCGATCGCGGGAGTTTCGTGCGGTCGCGGGGCGAAAACGAAATGGCGCTTACGGCCGTGGTTTGGCTGGCTCGTTGCGACGATCAGCAAGGGCACGGGCCAAGTCGCGCGCGCCGTGAAACATCGCGAGTATGGTCAAAGTGTCGCCTACAACTTGGTAGACGATCAGATAAGGCCGCCCAGTGACGGCAAACTCTCGCGTCGCAGACAGGCGGCCGGCATGCCCCCAGCCGGGAAACTCGCTCAGGCGTTGGCTGGAGGTAATGATCGTTCGAAAAACCTTCTCGGCAGCGGCGGGATTGTCGAGGGCGATGTAGTCGATGATGTCATCGAGGTCACGCGCGGCGGGCTCGGTGAAAATCAGCTGCATCAGTCACGCCAGTCATGATCGACGGCATCTACCGTTTTCTGTGCAGTGCGGATCGTGATCGGCGCCGTGGCGGAGGTCTGATTCATGTGCCATCTCCTGTAATCGCCAGTAATCATCCCACGGATCAAGATTCGACGGAAGGCGTTCTTGCGGCCCTCGCCTTGCGCTTGTTCGGCGGTTACGCGGAGGGTGTACAGCTCGAACAGTTTTTCCAGCCGTTCGGTATTGTTTTTGATGCGGCGGCCGAGATAGATGCGTTCCAGCACCTCGTCGTTGCGTTCGTGGGCGTGGCGCAGGTTTTGTTCGGGCTGTATCGCTCGGCGATGGCCTGCTGCCTCTGGCACACGCTGTTGGTTGCCACGAACGCGGCCACTGCATTGCGTTCTTGGTCGGCACAGCGCCAGCAGCTTGCGCTTGTCCATGCCGGCCGAGTCGAGCTCGCTGAAGGTTTCCAGCGTGCGCGTGAACAGGCCTTCGTCGTTGAAAGCATCTCGCCGTCGGTAGCGAGCAGGAACCTGGGCTTGCCTTTGGTGTTGATGGTCAGCCGTCACATGGAATAATCGAGGCTACCCGATTGGAGTCGCTGACGCGTGGACCGCCATAACTTTCTGCAGACCGCGGTGGTGTTCCTGCTCGCCACGGTGATCATGGTGCCGTTGACCAAGCGCTTCCGCCTCGGCGCGGTGCTGGGCTACCTGCTGGCCGGGGTGGTGATCGGGCCCCAGTTGCTGGGGCTGATCCACGATACCGAGGGGGTCGCTGCGATCTCCGAGTTCGGCGTGGTGCTGATGCTGTTCGTGATCGGGCTGGAATTGTCGCCACAGCGCCTGTGGGTGATGCGCCGTTCGGTGTTCGGCACCGGCTTGCTGCAGGTGCTGGCCAGCATGCTGGCGATCGCGGCGGTGGCCTACTTCCTGTTCGGCTTGACCGGCAAGGCCGCGGCCATCGTCGGCGGCAGCCTGGCGCTGTCATCGACGGCGTTCGGCCTGCAAATCCTGGCCGAACGCAAGGAGGCGGGCTCGGCCTATGGGCGCCAGGTGTTCGCGATCCTGTTGTTCCAGGACCTGGCGGCGATTCCGCTGATCGCCGCGGTGCCGCTGCTGGCCGCCTCGACCGCCACGCATGTCGACCTGTTCGGCGTGCTGCGCACGGTCGGGATGATCCTGGCCGTGGTGGTCGGCGGCCGCTACCTGTTGCGGCCGGTATTCCGTTTCGTGGCGAAGGCCGATTCGGTCGAGGTGTTCACCGCCACCGCGCTGCTGGTGGTGATGGGCGTGGCCTGGCTGATGGAGCATGCCGGCGTCTCGGTCACGCTGGGTGCCTTTCTCGCCGGCATGCTGCTGGCCGATTCGGAATACCGGCACGAACTGGAATCCAATATCGAGCCGTTCAAGGGCTTGTTGCTGGGCTTGTTCTTCATCAGCGTCGGCATGTCGATGGACTTGTCGCTGCTGTGGCACCAGCCGGGCCTGATCCTGGCCCTGGTAGCGGCGCTGCTGTTGCTGAAAAGCCTGCTGCTGTGGCCGCTGGGCAGGCTGCTGGGTCGGCTGAATCGCTCCGACACGCTGCGCCTGCTGGTGCTGCTGGCCTGCGGTGGCGAGTTCGCCTTCGTGGTGTTGCGCCTCGCCGCCGAGCAGGAGCTGATCAGCATCGGCCAACGCGATGCGCTGGTGCTGGTGATCACGCTGAGTATGGCCTTGACCCCGCTGCTGGTAGTGCTGGCGGCCAGGGCGTTGAACGTGCACCCGCGCAAGCCTACGCGCGAGTTCGACGCGATCGACACCGCGCCGCCGCGAGTGATCATCGCCGGCTTCGGGCGGGTCGGCCAGATCATCGCGCGCGTGCTGCGTGCACAGGGCATTTCCTTCGTGGCGCTGGAGCATTCGGCCGAGCAGGTCGATTCTTCACGGCGTTTCGGTACGGTCAACCTGTTCTTCGGCGATCCGGGGCGGCCGGAGCTGCTGCGTGCCGCGCAAGCCGCCACCGCCGAGGTGTTTGTGCTGGCCACCGATGATCCGGAGGCGAACCTGCGCACGGCGCGACTGGTCAAGCGCCAGTATCCGCACCTGAAGATCGTGGCGCGCGCGCGCAACCGCCAGCATGTGTACCGCCTGCTGGACCTGGGCGTGGACGATCCGGTGCGCGAGACCTTCCACTCCAGTTTGAAGATGACCCGCAAGACGCTGGAGGCGCTGGGCCTGTCGCACGAGTTTGCGGTAGACCGCGTCGAGCGTTTCCGTCGTTACGACGAGGACCTGCTGCGAAAACAGGCGTTGGTCTACGACGACGAAACCAAACTCGTGCAGACTACGCGCGATGCGCTGGTCGATCTGCAGCAGCTGTTCGAGGCGGATGCACAACCCGGAGCCGAACGCGAGCGCGCCAGGGCGTCGCGCGAGCCGCCCAGCCCCGAATGATCTGCTGCGTCGTTTCAGTCGGCCGGCTGGGCCGGCTGGCGCAAGGTTTGCCGCACGCTAGGAATCGCCGGCGTGCGTGCGCCCAGCTCATGGGCGATGTCCACGAAGCCCAGCTGGCGCGCCACGTCCGCCGCGCTGCGGTCGAATGCGTCGGTGGCCTGGCGGTCGGCGCCGCGTGACAGCAGTACGCGAGCGGGCGCGAGCATGGCATGCATGGCGCAGGCGTGCAGCGCGGTCACGCCACGCTGGTCGGCGTGCTCCACCTTGGCGCCGGCGTCCAGCAACACCGGCACCAGTGCACCGAGATGGGTGGCATCGCCATCGCTGCCGGGAGGCCGTTGTGCACCCAGCAGCAGCAGCAGTGGCGTCGTGCCCTCGCGATCGGCCTGGTTGATGTCGGCGCCGCGCTTGAGCAGGCTGTCAAACAGGCGGCGGGCGCGCAGGCTGTCGTTGTGCTCGAAGCCGAATTGCGCGACGGCATGCAGTGCGCTACGGCCGGCGCCATCCACCGCCTTGACCTCGGCGCTGGCCTCGAGCAGCTGTTCGACGATATCCGGATAGCCGAGCGCAGCGGCGACCATCAGCGCGGTGGCTTCGTTCGGCAGTCGCTGATCGACGGCGACACCATGCTGCAGCAACAAGGCTACCAGTGCCTCGCGCCGTGCCGTCACCGCCGCGACCAGGGCAGTGACGCCGCTATGTGCCGGCAACGTCGGATCGTCGCCCGCCTCGAGCAGGCAGGCCGCCACCTCGCGATGACCGGCGCCGCTGGCGCGTAACAGTGCCGTGGCACCCTGCTTGTCGCGGGTATCGACGGCGAAACCGAGTTCAAGCAGTCGCTGCACGGCGCCAAGCGCACCCATGGCGGCGGCCGCCGGAAGGTCCTCGGCACGCAGCTCGCGATGCGGCAGTGGCCAGTCGCGCCAGTTCAGCCAGCGCTCCAGCACGGGGTGCTCCAGCGCCAGCCCCAGCGGGGTCTCGCCATGCGTGTCGGCGGCTTCGGGATCGGCGCCGTGGGCAATCAGGCTACGCACCAGCGGCAACGCCGCGACGCCGTGTTCGAGCGCAGCGAACAGCGGCGTGCGCTGATCGCAATCGCGCGTATTCGGGTCGCAACCCATGGCCAGCAGGGCGCACAGCAGTTCGCCGTGTGCGTGACTGGCAGCCAGATGCAGCGGTGTGTGCCCGTGCCCCTCCGGGCCGAACGGATCGGCGCCGCGCCCGAGCAGGTTCAAGGGCAACACCGTTGCCTGTGCGGCGCCACCCAGTTGCACCAGCGCCAGCGCCAGCAGGCCTGCTCCGGCCGGGCTGGCCCCGGCCTGCAGCAGATCTTCGACCGCTTCGGTGGCATCCGGCAATTGCTGCAGCAGCGCGTCGAACAGACGCCGACCCGGTGGCAGCAGCGTTGCTTCTTCGCCAGTCTCGGCAGCATCGATGCGCGGGGCCTCCAGGCGTGCTTCGGCCTCAAGGCCGTGGTCGAGCAGCCAGCGGCGGGCCGCGCCGAGACCGGGTGTGGCCAGGTCCAGGTAAAGCTGGGCGAGGTGCGCCTGCGGCCACGTCGGCACCCGTTCGGCGAAAGCGGAAACGATCGCCCAGTGGCCGAAGCGCAACGCGTCGAGCAGGTGCTCCGGGGTGTCGGCGCCATCACCCAGTAGGTCATGGGTGCGGTTGGTCGGCAGCGCGGTGTCCGGATCGAGCAGGGCGACCAGGTCCCAGCGGCCGGCGGCGGTGGCGTGGTCGAGTGCGCTGCGACCGTCGCTGCCGGGCGTTTTCGGCTCGGCGCCCAGCGTGAGCAACGCGCTGACGGTGGCGCCGTCAGCGCGTGGCGACTGGCACGCCAGCAGCAGCGCGTCGCGACCGTGCTGGTCGCGGAGCAGGGCGTTGGCATTCGCCTCGGCCAGCTGCTGCACGATGCCGCTGGCGCCGGCGCGCGCAGCTTCCATCAGTGCGGTGCTGCCATGCTGGTCGGCCAGATTGATGTCGGCGCCAGCCTCGCACAGTACGCGCACGATCTGTTCGTGGCCTTCCGCGGCGGCACCAAGCAGGGCATGTCGCTTGCGTGCATCGATGGCGTTCACCGGCGCACGATGCTTGAGCAGCAATGTGACCCCGGCGGGGTCGTCATCGGTAATCGCGGCGGCGGCGACCAGGGCCGGCTCCGCGCCGGGTGGGCAGGCCTTGGCGCCGCGTTCAAGCAGGAATTTCGCAAGCGGCCAGTTGGCCGCGCGACACGCGGTGGCCAACGGGCTCAGGCCGGCCTGGTTCAATGCGTCGATCGGTGCGGCGGCATCGAGCAACATCGCGGCGACGCCGGCGTCGGCGCTGAGCACGGCACCATGCAACGGCGTGTTGCCGTCGGCATCGGTGACCAGCACGTCGGCGCCGTTGGCGAGCAGGGTCAGCACGGCCTCGGTGCGGCCGTGCCAGCTGTCGCGGGTGGCCGCGAGCAGCGCTGTGATGCCGCCGCTGGCCCGGTTCACGTCGGCGCCACGAGCGATCAAGGCGCGCAGCAGGCGCGTGTCGGGGAGTAGCGCGGCGAGCATCAGCACCGGGCGTTGGTCACGGTCATCCTGGGTCGGTGCGGTGCCGGGGTCGGCGCCGACTTCCAGCAGCGCCAGCGCCCGTTCGATGTCGCCGTCGCGGGTGGCGGTGAGCAGCGCTGCAGCCTGTTCGGCGGTGCCGGCAAGCCGCTCCTGCCCGGTCAGCACCGGGCGCAGTGTCTCGTTGCCGGCGGGGTTCGCATCGCTGTGCCGACGTGGCGGATGCTGCTCGCACAACAACGCTCGCAGGGTGCGGTTGGCGATCACCAGGCACGCCAGCGGCAGCACCACCACGGCATAGATCGCCAGCGCCGCGATGCGCATCTCCTCCGGCAGCATGCCGATCAGGCCGGTCAGCACGATGGCGCCGAAGGCGAGCGCCAGCAGGCACAGGGCCGCCGGCAGGAACTGGCTGCAGAAACGCTCCTCGCGCGACAGATGCCGACTGAACGCCAGGCTACGCAACATGGCGGTGAAGAGCCACGAACCATCGCGCTGTGGCGGATAGGCGTCGTCCCACACGAACGCCAGTCCGAATGCCGGCCACAGCCTCCACAAGGACGCCAGCGCGAGCACCAGCGCCGCGGCCAGCAGTAGCGCGGCACTGAGGCTGGGCGCATGGCTCAGCTGCAGCATCGGCCACGCCACCAGCACGAACACCAGCACGGTGTAGCCGGTGAACATCACCAGATGCGCGGCGCCACGGCGCAGTACCGTGCGGGTGAAGCGCGGTTCGGGATCGAAACCGATCGCGTGGCAGATCGCGGCCATGGTCAGCGAGTTGGCCAGCAGCAGCGGGATCAGGGTCAGCGGGTGGGTCACCAGTCTGGCCGCGGCGACGGCCAGCAGACCGGGAATGAACCAGGCCAGCGCGTGCAGGAAGGGAGGGCGACGACGGGATTTGGGCTGGGTCATGGCGGCAGTATAGAAACCGTTGGCTGTGCAGACGGTAACCTGGTGTTAACGGCCGCACTTGTCGGCGTGCTGACCCGATCTCTATGCGTCACGGTCGTCGTGCAACTTGTGGTTGTAAGCGAGCTGATTGGCGGCGGCCAGCGTTTCCTGCGGCGGCAGCTGTAGGTGCCAGCCCTGCGCGCGCAGATGGTCGAGCACCTGCTGGGTGTTTTCCACTGGCAGGCTGCGCTGCGCGTCCAGGCGCACCTCCATCACGAAGCGCAACTCGCCCAGCATCAGTGCCAACGGCTCGGGCAGCGCGTCGAAGGCATCACGTTCGGCCAACCACAGGTACGTGTCGGCCTTGCGCTGACTGGCGTAGACGAAACATTGCATGACGATATCCGTCGTGGGCGCGTTGCCGGGAAACCGCGGCACAACGCGGAGGGTAGCAGGAGCGCGGGCTGGCCGCTTTGCCTCAACCGCGTTTCAACAGCAGATCGACTATTTTCCTGAAGCGCTTGCCGTACGGCGGGTTGAGCAGGCCGGCACTGTTGAAGCGGGCCTGGCGGAACACCGGTTTCATATGGCTGAATGTGCGGAAGCCCGCCTCGCCGTGGTAGCCGCCCATGCCGGAGGCACCGATACCGCCAAACGGCAAACCGTGCTGGGCAATGTGCAACAGCGTGTCGTTGACGCTGACGCCACCGGCGATGGTGTGCGACAACACCGTGTCAATCAGCGCGCGATCGCGCTCGAATACATACAGCGACAACGGGTGCGCACGCGCAGCCACGTAGTCGATCGCCTGATCGAACGTGTCATACGGCACCAGCGGCAGCAGCGGGCCGAAGATTTCCTCACGCATGATCGCCATGTCGTCGCGCACGGCAGTCAGCAGTTGCGGCGCCAGACGGCGTTGGGCGTCGTCGTCGGCGGCGTCGGACAGCGGGTGCAACGTCGCGCCAGCCGCGCGCGCATCGTCGCGCAGCGTCACCAGACGTCGGTACTGGCGGTCGGAAATGATGCTGGCGTATTGCCCATGGTGTGCGAGCTGCGGATACATGCGCGCCACCGTGCGCTGGGCACCGGCGATGAAATCGTCGACTTGTGCGCGTGGCAGCAACACATAGTCGGGCGCGATGCAGGTTTGTCCGGCGTTGGCCAGCTTGCCGAACATGATGCGCTCCACGGCGCTGTCCAGGCGCGCGCCCGGGCCGATGATCGCCGGCGATTTGCCGCCCAGCTCCAGCGTGACCGGCGTCAGGTTGGCCGCCGCCGCGTGCATGACCTGGCGGCCGACTGCGGTGGAGCCGGTGAACAACAGGTGGTCGAAGGGGAGCGCCGAGAATGCCTGCGCCACATCGGCATCGCCGGTGACCACGGCGATCTCGTCGGGTTTGAAGTACTTGCCGATCAGTTCGGCAAACAACGCCGAGAAGCGCGGCGTGAACTCGCTCATCTTCACCATCGCGCGATTACCCGCTGCCAGCGCATCGATCAGCGGACCCGTGGCCAGGTATAGCGGGTAATTCCACGGCACGATGATGCCGATCACGCCGCGCGGTTGCGGTCGCAGCTCGACGTGCGCAGGCAGGAATGCCATCGCGGCCAGCCGTCGCGAAGGGCGCATCCAGCGGCGACCGTGGCGCAATGCGTGGCGCAGTGCCGACCGGCTCGGGAAGAGTTCCAGCAGGTTTGTTTCCTCGGCCGGCCGCTGGCCGAAGTCCGCGTTGATCGCGGCGGCGAAGGCGTCTCCCTGATCGCGCAGCATCGCTTCCAGCGCACGCAGCCGCTGTGCGCGCGCTTCCCACGGCGGCAGCGGATCGGCGGCCTGCGCAAGGCGCATGCGTTGCAGTTGCTCGTTCAGCATGGTTGGATGATCCGTCATGGGTTGTTCAGAAGCTGGCGCGCAATTCGACATCGTGCGCTGCGTGCGCGCACGGCGCCAGCGCCTGCTTCGCGGTCAGCGGGTTGTAGCTTGGCAGCGGCTGGGCGAGCCCGTGCAGAGGGTCGGCAGGGATTCGTCCAAAAACAGGCAATCTCATCCGTAACCAACCGCCAACTCTGGGAAAATGGTCGTAGAGTGCTTGGAGCGCAGCGACCAAGGCCAGTTCTGCGTGGGAAGACATGCCGCTCATTGTCGGAAATGGCGCCGTCGTCACTTGGTTGATCTGCGGCATGTTGCCGAGGCCGGCACTTGGGCCATGATGTGTTCGGCGATCGCGGTGATGGTGAGCGAGGGATTGACGCCCGGATTGGCGGAAACGACCGAGCCATCGCACACCAGGGCGTTGCGGTAACCGAACAGGCGCCCGCTGGCATCGACGACGCCGGTGGCCGCATCGGCACCCATCATCGCGCCGCCCAGGATGTGCGCGGTGGAGGGGATGTCCAGCAGTTGTTCGGTGAGCAAGGTGAACGGCTTGCCGTTGATCTCCTGTGCATACAGCCGCGCCAGCTCTTCGGCGCGCGGGATATGTGCCTGCGGCGCCGGGCCGACGTCCAGCTCCGAGCGCAGGCGGCCCGTTCGCCCCAGCCGCAGGCGCAAGGTGGAGTCCAGATGTTGCATGAACAGCAGTACCTGGCTGCGCTGCGCCCAGTTGCCGACCGTGAAGATGCGCGCGTACTGGCGCGGGTGACGGGCCATCTCACGCAGCATCCGGCCCAGCCGTACCCAGGCATTGCGTCCGTAGGCCATCGGCAACATGCCCAGCCGCCAGGTACCCGAACCCTTGCCGTAGCGCACGGGCTCCAGGTGGCTGTCCGGATCGGCGTGCAGCACGGAGCCGATCGCGATGCCCTGCGAGAAATCTTCGCGCTTGTCGGCGGTGGTGACGGCAATCAGGCACTCGTTGTTGGTGCGGATGTTGCAGCCCACCCGATCGGACAGATCCGGCATCGCACCGGCCTTCAGTTGCAGCAGCAGCTTGACGGTGCCCAGCACGCCGCCAGCGAACACGATGCCGCCGGCTCGCAGCGTGCGTTGTCGAGGCTGCCAGCGGGTCGAGTCGCGCACCTGTACCTCGTAGCCGTCACGCCCCTGCGGCCCCAGCGGTCGCACGTCGCGCACTTCGGTTTCGGCCAGGACTCGCGCGCCCAGGGCTTGCGCCAGGTACAGATAGTTCTTGTCCAGCGAGTTCTTCGCGTTGTGCCGGCAACCGGTCATGCACGCGCCACAGTGCGTGCACGGCGCGCGTGCCGGGCCGGCGCCATCGAAGTAGGGATCGGCCACCGTTTGCCCCGCTTCGGCAGGTGTGCGGGCGAAAAAGATGCCGACTTTCGAGGGATGGAATTGCTCATCCCGACCAATCCGTCGGGCGACCCGCGCCAGCGCCTGATCACCGGGCCCGAGCTGCGGGTTGAAGCCCGCACCCAGCATCCGGTAGGCGGTGTCGTAATGCGGCTTCAACACGCTCGCCCAGTCATGCAACGAGGCCCAGCTGCCGGAGTGGAAGAAGGCCGGCTTGGGCACCGGCAGGGTCGCCGCATAGACCAGCGAACCACCGCCCACGCCGACCCCCGACAAGATGGAGATATGTCGCAGCACGGTCACCCGCATGATGCCGGTGAGCTTGAGTGCCGGTAGCCAGAGCCAGCGTTTCAGGTTCCAGGTCGTGCGGGCGAAATCACCCTGGTCGTACCAGCGCCCTTTTTCGATGACCAGCACCTTGTAGCCCTTTTGCGCCAGGCGCAGCGCGCTCACCGAGCCGCCGAAGCCGCTGCCGATCACGATGAAATCGTAGGTCGGGTCGATACTGCTCATGTCTTCGTGTGCGGTCGCTCGGCGGGGAGACCGAAGATGTCCGCCGTCAGCTGTATGATGCGGTCACTTTGTGAGCCACCGCCGCTGATCTTCAGGCCGCAGATCTTCACCCCGTTGCGTTTCTCCAGGCGTCCGGCCGCTTCACGCAAGGCGTAGGCGATGCCTTCGACGATGGCGCGGTACATGTGCGCGCGCGTATGCACGTCGCCGAAACCGATCATCGCGCCCTTCGCCTCGGGGCCTGGAATCTTCACGCCGGGATTCCAGAACGGCTGCAGGATCAGCCCCATGTTGCCCGCTGGCGTTTGCTCCAGCATTTTTTCGAACAGCACTTCAGGAGCCACGCCCTCGGCCTCGGCCTGAATGACCTCCTGGGTCGCAAACTGTTCCTTGAACCAGTTGACCATCCAGTAACCGCGCTGGACCATGATCTCGCTGTTGTAGCCGCCGGGCGCCGCGGCCGGGTACGGCGGCACGAACGGGATCGGTTCGACGTAGCGGTTGTTGTAGGTGTTGATCGAGGCGGTGGTGCCGTAGCTAAGGCAGGCGATGTCGGGGGCGCCTGCGCCGGACGCCAGCACCTCGCACGCCTTGTCCGCGCCGGAGGCGATCACCTGCAGCCCCGCAGGGATGCCAGTCTGGGCAGCAGCCTCGGCGCTGAGCGGGCCCATGAGCTGCCCGGCCGGCACCAGTTCCGGCAATAGCTCGCGCCGAACCGCGAACAGCTTCCACTTGATGTCACCCGGTCGCGCCCACGTGTGGCGCTTGCTGTCGAACGGGACGTAACCCACTTGTGCGCCGACCGCATCGCACAGGCGGCCGGTCAGTTTGAAGTTGAGATAGCCCGACAGGAACAGGAAATGCCGGGTTTGCCGCCAGATCTCCGGTTCGTCGACCGCCAGCCAGTTGCACTCGGCCTTGGACTGGAAGTAGCGGATCGATTTGCGTTGGCCGAGCAGGCGCAGTGCACCTTCCAGCCACCAGGGCAGCGGCGGAGGCCGCTGGGTGCGGCGCTGGTCCAGCCACACGATCGCCGGGCGCAGCGGCTGTTGGTGTTCATCCAGACACACGGTGACGGTGCGCTGGGTGGTCAGCGACATCGCGACGAGGCGCTCTTTCAGCAGCGGATGCGCCTGCCACAATTGCTGGCAGGCTAGGCACAGATGGTTCCAGTAGTAGTCGCAGTCCTGCTCGGCCCAGCCCGGCTGGCGCGAGAAATACGGCTGGATGTGAACCTGCGTCTTGGCCACCAGCTCGCCACGCGGGTCGAACACCATGGCGCGCACGCTTTGCGTGCCGCAATCGATCGCCAGCAGCAGCGCTTCCCGTGGCCCACTCATGGCGACGGGGCCGCGGGTATGCCATGGCAACGTTCGATCAACTCACCGTAGCGCGCCACTTCGTCGCTCCATTGCCCATCGCTCCAGCGCAGTTCGTGTTGCACGATACCGGCCAGTCGGGGCAGTATTTCGGCGGCGCCATCACGCAACAGCAAGCCCAGCCGTGTGCGCCGCAGCAGCAGGTCGTCCAGATGCACCACCGCTTCGGCGCGGCAGGCCCAACGCAGTTCGGCCCAGCAGGTGGCGGTGTTGGCGATGGGGGCCAGCTCGCCATCCAGTGCGCAGGCGCGGACATCCGCCGCGTCGGCGCCAAAGCGGGCGATCCAGCGCGCCGGCCACGCGTGCGGCAGGCCGCGCAGCGCTTCCGGCACGGCCGCGGCCGGCTGGGCGAGCACCGGCGCCGCGGCACTGGCATGTTTCAGCACAGCGACACGCTGGCCAGCCCGTTGCAACGCCTGCAAGGCGGTCGAGCGGAACGTGGTGAGCTTGCCGCCGGTCACGCTGATGAGGCCGTCCTCTTCGAGGATGAGATGTTCGCGCCCCTCCTCGGACGGCGCGACCGCATGCCCGGACGCTACCACCGGGCGCACGCCGGCATAGCTCGACACCACGTCGCCCTCGGCCAGGCCCAGTGTCGGAAACTCCGCCTGCAGTGCCTTGAGCAGGTAGTCGAGTTCGGCGTACGTGATACCGGGCTCGCGCGCCAGGTCCTCGTGATGATCCAGGTCGGTGGTACCAACCAGGGTCATGCCTTCCCACGGTAGCGCGAACACCGGCCGCCTGTCGTCTGGATGGAAGAACGCGACCGCCTGTGCCACAGGCAAGCGCCAGGCGGGCAGCAGCAGATGGCTGCCGCGCAAGGGACGCAGCTTGGGCGCGCGCCCCAGCGTGCCGCGCAAGCCGTCCGCCCACACGCCGGTGGCGTTGATCACGCAGCGGGCGCGCACGTCAAAACACGTGCCGCTCAGCGCATCGCGCAGGGTTGCGCCGTGCACGCCCGTGCCATCACGCAGCAGCTCCGCGGCCGCCACATAGTTCAGCGTCAAGGCACCCAGGCCGCGCGCCTCGATCAGCAGCCGCAGCACCAGACGGGCGTCGTCGGTTTGCGCATCCAGATAGGACCAGCCGCCCTGCAGTCCTTGCGGGGCGAGCATCGGCAATTGCTGCAGCAGCGCTGCGGCGTCGAGCCACTGGCGCGAGCGCGCACCGGCCAAGGCGTCGTAGATCGCCAGGCCCACCCCGAGCGAGCGGCGGCCGCGCTTGTCGCCGTGGCGTACCGGCAATACAAAGCGCAACGGCGACACCAGACCATGGCTGTCGCGCAGCAGCGCCGTGCGCTCATGCACCGATTCGCGCAGCAGTCCGAACTCGCCCTGGGCCAGATAGCGCAGCCCGCCGTGCACGAGCTTGGATGAACGCGATGAGGTGCCGCTGGCAAAATCGTGTGCTTCGACCAGCGCCACTCGGGCGCCGACACGCGCCGCTTCCAGCGCGATGCCTGCGCCGGTGACGCCACCGCCGAGAACCAGCAGGTCGAGCGGCGGGTTACCGCGCAGCGTGGCGAGGTCGAGCGTGCGATTCATGGGCTGCGCGCCGGCAGCAGGTTGCCCGAATCCATCACCCCGTGCGGATCGAAGTGATCAAGCATGGCTTGCAGACCGCTCATGCCCACGTGGCCTTTTTCGGCAGCGAGGTAGCCGGCGTGATCCTTGCCCACGCCATGCTGATGGGAGATGGTGCCGCCATGTTGCACGACCGCCGCGCTGACTGCGGCCTTGAGCGCCGTCCAGCGCGCCCACGCACCGTCGAAGTCACTGCCGATGCGGAACACGAAAGTGGAATAGACGCTGGACCCTTCGGCATAGACGTGCGACAGGTGCGTGTAGGCGTGGCAGCATTCGCCGTGCGCGGCGAGCGCCTCGCGCCCGGCCGCCTCCATCGCCTGCATCATGGCCGGCACGCGCGGCCAGTCGACGGCCGTCTCCATGGTGTCCACCGCGTAGCCCGCCGCCCAGAGTGCGTTGCGCAGATACACGCCCCGGAAACGGTTGGCCTGCCACTTCTTGCCCAGCACGGTGCCGGTGGACACGCCGCCGTGCTGGCGCACGATGCGGCCGGTCTGTGCGGCCATGGCGCGCACCTGGGCGCTCGAGCCGGTGAAGCCGAGCATCAAGAGCACCTTGTCCTGGTGGCAGCCACGCAGGGCCAGATAGCGTTCCAGCCAGCGGATTGCGCTTTCATGGCCGGCCAGACGCAGCGTCGTCAGCGTCTCCAGCGGGTTGGCCAGACGCAGCATCGACAAGCCCAGGCGAGCTTGCGCCAACGCGCGCGCGGCCGCTTCGCCGTGCGCCCAGCTGGGCAGAAAGATAGCGCTGAAATGCTCGCGGGCGGGCACCCGGCTTATCCGCACCGTGGCCTCGGTGAGCACACCCAGGCGGCCTTCCGAACCCAGCACCCATTCGCGCAGATCCGGCCCGGCGGCCGAGGCGGGGAACGTGGGCAGCTGCAGCGTGCCGGTCGGTGTCTCCAGCGTGCCGCCCGCGAACAGCGCTTCGATGCGCCCGTAGCGCGCCGACTGCTGCCCCGACGAGCGCGTGGCGATCCAGCCACCCAGCGTCGCGTACTCGAAACTCTGCGGATAGTGGCCCAGCATCCAGCCCTGTGCGCGCAGTTGCGCCTCGAGGTCCGGCCCGGCCACACCGGCTTCGAAAGTGGCCAGTTGCGCCAGTGCATCCAGCCGCACCAAACGGCGCATGCGCTCCAGCATCACGGTCAGCATCGGCCGTCCGGAGCTTGGCGGGCGCAAGTGTCCGACGACGCTGGTGGCGCCGCCGCAAGGCACCATCACGGCCTGTACCTGCTGCGCCCAGTCCAGCAGTTCGCGCACCTGGCCGCTACTCTCGGGCCACGCCACACCATCGGTCACCGCTCCGATGCGCCCAAAGCGCAAGCGCAGCCAATCCCCCAGACTGTGACCGAAGCTGGCGCGCAAGCGCGCCTGTGCATCGGTGCTGACCAGCGGATGCGCCGGCAAGCGCGAAGTCTGCCGCTGCACCTGCTCCAGCGCCGTGGTCAGTGCCACGTCCGTTGGTGGCGACGCGGCGCCGACATGGGCGCGCAAAAAATGGAGTGCGCCCGCATGCAGCGGTGCCTCGACGCTGTCGTCACCCCAGCCGTTCCAGCGCCGCATGTGGGTATCTCCGTGGTTGCCGAGCTTGCGTGGAGCTTACCAACACCCGTCCATGCCGACTTCTGCGGCGGCGACGGCGCGCTTGTGCGCTGGCGCCATGCCCGCGCTTTCGGCGCCAGCGCGAGTATCCGGGACCGATCGCTACGGCTGCGCTTGGTGTGCCGCACGCCACGCCGTCGGCGTGGTGCCGAACCACGCGCGAAACGCATGGTTGAAATTGCTCTGCTGGCCAAAGCCGAGCAGGAACGCAACCTCGGACAACGACAGACTGCAATCGGCAAGATATTGCTGCGCCAGCTCGCGCCGACTGGCGTCGAGCAGGTCCGAAAAACTCACATCCGCTTTCGCCAACTTGCGCTGCAGGGTGCGCACCGACACGCGCATGACCCGCGCCACCTCGGGCAGACGCGCGGCGTCCTCGATCAGCAAACTCTGGATATGCGCGCGAACAGCCTGCACGATGGACGGCTCCCGGCCGTAACCGCGACGTTGGATGACACGGATTTTGTTGAGGGTCGGCAGGGATTCGTCAAAAAACCGGCAATCTCATCCGTAACCAACCGCCCCCTCTGGGAAAATGGTCGTAGAGTGCTTGCAGTTTTCGCGCGGTGGCGTAGGATTTAATCCTACGCTTCTTGAGGAGCCACGTATGCGCACCACACAGCAGTTCAGCATCACCCTTCCGAATGAAATGGCCGAATTAGTGCGATCGAAGGTCGCCGCCGGCGAGTACGCGACCGAAAGCGAAGTCATCCGCGATGGCTTGCGCACGCTGGCTGCCCGCGACAAGGCTGTCGAAGCTTGGTTGCGTGACCAAGTGGTGCCAGCGGCCGAAGCACTTGATAGTGATCCGTCGCGCGGAATCCCGATCGACCAGGTGCGCAAACACCTCACCTCGAAAAGGGCGGCACGCACCGGCCGCTCGCCGGCGTGAGCTGGCGCGTCATTTTTTCACCCGAGGCGCAAGATCGCCTCGATGCCATTGAGCAGTATATTGCCGAGGCAAGCTCGCCGGTCACGGCGGCCCGGTATGTCGATGCCATCGTGGCTTACTACGAAACTCTGACGACGTTCCCGGAGCGGGGAACGTCTCGCGACGATCTATTTCCTGGACTGCGAATCACCAACTATCGTGGCAATGTGGTGATTGCCTTTGTCGTGAGCAAGGCTGCTGAGGCGGTGGCCATCGTGGGCGTATTCTACGGTGGCCAGGATTACGAAGTCGTCCTGCAGGAGCCATAGGACGCCTTGCGGGGATACAGGCGAACGTGCTCACACGTACCGCCCAAAGCCACCGAGCAACGCTCTGCGGCAGGTAAGGCGGGATAACTCCAGATTATCACGCCTTAGAATCGACGCGACGAAGCTGAACAAGCGCCAATGTTCATTACGTAATGGCGCATTACGTACCACAGTACGAAATACACGGTTGCACGCGCGACCGCGCCAGTGTTCGACGCTGGCATCGAAGGTCAGCGTCGAAGCAAGATCACAAGGTATATCGCAAACTTACGCGCGGGATTGCCGGTTTTTGTATGAATCCCTGCCGACCCTCGTGCGCGTCGAGCAGCAACATGTTTGACGGAAATCTGGCTGCGGTGTAGCGCGAGTCATCGTTGGCGAAGGTGCCGATCTTCTCGGCGGGGCGTGCCATCTGCTTGTCGCTCCGACGCGTGCAAGCCGGCCATGGTCGGCGTTCGGCCCTCTTTCTATCACGCAAGCGCAGTGCACAGCTTGCGCGATGCACCAATCGGGCATTCGGGACTCGTGCCGAAGCCCGTCGTTGCGCCACGCTTTCCCCATTCCCCATTCCCCATTCCCCATTCCCCATTCCCCATTCCCCATTCCCCATTCCCCATTCCCGAATCTATTCGCCGATGGTCAGCAGCGAAGCGTTGCCGCCGGAGGCAGTGGTGTTGATCGTGACGGTACGTTCCCCGGCGAAGCGCAGCAGATAGTGCGGGCCGCCGGCCTTGGGGCCGGTGCCGGATAGGCCCTCGCCGCCGAACGGCTGTACGCCGACCACGGCGCCGATCTGGTTGCGGTTGACGTAGCAGTTGCCGACGCGCGCATGCTGGCTGATGTAATGCACCGTGGCGTCGATGCGGCTGTGCACACCCAGGGTCAGGCCGTAGCCGGTGCTGTTGATTTCATCGACGACCTGCTTCAGGTTGCTGGCCTTGAAGCGGATCACATGCAGCACCGGGCCGAAAACCTCGCGCTTGAGCACCGACAACGAGGGAATTTCGTAGGCGCGCGGGGCGAAGAAGGTGCCGTGTGCGGTGGCGGTCGGGTCCATCGGCGCCTCGGCGATTTTCTTTGCTTCCTTGTCCATGCGTTCGGCGTGCGCGACCAGGATCGCCTTCGCGTCCTCGTCGATCACTGGCCCGACATCGGTCGAGAGCAGGCCCGGGTCGCCCACCTTCAGCTCGGCCATCGCGCCGGCCAGCATCTCGATCACCTTGTCGGCGATGTCCTCCTGGATATACAGCACACGGGCGGCCGAGCAGCGCTGGCCGGCGGACTGGAACGCGGAGGTGATCACGTCCTTGACGATCTGCTCGGGCAGCGCGGAGGAATCGGCAATCATCGCGTTCTGGCCGCCGGTTTCGGCCACCAGCACGGCGATCTGTGCATCGCGCGCGGCCAGGGCGCGGTTGATCGCCCAGGCGGTCTCGGTGGCACCGGTGAAGACCACGCCGGCCACACGCGGATCGCGGGTCAGCGCGGCACCGACGGTGGGGCCATCGCCGGGCAGGAACTGCAGCACATCCTTCGGGATGCCGGCTTCGTGCAGCAACTGGGTGGCGAGATGGCCGATCAGACTGGTTTGCTCGGCCGGCTTGGCGATCACCGTGTTGCCGGCGGCCAGCGCGGCGCTGACCTGGCCGGTGAAGATCGCCAGCGGAAAGTTCCATGGGCTGATGCCCACGAACACGCCGCGACCTTCCAGGTACAGCTGGTTGGTCTCGCCGGTGGGGCCGGGCAACTGCTCGGGTGCGGCGAACAGGCGCCGCGCCATGGTGGCGTAATAACGCAGGAAATCAGCCGCCTCGCGCACCTCCGCGATCGCATCGGGCAGGCTCTTGCCGGCCTCGCGCACGCACAGCGCGATGAACTCGGCACGGCGCACCTCCAGCTGATCGGCGGCGTACTCCAGCATGGCGGCGCGATTGGCTACTGGCAGGGTGTTCCAGCGATCCTGCGCGGCGACTGCATTGGCCATGGCCCGGTCCACCGTGGCCTGGTCGGCGCTGACGTAGCTGCCGATCGTGCGGCGCCGGTCGGACGGGTCGGTGACCTGGACGGTGGCGCCCTTGCTCTTCGCACCGGGCACCAGCGGGCCGGCCTTCCACGGCCCCTGCTGCGCGTTGACCGCGGCGGCGAGTTCGTGCAGTTCGTTGTCGTTGGCAAAGTTGATGCCCATGGAATTCTTCCGAAGTTCACCGTAGAGATTGGCCGGCAGCGGGATGCGCGGGTGGGGGGTCGAGTCGAACGCACGCACTGTCTGGCATGGATCGGCCACCAGTTCGCGCGGCGGCACGTCTTCGTCCACCACACGGTTGACGAAGCTGGTGTTGGCGCCGTTCTCGAGCAGGCGGCGCACCAGGTAAGGCAGCAGGTCTTCGTGCGTGCCGACCGGCGCATACACGCGGCAGGGCACGTTGAAGCTGTGCTTGCCGATCACCTCGGCATACAGGTCCGCGCCCATGCCGTGCAGGCGCTGGAACTCGAACGGGCGCCCCTGCGCCAGGTGATGCACGGCAGCAATGGTGTGCGCGTTGTGGGTGGCGAATTGCGGGTAGATCAAGTTGCCGCCGGCATTGAACAGGCGCCGCGCGCAGGCCAGGTACGACACGTCGGTGTTCGGCTTGCGCGTGAATACCGGGTAGCCGGACAGACCCTGTTCCTGCGCCTTCTTGACCTCGGCGTCCCAGTAGGCGCCCTTGACCAGCCGCACATACCAGCGCCGGCCACTCGCCAGTGCAGTTTCGACCAGCCAGTCGATCACGAAGGGCGTGCGCTTGGCGTAGGCCTGCACCACGATGCCCAAGCCATTCCAGCCTTGCAGCGAGGGGTGCGCGAAGACGTCGCCGATGATGTCCAGCGACAGCTCCAGGCGATCGGCTTCCTCGGCGTCGACCGACAGCGCGATGCCGTACTTCAGCGCCAGTTGCGACAGTTCCAGCAGTTTTTCGGTGAGCGCCTTTTGCGCCCGTGTACGATGGGCGACTTCGTAGCGGGGAAACAGGGCCGATAGCTTGACCGAGATCGATGGCGCGTCGGCATGGTTGGCGTAGGGCCCGCGTGCGCCCAGCGCGGCGATCGCGTTGCGGTAATCCTGCTGGTAGCGCTCGGCCGTGTCGGCGGTCATCGCCGCTTCGCCCAGCATGTCGAAGGAATAGCGGTACGCCGCGTTCTCCTTCTTCAGGCTGCGCTCGAGCGCCTCCTCGATCGTGCGCCCCATCACGAACTGGTGGCCCATGATGCGCATGGCCTGGCGTACCGCCACCCGGATCGTAGGGTCGCCGACGCGGGTGACCACCCGGCGCAGCGCGCCGTTGAAGTCCTCATGGGTGCCATCGGCCAGGTTGACCAGGCGGCCAGTCAACAGCAGACCCCAGGTGGAGGCGTTGACCAGCAGCGACTCGCTGCGGCCCAGATGTTTGCGCCAGTTCGCGTCGCCGAGCTTGTCGCGGATCAGTTTGTCGGTGGTGGTCTTGTCAGGAATGCGCAGCAGCGCCTCGGCCACGCACATCAACAGCACGCCTTCCTCGCTGGACAGGTCGTACTGACGCATGAAGGAGTCCACCACGCCCTGGTCTTTCGCCCGGGCTCGCACGCGGGTGACCAGGGCGGCGGCGTGGTCAATCACCTGTTCGCGCTCTTCCGCAGGCAGGTCGGCCTGGTCGAGCAGGTCGTTGACGGCCTCGGTCTCCTCGCGCAGCCAGGCGGCAGTAATGCGCGCGCGCGCGGGCGACGTGGTGTCCGGAAGCTCGGGGCTGAGGATGATCGAGGTCACGGGCTCGTCGATAAGGATAACGGAGGGCGGTGGGCAAACGCCAAAGTGTACGCCGCGCACCGTGGATTGGGGCGAAGCCGGAAACTTCGAAGGTGTCCGCGCAGCGCGTGCCATGCCGGCCGCATACCGTCTACGGCCACGCGTGTGCACGCTTCACTCGGTTGATCCAGATCAACGGGGTGCGACATTCTTGCCCACTGCTTCGCCGCGGCCTATGATTCCTTTCGTTCCAGGCACGCCGGATTCCCATGATCGTGCTTCGACCAGCTATCGCTGGCTTGTCTCACGCGACGATGTGGCTCAGGCCAAATCGCGTGCTAAGCCGGCGTGGGTTGCGTCGTTTGATCATGATTCTGGCGGCGCTGGCGCTGACAACGGCAGAACTGGGTGCGTCGCAGGGGAATGTGTTTGCTCCGCTGTTTGCCCTGGTGGAATCCGCCGCCATGGCCATCGCCTTGAGCGTGGCCTGGCGGGCCGGCGACCGCTACGAGTGCATCACCCTCGACGAAACGTCGCTGGAGGTGCGGTCGCTGCCCGGCCGGCGTTGTGTGTGCTTCCCGTCGTACTGGGTGCGGGTACGGCTGGAGGACGGCAATGGACGCCTGCTACTGTCATCGCATGGCCGCGACCTGGAGATCGGCGCGTTCCTGGCGGAAGGGGAACGGGTCGAACTGGCGAGAAAACTCAAGGCGTTGCTGGCCGCGGCAAGCGGGCCACAGCGCAATCAAGTTCAACAAAGGTGCAAGACATGACATCTGGCGCGATCAGGCGATCATTCATGGCAGCGGCGAGCCTTGCCCTTGCAGCGTTCGGCGGCGTGGTCCGGGCGGACCCGCATCCATGGCAGCTGAACATGACACGGGGTGTCACGACCTGGTCGCATGTGCCGTATGACCTGAACAACATCTCGCTAGGTGTCTGCGTGGTCATCGGCGTCCTGGTCTTCGGCGCGATGTTCATCGCCATGTTCCGCTTCCGCAAATCACGCGGCGCAGTGGCCGAGAAGTGGGCGCACAACACCGTACTGGAGGTCGTGTGGACCACGATCCCGGTGTTGATCCTGATCACGCTGGCCTATCTGGGCACCGGCGGTCTCACCAGCTGGGCCGACACCACCGGTTCGCAGATGACCGTGAAGATCACCGGTTACCAGTGGAAGTGGCGCTATGACTACATCAGCTACATGGGCAAGCCGATCGACAAGGTCGGCTTCATGTCCAGACTGGACAAGCAGAGCGACGATACCCGCCAGCTCCACTCGGGCATGGACCCGTATGCGGTCAAGGTCGGCGACGAAAGCACCTATCTGTTGAATGTCGACAAGCCGCTGGTGTTGCCGATTCATACCAAGATCCGCTTCGTGATCACTGGCGGCGACGTGATCCACTCCTGGTGGGTGCCCCAGTTTGGTTGGAAGCTCGACGCGATTCCCGGGATCATCAACGCCACCTGGGCCAACATCGAGAAACCTGGCACCTACCGCGGCCAGTGTGCCGAGTTGTGCGGCCAGGATCATGGTTTCATGCCGATCGTGGTGGTGGCCAAGTCCAAGGCAGATTTCGCCAAGTGGCTGAGCGAGCAGGCGGCCGCGGCCAAGAAGGCCCCGCCACCGCCGGCGCCGTTCGATGCGTCAGCGCAGGTAGCCACCCAGGGCGGTTGAACCCGCATTGACCCCGTTTCGTTGCAGTCGCATTCAATAACAGGTTAGAGGTGCACGGCCATGTCCTACGCAGCCACCCATGATCAGCACGACGATCACCACGGCGCGCCGAAGAGTTTCTTCCAGCGCTGGTTCATGTCCACCAATCACAAGGACATCGGCACGCTGTACCTGATCTTTGCGCTGACGATGTTCTTCATCGGCGGCAGTTTTGCGATGACCATCCGCGCCGAGCTGTTCAAGCCCGGCTTACAGCTGGTGCAGCCGTACTTCTTCAACCAGCTGACCACCATGCACGGCCTGATCATGATCTTCGGCGCGATCATGCCGGCGTTTGTCGGCCTGGGTAACTGGATGATCCCGATGATGGTCGGCGCGCCGGACATGGCGCTGCCGCGCATGAACAACCTGTCGTTCTGGATCCTGCCGTTCGCCTTCATCCTGATGCTGTCGACGCTGTTCCTGCCCGGTGGCGGCCCGGCCGGCGGCTGGACCATGTATCCGCCGTTGTCACTGCAGAGCAATTCGCTGGCCTATGTGGTGTTCGCGATCCACCTGATGGGCATCAGCTCGATCATGGGCGCCATCAACATCATCGCGACCATTCTCAACATGCGCGCGCCGGGCATGGACCTGTTGAAGATGCCGGTGTTCGTGTGGAGCTGGCTGATTACCGCGTTCCTGCTGATTGCGGTGATGCCGGTGCTGGCCGGTGCGGTCACCATGCTGTTGACCGACAAGTATTTCGACACCAGCTTCTTCAACCCCGGCGGCGGCGGCGACCCGGTGCTGTACCAGCACGTGTTCTGGTTTTTCGGCCACCCCGAGGTCTACATCATGATCCTGCCCGCGTTCGGGATCATCTCGGAGATCGTACCCACCTTCGCGCGCAAGCCGATCTTCGGCTACAAGGCGATGGTGTTCGCGCTGGCCTGCATCGCGTTCCTCTCATTCACCGTTTGGGCGCACCACATGTTTGCGGTGGGCCTGCCGTTGGGCGCCGACCTGTTCTTCATGTACGCGACCATGCTGATCGCGGTACCCACCGGCGTGAAGGTGTTCAACTGGGTGGCCACCATGTGGGGTGGTTCGATGACGTTCGAGACGCCGATGCTGTTCGCCATCGCGTTCATCATCCTGTTCACGATCGGCGGGTTCTCCGGCTTGATGCTGGCCTTGGTGCCGGCCGACTTCCAGTACCAGGATACCTATTTCGTGGTGGCACATTTCCACTACGTGCTGGTGACCGGTGCGTTGTTCGCGATCATCGGCGCGGCCTATTTCTGGCTGCCGAAATGGAGCGGCCACATGTACAGCGAGTTCTGGGGCAAGGTGCACTTCTGGAACAGCGTGGTATGGGTGAACGTGCTGTTCTTCCCGCAGCACTTCCTGGGCCTGGCCGGCATGCCGCGACGCATTCCCGACTACAACGTCGCGTTTGCCAACTTCAACATGATCAGCTCGATCGGTGGTTTCCTGTTCGGCGCCTCGCAGTTGATCTTCCTGGGCGTGGTGATCCATTGCGTGTTCTTCTCGAAGAAGCAGGCGGCCGATCGCGCGTGGGAAGGTGCCAAGGGATTGGAGTGGACGGTACCTTCGCCGGCGCCGCATCACACCTTCAGTGTGCCGCCGGTGATCCATGACGAGGAACTGGCGCACGGCGACGTGCACGCCTGATCCGGGCGGGGAAACCTGTGGAAATGACTCAGCCGATTCCAGACAAGCACGCCGCGGACAGTCGTCGCGGCGTGCGGCGTACCGTGACGATCCTCGTCGCGGTGGTAATTATGTTTTATCTGCTGGCGTTCCTGCAGATATTATTGATGAAGTAGCGATCGCGCAGCACCATTCAGTTCCCTTGCAGTTGCCCGGTTCGGTACGATCGGCGGGTAGTTCCCCCAAGCGGCATGTGGGGTAGGGTCATCAAGAGAATTCCACGGGGTCTCAGCATGAGTCAGCAACACGACGTTTACTTTGTACCGGCCAAGAGCTATTGGCCATTCGTCGCCGCGGTGGTCATGTTCATCTTTATGTTCGGCGCCGGGCACTGGCTCAACGCCGAGCCGGGCGGCGCCGGCTTTGGCAAGACGGTCCTGACGCTTGGCGTGCTCGGCGTGCTCGGCATGTTCTTCGGCTGGTTCCGCTCGGTGATCAACGAGTCGCTGGCTGGCGACTACAACCCCCAGGTGGACACCTCGTTCCGCATGGGCATGATGTGGTTCATCTTTTCCGAGGTGATGTTCTTCGGTGCGTTCTTCAGCGCGCTGTTCTACATCCGCATGTTCTCCGTGCCGTGGCTGGGCGGTGAAGGTCATGGCGTGCTCACCCATCAATTCCTGTGGAGCGACTACGCGGCCGCGTGGGGCGCCAACGGCGGCAACGGCCCGGCACATGTCGGTGGGGCATTCGAGACCGTGCCGGCATGGGGTCTGCCGCTCCTGAATACGCTGATCCTGCTCAGCTCCAGCGTGACCGTGACGATCGCGCATCACGCGCTGCGTGCCGGGCATCGCGGGCGGATCCTGGTGTTCCTGGGCCTCACGGTGCTGCTCGGCGCGCTGTTCCTGAATTTCCAGGCGCATGAGTACATCGAGGCCTACCACGAGCTCAACCTCACCCTTGGCAGCGGTGTCTATGGCTCGACCTTCTTCCTGTTGACCGGCTTCCACGGCCTGCACGTGACCCTGGGCACGATCATGCTGTCGGTGATCTGGTTCCGCGTGCTGAAGGGCCATTTCAGCAAGGAGCACCACTTCGGCTTCGAGGCTGTGGCCTGGTACTGGCACTTCGTCGACGTGGTGTGGTTGGGCCTGTTCATGTTTGTCTACATCCTCTGAGCGGACTCGGCCTCAGATCGATGGGACAGGCCCGCCCACGGCGGGCCTGTCCCATCCGCGACCTTGGCAACGTGATTCCGGTTCGAGCGGGATCGCAGAACCTGACCCCTCGCCCATGTCGTGTGGCGCAGCGCGCTTTCAGCATGGGAGGCATGTCGGCGCACAAATCGCGAAAACGGTCGGGCCTAGGAGCCTGTCGGACTTATGGAATCGAAAGCGAAAATGCGACTGCGCGAGGACAGATTTTCGACGATTCGCCGGCCGATAGTGGTTCTATCGGCCAAGAAGCGGCGGAAATATGGACCGTGCAGGCGCATTTGCAGCCGATTCTTCATAAGTCCGACAGACTCCTAGACCAGGACGAACGGTTTTGGCCAGGGCCTGATCGGACAGAACGGCGTGCTCAAGTCATACTCAGACGCATTCGATTTTCGAGAACCATGGGGAGACAGTACGCATGCAGCAGCTGGAAAACACCAGGATCGCCATTGTGGGTCTGGGCTACGTCGGCCTGCCGTTGGCCGTGGAATTCGGCAAGCACTACAACACGGTGGGTTACGACATCCGTGCCGCGCGGGTGGATGAACTGCGCAGCGGCCACGACCACACGCTGGAAGTCAATGCGACCGAACTGGCGGCGGCTACGTGCCTTGAGTTCAGCGCGCATCTCGACGACATCCGCGGTTGCAACGTTTATATCGTCACCGTGCCCACCCCGATCGACGCCGCCAAGCGCCCGGACCTGACCCCGCTGGTCAAGGCCAGCGAGGCGATCGGCAGCGTTCTCAAGCCCGGCGACGTGGTGATCTACGAATCCACGGTGTACCCCGGTTGCACCGAAGAAGTCTGCGTCCCGATCCTCGAACGCATCTCCGGCCTCGCCTACAACACCGGCGCCCCGAACCCCGAACCCCGAACCCCGAGCACCTTCTCCTGCGGCTACAGTCCCGAGCGCATCAATCCCGGCGACAAGCAGCACCGCGTCACCAGCATCCTCAAGGTCACTTCGGGCTCCACCCCCGAGGTCGCCGACTTCGTCGACCGGCTGTACGGCTCGATCATCACTGCCGGCACGCACAAGGCCAGCTGCATCAAGGTCGCCGAGGCAGCCAAGGTGATCGAGAACACCCAGCGCGACCTCAACATCGCCCTGGTCAACGACCTGGCCAAGCTGTTCAACAAGCTCGGCATCGATACGCTGGAAGTGCTCGAAGCGGCCGGCACCAAGTGGAACTTCCTGCCGTTCCGGCCCGGCCTGGTTGGCGGGCACTGCATCAGTGTCGATCCCTACTACCTCACCCACAAGGCGCAGGAGGTCGGTCACCACCCGGACGTGATCTTGGCCGGCCGTCGCACCAACGACAGCATGGGCGAGTACATTGCCGGCGAAGTGATCCGGCTGATGGTGCGCAAGGGCATCAACCCGGTGCGTGCGCGCATCCTCATGCTCGGCCTGGCGTTCAAGGAGAACTGCCCCGACCTGCGCAATACGCGGGTGGTGGATATCGTCGAGGCCTTGCGCGGCTACAACACCGAGGTCGATGTTTACGATCCGTGGGTGGATGCAGCCGAGGCGCGGCATGAATACGGCTTGGGCCTGATCGGCGCGCCGTCACCGGCAAGTTACGACGCGCTCGTCGTGGCGGTAGGCCACCACCAGTTCGCCGAGCTGCGTAGCGAGGGCATCCGCGCGTTCGGCAAGCCGTCGAGCGTGTTGTATGACGTCAAGTATGTCTTGCCGCGCGAGGCAGTCGACGGGAGGTTGTAGGGTGGTGTTCGGTGCCTGGAATTGGTCGAGACTCATGGAGGGGTGGCGGCATTTCATTCGTTCGAGGACCTGGAAGTCTGGAAGCTTTCGTGCCGGTTGGTGATTCGGATGTACGACGACCTGCGCAATTGCAGGGATTACGGCCGGAAGGATCAAATGACCCGTGCCGCCGTTTCCATCGCATCCAACATTACGGAAGGTGCGGAACGAACCACCGGCTCCGATTTCGTCAGGTTCCTCAACATGGCCAAAGGATCAGCTGGCGACCCACGCTCCTGGGACTGCATCGCGGCGCGAGTGGGTATTCTGAGCCCCTCCCCCCATAGAGCCCATTGACAAGCGACCTCAAGCAAGTTTCCGCCATGCTGCACTCCCTCTCCAAAAGCATCCAGGCAAAAAACCGCTCCGCCCCGAACACCGAACACCACCCCTACCCAAACCCCCAAAACCATGAAAATTCTCGTCACCGGCACCGCCGGCTTTATCGGCTCGCACGTCGCCATGCGCCTGCTCGAGCGCGGCGATGAAGTCATCGGTATCGACAACCTCAGCGACTACTACGACGTCGAACTGAAGAAGGCTCGACTGGCGCGCTTCAGCAACAACCCCGCCTACCGGCATGAGCCGGTCGACCTGGCCGATCGCGCCGCGGTCGAGGCGGTGTTTGCGCGATACAAGCCGCAGCGTGTGATCAACCTGGCGGCGCAGGCCGGGGTACGCTACGCCGCTGAAAACCCGCACATCTACATCTCGACCAATGTCACCGGTTTCCTGCACGTCATCGAAGGCTGCCGCCACCACGACGTTGAGCACCTGGTGTATGCCTCGACCAGTTCGGTGTACGGCGCGGACACGCAGATGCCGTTTTCCGAGCATCAATCCACGGAACACCCGCTGACCTTGTATGCCGCCTCAAAGAAGGCCAACGAGATGATGGCGCACAGCTATGCCCACCTGTACGGCTTGCCGTGCACGGGGCTGCGTTTTTTCACTGTCTACGGGCCATGGGGGCGGCCGGACATGGCGCTGTTCCTGTTCACCCGCGCGATCCTGGCCGGTGAGCCGATCAAGGTGTTCAACCACGGCCACCACAAGCGCAGCTTCACTTACGTCGACGATATCGTCGAGGGCGTCATGCGCGTCCTGGACAAGGTGCCGGGCAAGGACCGCAGCTGGGATGGCAAGGCGCCGGACCCGGCCAGCAGCGGCGTGGCGCCCTATCGCATCTACAACATCGGCAACGAGCAACCGGTGGAGCTATTGCGTTATATCGAGGTGCTGGAGCAATGCCTGGGGCGCAAGGCGCAGATGCAGATGCTGCCACTGCAAGCCGGCGACGTGCCCGATACCGAGGCTGACATGTCGGCGTTGGCCGTCGCCGTTGGCTACCACCCCGGCGTGCCGGTGGAGCAGGGCGTGGCGAACTTCGTGCGCTGGTACCGGGAGTATTACCGGGTACCGGGTTAGTCAGGCCGGGGCCCGTTTTGCTACCGCGGCAGCGGGTTCGATTTACCGTTAGCGCGGCGTCGCGCCTGCGCAATCGTTACAATTACTGGCCGACATCGTGTGGATGCAGCCAGCCCATCCAGATACCGAGGGCGACCATGGCGATCAATACCAGCGACAGCCCGATGCGGCGGGTCAGCGCCCAGACCGTGCGTTTGTCGTCGTCCTTGTCGGTCATCATGAAGTACAGCGCCTGGCCGAGGCTGAAGATCACCACCAGCAAGACCCCCACCAGCGCAATTTTGTAGACGGCTTCCACGTGACAGACCTGATGTATTTCGACAGCGGCAGTATAGCCATCAGCGGTAACCGAACCGCGTGAACGGATTTCGTCGTCCGTCATGGTGGGCGTTGCTGCTGACGGCGGCCGGAACCTTGCTATTCATACGTCTGGGCATCTGGCAGCTACATCGCGCGGACTTCAAGGAATCGTTGCTGCGGCGCTATGCCGCGGCGGCGTCAGCGCCGCTGCAGGACTTCGCCGCGGTCGCGGTCAACCCGCCCGCGGACAGTTTTCCGCGGGTGCGGGTGCACGGTCACTATCTGGTTGACCGCCTGTACCTGCTGGACAACCCCCGGCATGACGAGCGCGGCGGGGTCGAGGTGTTTGCGCCGTTGCAGATCGGCAAGCAGCGCCGTCTGCTGCTGGTCGATCTGGGCTTCCTGCCGGGCAACGGCAGCGGAAAGACACCGCAACTGCCGCCGTTGTCGGGCGGCGAAGTCGAGCTGCGCGGCCTGTACGTGCCGCCGCCGCCGACCGGTTTCGAGATGGGCGGCGATGCCCTGGCACGACAGACGCATTGGCCCAAGGACAGCATCTACCTGGCGCCGGCGCAAGTCGCCAGCGACCTCGGGCGAGCGCTGTATCCAAGGGTGCTGGCGCTGGATGCCGATGCCGCGTCGGTCTACGTGCGCCGACATACGCTCGACCTGACGATGCCGCCGATCCGGCATCGCGCCTACGCGTTCCAGTGGTTCTCGTTCGCGCTTGCCGCCGTGGTGATCCTGCTGGTGCTGCATCGCAAGCGCCGGCCGCGCCAACCTTGACCGACACCTCCGAATCCACGCCATGACTGCTCCGATGAATCCTGTTGATCCGAAGTCCGTGCGCAAAAGTCGTCTGTTTCTGCTGCTGATCGGGCTGGTGTTTGCCGCGCCGATGATCGTGGCCGGCCTGCTTACGCTGGCTGGCTGGCAGCCCGGCGCCAAGGGTACTGGCCAACCGATCACGCCGCAACGCAACTTCATCACGGAACAACTGCGCGTGCGGATGGCCGACGGCAGCGACTGGGCCTGGCGCGACAGCGAGCCGCGGATGACCCTGGTCGCGCTGGCTGGCCCTGACTGCGCCGCACGGTGTCTCGACGCCTTGACCGCGATGGCCAAGGCCCGGGTGATGCTCAATCGCAACCAGTCGCGGCTGCGCCTGCTGTACCTCGGTACGCCGCCCAGCGACGCCGCTGCGCGTCAGGCCATGGTGACCTACTGGAGCACGGGCACGGACCTCGACGATACCTTGGCCAGCTTTCGGCCGCAGGCACCGGACAGTGTCAGCGCCATCCTGGTGGAGTCCAACGGCACGGCCTTGTCGTTCTATCCGGCTGGTTTCGACGCGGCCGGCTTGCTGCGCGACCTACGCAAGGTGATCAAGTGATGTCGGCGCACCAGTTGACGCTTCTGCGCGGACTGTCCCTGCTGGCGGCGGTATTTGCCTTTGGCCTGGTGATGTTCGGCGCTTTCGTGCGCTTGTCCAACGCCGGGCTGTCGTGCCCGGACTGGCCGACCTGTTATGGCCAGGTCACCTGGCCGCAGCATGCGCAGGCGGTGGCACATGCCGACGCCGAGTTCCCGGCGCGGCCGTACGAAGCGCACAAGGCCTGGCGCGAGCAGGTGCACCGGTTTCTTGCCGGCACGCTGGGCGTGCTGGTGCTGGCGCTGGCGTTGCTGGCCAGCCGGCGCAGGCGTGGCACGCAGCTGGCGGTGATTGTCGGCGCCGTTTTTGCGGCGGTCGGGGTGGGTTTGTACATGCGTGGCGAGCACCCATGGTCGTCGTTGCTGGCGGCCTGCGCGATCGCGCTGCCGCTGTTCGCGGCGATGCGCCTGCCGCGACCGGGTGCCTGGAAAATCTGCGTGCTGACGTTGGCGGTGATCATCTTCCAGGCCATGCTGGGCATGTGGACGGTCACCTTGCTGCTGAAACCTATCGTGGTGACCGGCCACCTGCTGGGCGGAATACTCACGTTTGGCCTGCTGTCCTGGGTGGCACTGCGCTTTGCCGGCGTGGCGGCCGCGGACGAGCAGCTTGCCGGTTTGCGACATCTGGTGACAATCGGGGTGGTCTTGCTGGCATGCCAGATCGCGCTGGGCGGCTGGACCTCGTCGAACTACGCGGCGCTGGCCTGCGGCTATGGGCCGGGTTCGTTCCCGCAATGCCTGGGCCAGTGGGCGCCGCCGACCGATTTCCGCGAGGGCTTCGTACTGTGGCGCGGCATCGGCGTGAACTACGAGGGCGGCGTACTGGACATGGCCGCGCGCAGCGCCATCCAGATCGTGCACCGTATCGGTGCGCTGATCGTGTTCTGTTATCTCGGCTGGCTGGCTTGCAAGAGTGCCCGATGCGGTTTGCGCGGCCATGCGATCGCGCTCGTCGCAGTCTTGCTTTGCCAGGTGCTGCTGGGCATCAGCAATGTGTATTTCGCTCTGCCGCTGGCGGTGGCCACGGCGCACAATGGTATGGCGGCCTTGCTACTTTTCACCTTGCTGGCGACGCTGGCGCGCACCCAGAATGCCGCGCCTATGTCAGGGGAGTCCGGTTGAGATGGAGTTGATTCACGAATACATGCAACTGACCAAGCCGCGCATAGTCGCGTTGCTGGTGTTTTGCGCGGTGATCGGCATGTTCCTGGCGGTACCGGGCATTCCGCCGTGGCGCGCCCTGGTGTTCGGCACGCTGGGCATCTGGATGGCTTCCGGTTCGGCCGCTGCGTTCAACCACCTGATCGATGAGCGTATCGACAAGCTGATGGCGCGCACCGCCCGCCGCCCGCTGGCCACCGGCAAGCTCACCGCGCACCAGGCGCTCCTGTTTGCGGTACTGCTGGGGATTGCCTCGATGCTGGAGCTGGCGCTGCTGGTCAACACGCTGACCGCGCTGCTGACCTTCGCCGGATTGATTGGCTATGCGCTGGTCTACACCCGTTACCTGAAGCGTGCGACGCCGCAGAACATCGTGATCGGCGGTCTGGCCGGCGCGATCCCGCCGGTGCTGGGCTGGACCGCAGTGACCGGCGAGCTGCATGCGTTCGCGCTGCAGTTGTGCCTGATCATCTTCGTGTGGACGCCGCCCCATTTCTGGGCGCTGGCGATCTTCCGCCGCGACGATTACGCGCGCGCCGGCGTGCCGATGATGCCGGTGACCCACGGCGTGGTCTACACGCGCTGGCAGGTGCTGTTCTACACCATCCTGCTGACGTTGGTGACCCTGTTGCCGGCGATCACCCACATGAGCGGGCTGATCTATCTGGGCGGCGCGGTCGTGCTCGACCTCGGTTTTCTGTATTACGCGATCCGGCTGCTCAACCCGCCTGACGAGTTGTTCGCGATGAAGGTGTTCAAGTATTCCATCGTGTACCTGATGGCACTTTTCGCCTTCCTGCTGCTCGACCACTGGCTGGTCGACCCGCTGGTGCAGCATGGCCTGATGTTGCGCCAGGCGATCTGAGCCTCGTCACGCATCGACCTCGATGCTGACGTCTCCAGCAGCTTGCGCAGATCGCGCAGCTGCGGCTGGTAGAGTTTCCACCGTTGCGGCGCACCTGGCCGAGTCACATTTTCGCCTCCCTCTGGCACAAGTCGATTGACACGGTCGCGGCGTGGCACGACAATGCGCGCGCCCTCCGGCGCGCTGCGCCGGTCGGTATCCAGTCCTGACAAACCAAGGCATATGGACGTTTACCCTAGTCGCAACGTCGACATCCGCTCGCTTCGGGTGCCGGCGCCGCATTACAACAAGTTGAACGCCTGCGGCGATCGCCTGCGGTCGGCTGGTGCTTTCCCCGGCTAGGGAAAGTCCGGCCCACCCCTGATGACGCCATAGGCGTCGTTACGAGGAGATGGGCCGATGAAGCTCCTTCGCGATTCCCTTCTGTTGCGCACACTGCGCCGGCTGCTGGCGGGCCGGCGTAATGTCGTGCGCCACTACACCGTCACCGTGCCGGCACCGCTGGACCGCTCCGCATTGGATCGGTCAGCTGCCAGCAACGTGATTGAACTGCACCGTCGAACCGCGGCGGTGGCCAGGCGTGCTTCGATGCGCGCTTCGACCCATGCGGCACCCGCATTCCTGGCAGCAAATCACTGATGGTTGCCATCACGCCATGCACGGGATGGCCTGCTCCAGCGGCGGCGCAGTCCCGGCCGCTGGCGCGGCCATGCGTGGCGACCATGACGCCGTTCGCGGACTGATTCTGCAGACGCGCACCGGCGGCAGGCATCAGCAAATTCACGGAAGCGGGTCATGAGCAAGCAAGTCAATCAGGCTGCCGCGTTCAAGGCGGCGGGCAAGGCTGTAGCGACCGTGCGTGCGGTGGTTGCGCAGGAGGCATTCCGCGCGAACGATGAGCTGTTGGCGGCGCTCGAGACCACCCTGGCCGGTCTCGCTGAGGAGCAGATCGAGGCGCGGCTGCATCGTGACGGCCCCAACGAGGTATCGCACGAGAAGCCGCCGCATTGGTCGCGGCAGCTGCTGCGTGCGTTCAAGAACCCGTTCATCGTCGTGCTGCTGGTGCTGGCGGTGGTAGAGGTGTTTGCCACCCCGGATGACCTGTCCGGCCCGATCATCATCGCGGTGATGGTGACGATCAGCGTGCTGCTGAACTTCAGCCAGGAATTCCGCTCGTCGCGAGCGGCGGAAAACCTGAAGGCGATGGTGCGCAATACCGCCACGGCGACGCGCAAGGCGTCCGATGGCCACAGCGAGCAGATCGAGGTGCCGGTGGTCGAGCTGGTCGCCGGCGACATCGTACACCTGGGTGCCGGCGACATGGTGCCCGGGGATTTGCGTCTGCTCGGCGCGAAGGATCTGTTCATCAGCCAGGCGATTCTCACCGGCGAATCGCTGCCGGTGGAGAAAGCCGCGCCGGCGCGCATGAGCGGCCCCCAGCGCCATGACAGCGCGCTGGACCTGCCCACGGTCTGCTACATGGGCACCAACGTGATCAGCGGCACCGCCACCGCCGTGGTGGTGGCCACCGGCGCGCGCAGCTATCTCGGCTCGCTGGCGCACAGCATGTCCGGCCAGCGCGTGCAGACCAGTTTCGATCGTGGCGTGAAGAGCGTCAGCTGGCTGCTGATCCGCTTCATGGCGGTGATGGTGCCGGTGGTGCTCGGTATCCAGTGGGTCCGACACGGTTTCTTCGAGGCGTTCCTGTTCGCCCTGTCCGTCGCGGTGGGACTGACGCCGGAGATGCTGCCACTGATCGTTACCGCGAACCTGGCCAAGGGCGCGCTGGCGATGTCCAAGCGCAAGGTCGTGGTGAAGCGGCTCAACGCAATCCAGAACTTCGGCGCGATGGACGTGTTGTGCACCGACAAGACCGGCACGTTGACGCTGGACCGGATCGTGCTGGAGCGCCATCTGGACCTGGATGGTGAGGAGTCCGACGAGGCACTGGAATTCGGCTACCTCAACAGCCGCTTCCAGACCGGCCTGAAGAACCTGATGGACAAGGCAGTACTGCAGCATCGGGATCTGGAAGCGGCAGCGATACGTTACCGGGTCATCGACGAGATTCCCTTTGATTTCCAGCGCCGGCGCATGTCGGTGGTGGTAGCCAGGGGCGATGGCGAGCATCTGCTGATCTGCAAGGGCGCGGTCGAGGAGATGCTGTCGATCTGCGCGTACGCCAGGGTCGGCGATGTGACCGAGCCGATGACGGACGCGCGTCGCCGCGATATCAAGGAGATGACCCATCGTCTCAACGAGGACGGCCTGCGCGTGCTGGTGGTCGCGGTGCAGCGTCAACCGAGTCACGAGCGGGCCTACAGTGTGGCCGACGAAAGCGATCTGATCGCGGTCGGCTGCCTGGCGTTTCTGGATCCTCCGAAGGATTCGGCGGCCACCGCGATTCGCGCGCTGCACCAGCATGGCGTCGAGGTGAAGGTGATCACTGGCGACAACGAGGTGGTGACCCGCAAGATCTGCCGCGAGGTTGGGCTGGATGTGACGCATTCGGCCGAGGGCAGGCAGATCGAGTCGCTCGACGATGCCGCGCTGGACGAGCTGGTGGCGTGCACCACGGTGTTCGCCAAGATGTCGCCGCTGCAGAAGGCGCGGGTGGTGCGCTCGTTGCAGCGGCAAGGGCATACCGTGGGTTTTCTGGGTGACGGCATCAACGATGCACCGGCCCTGCACGACGCCGATGTCGGCATATCCGTCGATACCGCGACCGACATTGCCAAGGAATCGGCCGACATCATCCTGCTGGAAAAGAACCTCATGGTGCTGGAGGAGGGCGTACTGGAAGGGCGCGTCACCTTCGGCAACATCATGAAGTACATCAAGCTGACCGCCAGCTCGAACTTCGGCAACGTGCTGAGCATGCTGGTGGCGAGCGCCTTCCTGCCGTTCCTGCCGATGCTGCCGTTGCAGATCCTGGTGCTGAATCTGCTGTACGACATCTCGCAGCTGTCGATTCCCTTCGATCGGATGGACGACGACTACCTGCGCAAGCCACGCAAGTGGGACGCGGGCGATATTGCGCGGTTCATGGTGTGGGTGGGCCCGGCCAGTTCGGTGTTCGACATGAGCACCTTCCTGCTGCTGTGGTATGGGTTCGGCGCCGATTCGCCCGCACACCAGTCGTTGTTCCAGTCCGGCTGGTTCATCGAGAGCCTGCTCACGCAGACCCTGGTCGTGCACATGATCCGCACGCGCAAGATCCCGTTCCTGCAAAGCAGCGCGGCGGCGCCGGTTCTTGGCCTGACCACGGCGATCATCGTGATTGGCGTCTTGCTGCCCTACCACGCGATTGGCCGCAAGATCGGCATGATGGAAATGCCGCCGATGTATTTCGCGTGGCTGGCCGTCACCGTCGTGGCGTACTTTGCCTTGACCCAGCTGGTGAAGGTGGTCTATACCCGCCGCTATGGCCGCTGGCTGTAGGAGTCCGAGCGGCGGCGGTGCCGCCACCAGAAGAACAACAAGATCAGCAACAAGATGCCCAGCAGTAGCCACAGGCTGGCCTGGCCGCGGTGCACCCAGGTCGCCAGCCACTCGTGGTTGTCCGCGCCGAAATAGCCCAGATAGACCCAGAACGGCACGCTGATCAGTGCGGCCGTGCCGTCGAGCAGCAGGAAACGCGGAAACGAGACGCGGTGGGTCATGCCCGCGGTCAGGTAGATCGTGGTGCGCATGCCGGGCAGGAAGCGTGCAATGAACAACACGCGATTGCCGTAGCGGTGGAACTTCTCCTGCACCTTGGCATAGCGCGACGGGGTCAGGATACGCGCCACGAAACGCCACCGCAGGATGCGCGCACCGTAGCGATGGCCGAGCAGGAAGATGGCGCAATCGCCCAGCAGCACGCCCAACATCGCCAGGGCGAACATCACATGCACGTTCGCGTAGCCCAGTCCGGCAATCACGCCGCCGGCGACCAGGGTGATGTCTTCGGGCAGGGGCAGGCCGGCGCCGCAGATCATAAGCGCGATGAACACGGCCACGTAGCCGTTCTCGGCGAAGATCGTCACCAGGCGCTGCAGCAGATCCATCAGTGTTCTTGTGCCTCGTGCTGCAGCTGTCCGGCGGCAAGCAGGGATGATCCCACAGCCGGGCCGCCGCCGCAGCCAGCCGGGACAGCGTGCCGCAGGGCGGCTCCCGCCCGGCGCGATTGCGCGGGGATCATGCCGGAGCAGCTGGCGGTGGCACGCGTGCCGCCAGCAGTTCGCGCAGCTCGGTCTTCTCGGCGCTATCCAGCGCTCTCTCGCGGCTCTTGGCGGTCAACGCGTTGCGCCGCTGCGTGATCGCCTGCTCTTCCATCCGCCGCAGGGCATCGAAGAACTCTTCCGCCTGCGCCGCGGGCTCGCCCACTACGGCGGCAGCCATCAGTTTCTGCAGCGAGGGATATTCCGCGCGCTCGGCGAAGTGCTCCACCAGCATGGCCGGATTGATACCCGGTCGCGTCCGTGCCAGGTCCAGTAGCTCGGCCAGCAGCTCCACCCCGGGCTTGTCCAGGCGCAGGAAACGATAGGGTTTCTCGACCTGATCGGCCAGGTCGGGCTGGGTCAACAGCAGCGAGATCGCGCTGCGTACCAGGCTGCGCTGCACCGCCATCGGGCGCTGCAGCGCACGATGCGTGGCGGGGTCGGCTTGCAGCATGGCGCGCGCGCCGCTGCGCTTCTCCAGCTCCTGCGCCAGCAGATCGCGGAATGCGCCATCAGGCAGCTTGGCGAGCAACGGACGGGCCCGCTCGGCCAGCCGGGCGCGGCCGTCGAGGCTGGCCATGTCCACCTCGTGCGACAGCTCGTTGAAGAAATAGTCCGACAGCGGCATGGCCTCCTTAAGGCGTTTCTCGAAACCCTCGCGGCCTTCCTTGCGCACCAGCGAATCGGGGTCCTCGCCGTCGGGCAGGAACAGGAAGTAGGCCTGACGGCCGTCGCGCAAGCGTGGCAGCGCCGATTCCAGCGCTTTCCACGCCGCGGCACGACCGGCGCGATCACCGTCGAAACAGAACACCACGTCGGGCGCGGCGCGAAACAGCAGTTCGGTGTGTTCGGGCGTGGTTGCGGTGCCCAGCGTGGCTACCGCAATCGGCAGCCCGGCCTGATGCAGGGCGATCACGTCCATGTAGCCTTCGACCACCACGATGCGGGTGAGGCTCTGGTTGGCCTGTTTCACCTGCCACAGCGCGAACAACTCGCGGCCCTTGTGGAACAGCGGAGTTTCGGGTGAATTGAGATATTTCGGTGATTGCTCCGAACTCAACACCCTCCCGCCGAACGCAATCACGCGGCCGCGACGATCGAGGATTGGGAACATCAGCCGCGCACGGAAGCGGTCGTATTTGTTGCCCTTCTCGTTGCTGGCGACCATGCCGGCCGCGGTCAGCAATTCCATCCGGCGTGGGCTGTCGCCCAGCGACTTGATCACGCCGTCGTAGCCAGCCGGTGCCCAGCCGAGGCGGAAACGCTTGATCGTCGTGGTGTCCAGCCCGCGCTTTTTGCAGTAGGCCTGCGCCTCGGCGCTGCGTGGCAGCTCACCCTCGTACCAGCCGGCGGCGGCATCCAGCAGTGCATACAGATCGGTCTTGTCCTCGTGCGGCGCCGCCTCGCGGCCGCCTTCATTCGGCACCGTCAGGCCCACCGTCTGCGCCAGTTCCTCGACCGCATCGGGGAACTCCAGCCGGTCGTAGTCCATCAGGAACCTGATCGCGGTGCCGTGCGCACCGCAGCCGAAACAGTGGTAAAACTGCTTGGCCGGGCTGACCGAAAACGAGGGCGAGCGCTCGTTGTGGAACGGGCAGCAGGCGGTCCACTCGCGCCCGGCCTTCTTCAGCGGCACGCGCCGCTCGATCACGTCGACGATGTCGACGCGGGCAAGCAGTTCATCGATGAAACTGTCGGGAATCAGGCCGCGCATAGACCGCCTAGTTTAGTCGGTTGCCGTCGGCGCCGCCGTCATCTGGCTTTCGTGGTGATCGCCGCGCTGTCGAGCGGCCTGGCCGTGGTGTTGCTGGCCACCCGTGCGCATTGAGCGCTCAGGGTTTGTGAATCAGTCATTTGCGTGACAGATGCGCGCCCGGCCATCCATGGCCGGCCTGAGAGTTTGTTTGATGCGCAGACTCTCAGGTGGCGAGGCGCGCCTTGATCTTGCCCGAGACCACGGCCATGTCGGCGCGACCGGCGGCCTTGGCTTTCACGGCGGCGACCACCTTGCCCATGTCGCGCGGCGAGCTGGCGCCGGTTTCGGTGATGGCCGCGGCGATCAAGGCATCCACCTCGGCTTCGTCCAGCTTGCTCGGCAGGTAGGCCTCGATCACCACCATCTCGGCACGCTCGATCGCCGACAGGTCGGTGCGCCCGGCGGCGTCGAACTGGCTGACCGAGTCGCGTCGCTGCTTGAGCATTTTCTCCATCGTGGCCAGCACCTGCACGTCGGTGAGCTCGATGCGCTCGTCCACCTCACGCTGCTTGAGCGCGGCCAGAATCAACCGGATCACGCCCAGGCGCTGCTTGTCGCCGCTGCGCATGGCGGTTTTCATGTCTTCGGTGATTTGCTGCTTGAGAGTCATGGCAATGGCCTTGGCGGAAGGGTGGGCAACGACGATGCGGCGAAAACGACAAAGCCGGCGTTGTCGTGGGAGACAACACCGGCCAGGTCGTATCGGCTGTGCTTGCGGCGGCTGCGAGTGCCCGCGCCGGCCGGTTTCCTTGTCGTGTGGCGCCGTGGCGCCGCATGATCCACCGTCCAGGTGGTGGATCGGGGAAACTCAGTACAGGCGGACTTTGCGCGAAACGTCGCGCGATAGGCGACGCAGGTGACGCTTCACCGCGGCAGCGCGCTTGCGCTTGCGCTCCTGGGTCGGCTTCTCGTAGAACTCGCGCTTGCGCGTCTCGGCCAGCACGCCGGCCTTTTCGCAGGTACGCTTGAAACGACGCAGTGCGATCTCGAACGGCTCGTTCTCGCGAACTTTTACGTTGGGCATGGAATCTCCAGGTGGTAATCTGCCCGCTCTGGCGGGACAGTCAAATGTGGTGAGCCGCGAATTATACCGTGGATAACAAAGAATTTTCAAAGCCCGGTGCGATGAGACCGATCCTGGGCATCGAGTCCTCCTGCGACGAAACCGGGGTGGCCCTGCTGCGCTGGGAGCCGGACGCGCCGGGGCGTGGCCTGCTGGCCCACACCCTGTACAGCCAGATCAAGCTGCATGCGGATTACGGCGGCGTGGTGCCGGAGCTGGCCAGTCGCGACCATGTACGCAAGCTGCTGCCCTTGATCCGCGAGGTGCTGGCCCAGGCCGGGCTGGGTGTGCGGGATCTGGGCGGAGTCGCCTATACCGCCGGGCCAGGTCTGGTCGGCGCCCTGTTGGTGGGGGCTTCCGTGGGGCGCGCATTGGCCTGGGGGCTGGGCGTACCGGCGATCGGTGTGCACCACATGGAGGGCCACCTGCTGGCACCCTTGCTGGAAGAGGACCCACCGCAGCCGCCGTTTGTGGCCTTGCTGGTGTCCGGCGGGCACTCGATGCTGGTCGAGGTCAAGGCGATCGGCCAGTACACGATCCTGGGCGACACCCTGGATGACGCCGCCGGCGAGGCCTTTGACAAGACCGCCAAGCTGATGGGTCTGCCCTATCCCGGCGGTCCGGTGCTGGCGAAGCTGGCCGAACAGGGCCGCGCCGGTACGTTCCGCTTCTCGCGGCCGATGACTGACCGACCCGGATTGGACTTCAGTTTCTCAGGCCTGAAGACCCAGGTAATGCTGGCCTGGCAAAAATCCGATCAGGGTGAGCAGACCCGCGCCGACATCGCCCGTGCATTCGAGGAGGCGCTCGTCGATACGCTGATCATCAAGTGCTGCCGCGCGCTTCAGGCCAGCGCTGCGCAGCGGCTGGTCATCGCCGGTGGGGTCGGCGCCAACCGCCGGCTGCGGGTAGAACTGGCCGCTGCCGGCGCACACGATGGCTTCGGCGTGTATTTCCCGCGGCTGGCTTTCTGCACCGACAACGGCGCGATGATCGCGCTGGCCGGCGCGATCCGCCTGGCCCGTGGCCAGCAGCAGGACGAAACCGTACAGGTGCGCCCGCGCTGGGACCTGCAGACGTTGCCGGCAGCGTGAGCATCTGCGGCATAGGACGGGCACTGCCCGCCCTATGCCGCACTATCCAATCGAGACCCGAGCAACAGATAGGGCCACGCCGGGGAAAGGGTCAGGTGAGGGCGCTCTTGATCTGGCTGTTCTGAAAAGTACACGCAGGATGCACGTTGCTTTACCAAGCGCACCGCTGCCGCAACGGGTGGGCGATTTTTTCACAGCCTCTCAGTACGCGAACTCGCGGAACAGCGGATCCACGCTGCCGTTCCATGCACCATGGAACCGCTCCAGCTTGTACTCGGCCGGGGTCTGGCTGGTCTGCACGATCTCGATCATCGGTTCGAGGAAGATGCGTTCGTCGGCGCCGCTTATGTTGAGGCGAGCGCGTCGCTTGAGGCCGTTGGCGGCGATTTTCAATGTCTGCTTGGCCAGGTCGCGTACGGTGCCGCCGCGGAACGGCAGCTTAAGTGCGTGTTTCGGCACGCCGTCGCGCAAGGCGTGCCGCTCGACAGAGGTGAAGTCCTTGACCAGGTCCCAGGCGGCATCGAGTGCTTCCTGGTCGTACAGCAGACCGACCCAGAACGCGGGCAGCGCGCACAGCCGGTGCCATGGGCCGCCATCGGCGCCACGCATTTCCAGGTACTGCTTCAGGCGCACTTCGGGGAAGGTGGTGGTGAGATGGTCGGCGAAGTCTTTCATGGTGGCGTGCACGCCGGGCAGGACGGGCAGTTCGCCGGCCAGGAAACGCTTGAAATCCTGACCGGCCAGGTCGAAGTACTCGCCGTTCTGCAGGCTGAAGTACATCGGCACGTCGAGGATGTAGTCGACGTAGCGCTCGTAGCCGAAGCCGTCGGCAAAGACGAAGTCGAGCATGCCGGTGCGATCCGGATCGGTATCGGTCCAGATGTGTGAACGGTACGACAGATAGCCGTTCGGCTTGCCTTCGGTGAACGGCGAATCGGCGAACAGCGCGGTGGCGATCGGCTGCAGTGCCAGGCTGGTGCGGAACTTCTTGATCATGTCCGCTTCGGAGGAAAAATCCAGGTTCACCTGCACGGTGCAGGTGCGCGTCATCATGTCCAGGCCGAGCGAGCCGACCTTGGGCATGTATTCGCGCATGATCTTGTAGCGGCCCTTGGGCATCCACGGCATCTCGTCGCGGCGCCACTTCGGCTGGAAACCCATGCCGAGGAAGCCCAGGCCGAGATCGTCGGCCACCGAGCGTACGTCCTTCAGGTGCGAGTTCACCTCGGCACAGGTCTGGTGGATGGTTTCCAGCATGGCGCCGGACAATTCGAGTTGACCGGCTGGCTCCAGCGTGATCGAGGCGCCTTCGCGCGCCAGCGCGACCGGATTCTCGCCTTCGCGGGCGACCGACCAGTCGTAGCGGGCGGCCAGCGTTTCGAGCAAGCGCTTGATGCCGCGCTCGCCCTCGAACGTGGGCGGGCGCAAGTCGTCGGTGCGGAAGCCGAACTTTTCGTGCTCGGTGCCGATGCGCCAGGCCTCGCGCGGCTTCTCGCCGGCGGCCAGGTAATCGGCAAGTTGCTGGCGACCCGCAATCGGGGTGCTCTTGACGGCACTGGGTATGGACACAGATGAAGCCTCGCTGGGTAGGCCGACACTATGGGGGCGGCGCAAGGCGACGAAAAGGGGGCGGGCGACGCCAACGATGGCTTCAGGCTTCGCCCGCACCCTCATCCGGCGCGGCGCGCCACCTTCTCACCCACAAGGGGGACTCCCGCTGGTCGCCGAGAGGGACGAGGGCAATCTTCGCCAAGCCTCTACGCGGGTTGGATCAAGCTTTTCCGATTCCCGATTCCCGGCTCTTCACCGCTTCATCGAATTGAAGAACTCGTCGTTGGACTTGGTGTTCTTCATCTTGTCGAGCATGAACTCCATTGCGGACAGCTCATCCATCGGATGCAGCAGTTTGCGCAGGATCCAGATCTTGGCCAGCATGTCCGGGTCGATCAACAGATCCTCGCGGCGGGTGCCGGAGCGGTTGATGTCGATCGCCGGGAAGACGCGCTTCTCGGAGATGCGCCGGCTCAGGTGCACTTCCATGTTGCCGGTGCCCTTGAACTCCTCGTAGATCACCTCGTCCATCTTGGAGCCGGTATCGGTCAGCGCGGTGGCGATGATGGTCAGGCTGCCACCTTCCTCGACGTTGCGCGCGGCCCCGAAAAAGCGCTTGGGGCGTTGCAGCGCGTTGGCGTCGACGCCGCCGGTGAGCACCTTGCCGGAGCTAGGCACCACGGTGTTGTAGGCGCGCGCTAGGCGAGTGATCGAGTCGAGCAGGATCACCACGTCCCGCTTGTGCTCGACCAGGCGCTTGGCTCGCTCGATCACCATTTCGGCGACCTGCACGTGGCGCACGGCGGGCTCGTCGAAGGTCGAGCTGATCACTTCGGCGCGCACGGTGCGGGCGATTTCGGTTACTTCCTCCGGCCGCTCGTCGACCAGCAGGATCATTACGTGCGCTTCGGGATGGTTGTAGGTGATCGCCTGCGCGACGTTCTGCAACATCATCGTCTTGCCGGATTTCGGCTGGGACACGATCAGGCCGCGCTGGCCCTTGCCGATCGGCGCGATCAGATCGAGGATGCGCCCGGTGATGTCCTCGCTGGAGCCGTTGCCGCGCTCGAGCTTGAATGCCTTGCGCGGGAACAGCGGGGTGAGGTTCTCGAACAGCATCTTGTTTTTCGATGCTTCCGGCGGATCGCTGTTGATCGTCTCCACCCGCAGCATGGCGAAGTAGCGCTCGCCTTCCTTCGGATGCCGCACGCGGCCGGTGATGTAGTCGCCGGTGCGCAGGTTGAAGCGACGAATCTGGCTGGGCGAGACGTAGATGTCGTCGGGGCCGGCCAGGTAGGACTCGTCGGCCGAACGCATGAAGCCGAAGCCGTCTTGCAGGATTTCCAGCACGCCTTCGGCCCAGATGCCGCCGCCGGAGCGCGCGTGCGCCTTGAGCACGTTGAAGATCACGTCCTGCTTGCGCGCGCGGGCAATGCCTTCGTGCACGCCCAGCGACTCGGCGAACTCCAACAGCTGGATCGCGTTCTTGCGCTTGAGCTCGGTGAGGTTGATCACCCGATCGTTGCTGCCCGGATCGGCGTTGTCGTCGTCGACCGGGAGTCCGTTCGGGTTGGGGCGCTGGTGGCGTTCGCCCTGCTGCGGGCGCGGTTGATTGTTGCTGCGTTCGCCGCGCTCGTTGCGGCGGCGGCGGCCACGCCCTTCACGGCCGTCACGTTGAGCACTGTTCTGGCCCTGGGTCTGGCCCTGATTCTGGTTCGCACCCGGGCTCTGATTGCCGTTCGACCCGCTCGAAGGCTCGCTGTTGGCGCCGGACGCTGCGGATTCGTCTGCCCGTGGGTTGGCCTGCGGCGCGGCTGCCTCGGTTCTGACGGGTGCCGGTGGGTCGGCGACAGCGGGCGCCGGGGCTGGCGCCGGGGCTGGCACGGGCGACTTTTCGGCGGCCGGTGCCTTGTCGATCGACGCGGCCTTGTCGGCATTCGCGGCGGCTTTTGCCGCAGCGCTGCGGCGCGGCGCGCGGGCGCGTGGCTCGGGTTTGCCTTCGGTCACGGGGCTGGCATCGACGCCCCTGGTTACGGGCGGGGTCTGGTTATCGGTATCGGACACGGGCAATCCTCGCGGGGCGCCGTTGAGTTGCAGGAGGGAGGATGTGCGTCGCGCGGAAGGCGCTAGGGGACAGGACTGCCCCGACGGACGGGTTAATCTAGCACCCGCTGCGTGTCGGCGTAAAGCCTCGGCAGCCGTGCGCGTGATCGCGCTGGGCTGCCGGCACGGGTGCGGTTCAGGCGATTCAGATCGCCTTGTCGATCATCTGGGTCAGCTGACCCTTGCTGACGGCACCGATCTGGGTGGCTTCAACCTTGCCGTTCTTGAACACCATCATGGTCGGGATGCCGCGCACGCCATAGGCCCGCGGCGTCTGCTGGTTCTGGTCGATGTCTACCTTGACCACGCGCAGCTTGCCTTGGTACTGCTGGGCCAATTCGTCCAGGATCGGCGTCATGGCCTTGCACGGGCCGCACCATTCGGCCCAGAAATCGAGCAGTACGGGGGTTTCGGACTTCAACACCTCCTGTTCGAAGGCGTCGTCGTTTACATGGGTAATCAGGTCGCTCACCGGGGATCTCCGTGGTTGGGGGCGCAAAAAGCGTGGGTAAGACACAATGGGGCGGCCGATGCTGCAATACAAGGATCGGCGTCATCAGCTACACTCAGGTGCCCATGAAGCGTGGGTTGCGCAGAAAGAAGGCAGGCTAGGAGCCTGTCGGACTTTGGTGGTCGAGGCGAGAATTCGGCTGTGTGAGGACAGATTCCTGACGATTCGCCGGTCCATAGTGGTTCTATGGACCAAGAATCGGCGGGGATATGGACCACACAGGCGGATTCGCAGACCGACCGGGTAAAGTCCGACAGGCTGCTAGGGCGGCACGCGTTCATTCCAGCGCAACTCCGGGCACGATTCAAGGGCGGTCTTCCAAGCCGCCGTCAGATCGCCGACAAAAACGGCGTCGCACGTCGCGGCGCGACGTTGGTTGACGCTGGCATTGAGCCGCTTCAGTTGCGCCCCGCGCACCCGTCCTGCACCGCTTTCACGCCGACTTTCGGTCGCTGGAGCGGGTGCAGCGCATCACGCCGCCGTCAGGCAAGGTCCCGAATTCCCCATATGTCACAAACCGTACTCACCGACACCTTCTTCACCAACTTCGATCTCCACCCGCTGTTGCAGCAGGGTCTGGACGACAGCGGCTTCACCCGCTGCACGCCGATCCAGGAAATGACCCTGGCGCCGGCGCTGGCCGGCCGCGACGTCGCCGGCCAGGCACAGACTGGCACCGGCAAGACCTGCGCGTTTCTGGTCGCGTTGATGAATCGGCTGCTGACCACGCCCGCCGTGGCCGACCGCAAGGACAGCGATCCGCGTGCCCTCATCATCGCGCCGACCCGCGAGCTGGCGATCCAGATCGACAAGGACGCCCGCAGCATCGGTCAGCACACCGGGCTGAAGACTGTGCTGATCTATGGCGGTGTCGACTACGACAAGCAGCGCCAGCAACTGAAGGACGGCTGCGACATCATCATCGCCACTCCCGGCCGCCTGCTCGACTACCACAAGCAGGGCGTGTTCAGCCTCAACAGCGTCGAGGTGATGGTGATCGACGAGGCCGACCGCATGTTCGACCTCGGCTTCATCAAGGACGTGCGCTTCATCTTCCGCAAGCTGCCGCCGCGCGAGCAGCGCCAGGTACTGCTGTTCTCCGCCACACTGAGCCATCGCGTGCTGGAGCTGGCCTACGAGCACATGCACGAAGCCGAGAAGCTGGTGGTGGAGAGCGACCACGTTACCGCCGACAAGGTGCGCCAGACCGTCTACTTCCCGGCCAAGGAAGAAAAGATGCCGCTGCTGCTGAACCTGATCGATCAGCATAAGCCCACGCGCGGCATCATCTTCGTCAACACCAAGGCGGCCGCCGAGCGCGTCACCGAGCGGGTCCGGCGCCATGGTTGCCGCGTCGGCGCGATCTCCGGCGACGTGCCGCAGCTGAAGCGACAGAAGTTGATGCAGCGGTTCAAGGATGGTCAGCTCGACATCCTGGTGGCCACCGACGTGGCCGCGCGCGGGCTGCACATTCCCGCAGTCAGCCATGTCTTCAACTACGACCTGCCGCACGAGGCGGAGGATTACGTGCATCGGATCGGCCGCACCGCGCGGCTGGGCGCCGAGGGCGATGCGATCAGCTTCGCCTGCGACCTGTATGCGATGTCGCTGCCGGATATCGAGGCCTACATCGGCCAGAGCATCCCGGTGGCACCGATGGACCCGGCCTTGCTGGTGATGCCCAAGCCGCATGCGATCGACCCGGAGTTTGCCGCGAACGCCGCCGCCGACAGCGCTGCGTTCGGCGACGTGGTGCCGGCCCGGCCGGGCGAGAAGCCGCGTCGTGGCGGCCCGTCTGGTGGGCACAGCGGCAGCAGCGCGCGCAGTGCGCGCCCGCCGCGCGAGCGCAAGCCGGAGGTGACCGCAGCTGCGCCCGCGCTTGCGGCGGCCGAGCCCCAGGCCGAGGTGGCAGCGGCTGACGGTTCTGGAGCAACCGGCGCGGCAGCAACGCACAAGCCGCGGCGGCGCCGCGGCGGTCGCAATCGTCGGCGTGAAGGTGCGCCGACCGAGGGCATCGAGACCGCTGCCGAGCACACTGCTACCGTCAACGGCAACCGCGCGCCGCGCGGCGAGCGGCGTCCCTCGCGCGAGCGCGCCGCCGCCGCCGAGGCCACCGGCACCCATCACAGCCGCCCGTCGCGGCAGGTAGCGGTGACCTCCGGCAAGACCGGTGAACACGCGCATCCAAACAAGCCCGGGCTGTTCCGTCGCCTGACCCGGCTGTTTACCGGGCGGTAACCTCCGCCGATTCTTGGCCTATGGAACCGGGCCAGGAATCGGCGTTGTCTGTCCTCACACAGCCGAATTCTCGCCTCGACCACCAAAGTCCGACAGGCTGCCAGGTCGGGCATACGCTGAATCGGCGCGGATCGGTCAGCCGCGAAAGTCCGCATCTTGCGGCCGGCTTCCCCTATCCTTGGCGCTTGGCACTTGGCATGACGACATCCAGGCGCGGGGACACGCGGTGATCCAGTTCGATCAAGTCAGCAAACGTTACGAGGGCGGCCACGAGGCGCTGTCGCAACTTTCGTTCGAGGTGCCTACCGGTGAGATGGCCTTCGTCACCGGCCATTCCGGGGCAGGCAAGAGCACGTTGCTCAAGCTGCTCGGCCTGATCGAGCGCCCATCGCATGGCGTGATCAGCATGGATGGCAAGAAACTCGCGAAGATCCGCGCCAGTGGCGTGCCGAAGTGGCGCCGGCAGATCGGCATGGTGTTCCAGGATCACCGGCTGCTGATGGATCGCAGCGTGTTCGCCAACGTCGAGTTGCCGCTGGTAATCGGCGCCATCGCGCGCGCCGAGCGCGGGCGGCGGGTGCGCGCGGCGCTGGAGAAGGTCGGCTTGCTGGCCTACGAGCGGCAGTTGCCGGCTACCTTGTCCGCCGGCGAGCAGCAGCGCGTCGGCATCGCCCGCGCGATCGTGGCGCGGCCGGCGCTGCTGATCGCCGACGAACCCACCGGCAACCTCGATCCGCAACTTGCGCTGGAAATCATGGGCCTGTTCGACGAGTTCCAGCAAGTCGGCACCACCGTGCTGGTGGCCAGCCACGACCTGCCGCTGATCAAGCGCATGAAGAAACGTGTGATCGTGCTTGATCACGGCCGGCTGGTCGCCGACCTGGCGGCGCAGGAGGTGTTGTGAGCATGCCGCCGGAAACCGCGCACGCCGAAGCGCCGGTACGCAACGGGCACAGCCGCGGTCGCCGGTTCGCCAGTTGGCAGGAACATCATGGCTGGAGCGCGGCGGCGAGCCTGCGCCGGCTCGCGGCGCGGCCACTGGGCAGCCTGTTGACGATCGCCGTGATGGGCCTGGCGCTGGCCTTGCCGCTGGCGTTCTATCTGCTGCTGGGCAACGTGCAGAAACTCGGCGATGCGCTGGGCCAGGCCCAGGCAATCAGCGTGTTTCTCAAGCCGGATCAAGCGGCGCAGCAGGCGCAACTGCTGGCCAGGCAACTTCGCGCGCGCCCCGAACTGGCCGCTGTCACGATCAAGACCCCACAACAGGGCATGGACGAACTGGCGAAAATGCAAGGCTTCTCCGGCGCCGTGCAGACGTTGGGCGACAACCCGTTGCCGTATGTGCTGCAGCTGCAACCTCGCGCCGATGCCAGCGCCCGCACGCTGGAGCAACTGGTGACGGACGTGCGCACGCTGCGCAGTGTCGACCTGGTGCAGGACAGCGGACAATGGCGGCAGCGGCTGGAGGCTCTGTTGGGCGTCGGCAACCGGGTGGTGCTGATCCTCGCCTCGTTGCTGGCGCTGGCGGCCTTGTTGGTGGTCGGCAATACCGTGCGCGTGGATATCGCCAGCCGCAGCGAGGAAATCAGCGTGCTGCTGCTGGTCGGTGCCGGCAAGGCCTTCGTGCGTCGGCCGTACCTATACGCGGGCATTTGGTATGGCCTGTTCAGCGGCATCCTTGCCGCTGCGCTGGCGGTATCGATCGAGTTGGCGCTGGCGGCGCCAGTGGCGCGGCTGGGCCAGGCGTATGACGGCCAATTGCATGTGGGCGGCCTGCCACCGTGGCTGCTGCTGGCCGTGCCGCTGGTGGCGGCGCTGCTGGGCTGGCTCGGCGCGCGGCTGGTCAGTGCGTGGCAACTGCGCAAGCTGGCGTGATGGTTTGTCGGCGCGGTGGCGTGAATCGCAGCAGTCGAGACTGCCGCCGTGCATTATCCACTTATGACAACGTGCGCGAGGCGCGTGCGTACAGGTTCACCTGGCAGAACGCCGCTGGTCAGCGGGATGAATTGAGGCATGAGTGCAAACATGAGTAGGCGGCTGCTGACCGAGGCGCCACGCGTGCTGGTGGTCGACGGTTCGCGCGTGGTGCGCAAGTTGATCAGTCGCGTGCTGAAAGACGAGCTGCCCGGTGTCGAGGTGGTCGCCTGCGACAGCGGCGAGCAAGCGCAGCAGCTGCTGGGTGAGGGTGCATTCGACTTCATCACCATCGCGCTGCGCCTGCCCGACATGGATGGGTTGGAGCTGGCGCAATTCGTGCGCGAGTCGGCAACGCAGGCCTACCTACCGATCGTGGTGGTTTCCGGCGATGTCGAGGATCGCCTGCACCGGCGTTCGCTGGGCGAACACGTCACCGACTATTTCGACAAGTCACTGGGCTTCCAGGCGCTGGCCGAGTTCATTCGTGGCTACGTCAGCCCGCAGGCAAGCGCCGAGGGCACCGTGCTGTACGTCGAGGACAGTCGGGTGGTGGCGCTGGCCACGCGGCGCATGCTGGAAAAGATCGGGCTGGCCGTGCGCCATGTGGTCAGCGCGGAAGATGCGATCGCCCTGCTCGAGACCGACCGCGCGCTGGGCTGGATCGGCGCCGATGCGGTATTGACCGACGTCAGCCTGAAAGGTGCATTGACCGGCGGCGATCTGCTTGAGCACATCCGCAACGAGTTCGGCTACGACAAGGGCCGCCTGCCGGTGCTGGTAATGACCGGCGATGAGAACCCGGCCAACCAGGTCGCGTTGATACGCGCCGGCGCCAACGACCTGGTCGAGAAGCCGGTCGAGGAGAAGCTGCTGATCACCAAGCTGCTGTTCCAGTTGCGCGTGGCGCGACATCTGCGCGAGCGTGGGCAGGCCGACCGCGAGCCGGCTGAAAGGGACGCATGAGCGAGAGCGTGGTCAAGTTGGAGCCGTCGTGGAAGGCGCGTATCGGCGATTACCTGCAACGGCCCGAGATGCGCGCCTTGTCGAACTTTCTGCGCGCCGAGAAGCAGGCCGGCAAGAAGATTTATCCGCCTGGCGCGGAGATTTTCGCGGCGTTTGCGCACACGCCGTTCGACGCGGTGCGGGTGGTGATCCTGGGCCAGGATCCCTACCACGGCACCGGCCAGGCGCACGGCCTGTGTTTTTCGGTGCGCCCCGGCGTGCGGGTGCCGCCGTCGCTGGACAACATCTTCAAGGAGATCCGGCGCGATCTCGGCATCGCCCGTCCCGGCCACGGCTGCCTCACCGCCTGGGCCGAGCGCGGCGTGCTCTTGCTCAACAGCGTGCTGACGGTGGAAGAAGGGCGCGCCGGTGCGCATGCGAACCGGGGCTGGGAGGGCTTCACCGACGCGGCGATCGAGGCATTGAATCGCGAGCGCGAAAGCCTGGTGTTCCTGTTGTGGGGATCGTACGCGCAGCGCAAAGGTGCGTTGATCGACGGCAACCGCCATTGCGTGCTGCGCTCGGTGCACCCCTCACCGCTGTCGGCCCATCGGGGGTTCCTCGGCTGTGGGCATTTCTCTGCAGCGAACCGCTATCTCGAGGCGCATGGCCAGGCACCGGTGGACTGGTCGCTGCCGGCGTGAGGTGGTTGTTCGCGCCGCGCGGATCGCGCCGGGGCCAGCTGAACGTCCGCCCGCATGCGCAGCAGGTTCGCGTGTGACTTGCCGGAGGTGTCGAGCGGCGGGCACTTGCCCGCGCGAGCGGCGCCAAGTGCGGCTTAATCAGATGCCTGCGCCGACCTTCCGCGTTGTCGACCCACCAGTACGTGCCGCAGATGAGTCTTCGCGCGAGCGACCGCGTCAGCCAGATCGTCGCCATTGGCGATACCGGCGGCGATGCCGGCCGAAAGCATGCAGCCGGTACCGTGCAGATGATCGGTGGCGACCCACGGGGCGGCAAAGCGTTGCGTACCTTGCGCGCTGACCAGCAGGTCGATCGCTTCAGGCAGGGCCGCATGGCCGCCTTTCATCAATACCGCCCGCGGCCCGAACGCGAGCAGGGCGCGACCCTGCGCCAGCATCTCCGGCTCGCTGCGGGCGCATGGCGCGTCTAGCAAGGCGGCCGCCTCGGCCAGGTTGGGCGTGAGGCAATCGACCAGTGGCAGCAGACGCAAACGCAGCAGATCCAGTGCCGTGACGTCCAGCAGCCGCGTCCCTGAAGTGGCCACCAGTACCGGATCCAGGATGGCAAATGGCGGTCGTCTGCGTGCCAGCTGTTTTGCCACGCCGGCGACGATTCCGGCGTTGCCCAGCATGCCGATTTTGACCGCATCGATGCTCATCTCGTCGAACACCGCGTCCAGTTGCGCCTGCACCATCGTCGCTGGCATCAGCTGCATGGCGTGGACGCCGTTGCTGTTCTGGGCGGTGACCGCGGTGACCACGCTGGCGCCGTCAACGCCGAACGCGGCAAACGTCTTCAGGTCGGCCTGAAGGCCGGCACCGCCGCATGCATCAGAGCCGGCGATGGACAATGCGTGCTTCAAGACGGGGCGCCAGCGCGCGTCACCCATGCAAGATGATCGAATCCATGCCATTGCAGCCTCCGCGCAGCACCGGACAGCTCAAGTCCGCCAGCGCTCACCACCAGCACGCGTGCGAGCCGGGCCTGGCCGGTCACGCCGATGTCGGGCAACGCGATCTGGCGCGCGTAACGATCGTTCATGCGCGCGCGCCGGTGGCGGCGATCCAGTTCGCGACGCGTGCGGATGGATCGGGGTGCCGGGTCACGTCGCTGACCATGGCGACGCAATCCGCGCCCGCCTCGAAACAGCCGGCGGCGCGTTCCAGCGTGATGCCGCCGATCGCCACCAGCGGCCGGTTGCCGACCAGGCGCTTCCAGACGTCGAGGCGTGGCAGCCCCTGCGGTGCCCACGGCATCTGCTTGAGCGTGGTCGGGTAGATCGGGCCCAGCGCCACGTAGTCGGGCGTGTGCGCCAGCGCGTTATCCAGTTCGGCGCGGTCGTGGGTGCTGATGCCGAGCTTCGCACCGCGCGCACGGATCGCTTTCAGGTCGGCGCTGGCCAGGTCCTGCTGACCGAGGTGGATGAAGTCGGCGCCTTCGTCGAGCGCGATCTGCCAGTGGTCGTTGACTACCAGCTGTATCTGCCGCGAACGGCAGATCGCCCGTGCGGCACGCACTTCGAGGCGGACCACCTGCGGCGGCCGTTCCTTGATGCGCAACTGGACCAGTTCAACGCCGAGTGGAGCCAGTCGATGCACCCAGTCGGCGCTGTCCACGATCGGGTAGAACCTCGGCCAGGCGCTCATGGCAGCCACGCCCTGCCCGGTACGGGCGTCGAGGGCGCGGCCAGGTCGCGTGACTCCATCGGCTGCGCCTCGAAACCGGCGCGGCCTGCCTCGATCGCGCGGGCAAACGCCGCGGCCATGGCCACCGGGTCGCCGGCCAGTGCCACTGCGGTGTTCAGCAACACCGCGTCGAAGCCCAGCTCCATCGCTTCCACGGCGTGGGATGGCCGCCCGATGCCGGCGTCGACGATCAGCGGCACGTCAGGGAAATGTGCGCGCAGCGCACGCAGGCCGAAGACGTTGTTCAGGCCGCGGCCACTGCCGATCGGCGCGCCCCATGGCATCAGCACGCGGCAGCCGGCCTGCAGCAGACGATCGGCCACCACCAGGTCCTCGGTGGTGTACGGGAACACCTCGAAGCCGTCCGCACACAATTGGGCCGCCGCTTCGACCAGGCCGAACACGTCCGGCTGCAGCGTGTCGGCGTCGCCGATCACTTCGAGCTTGATCCACGCCGTCTGGAAGATGTCGCGGGCCATCTGCGCGGTAGTCACCGCTTCCTTCACCGAATGGCAGCCTGCGGTGTTCGGCAGCACGCGCACGCCGAGCTCGCCGATCAGCGACCAGAAGCCTTGGCCGCTGCGCTGGCCGCCGCCTTCGCGCCGCAACGACACGGTGACCACGTCGGTGCCCGAGGCGCGTACCGCGTCGGCAAGCAGCGCCGGCGAGGGGTAGCGGGCGCTGCCCAGCAGCAGGCGCGATTCAAGTTCGATGCCATAGAGATTCATCGCTCAGCCACCCTGCATCGGCGCGAGGATTTCCAGTGCATCGTCTTCTTTCAGCACGGTGGTGTCGCGACGGTGGGTGGGCACGAACACACCGTTGAGTGCGGTCGCGACGATGGCCTGCTGGTAGTCGAGTACGTCCAGCGCCTGGGCCATGGTGGTGGCGTGCACCTCCCGGGCGACGCCGTTCACGAGGATATGCATGAGGATGCCTGCGAAGTATTGGGGAAGAGGATCTGCGCTGCCTGCCGCGCAACCGCCGGGGCGAGCAGGAAGCCGTGCCGATAGAGTCCGTTGACATGGAGGGTGCGGCCGTGTCGAAACACGCGCGGCAGGTTGTCGGGAAAGGCCGGGCGCACGCCCACGCCCAGCTCCAGGATCTCGGCTTCGGCGAACGCCGGATGCAGGGCGTACGCGGCATTGAGGATATCCATCGCCGAGCGCACGCTGACCGGACCGTGACTGTCGTTTTCCAGCAGCGTGCCGCCGAGCATGAAGATGCCCTCGCCACGCGGTACCACGTACACACCGAAGCGCGGATGCAGCAGGCGCAGCGTGCGTGAGAGCTGGATTTCGGGCGCGCGCACCATGATCATTTCGCCGCGAACGCCGCGCAGATCCTTGAGCGTGTCGCGTGCGGCAATCCCGCGGCAGTCGATCACCTGATCCGCGTCCAGGCGTGCGGCATCGGCGTCCACGCCGTAGCGGATCGACACGCCGATGGCGTTCAACCGTGCAGCAAGTGCCTGCAGCGCGCGGCGTGGATCGAGGTGGGCCTCCTCCGGGAAGAACAGGCCTTGCTGAAAACGTCCGGCCAACTCCGGTTCCAGTGCGCCGATCTGGCGGGCGTCCACGGACTCGAAGCGTTCGGTGCGTCGGCCGAACAAGCCCAGCTCGCCAACATCGCGACCGGCGGCGACGACCAGGGTGCCGCGGCACACGGTGCCCTCGAAATGCTGCTGCCACCACGCGATGGCGGCGGCCCCCAGCACGGCCACCTGTGGCTCGGCCGTGGCCTGTTCGCACCACGGCGCCAGCATGCCGCCGGCGAACCAGGCGCAGGCCAGAGTGCCCAATCGCTCTGCACGCTCGACGATCTCGATCCGGGCACCACGCCCGGCCAGTTCCACGGCCGTGACCAAGCCGGCCACGCCGGCGCCGATGATGGTGATACGCATGGCATTCACTCCGCGATCGGCACGTAAAGCGTGGCGCCGTGCTCGGCGAACTCGCGCGACTTGTCGTCCATGCCGGCGCGCACTGTGGCCTCCTCCATCTCGCGCACCTCGCGGCGCAGGTCCTGGGTAATTTGCATCGAGCAGAACTTCGGTCCGCACATCGAGCAGAAGTGCGCGACCTTGTGTGCCTCCTTCGGCAAGGTGGCGTCGTGATAGGCGCGTGCAGTGTCCGGGTCGAGCGACAGGTTGAACTGATCCTCCCAACGGAATTCGAAGCGCGCGCGCGACAGCGCGTCGTCGCGGTGCTGCGCCGCGGGATGGCCTTTGGCCAGATCGGCGGCATGCGCGGCGATCTTGTAGGTGATCACGCCGGTCTTGACGTCGTCGCGGTCGGGCAGGCCCAGGTGTTCCTTCGGCGTCACGTAGCAGAGCATGGCGGTGCCGAACCAGCCGATCATCGCCGCGCCGATGCCCGAGGTGATGTGGTCGTAACCCGGTGCGATATCGGTGGTCAACGGACCAAGCGTGTAGAACGGCGCTTCGGCGCAATGCTCCAGCTGCTTGTCCATGTTGAGCTTGATCTTGTGTATCGGTACATGACCGGGCCCTTCGATCATCACCTGGCAGCCGTGCGCCCAGGCGATCTTCGTCAGCTCACCGAGGGTTTCCAGTTCACCGAACTGGGCCGCATCGTTGGCGTCGGCGATCGACCCGGGGCGCAGACCGTCACCCAACGAGAAGGCGACGTCGTAACGGCGCATGATGTCGCAGATCTCGGCGAAATTTTCGTATAGGAAGCTTTCGCGATGGTGGCTCAGGCACCAGCGCGCCATGATCGAACCGCCGCGCGAAACGATGCCGGTGACCCGTTGCGCGGTCAGCGGCACATGATGCAAGCGCACGCCAGCATGGATGGTGAAATAGTCCACGCCCTGCTCGGCCTGCTCGATCAGCGTGTCGCGGAACACTTCCCAGCTCAGCTTGGCGGGGTCGCCGCCGACCTTTTCCAGTGCCTGGTAGATCGGCACGGTGCCGATCGGCACCGGCGAGTTGCGCACGATCCACGAGCGGATGTTGTGGATGTTGCGGCCGGTGGACAGGTCCATGATCGTGTCCGCGCCCCAGCGGATCGCCCACACCAGTTTCTCGACCTCCTCGGCGACGCCGGAGGACACCGCCGAGTTGCCGATGTTCGCGTTGACCTTCACCAGGAAATTGCGTCCGATCACCATCGGCTCCAGCTCGCCGTGGTTGATGTTGGCCGGGATGATGGCGCGCCCGAGTGCGATTTCACTGCGCACGAATTCGGGCGTGACGAAGGCGGGGAGGGCCGCGCCGAAGGACTCGCCATCGGCCAGTCGTGCAGCGGCGTCTTCATGCCGCTGCGTGCGCGCCAGGTTCTCGCGCTGGGCGACATAGACCATCTCCTCGGTGATAATGCCGGCCCGGGCGAATTCCAGCTGGGTCACCCGCTGGCCCGCCTCGCCCATACGCAACGTGCGGCGAGCGGGGCAGGCGGCCACCAGCCGTTGCGGCCCCACGCCGCCGTTGTCTTGCGGGTGGCTGGCGCGGCCCTCGATGGTCGGAAAACCGCGCGCCTCGATCCACGCCTCACGCACCGGCGACAAGCCGGCGGCGAGATCGATGTGCGCGTCCTCGTCAGTGTACGGCCCGGATGGGTCGTAGACGTGCAGCGTGGGCGTCAGCGGATCCGTCAGCGTGATCGCGCGCAGCGGCACGCGCAGTTGTGGCTGCGTCGGTGGCGTCACGTAGACCTTGCGCGAGCCGCGGATCGGCCCGGTGGTGACTGTCAGCGGCGAGGCGCCGGATGCAGGTGCGGGATGGTTCATGGATCTCCTCCTTGGGCTGGCACAGGAGACCCGGGGCGTGACGCTGCAACGGCGCACAGGCGCACCGCAACCGGCCGCCCATGGTGATTCCCGTTCCTACGCCGGCATGACCCGGATCAGGTTCAAGGGTTAGCTCGCGCTATCTCAGCCCCATGCGGGGCACCCCTCGGAATACGGCGCAGGATGGCGGTGTATGCGGGTGCTGTCAAGCCGAATCGGGCCATTTTGCCCACTGTGAAGTTGTTCATGCGACGTTGCACGACAATCGTGCAGATAGCCGCACAGGCTAATGACGATGACGCTGCGTGAACGGCGCTTGAGGCAAACGCCGGTGCCCACAACGCCTGCTGGACAGTGCTTTCATATATGTGTACTATACAGTACATTAATGCTCGATTTCGTTCCGGATCGAACCAATCGCGGCTTTAGCACTCCAACCATCCGAGTGCTAAACTTCGACGTCATGCAGGAGATTTCATCCATGTCCCAAGCCTTGGTAACCGCCAACTTTCCATTGCCGAGCGTAGTCGGCAGTCTGGATGCCTACATTTCCGCCGTGCACCGCATCCCGGTACTGAGTGTGGAAGAGGAGCAGGCGTTGTCGCGCGACTATCTCGAAACGGAGAACCTCGCCGCGGCGAAAAAACTGGTGATGTCGCATCTGCGTTTCGTGGTGCACGTGGCACGTGGCTATTCGGGCTACGGCCTGCAGCTGGCCGACCTGATCCAGGAAGGCAACATCGGCCTGATGAAGGCGGTCAAGCGGTTCGATCCGGACATGGGTGTGCGCCTGGTCAGCTTCGCGGTGCACTGGATCCGCGCCGAGATGCACGAGTTCATCCTGAAGAACTGGCGCATCGTGAAGGTCGCCACTACCAAGGCGCAGCGCAAGCTGTTTTTCAACCTGCGCAAGAACAAGAAGCGCCTGGGCTGGATGAATGCGGCCGAAGTGCGCACGGTGGCGAAGGATCTGGGCGTGCCCGAGGCCACCGTGCGCGAGATGGAATCGCGCCTGTCCGGCCGTGACATCGGTTTCGAGGCGCCGGTCGACGCCGACGATGATGCCAGGCCGGCCCCGGCGGCGTTCCTGATCGATGACGGCGCCGACCCGTACGAGAACGTTGCCGGCGAGGACTATGCCGACAACCAGCTGCAGAACCTGACCGATGCGTTGAGCCACCTGGACAAGCGCTCGCGCGACATCATCCAGCGTCGCTGGCTGGACGACGACAACAAGGCCACGCTGCAGGATCTGGCCGACGAGTACGGCGTGTCCGCCGAGCGCATCCGCCAGGTCGAGGCGAATGCGATGAAGAAGATGCGCGGCTTGTTCGCGGCCTGAGGTGAGACGGGATGTGAGTCCCTCACAAGAACGCGCACATCCGTGTGCGGACTTTTAGAAAGAGCATGAACGGCCCGGGAAACCGGGCCGTTTGCGTTGCAGTATGTCGGCATCTTCCGATCAACCGTGGCTGTCTGTTCCGCTGACGATGCATGCCTGGCGCGGGTGGGTCCAGTACGCCCAGGCCCAGTCCAGCATTACCGCCAGCCGGTTGCGGAAGCCGATCAGGAAGGGTGGACGCGCCGTGGATCACGCTGATCCGGGCAACTCCCCGGTCAGCGTGCGCTTGCCGCCGGCCGGCGCAGCGCCATGCCCTTGAGCACGTTCAGCGCCTGCGACAGCGTGTAATCGCTGGTGGCCAGTTTGGCGTCGGCGGCGCTGCCATCGTTGTCGATGTTGCCAGCCGCCTTGACGTTTTCATTGGCCAGGTGGTGCGGCAAATCGGCCTCCGAGTTGATCAGCACCGGCGGGCTGTCGGCCTGGTTCACGGTCAGGTCGGCCAGGGCGATGTCCGGCTTGATCCCTTCAGCCTGGATCGAGGTGCCGTTCGGGGTGTAGTAGCGGGCGGTGGTGATCTTCACCGCATGGTCGGCATCCAGTGGCAACACGGTCTGCACCACGCCCTTGCCGAAGCTGCGCTGGCCCATGGTGAGCGCGCGGTGGTTGTCCTTCAGTGCGCCGGCAACGATCTCGGCGGCCGAGGCGGTGCCGTGGTTGGTCAGCACGAGCATGGGCGCGCCGTGGAGCTGGTCGCCCGGATGCGCACTGAAGCTCATGTTCGCATCGGCCAGCCGACCGCGCGTGGTGACGATGATGCCGGAGTCGAGGAAATCGTCGCTGACCCCGACTGCCGCGGTAAGCAGGCCACCGGGGTTGTTGCGCAGGTCCAGCACCGCACCCTGCTGCACGCCGTCCTTGGCGATCAGCTGGCCCAGCTTCTTCTCCAGGTCGGCGGTGGTGTCGTCCTGGAACTGGCTGATCCGGATGTAGGCGTAGCCGGGTTCCAGTTCGCGCACCTTGACGCTGCTGACCGAGATGTTCTCGCGTACCAGGTGCAGGTCGATCAGCTTGCTGCTGCCTTCGTGTGCGATGGTCAGCGTGATCTTGCTGCCGGGCTTGCCGCGCAGCTGCTGGAACATCCCGTTGACGTTTTGCGGGTCGACCAGCCTGCCGTTGATCTTGACGATGCTGTCGCCGGGCTTGATGCCGGCGCGGGCGGCCGGGGTATCGTCGATCGGTGAGACGATCTTGAGGCCGCCGTCGGCCTGCAGCACCTCGATGCCCAGGCCGCTGTACTGGCCGGTAGTGTCCTCGCTGAGCTGTTGCAGGCCGTCCTTGTCCAGGTATTCGCTGTGCGGGTCGAGGCCGGCCAGCATGCCGGTGATGGCCGCCTTCATCAGGGTCTTGTTGTCTACCTTCTCCACATAGGCCTGGCGCACCAGCTCATAGACGCGGCTGAAATTGCGGATGTCCTTGAGATCCACCTGGTCGGCGCTGGCGCTGGAACCGGCGCTGGCTCCCACGCTGCTGCTGGCGGCCGGAACATGCGGTGGCGGGGTGGGCACGCTGGCGCTGGCGGCCGGCGCACCCTGCGCCTGCACAGCGGACACCGCCAGCAACGCCAGGATGGCCAGACCAAAGCGCGGTCGACGGTGGGACAGGTACATGCAGGTGACTCCGCTCAACGGAAAAACGTCGCGCAAACGCGCGGTTCAGAGTATCGCAGGACGTGGGACAAGCGAACGCCTGAGTAATTCACCATGCCCGTCAGTCCACGCTGCCACGACATGATGTTCAACGCTGCTTGCCCAGCCAACGGCGTGGATCCACCGGCTTGCCGTCCTTGCGCAGTTCGAAATACACGCCGGTATGGATCCCGGTGACCGCGCTGGCGGTGCCGATCGTCTCGCCGGCCTCGACCTCGTCGCCGACGCCGTGCAGCAGGCTCTCGTTGTTGCCGTACATGCTCATCCAGCCATTGCCGTGGTTGACGATGAGCAGCATCCCGTAGCCGCGCAGGAAGCCGGCATAGATGATCCGCCCGCGCGCCACGGCATGTACCTCGCTGCCGCCGGCAGCCTTGATCAGCACGCCGTTGCCGAAGCTGTTGACCGCGCCGCTGGCCGGCCACGGCAAGTTGCCACGGATGTTGGCGCCGGCTCCGCTGACGCCGGGCGGTGGTGGCAATTGGTGGCCCGGGCGCGCCTTCGCCGCGGCTGCCCGCTGCGCAGCCGCCTCGTCGATCACCTTCTGCAACTGGGCGAGCAGTTGGTTGAGCGATTGGGCGTCTTGTTTCATCGCCGCCAACCGTTGCGCCTGGTCCTTGTAGCGGGCATCCGTGGCCGCGGCCAGCTTTTGCTGGGTAACGCGTTGCTGCGCCAGCTGCTTCGCTTGTTCCTCGCGTTGCGCCTTGGCCGCCTGCAGCGCCTGCTGCTCGGCGGTGATCGCCGCTTGCAGCTCCTGCAGCCGCGCCAGGTCGCCCATCAGCTTCTGCACGCGTTGTACGCGGTCGCGCTGAAAATATTGCGAGTAAACCAGCGCACGCGCGATCCGCGCCACGTCCTGGTCGCCCAGCAGCAGGCGCAGATCCGAACCGTGTCCGAGGGCATAGGTCGCGCGCAGCAGGTCGGCGATGGCGGCGCGCTGGCCAGCCAGCGTTTGTTGCAGCGTGTTGCGCTGTTGTTGCAATTGTTCCAGTTGCTGTTGTTTGGCGAGCAGGGCGGCGTCGGTCTGGCGCACCGCCATTGCCGCCGCGGCCAGCATGTTGGCCTGTTTCGCCAACTCGGCGTTGACGCTGTCGCGCTTCGCCGCGGTGTCGGCCTGTTCGCTGGCCAGCGCCTCCATCTTGTGGCGCAAATCCGCCAGCTTGTGCTTTGCATCGGCCTGTTCGGTGCGGCTCTTTCCAGCCTGGCGCGCATGCAGCGCAGACGGAATCAGCGCGCCAAGCCAGACGATGGCGCACACGGTGACGGCAAGGCAGCGGGTGGAACGGAGGCGGTTGCGCATCGACCGATTATCACCGAGCAGGACGCACGGAGCGAGCACAGCAACGCAGGCTGCCTGCGCGCCGCGGAAACCCCGACTTGCCCAATCCGCCGCAGGGTTGATTAAGCTGCCTGCTGACAACGACCGCAGGCGCGTGGAGTGCTCAACAAACTCTGGCTCGGATTTTTCCTTACTGCCGCGGTGGCGGCGCTGGTGCAATGGCTGGTCGGTGGCAACCCCGGTGTGTTCGCGGCGGTGGTGGCGGCGCTGTTCGACATGGCCGACCTGTCGGTCAAGGTGATGTTGCTGCTGTTCGGCACGCTGACGCTGTGGTTGGGCTTTCTGCGCATCGCCGAACAGGCCGGCCTGGTGGATCAACTGGCTCGGCTGCTCGGGCCGCTGTTTGCGCGATTGATGCCGGAGGTACCGCGTGGCCACCCGGCGATCGGCCTGATCACGCTGAACTTCGCCGCCAACGTGCTTGGCCTGGACAACGCGGCGACACCGATCGGCCTGCGCGCAATGCGTGAACTGCAGACGCTGAACCCGTCGGCGGATACCGCCAGCAATGCGCAGATCCTGTTCCTGGTGCTGAATGCCTCGTCGCTGACCTTGCTGCCGGTTACCGTGTTCATGTATCGCGCCCAGGCCGGTGCGCACGATCCCACCCTGGTGTTCCTGCCGATCCTGCTGGCGACCAGTGCCTCGACCCTGGTCGGCTTTCTGAGCGTCGCCTACATGCAGAAGCTGCGCCTGCGCGAGCCGGTGGTGCTGGCCTGGCTGGGTGGTGCGGCGCTGTTGCTGGGTGGTTTCGTCGCGTTGCTGGCCTCGCTGACGGCGGCGGCCCTGGCCAGTCTGTCGGGGTTGCTGGGCAACCTGCTGTTGTTCGGCATCATCATCGCCTTCGTCAGCGTCGGCGCCTGGCGCAAGGTGCCGCTGTTCGAGAGCTTTGTGGATGGCGCGAAGCAGGGCTTTGACGTGGCGAAGGATCTGTTGCCCTACCTGATCGCGATGCTGTGCGCGGTGGGCGTGCTGCGCGCTTCCGGGGCCCTGGATTTCGCGCTGGACGGGATGCGCTGGCTGGTGCTGCACGCGGGCCTGGATGCGCGCTTCGTCGATGCTTTGCCGACCGCCTTGGTCAAGCCGCTCTCCGGCAGCGCGGCGCGCGCGATGCTGATCGAGACCATGCACCATTCGGGCGTGGACAGCTTTCCCGCGCTGCTGGCGGCCACGGTGCAGGGCAGTACCGAGACCACCTTCTACGTGGTCGCGGTATATTTCGGCGCGGTCGGCATCAAGCGCGTGCGCCATACTATCGGCTGCGCCCTGCTCGCCGATCTGGCCGGCGTGCTGGCGGCGATTGCGGTGTGCTACTGGTTCTTCGGATAAGGAGCGGTTATGTGCCTGATTGCATTTGCCTGGAATGCGCATCCGCGCTGGCGCTTGTTGCTGGCCGGTAATCGCGACGAGTCGCACGCGCGTCCCAGTGCGGCATTGGCGCGCTGGGATGACGCGCCGGTCATCGGTGGGCGCGATCTGCAGGCCGGCGGTACGTGGCTGGGTGTGACCGATGGTGGGCGCTGCTGTGTGGTGACCAATGTGCGTGATCCGCACGATCCGCAGCGCGGTGCCTCGCGTGGTCTGCTTGCCACCGATTATCTCGGCGGTGAGGCAGATGCCGCTGCGCACGCACGACAACTGCTGGCCATCGCGGCCGACTATCGCCCATTCAACCTGCTCACTTTCGACGCGCACGATGCGTTCTACCTTGGCAATCGGCCCGAACCGGGCATGCAGGCGGTGGAGCCGGGCGTGCATGGCCTGTCCAACGCCGACTTCAACACGCCATGGCCGAAGACGCGTAGCTTGATGCGGCGGATGCAGGCATGGATCGACGCCGGCGCTGCGACCGACTTCGCACCCTTGTTCGACGCGTTGGCGGACGAGCAGGTGGCGCAGGACGCTCAACTACCCGACACCGGGATAGGACTTGAGCTCGAACGCAGGCTCTCGAGCGCCTTCATCCGTGGCGGTCACTACGGCACCCGCGCCAGCACGGTGGTGGCGATCAGTCATGCCGGCGAGGGCGTGATCATGGAGCGGCGCTTCGGCCCGCACGCGCATTTCCTCGGGGAGAGCACGCTGCGCTTCGGTGACAGGTCAGGCTCCTAGGAGTCTGTCGGGCTTTGGTGGTCGAGGCGAGAATTCGGCTGTGTGAGGACAGATTCCTGCCGATTCGCCGGTCCATAGTGGTTCTATGGACCGGCGAATCGGCGGGGATATGGACCACACAGGCGGATTCGCAGGCCGGCCACCAAAGTCCGACGGGCTCCTAGCAGCCTGTCGGACTTGGGGGCAGCACAACGCCGATGTGCGCCCAAAGAAGGAAAAGTGCACCGTCTGGGTGCATCCACAGGGGTTTTAGCGGCCACTTTCGTCGAAACGAACGGATTTCCATGCGTTTCAGGCCCTCTGGACGGATTTCGGGCGCAGCATGGCCATACGCTTGAAGTTCCACGCCAGGCACACCAGCGTCCATTCGTGGCTAACGTGCGCCAGCCCGCGCAGCAGGAATTGGCGGAAGTTCATCACCGACTTGATGATGCCGAACACCGGTTCCACCGTTTGTTTGCGTAACGCATAGGCGGCGCGCCCGTTCTTGGTCTTGAGCGCGTGCTTCATCTGCTCGACGGGGCTGGTAAGCGCGGGTAGCGCTACCGGCTCTTCGAAACGTTCGCGCCAATCTGGATGATGTTCGCCGCGACCGATGGCAATCAGCGGCTCCATGCTGGCCGCCGCGCAGGCGTCAACGTTCTTGGCGCTGAAGTAGCCGGTGTCAGCCAGCAGCGTCGGGG
>ADIG01001045.1_pt1 | contig 128781 bp, 119 predicted proteins | sample 268288 | NCBI WGS metagenome assembly ADIG01 (sample SAMN02954299, study PRJNA39533) | groundwater metagenome | biome: aquatic; feature: FW106 well; material: groundwater; isolation source: FW106 well in Area 3 of the Oak Ridge Field Research Center (FRC) near the... | place: USA: Oak Ridge, TN ...
GCTCGAAGATACCCATGTCGTCGTCGAAGTCGTGCAGCAACTTGGTCGACGATCGACTTCACCTTTTCGTGCAGGCGGTGGTCGCGGTCGGACTCCTCCGACCAGCTCTTGGCCTGCTCGGCGAGGCTATCCAGCAGTCGTCGCGCGGGATGCTGGCGATGCGCGAACAACTTGCGGTCGAGGATCGCCGCCTTCAGGTAGGGAATCTGCAGCCGCGCCAGCATCACCTGCATCGTGGCGGGCAGGTTGCGGTCTTCCAGGATGAATTCGAACAGCATGCCGACCAGGTCGATGGTGTCCTCGTCCATGCTGGCCACATGGCTGGGACGTTCGCCACGCAGCGCGCCGATCTGGGTCAGCAGTTGTGCCTTGAACTGCATGACCTCGCGACCGAGCGAGGCAGCATCGTCCGCCTGGTCGTAAGTCAGCGGGCCGGCGCTGACGATCTGGCTCTGCAACACGCTGAGCGCACCGAGCAACTCGTTGGCCGACGGCAGCGGACCGCTGGACATGACGTGCGCGCCATTGCCGCCCAAGGCGTTGCCCCGACGCGCGCTGAACAGTGCGTGCAGGGTATGCAGCAGGTCGCCGGGAATTTCCCCACTCTCCTCGCCCGTGGTCGGTGCAGCGGTATCGATGGCGCCCAGGCCGACCGGATTGTGCTGACTTCCATGCGATACCCGGTGGCGCAGCTGCGGCAAGACACCGGCGCGAACCAGTTCGGTATTGATCTCCTGGTAGAGCCCTTCCAGTGCCGACAACACGTAGCGATCAAACAGCTTGTAGATGATCAGCTTGACCCGCATGTCTGCGCTCAGCTCCTGCAGTGCCTGGCGAAACGCCTGGGACAGGATCGCCGGCGCCACCGGGTTGCTGGCGTCGTCGATCTTGTGGCCACCGCAGATCACGGAAAGCCGCTGGTTGACTGCGAACAGCTCGCGCGTCAGGCGGGCCTCGTTCTTGCTGATCATGCTGGTGATCGCCAGCGATTCTTCCAGGTCGCTCTCGGCCACCAGGGTCAGCTCGGGAGAGCCCTGCGAAGTTGCCGCTTCAGTTGCGCCCTTTGCATTTGCGGGATGGGCCAAGTCGCTCAGGTGGCGGGCGATGGTACCGAGGAAATTGCGCTCGATGGTGGGGCGACGTTTGCGCACTTCGCGCATGCCGTCGAAATAGTGCATCTGCGCGGCGTTGTTCTCGGCCTTTTCGGCGAGGTCGAACAGCGCGTCATCGACGCGCTCGAACGCATTGCTTACCGATAGCTGCAACTTCTTGCCGGCAAGGCCGCGCACGGCGCCGAGCAATTCGCCGACGCGTTCGCTGGACGGATCCATGCGCTGGCTCAAGTTGACGACCCTGGTTGGCTCACTGGTTTCGTTCATCGCCACATCCCCGTGAAGTGCGTTGCGCGTACCTTGGCCTGGAATAGAGGCGCAGGGATTGACAATAAGCCAAATTCAGGCTCCATGCCATGCCAAACGCCCGTGCGGACCGCGCAAACATCCCAGCCGATTCTTGGTCCATAGGACCACCATGGATCGGCGAATCGTCAGCAATTTGTCCTCGCACAGCCGAATTCTCGCCTCGACCACCAAAGTCCGACAGGCTGCTAGGTCACGGGAAAGTCGATCAGCTGCAGCGTGCCGATGCCTTCCTCGGGCAACATGACCGGAATCCCGTCCTCGATCCGGTAGATCAGCTTGCGATCGATGGTGATCAGCGCCTCGGCCACGCGTTCGCGCACGGCCACGCCGGCGACCGTATCGACTTTCCCGCTGGCGATCGCCTCGTTCAGTGCATCCAGTTGGTGTCGCGTCAGCAGACGCACCGGAGTCTTGCTGACCGGGCAGCACAGGATATCGAGGAGGCGCTTGTCCATGGTTGCTTCGGTTCGCGTGTGTTAGTGTCGGGAAAGCCCGTACAATAACGGTTTTTGGACGTTCCAGCCATGACACCAGCAAGCAAGCCGCCGCGCGTGGGCGTGGTGATGGGTTCGCGTTCGGATTGGGAAACCATGCAACACGCGGCGCATGTGCTGACCGAGCTGGGTGTGGCACATGAGGTGCAGGTGGTTTCCGCACACCGCACGCCGGATCTGCTGTTCAGCTATGCCGAACAGGCGCTCGAGCGCGGTATCCAAGTGATCATCGCCGGTGCCGGCGGCGCGGCCCATCTGCCCGGCATGCTGGCCGCCAAGACGCGCCTGCCGGTACTCGGCGTGCCGGTGCAGTCGAAGGCGCTCAACGGGATGGATTCGCTGCTGTCGATCGCGCAGATGCCCGCGGGTATCCCCGTGGGCACGCTCGCGATCGGGCGCGCCGGCGCGGTGAATGCCGGGTTGTTGGCCGCCGCGGTGCTGGCCCTGCACGACCAGGCCTTGTCCCGTGCGCTGGAAGACTGGCGGGCGCGGCAGACCCAGGCCGTGCTCGAGCAGCCGGACCCGCGCTCTTGAGTGGGCAGCGACAACCCGTGGTGGGCATCCTGGGCGGGGGCCAGCTGGCTCGCATGCTGGCCCTGGCCGGCGCGCCGCTGGGTGCGAAGACCCTGGTGGTGGACAGCTCGGCCGATGCCTGTGCCGCCCAGGTGGCGCCGCTGGTGGTGGCCGACTGGACCGACTACGCGGCGCTGCAGGCATTTGCCGCCCAGGTTGATGTGGTGACGTTCGACTTCGAAAACGTGCCGGCCGAAACCGCGCGCTGGCTGGCCGAGCGCGTGACGGTTTTCCCGGCGCCGCGAGCACTGGCCGTGGCGCAGGATCGACTGGCCGAGAAAACCCTGTTCCGTGAATGCGGCTTGCCGACCCCGGATTTCAAGACGGTGGACACGCGCGAGGAACTTGACCAGGCGCTGGCGACGGTCGGGGTCCCGGCGATCCTCAAGACGCGCCGGCTTGGTTACGACGGCAAGGGGCAGTTTCGGCTGCACGCGTTGGCCGATGCGGACGCGGCATGGGCCGCGCTCGGGGCGACGGCGTCGCGACATGGCTTGATCCTGGAAGCGCTTGTGCCGTTCGAGCGCGAATTGTCAGTGATCGCCGTGCGTGCCCGCAATGGCGAATTCCGCACCTGGCCGCTGACCCGCAACTGGCATGTCGACGGCGTGTTGTCGATGAGCCTGGCGCCGGCACCAAATCTGGGCCAGCTGCAACAGCGTGCCACCGCGCTGGCGCACACCCTGGCCGAACGGCTCGACTATGTTGGCGTGTTTGCGCTGGAGCTGTTCGTCAAGGAGGGCGAGCTGCTCGGCAACGAGATGGCGCCGCGCGTGCACAACTCGGGTCACTGGACCATTGAGGGCGCGCACACCAGTCAGTTCGAGAACCATGTGCGTGCTGTGCTCGGCCTGCCATTGGGCGATACCGCCGCGCGCGGCGTGTCGGCCATGTTCAACTGGGTCGGCGAACTGCCCGAGGTGGCTCCCGTGCTGCGCGGCGTGGATGCGCACTGGCACGACTATGGCAAGCAGTCGCGGCCGGGTCGCAAGGTGGGCCACGCCACGGTATGCGCGACGGACGCGGCACAACTGGCGACCCGGCTGGACGAAATTGCCGTGGCACTGGGTCGCGAGAAGCAGGTGGCGCCGGTATTGCAGTCGCTGCGGTAGCCTGTTGCGGCGATCAAAAAAGCGGAGCCGGCTCCGCTTTTTTGCGGCATGGATGCACGGTCAGGCGAGGTTTTTTGCCGCGAACTCCCAGTTCACCAGGTTCCAGAACGCCTCCAGGTATTTCGGGCGGGCGTTGCGGTAGTCGATGTAGTACGCGTGCTCCCACACGTCGGTGGTGAACAGCGGCTTGTCACTGCCGGTGATCGGAGTGGCCGCGTTCGACGTGTTGACGATGCCAAGCGAGCCGTCCGGGCGCTGCACCAGCCAGGTCCAGCCAGAGCCGAAGTTGCCGGCGGCGGATTTGCTGAATTCTTCCTTGAACTTGGCAAACGAGCCGAACGCCTTGTTGATTGCATCGGCCAGCTTGCCGCTGGGCTCGCCGCCGCCGCGACCCTTCGGAGAGCTTGGGCTCATCGAGTTCCAATAGAACGTGTGGTTCCATGTCTGCGCGGCATTGTTGAACAGGCCGCCGGAGGATTTCTTGATGATGTCCTCGAGTTTCGCAGCGGCGAACTCGGTGCCTTCGATCATCTTGTTCAGGTTGGTCACATAGGACTGGTGATGCTTGCCGTAGTGATACTCCAGTGTCTCGGCGGAGATATGCGGTTCCAATGCGTTCTTTTCGTATGGAAGCGGCGGAAGTTCAATGGCCATGAGCGGCTCCTTGGCGGTTGCTGGGGGAAGGAAGGTCGGCGCTGCACACGGCGCCGGAGGGGCGACTGGTACAATAACGGACTGCCTGTATTGTAAAGATGAAAGAGCAATCATGGATATCAACGAGCGAATCACGACGATGCTGGCCGAACATCCCATCGTGCTTTTCATGAAGGGCACGCCGCAGTTTCCGATGTGCGGCTTTTCGAGTCGCGCGGCTCAGGCGCTGACGCAGGCAGGGGCTCAATTCCACGTAGTCAACGTGCTCGCCGATCCGCAGGTCCGCGCGGCCCTGCCGCACTTCGCGAACTGGTCGACGTTCCCGCAGTTGTTCATTCATGGCGAGCTGATCGGCGGCTGCGACATTATCGAGGAGCTGATGGCGGCGGGTGAATTGTCCCGCATGGCCAGTGATGTAGCGGGGATGGCCTCTTGACCCGCTTACCCGTGGCGCGTCTTCCCACCGGCTGGCAGCCGGCGGCTGACAGCCTGGCCGGCCGCGTGGTGCTGGTCACGGGTGCTTATGGTGGTCTGGGCAGTGCCGTCATACGTGCGGCCGCACGTGCCGGTGCCACGGTGGTGATCACCGGCAAGCGCAAGCGCCAGCTTGAAAAGCTCTACGATGCGATGCGCGAGGAAGGCCTGGCCGAGCCGGTGATCCATCCATTGGACATGGAGCTGGCCACGCCGAAGGAATACGGCGCGTTGGCGGAAGGGCTGCAACGCGATTTCGGCCGTCTGGACGGCATCGTGCATTGCGCTGCCAGTTTTGCCGGTCTGACCCCGATTGCGATGCACCGACCGGATGACTGGTTGCGCGCCATGCACGTCAATGTCAACGCGCCCTTCGCGCTGACCCAGGCCTGCATGCCGCTGCTCACCCAGGCCAGCGACAGCGCCGTGGTGTTCGTGCTGGACAACCCGGAGTTGCTGCAGCGCGCGCACTGGGGCGGTTATGGCGTATCGAAGGCGGCACTGGAGCGCTTCGTGGCGATTCTGCACGAGGAAACCGACGATAGCGCGCTGCGCGTGCATGCGCTGCTGCCGGCGCCGATGCGCACGGCGCTGCGCCGGCTGGCCTATTTTGGCGAGGACATCATGCAGCGGCCGACACCGGATGCCACGGCGGATGCGGCCGTCTATCTGCTTGGCGCACAAGCGCTGGCGGCGCGTGGCGCGATGCTGGATCTTCGTTCCGACCCACCGCCGGAGGTCACCCCGTAGGAGCCCGCGAGCGGGCTCCTACGCGCACGACCTGACAGCGTATCAAAAACCAGTCCGCAGAGAGTCGAGATGGACGTGCAGATGACTACACTGTCGGCGGGGATCATGTTGTTCCTGATCATGGATCCGCTGGGCAACATCCCGTTGTTCCTGAGCCTGCTCAAGGGAGTGCCACCGCGTCGGCGGCGGCACATCATGGTGCGCGAACTGCTGATCGCGCTGGGCGTGTTGCTGGTGTTCCTGTTTGGTGGTCAGCAATTTCTGCATCTGCTGCAGCTGAAGCCCGATTCGATCAGCATTGCCGGCGGCATCGTGCTGTTCCTGATCGGCATCCGCATGGTGTTTCCACCGGCCGACGGCGGCGGCATCTTTGGCAAGCCCGGACAGGGCGAGCCGTTCATCGTGCCGATGGCAATTCCCGGCGTGGCCGGCCCGTCGGCGATGGCTGCCCTGTTGCTGCTGACCAATACCCAGCCCGGTCGCACCGCGGACTGGGTGGTGGCCTTGCTGCTGGCGTGGCTGGCCACGTCCGTGATCCTGCTCAGCGCCACCTATCTGTTCCGCTGGCTCGGCGAGAGCGTGCTGACTGCGCTGGAGCGGGTGATGGGCATGCTGCTGATCGCGTTGTCCGTGCAGATGTTCATGTCCGGCGTGGCTTCGTTCCTGCGTTCGGTGTCGTGAGACAACCGTGTGGCCGGGGGGCGCCGGTTGTTTTTTTATCGATGCGCCGAGCGGGCGCATCGACTTGCCTTGACCGTGACAGGCCCGCAGTGGATGCTTGACCGCCCACCACGGCTCTGCATGAGGCAGCGACGCCGTCAGTGGCTGGAGATCCATCGGCATGAGTCAATCCCAAGCATCAGGCGCGGCCATGGCCGCCACGGTCAGCGCGCGCATTTCGCCGATCGGCGGCCTGGACATTCTGTCGCGCAACGAAGTGGCGAAGCTCCGCGACGCCAGTGGCTCGGGCTTGCATGCGCTATTGCGCCGCTGTGCGCTAGCCGTGCTGACCTCGGGCAACATCAGCGACGATCCGCGCGCGATCCTCGGGCAGTATCCCGACTTTGACATCCAGGTGCTGCAGCAGGATCGCGGCATAAAGATCGAGTTGACGCACGCGCCGGCACAGGCTTTCGTCGATGGCGAGATCATCCGCGGCATCAACGAGCTGTTGGTGGCCGTGGTGCGCGACATCGTCTACGTGGCAACCCAGCTGGAGCAGCCGAGTGGCGAACTCGATGGCTCGGCTGGGCTGACCCAGGGTGTGTTCGAGACCCTGCGCAATGCGCGTATCCTGAAACCGAACATCGACCCCAGCCTGGTCGTGTGCTGGGGTGGCCATTCGATTTCGCGCGAGGAATACGACTACACCAAGGCGGTTGGCTACCAGCTTGGCCTGCGCGGGCTGGACATCTGCACCGGGTGTGGTCCGGGTGCGATGAAGGGGCCGATGAAAGGCGCGACGATCGCGCACTCCAAGCAGCGGCGTCGGCACAACCGCTACATCGGCATCACCGAGCCAGGCATCATCGCCGCCGAGTCGCCCAACCCGATCGTGAACCACCTGGTGATCATGCCGGACATCGAGAAGCGGCTGGAGGCCTTCGTGCGCATGGGGCACGGCATCATCGTGTTCCCCGGCGGGGTGGGTACGGCCGAGGAAATCCTCTATCTGCTCGGCATCCTGCTGCATCCGGACAACGCCGGCATCCCGTTCCCGCTGGTCTTCACCGGGCCGCGCGAGTCGGCCAGCTATTTCGAGCAGATCGATCGCTTCCTGCGCCTGAGCCTGGGTGATGAGGTGGCGCGGCACTACCAGATCATCGTGGACGACCCGGCGGCGGTGGCGCGCACGATGGTCAAGGGCCTGGACAAGGTGCGCCACAATCGCCTCGACACCAAGGATGCGTTCTTCTTCAACTGGGCCCTGCGGATTCCGCTGGATTTCCAGCAGCCGTTTCCCCCCTCGCACGAAGCGATGCGTGCGCTGCAGATCCGTCACGGCCGGCCGCGGCATGAACTGGCAGCCGACCTGCGTCGAGCGTTCTCGGGCATCGTTGCCGGCAACGTGAAGGAGGAAGGCGTGCAGGCCATCGAACGCCATGGTCCGTTTGACATCGACGGCGACGTGGACATCATGCGTGCCCTGGACAAGCTGCTGCAGGCGTTTGTGGGGCAGCACCGCATGAAGTTGCCAGGCGGCGCGGCGTACGTGCCGTGTTACCGTGTGGTGACCCACTGAGTTGGGTCAGATCATCGCCGTAATGGCTTGACAGTTCGCCGCAGCGTCGACAAACTACGCAGCTCACGCCCGAATAGCTCAGCTGGTTAGAGCACTTGACTGTTAATCAGGGGGTCGCAGGTTCGAGTCCTGCTTCGGGCGCCAGATACACACAAAGGCCGGCCAGCGATTGTCGGCCTTTGTGTTGCCTGCAAAACGACGAAGGGCGCTATGGTGCCCTTCGCGCATACTGCCGTCAGGTGGGCACTCAGCGTACCTTGAACAGTGACGGGCCCAAGCGGCCACCGGCATAGGACTCGCTGCGGCGCCGATGTAGTCGCTCAAGCGTCTCGACCCGACGGGCCTCGGCCCACTCCACCCGGTTCAGCGTCAGAGCGGCCTTGTTCTCGCCGCGCCGGGTCGCCTCGTTGTCGCGCCAGCGGTGGAAATCGCTGTAAGCCTCGATCTCGGGCTGCAGCTCACGCACGCACAACTCGATCACGATCGCATCGTCGAGAAAGCCCAGTACCGGGACATCGTCCGGCACCAGGTCTTCCAGGCTCGAGAAATAGGTCAGCGCCGCCAACACGTTTGCCCGATTCGCCTCGGGTAAGCCGAAACCGACGTCCTCGACCATCGCGATCATGGTATCAAGATGCTTCAGGCGCGTCGTAACGAAATCGGGCAGCGGCTTGCTGCGGGTCGCTTGCAGCAACTCGCGCGCGGCGGCCACGATGCTGGCAGCGTCCAGTGTTTCAGCCTTCTTCTGCGCGTCCTTCGTTCTGCGATTCCGTGCCTCGACAAACAGCTGCAGATCGGAATCGTTGAAGGTGATGCTGATGTCCAGGCTCATGGTTGGAGTCTCGCAGGGCAGCATGGAAACAGGCCCAGACTATGCCAGCGACGGCATGGACGTCAATTCGCTGTGAAGCCGCTCCCAAGGCTCCGCGCGCAGACTGCAGGCAAGGTGTTCAGCGCGATGAATTGCGGGCAGACAAGCGGCAGATCGGGGGACTTGCCAGCGACTGTCAATCGCGTGGTGCCGAAGAATAGTGGGTTCTTGCGCCGGAATATTGTGGCGAAGGCAACGCTTTCGGCCGGCTTGACGGAATGGCCCGGCGGCGGCTGATCATTCCGCGTCGGGCGGCACCAGCGCATCCGGGGCGGCCTCGGCCAGCTCCTTCAGCAGCTGGAAGATGTCGCGATATGCCTTGGGCGGCTTGTTCGGCGTGTCTTTCTCCATGCGCGCCTGGCGGATCAGTGAGCGCAGGTGCTGGCGATCGACCTGCGGATGCTCGGTGATCAACTCCGACAAGGCGTTTTCGTCCTCGGTGATCAGGCGGTCGCGCATGGATTCGAGACGGTGCATTGCTGCGGTCTCCTGGCGCTGCTTGTTGCGGTTCTCGCCGAGCTCGGCGCGTACGGCGGCGAAGGCTTCGTCGTTGAAGCGGCGCATCACCTTAGCCAGGAACGCGAGTTGGCGCTTCTTCGCGCCATGGGCGGTCATGCGGCGGGTGATGTCGATCTCGCGGCGCACATCCTCGGGTAGGTCGAGTTTGGCCAAGCGGCTCGGTTGCAGCTCGATCAGCTGGCTGGCCAAGGTCAGCACCGCAAGGGCCTCGCGGCGCTGTTGGGTGCGGCTGGGGCCATAGTCCTCGTTGTCGAGTTCGCTCTGGTTGCGGCTGCGGCTCGGGCTCACGGATTCGATTCCGGGGAAAGAGTGGGGTTGGCGTGGGGATGGCTGCGGGTCGGCTCTGCTTGTGCCTGTTCCAGGGCGAATCGGGCGACGGGTTTGCCATCCAGTTCAATGCTCTCGCAGAACATGGCAGCCGGGCGCACCCACAGGCCGTGCTCGCCGTAGAGTGCCTGGTAGACCACCAGCGGTTCCAGAGTTTCGCTGTGTCGCGCCGTCCCCAGCACGCGGTAACGCTGGCCCTTGTAGTGGCGGTAAATACCGGCGGCGGGTTGCATGGCGGTCTCCACGGCTCTTTTCATTTCGCCGCCGCGACCCCATCTGGAAGCGGTCTGGCGGTCGAGAACCGTCTATTCTACCCGCCCCATGCCGAGGAAAGCCCCACGTGAGTGAAGTTGCCATCAGCCAGGACCGCAGTGCGGCCGATCTTGACCGACTCGCGGGACTGGCCGAGGACGTGATCCGCCGTGCCAGCGCCGCGGGTGCCAGTCAGGCCGAGGTCTCTGCCAGCATCGAAACCGGGCTGAGCGTGAACGTACGCCTGGGCGAGGTGGAGACGGTCGAACACACCCGCGACCGCGGCTTCGGCCTCACCGTGTACTTCGGTCAGCGCAAGGGCTCGGCCAGCACCGCCGACCTGAACCCCGATTCGATCCAGGCGACGCTCGACCAGGCCTGTGCGATCGCCCGCTATACCGAAGAGGATCCTGCATCCGGGCTGGCCGATGCCGCACGCATGGCCACGGCCTTCCCCGATCTCGACTTGTGGCATCCGTGGGAGATCGACACAAAGCGGGCGATCGAACTGGGTATCGAGATCGAGGATGCCGGACGCGCGCATGCCGGCATCAGCAATTCCGACGGCGCCAGCGTGCAGGCCGGGCAGGGTCTGTCGGTGTACGCGAATTCGCACGGTTTCGTGGGCCGCGAGCGGGGCACCCGGCATACGCTCTCACTGGCCTTGATCGCCGGCGATGACGACGGCATGCAGCGTGACTACTGGTACGACAGCGTGCGCGCTGCCGGCGACTTCATCGGTGCGAAGACGCTCGGCGACAAGGCGGCCGAGCGCACGCTGGCGCGGATCGGCGCGCGCAGCCTGTCGACGCGGCAATGCCCGGTGCTGTTCGCGCCGGAGCTGGCGCGCGGGTTGATCGGTCACCTGCTCGGTGCGGTCAGCGGCGGCTCGTTGTATCGACGCGCCAGCTTCCTGCTCGACCAGGTGGGCAAGCCGGTGATGCCGGCGTGGCTCAGCATCAACGAGCGACCGCACCTGCCGCGTGGCCAGGGTTCGGGTAATTTCGACGCCGAAGGCGTGGCTACCCGTGACAGCGCGTTGATCGAGGGTGGCGTGCTGGCGCGCTATGTGCTGGGCAGCTATTCGGCGCGCAAGCTCGGGCTGGAATCCACCGGCAACGCGGGCGGCGTGCATAACCTGCTGGTCGAATCCGGCGCGCAGGACGGCGCGCGTTCCGATTTCGCCGGCATGCTGCGGCGCTTGGGCACCGGCTTGCTGGTGACCGAGGTGATGGGGCAGGGTGTGTCCACCATCACCGGCGACTATTCGCGCGGTGCAGCGGGCTTCTGGGTGGAGCACGGCCAGATTGCCTATCCGGTGGAAGGCATCACCATCGCGGCGAACCTGCGCGACATGTTCGCCGGGATCGTGGCCGTGGGGACAGATGTCGACCCACGTTCGCACGTCCTCACCGGCTCGATCCTGCTCGACCGCATGACCGTCGCCGGCGAGTGACCTGCTGGGCGTAGGGCGGACACACTGTCCGCCTGCGTGGGCCGTGTGCATCGCCGGAGAGTCGGCGGGCACTACCCGCCCTACGGCCAAGACGCAAGTCGGCACGGCATGCCAATGCTTGCTAGCATCGGCAGTACCGGCGACCGGCCGGCGAACCGTTGCCGCACGTTCCGACTTCCGAGGAGATGCGCATGAGCGTTCCACCCGAATCCGTGATTCCGCCCCCGCCGAGCGAACCGATGCCAGGTGCTCCGTCTGCCGAGGAGCGGCAATGGGCGATGTTCGCCCATCTGTCGGCACTGTTTGGCCTGGTTGTTCCCCTCGGTAGCGTCATCGGTCCACTGGTAATGTGGCTGATCAAGAAGGACACGATGCCGTTTGTGAATGACCAGGGCAAGGAAGCGCTGAACTTCAACATCACCATGCTGATCGCCGCGATCGTGTGTTGGATCCTTGTGTTCATCCTTGTCGGCTTCCTGTTGTTGCCGATCCTCGTGATTTTCTGGCTGGTGTTCGTGGTCATCGCCACGATCAAGGCGAACGAGGGCGTGCTGTACCGTTATCCGTTCGCCTTGCGACTGGTCAAGTAACGACGCTGCCGCAATGACGACTGGACGGCGGCGATCAGGCTGTCCTCCCGTTTCAGTTCCGGCGGTTGGCCGAATAGTGCGCCAGCTCGCGCAGCAACGCGGCACGTTCGCCCCACGGCGCGATTGCAATCAGCGCGGCATCGGTCAGTTCGACCAGCCTGGCGCGCGAGGGGTCGAGTCCGATGATCGAGGGGAACGTGGGCTTGGCGGCGGCGGCATCCTTGCCCACGGTCTTGCCGATCACCGCCGCTTCGCCTTCCACGTCGAGGATATCGTCGCGTATCTGGAAGGCCAGACCGACGGCACTGGCGTAGTCGTCCAGTGCCTTGAGCGCGCCATCGCTCGGCGTACCGGCAGCGAGGGCACCGAGTTGCACCGAGGCGCGGATCAGCGCCCCGGTCTTGCACGCATGCATGTGTTCCAGTTCGGCCAGGCTGAGCGACTGTCCCACGGCGGCCAGGTCCAGCGCCTGGCCGCCGGCCATGCCTTCGGCGCCGCAGGCACGACCCAGCACGTGCAGCATCGCGATGCGCACGGCCGCTTCCACGTGGCCGGCACGCTCATCGGCCAGCAGTTCGAACGCCAGCGCCTGCAAGGCGTCGCCGGCGAGTATCGCCATCGCCTCGCCGAACACGACGTGGCAGGTCGCTCGCCCGCGACGCAGCGCATCGTCATCCATCGCCGGCAGGTCGTCGTGCACCAGCGAGTAGGCGTGGATGAGTTCCACCGCGCAGGCGGCTGCGTCCAGCGACGGGCCGCGCTCGCCCAGCACATCCGCTGCAGCATAGACCAGCAGCGGGCGCAGCCGCTTGCCACCGCCGAGCACGGCATAGCGCATGGCGCGATGCAGCTCGGCGGGGGCGTGCTCGACCGGCGGCAGATGGCGGGCCAGCGCCTGCTCGGCGCGCTGGATCAGTGACTGCAGCGCAGGGCCGAGCTCGGTGGACTCAGGGTTCGGGTTCAAACGGTTCGGTGCTGTCGGGGGCTTCGGGATCGAGCAGCAGCCGCACGCGCAATTCGGCCTGTTGCAGCGATTGCTGGCAGTGGCGGAACAAACCGATGCCGCGCTCGAACGAGGCCAGCGATTCGTCCAGACTCAATTCGCCGCCCTCCATCTTTGCGACCAGTTGCTCCAGCTCGTCGAGGGAGTGTTCAAAGTCGGCGGCGGGAGCGGGAGCGGTCTTGTCCATGGGCCGCCAAACTAGCGCAGCGGGCGCCGGGAATCAATCGGCAGGGTGGCAAGACAGGGTTGGCGCGACCTGGATCAGCGTCCCGCTCGCCAGCGTGGTCGTGCCGCGACACGATCGAAGATGTCGGTTCCGCGCGTGCTGAGCCAGCGATCGGCGACGGCGACCAGCTCGTCGCCGGCATACAGCAGCGGACAACTGTTGCGCTGCCACGGAGGCAGCTGCGCCTGCTGGAACAGATCGCGCAGTTCACGCGTGTGCGCGTCGCCAGCGGGCTTGATGCGCTCGCCACCGCGGCGCAGGCGTACGCGTAGCGGCGTGGCGAGCCGGGCATCGGCAATGTCCAGCGCCAACTTGCCACCATCGTGCAGGATCAGCGGCTCGCCGCGCCAGTCCTGCTGCCAGTCGGTGGGCAGCGGCAATTGTGCCGGGAGTGCCCACAACCGCTGCTTCCAGATGTGCAGCTCGACATCGCCCCAACGGATGCACGGCAGCCGGCCCGCGCGTGCGCCGCATTGACGTTCGATCTGCCGCCGCTGCGCGGTGGTGGGCGCGGACAGACCGCGCGCATGCAGCCAGTGGTCAAGCAGCGGTTCGCGCAGCGCCGGCATCAGCGCCAGCCAGCCAGGCGCATCCAGGCTGCCGCTGGCGGGATCATGCAAGTCGCCAAAGACAGCCAGCCATTGGCTGCGCAGTGCCGCGGCCGCGGCACGGCTGAGCGCGGCGCTGTGCACGATCGAGTCGACCGCCTGCGGCCAGTGGGCGGCGAGCCGCGGCAGAATCTCGTGGCGCAGGTGATTGCGCGCCAGCCGGGTGTCGGCGTTGGAAGGGTCGTCGATGCAATCGAGCCGGTGCGTGTCCACGTAGTCGCGCAGCTGTGCGCGCGATAGGTCCAACACGGGCCGCCACAGCCGGCCCGGCCCGAACCGACGCAAGGCACGCATGCCGCCCAGGCCTTCCGGGCCGGCACCGCGCAACAGTTTCAACAGGACGGTCTCGGCCTGGTCGTCACGATGATGGGCGAACAACAGGTATTCGTTCGCGCGCAGCTGATCGGCAAGCGCGGCATGGCGTGCGTCGCGTGCGGCAGCTTCCAGTCCGCTGCCGCCGGCTTGATCCACCTGCACGCGCAGCACCTCACACGGCACGTCGAGGGAGTCGCAGAAATGGCGACAATGCTCTGCCCAGGCTGCGCTGGCGGCGTGCAGACCGTGATCGACATGCAACGCGCGCAGGCCGCGTTGGCGCGCCTCGGGTAGGTGCGCCAGCGCATGCAGCAGGGCGCTGGAATCAGGACCGCCGCTGAAGGCGACCGCCAGTGGCACGGCCGGCACGGCCGCCAGCGCGGCGTCCAGATGCCGGTGCAGCGGGTCGTTCACTTCCCGCTGCTGCGAGGGCGCACGTACAAGTGCTTGCCGTTGCCGATCTGGCGCTCGTCGGTCTCGAACAGGCCGATGCCGTTGATCAGACCGCTGAGTTTGGCATAGCCATAGTTACGCGGGTCGAAGTCGGGTGACTGCTTGTTGATGATGCTGCCGACGGCGCCGAGCCCGGCCCAGCCGGAATCGTCGGAGGCCGCCTCGATCGCATTGCGCAGCAGGTTCATCAGCTGCGTGTCGCCGCGCAGTTCCTTCGCGCTGCGCCGTTTAACGCCGGGACTGGGTTCGGCTTCGGTGGCCTGCACCAGCACTTCGGTATAGATGAATTTGTCGCAGGCGGTGCGGAACGGTTCGGGCGTCTTCTTCTCGCCGAAGCCGTAGACGGTCTGGCCCGACTCGCGGATGCGCGAGGCGAGCCGGGTGAAGTCGCTGTCGCTGGAGACGATGCAGAAGCCGTCGAAGCGCGCGGAGTAGAGCAGATCCATCGCGTCGATGATCATCGCCGAGTCGGTGGCGTTCTTGCCCACGGTGTAGCGGAACTGCTGGATCGGCTGGATCGAATAGCGCAGCAGTACGTCTTTCCAGCCACTGAGATCGGGTTTGGTCCAATCGCCGTAGATACGCTTGACGTGGGCGGTGCCGTACTTGGCGACCTCGGCCATCAGTCCTTCGACAATCGCCGGGCGGGCGTTGTCGGCATCGATCAGTACGGCAAGTTTGTCATGGGCCATGACAGGCTCCGGCAGCGAAGGGGTAAGCCCCATGGTAGCGCTACGTAGGAGCCCGCTCGCGGGCGATGCTTTTGATCTGATCATCCCTCGTGCATCAGAGAGCAGGAGCATCGCCCGCGAGCGGGCTCCTACGCGGACGCGTGTACGGACCTATTCCTGATAGGCGCCGTAGCTGCGCAGGCGCTGGTAGCGTTGTTCCAGCAGGTCCGGCAGGGGCATCGCTTCGAGTTCGTCGAGTTGCTTGAGCAGCACGGCCTTCAGGCGGACCGCCATCGAGCGCGGATTGCGGTGTGCACCGCCCAGTGGCTCGCGGATGACCTTGTCAACCAGACCCAGCTCGAGCAGGCGTGGCGCGGTCATGCCGAGTGCCTCCGCCGCGTCCTTCACCTTGTCCGGGCTCTTCCACAGGATCGAGGCACAGCCTTCCGGCGAGATCACCGAATAGGTCGAGTACTGCAGCATGTTGGTGCGATCGCCCACGCCGATCGCCAGCGCGCCGCCGGAACCGCCTTCGCCGATCACGGTGCAGATGATCGGCACCTTCAGCTCGGCCATCTCCAGCAGGTTGCGCGCAATCGCCTCGCTCTGGCCGCGTTCCTCAGCGCCCACGCCCGGGTAGGCTCCAGGGGTGTCGATCAGGGTCAGCAATGGCAGGTCGAAGCGCTCGGCCATCTGCATCAGGCGCAATGCCTTGCGGTAGCCCTCGGGGCGCGGCATGCCGAAGTTGCGGCGCACCTTGGTCTTGGTGTCGCGGCCTTTCTGATGGCCGATGATCACCACCGGCCTGTCGTTGATGCGGCCCAGGCCGCCGACGATGGCGGCGTCCTCGGCATACATGCGGTCGCCAGCGAGCTCGTGGAATTCTTCGCAGATCACGCCGATGTAATCGAGCGAGTACGGCCGCGCCGGATGGCGCGAGAGCTGGGTGGTCTGCCATGAGTTGAGGTTGCGGAAGATGTCTGCCGTCTTCACCTTCACCTTCTGGCGCAGACGGGCCACCTCCTCGTCGATATTGAACGCCTGGCCGTCGCTGGTATGACGAAGTTCTTCGATCTTCGCATCCAGTTCGGCGATGGGCTGTTCAAAATCGAGGAAGTTGGGGTTCATTCGCGGCACTCGTGGCACAGAAGCGGGTCAGTATACCGTCCTGCAGGAAAACGCGAGAGGGCCCCCGTGTGATTGTGACGGACTCGACATCTGGCTGGGTGAAGAGCCACGATTGCGCTATCTTGCACGCCATCCGGCCGCGCTGCCCACGGAATCGACCATGCCCGCCACACCGCCCATCGACAACGCCAAACTCGACCGTATCGTGGCCGAGGCACGGCGCAACGCCGAGCAGCGCGAACGCGGCTATCGCGAGCGTGCGTTGAAAATGTACCCTTGGGTGTGCGGTCGCTGCGCGCGTGAGTTCATCCGCGCGAACCTGCAGGAGCTGACAGTGCACCACCGCAACCACGACCACGACTTCAACCCGCCCGACGGCAGCAACTGGGAGTTGCTGTGTGTGTACTGCCACGATAACGAGCACGCGCGGTATATCGATCACGTGCGCGGCGGTGTGATGGCGGTCGAGGAGGCGCCGCTGGCGACGGGCAATCCGTTTGCGGACCTGAAGGCGATGATGGAACGCAGAAAACCGTAGGAGCCCGCGAGCGGACTCCTATGAGTGAGCAGTCAGGTAGGGCGGGCAATGCCCGCCGCTCTTGCATCACCTCGCGACAGGGCCGGCGGGCCGTGCCCGCCCTACGAAGCTGGAGCGAGCGGGAAGATACAGGAGCGCACAGGGTACGCTCCTACGAATCCGGTTGCTTGACGATGCGCAGTCGTGCGGTCTGTACACCGGGGAGTGCGCGCACGGCGCGCAGCAGGTCGGGGATGGCATCCACGCGCCATGCCTCGCCGAGTTCGAGATCGGCCTGCGCGCTACGGTTGCGGTAACCGTACAGAGTGACGCTGGTGCGGCCGCCACGGTAGCCAGCCAGCGCGCGCTGCAGCTGTTCGACAAAATCCGGGCGGATGCCATTCAATTTCAACTGCAGCAGGCGTGCATGCTTGCGGCAGGCATCGGCCAATGAGCAGGCGCTGCGCGCGCGCACCTGAAAGCCACCGCCGGAGAACTCGTCGATACGCAGGCCACCGTCGACAATCAGGATTTCGCCACGGGTCAGCAGGGGTGCCACCTGCTGGTAGAGCTCGCCGAAGAAGCTCACCTCGATGCTGCCATCACCATCCTCCAGCCGCACGAAGGCGTCGCTGTCGCCCCGCTTGCGCACGGCGGCGACCATGCCGGCGACGGTCCACGGCGTATCCGGACCGCGCCGGAACCGGTTGTTGTCGTCGTCACTCTTGCGTGGCTTCGGCGGTTGATAGCGGTCGATGATTTCGCCGAGCGGACAGGTCGACAACTGCGCCAGCTCGTCCTTCCACGGATCGGTGGGATGGCCGGAAAGATAGTGGCCTAAGGTGTCGCGCTCGCCTTGCAGGCGCTGCTCCAGCGGCCATTCCGGTGCGCTTGGCAGATCGATCCTGAATACCGGTGTGGCGGCACCCGTGGCTAGGCCAAACATGTCGTTCTGACCGGACTGCCGGTCGCGCAAATACTGCTCGGCGGCCTTGATCGCATCCGGCAGTTGCAGCATCAGGCTGGCACGTGTGGTCGCCAGGGCGTCGAGCGCGCCAGAGAGGATCAGCGCTTCGAGCACGCGCCGGTTGAGCCTGGTCGGATCGACGCGGCGACAGAAATCGGCCAGGTCGGTGTAGGTACCGTGGACGCGTTCGGCGACGATGGCCTCGCACGCACCGTGGCCGACGCCTTTGATCGCGCCCAGACCATACCGGATGACCTTGGGCTCGATCGCCACGAACATGTATTCGGAGGCGTTGACGTCGGGTGGCTGCACGGTGATGCCGAGGGCGCACGCTTCGTTGAGGAAGGTCACCACCTTGTCGGTGTTGTCCATGTCGGCGGAAATTGTCGCGGCCATGAACTGGGCCGGATAATGCGCCTTGAGCCACGCGGTCTGGTAGGAAACCAGCGCATAGGCGGCCGCGTGCGACTTGTTGAAGCCGTAGCCGGCGAATTTTTCCATCAGGTCGAAGATGGTGTCGGCTTTTTCGCCCGTCAGTCCGTCGTGTGCCGCGCCGTCGCGGAACTTCGCACGTTCCTCGGCCATCTTCTTGGCGTCTTTCTTGCCCATCGCGCGGCGCAGCAGGTCGGCGCCGCCGAGCGAGTAGCCGCCCACGATCTGCGCCATTTGCATCACCTGCTCCTGGTAGACCATGATGCCGTAGGTCTCTTGCAGGATTGGCTCGACACGGGGGTCGGGGTACTCCACTTCCTCGCGGCCGTGCTTGCGCGCGATGAAGCTGGGGATCAGGTCCATCGGGCCCGGGCGATACAACGCCACCAGCGCGATGATGTCCTCGAAGCGGTCGGGCTTGGCGTCCTTCAGCATGCGCTGCATGCCGGAGGATTCGAGCTGGAACACGGCGACGGTCTGCGCCTTCTTCAGCAGCTCATACGACTTGGGATCGTCCAGCGGGAGTTGCGAGATGTCCAGCGGCGCTTCGCCGGTCTTCGCGCGGCGCATATTGATCGCCTTCACCGCCCAGTCGATAATGGTCAGTGTGCGCAGGCCGAGGAAGTCGAACTTCACCAGGCCGACGGCCTCCACGTCGTCCTTGTCGTACTGGGTCACCACGCCAGCGCCGCCGGCTTCGCAGTACAGCGGCGAGAAATCGGTAAGCGGCGTGGGGGCGATGACCACGCCGCCGGCATGCTTGCCGGCGTTGCGGGTGAGATTTTCCAGTTTCAGCGCGAGATCGATCAGCGCGCGGGCTTCTTCGTCGCGCTCGTAGGCCTCGCAGAATTCCTTGACGACGCGATCGGTTTCCTTCTTCGACTTCTCCGAGCGGCCCAGCGCATCGGACAGAGTGAGGTCGAGCGGGCGTGGCGGTACCATCTTGGCCAGCCGGTCGACCTGGCCGTAGGGCATGCCGAGCACGCGGCCGGAATCGCGCAGCACCGCCTTCGCCGCCATCGAGCCGTAGGTGATGATCTGGCTGACCTTGTCGCGACCGTACTTGCGCGCGACATAGTCGATCACCTCGTCGCGCCGATCCATGCAGAAGTCGATGTCGAAGTCCGGCATCGAGATACGTTCGGGGTTGAGGAAGCGCTCGAACAGCAGGTTGAACTGCAGCGGGTCGAGGTCGGTGATCTGCAGCGCCCAGGCGACCAGCGAACCGGCACCCGAGCCACGGCCGGGGCCGACCGGGATGCCGTGTTGCTTGGCCCAGTTGATGAAGTCGGCCACGATCAGGAAGTAGCCGGGAAACTTCATCTCGATGATGACGTCCAGCTCGCGTTCCAGCCGCGCCTCGTAGTCCACCAGCGTGTGACCAGCGGCCAGCGGTGCTTTCGCCAGACGCTTGTGCAGGCCCTGGCGGGAGAGTTCACGGATGTGACTATTGAGGTCGTGGCCCTCCGGTACCGGGAAATCGGGCAGGTAATAGGTGCCGAACGCAAGCTCCAGGGTGCAGCGTTTCGCCAGCTCGACGGTATTTTCCAGCGCCTCGGGGATGTCGGCGAACAGTGCAGCCATCGCCTCGGGCGTCTTCAGGTATTGCTGGTTGCTGTAGTCATGCGGGCGCTTGGGGTCGGCCAGGACGCGGCCCTGGTTGATGCATACGCGGGCTTCGTGCGCGTCGAAGTCGTCCTGCGTGAGAAAGCGCACGTCGTTGCTGGCCAGCACCGGCAGGCCGAGTTCGGCCGCCAGCAGCAGCGCGGCGGTGTTCCAGTGCTCCTCGCCGTCGCGGCCGCAGCGGGTGAGTTCGAGGTACAGCCGGTCCGGGAACAGTTGCACGAGCGGGCGCAGTCTTGCCAGCGCGGCGTCGCTGCCCTGGTTCATGGCGATCCGCGCAATCTCGCTGTCACGTCCAAGCAAGGCGATCAGACCGCTGCAGGCACTGCCCTGCAACCAGCCGGCGTCGACCAGCGCGCGGCCGCCATGCTGGCCTTCCTGCCAGGCCCGCGAGACCAGCCGCGACAGATTGAGGTAACCGTCGCGGTTCTGGCACAACAACGTGAGTCGCCATGGCCGCGGATCGTCCGGCGCCGAGATGTGCAGGTCGCAGCCGCCGATCGGCTTGATGCCGGCCGCGTTGCAGGCCTTGTAGAACTTGACCAGCGCGAACATGTTGGATTCGTCGGTCAGCGCCACCGCCGGAATGCCGTCGCGCACGCAGGCGGCGACCAGCGCCTTGATGCGGATGGTCGAGTCGACCAGCGAGTATTCGCTGTGCAGGTGCAGGTGGGTAAAGCTGACGGTCATGCCGATCTACGCGCGGTATCCGTGCAGGCTACCCGGCGCTGCGCGTAGCGGCAAGATTGACTTGTGCAAGGTTTGCGCGAAGCACGTGGCGGCCTCGTCCCGGTGGCCGGTCAATGCACGGTGCGCGCCCTGGATGCCGGTGCCGACTGTCACTTGGTCACTTGATGGTTCAGAAAAGGCGGCCTTGATCCAGCAGTACACGCACCGGCGCAAAGCTGCGCCGGTGTTGCACGCATGGCCCGAGCTGCCGCAGCGACACCAGGTGGGCCGCGGTCGGATAGCCCTTGTGTGTGGCAAAGCCGTAGCCCGGATGCACACTGTCGAGTTTCACCATCAGGCGATCGCGGGTGACCTTGGCCAGGATCGAGGCAGCGCTGATTGCCGGTTCCAGCGCGTCGCCACCGATGATTGCACGACCACGGCAGGGTAGGTCCCGCGGCAGCTGGTTGCCGTCGATCAACGCCTCCGCGGCGGCCGGAACCAGGCCAGCGACGGCGCGGCTCATGCCAGCCATGGTGGCCTGGAAGATGTTCAGACGATCGATCTCCTCCGGCTCGACCAGCACGATGCAATAGGCCAGTGCACGTTCGATGATCTGCGCAAAGAGCACCTCGCGACGCGCCTCGCTGAGCTTCTTCGAATCGTTGAGCCCGCTGATCGGCCGGGATGGATCGAGCATCACCGCGGCCACCGCCAGCGGACCGGCCAGTGGGCCGCGGCCTGCCTCGTCGACTCCAGCCACGCGAATGCTCGCGCTCCACTCGAATTCCGGGGCCTCTACTATTCCGCCCTGGTGAGAGGATTGAGGTGAGGGGCCGGTGCGGCCCTGAAACTTACTCACCGATACTTTCCCGACCATTGATCAGCTCGGCAATCGCCGCAGCTGCGCGATCCGCCGCATGCCCTTCCAGGCCGCCGCGCAGTTCCTGATGCAGGTGCTCGAAGGTTGCGACGATCGCGCCACGCCGTTCGCTGTCCTTGAACAAGTCCAGTGTGGCGGCAGCCAGGTTTTTCGCGGTGCAGTCGTCCTGCATCAACTCGGGCACCAGCAGGTCCTCGCCCAGCCCGCTGGCGCGTGCCAGGATGTTGGGCAGGGAATACACCTCGGTCTTCAGCATCTTCAGCGCACGCGCGATCCGGTAGCTGGTGGGCGTCACGCGGTAACCCACCACCATCGGCCGTTTGGCCAGCATCGCCTCCAGCGTGGCGGTGCCGGAGGCGAGCAGCACGACGTCGGCGGCCAGCATCGCTTCGTGTGCCTGACCGTCCAGCAGCAGCGGCGCGGAGCCATTAGCTGGAGTCGCTGCGAGCAACGCTTGCACGCGTGCGTGCACCCGCGGGTTGGCCGCAGGAATCACGATGCGCAGCCCGGGCAGGACAGCGGCGACCCGACTGGCCGCGTCCAGGAAAATCTGGCCCAGTCGCTTCACCTCGGACAGGCGGCTTCCCGGCAACACGGCCAGCACCGGTACCTGTTGCGGCAGTTGCAGTGCGTCCCGCGCGCCGACGCGATCGGCCACCAACGCGAAGTGGTCGGCCAGCGGATGGCCGACGAACCGCGCATCGATGCCGTGCTTGGCGTAGATCGCCGGTTCCATCGGGAACAGGCAAAGTACGCGATGGGCGCTGCGCCCGATCTTCTCGGCGCGCTTTTCGCGCCAGGCCCAGACTGACGGGCTGACGTAGTGCACGGTGCGCAAGCCTGCCTGCTTGAGTCGCCGCTCAACACCCAGGTTGAAATCCGGCGCATCGATGCCGACCACCACGACCGGCCTGGCTTGCAGCAGCCGCGCGACCAGCGATCGGCGCAGGCGCAGCAGCCGCGGCAGGTGGCTGATCACCTCGCTGAATCCGAACAACGAAAGTTCGCGAATGTCGTACCAGGATTCGAAGCCTTCATGCTGCATGCGCGCACCACCAATGCCGACGAAGCGGGCCTGCGGATAGCGCTGGCGCAGCGCGACAATCAGGTTGGCGCCAAGCTGGTCGCCGGAATCTTCGCCGGCGAGGAGGGCGATGGTGGGGGAGCCGGGAAGGGGCAATCGGGAATCGGGAATTGCAGAAGCCTGATTGTCCGGCGCTGGCTGATCGGTCACGGTCATGACGTCATTGGCATGGCGAGCGCGCAAACCTTGGTCTGCTTTGTGTTTTGGCTATTGACCATTCCCGATCCCCCGCCTAGCGCGCCAGCGCTCGCTCGCTGTGATCGAGGAATTCCAGCATCGCGCGAACGTCCTCGCTCTCGCGGGCCTGTTCGGCCAGTTTCTCGCGTGCTTCGGGCAGCGACAAGCCAGCCATGTAGAGGATGCGATAGGCGCGCTTGATTGCCGCGATGCGGGTGCTGTCGAAGCCACGACGCTTCAGGCCCTCGCTGTTGATGCCGCGCGGTCGACCGTGCTGCTCATTCGCCATCATCACGAACGGCGGCACGTCGTGACCGACCAGGCAGCCCATGCCGATGAAGGCATGCGCGCCGACCTTGCAGAACTGGTGCACGCCGGAATAGCCGGAGAGGATCGTCCAGTCGCCGATCTCGACGTGACCGGCCAGCGCGGAATAATTGGAGAACACCACGTGGTTGCTGATCTGGCAATCGTGCGCGATGTGCACGTAGGCCAGTATCCAGTTGTCGTTGCCCAGCCGGGTGGCGCCGCCGCCCTCGCCGGTGCCGCGGTTGATGGTGACGAATTCACGGATCAGGTTGCGTTCGCCGATCACCAGTTCGGTGCGCTCGCCGGCGAATTTCTTGTCCTGTGGGTCGCCACCGAGGGAGGCGAACTGCGCGATGCGATTGTCGCGTCCGATCCGGGTCGGGCCTTCGATCACCACGTGCGGGCTGATCACCGTGCCGTCTCCGATTTCCACTTCGGCGCCGATCACGCTGTAGGCGCCGATGCTGACATTGGCGCCGATGATGGCGGAGGGGTCGATCACTGCGGTGGGGTGGATCGGCTCGGCGTGGCTCACTCTTCGGCCCTCGCGGCGCACATCAATTCGCAGCTGGCAACCTCCTTGCCATCGACCAGGCTACGCGCCAGGAACAGGCCCATGCCGCGCATCTCGCGCTTCAGCCGGACTTCCATGCGCAACTGGTCGCCGGGCACCACCGGTGCGCTGAAGCGCGCGTTGTCCACCTTGACCAGATAGAACAGCGGACTGCCCTCGTCTCCCTTGAGGCGGCGACTGATCTGGGTCAGCAGACCGGCAGCCTGCGCCATCGCCTCGACGATCAGTACACCAGGCATCACCGGATGACCGAGGAAGTGGCCGTTGAAGAACGGCTCGTTGATCGTGACGTTCTTCAGTGCCACCACGCTTACCTCGGGCACGATCTCGACCACCCGATCCACCAGCAGGAATGGATAGCGGTGCGGCAGCAGCTTCTGGATCTGCGCGACATTGATCGGCATGGTCATGGCGCCGACTTGATCATTCATGGTTGCTGTCCTTCTCCAGCGCCGACAATCGGCGCACGTACTCGTCCAGATGCTTGAAGCGTGTTGCGTTCTTGCGCCACAGGCGATTTTCCTGCAATGGGGTGCCGGATGAATACTCGCCAGCCTCGCGAATCGAGTGCGTCACCAGGCTTTTGGCGGTAATGGTAACCCGGTCAGCCAGTTCCAGATGACCGAGTACGCCGGCATTGCCGCCGACCATGCAGTAGCGGCCGATCTTCGCGCTGCCCGCGACCGCAGCGCAGCCGGCCATCGCGGTATGCGCGCCGACATGCACGTTGTGGGCGATCTGGATCTGGTTGTCCAGGCGCACGTCCTCCTCCAGCACGGTGTCGTCCAGCGCGCCGCGGTCGATCGTGGTATTGGCGCCGATCTCGCAGTCGTCGCCGATACGCACGCCACCAAGCTGCGGCAGCTTGACCCAACCGCCGTGGTCGCTGGCATCACGGTCAAAGGCAAGGCCGAAGCCGTCCGAGCCAATCACCGCGCCGGGGTGTATCAGCACGCGTCGGCCGAGAGTCACCCGCGTGACCAGGGTGACCCTGGCCACCAGCCGCGATTGTGCGCCGACGGTGCAGCCCTCGCCGACGATGCAGTGCGGCCCGAGGATGGCGCCATCCTCGATTACCGCACCCGCTTCGATTACGCAGCATGGACCGACGCTGGCGCTGGTGCTCACCCGGGCATCAGCTGCGACCACGGCGCTGGAATGCACGCCGGCGGGGGCGACAGGCAGGCGCTCGAACAGCGCGGCGATCCGCGCGTAGGCTACGTAAGGGTCTCTCGCGAGCAGAGCCGTAGTGGGGCAGTCGGCAAGATTTTCCTGGCGCAGGACCACCACGCCAGCGCGGGTGGAGAGCAATTGCGCGGTGTACTTGCCGTTGGACAGGAAGCCAAGTTTGGTGTCGTCGGCGCTTTTCAGGGTGCTGACGCCCATCACCACGCGTGCGGCATCGCCGTGGATGCCCAGGCCGAACCGCTCGGCCAGCTCGGCTACGGAATAGTGGATTGCATTCATGCCTGCTCCGGACTGTGGGGGTCATTGTAGGGCGTGACGCCGCGTGCCGGCCGGCCTGGAAACGGAAAGCGCGAGCGTGGCCGCGCTTTCCGGATCAGAACTGACTGCCGAAGGTGAACTGGATGCGTTCCTCGTAGTGGCTGTCGGACGGTTGCGCGCGGAACGGCACCGCCAGGCTGATGATCAGCGGGCCGATCGGAGCCTGCCAGTGCAGCGAGACACCGGCCGAGGCACGCAGGTCGCTGGCGTTGAAACTCTGGTAGTCCTTGTAGGCATTGCCGACGTCGGTGAACAGGGACACGCGCGCGGTGTTGACATCCTTCAGGAACGGCAACGGTATGTAGAGTTCGGCGGTTCCGAGTACCTTGAATGCACCACCGATGGGCTGCGCGTAGCTGCCGAACTCGCACAGGCCGTTGGTTGTCGGCACGCTGCCGCCGATGCAGACACGTGGCCCCAGTGTGTTGTCCTGGAATCCACGCACGTCGCGTACACCACCGGCGTAGAAGTTGGCGAAGAACGGAAAGTCCTGGCGCATATCGACCGGCGCGGGCAGGCCACCAGCCGCATAAGTGGCCTTCAGCGCTTCGAAGGCCTGATCGCTGATACCGTTGCTGCCGTAGGTCTTGCCGTAGCCGACCTGGCCATCGAGATACAGCACAAAGCCCTTGCCGACCGGCCAGTAATGGTTGGCCTCGGCGGTCAGTTTCCAGTACTGCACGGTCGAGCCGGGCAGGGTGACGTCGGCCTGCGTAGAGATCAGCCCGCCTCGGGTTGGCGCCCAGAAGCCGTTGCGGGTGTCGTGATTCCAGCCCAGCGTGCCGGTCCACGAATGAATGGTCTTGTTGCCGATTTCATTCTGGTAATCGATCAGCACCAGCGGGCTGAAGCCAGGAAACAGGTTGACCTTGTTGCTGCTGATGCCCAGGCCGACCCGCACACCGTCGGTTTCGCTGATCGGGATGGCCAGGTAGCTGGAGAATCCCTTGGCGCTGGTGCTGTAGTTGGCAAAGGTGGTATTGCCGTAGTCGGTGTTGGAGTAGTTGACGCTGTAACCGATGCCGATGCCGTTGTCGGTCAGGTACGGGTTGTAGTAGTTGACCCCGAAGCTGGTCTGGTACGTGCTGCGCGTACCACTTACCGAGAAACTGTCGCCGGTGCCGAACAGGTTGTTCTGGCTCAGCGACGCGTTCAGGATGATGCCGGCGTATTGCGAGTAGCCCACACCGAACTGCACGCTGCCGGAAGACTGTTCCTCGACCTTGACAGTGACATCCACCTGGTCCTGGGTGCCGGGCACGAGCTTCTTGTCGATGTCGACCTTCTTGAAGTAGCCCAGCCGCTGCAGGCGGACCTTGGAGCGATCGATCGCTGCCTGCGAATACATCGAGCCTTCGAGCTGGCGCATTTCGCGGCGCATCACGTTGTCCTCGGTCTTGGTGTTGCCCTGGAAGATCACCCGGCGCACATACACGCGCTGGCCCGGCTCGATGTACATGGTCAGGTCGACCGTGTGCTTGTCCTTGTCTAGTTTCGGGATCGGGGTGACCTTGGCGTAGGCATAGCCGATATTGGCCAGCACCGCCTTGATCGTCTTGCTGCTTTGCTCGATGGCGGCACGGTTGAAGGTGTCGCCGTTCTTGACGAACACCAGCTTGCGCATGCTCGACTCGGGCAGGATCAGGTTGCCGAGCAGATGCACAGCGCTGACTTTGTAGATGTCGCCTTCCTTGATGCTGGCGTCGATGTACATGTTGCGTTTGTCCGGCGAGATTGCCACCTGGGTGGAATCGACGCCGAAGTCCGCGTAACCGCGGTTCATGTAATACGACTGCAGCTTTTCCAGATCCCCGGAAAGCTTCTCACGCGAATACTGGTCGTTCTTGGAGTACCACGACATCAGGCCCGGCGTGCCGGACTCGAAATTGTCGCGGATCTGCTTGTCGGTGAACGCGTGGTTGCCGAGGATGTTTATCTCGCGGACCTTGGCGGCCTTGCCCTCGCGGATCTCGATGTCGATCGAAACGCGGTTGCGATCGAGCCGGGTTACGTGCGGTTTGACCGAGACGTTGTATTTGCCGCGGTTGTAGTACTGCCGGACCAGCTCCTGCTGCACGCCGTCAATGGCCAGCCGGTCGAAGGTCTCGCCTTCGGCGATGCCGGTCTGCTTGAGTCCCTTCTTCAGGTCGTCGGTCTTGATGTCGTGGTTGCCGCGGATCGTCAGTTTGGCGATCGATGGTCGCTCGACCACCTTGATCACCAGGATGTTGCCATCGCGGTCCAGTTCGACGTTGCTGAAGAACTTGGTCTGATACAAGGCCCGGATCGCACGCTGGGCCTCGTCATTGGTGAGCCGATCCCCCTTGTTCACCGGCAGGTAGTTGAATACCGTGCCGGCCGAGATACGGCTGAGGCCGTCGATACGGATGTCGGAGACCACGAAGGGCTCAAACGCCAACGCATTGATGGAGAGGGAGGCAAGCAGGATCAGCGCGGCGATACGCTTCATCGTCGGTTCCGTTGGGTTATTTCGATGCAACGGCCAGCGCGGCCGCTCCATCAAGGCATGCAGCAGGTACGAAGCCTGCCGAGAAAGTAAGCAATACGCTGTCCACCGTGCCCACACGTACACACGCCGCTGGCGCAGGCCGAGGGATCGCCGGGTCGAGGACGATCGTGATTCGCATCACGATAGCAAGGTACGCTGGATGTCGTTGAACAGCGTCCACCCGACCAGGCTGAACAGCAACACCAGTCCGATGTATTGGCCGATGACCATCACCTGCTCGCTAACCGGGCTGCCCTTGACCAGTTCGATCACATAATACAGCAGGTGCCCGCCATCCAGCACCGGAATCGGCAACAGGTTCAGGATCGCCAGGCTGAGCGAGACCATCGCCAGGAACTGCAGGAACCAGGCCAGCCCCATGTGCGCCGAGGCATTGGCGTACTGGGCGATCCCGATCACGCTGGAGAGGTTCTTGGTCGACGCGTGGCCGCTGAGCATTTCGCCGATCATGCTGAAGGTCTGCCGCGTATTGCGCCAGGTGCTGGTGAGCGCCGCGCCGAATGCCCTGAGCGGGCCGTATTGCACCGTGGCTGGCTCCGGTCTGGGCGGTGCAATCCCGAGCATCCATTTCGCCGGTTGTGCGCCCATCGACTCCCACTTGGCGGTGACGTCAAGAGTCAATGGCTGACCATTGCGCTGCACGACAATGGCGAGCTCAGGTGACTTGGCAGCACTGGTCTGGACCCGTTTGCCGAGGCTGTCGAAGTCCGTCACCGGCTGGCCATTCACGCTGGTGATCCGGTCACCGCCCCGGATACCTGCCAGGGCAGCGGGCTGGCCCGGCTCCACCGTGCCGGCAACCGCCGGTGGCGGTGCCAGATGCAGGCCGAGCTTGTCGAAGTACTGGTCGATCGGCTTGCCGGCAGGCAATTGATTCAGGGGCAGCAGCACCTGGCGTGTCTGCCCGTTGCGATCACGTACGGTCAGTGGCGTCGGGGTCAATGCGAGCAGGGCGTTGCCGATCGCGTCCATCGAGTCGCTCCAGGTCGAGACATCGCGCCCGTTCACGCTGAGGATGCGGTCGCCCGGCTGGATGCCAGCCGCGGCTGCGATGCTCTGTGGCGCGGCGGTCACGATCGGTGCGAAGTCGCTGCGCCCGAGCATGAACATCAGCCACAGCGCCGCGATCGTGAAGATCACATTGAAGCCGGGCCCGGCCGCCACGATGGCGATGCGTTTCCATACCGACTTGCCGGTGAACTCCTGGTCGCGCAGCGCCGGATCGACCTCGCCTTCGCGGGCGTCGAGCATCTTCACGTAGCCGCCCAGCGGAATTGCCGCGATCCAGTATTCGGTGCCGTCGCGGCCGACGCGTTTCCAGATTGCCTTGCCGAAGCCGATCGAGAAGCGCAACACCTTGACCCCACAGCGGCGCGCGACCCAGTAGTGGCCAAATTCATGAAATGTCACCAGCACGCCAAGCGTGACCAGCAACCAGAACACCGAGCCGAAAAAGGAAGTCATCAAGTACCGCAGCGGAAAGACATCAGGACAAGAATATCAGCAAGCATTGCGCAACATGCGCCGGGCGGCCTCGCGGGCCAACTGGTCGCGCTCCAGTAGGGTCTGGATATCGACCACGGCCTGCGCCGGCAGTTCCGCAAGCACGGCCTCGACCACGTCGGCGATCGACAGGAACGGCAATGCACCGGCCAGAAACGCCTCGACTGCGACTTCGTTGGCGGCATTCAGCACCGCCGGGGCATCCCCACCGGCGCGCAGTGCCTGGTAGGCCAGCGCCAGACAGCGGAAGGTAGCCAGGTCCGGAGCTTCGAACTGCAGGGGCGCGCAGGCGGTCAGGTCCAGCGATGGTACGCCGGATTCGATCCGCTGCGGCCACGCCAGCGCATGGGCGATCGCCGTGCGCATGTCCGGGTTGCCCAGCTGCGCCAGTACCGAGCCGTCGATATATTCGACCATCGAATGGATCAGGCTCTGCGCGTGCACCACCACGTCGATGGCCTCAGCCGGCGCGCCAAACAGATGGTGCGCCTCGATCACTTCCAGACCCTTGTTCATCAACGTGGCCGAATCGACCGAGATCTTGCGCCCCATCACCCAGTTCGGATGCTTGCAGGCCTGGGCCGGACTGATGTCGGCCAGCTCGGCCCGCGAGCGACCGCGGAACGGGCCACCCGAGGCAGTGAGGAGCAGCCGGCGCACGCCGCTCCGGCCCAGCTCGGAACGGCCTCCCGGCAGGCACTGGAAGATCGCGTTGTGCTCGGAATCCACCGGAATCAGCGTGCCACCGCCGACAGCCACGGCCTCCAGCAAGAGCGGGCCGGCCATCACGATGGATTCCTTGTTGGCCAGCAGCAGGCGTTTGCCGCTGCGCGCCGCGGCCAGGGTGGATTCCAGCCCGGCGGCGCCGACGATTGCGGCCACCACGGTATCGCACAGGCTGCCAGCGGCAGCGGTGGTCAGTGCGGCCGGGCCGCTGGCCACTTCGCAGCACACCCCGGCGGCGGCCAGTCGGCGCGAAAGCTCCCGTTCCAGCGCCGGGTCGGCGATCACGGCCAGTTCCGGTCGGTGCTGTGCGCACAACGCCGCCAGTGCCTCGACCTGGCGGTGCGCGGTCAGCACGGTGGCGCGAAAGTGCTCCGGGTGGCGTGCGATCACGTCCAGCGTGTTGCCACCGATCGAGCCGGTGGCGCCGAGAACGGCAACCGTATGCATCGTCAAATGTCCATCAGCAGCAAACCGGCGGCGAAGATCGGCAGCGCGGCGAACACGCTGTCCAGTCGATCCATCAGGCCGCCGTGGCCAGGAAAGATGCTGCCTGAATCCTTCACCTGGGCTTGCCGCTTCATCAGGCTCTCGATCAGGTCGCCGACGATCGACACCGTCACGGTAAGCGCCGCCAGCACGGCCAGGGCCAGCATCGCGATGCCGCGTACGCCGAGCAGCCAGCCGCCCACTTCTGCGACCAGGATGCCGGCGACCAACGCACCGTAGGCACCGGCCCAGGTTTTGCCGGGGCTGATTTGCGGTGCCAGTTTGCGCTTGCCGAAGGTGCGACCACTGGTATAGGCGCCGATGTCCGAGGCCCACACGATCAGTACCGCCAGCAAAGTCCACCAGTGACCGTGCGGCTCCCGGCCGTGGATGCTGACCAGCGCCACCCAGGCGGGGAAGATCACGAACGCGCCGGCGATCAGCTTCAGTACCCGATTCTCGTGCGTCGGCGCGGCGGCATAGGCGAAACGGCGCAGCCACAGGCATGCCAGCAGCCACCAGGCCACGCCGGCCGCCAGCAGCCATGGCGTCCAGGCCGTGTCGTGTACCAGCCAGAGCATGATGAACACGGCGGCGGTCACCACCAGCAGCGCGATGCATCCGCCACGGCTGCGCAGGCCGCTGAGCTGCGCCCATTCCCACCATGCGGCCAGGAAGGCCAGGGCGACGATCGCGCCGAAGATGCCGGTACTCGGCAGTAAGATGATCAGGATCACCAGCGGCGCGAGCACCAGGGCGGTGAGAATGCGCTGAAGCAGCATGGGGATCCTCTAGGGGACGGTGATGACCTGCGCGCTGGTGCGACCGTAACGGCGCTCCCGGCGGGCATAGTCTTCGATGGCCTCGCGCAGGCAAGCCTGGTCGAAATCGGGCCACAAGGTGTCGGTAAAGTACAGCTCGGCGTAGGCGACCTGCCACAGCAGGAAGTTGCTGATGCGGCGTTCGCCGCCGGTGCGGATGAACAGGTCCAGTGACGGCAGCTCGGCCAGGCTCATCCATTGGCCCAGCCGCGCTTCATCGATCTCTTCGGCACGCAGTTCGCCACGGGCCACGGCGGCGGCGGCCTGGCGGGTGGCCTGCACGATGTCCCAGCGGCCGCCGTAGCTCACCGCCACGTTCATGTGCAACGCATCGTTGCCCGCCGTGTGCGTCATCGCCGCGCGCATGCGCTGGCGCAGTGGTTCGTCGAATGCCGCCAGGTCGCCGATAAAGCGCAGGCGCACGCCATGGCCGTGCAGTTCGTCCACTTCCTTGTCCAGCGCGCGCAGGAACAGGCTCATCAGCGCCCCGACCTCGTCCTCTGGCCGGTGCCAGTTCTCGCTGGAGAAGGCGAACAGGGTCAGCACCCGCACACCCTCGCGCAGGCAGGCTTCGACTACCTCGCGTACCGCCTTGCGGCCGGCGTTGTGACCAAAGCTGCGTGGGCGATGCCGGGCCTTGGCCCAGCGCCCGTTGCCGTCCATCACGATGGCGACGTGACGAGGAACCCTGACCGTTTTGGCGCCTGGCATGTGGGGCGTGATGGCGCTCAGAGCGCCATCAGCTCCTCTTCCTTGGCCTTGACGACCGCATCGACATCCCTGACTGCGCGATCGGTGAGTTTCTGGATCTCGTCGTCGAAGCGGCGGTCGTCGTCCTCGGTGATCAACTTTTCCTTGAGCAGGTCCTTCATCTGCTGCAAGGCGTCGCGACGTACATTGCGGATCGCGATCTTCGTGTTCTCGCCTTCGTGGCCGACGTGCCTGGCCAGTTCGCGGCGGCGTTCTTCGGTGAGTGCCGGCATGTTCAGCCGGATCACGGTACCGGCGGTGGTCGGCGTGATGCCGATATCCGAGGCCATCAGGGCCTTCTCGATCGGTGCCACCATGGTCTTTTCCCATGGCGTGATGTTGATCGTGCGCGAGTCCGCCAACGACACCGAGGCGACCTGGGACAGCGGCGTGTCGGCGCCGTAATAGGGCACCTTGATATGGTCCACCAGGGTGGTGCTGGCGCGCCCGGTGCGAATGCGCGTGAGATCGTGCCTGAGCGATTCGATGCTCTTGCCCATGCGGGTCTGCGCATCGTTCTTGATGTCGTTGAGCATGTGTCGTTTTCCGGTGAATCTGGCAACGTTCAATTATAGCAGTGACTGCCGCAGTGCCCGCCGTCGACCTGATCCGGCCTTCAGGCGACCAGGGTACCGATCGATTCGCCGCGCATGATCCGCATCAGGTTGCCCGGCACCGTCATGTCATAGATGCGCAGCGGCATGCCGTGGTCGCGGCACAGCGCAATGGCGGCCGTATCCATCACCTGCAGGTTACGCTGGATCACGTCGGCGTAGGTGAGCTGCTCGTAGCGGGTGGCGTCGGCATGGCGCGCCGGGTCGGCGCTGTACACGCCATCGACCTTGGTCGCCTTCAATACCAGGTTGGCGCCGATCTCCACCGCACGCAGCGCTGCGGCCGAGTCGGTGGTGAAGAACGGGTTGCCGGTGCCGGCGGCGAACAGCACGATGCGGCCTTTTTCGATATGCCGGATCGCGCGGCGCCGGATGTAGTCCTCGGCCACGTCGTGGATCTGGATGGCGCTCATCACGCGCGCATAGCCACCGCACTTCTCGATCGCATCGGCCATCGCCAGCGCGTTCATCACCGTGGCCAGCATGCCCATGTGGTCGCCGGTGACCCGGTCCATGCCGGCGGCGGCCAGCCCGGCGCCGCGGAAGATGTTGCCGCCGCCGATCACGATGCCGATCTGCACGCCGGTGCGCTGCACCTCGATGATCTCTTCGGCAAGCCGGACGATCACCTTTGGATCGATGCCGTAATCGGCATCGCCCATCAGCGCCTCGCCGGAGAGCTTGAGCAGGATACGACGGTACTTGGGCTGGTCGCTCATGAAATCTCCGGATTGTGTGGGGCAAACCGACGCATTGTAGCGGAGAGCAGGGGGCGACAGGGACGATGAGTGAGTGAAGAGGAGTGGGAAATTCGGGGCCTGCAGCGCCAAGCGCTCACCTGGGAACCAAAAAGGCCACGGTTTCCCGTGGCCCTCGCTTCGAAGCATCGATCTTTCTGAACAGTCCGGCTATGCAGGGCCGGTCTTTCATGCAGGGATGACTATCACCTCAAGCCTGCCTGCTTCATCACCTCGGCGGCAAAATCCTCTTGCACTTTCTCGATACCTTCGCCTACGGCAAGACGAACTACCGAAATCACCTCGGCGCCTTCCTTCTTCAACGCGTCGGCAACCGTCATGTCGGTGTCGAGCACATAGGGCTGGCCGAGCAGGGTCACTTCGGACACGATCTTGTGCAGCTTGCCGCTGATGATCTTCTCGAGGATCTGGGCCGGCTTGGCCTTGTCCTTGTCGGACAGCAGGCTCAGCGCGATGTCCTTTTCCTTGGCGATGAATTCGGCCGGCACGTCCTCGGCGCGAATGTGCGCCGGGTTCATCGCGGCCACGTGCATCGCGATGCCCTTGGCCAGTTCCACGGAACCGCCGGTGAGCGCGACCAACACGCCAATGCGGCCGCCGTGAACGTAGCTGCCGATCACGCCGTCGCTCTCGACGCGGGCCAGGCGGCGCACGTCGATCTTCTCGCCGATGGTGGCGATCAGCGCCTTGGCGGCGTCCTCGACGCTACCACCGCCCGGGTAGGCGGCGGCCCTCAGCGCGTCGACGTCGGCGGCAGCGGATTTCAGCGCGACATCGGCGACGGCATCGCTGAACTTCAGGAAGCTGGCGTCCTTGCCGACGAAATCGGTTTCGCAGTTGATCTCGACCAGCACCGCCTTGGCGCTGGCCTGGGCGGCCACGATGCGGCCTTCGGCGGCGATGCGGCTGGCCTTCTTGTCGGCCTTGGCCAGGCCGGACTTGCGTAGCCACTCCATCGCCGCGTCGAGATCGGCGTGGTTCTCGACCAGGGCCTTCTTGCATTCCATCATGCCGGCGCCGGACCGCTCACGCAGTTCCTTGACCAGTTGGGCGGAAATAGTGCTCATCGGTAATTCTCCAATGCTTGGATGGCGCGACAGCGAACGAACGCCATCGCGCCTTGATCTCGGGCGTTGCGGCGGCGGTCGGTTGACCACCGCCGCAGCGCTTATTTGGCGGTGGGGGCGCCGTCGTTGCGCGGGCCACGACCGTGGTCACGGCCACCTTCGCGGCGCGGTGCGGACTTGCGCGGGGCAGCCTCACGGCGCGGGCGATCGACCTTGGCCACCGGGTTGCCTTCCTCGTCCAGTTCGACGAAGTCGTTGCCATCGCCCTGGGCGGCGGCCGGCGCAGCGGCCTTGCCTTCGAGGATCGAGTCGGCCGCGGCACGGGCGTACAGCTGGATCGCACGGATCGCGTCGTCATTGCCCGGGATGGCGTAGTCGACCAGATCCGGGTTGTAGTTGGTGTCGACCACGGCGATCACCGGGATGCCGAGCTTCTTGGCTTCCTGCACGGCGATGTCTTCATGGCCGATGTCGATCACGAACAGCGCGTCGGGCAGGCGGTTCATGTCCTTGATGCCGCCCAGCGAGGCCTGCAGCTTGTCGCGCTCACGGCGACGGGCCAGCACTTCGTGCTTGACCAGCTTCTCGAATGAACCGTCGGTCTCGGCCGCTTCCAGTTCCTTCAGGCGCGAAACGGACTGCTTCACGGTGCGGAAGTTGGTCAGCATGCCGCCGAGCCAGCGCGAGGTGACGAATGGCATGCCGGCGCGGGCAGCCTCTTCGGCCAACGGCTCACGCGCCGAACGCTTGGTGCCGACGAACAGGATGGTGCCGCGCTTCTGCGCCAGCGCCGACAGGAAGTTCATCGCGTCGGTGAACAGCGGCAGGGTCTTTTCGAGGTTGATGATGTGGATCTTGCCGCGGGCGCCGAAGATGTAGGGAGCCATCTTGGGGTTCCAGTAACGGGTCTGGTGACCGAAATGGACGCCGGCTTCGAGCATCTGACGCATGGTGACTTGTGCCATGGGTGTAACTCCGATTGTCGGTTCCCCTGGAGCGGAACCTGGGGGTTGGGACCTCCACGTATCCCCGGCTTCGACCGCGACTGGCCCGATTTTGTTGGTGGGCGGGGCGCGGCACCCCGAAGGCGGTGCCGATACGTGTGTGGCGTTGGTTTGGGTGTTGTACCGCTGCGGGTTACAATCCCGGTTTGCTTTGCACTGGCCGGATGTCGAAACGACCACGCCAGATCAGCAGAACTCCGAAATTGTAGCCGGTACGCCGGCAGTGCGGCAAGTCGCTGGATTTCAAGCGCTTCTGTCGCCATATGAGTGGAATCCATGGCTATTACCCTAAAATCCCCCGAAGACCTCGAACGCATGCGCGTCGTCGGCAAGCTGGCGGCCGAAGTGCTGGCAGTGCTCAAGGACTACGTCAAGCCCGGCGTCACCACCGAGGAGCTGGATCGCCGCGCCTACGAGTACATCGTCAATGTGCAGAAGGCGGTCCCCGCCAACATCGGCTATCACGGTTTCCCCAAGACCTTGTGCACCTCGGTCAACCACGTGATCTGCCACGGCATCCCGAACGAGGGCAAGGTGCTCAAGGACGGCGACATCGTCAATATCGACGTGACCGTGATCAAGGATGGCTGGCACGGCGATACCAGCCGCATGTACTTCGCCGGCACGCCGTCGGTGCTGGCCAAACGACTGGTCGACACCACCTTCGAAGCGATGATGTGCGGTATCCGGGCGGTACGCCCGGGTGCCACGCTGGGCGACGTCGGCCACGCCGTCCAGTATCATGCCGAAGCGGCCGGCTTCTCGGTGGTGCGTGAGTATTGCGGGCATGGCATCGGCAAGGTCTATCACGACGATCCGCAGGTGTTGCACTACGGCAAGCCCGGCACCGGTATCGAGTTGAAGAAAGGCATGACCTTCACGGTCGAGCCGATGATCAATGCCGGCAAGCCGCAGACCCGCCAACTTCCGGATGGCTGGACCGTGGTGACCAAGGATCATTCGTTGTCGGCACAATGGGAACACACCCTGGTGGTGACTGACGACGGCTTCGAGATCCTCACGCCCTGGCCCGATGCCTGACTGACCCCGGGCTCCTACCGATCACAGGCTTTTGACGTCATGTCGCCAGCACCAGCCGTCCTTGTCCTGCCGCCATTGCCGCGCCTGCCGGTAGCCGTACCGCGTTCGGGTGTGTCGAGCGAGGCACGGCGTGCCCTGCGGCAGCTGCTGGGCGACATCGATCGGGCCCTGGCCACCGCGTTCCGCGATGGTGCCGACGCCAGCGCGCTGGCGCGGCGACGCAGTGATTCGGTCGTTGCGCTCGTTGCGCATGTATGGGTGGCCTGTCTGGGTGAGGTGACTGGCGCCGCGCTGTTTGCCGTGGGTGGTTTCGGTCGCGGCCTGCTGTTCCCGTATTCGGATGTGGATCTGCTGGCGCTGGTGACCGCACCGGAGCCGGCGCGGCTGCGCGCGCTGGAGCAGTTCTTCGCCACCTTGTGGGATGTCGGCCTGAAGGTTGGCCACGCCGTGCGCGAGCCGACGCAATGCCGGGCGCTCGCTGCGCACGATGTCAGTGTTTTTACCAGCCTGCTGGATGCGCGCAGGCTGGCCGGCGATCCGGCCTTCGATGCCCAGCTGCGCGCCATCGTCGACGATCCGGCGCTGTGGCCACCGCGCGAATATCTGGCGGCGCGCCTGGCTGAACGCGACGCGCGGCATGCACGCTACGATGATACTGCCTACAACCTCGAGCCGAATCTCAAGGACGGGCCCGGCGGCCTGCGCACGCTCGACTCGCTGCGCTGGATGGGGCGGCGCCTGGCGCATGCGCGCGATCTTTCCGAAATGGTTGCCGAGGGCTTGCTCGACCCCGCCGAGCAGGTCCAGCTGGAGCAGTCCGAGGCGACCTTGCGTCGCTATCGCTATGCCCTGCATCTGGAAGCGGGCCGGGCCGAGGAGCGATTGCTGTTTGATTACCAGCAAGGGCTGGCGGCGCGACTGGGCTTCGAGGACGAACACGCAAAGAATCTGGGCGTTGAGCAGTTCATGCAGGGCTACTACCGGGCGGCCAGCCAGGTCGAGCGGCTCGGCGTACAGGTGGCCGAACGCTTCGAGGAGATGCTGGAACCACCTGGTGAGGAGCAGCCGGTAGGCGCCGACTTCGTGCGCTACGGCGCACGCCTGGCGGCGCGCGACCTGGAATTGTTCATGCGCCGGCCGGCCGCCCTGGTGGAGATCTTCATCGCCCGGCTGGATCAGTCCGGTGTCAGGGGTTTCAGTGCCGACACCATGCGGCGCATCCACCAGGCCACCGACACCCATGGCGCCCTGCTGGCGCAGGATAGCGAGGTGCTGGGCGCGTTCCTGCGCCTGCTGCGACGCGGTGCGCCAGCGGTGGAAGCATTGTGGCGGATGAACCGGCACGGACTGCTGGCGGCAATCCTGCCGGCGTTCGGCAAGGTGTTCGGGCGCATGCAGTACGACCTGTTCCATGTCTACACAGTCGACGAACACACCTTGCGCGTGTTGCGCAACATGGCGCGCTTCGCCGACCCGGCTGCGCGCGCGGAGTTTCCCCAGGGCTGCGAGATCTGGGCCAAGCTGCCCAAGCCGGAAGTATTGTTGCTCGCGGCCTTGTTCCACGATATCGCGAAGGGTCGTGGCGGCGACCATTCGGCGCTGGGTGAGCAGGATGCGCGCGAGTTCTGCATCCGCCTGGGTCTGCCAGCCGGGGACGTCGAGCGCGTCGCCTGGCTGGTACGCCACCATCTGCTGATGAGCGCCACGGCACAACGCCAGGACATTACCGATCCCGAGGTGGTGCATCGCTTTGCCGAAGTGGCCGGTGACCGCGAGCGACTCGGCCAGCTGTACCTGCTGACCATCGCCGACATCATCGGCACCAGTCCCCGACTGTGGAACAGCTGGAAGGATCGCTTGCTGGCGGATCTTTACGCCGCTACCCGTTATGCCTTGCGCAGCGATGTCGAGTTGCCGCGCGATGCCGGCGAACGCGTGCGCGAGTGCGCCGAACACGCGTTGGCGCTGCTGATGGACGGAGGCTTTGCCGAAGCGGAGGTGAGGCGTGCGTGGACCGACTTTCCGCAGTTGAGCTTCCTGCGTCACCGGCCCGAGCAGATTGCCTGGCAGACCGGTGCAATCGTGCGTGCGCAGGGCGCATCACCGATGGTCGCGGTGCAACCGCTGTCGGTGCGGGGCAGCACCGAGCTGTTCATTTACACGCCGGATCGAGATGGCCTGTTCGCCACCGTGACGGCGGTGCTCGACCGCTTGCGCTTCTCGGTGATGGAGTCACGCATCCTCAGCTCGCCCACCGGAATGGCGCTGGATACCTTCCTGCTGCTCGAGGCCGACAGTCAGCAGCCGGCTAACAGCGCCCGTGCCGAAGAACTGCAGCAACGCCTGCAGCGCGCGCTGGCGCAGTCGGCTGGCGTGCAGCCGAGCAAGCGCGGCATGTCGCGCCACCAGAAGCATTTCCAGATGGCGCCAAAGATCAGTTTCCACGCGGCTGGCGACCGTACCCAGCTGGCGCTGGTCGGTACTGATCGGCCGGGGCTGCTGGCGGCGGTGGCGCAGGTGATGTTGAGCGAGGATGTACGTGTGCACGATGCGCGCATCGCCACGTTCGGCGAGCGCGTCGAGGATTTCTTCCAGCTGACCAACCGGCACAATGCGCCGCTCGACGCCCAGCGGCAGGAGCGGTTGCTGCAGGCCTTGTTGGCACGCATCGGCCTGCGACAGGATTGATGTCCACTCCCTGCGTTATCATCCTCACCGCTGCGCGCTGCAGCGGCCACGTGTTTTCTTCATGACCTATCTGCTGATCAAATCGCTGCACCTGTTGTTTGTCATCGCCTGGATGGCCGCGGTGTTCTACCTGCCACGAATCCTGGTGAATCTGGCCGAGGCCACGGGCGAGCCGGCGGTGCAGGCGCGGCTGCAGTTGATGGGTAGGCGGTTGTACAAGTTCGGCCACAATATGTTCGGCATCGCTTTCGTGTTCGGGCTGGCGTTGTGGCAGGGCTGGCGCGTGTTTCCCACCGCGTTGCCGCATGTCACCGCCGGCACGCACTGGATCGACGCCAAGCTCACTCTGGTGGCCTTGCTGCTGGCCTATTTCGTGTGGGCCGGGCGCCTGCTCAAGCGCAGCATCAACGGTGGCACCCTGCCTGCGGCGCGTGCGCTGCGCTGGATCAACGAGCTGCCGGTGCTGCTGTTGCTCGGGGTGATCTATCTGGTGATTGCCAAACCGTTCTGAATGTACCCGGCGCTCTCGCAGACATCGGTCGCGGTACGGGATGTTCGCTGTATCCGACAACGAGCGCGTCACCGTTCTGCACGGGGGGCACCGACGTGACGATCGACCACCAGGCAGCCAGCTGCGCCTGACTTATGCAGAAATGACTGGATTTTCGGTCGGATATTTCTATTGTATTCGCTCCCGATTTGAGATAAGCGCAGCGTTCGACTATCATCCATAGTTTACCTTCGTACAAACCCGGGCCGGCTTGCACTCTTGCCAACGACCCCAGCGTCATCGCGCCCTGTGTTTGTTCCGATGCTTCATCGTGGAGCGTCTCCACGTGCCTTCCTGCGCACGCGGCAATTGAACTCTAGGTCCAGGGGCCGATGCAGAAAATCAAGATCGAACATCTCACCAAGGTCTTCGGACCACGACCGGAACAGGCGCTGCGCATGCTCGACGAGGGCGCGAGCAACGCACAGATCCGCAAGACCGGCAACGCGGTCGGTATTGCCGATGTCTCCTTCGAGGTCGAGCAAGGCGAGCTGCTGGTGATCATGGGCCTCAGCGGCAGCGGCAAATCGACCCTGCTGCGTTGCCTCAACCGGCTCAACCCGTCCAGCCGCGGCAGCATCTGCATTGATGGCGACGACATCACCAGGTTCGATCGCGAGCACCTGCTGGAGCTGCGCCGGCGCAAGATCAGCATGGTATTCCAGCATTTCGCGCTGTTTCCACGGCGCAGCGTGGCCGACAACGCGGCCTATGGACTGGAGATACAGGGCGTCGACCCGGCAGCACGTCGCCAAAGTGCGGTTGAGGCGCTGGAGCTGGTGGGCCTCAAGGGCTGGGAGGATTCTTTTCCGGATCAGCTCAGTGGCGGCATGCAGCAGCGCGTCGGGCTGGCGCGCGCGCTGGCGGTGAAATCGGACATCCTGCTGATGGACGAGGCGTTCAGCGCGCTCGATCCGCTGATCCGTCGCGACATGCAGCAGGAGTTGGCGTCGCTGCAGCGGCGCATGAAGAAGACCATTGTCTTCATCACCCACGATCTGGACGAGGCGCTGCAGTTGGGCGACCGCATCGTGCTGATGAAAGACGGTCGCGTGGTACAGATCGGCACGCCCGAGAACATCCTCAACCATCCGGCAGACGACTACGTGAAGCGCTTCGTGGAAAACGTGGACATGTCGCGCGTGCTCACCGCGCGCTCGGTGATGGGCCGCGCTCCCGAGGTGGCATTTCCGCAGGACGGCCCGCGCACCGTGTTACGCAAGATGACCGAAAGCAGCGACACCAGCATCCTGGTCGTCGAACGTGACCGCACCCTGGTCGGCATGGCGATGCTGGATGAACTGGCCAAGGCGGTGAAGGACGGCCGGCAGAGTATCGACGAACTGATCCAGCGCGATGCGCCGGCGATCGGCCCGGACACGCCGTTGACGGAGATCATCAACCTGATGGCCACATGGCCGTACCGGCTGCCGGTGGTCGATGAGCATCGTAAGTTGCTGGGCGTGGTGACGCGCCCGCAAGTGATCGATGCGCTGGCGCAAAACAGCACGACAGACGCTGCCGCCGAGCAAGCGAGGAACGCTGCCGTATGATCCTGGATATCCCTAAGTTTCCGCTCGCGCATATCACCGACGTCGCGCTGGACTGGCTGACACGGAATTTTTCCTGGCTGACCCAGGCGCTCAGTCACATCACGTCAGTGCTAATCAATGCGATCGTCGCAGGTCTGTTGTTCCTGCCGCCGTGGTTGCTGATCCTGATCGTTGCCGGCATCGCCTGGCGGGCGGCAGGTCGGCGCGTGGCCATCTTCAGCGCGCTGGGCCTGCTGTTTCTGTGGAACCTGCGGTTGTGGGAACCGACCGTGCAGACGTTCACCCTGGTGCTGATCTCGACCCTGATCGCCGTCGCCATCGGCCTGCCATTGGGCATCGCTGCCGCGCTCAGCAAGCGCACTTCGAAAGTGGTCATGCCGATCCTGGATTTCATGCAGACCATGCCGGCCTTCGTCTACCTGATTCCGGCCATCCCGTTCTTCGGCCTGGGCGCGGTATCGGCCAGCGTGGCCACGGTGATTTTCGCCACGCCGCCGACGATCCGCCTGACCGCGCTGGGTATCCGCCAGGTACCGGCCGACCTGATCGAGGCCGCCGACGCGTTTGGCTCCACGCGTCGACAGAAACTGTTCAAGGTGCAGTTGCCGATGGCCGTGCCGACCATCATGGCCGGCGTCAACCAGACCATCATGCTGGCGCTGTCGATGGTGGTGATCGCCGCCATGATCGGCGCCGGCGGACTCGGCGGCGAGGTGTGGCAGGCGATCCAGCGACTGGAACCGGGCAAGGGCTTCCAGGCTGGCCTGGCCATCGTGATCTTGGCGATGATCCTCGATCGCGTCACGCAGAACATCGGCCGCGGCTCACGCAAGTCCGGCAATCCCTGAATTTCCCAAAAAAGGAAGGTTCCATGATTCGCAAGCTTCCCATGCGTCATTTGTTATCCATCGCGCTTACGACATCGGCGCTGGCGTTGGCCGGATGCTCCAGCGGCGGCAGCGGTAGCGACAACGGCCAGGCAGCCTTAGCCGGCTCGGCGGCGGCGAGCGCAGCATCCGGGCCAACCAGCGCCGCCGACCAGCTCGGCGATGGCCATATCAAGCTGGTCTACGTGGAGTGGGCCAGTTGTACGGCCGCCACCAACGTGGTCAAGGCCGTGCTGGAGCAGAAAGGCTACACCGTCGATGCCGTATCGGTCAGTGGTGCTGCAATGTACTCGGCGCTGGCCAACAACGCGGCTGACGCCACCGTCTGCGCCTGGCTGCCGACCACGCATGCCAATTACTACGCGCGTACCAAGGACAAGCTCGACAACCTGGGCCCCAACATGACCGGCACCAAGCTCGGCCTGGTGGTGCCTGATTACGTGAGCATCGATTCCATTCCCGAGCTGACCAAGCACGCCGACCAGTTCAAGGACCGCATCGTGGGTATCGACCCCGGTGCCGGTGAGATGGGCCTGACCCAGGATGTGATCAAGCAGTACAAGCTGCCGTTGAAACTGGTGGCCGGTAGCGGCGCCACCATGACTGCGGCCCTGAAGAGCGCGATTGACAACCACCAGTGGATCGTCGTCACCGGCTGGACGCCGCACTGGATGTGGGCGCGCTGGAAGCTGAAGTATCTGTCCGATCCGAAGGGCATTTACGGCAAGGGCGAGAATATCGACACGCTGACGCGCAAGGGCCTGCAGCAGGATGACCCGGAGGCCTACGCGATCCTGGACGCGTTCCACTGGACTCCCGACGTGATGCAGGAAGTCATGGCCACCAGCCGCAAGCCGGGGCAGGATCCCGCATCCAGCGCGAAGCAGTGGGTCGCCAGCCACCCCGACGTGGTATCGACCTGGACCGGCGCCGCTCACTGATCGACACCACCACCTCATCCGCGCTCGGCGATGGAGTTGCCCGGCGCGGATCTTCACAGCAAGGGGATCGCCATGCACAAATCAATCCGGTGCACGCTAGGCGCGTGCGTCGTTGCGGCCTTGTCCGTCCCATCCATGGCTGCAGCAATGGATGCCGGACAATCCAGCGCATCCAGCCAGGAAAATTCCGCGACAAACATCCGCATGAATGCCATGCAGCAGCAGATCGACGCGTTGCAGAAGCAGCTTGATGCGATGCGTGCGGCACAGGCCGCTTCAAACCTGGCCGCGAACAAGACGCCGCTCTCATCCGCGCCGGTGACCGCGCGCGATGCGGCCAAGACTTCGGTGGCGAAGGTCAAGCCGAAGCAACAGGCCGAAAAGTCCGACGAAGGCATCCATATCGGCGGCGCGATGCGCTTCCAGTACAGCTACGAGGATTACAACCGAGGCAACGTGCAACGCAAGGGCGATGCTGATTTCGACATCTTCCGGTTGAACATGCGCGGCAAGGTCGATGACATCGAGTTGCAGGCCGAGTGGCGCTGGTTCCAGTACATGAGTGCGATCAAGTTCGCCTGGCTGGGCTACGACTTCAGCAAGACCTCGCAGCTGCAAGTGGGCATCACGCGCATCCCGTTCGGCAACCAGCCCTACGATTCACACAGCTACTTTTTCAGCTCGAACTACTACCTTGGGCTGGAGGACACCTACCATGCCGGGGCCGAGTACGTGTATGCCGGCGACCCGTGGAACGTGCAGCTGGCGTTCTTCAAGAATGACGCCATGGGTGGCGTGGATGGCTACGTCAGCAACCGTTCCAATAGCTATTCGTACAACGTGGTCGGCGTGCGCCAGCCGGGCGACGGCATCTTTGATAATCCGAGCCATCCCATCGGCAGCGCCAATACCTCGGCTGCCCGCGTGGCTTACACCTTCAAGCCCGGCGACGTGAAGCTGGAGCTGGGCGCCTCTGCCCTCTACGGTAGCCTGGAAAGCCCCGCCGCGAGTGTCGGCAACTACCACGCCTATGCGCTGCACATGAACGCGGATTACAAGCGCTGGAACGTGCAGGCGCAGGCGTCACGCTACCACTACCAGGTCGATGGCGGCGCCGACCGCCTGGCCGTCGGGGCGTACGCGTTCTACGACTCGATCCCCGCCCGCGCCGACACCTATACCTTCAACGTGAAGTATCACCAGCCGGTGCAGTGGGGGCCCATCCACAGCCTGGATTTCTACAACGATTATTCGCTGGTCACGCACAAGTCGGGCCTGCTGCCGAGCACGTTCATGAACGACCTCGGCGTGGGCGTATCCGCTGGCGACCTGTACACCTATTTCGATTTCCTGACCGCGCGCAACCAGCCGTTCGTGGGTGGCAGCATGGCCGGCGACGGTGCGGTGGAGCATCGCGTCAACGTCAATTTCGGCTTCTATTTCTGAATGCCCCGGCCCGGCTCCGCGGCGCGCCGGCGTTGACAGCGCCGACGCGCCGGGCTAGTTTTTCGCTATCCGCGACCGATCCAAGGTGGCCTGCAAGCAACTGCCGGTCGAGAGTGCGACATGGACACTACGACGTTCTGACGCTGACGCTTCGCGCCGAGGCACCCGAGGGCGCGCGGCGCCCTTTTTTTATTGGATTCGCATTGCCCGCCTCAAGGTCGGACAGGGGGAAAGCGAATCTCGACGACAGGTCTTCCAACAACGCACGCCGCATCGGCGTGCCGGTAATCGAACATGATCCAGATCACTCTCCCCGACGGCAGCAAAAAGCCCTTTGGACACCCCGTCACCGTGCAGGATGTGGCCGCCTCGATTGGCGCCGGCCTGGCCAAGGCCACCCTGGCCGGCAAGGTCGATGGCAAGCTGGTCGATGCCAGCTTTCCGATTGAGCACGATGCCAGCGTGCAGATCGTCACCGAGAAAAGCTCGGAGGCGCTGGAGATCCTGCGCCACTCCACCGCACACCTGATGGGGCAGGCCGTGCAGCGGCTGTTTCCGGGCGCACAGGTCACGATCGGCCCGGTGATCGACAATGGCTTCTACTACGACTTCGCCTACGAGCGTCCGTTCACGTCCGAAGACCTGCCGAAGATCGAGGCCGAGATGCACAAGATCGTGGCCGAAGCGCTGCCGGTGACGCGCAGCGTGAAGTCACGCGATGATGCGGTGGCGTTCTTCCGCGGCCTGGGTGAGCACTACAAGGCCGAGATCATCGAGGGCATTCCGGCCGATCAGGACCTGTCGCTGTATTCACAGGGCGAGTTCACCGATTTGTGCCGCGGCCCGCACGTGCCAAACACCGGCAAGCTGCATTCGTTCAAGCTGATGAAGGTGGCCGGCGCCTATTGGCGCGGCGATTCGAACAACGCGATGCTGAGCCGCATCTACGGTACCGCCTGGCTCAACGACAAGGATTTGAAGGCGTACCTGTATCAGCTCGAGGAGGCCGAAAAGCGCGACCACCGCAAGATCGGCAAGCAGTTGGACCTGTTCCACCAGCAGGAAGAAAGCCCCGGCATGGTGTTCTGGCACCCGAACGGCTGGGCCATCTGGCAGCAGGTCGAGCAGTACATGCGCAACGTGTACCGCACCAGCGGTTACCAGGAAGTGCGTTGCCCGATGGTGCTGGATGTATCGCTGTGGAAAAAGTCCGGGCACTGGGACAATTACAAGGAAAACATGTTCTTCACCGAATCGGAGAAGCACACCTTCGCCTTACGGCCGATGAACTGCCCTGGCCATGTACAGATCTTCAACGAAGGCTTGCGCAGCTACCGCGACCTACCGCTGCGCTACGGCGAGTTCGGCGGCTGCCATCGCAACGAGCCGTCCGGCGCGCTGCACGGCATCATGCGCGTGCGCGCGTTCACCCAGGACGATGGCCACATCTTCTGCACGCCCGGGCAAATCGAGTCGGAGGTGACCGCTTTCCACCGGCAGGCCATGCAGGTGTACGCCGACTTCGGTTTCGAGAATATCGACGTGGCACTGGCGCTGCGACCCGATCAGCGCATCGGCGACGACGGTGTGTGGGATCGCGCCGAGGCGGCGTTGCGTGGGGCGCTGGCGGCGGCCGGGGTGAAATGGACCGAGCTGCCCGGCGAAGGCGCCTTTTACGGTCCCAAGATCGAGTACCACATGAAGGACTCGATCGGCCGCGACTGGCAGGTGGGTACCATGCAGGTGGATTTCATGATGCCCGAGCGCCTCGGCGCCGAATATGTCGATGAACACTCGCAAAAACAGCATCCGGTGATGCTGCACCGGGCCATCGTGGGCTCGATGGAGCGCTTCATCGGCATCCTGATCGAGCACCACGCCGGCCTGCTGCCGGCCTGGTTGGCGCCGATCCAGGCGGTGGTCCTCAACATCACCGATGCGCAGGCCGATTATGTCGGGCAGGTAACGCAAACCCTTGTCGACAAAGGTTTGCGGGTACAATCGGATTTGCGCAACGAGAAAGTCGGCTATAAAATCCGCGAACATACAATGCAGAAAGTGCCGTATCTGCTTGTGGTCGGTGACCGCGAGAAAGAGACGGGCAGCGTTTCTGTGCGTACCCGTTCCGGCGAGGACCTGGGCAGCATGCCGCTGGCCGATTTCGTCGAGCGACTGGGGGCCGAGACCCGACGCTGAGCGTCGAGCGGCCTTTTTCATTACTTCTTCTGGAGGATCGTGGTATCGCAACCACCGACAACAAGGGCAATCGTCGCAACCTGGAAATCCGTGTGCCGCGGGTGCGTGTCATTGGAGCGGATTCCGAGCAACTTGGCATCCTCAGTCGTGACGAGGCGCTGGCACTGGCGCAGGACGCTGGCATGGATCTGGTCGAGATCCAGCCCAATGGCGATCCGCCGGTCTGCCGTATCATGGATTACGGCAAGTATAAGTTCGAAGCCCAGAAGAAGGCGCAAGCCGCCAAGAAGAAGCAGAAGCAGGTCGAGATCAAGGAAGTGAAGTTCCGCCCAGTCACGGACGTGGGCGACTACCAGATCAAGCTGCGAAAGATGCTTGGATTCCTGGAGGAGGGCGACAAGGTCAAGGTCACGATCCGCTTCCGCGGCCGCGAGATGTCACACCAGGACCTGGGCCAGAACCTGGCCCGGAAGATCCAGGAAGACGTGGGCGACAACGGTCAGGTCGAGTCGTATCCGCGGCTCGAAGGCCGCCAGATGGTCATGATGATCGGTCCGAAGAAAAAATAGGATTGCCGCGTCGAGGGCCGGGGCCTGAGGAGCCCGCTCGCGGGCAATGCTCTTTCGCTGTTTGGGGCGGGGCAAGCCCGCCCCCTCTCCTCAATCCTCTCCCATAGGGAGAGGATTCGTGGTCAGCACTTGGTGCTGGTGTTTGGCTTTTTGAACCCGTATGATCACGGGTTCGACCCGCCGGAAGGGTCGTGCACAGATCATGGCAGGATGGAAAGCGTGGTCCTCGGGTCACCGCCAGATCAGTCAGAAACCGGAGTCGTCCAGGCCGGACGAGCTCCACACAAGGAACTACTCATGCCCAAGATCAAGACCAACCGGGCGGCTGCGAAGCGTTTTCGCAAGACTGCGTCGGGCAAAATCAAGTGCGGTCACGCTTACCGGTCACATATCCTGACCAAGAAGTCGACCAAGTTGAAGCGCGGCCTGCGTGCCAAGAACCACCTCAAGGTGTGTGACGCCCCGGGTGTCGCGCGCATGTTGCCGTACTGAAGACGAGGAGATAAACCATGGCTCGTGTAAAGCGTGGCGTTACCGCCCGTCGTCGTCACAAGAAAGTCATCGGCCGCGCCAAGGGCTACTACAACGCCCGCCGCAAGGTCTTCCGCGTTGCCAACCAGGCCGTCGTCAAGGCTGGCCAGTACGCCTATATCGGCCGCAAGCAGCGCAAGCGTCAGTTCCGCGCCCTGTGGATCGTGCGTATCAACGCCGCAGCACGCATGTTCGGCCTGTCCTACAGCCGCCTGATCAATGGCCTGAGCAAGGCCGGCATCACGGTGGACCGCAAGGTGCTGGCAGATATCGCCGTGCACGACATCAAGGCGTTTGGCGTGATTGCCGAAAAAGCGAAGGCCAGCCTGGCGGCGTAGTTTGTGTGCAGCCCTTTGGGCTTGCGCCTTCAGGGATGAAGGAACAAATTAAGTGCGGGGAGGAGGCCGACGCCTTCTCCCCGCTTTTGTTTTGGAAAGCGCTTTTTGCGTTTGCCTCCTCTCCTCACGGGGAGAGGATTGAGGAGAGGGGCTAAGGCTTGCTTCGAACTTCAGTCGAAGCACGCTTCGGTCAGGCAGTATCGCAAGAGTGGCCCCTCACCCTGTCTCCCCGAAGGGGAGAGGGGAAGCAGCGAGAAGTGCATTGCTATGAACGATCTGGACAGCCGCGCTGAACAAGCGCTGGCCGATATCGACAAGGCCGACACGCTGGAAGCGCTCGATGTGCTGCGCGTGGGCCTATTGGGCAAGAGTGGCATCGTCACCGCCGCGCTGAAGACGCTGGGCGCGCTGGCGCCGGACGAGCGCAAGGCGCGCGGCGCCGAGGTGAACCGGATCAAGCAGCGACTGGGCGATGCACTGGTCATGCGCAAGCAGGTGCTGGAGCAGGCCGAACTTGACCGTCGGCTGGCCTCCGAAACGCTCGATATCAGCCTGCCCGGTCGCGACAGCGAACGTGGCGGCATCCACCCGATTACCCGAGCGCTGGAACGCATCGCCGCGATCTTCGCGCGACTCGGCTACCAGCGTGCAGATGGTCCGGAAATCGAGGATGACTGGCACAATTTCGAGGCGTTGAATTTCCCGCCGCACCATCCGGCGCGCGCCATGCACGACACCTTTTACTTTGGCGACGGACGTCTGCTGCGCACGCATACCTCGCCGGTGCAGATCCGCTCCATGGCCGGTCGCCAGCCGCCGATCCGGATCATTGCGCCGGGCAAGGTCTATCGCAGCGATTCAGATCAGACCCATTCGCCGATGTTTCACCAGATCGAAGGCCTGCTGGTCGACGAGACCTCGAGCTTCGCCGACCTCAAGGGCACCCTGGCCGAGTTCGTTCGCGCCTTCTTCGAACGCGACTTCGAGATGCGCTTTCGCCCCAGCTATTTTCCGTTCACCGAGCCGTCCGCCGAAGTGGACATTCGCTGGGATGCAGAAGACGGCTCCCGCCGCTGGCTGGAAGTGCTCGGTTGCGGCATGGTTCATCCAAATGTGCTGAAGAATTGCGGCATCGACCCGGAACGCTATACCGGCTTCGCGTTCGGTCTCGGGGTGGAGCGCTTTGCGATGCTGCGCTACGGCGTCGCCGACCTGCGCGCGTTCTTCGAGAACGACCTGCGGTTTTTGAAGCAATTTGCATGAACGGGAATCGGGAATGGGGAATCGGGAATCGTAGAAGCGGCGGCAATGTCCACGCTCTGGCTTTTCCCATTCCCTATTCCCGATTCCCCATTCCCGGATCAAAACCATGAAATTCTCCGAGAACTGGCTGCGCGAGCTGGTCGAGATCAAGGCCGATCGCAGCCAACTGGCCCATGCCCTGACCATGGCGGGTCTGGAAGTGGAAGAAGTCACCCCGCTGGGCGACGATCTGGCGGGCGTGGTGGTGGCCGAGATCGTTGCGGCGGAAAAGCATCCCGAAGCGGATCGGTTGCAAATCTGCAAGGTCGACGCGGGACAGGGTGAGCCGCTGCAGATCGTCTGCGGCGCGCCGAACGCGCGGGTCGGCATCAAGGTGCCGCTGGCTACCGTTGGGGCGAAGCTGCCTGGCGGCTCCTCCCGGCCATCCATGGCCTCCGGGGCACTCGGGCTCCTGCCCAGCGGTATCGCGATCAAGGCGGTGAAGCTGCGCGGTATCGAGTCATTCGGCATGCTGTGTTCGGCGAAAGAGCTGGGCATCGATGCCGATGCATCCGGCCTGCTCGAGCTGCCGCCGGACGCGCCGGTGGGTCGGCCATTGGCAGATTACCTGGGCTTGCCCGACGCCAGCTTCGAGCTGAAACTCACGCCGAACCGCCCGGACTGTCTCGGCCTGGTCGGGTTAGCCCATGATGTGGCGGCCTTGTTCGGCAGCACCGCGAAGGTACCGACGCAAGCGGCCGCGCCGGTCACCGGGGAGGCGCGCCGCGGCATCCGCCTGGAAGCGGGCAAGGATGCGCCACGTTATCTCGGCCGCATCATCGAAGGCATCGATCCGGCCGCGCGCGCGCCGCTGTGGTTGGCCGAGCGCCTGCGACGTGCCGGGCTGCGCCCGATCAGCGCCGTGGTCGACGTCACCAATTACGTGATGCTGGAGCTGGGCCAGCCGCTGCATGCATTCGACAACGACGCGCTCGAGGGCGACATCGTGGTGCGCCACGCGCACGCGGGCGAAACGTTGAAAATCCTCGATGGCAGCGTGGCGAAGCTCGACCCGGGCTTCGTGTTGATTGCCGACGAAAGAAAAGGCCTGGCCGTGGCCGGCGTGATGGGTGGTTACGATTCGCGGGTTATCGACACCACGCGCAACATCTTCCTCGAGTCCGCGCACTTCGCGCCGGCCGCGATCATGGGGCGCGCGCGCAAGCTGGGCTTGCACACGGAAGCCTCGCATCGCTTCGAGCGCGGCGTCGATCCGGAACTGCCGCGGCGTGCGTTGGAGCGCGCCACCGAATTGCTGCTGGCAATTGCCGGCGGCAAGGCTGGGCCGGTACTGGTCGCGGAAAACCTGGTCTATCTGCCGGCACCGGTCGCAGTGACCTTGCGTCGCGCGCGCCTGAAGCGTGTGCTGGGTGTGGGGGTGGCCGATGCCGAGGTCGCGCGCATCTTCACCGCGCTGGGCATGCAGGTCGTGGCGACGACAGATGGCTGGCAGGTCACCGCGCCGAGCAGCCGTTTCGACATCGAGCACGAGGAAGACCTGATCGAGGAGGTCGCGCGGATTTTCGGCTACGACAACATCCCCACCGCCACGCCGACCGGCGCGTTGACCCTGGCGATCGAACCGGAGGCGCGCATCGGTGAACTGGCGCTGAGCGAGCAATTGGCTACGCGCGGGTACTACGAGGCGGTGAACCTGTCGTTTGTTCCGGCAGAGCTTTTGGCGCGCTGGGGTTTCAGCGAACGATTGGTGCCGCTGGCCAATCCGCTATCGGCGGACCTGGCCGTGATGCGCCCTTCGCTGCTGCCCGGACTGATCGAGGCCTTGCGTCACAATCGCGCGCGCCAGCAGGAACGTGTGCGCCTGTTCGAGCTGGCGCGTGTCTTCCAACAAAGTGCGTCCGTGCGCGAAGAACCTGCCATCCATGGCCGGACTCTTCAACCAGCAGGCGCCCCGCCGCTGGAAACACCCACTCTTGCCATCGCCGCGTGCGGGAATGCGCGAGCCGAGCAATGGGGCGAGCCGGCGCGGACGCTGGATTTCCATGATCTCAAGGGCGATCTCGACGCCTTGATCGGCTGGGGTGGCGAGCCGCAGCGCTGGACGGTGCACGCTGACGGCTTGCCGGCATGGCTGCATCCGGGCCGTGCTGCGCGCGTGGCGCGCGATGGCGAAACCGTGGGCTATCTTGGCGCCCTGCATCCGCAATTGGCCGGAGTACTGGACCTGGGTACCGACGTTCATGTGCTGGAAGTGGCGTTGGAGCCCTTGCTGGCCCGACGCCTGCCCCAGGCGACAGGGATACCCCGCTTTCCTGCGGTGCGCCGGGATATCGCGATGGATCTGCCGGAAACCATCAGCTGGTCACAGATTGACCAAACCGTTCGCGCCACGCTCGGTGCGCGGCTCAAGGAGCTGCGGCTGTTCGATCGTTACAGCGGCAAAGGCGTCGAAGCGGGCCGAAAAAGTCTCGCTATGGGCTTGATTTTGCAGGACGCTTCACGCACCCTTACAGATGAAGACGCGGACCGCTGGGTGCGTGAAGCCGTGAATGCATTGGAGCAGACATGCCGGGGGAAATTGCGAGGATGAGATGGCGCTGACCAAAGCAGAAATGGCCGAGCGGCTTTTCCTCGACGTGGGTCTCAACAAGCGTGAGGCGAAGGAATTCGTGGATGCCTATTTCGAGGTGGTTCGCGGCGCGCTGGAAAACGGCGAGCAGGTGAAGCTGTCCGGTTTCGGCAATTTCGATCTGCGCATGAAAAACCAGCGACCGGGACGCAACCCCAAGACCGGCGAGGAGATCCCTATCTCGGCGCGGCGGGTGGTAACGTTCCGGCCGGGACAGAAACTCAAGGTGAGAGTCGAAGGCTATGCTGGACCAAGGGAATAATACCGAACTGCCGGCCATCCCGGCCAAGCGTTACTTCACCATCGGTGAAGTGGGCGAGCTGTGCGGTGTAAAGCCCCACGTGCTGCGCTACTGGGAACAGGAGTTTCCTGCGCTCAACCCGGTCAAGCGCCGCGGCAACCGTCGTTATTACCAGCGCCACGACGTGCTGATGATCCGCCAGATCCGCTCGCTGCTATACGACGAGGGCTTCACCATCACCGGTGCACGTGCTCGTCTGGAAGGCCCGCAGGCGCGACTGGAATCCAGCATATCGCACCAGATCGTGCATCAGGTCCGGATGGAACTGGAAGAAGTGCTCACGCTGCTGCGGCGTTGAAGGCTTCCGGACGCACCATGCGAGCTGTTAGACTTGCTTGCTTGCCGAATGTCGGGGCGTAGCGCAGCCTGGTAGCGCATCTGCCTGGGGGGCAGAGGGTCGTCGGTTCGAATCCGGCCGCCCCGACCAATTTGGAAAGTATCGTCATGGCACCTGCGGGTGCCGTTTTCGTGTGCGCCCAGACTCCCGAGTACCGCAGGAGCCCGCTGGCGGGCGATGCTTTTGATTTGATCCAACCTCGTGCATCAAAGGCAAGGCATCGCCCGCGAGCGGGCTCCTAACCGTGGTGTGCCCATTCTCCCCTCAATACAGTACCCGGCTGCGCAATGTGCCCGGAATCGCCGCCAGCTTCGCCTTCAGCATGTTCGCCTGTGCCTCGTCGGCGCTCATATCGATCACCACGTAGCCGACCTCGCTGTCGGTCTGCAGGAACTGCGCGTCGATGTTGAGGTTGCCGGTGGAAAACAGCTCGTTGATCCGCGACAGCATGCCGGGCACGTTGCGATGGATGTGCAGCAGGCGGCGGCTGTGCGGATGCTCGGGCAGGGCGACCTCGGGGAAGTTCACTGCCGAGAGGGTGGAACCGTTGTCGCTGTAGCGCACCAGCTTGCTGGCAACTTCGATACCGATATTGTCTTGTGCCTCCAGCGTGCTGCCGCCGATGTGGGGGGTCAGGATCACGTTGTCCATGCCAACCAGCGGCGAGACGAAGGCGTCGTCGTTACCCTTCGGTTCGGCCGGGAATACATCCACGGCCGCACCAGCCAGCCGGCCCTCGCGCAACGCCGTGGCCAGCGCGTCGATGTCCACCACGCTGCCGCGCGAGGCGTTGATCAGCATCGCGCCGGCGTGCATCTTCGCCAGCTGTTCGGCGCGAATCATCATCTGCGTGGCTGGAGTCTCCGGTACGTGCAGCGTGACCACGTCCGAGCGCTCCAGCAATTCGCCCAGGCTGGCGACGGCGCGCGCATTGCCCAGCGCCAGCTTGGCCTCGATGTCGTGGAAGATCACCCGCATGCCCAGGCTCTCGGCCAGCACGCCGACCTGGGTACCGATGTGGCCGTAGCCGACGATGCCGAGCACCTTGTCGCGGGTCTCATAACTGCCGTTGGCCGACTTGGCCCAGCCGCCGCGGTGGCACTGCGCGTTCTTGTGCGGAATGCCGCGCAGCAGCATGATCGCCTCGGCGATCACCAGCTCGGCCACGCTGCGCGTATTCGAATAGGGGGCGTTGAATACCGGTACGCCGAGCCGGTGCGCAGCGCCCAGGTTCACCTGGTTGGTGCCGATGCAGAAGCAGCCCACGGCGATCAGGCGCTTCGCCTGTGCCAGTACCGCGTCGGTCAGCTGGGTGCGCGAGCGCAAGCCGACAATATGCGCATCGGCAATGCGTGCCTTGAGTTCGTCCTCCGGCAGCGATTTCGCATGGAGTTCGACCTGAGTGTAACCGGCGCGGTGAAACACCTCGACCGCACTGGCGCTGATCCCCTCCAGCAGCAATACCTTGATGTCCTGACGGGGAAAGGAAGTTTGCATCGTATCGACCCTAGTGTGGAGGAACCCCTACTATGCCAGAGCCTGAGACAAATTGCGGCACCGCAGCACTAGACGCGGAGTGATGCGGCTGGCAGGCTGTGCGAATGACCCCGGAGCCCCGCATGTCCAACCCCCGTCTTGCCCAATTGAACCGCCGCTTGCCTGGGTTGCGAGTGCTTGCCGAAGCCGGCGACCTGGAGCATTACGGGCGCGACTGGACACGCCGCTGGACACCGGCGCCATTGGCGATTGCCCTGCCGGACACGGTCGAAGAAGTGCAGGCCGTCGTACGCTGGGCGAACGACGAGCGGGTTGCAGTCGTGCCGTCCGGTGGCCGCACCGGCCTGTCCGGTGGCGCTGTGGCAGCGAACGGCGAGCTGGTGCTCAGCCTGGAGCGGATGAACCGGGTGCTGGATTTCAACGCGGTGGATCGCACCCTCACCGTGCAACCGGGAATGATCCTGCAGCAGGTGCACGAGGCGGCGCATGAGCATGGCTTGGTCTATCCCGTCGATTTCGCCGCACGTGGTTCGTGCTCGATCGGCGGCAACATAGCGACCAATGCTGGCGGCATCCGGGTGATCCGTCATGGCAACACGCGCGAATGGATTGCCGGCCTGAAGGTGGTCGCCGGCAACGGCGAGTTGCTGGAGCTCAACCGCGGCCTGATCAAGAACTCCAGCGGCTACGACTTTCGCCAGCTCATGATCGGATCCGAAGGCACGCTGGGCATCGTGGTCGAAGCCACGCTGAAGCTCACCGAGCCACCGCCGCCGTCCCGGGTAATGTTGTTGGCACTGCCGGACATGGGTGCGCTGATGGAGGTGTTCGCGCTGTTTCGTGCGCGACTGGCGCTGCAGGCGTTCGAGTTCTTTACCGACGTCGCGCTGCAGCATGTGTTGGCGCATGGTGCGCAACGCGCCATCGAGGGCAATCACCCGTACTATGTGGTTGCCGAGTTCGATGCGGCCGATGAGCGGCAGCAGGAAGCGGCGCTGGTCGCGTTCGAACGCGCGCTGGAGCAGGGTTGGGTCAGCGACGGCGTGATTGCGCAGAGCGAGGCCCAGGCCGCGGCCCTGTGGCGACTGCGCGAAGGCATTACCGAGAGCCTGGCGCCGCGGCGACCGTACAAGAACGACGTGTCGGTGAGAGTCAGCGCGGTGCCGGGTTTCCTGGAGGAGATGCAGGCCTTGCTGGCGAACGAATATCCCGGCATCGAGGTGGTCTGGTTTGGTCACATTGGCGACGGCAACCTGCATATCAACGTGTTGCGGCCGGACGATCTGGCTGAAGCTGCCTTTATCGCCCAATGCGAGCAGGTAACCCGGCTGCTGGCGGCGACCCTGCAACGTCACGGCGGCAGCATTTCGGCCGAGCACGGCATCGGCCTGGTCAAGCGCGCTTACCTTGCAAGCACCCGCAGCGCCGCGGAGATCGCGCTGATGCAGGGCGTGCGCAAGGTGTTCGATCCGCACGGCATCCTCAATCCAGGCAAGCTGTTCGAAGCCGACTGAGGTCTGGAAAATGCCGCCCGTGCTAGTCTTTCGGGCTTGCCCGTCGGATTCGAGAAGCCGTCATGTCGCCGTCGCCATTGCGTTCGCTGTATCCCGAAATCGAGTCGTTCGACAGCGGATTCCTGCCGGTCTCGCCCCTGCACACGCTGTACTACGAGCAGAGCGGCAATCCGCACGGCAAGCCGGTGGTGTTCCTGCATGGCGGCCCGGGTGGCGGCACCAAACCCAAGTGCCGGCGCTTCTTCGACCCGGCGGTCTACCGCATCGTGTTGTTCGATCAGCGCGGCTGCGGCCAGTCCATGCCGCATGCGGAACTGACCGACAACACCACCTGGGATCTGGTCGCCGACATCGAACGTCTGCGCCAGCACCTGCGCATCGATCGTTGGCAGGTGTTCGGCGGGTCATGGGGTTCCACGCTGGCGTTGGCCTACGCGCAAACGCATCCGGACAAGGTGACCGAGCTGGTGCTGCGCGGCATTTTCATGCTGCGCCGGCAGGAGCTGGAATGGTTCTACCAGAAGGGTTGCGATGCGCTGTACCCGGATGCCTGGGAAACCTACCTGTCGGCGATTCCCGAGGTCGAGCGCGGCGACTTGATGAGCGCCTACCATCGCCGCCTGACCAGTCCCGATGCGAAGACCCGGACCGCCGCCGCGCGAGCCTGGTCGGTATGGGAAGGCGCCACCAGCTTCCTGTGGCAGGATCAGTCGCACATCCAGTCCAGCGGCGAGGACGAGTTTGCGCTGGCGTTCGCCCGCATCGAGTGCCACTACTTCGTCAACGGCGGCTTCTTCGAACATGACGACCACTTGCTGCGCAACGTGGACCGCCTGCGCAACATTCCGGCGGTCATCGTGCAGGGACGCTACGACGTGGTCTGCCCAATCCGCAGTGCGTGGGACCTGCATCGCGCCTGGCCCGAGGCCGACCTGTGCATTGTGCAGGACGCCGGACATTCCGCATTCGAGCCGGGCATCCTGCACCAGCTGCTGGAGGCGACTGATCGCTTCGGACGCTGAGCGCCCGTCGCGACAGAGCGGGTAGGAGCCCGCTCGCGGGCGATGCTTCTGCTCTTGATGCACGAGCAAACTCAAACTCCTGCGGTTGATCTTAAGCCGTTCGTCAGCAGCTGCCTGGTGCTGAAAATCCTGTCGCCGGCGTCACCGAGGCCGGGCAGGGGGTAGCCATGCCCGTTCAATCGTTCGTCGATCGCCGCGGTGTAGATCTCGATCTCCGGATGGGTTGACTCTAGCCGCTTGCGGCCTTTGGGCGCGGCGACCAGGAACAGGCCCCTGATCCGGTACACCCGCACGTGGCGCGACACCCGAGCTTGGCGAAGCGGCCCTGCGCACGCACGCTGGCGGTTGCGCGTGGGCAGGGTCGTTGCTGTTGGCGGTGGCGCTTATGTTGCCGTCGATGCCTCGGCGCCGTCGCCCTTCAGGCAATGGCTCATGAAGACCTTGCGCTCGGCGCCCTTGAGCGCCTTGGCCTTGGCGTCGGCGTTGCAGGTTTTCATCTTTCCCTGCTGGGTCTGTCGGGCCGACGGTGCAGCCGCTGCGTGGCCTTTCAGGCAGGAACCCATGAAGGTCTTGCGTTCGGCACCCTTCTTGCCGGTCGCCTGCTTATTGCAGTCGATCATGCGTTGTTGCTGGGCGGTATGCGGTTTGCTGGCCGGCGCCGCTGTGCTGGATGGTGGGGCGGCGGCGAAGGCGACACCGGCGAAGGCAAAGGCGACGCTGGTGGCAAGCATGCGTAGAGACATCGACATCATGGAGTCCTCCCTGGGTTAACCGGCGGTTGCCGGCTGAAGGAGTCTATGTCCGACGGATGCTGCGGGAAGTAGGCCAAATCCGACGCACGCGAAGTATTTGGCTGCGGCGAGCGGAGGGCCGTCGCCGCAGCTGTACCGCTCGCGCAAATTCAGGCAGCTGCGGCCTTGGTCTTGCGCGGCCCTTCCTGGAGCGCCCTGCGCACGTGCGACACGATCAGGTCCACCTCGGCGCTGGTGACCTTGAAGTGCGGGGTGAAGCGCAGCGAGTTGCTGCCGCCGTGGATCACGCCGATGCCATGTTCGCGCATGTATTCCTCGGTCGAACCGGCGCCGTAGCACTTGTACTCCGCAGCCAGTTCGCAGGAGAACAGCAAGCCGGTGCCCTGTACCTTGGTGATCAGGCCGCCGAGCTCGTTCTTCAGCGCGTTGAGCTTGTCGACGAACTCCTTGCCGCGCTCGCGGATGTTGTTGCGCACCTCCTCGCTCAGTTCGCCCAACGCGGCCAGCGCCACGTCCAGCGCACGCGGGTTCGCGGTCATCGTGTTGCCGTAGATCCCCTTGCGGTAGAGCTTGGCGGTGGCGTCGGTGACGGCCAGCACCGACAACGGATACTGGCCGGCGTTGAGCGCCTTGGAGAAGGTCTCCATGTCGGGTGCCGGCAGTTTTTCGAAACCGGGATAGTCGGTGATCGACAGCACGCCGTGTGCGCGCAGGCCGGCCTGGATCGAATCGACCAGCAGCAGGCTGCCGTGCGATTCGGTCAGGGTGCGGGCGGCCTGGTAGAACTCGACGGTGACGGCACGGCCCGGGTCGCCTTCGCCCATCACCGGCTCCAGGAACATCGCCTCGATGAACCAGCCGTGCTTGTCTGCCTCGGCGAACGCGGCTTCCAACTGCGCCACGTCATAGGGTTCCACGGTGATCACGCTGTCTTCGTGGCGGTAGCTGGCCAGATGCTGTTGGTAGACCTTGCGCGAAGAATCGGAATACAGCGCCGGCTTGTCGGTGCGGCCGTGGAAGGCACCCTTGACCGCCAGGCGTTTGATCGTGCGGCTCGCATAGCGGGCGCCGGCGTCCGTCATGGCCTTGGCGTTGACGTCGGCGATGCGGCACGCCAGCGACACGGATTCAGAGCCCGAATTCAGGCACATGTAACGGTGGTACGGGCTGCCGCCACGGTGGCGGCCGAGTTCCCCGTTCATCGCCGCGGTGAAGCGCAACTGCGCCACGCTGGGCGACATCACGTTGGCCATCACCTGCGGGCGGGCCAGGGCCGCCAGGATCGCCGGATCGTTGTGGCCAAAGCCGAGCATGCCGTAGCCGCCGCTGTCGTGCAGCACCGCGCCCTTCAGGGTGACGATCCACGGCCCGCGTGCGGCCGCCGGCAAATAGGGGTTGACCGCATCGTCCGGGTAGAAATTCACGAACCCGGCCTGTGCCTTGACCAGTTGCTCGAGCTCGTCGAGTTTCAGAAAATCGGTCAGGTCGGCGCGTAATTCCCGGTGCTGCGCCACGGCTTCGGCAACCGCCTGCTCGAGCAGGGAATCCTTCACCGCCATCCGTTCGATGCTGGCGTCGTCCAGGCCGATGGTGCGCGGCTTGCCGCCGAATTCGCGCAGTTCGCGCAGTTGGTCGATGATGCCCATGGTGAATCCTCCTCAAGCTCCGCTGGATAGCATGATGTCTGGTCGGCGGGTGATGAAAGCGCGGCGGGAAACGCGCGCTGGCAGGCGTTTCCTCAATGTTTTCAGCTCTTTCTGGCGGTGGATCGCGATCGTTTGCGGCCGTCTCTTTCCTCACAGGATACGCTGCCGCAACGGCCGCCGTAACCCCGCGGCATCCTGTGGATGACGCCTGTCACCCCCCTGCGGGTTGATGCGGGGGATTGCCGACAAGCACCTGTTTGGCCAAGGATAAACGGCACAGGAGGAGCCTTGCATGTACCACCTCCGAGATCCGCTTGCCTGCCTCAAGGGTGTCGTCAAACATTATGGCCAGCTCACTGCGCTTGACGGAGAAGCGGCCGTACGCAAAATTGGCCGGTGGCCAGCCGCGGCGCGTCAGTTTGCGCTGGCATTGTGCGGCTGATCCGAGCTGTTGTTTCTCGACGAGCCGACCGTGGATATGGATATCGAGGCCCGCCAGAAGCTGTCGGCGGCGATCCGCCAGTTGTTGGCCGAAGGCTGTTCGGTGTTGCTGACCGGATCGAGGGGTATCGGTTGGCGCGCCAGAAGGGCTGGATGCAGACGGCCGCGCTATCCATGGCGCAAGCGCTGGCCGGCTGCAGCATAATGCCCGGTTCTCCATCCTGGTCACAGCTGCCTTGAAGAAGTCCGATTTCGATTTTTGCCTGCCGCATGAGCTGATCGCGCAGGTACCGTTGCCGCAGCGTTCGGCCAGCCGCATGCTGCTACTCGACGTGGCGGCGCAGTCGCGGCAGGACCGCATGTTTGCCGAGCTGCCGGAGATCTTGCGCCCGGGGGATCTGCTGGTGTTCAACGACACGCGGGTGCTTCCGGCGCGCCTGTACGGGCGCAAGGAAAGCGGCGGCGCGGTCGAGATCCTGCTTGAACGCATCACCGGCGCGCACGAGGCGATCGTGCAGCTGGGGGTCAGCAAGAAGCCGAAGGAGGGTGGCCGGATCGAGCTGGCTGACGGCAGCCATGCCGTGGTGCTGGGACGCGACGACGACTTTTTCCGACTGCGTTTCGAGGCGCCCGAACCGTTGGAGAAACTGCTGTTGAAACTGGGCGAGATGCCGCTGCCACCGTACATCGAGCGGCACGCCGACGCCAGCGACATGGAGCGCTACCAGACCGTGTTCGCGCGCGAGCCGGGCGCGGTGGCAGCGCCCACCGCGGGCCTGCATTTTGACGAGGCGACCCTGGTCCGGCTGCGCGAGCGCGGCGTCGAATTTGGTTACATCACGTTGCATGTCGGGGCCGGCACGTTCCAGCCGGTGCGTGCCGATGATCTGAAGGATCACCACATGCACACGGAATGGCTGAATGTCGGCGCGCACCTGATCGGGCAGATTCGCCGCATCCGTGCCCACGGCGGCCGGGTGATCGCCGTGGGCACCACCGTAGTGCGTGCACTGGAGAGCGCCAGCACGGATGGCGTGCTGTATCCATTCTCCGGCGAGACGCAGATCTTCATCTTCCCCGGCTACCGTTTCAGCAGTATCGATGGCCTGCTCACCAATTTCCACTTGCCACAATCGACCCTGCTGATGCTGGTATCGGCGCTGGCCGGGCGCGAGTTCATCCTCGACAGCTACCGCCATGCGGTCGAGCAGCGCTACCGCTTCTTCTCCTATGGCGATGCGATGCTGATCTTGCCACCCGGTCTCTGATCATCTGCCGCTGCACGTACGTAGATCCCGCTCGCGGGCGACGCTGTTTGGCCGGGAATCGGGAATCGGGAATCGGGAATCGCAAGAGCAAGAACATCGCCCGCGAGCGGGCTCCTTAGGGACGTAGGTGCGGCGGCGTCAAACCCGGGATAATCACTGAATGACCTCCTTGACCTTCGATCTCCTGGCCACCGACGGCGCGGCCCGCCGCGGCCGCATGACTTTCGCCCGCGGCACGGTGGAAACGCCCGCCTTCATGCCGGTGGGCACCTACGGGTCGGTCAAGGCCATGACGCCGCGCGATGTGGTGGAAACTGGCGCGGAGATCATCCTGGGCAATACTTTCCACCTGTTTCTGCGGCCGGGGCTGCCCGTGGTCGAGGCGTTCGGCGGGCTGCACAAGTTCATCGGCTGGGACAAACCCATCCTTACCGATTCGGGCGGTTTCCAGGTGTTCTCGCTGGCGCACAAGCGCAAGATCAGCGAAGCGGGCGTGACGTTCGCCTCGCCGGTGGACGGCGCGACGGTGTTCCTGTCGCCGGAAGTATCGATGCAGGTCCAGAAGACGCTGGATGCGGACATCGCGATGATCTTCGACGAGTGCACGCCGTATCTGATCAACGGTGTACCGGCCACCGAGAAAGTGGCCGGTGACTCGATGGAACTGAGCCTGCGTTGGGCCGGTCGCTCGCGTCGCGCCTTCGACGACCTGAGCAATCCGAATGCACTGTTCGGCATCGTGCAGGGCGGCGTGCACGAGAACCTGCGCCGGCGCTCGGCAGCCGGGTTGGTGGATATCGGTTTCGACGGCTATGCCGTGGGTGGTCTGGCGGTGGGCGAGCCGGAGGCCGAACGCAACCATGCGCTGGACTTCAGCGTGCCGCTGTTGCCGGTCGACAAGCCGCGCTATCTGATGGGCGTGGGCCGGCCCGAGGACATCGTCGAGGCCGTGCGTCGCGGCATCGACATGTTCGATTGCGTGATGCCGACGCGCAACGCCCGCAACGGTTTCCTGTTCACCGCTGCAGGCACACTGCGCCTCCGCAACGCGAAATACGCCGCCGATACCGGGGTGATCGAGGAAGGCTGCGATTGTTACACCTGCAGCCACGGCTTCAGCCGGGCCTACTTGCGGCACCTGGATCGCTGCAACGAGATCCTCGGCAGCCAGCTCGCCACCATGCACAACCTGCGCTACTACCAGCGCCTGATGGCGGGCCTGCGCGAGGCGATCGCCGGCCGCACGCTGCAAGCGTTTGTGGAAACGTTCTACGCCCGTCGCCAAGACGCGCGGGTCGCGTAGGAGCCCGCTGGCGGGCGATGCTGTTGCACTTGCTTTTGCGATTCCCGATTCCCGGCCAAAGGGCATCGCCCGCGAGCGGGCTCCTACATGGTCTTGGCCACGGGTTGGCCTGGCCATGGGACTTCTCGGCCGTGCACGGGTCGGGGACGCATGGCATAATCGAGAATCTTTTATCAGGCGTTCAGCTGAAATTGCTGATGACGCCATAACTTGCGAGACATGATGATGAGTTTTCCGCTTTCCCCCGTGATCGCCGAAGCCACGCCACAACAAGGCGGCGGCATGTCCCTGATCATCATGATGGTGGTGCTGTTCGGCCTCATGTATTTCATGATGATCCGGCCGCAGATGAAGCGGCAGAAGGAACACCGAGCGCTGATCGCCGCCCTGGCCAAGGGTGACGAGGTGGTCACCAACGGCGGTCTGGCTGGTCGTGTGGAAGAAGTGGGCGAGACCTTCATCACGGTCGAAATCGCGGCCAACGTAAAGGTGAAGCTGCAGAAGGGCGCCGTGCAACAGGTGCTGCCCAAGGGTTCACTGAAGTCCGTTTGATGCCGACGAGGTTGCGCCTGGTGGTTGGCGGCGACGACTCTTGCGCATCCAGGCTTTTCTATTGTTGCTACCGCCGCGGCCAGGTTGCCGCGGCTTTGACGGGTTCAAGGCATGAGTGATTTCCCCCGCTGGAAGTACGCGCTGGTTGCGCTGATGATGCTGTTCGGCGTGATCTACGCGCTGCCGAATGCGTTCATTCCCGTTCCGGCCGTGCAGGTCTCCGCCAATCGCGATGCGCCGCCGGTCGACCAGGCGTTGCGCCAGCGCGTAGAGGCAACGCTGCAGCAGCAACACATTCAGTTTGGCAAGGTCGACGTGCACGGCGACAACCTGCTGGCGACGTTCGCCAATACTGACGTGCAGAAGAGCGGTTCGGACGCGATCAAGGCGCTGCTTGGCGATGAGTACACCGTGGCCTTCAAGCTGCAGTCCACCGTACCCGGCTGGCTGAGTGCGATCGGTGCCCGCTCCATGCCGCTTGGCCTGGATCTGCAAGGTGGCGTGCACTTCCTCATGCAGGTCGACGAGAACGACGTGATCGACAAGCAGGAGAGCAGCTACGCGGACGATATCCGCAGCCTGCTGCGCGACAAGAAGATCCACTACGAGTCGGTGACGCGCAGCACGGTGCGCGGCCAGGGGGTCGCGGTGGTATTGCGTTCGGCGGAGGACCGCGCCAAGGCGTCCGACGCCATCGCCAATGAATACAACGACCTGCTGGTATCCAATGGCCCCAGCACTGGCGACCGCTTCGTGCTGAAGGCGGTGATCAAGCCGGACAAGTTGCGTGACATTTCGCGCGGCGCGATCACCCAGAACCTGCAGACGCTGCGCAACCGTATCAACGCACTGGGCGTTTCCGAGCCGTTGATCCAGCAGCAGGGCGAGAGCCACATCGTGGTCGATCTGGCCGGCGTGCAGGATCCGGCCGAAGCGAAGAAGCTGATCGGCACCGTGGCTACGCTGGAATACCGGCCGGGTATCGGTCACCCTGGCGATCCGCAGGCGGTGGAGGCCGAAAAGACCGGCAACATCCCGCCGGATGCGAACCTGTACCACATGCGCGGCACGAACCTGCCGGTGCTGGTGAGCAAGCAGGTCATCGTGACCGGCAAGGAGCTGGTCGACGCTTCCTCCGGCATCGACCAGCAAAGCGGCACGCCCAAGGTCGACGTCACCCTGAATGCCGCCGGCGCGCGCAAGATGAGCGATTTCACCAACGCCAACGTCGGCAAGCCGATGGCGGTGGTGTACGTCGAGCGCGTGACCGAAACCAGGATGGTCGACGGCAAGGAAGTGCGCACGCCCAAGATCACCGAGTCGGTGATCAACGACGCCAACATCGCTAGCCCGTTCGGCAAGCAATTCCAGACCACCGGCCTGGGCAGCCCGAAAGAAGCCTCCGACCTGGCCCTGCTGCTCAAGGGTGGTGCGTTCGCCGCTCCGGTGGACATCATCGAGGAAGGCGTGATTGGCTCCAGCCTGGGCGCGGACAACATCGACAAGGGCTTCAAGTCGGTGATGCTGGGCTTGGCCCTGGTGTTGCTGGCCGCCGCGATCTACTACAAGCTGTTCGGCCTGGTGGCCGATATCGCGTTGTTCTTCAACCTGGTGATCCTGGTGGCGGTGATGTCGCTGATCGGGGTGACCCTGACCATGCCAGGGATCGCCGGTATCGTGCTGACCCTGGGCATGGCGATCGATGCCAACGTGCTGATCTGCGAACGTGTGCGTGAAGAGTTGCGCAATGGCTCTACGCCGCATGCCTCGATCCGCGCCGGTTACGAGAAGGCCTGGTCGACCATTCTGGACGCCAACGTCACCCACCTGATCGCGGCGCTGGCCTTGACCACGATGGGCACCGGCGCGATCAAGGGCTTCGGTGTAACCCTGATGATCGGCATCCTGACCTCGCTGTTCACCTCGGTAACATTGACGCACGCGTTCACCGCGGCGATCCACGGCCACCGCAAGCTCAAGACGCTGTCCGTATAAGAGAACCCACCATGGAAATTTTCAACCACGACAGCAACATCCACTTCCTGGGGATGCGCAAGTACACGATCACCATCGCGATCTTGCTGATGATCGGCTCGATCGCCCTGATCGCGACCCGGGGGCTCAACTACGGGCTGGATTTCACCGGCGGCATATCGATGCTGGTCAATTACGACAAGCCGGTCGAGATCGGCGAGGTACGCGGCGCGCTGGCCAAGGGCGGCTTCGCCGACGCGGTGGTGCAGAGCCTCGGTGGCACCCGCGAGGTGTCGATCCGCTTCCAGGCCAAGGATGACAAGAACGCGATCCAGGCCAACGGTACGGTCAACCTCGACCGCGTCTCCGCCGACGTCATGAAGCAGCTGCAGGTGGCCCGCGCGGATGCGAAGCTGAAAAGTCGCGACTTCGTCAGCGCGGAAGTCGGCGCGGAGCTGAAGACCGACGGTACCTGGGCCGCGTTGTTCGTGATCCTGGGCATCATGGCCTACCTGTGGATCCGCTTCGAACGCCGTTTCGCGATCGCCGCGGTCGCCACCGAGATTCACGACGTGCTGGTCACGCTGGGTATTATCGCGCTGGTGCAGCGCGAGTTCGACATGACCGTGCTGGCCTCGGTACTGGCAGTGATCGGCTACTCGATCAACGACAAGGTGGTGGTGTTCGACCGCATCCGCGAACTGTTTCGCCTGGCGCGCAAGGCCGAGCCGGAGGAAATCCTCAACCGTTCGATCAACAACACGCTGTCGCGAACCATCATCACCTCGCTGTTCACCGGCATCACCATGGGGGCGATGTATTTCATCGGCGGCCCGGCGGTGCATGGTTTCGCGATCACCATGCTGATCGGTATCGTGGTCGGTACGCTGTCCTCGATCTTTGTGGCCAGCCCGATCCTGCTGTGGCTGGGCGTGTCGAAGAAGGACCTGATGCCGGTGACTCGCGACAATCCGGAACTGGCGCGGAGGCCGTAGGTACGCATGTCGGCAGGTGTCGGCAGGTGTCGGCGAAAGGCCCCACATTGCCGGAGCTTTCGGTTGTTGAGGCGAATTCCGTCGCGTCGGCGTGAGGCCGGGTGAAAAAGCAGGCTACATATTTCGCGCTTGCGGTCGATAAGAGGTGGTCGATCCGGCAGTGGAATTAGCATGCTTGTGGTTTTCGGTTCCCTGGTTGTCCTCATCAGCGTCCTGGGCGGCTTCCTATTGTCGCATGGCCAGCTGATGGCACTGTGGCAGCCGTACGAGCTGCTGATCATTGGTGGCGGTGCGGCAGGGGCGTTCCTCACCGCCAACCCGGTCAAGCTCGTGAAGGCGACCTGCCGTGACATGCTGGGCCTGCTGAAAGGACCCGCCTACCGTCGTCAGGACTATATTGACCTGCTCTCGCTGCTGTATGACATTTTCGCGCTGATGCGCAAGAACGGGCTGCTCAGCCTGGAAGCCCACATCGAGGACCCGGCCAGCAGCGAGATATTCTCGGCCTATCCGCGCCTGCTGGCCGAGCAGCACCTGATCGAATTCATCACCGACTGCCTGCGTCTGATCGTGGGCGGCAGCATGAATCCGCAAGAGCTGGAGCAGCTGCTCGAAGTCGAGCTGGAAACCCATCATCAGGAGGCCGAGGCGCCAGCGCTGGCGGTGATGAAGTCCGCCGACGCGCTGCCGGGATTCGGCATCGTGGCGGCCGTGCTCGGCATCGTGACCACCATGTCGCAGCTCAGCGGCGACACGTCCAGGATCGGCGAGCACATCGCCGGCGCACTGGTGGGCACCTTCCTGGGCATCCTGCTCTGTTATGGGTTCGCGGGGCCGCTGGCTTCGGCGATGGAGAGTAGGGCACAGGAGGATGGCAAGGCTTTCGAATGCGTAAAAGTGGCCCTGATGGCTAACCTGCGCGGCTACAACCCGATGGTGTCGGTGGAGTTTGCGCGCAAGTCGCTGTCCGACCATGCCCGGCCGAGTTTCGTCGACATGGAGGGCCACCTCAAGGGAGATCGCAGCGGAGCCGTCGCATGAGCGATGACGTCGCACCACCGATTATCATCCGTCGGGCGCGACACCGGAAGCATGGCTACCACGGCGGCGCCTGGAAGGTGGCCTATGCCGATTTCGTGACTGCCATGATGGCGTTCTTCCTGGTGATGTGGCTGATCGGCGTGGGCACCCGCGAGCAGAAGGCTGCCATCTCGGAGTATTTCAAGAACCCCAGCATGACGCCCGGCACCGCGACCATCGCGCCACCGGGCAAGGTTGGCCCGGGCGGCGCCAGCGACAGCATGATCAAGCTGGGCGGCGCGATGGACCTGCCGCGCGGACCGGGCAAGGACAAGCACGGCATGCCGGTGGTCAAGAAGAACGTCGAGGATGCCCTCAAGCAGGCGCGCGCGGCGGACAAGGCGCGCCTGGAAGAGTTGATGAAGCAACTGAACGCGGCCATCCAGAGCAGCCAGGCGCTGGCGCCGTTCAAGGACCAGTTGCTACTGGACATCACCCCGGAAGGTTTGCGGATCCAGATCGTCGACAAGCTCAACCGGCCGATGTTCGACATAGGCAGCGCCAGGCTCAAACCCTATACCGTGCAGATCCTGCATGAGCTGGGCGAATCGATCAACGGCGTGCCCAACAAGATCAGCATCTCAGGTCACACCGACGACGCGGCCTACACCGGCGAGCACAACTACAGCAACTGGGAGTTGTCCGCCGATCGCGGCAACGCCGCCCGGCGTGCGCTGATCGCAGGTGGCCTGGAGGCGGACAAGGTTTCGCGCGTGGTGGGCCTGGCCGCGTCGGTACCGTTCGACCGACAGAATCGCGCCGATCCGATCAATCGCCGTATCAGTATCATCGTGATGACGACCCAGGCGGAAAAAGCTGCACGCTCGCAGGAAATGACCGACGGCAAGGACGCGATTGCGGCTGCGCCATCGACACCAGCCAGGCCGCTGGCGCAGCCTGGCAACACGACCGCACAAGCACGGCCGCCGGTATTGCCGGCAGTGATGCACGCGGCCGCAGCCACCGAGCTCCATGCGAGCGCGGATCAGCGGTCCTGGAGACCAGCGTCGCCGTGAGCGGGAGTGTTGTCGCCGTTGCCGGCGACCGCCGCGAGACGAGAATCGATCTGCGCCAGGCGAGCGGGCGTGCCGACATCCGTCCACATCCCGTCGTGGCGGGTGCCGGTGACGGATTGGCGGGCGATCGCCGGTTGCAATGCCTGGCGCAGCTTGAATGATGGCGACATGGTCACTGCGCCGGTACCCCGCTTCCAGTCGCCCAGCAGTTCGCGGCGAAACACGCCGATGCCGCCGAAGGTGAGCTTCGGCTCTCCGGTGTCGTGCAGCATGCCTTGCGCATCGAGCGCGAAATCACCGCGCGGGTGATGGGCGGGATTGTCGACCATCAACAGATGCGCCAGTCCGGTCGGTTCAGCGGGCAGACTGGCGAAATCGACGTCGCACCAGATGTCGCCGCTGATCGCGAGGAAAGGTTCGGCCCCCAGCAGCGGCAGCGCGTTCAGCATGCCGCCGCCGGTTTCCAGTGGAGTCGCGCCTTCATAGGCATAGCGGATACGCAAGCCCCAGCGCGAGCCGTCGCCCAGCGTGTCGGGAAACTGTTCGGCCAGGTGCGAGGTGTTGATCACCACGTAATGCACGCCCGCGGCGGCGAGCTTCTCCAGCTGCCACGCGATCAGCGGCTTGCCGCCGACACTCAGCAATGGCTTGGGCGTGTGGTCAGTCAGCGGGCGCATGCGCTCGCCGCGGCCGGCGGCGAAGATCAGCGCGTGTCTCATGCCGCTGCCGGTTGACGCAGGTCGCGTGGGCCCACACAGCGACGAAGCAGCACCACGAACTCGGCCAGCGCGGGATAGCGCCCGGCCACTTCGATCACGTAGTCGTAGACCCGCGGCAGGTCGGCGAGATAACCGTGCTTGCCATCGCGGTAATGTAGCCTGCAGAAGATGCCCAGTACCTTGATATGGCGTTGCAGGCCGATCAGGTCGAACCAGCGCCGAAAGCGTTCGCGGTCGACGTCGGCGCCGATCAACTGCGCCGCCCGCAGGCGGCGCCGGTGGCTTTCGGCCCAGGCTTCGACCTGCTGGCGATCCCATGTGAGGTAGCAGTCACGCAGCAGCGAGGCGAGGTCGTAGGTGATCGGGCCGAGCCGGGCGCCCTGGAAATCGATGATGCCGGGGTTGTCGTGTTCCACCACCAGCAGGTTGCGGCTGTGGAAATCGCGATGCACGAAGCAGCGTGGCTGTTCCAGCGCGCTGGCCAGCAACTGGGTGAATGCCGCCTCCAGCACGTCCCATTCTCCGCACTTCGGTGTGTAGCCAAGATGGGTGCCGAGGAACCACTCGGGCATGATCTCCAGCTCGCGTTGCAGGAAAGCGCGGTCGTACGGCGGCATGCCGGCTACGTCGACATCGCGCTGCATGCACAGCAGCGCCTCCATCGCGTCGGCATACAGCGCGTCGACGCTGCCCGCGTTCAAGGCCGGCAGATAGAGCCGATCGCCGAAATCCTCGATCAGCAGGAAGCCCTGCTGCAGATTCTGTGCGTGCACGGCGGGCACATGCAGCCCCGCCGCGGCGAGTCGTGCGCCAATGGCAATCCACGCTGCGGGATCTTCCTGCGCGGGAGGCGAATCCATCAGGATCCAACTCTGGCCGCCGTGCGATGTTCGCCAATAGCTGCGGAAGCTGGCGTCGGTCGAGGCCGGCGTCAGCGTGGCTGTGGAGTCGCCGAGCGCATCGCGAAGCCAGGCGAGGCGGGCGGTGGCGTGATCTTGAGGGCTGTCCATGAAGTCGGTCGTTGACGAAACATCGACAGCTTATCAGGCCGTCCCGGCGAGCTCGCCTCTCAGATCAAGTTGTAGGCACGTTCCTCGTGCAACGCCAGGTCCAGGCCGATCTGCTCCTGTTCCTCATCGACGCGCAGACCCACCGTCCAGTCCACGATTTTCAGGATCAGCAGGCTCAGTGACCCGCTCCACAGCACGGTGAAGCCCACGCCCCTGGCCTGGATCCACAGTTGCGCGAACGGATGCGCGACCTCGCCAAAACCACCCAGCGCAGCAGCGGCGAACGGCCCGGTCAGCAGCGCGCCGACGATACCGGCCACGGCATGGACGCCGAACACGTCGAGACTGTCGTCGTAGCCGAAGCGGCGCTTGAGCCGGGTCGCGGCGAAGAAGCTGATCACGCCGGCGCACAGACCCAGGAGCAACGCGCCGCCCGGACCGATGGTGCCGGCGGCAGGCGTGATCGCCACGAGCCCGGCAACCGCGCCAGACGCAATGCCGAGTACGCTGGCGCGACGGTGGATGATCCACTCCACCGCCACCCAGCCCAGTGCGGCCGCGGCGGTGGCGACCTGGGTGACCAGCATGGCCATGCCGGCGGTGCCGTTGGCCGCCAACGCCGAACCGGCATTGAAGCCGAACCAGCCCAGCCACAACATGCTGGCACCGATCAGGGTGTAGCCCAGGTTGTGCGGCGGCATCGGTGTATGCGGGTAGCCGCGCCGTTTGCCTAGCACCAGGCAGGCCATCAGTCCGGCGATGCCGGCGTTGATATGCACCACCGTGCCGCCGGCAAAATCGAGCATGCCCATGTCGCCGAGAAAGGAGCCGGGGCCAGCCCAGACCATGTGCGCCATCGGCAGGTAGACTACGGTGAACCAGGCGCTGGTGAAGATCAGCAGGGCGGAGAATTTCATGCGCTCGGCCACGGCGCCCACGATCAGCGCCGGGGTGATGATGGCGAAGGTGAGCTGGAACATCGCGAATACACTTTCCGGCACGCTGGCGTGCAGGCTGGCCGGGGTCATGCCGGCGAACATCGCCCTGTCCAGGCCGCCGATGAACGAATGAAAGTTGGTGACGCCGGCATGCATGCCGCTGGTACTGAAAGCCAGCGAATAGCCATAGACCACCCACAGCAAGCTGATCAACGCCGTGATCGCAAAGCACTGCATCAGCACCGACAGCAGGTTCTTGGCGCGCACCATACCGCCATAGAACAGTGCCAGGCCGGGTATCGTCATCAGCATCACCAGCATGGTCGCGGTGAGCATCCAGGCCGTATCACCGCTGTTCAGTGCAGTCGCGCCCTGCGCGTGAGCGGACGCGGCAAACGCCAGCAAGCCGGCACACGCCGCGACGCGAACCGGCGCGCGGGCTTTTCGGGCTTTGCCGATTCCCGATTCCCGATTCCCGATTCCCGGCTTCTCAAAGCGCATCAGCGTCGACCTCCTGCGTGCGGATGCGGATGACTTGCTCCAGCTCGGCAACGAAGATCTTGCCGTCGCCGACCTTGCCAGTGCGGGCGGCGCTGCCGATCGCCTCGATCGCGTATTCGAGGCGATCGGCACCGACCGCCAGTTCGATCTTCAGCTTGGGCAGGAAATCGACCACATATTCGGCGCCGCGATATAGCTCGGTGTGACCGTGCTGCCGCCCGAAGCCCTTGACCTCGGTCACGGTCATGCCCTCGACACCCACCTCGGTGAGGGCCGCGCGCACGTCGTCGAGCGTGAACGGCTTGATGATAGCTGTGATCCACTTCATGGCGTGCTCCTGGCGGTTGAGTCTTGTGGCAGTGCAGCACGATGCGTGCCAGCACTTGCTGACACGCCAAAGCGCGGTTTGAGCAGGGTCGACATGCCGGCGTGCGCGAAAAGTGGGCAAACGGGGTGACGCCTTGCCCGTTTCTGGTGCGTGCACCGAGAAGATTGACCTGGCCGGCTCGAATCAGTACCATTTTAGTCCCGATTCAACTTGTCAGAGCCCGAGCACCCATGCTCCGCGTCAGCCGACTCACCGATTACGCGACCGTTGTGATGACCTGCATCGCGGCCCATCCGGTAGAGGTGCTGAGCACGGCGCAGATTGCCGACGAGACGCATCTGGAGCTGCCGACGGTGAGCAAACTTCTGAAAACACTCGGTCACGCCGAACTGGTCGAGTCCTTTCGTGGCGTCAATGGCGGTTATCGGCTGGCCCGTCCGGCCAGTACGATTTCGCTGGCCGAGATCGTCGAGGCGCTGGAGGGCCCGATCGGCATGACCGAGTGCGGCGTGGCCGAAGGTCAATGCGACCGCGAATCGCAGTGCAGCGTCCGCGGCAGCTGGCAGCTCATCAACAGCGTGCTGGAGCAGACCCTGCGCGGAGTCAGCCTGGCCGACATGCTCGAGCCGTTGTCGCCGAAACGAAAAATTGCAGTCACCGTGAAAACGGGCGAGACCATCACCGAATGAACAGCATGATCAACGAAAGCAGCAGCGCGACCACATTGCGTGACAATGCCGATGTGGCCAAAGTACTCGGCCGCACCTACTCGGCCGGCTTCATCACCGACATCGAGATGACCGGCTTGCCGCCTGGGTTGGACGAGGGCACGGTTCGCGCCATTTCCGCGATCAAGGGCGAACCGGAGTGGATGACCGAGTGGCGGCTGCAGGCCTTTCACCACTGGCTGACCATGCCGCAGCCGGACTGGGCCAAGGTCAAGCTCGATCCGATCGACTACCAGGCGATCAGCTACTACGCCGCGCCCAAGGCCAAGCCGAAGTCGCTGGACGAGGTGGATCCAGCCTTGCTGGAGACCTACGAAAAGCTCGGCGTACCACTGCACGAGCGCGCGGCGCTGGCTGGCGTGGCGGTGGATGCGGTGTTCGATTCGGTTTCGGTCGGCACCACCTTCCGCAAGCAACTGGCCGAGGCCGGTGTACTGTTTTGCTCGATGAGCGAGGCGATTCGCGAATATCCCGAAATCGTGCGGAAATACCTCGGCAGCGTGGTGCCCGGCGGTGACAATTTCTTTGCGGCGCTGAACTCGGCGGTGTTCTCCGATGGCAGTTTCGTGTTCATCCCCAAAGGCGTGCGCTGCCCGATGGAACTGTCCACCTACTTTCGCATCAACGCGCAGAACACCGGCCAGTTCGAGCGCACCCTGATCGTGGCCGAGGAAGGCGCGCACGTGTCCTACCTCGAAGGCTGCACCGCACCCAAGCGCGACGAGAACCAGCTGCATGCGGCGGTGGTCGAGCTGGTGGCGCTGGAGGGGGCGCAGATCAAGTATTCCACCGTGCAGAACTGGTACCCCGGCGACGAGAATGGCGTGGGCGGCATCTACAACTTCGTGACCAAGCGCGGCGACTGTCGCGGTGACGATTCGAAGATCTGCTGGACCCAGGTCGAGACCGGCTCGGCGATCACCTGGAAATACCCCAGCGTGGTGCTGCGCGGCGACCGCGCGGTCGGCGAGTTCTATTCGGTCGCGCTGACCCATCACTTCCAGCAGGCCGACACCGGCACCAAGATGATCCACCTGGGCAAGCACACCAAGTCCAAGATCGTCTCCAAGGGCATCAGCGCCGGGCGCAGCTCCAACAGCTACCGCGGCCTGGTGAAGATGGAGAAAAGTGCCGAGGGCGCGCGCAACTACACCCAGTGCGACAGCCTGTTGATCGGCAAGAAATGCGGCGCGCATACCTTCCCGTACATGGAAGTGAAGAACCCCACCGCGATCGTCGAACACGAGGCCACCACCTCGAAGATCTCCGACGACCAGATGTTCTACTGCCGCGCCCGCGGCATCGGTGAGGAAGACGCGGTGTCGATGATCGTCGACGGCTTCTGCAAACAGGTGTTCCGTGAACTGCCGATGGAGTTCGCGGTGGAGGCGAAGAAACTGCTTGAAGTCTCGCTGGAAGGCGCGGTCGGTTGACTGCAACGGGAATCGGGAATGGAGAATCGGGAATCGCAAGAGCTGTCGCGCGGCCTGATTTATCGCTTCTGACGATTCCCTATTCCCTATTTCCCATTCTCGGATCTTGAAATGCTGAAAATCGAAAATCTGCACGCGCGCGTGGCGGGCAAGGAAATTCTCAAGGGCCTCGACCTCAGCATAAACGCGGGCGAGGTGCACGCGATCATGGGGCCCAACGGCGCCGGCAAGTCGACGCTGGGCAACGTACTGTGTGGCCGCGACGGCTATGAAGTGACCGACGGCACGGTCAGCTACAACGGCATGGACCTGCTCACGATGGCGCCGGAGGCACGTGCCGCGACGGGTGTGTTCCTGGCGTTCCAGTATCCGGTGGAGATTCCCGGCGTCAACAACACCTATTTCCTGCGCGCGGCGCTGAACGCGCAGCGCAAGACCCGTGGCGAGAAGGAGCTTGACTCGATGCAGTTCCTGAAACTGGTGCGCGAGAAGCTCAAGGTAATGCAGATTTCCGACGAACTGCTGCACCGCGCGGTCAACGAAGGCTTTTCCGGCGGTGAGAAAAAGCGCAACGAGATCTTCCAGATGGCCGTGCTGGAGCCGAAACTGGCGATACTCGACGAGACCGACTCGGGGCTGGATATCGATGCGCTGAAGCAGGTGGCACAGGGCGTCAACACGCTGCGCTCGCCCGATCGTGCGTTCCTGATGATCACCCACTATCAGCGTCTGCTCGACTACGTGGTGCCCGATTTCGTGCACGTACTGGCGGATGGTCGCATTGTCGAGAGTGGCGACAAGTCACTGGCGTTGAAGTTGGAAGAGCACGGTTACGCCGGCCTGGCCGAGCGCCATCCGGCCGGAGTCGGGGCATGAACCAACCCGTTTCAACGCCGCTGGTGGAATCCTTGCTGGAAGCACCGTTGGCGCCCAGCGGTATCGCCTGGCTGGACGCGGCACGGCAGGAGAATCTCGCCGCCTTCGCCGCCAGCGGCCTGCCTGATACGCACGTGGAGGCATGGAAATACACGGCGCTGCGCATGCTTGGTCAGCGTCGTTTCGTCGCGCTCGACATGGCCGCGCCTGCCAGCACGGTGGATGCCGCCAGCCTGGCCTTGCCTGGCGTCGACGGGCCGCGCCTGGTATTCGTCAATGGTATGTTCCGGGCCGAACTATCGCAGGTCGGGAACCTGCCCGAGGGCCTGACCCTGCAGCCGCTGTCGCAGGCGCTCGCGGGCGATGCGGAGCCGCTGCGGTTTTCGCTGTCGCGGCATTACCGCGAACCAGGTGACGCGTTCGCCCGGATCAACGCAGCGCGCGCGCGCGATGGCGTGGTGTTGCGTGTGGCAGCCCACGTTGAAATCACCCGGCCGGTACATCTGGTCTTCATCGCGGCGGCTACCGAGATGGATCTCGCGTGGCACGCGCGCAATGTGATTGAACTGGGCGAGGGCGCCAGGTTGAACCTGGTCGAGCAGCACCTGGCCAGCGGCGAGCCGACCCAGCTGGCCACGCTGGTCAGCGAGATTGAAGTGCGCGAGGGTGCCCGGTTGCAGCTCACGGTGCTGCAGAACGCGGCAACCAGCACGCATCTGATCCGGCACAGCGGGCTGCGCCTGCAGGCGCAGGCCCAGGCCACCTTGCACGTGCTGGAGCTTGGCGGCGCGCTGGTGCGGCATGACCTCAAGGTCGAGTTGATCGGCGATGGGGCGCAACTGTTGACTCGCGGCGTGTTCATGCCGCACGGCCGCCAGCACATCGACACGCAGCTGGCGATCCGTCATCAGGCACTGGACACCACCTCCGACTCGAGCTGGCGTGGCGTGGCCAACGATCGCGGACGTGGCGTGTTCCGCGGCGCGATCATGGTCGCCCCTGGCGCCGACGGCAGCGACGCCAATCTCAGCAACAAGAACCTGTTGTTGTCGCCCAGCGCCGAGATCGACACCAAGCCGGAGCTGGAGATCTACGCTGACGAAGTGAAGGCCGCCCACGGTGCCACTGTCGGCCAGCTCGACGAACGTTCGCTGTTCTACCTGCGCTCGCGCGGTATCCCGCTGGCCGAGGCACGCGCGCTGCTTACGGCGGCATTCTGTCGCGCGGTGCTGGCCGACCTGCCCAATGAAGCGCTGCGTGAACACCTGTCGACCCTGCTGGTCGAACAATTGCCCAACACTTGAAATGACACCATGACCGCAACCACCAGCACTCCCACCGACTTCGACGTCCGACGCATACGTGCGGATTTCCCGCTGCTCGCACGCCGTGTGCACGGCAAACCGCTGGTGTACCTGGACAATGCCAACACCAGCCAGAAGCCGCTGGCGGTGATCGAGGCGATGAACACGCATTACCGCGAGCACAATGCGAACGTGTCGCGCGCCGTGCATCAGCTGGGCGAGGAAGCCACTGCCGCGTATGAGGGCACGCGCGACAAACTGGCGCGTTTCATCAATGCGGATTCGCGCGACGAGTTGATCCTCACTTCGGGCACCACCCAGTCCACCAACCTGGTGGCCTACAGCTACGCGCTGCCGCGGCTGCAGGCGGGCGATACGATCCTGACCTCGGTGATGGAGCACCACGCCAACATCGTGCCGTGGCAGCTGGTGGCCGCACGCAGCGGCGCTACGGTCAAGGCTGCGCCGATCAGCGAGCGCGGCGAACTGATCGTCGAGCAATACATCGACCTGCTCACCCCGGAAGTGAAGCTCGCCTGCGTCACGCATGTCTCCAACGTGCTCGGCACCGTCAACCCGGTGCGCGAGATTGCGAAGGCATGCCGCAAGCGCGGAATACCGCTGCTGGTCGATGGCTCGCAGGCGGTGCCGCATCGGCCGGTCGACGTGCAGGCGCTGGGTTGCGATTTCTATGCCTTCACCGGTCACAAGATGCTGGCGCCGACCGGCACCGGCGCGCTGTGGGCGAAGGCTGAACACCTGGAGGCGATGCCGCCGTTCTTCGGCGGCGGCGAGATGATTCGCGAGGTACGTTTCAGTGCTACCACCTTCGCCGCACCACCGCACAAGTTCGAGGCGGGTACGCCGAACATCGCCGGTTTCGTGGGCATGTCCGCGGCGATTGACTACTACCAGTCGCTGGGCTTCGAGGCAATCCAGGCGTGGGAGCAGCAGTTGCTGGCATATGCCACCGAACGCCTGCACGAAATTCCCGGCCTGCGCATCATCGGCGAAGCGGCCGAGAAGGAGCCAGTGATCTCGTTCCTCATCGATGGTGCGCAGGCCACCGATCTGGCTACCTTGCTCGATCTCGAGGGCGTCGCCGTACGCTCCGGCCATCACTGCGCCCACCCGCTGATGCAGTTCTATGGCGTACCTGCCACGCTGCGTGCTTCGCTGGCGTTTTACAACACCCTTGAGGAAATGGACGCCTTCGTCGCCGCCCTGCTCAAGGTACGCCGGTTGCTGCGCTGAGCCGGCAGCGGCCAGGCGCAGGGTTCCTGTGGCCGCGGTAGGGCATTATGCTGGGCGGAATTCCCATCGATCATCCTCATGTTTGCGACATTGCCTTCGTTCATTCGCGTGCCGCTGGCGTTACTGGCCCTCGCGATCAACATCTTGCTGCACGTGGCGTTCCTGTTCGTGTTCACCGTGTTCAAGCTGGTGTTGCCGATCCGCTCGATCCGGCAGGCCTGCTCGCGGGTGTTGGTGTGGATCGCGGAAAGCTGGATCGGCGTGAACAATCTGCTGTTCGAATGGTTTACCCGCATCCGTTGGCAGGTTGAAGGTCTGGACGGCCTGCGCCGCGACGGCAGCTATCTGGTGTTTTGCAACCACCAGAGCTGGGTGGACATCCCGGTGCTGCAGAAGATTTTCAACCGGCGCATTCCCTTTCTTCGTTTTTTCCTCAAGCAGGAACTGATCTGGGTGCCTTTGCTCGGGCCGGCGTGGTGGGCGCTGGATTTCCCGTTCATGAAGCGCTATTCGCGGCAAACCCTGCTGCGTCATCCCGAGCTGCAGGGCAAGGACCGCGAGGCGACGCGGCGGGCCTGCGAAAAATTCCGACATATGCCGGTCTCGGTGATGAATTTTGCCGAAGGCACGCGCTTTACCCAGGCCAAGCACGCTGCACAGTCTTCGCCATTCCGTTACCTGCTGCGTCCCAAGGCTGGCGGCGTGGCCTTCGTGCTGGATGCGATGGGCGAGGCGCTGCACGCGATTCTCGATGTGACCATCGTCTACCCGAATGGGTCATGCACGATCATGGACCTGATCGCCGGGCGCGTGCGCGAGATCCGCGTGCATGTACTCGAACGGCCCATGGAGGCCGGCCTGATCGGTAGCTACGACGAGGACACCGCGTTTCGTGGCCGGATCAAGGCGTGGATGAACACCTTGTGGAGCGAAAAGGACGTCCAGGTGGCGCGTATGCAACGGGCCGCGGACGTGCCACCGATGGGAGACTGAGATGCGTATTCTGATGGTTGGCGCCGGCGCCACAGGCGGTTACTTTGGCGCGCGCCTGCTGCAGCACGGGTGCGATGTGACCTTCCTGGTGCATGACGCACGTGCGCGGCAGTTGGCGCAGCATGGTCTGGTTGTCCGCAGCGCGACCGGCGACGTGGATCTGCCAGCGCCTCGCGCGCTGCGGGCAAGCGAATTGCATGACCCGTTCGACCTGGTCGTGCTCGGTTGCAAGGCTTACGGGCTGGAACAGGCGATGGCCGATATCGCGCCGGCTGTCGGTGTGCAGACGGCGATCCTGCCCTTGCTCAACGGCATGCGCCAACTTGACCTGCTCGACGAGAAATTCGGGCCGCAGCACGTGCTCGGTGGCCAGTGCATCATTTCCGCCGTGCTCGATGCGCAGGGTATCGTGCAGCATCTGAACCGGGTGCACAGCATCACCTTCGGCGAGCGTGATGGCCGTGCGTCGCCACGCATGCAGCAGATCACCGCAGCCTTCGCGGGTGCGGGATTCGACTCGCGCCCGAGTAGCAACGTGCTGCAGGACATGTGGGACAAATGGGTGTTTCTCGCTTCGCTGGCCGGCATCACTTGCCTGATGCGCGGCTCGATCGGCGAGATCGTGGCCGCTCCCGGTGGGGCTGCGGCCGCGCTGGTCCTGCTCGACGAGTGCCGGGCCGTGGCGGAATGTTTCGAGCATGCACCGGGCGAGCGCGTGCTGGAGCGTACCCGCAGCATGCTGACCGAAGCCGGTTCGGCGCTAGCCGCGTCGATGCTGCGCGATCTGCAGAGCGGCCACCCGATCGAAGCCGATCACATCATCGGCGACATGCTGGCCCGCGCCCAGCGCCATCACCTGCCTGCCTCGATGCTTGCGCTGGTCTACACCCACCTGAAGGTTTACCAGGCGGGCCGGTCGGCCGGCGCCTCCGCGTGAGGGCTGTCGGTGGCCGACTGCCCTAGATCATGGTCGGTCAGTGGCACGCCGCACTATCATGGCGCCGATGACTGACACACTATCCCGGATCGTATTTCGTGCCGCCGTTGCCGCCGATGTCCGTGCCATCGTCGCCCTGGTCGAGTCGGCGTATCGCGGCGAGTCCGGCCTGCGCGGTTGGACCACCGAATCGCATCTGCTCGATGGCCAGCGTACCGATGCGGCCGATGTCGCCGCCCTGATCGAGCGCCCGGGCAGTCGTGTCCTGCTGACCGAACGCGACGGCCAACTCAGGGCCAGTTGCCACATTGAGCGGCAGGGTGTGGCCGCTTACTTCGGCATGTTCGCGGTTGCTCCTGACGAGCAGCGCGGTGGCCTGGGCAAACTGGTGCTGGCCCGGGCCGAGTGCATGGCGCGGCAAGAGTGGCATTCCCAGGTGATGCGCATGACGGTGATCGAGCAGCGCACCGACCTGATCGCGTGGTACGAGCGCCGCGGCTACCGACGCACCGGTGAGTATCAACCATTCCCTTATGGCGAGGAGCGCTTTGGCATACCCCGCCGCGACGATCTGCGCTTCGAGATTTTGCTCAAGGACTTGGTGGAGTTGAATGCATGAACGACTGGATCAAGGTCGGCACCCGCAGCGACTTTTTGCCCGGCGAATTCAAGGTGGTGTGGGACGGCGACACGCCGATCGCCGTGTACAACATCGATGGCGCGTTGTACGCCGTCGAGGACACGTGTACGCACGATGGCGGCGACCTGGCTGGCGGCGAGGTGTTCGGTTTTGAAGTCGAATGCCCGCGGCACGGGGCACGCTTCGACCTGCGTACAGGCGCGGTAACCAGACCGCCGGCCTACATCCCGATCGCCAGCTTTCCGGTGCGCGAGGAAGATGGGGCGATCTGGACGCGGGATGATCGGTGAGATAGACGCACCTGGAATGGTTTCGTCGAACGCGCGATTGAACATTGCGCGCCGTGACTGGCGTTGTCTTGGTCGCTGTGGTGGCGATCGAGGCGACTTGATTCTCGCCTCGACCAGCAAAGTTCGACAGGCTCCCGGCCCATGCGCCAGGCTGCGGCTCAAGGTTGCATTTACCTGTGAAGCTCCACCGGCGACACTCTCCGACCCGAGCACAGCGGGATGTGCCAGCGGCTTGTGTTGCCATGAGCGCCAGGCCGGTGCGGCATTACCTCAACGGTGATATACAAATGCGAGCGACTCGTTCCATTGGCTGCGTGAGCCGAACCGCGTCACCAGTGGGCTAGCGCCGGCCTGACCCAGCAGACGACCGTAAACCAGCGCGAACGCGAAACCGGTGTGCTTGCTGGTGGGCATGAACAGGTCATATTCCAGCGAGCCGAGCTGGCTGCCACTCCCGGGCTGCCATGGTCGCACCTGCAGGGTGTTGGCCTGGGCCGGGTTGACGCCGAAGAAACGATCCATCGCTGCGCCGTTCATGGCCTGCCAGCTCAGTTGCACCGAATGCTGCAGCATCCAGACCGGCGGGAGATCCCACTCGGCATAAACCTTGAAGTAGGCGCCAGCGCCCTGGGCATCGTGGCTGAGATTGGCACCCACATCGACTTGTTTGCCGAGCTGCCATTCAAGATAGCCGCCCACGGTGAAGCGTGGCAACAGCGGGGTAATTTTGCCGCGCAACGCGCCCAGGTCGTCGCTCTCGCGGCCCCACTGGTAGTCGCCGTAGAGGCCGCCATGCAGCACCGTACCGCCGAGCAGGTCGACCTGCAGACCGTCCTGGGTAGACAGGCTGAGGTGGTTGGGAATCTCGATCTCGACGTAGGGGATGGGCTGGTAGCGCGAGGTACGTGCGCCGGCCCAGCCTGGCAGGTGCTCTACGCCGATGCCGACGGCAACGCTCGGCTGACCATCGGTGTCGGCACGGCATGCCTGTGTCAACAGCAGGCTGGCCAGCACGCCGGCAGGCCCCAGAAAGTAGGAAAATGAGAACGCTGGCCGACGCGTGCAGGGCATGGGGATGGGAGCATAGAGGCTGGCGTACCGAAGCGGAATACGATAACGGCATGCCACTCAGCATCCGTTCTGTCGATGCACGGCGATGACTGCGCGGTTCGACCATGCAGTACGCTGGTACCGACCTGCCAGGTGGCACTAAGGGTTTCGCAAGCCAGGTGCGTAATAGTGGCGGCAACGGCTGCGCATGGCCTGGTTGGTCGCGACAAGAGGAATGTTGGATGCACATCATCGTGGTGGAAGACGATCCGGAACTGGGCGCGGCGATCCAGCGCGCACTGGAACGTCTGGCCTACACGGTCAGCTGGCTGCGCAATGGTCGCGAGGCCTTGATCGCCTTGCGCGACGAGACCGCCGATCTGGTGCTGCTCGATCTGGGCCTGCCCGGCATGGACGGGCTGGAGGTGCTGGTCGAGGCGCGCCGCGCGCACGTGAAGACGCCGGTGATCGTGATGACGGCGCGCGATGGACTTGAGGCGCGCGTGCATGGCCTGGATGCGGGGGCGGACGATTATTTGATTAAGCCCTTCCATCTGGAGGAGCTGTGCGCGCGGATCCGCTCGCTCAGCCGGCGCAGCCAGGGGCTGGCCGTCAACCGCATCGAAGTCGGCGCGCTGGTGCTCGATCTGGGTACCTCGCACGTGACATTTCGTGGCGAGGCGATCGAGCTGACCCGGCGTGAATTTGCGCTGCTGCAGTTTTTGATGGAACGCGCCGGCAAGCTGGTGCGTCGCGAAAGCCTGATCAACTCGCTGTATGGTCTGGACAACGTGGTCGGAGAAAACGCGCTGGAGGTACTGGTGCATACGCTGCGCAAGAAACTCAACTACGGCACCGTCCGCACAGTGCGTGGCTTTGGCTACATGGTCCCGAGGGAACCTGAATGAGGGCGCCGAGCCTGCGCGCCCGGTTGCGCTGGCTGATCATTCTGGTGATGGTCATCGTACTGTTGCCGCTGGCGATATTCAGCTTCCGGCGCACCCTTGCAGAGGTCAATGAGCTGTCTGATGGTCGGCTGGCGCAGTCGGCGCGCACCCTGCAGGTAATCATCGATCAGGGCGGCACCGGGGCGCTGCAAGGGCGCGCTCACGGCGGCGACCGGCTGGTGCCGACCGAAGGACCCTCGGTGCGGGCGGTGAGGCGTCATGGGCACACCTTCGAGTCCGAAGTGGGATTCCAGGTGTTCGATGCCTCCGGTCGGCGGATCCTGGCGACCACCAATCTCGCGGCGCTGCCGCCGCCGCAGGCCGGCGACGCCGAGTTCCGCGACATCAGGGCCGACGGTTACCGTTGGCGCCTGTTTACGCTGGACGATCCCGGTGGCGTAGTGATCCGCACCGGCGAACGCTACGACAGTCGCCACGACATCCGGCGTGCGCTGTGGCTCGATCACGGGTTGCCGTTGTTGATCGGGCTGCCGCTGCTGGGGCTGCTGGTCGGCTGGGCGGTCAAACGCGGGCTGCGCCCGCTCGAATCGCTGACCCACGCGCTGGCCGCGCGCCCGCTGGGCAGTCGCGAGTCCATTCTGCTTGAGGACGCGCCGCTGGAACTGCAACCGGTGCTCGACGCGCTCAACGGGCAACTGCAACGCCTCGCCGACGCGCTGGAACGCGAACACCGCTTCAGCGCCGACGTGGCGCACGAACTGCGCACGCCGCTGGCTTCCATCATGCTGAACATCGAGAGCGCCACGGTGGCCGGCGACCCTGCCGAAGCGACGGCGAGCCTGGCCGGCGCGCAGCACAACGTGGCCGCGCTGGCGCGCCGCGTCGAGCAACTACTGGCGCTGGCGCGACTGGAGTCGGGCATGGCGTCGGAACAGGCCCGGTCGATCGACCTGGTGGGGGTGGCCATCGATGTGATCGAGGAGTTGACTCCGGTGATCGCCGAGTGCGGCGCCGAGCTGGGCTTCGGCCACGACGATCGGCCGGTGCTGGTGCATGGCCACGAGGCAGCTCTCGCAGCACTGCTGCGCAACCTGATCGAGAACGCCATGCGCCACGTACCTGCGGGGGGCCAGGTGCAGTTATCGATCGCGCACGGGTTGACCGCCACCACGATCGATGTGGCCGACGATGGCCCCGGCATACCGCCCGAGCGGCGCGCGGCAGTATTTGCCCGCTTCCACCGCGAATCCGGCAGCCGCGGCGATGGCTACGGGCTGGGCCTGTCGATCGTGCAACGGGCCGCCGAACTGCATGGCGCGACTATCGAACTGCTCGATTCGCCGTTTGGTCGCGGGCTGCGCGTGCATGTTGCCATTCCACACAGCCCCTGAGCGCCCGGTGGGACGTGGTGGGGTTGCGCAAGGCGACCGTAAGCAGAATGAAAGCTTGCAGAACGGAAAATACCGGCAGACGCTGCGCGCGGTACCCGTGAGAGAGAACTGGTACGGCTGGGCTCGCATGGTGGCAGCGCGGGCTCTGTTCGTCATGGTCGCGGCCGCGCAGAACCGGGCGAGCCGATGCTTGACATCGGCTCGTGCGGTCGGTCATCAGTAACAGGCCTGTACCGGGTGCATGCATGAACAAGGCAAAGGAAGCGGGCGACAACGTACTGCCCATTCTCATGTATCACAACATCGCGCAAGCGCCAGCCGGTTTGCGTGTATACCGCAGCCTGTATGTGAGCCCCGGAAAATTCGCCCGGCAAATGTGGTTGCTGCAACAACTCGGGTATATGGGGTTGTCGATGTCGGCGGCATTGCCCTACCTGCGAGGGCAGCGCCAGGGTCGCGTGGCGGTCATCACGCTGGATGATGGCTATGTCGACAACCTTGATGCGGCACTTCCGGTACTGCAAAAGTTCGGCTTCAGTGCCACGAGCTACATCGTCAGCGGGTGCATCGGTCGTTTCAACGAGTGGGATGCGCAGCGTCTGGGCATCCGCAAACCGCTGATGTCGGTTGCGGAATTGCGACGCTGGAACGCTGCCGGCATGGACATCGGCGCGCATACCCGTACGCATCCGCGACTCACCCGTTGCAACGATGCCACACTGCAAAATGAGATTCATGGCTGCAAGATGGACCTGGAAGATCGTCTCGGTAGCGCGGTAACACAGTTCTGCTACCCCTATGGCGATGTGGATGATCGGGTGGCCGCTGTCGCGCGGGAAGCCGGCTACGAGGCGGCTACTACCACCCGCCGCGGACGTGCTGTGGTTGGCGCCGACTTGTGGCGACTACCCCGGGTGCAGATTGCGCGGCATCACATCCTGCCCCAGGTTGCTGCACGCGTGCTGACGCGCTACGAGGATCGTCGCATATGAAGTTCCTGTTGGTCGGCACGAATCCCGAGAATACCGGTGCGGCGACCCACTTCGTCGCGCTGGCGCAGGCATTGGTCGAGGCGGGGCATGAGGTCAGCGTGGTGAACTCGCCGGCTGGGCTGATCGAAAACGAACTCGCCCATGCAGATGTCCGTATGTACAGGGCGACGTTCCGCAATGCGCTCGATCTGCGTGGCTACGTCAAGGTGCTGATCGCCGCGAAGCAATCAACGCCGGATTGGCTGGTAGGCAACTTCGGCAAGGAATACTGGCCCTTGATCATCCTCGGACGGTTGCTGCGGATACCCGTTGCGCTGTTCCGTCACCGTGTCCCACCGATGAAGCGGTTATCGGGTTACCTGTTGCCGCGTCTGGCGCATCGCTTCTTTGCCGTCTCAAACGATGCGCGCCGATCCTATCTTGAGCGCGGCGTACCGCCCGAGCGGGTCCAGGTACTCTACAACCCGGTGAACATGGCGCTGTGCCAACGTGATCCCGGGAAACGCAGCGCTATCTTGCGCACGCTGGGCATCGCCGATGACGCCATCGTGCTTGGCTACTGCGGCCGGATGCACCACGGCAAGGGAATTTTCACCTTGTTTGAAGCGGTCACCGCAGCCATGGCGCAGGAGCCTCGGCTGCATTGCCTCTGGCTCGGCACCGGTCCGGATGCCCAGGCGTTGCGCGATCGGGCCGCCGGTCATCCGATGGAAAAGCGGCACCATTTCCCAGGCTGGATCAACAACATCCATCCTTACTACAGTGCCATGTCGATGCTGGCTTTCCCGTCCATCGCCCCCGAGACATTCGGGCGCGCCTCGGTGGAGGCGCAGGCGGCCGGCATTCCCGTGCTGGCAAGCGACGTGGGCGGTGTCCCTGAAACGTTGAACCCGGGCGTGACCGGCGTGCTGCTGCCGCCTGGGGATGTTGGCGCCTGGCGCGCTGCGATCGTGGACATGTGCGATGCGTCGCGCCGGTTGCCGATGGGCGCGGCCGCGCAGGAATACGTACGCGAGCACTTCAGCACAAGCGTCATCGCGACTGAGTTTGTGCGGACGCTGAAGTCCTCGCTCGCCCTGAACCCGGGGATGACCGGTGGCCACCGGCCCAACCCGCGCCGGAAACGAAGGTCACCGAACTGAGCGGTTGGCCACCGCGTCGAAACTCAGCAAGAGCGGGACAGATCCTGCACCGGCAGGCTTGCGTCAAGCGTCAGCGCGGCCCTTGTCGTGGCTCCGGCATTTAAAAAGCCATGCACAACGTCTACGTTGCCTCTATCTCGCAATCTGCCCTGCTGGCTCGGCCGCGACTTAACCTGATTTTCACCTCTCGATAAGCGTGGTGAAAGCTAGCCAGTCCAAGCTCGTGGCATGTTCATGGCACACATCGTTCGCTACCTCGTCGCCGCGCCGCCAGCTATTGCCGGTTCCCTGAAAGGTGCGCGTGCGTTGGACGCATGGCGGCGCAAGGCGGTGGCAGCTGTATTGGGCCGGCTGTTCCGCCGGGTGGGTAGCGCGCTGTGCGAGCCGGGTGGCTTGCCCGCCAGCGACATCCATCGGGTGCTGGTGTGCAGACCGAACCACCGGCTTGGCAACAGCGTGCTGATCAGCCCGCTGATATCGGAAATTGAGGCGCTTTATCCTGGCGCGGAGATTGATGTGCTGGGTAGCCAAGTGACTGCGACCCTGTATGCGGAGCGGTTTCGCGTCCACAAGATTTTTGTGCTGCCGCAGAAGATTGCGCGGCATCTCTGGGTGTCGATACGCACGCTGCGTGCGCTGCGACGATGTCGCTACGACCTCGCCATTGATGCCTGCCATGGCTCGCAGTCCGGGCGGCTCGTGCTGGCCATGGCGCAGGCCCGGTACAAGCTTGGCTTCCCCGATCCGGTGCTGAACCCGGCCTCGGCGTGGCATACGCTTGCATGGCCGGAGCACCTGGCGCATCGAGGCGTGTTTTTATTGCGCAAAGCTTATGCCGGACTGACATCGTCGACCTATCCCCCGCTCAATCTCGAGGTGACGATTGGCGAAAGGTGCCAGGCGGCAGCGGTGCTGACCGAGATTTGCAGGGGCATGCGCAAACGGCGCGTGGCAACCGTGGCCATCTTTCCCAATGCCACCGGTGCCAAATGCTACAGTGAAGACTGGTGGAGACAGTTCGTGGACACTTTCCAGTCACTTTGTCCGCAGGTCACGCTGATGGATCTGCTGGCCGCGCATGGGCGCTCGCAACTGGGTTCGCAACTGATGCCGTTCTATTCGCAGAACCTGCGCCGGCTGGCCGCGATGATTGCCTGCGTAGACGGGTTCATCAGCGCCGACTGCGGCGTCATGCACTTGGCTGCCGCCAGCGGGACGCCTACGCTGGGGCTGTTCTCGGTTACCGATCCGGTCAAGTACGCGCCCTACGGTGGCGTCAACGCGGCGCTCGATACGCGTGAGCTGAATGCAGCGTCGGCCGCGACCGCTGCTGCGCAGTGGTTTGCAGACGTGATGGTGGCGCGAGCAAGCGCCGATAATGCCAGTGCAAGTGCCCAAGCAGCCCTTCCGCTTCGAGCGCCCTCACAGGCATAGGTGGGCATGGTGGGGGTGCATGGCCGCGAGGCTAAGCCGGTCGATCGTGCAACGGGCCGCCGAGCTGCATGGCGCGGCGATAGAACTGCTCGATTTGCCGTTTGGGCATGGGCTGCGCATACGTGTCGTCCTGCCGCGCGTCGCATAAAGTACCGCCGCGGATCGCGCTTCCTTGCGCCTACTTGCGCACACCGCCTGCCTTGTTCGTGCTGGTTGTGGGCGGCGTTTCCCTGAAAGTGTATTCAAGCAAGCGCCTCCACACGCTTTCCTGCTGTTTCGCGCCCCATACAAATGTCGCCACGCTCTGCGGCGGCAGCGTGTAATCAAAGCGGTTTTTTCCCTGCGTGACGGAGACCTTCTGCGGCTCCTCTTTGCTGTTCACCAGCACCAGCACGATCGATCCGTCGTCAGCATTCCGGAATGCCACATTGGCGAGCCCCTTGATCGTGGTGCTGGAGCCTACCCGAACCGCACCGGGCAGGACAAACCGACTGAAATGGGCGAACGCGTAGTAGTAATCGTTGCGACTCACCGCCCCGGTCTGCGAGTTGATCGTCACCATGCCCTTGCAGGTGTCGCAGCCGCCGAAATGAGGACCGTGGTGTTCGTCCAGCGCCAGGTTCCAGTAGACGATCCCGCGGGCCCAGTTCCTGAGTCCACCCAGCAACAGGTCACGCGCGAACCAGAGCAGTTCCCCGTTCCTGCTCGACTCCCAGTCGCCACCGGAACATTCGGTGATGTAGACATCTTTCCTGGGGTAGGCGCGGTGCACCTCGGTCTGCGCGGCGGGACTACCCCGATAGCAATGCCAGGCGATTCCGTCGATATAGCGCTCGGCCGCGGGATCTGCCTGCACGCTCAATGGCTGCTCCGGCTCATCCCAGTTGTGGTCCCAGTCAAGTATGCGCGTCCTCGGCTTGTGGCGGGCCAGGGCGGGGCCGAGATATTGCGCAATGATCCGTGCCCGCTGGTCGGCGGGCAGCTCCATGCCCGGATAGGTCACCGGTATGAAGCCGGGCTCGTTCTGCACGGTCAACGCGAAAATCGGAATGCCGTAGCTGCGGTAGACATCGACATATTTGACGAGGTACTGCGCATACGTGCTTTCGTATGTTTCGAGCAGCGCACCGCCGATCAGGTTGGCGCTGGTCTTCATCCATGCCGGCGCGCTCCACGGCGATGCGATGATTTGCAATTGCGGATTGATTGCCAGCGCTTCACGTACAGTCGGTATGAGATCGCGCAGATTGGCAGCGACATTGAAGTGTTGCAGCCCGGGATCAACCTGGCCGAAGGGAAGATCATCCAGGGTGTATTGTCGCAGCGAAAAGTCCGAGGCACCGATAGTCAGGCGCGTCATGTTCAGATTGAGGCCGGGGGGAGGCCCAAAAAGTTCGTGCAGCAAGGCATAGCGCTGCACGGCGCCCAGCTTGTTCTGAATCAACCATGCCGACGAATCGGTCAGGGCCGCCCCGAAGCCAACGATGGGTTGATAGGTCTTGTGCGTGTCGACCACCACATCCGCCGGAGATCCATCGTTCGTGCCGAGCTCGATATCGGGCTGCTGCGCCAGGCGCAACCGGCGATCCTGCGTACTCAGCCACAACTCGACCGCGGGGCCGGGCAGATGGATGGTCGGCGTGATCCGGGGCTCGGGCGTGGGAGGCGTGTGACGCGGAAGATACACGGCTGCCAGTGCCAGTACGCTGATCAAGGCGATAGACGAAACAGCCGTCCAGGTGAGCATGCCCCCGCGCTCACCCATGCTGCACGCACGGCGGATTGACCTCGCAGCAATCAGCTTGCAACCCCACGATCACGGGGACCCCAGGCTTGCACAGGGCAGGTCAGCGCCGCCTGATTTACCGGTCACGATCTTGATATCGGCGAAGGCGGCGGAGAACGGCGCTGATGCCTGCACGCCGAAAGGCACCTCGATGCGTGAAAGATCAGCGCCATTCCTGGTGAAGCACTGCAGTGGGATCGATACGGTGTGGCGCGAGCCGTTCGCGTAGCTGGCGAACGTGCGGCCAAGGTCCACACTTCTGATGCAATCGTGGCCACAGCCCATATACACATGCACGCTTTTCGTGGCTGGCGTGTTGATCACCACGTCGAACTGCAGTGCCGCATGGGCAGCTACCAACGGCATCAGGTTCCTCGGCCGCGCGCTCTTCGCATAGAACCTGGCGGGGCCAAGCCAGGTGACGGCTTTGGCATCCTGCTGGGTGTTGACCTGTACCGTGCGCAAGCGCAACACGGGGTGGTGCGCCGGCCACTCGATCTGCGAGTTCAAGTCGGAGCCCAGCTTGAGTACGGCGTCGCCGTCGGCCAGGTAGAGCGCGAATGGTGCCACGGCAAGCGTTCGGAACACCGACAAACCTGATGCCTCGGCGCAAGTGTCGATCGCCGGGTAGGTCGGCAGGGTCGGCAAGTCGTGCTTGCCGGGATAACGCAAACCATAACCTGGTGCGAACAGCCAGCGCGTCGACTCGGCATTTCCGTTGCCGGCGTAGGGACAGGGTACGCCCGGCCATGGCCGGGCCAGTGTCCCGCTGAAATTATAAGGTGCTGCGCCAGCAGGAGAGGCGAACAGCAGGTCTGCCACGCCGCTGCCTTCCGTGCCGGGCAGCCACGCGGCCACGAACGCATCGGAGAGGTTGAGCAGGTCGTTGACGTAGAGCGGACGACCCGACACAAACACCGTCACCACCGGCTTGTGCGCCTTGGCCACCGCTTGCAGCACCGCCAGATCTTCCGGGTGGCGGTCACTGTGGCGCAGGGTGGCTGAAGGCACGATGTCACCCATCGTCTCGGCGTACGGCGTTTCCCCGAGCACCGCCACGATGGCGTCGAAGCGGGTGAGGTCGATGCCTTGTGCCATCGCGCTGTAGCTGACGTTGGCTGCGCCATCACGGGCGCTCAGACCGGCCAGGATCGTCTCGCCGTTGGGAAAATCGGCGTTGCTATTGTCGCTACCCTGCCACGTCAGCGACCAGCCGCCGGTCTGGTTCGGCAGGCTGTCGGCGCTCTTGCCGACGACCAGGAGTTTCGTGCCCGTTTTCAGCGGCAATACCCCGCCGTTGTTCTTCAACAGCACCAGCGATTCCCGCACCGCTCGCCGCGCCAGTTCGCGACTGTGCAGCGATCTTGCGTCGCCCGCGCCAGCGCGTTGCGACGGACGCTTGCCGAACAGGCCCATGCGCAACTTGGCGCGGACGATCCGGCTTACCGCGTCGTCGATCCGCGCCATCGGAATCTGGCCGCCCTCGACCTGGTGCATGGTGTTGGCGATGAAAGCCTTCCAGTCATCGGGAACCATCACCATGTCAATGCCGGCATTGATCGCCTGCGGGCAGCTGGCGTTGCTGCAGCCGGGAAGCTGGCCGATGGCATTCCAGTCGGAAACCACGAAGCCGTCGAATCCCATCTTGTCCTTCAAGGCGCCGGTGAGCAGGGCGCGGGCGCCGGACATCTTTCCGTAGTCTTTGCCGTCGGTCACATCATCCCAGCTGTTGTAGGACGCCATCACGCTCTGCACCCCGGCCTCAATGGCGCCGAAATAGCCCGAACCGTGCACGTTGATCATGTCCGTCAGGCTGACCCTGGCGTCGCCCTGGTCGGTGCCGTTGTGGGTCGCGCCGTCGCCGATGAAATGCTTGGCGGTGGCCATCACGTTGTGGTCGCCGAAGCTGCCCTGCAGCCCGTGTACGTAGGCGCGTGCGTACTCGCGCACCAGCGGGCCTTCGCTGGAGAAACTCTCGTAGGTGCGGCCCCAACGGGCGTTCTGGGCCACAGCGAGCGTCGGCGCAAACACCCACTCGATACCCGTAGCGCGCACGGCGCGGGCAGTGGCCGCGCCGATGGCTTCGATCAGGGCCGGGTCGTGCGCCGCGCCCAGGCCGATGTTGTGCGGAAACAGCGTGGCACCAAACACGTTGTTGTCGCCATGTACCGCGTCCGTGCCCCAGATGATCGGTACCTTGATCGCCGCGTCGGTCGCTATCGACGCGGCGTAATAACGATCGGCCAGCGTCAGCCAGTCCTGGATCCCGGCATGCTTGTTCTGGTTGGGCCAGGAGCCGCCGCCGTTGAGCACCGAACCGATGTAGTACTTCGTCACCTGCGCCGGCGTGATCGACTTGATCTCGGCCTGGGTCATTTGCCCGACTTTCTGGGCGAGCGTCATGCTGGCCACGATCTTGCGCACCCGCGCGTCGAGCGCCGGGTCCGCGGCCAGTCGACTCTTGATGGCAGGCCAGTCGGTGTAGTGGCTGGGTGCCGGCACGCGACGGTCGACGGGTCGCACGGACAAGGTATCGACGTTTGCTGTCTTCGTCAGGCTGCCTGCCTGCGCGCTGCAGGCGCAGGCAAGCGTCGCCCATGCGGCATGGTGCAGCCACGGTTTACGGGTACGATGCATGCGGGCCCCTGTTGGTCTGGTGCTTTGGCAATGACAGTTTACAAGCGCATGTGTTCCGCGGTGCCGGCGACGTCGGGCGAAAGACCACGAATCGAGATGGCGCTGGCCTGACCGTCGATCTGCTGCGTCGCCAGCCCCGGCAGGCGTGCCAGACTGTCGGTGATGTCACCCACAGAACGCCGCAATATTTTGCGTTTCGTATCCGGATGTGCGCCGAGACGCATTGCGCCGCGTGGGTAAGGCCTGCTCACGAGATGGGCCGCTGCGGTGAGCCGCGGCACCGGGTCAGTTCACGACCGGCGCGGAACCTCAGCAAATTGAAAGGCAACTGGCGTGAAATGCGACTCTGAGGCTCCGCTCGGTACCCGAAAGGGAGAACAGACATGCGCAGCTCTGGCCCGATGGCGGTATTCGCACTAGTCGTCATGTTGACGGCGCTGCCCATGCAGCCAGCCCGCGCCGGCAGCGGCCTGCTGGGCATCGACCATCGCCTGCACTATGACAATAGCGGTATCTGGCGTCGCAGCACTCAGACCACCTTGATCTACGGCACCATCGTCACGGTGGGTGTCGGCGCACTCGCCCTGGGCGATCACAGCAAGCTCGGTGACACGTTCTGGCGTTCCGTCGATGCGCTGGTGGTTACCGGTGTGGCCACCACGGCGATGAAATACACTTTTCAGCGCGAACGTCCCTCGCAGACCAGTAATCCAGACCTTTTCTTCCAGGGGAGTCACGCGCAGAGCTTCCCCAGCGGCGAAGTGGCGGCGATGTCGGCGGCGGTCACTCCGTTTATCATCAACTACGGCCATGAGCACCCCGCGGTGTACGCGTTGGTGCTGCTGCCTGCCTATGACGCGGTCGCGCGCATGAAAACGCGTGGTCACTGGCAGAGTGACGTGCTGGTGGGTGCAGCCATAGGCACCGGCATCGGCATCTGGACGGCGCAGCGGCACTCGTCGCTGATCGTGGGCTGGTTGCCCGGGGGCTTCAGCGTGGGTTACGTGCACCATTTCAAGCCGTAGTCGATCTTGCTCTGAATCGGATAAGCAAAAGCAAAGCCTGCTGTGCGAGGGTGGAACTCCCCCACGAAAGGAAGGAATGCTCATGCGCAGATTTTTGATGTCCACGCTGTCGTTGTCGTTGCTGTTGGCCGGCGGCGCCGTTGCCGCCCAGGCGTTGCCAGCAGCCAATCTGAGCGCGCAGGCAAAGGTCAGTATGAAGGAGGCGCGCCAGATCGCGCTCAAGACCTACCCCGGCCAGGTGGTCAAGCAGGAGCTGGAGAAAGAGTCCGGTGGCAGCGGCCTGCGCTATTCGTTCGATATCAAGTCAGCCAAGGCGACGCACGAAGTCGGGGTGGATGCAAAGACCGGCAAGGTGCTGGAGAATTCGGTGGAGGGCGCGGACAACGATTGAGTGCGGGCAACCGGCGGTTCGGTCGATGCATTTGACTGGCCGCGTTCGCGCCGCGCCGTGCCGTGCCATGGAATCTCGACTGAAAACCCTTTATCACCGCGCTTTCGACGTCGGCATCGTGCTGAAAGGGCTGGACGGCCTGCTCGAGGTGATGGCGGGCATGACGTTGTTGCTAACTGCCCAGCCCGCCTTGGTAGGGGCCGTGCATTGGCTCACGCGGCAGGAGTTGATCGAGGATCCGGGTGACCCTGTCGCCAACTTCCTGCTGCATCTCGTGCAGGGGCTGCCGGTCGGAACCCGCCATTTTGCCGGCGCCTATCTGCTCGGTCATGGCATTGTCAAGCTCGGGCTCGTGACCGGGTTGTTGCGCGGTGCACGGTGGTCCTACCCGACAGCTATCGTGATCTTGACAGCCTTCATCGGCTACCAGGGCTATCGATGGATGCAACAGGCATCGTTTTTCCTTGCCGCCCTCACCGTGTTTGATGTGTTCATCGTATTGCTGATCGCCGTGGAGTGGCGCTGCCGTCGGGTCATCGCATGATGACCCGACGGGGCTTGCTGCCAACTATTTAACCTGATTCTTACGGATCAGCAAGCGTGCTGAAAGCGCCGCGCCTCATGCTGTGGCGGTGACCGTTTGTCACACCATCCGCGCTCTCGTCGCCGCGCCACTGCCGGCTGCCGACTCCCTGCAGCGTTCGGCCTCGTGGGATGCGCGCGGCAGCGCGGCAGCGACCTCCGTCCTGCGCCGGATGGTCCGCCGGGTCGGTGGCACCCTGTGCGAACCCGGTGGATTGCCGAGAACCGGCATTCATCGCGTGCTGGTGTGCCGGCCAAACCAGCGGCTTGGCAACAGCGGGCTGATCAGTCCATTGATTGCGGAAATCGAGGCGCTTTACCCAGGCGCCGAAATCGACATGCCGGGCAGCTACGCGCCCGAATGCCTGTATGCAAATCGATTCAGCGTCCCCCTATTGGCGGCGCATGGGCGCTCGCAACCGGGCTCGCGACTGACACCGATCTACACGCAACCGTTCCTGGGTCGTCGGCTGAGTATCTGGCGCGCGGGTGATATCGTCGCACAGGCCCTGCAACGATCATCCGCCCGCAATCCTCGCCGCCTCACGTCGAGCGCCTATGCTGATAAAACCTATTTTTGAGATACGCGCGATATAATGAAAGTGAGTGCAGAAAGTGGCTCGTCGTTCGGTCACCAAATCGATCGGGCCTTTGCAAAGGGGTGCAGCTGCGAATACGGCAAAGGGTCGGAGATCGGAGGGTGCCAGGCGACATGAGCATTGATTCTCGACCAATCCGGTGCAGCCCACCACGTAGCGAAGGATTCAACATGGATATGCCGACCAACATGTGGCTCGCGCTGGGCTTGCTCGGTCAAGCAATTTTTTCGGGAAGGTTTTTGCTGCAGTGGGTACACAGCGAGCGCAGGCGGCAGAGCCTGATTCCTCTGAGCTTCTGGTATGCCAGCGTCGCCGGTAGCGTGCTGCTGCTGGTCTATTCCATCCACATCCGCGACCCGGTCTTCATCACCGGACAAAGCGGCGGCCTGCTGATTTACCTGCGCAACCTGCAACTGCTGCGACGCGAAGCCAAGGCTCAATCGAGCGAAGGTGCCCGCTGATGTCGATCGACGGGAAAACGATCTGGTTCGCGGTGGGCTTTCTGGGGCAGGCGCTGTTCGCCATCCGCTTCATTGTGCAGTGGCTGCACAGCGAAGCTCGTGGCAAGAGTGTGATCCCCCGGGCGTTCTGGTATTTCAGCGTCGCCGGTGGCGCGTTCCTTTTGAGCTATGCGATCTATCGCCGTGAAGTCGTATTTGTGCTCGGCGAGTTCACCACCCTGCTCGTGTTCCTGCGCAATCTCTGGTTGTTGCCGCGTCGCCGCGGCGAGAGCTGAGAGGTTGTGCAGCACGACGCCCGCACCCTTCCCAAGCCATCGCAGAGTCCCCTCATGTCGCAAGATCACCTCCGCACAACCGGCGTCGGGCGCATGCTGGCTCGCGCCGTTCCATCGCCTCTGATCAGGCTGCTCCTGCTGGGACTGGTGCTCGGTTTCGCCTTTCAGGGCACACGCGGCTTGTGGAGCCCGGACGAGGGGCGCTATGTCGCTGGCGCGCTGCAGATGCTCGATTCCGGCAACTACCTCGCGCCGGGCTACAGTCCCACCCGCATCAACTTCTCCAAGCCACCGGCTACCTACTGGGTGATCGCTTCCGCGATCAGGATGTTTGGCCACAATACCTGGGCGGTGCGCGCGCCGTATGCGCTGTCCTTCCTCGGAACCCTGTGGCTGCTCTACGGAATGGGCCGGCTGGTAACCAGGGAGAAACCGTGGTTGCCGGGGCTGATTTACGCCTGCATGCTGTTTCCATTCCTGAGCGCCAATATCGTCAGTACCGACGTATTGCTGACTTTCTTCGAGGCGATGGCGATGCTCGGCTTCCTGCGCCTCGCCTGGCCAGAGGACAGCCATCCGCGCCGACGTGACGCACTGCTGATGTGGCTGGGTTTCGGCCTGGCGTTTCTCACCAAGGGGCCACCCGGCCTGATCCCGCTGCTTGCCATCCTGCCCTTCATGGTCAGACGCAACGGCTGGAGCGCACTCCGGCACATTTTTCCGGTCGCGGGCGTGTTGCTGTTTCTGGTAACGGGCTTGCTGTGGTACGTGATCGCCGTGCTGCGCTACCCATGGCTGGTGCATTACTTCCTGCACCAGGAGGTCTACCAGCGGTTGTTCACCAATACGCAGCGCCGACATCCGGGCGCGCTCGGCTGGATCGTGGTCTACCTGCCGACCCTGCTGTTGGGCACGCTGCCCTGGTGGCCGGGATGGGGACGCTTCTGGCGTGGCAAGGCGGGTGGCGAAAGCCATCATCGCTGGCGCGACCGGCGCACCGTCGAACACTTCCTGCTGCTGTGGTTCCTGCTGCCGCTGCTGGTTTTCTGTCTGGTACAGTCCCGGCTGCCGTTGTACGTGCTGCCCTTGTTTCTGCCTTTGTCGCTGATGCTGGCAGGCAGCCTGCAGCATCGGGTCGACCTCGGTATCGCGCGCCAACGTGCATGGCTGATCGCCTGGCTGTTGCTGCTGCTGGCGATCAAAGGCGGCGCCGCCTATCTGGCGCATCCGGCCGCCGATGATCGTCTCGCCGCACGGCAGCTGAGCGCGATGACCGCGCAGCATGACTATGCGGCCGTCGCCTTCATCAAGAACACCAGCCTGGATTACGACATCGAGCAACTGACCCCCTGGGGGCTGCGCTTCTACATGAACAAGCCGATCTACGGGATTGCCTGGCGCTCGCCTGATCACGGCCGGGCCATCTGCGCAGTGGCACAGCAGCATCGCTCGGTATTGCTGGTCGGAGATCGAGCCGTCGATACCCAAGCGCTCGACGATGCCCTTGCCAGCTGTCACGTTCGCGAGGTGGTTCCAGCCGGAACCTGGCGAGGCAGCGTATTGACCTGGATCAGGACCTGATCCATCGCCCCCACCTTTGCAGCAAATCATCAGGAAGCTCTCCCATCATGTGCGGAATCTGCGGTGTAGTGGCCCTCAACCTGACGGATCGACCTCCACACATGGAGCAGCGGGCGAGAGCGATGCTCCGGCACATGGCGCATCGAGGCCCCGACGGTGAGGGCTCCTTCGCCCGCGAAAAGGTGGTGATCGCAGCCAATCGGCTGGCGATTCGCAGCGTGGGCGACCAGCAACTCCCGCTGATCGAAGGAGACGACGGCATCATCGTCGTCTGCAATGGCGAGATCGACAATCACCGCGAGTTGAAGGCGGCGCTGACCCTCCGTGGGCACGATATTCGGGAGCATACCGACGTCGCCGTCATCGCCCCGCTCTACCGCGAATACGGGCTTTCCTTCGTCGACCAGTTGCAGGGCGTGTTTGCTTTCGCCTTGTGGGACCCCGCCAGGCAACGGCTTATTCTTGCGCGCGATCGCGCTGGCGAGCGTCATCTCTACTATACGTTCGCCGACGGCCTGATCTGTTTCGCTTCGGAACTGGCGGCCCTGGTTGCGGGGCGGGGCAGGGCGGCAGGTGTCGACCCGACATCGGTGGCCCGATACCTGCGCTTTGGCTACTGCCCGTCCCCCTTCAGCCTGCTGCAGGATCATCAAAAGATGCGTCCCGGGGAAATGGTGGTGTTTGAGCCGTCGGGTACACGTCACTTGCAGTACTGGAATTTTCATGCCGAGGTGGCGTCGGAAGCAGCTCGCTCACTGCCAGCGTTCGATCGCGTTTTCCGGAGTGCCGTACAGCGACAGAGCGAGATCGATGTGGACTATGGGGTGCTGCTGAGTGGTGGCATCGATTCCGCCTTGCTCACCGCGGTGGCACGCAAGCTACGTCCTGAAAAGGAACTTGCCGCCTACTGCATCCGGTTTTCCGAAGCCTCGTTCGATGAGGGTACGCAGGCCGAGCGACTCGCCCACCAGCTCGGATGCCGCTTCGTTCCGGTGCAGGTCACCGCCCAGGATTTTCCGCCCATGCTGCGCCAACTGGTCGAGACGACCGGTGAGCCACTGGCGGACCCGGCGTGGATACCGCTGTCACTGGTAGCACGGCGCGCATCCCGTGACGTGAAGGTAGTGCTGAGCGGCGAAGGTGCCGATGAGTTGTTCGCCGGCTACCCCACGTACCTGGGAGCTCATCTTGCGGGTTACTACGCGCGGCTGCCCGCGTTTGCGCGAAGGGCGTGCCAGTACCTCATCGAGCGGCTGCCGCCATCCGACCGGAAGGTCACCCTCGCCTTTCTGCTCAAGCGCTTCATTCGCGGACAGCAACTGGACGGGCTGGCAAGACACCTGCTGTGGACCGCAAGCATTTCACCCGGGTGGTTGCAGCGGCTGGGCGTCGAGCCGCCGGCAACCGACACATCACACGACCCGGCAGCACTGATCGATGTCCTGCAACAGTACGATCTCGCCCAGCCGCTGCCGGAAGCCCTGCTGGCCAAGGCAGATTACGGCGGCATGCTGCACGGCGTGGAAATCCGGGCACCGTTTCTTGATCAGACCGTTATCGAATTTGCCGCGACTTTGCCCGTGCAGGAACGCGTTCGCGGTTTGACAACCAAGATATTTCTCAAGCACTACGCAGAGCGCTATTTGCCGCGATCGGTCATCACCCGTCGCAAACGGGGTCTTTCCGTGCCGCTCGCCGCATGGCTGCGTGGACCACTATTGGACTGGGCCGAATCGCAGTTGACGCACAAGGCGCTTTCCCGCGTCGGCATCGATCAGCGGCAGGTGTCGGAGCTGCTGACGGAGCACCGGTCGCGATCAAGCGACCACTCCCGCGCTATCTGGACCCTGATCGTGCTGAGTGAATGGCTGCAGTGGTTGTCCCATTCGCAAGCTGACTTGCCGCATGCCGAGCCACGGCGATCCGGGGTTGTCTCCGCGCTGCATACAACGCCCTGAATTGAATTGGCCGAGCAGCCGGTTCTTTCGGCTTTCGCATCTCCATGCACGGGCGGCCCGACCACTGCACGAACCTCGTGGCTGACCACCTTCCGCGAAGGCTACCGGAGCGCCATGCTTCAGCAAGCTCCTGACCGCGTGACGGAGAGGTGCAGCCGGTGCCGTTCGGATCCAGCGTCGCAGTGCGCGCGCTGACCTGGGTGGGGATGCTGGCGGTGACGCGGTAGTGGTCAGCGCCGTCCTCGTGCACGGCGGTGATCGTGCCGCTTTCGCCGTTGGCGCTGTAGATCATCGAGGTGAGCGCAACGGCACTGGATTCCAGTGTACGCTGGAATGACGCTACGCAGCGGCATTCCGGTTCAGGATTGAGATGGAGTGTGTAATCAGTCTGGGGGTGCCTGCCTGGCGGAACCTTGGTTTGTCACCGCCTTGTCGCGACGACGCAGCAGTGAATACAGCACCGGCATCACCAGCAGCACCAGCGGCAGCTGCACCAGCATGCCGGAGATGATCGCGATGGCCAGCGGTTGCTGCATCTGCGAGCCCTGGCCGAGCGCCAGCGCCAGCGGCATGAGGGTCAAGATCGCGGCAAGGGTGGACATCAGGATCGGCCGCGTGCGGTGCTCGCCCGCCTCGTGCAGCGCGTGGTGCAACTCGCGTTCCCGCTCCGCGTCCTGCAGTTCGGAGAAATAGAAGATCGCCAGCTCGGTGACGATGCCCACGATCATCGTCATGCCCATCATCGCCGAGATATTCAGCTCGATGCCGGTCAGCCACAGCCCGACGAACACCGCCGGAAGCGCCAGCAGCGGCATCGCCAGGATGGTGATGGCTACGCGGAAACTCTCGTACAGGAACAGCAGCAGGGTGAACACCAGCGCGATCGCCGCGCCCATCACGATCAGCAGGCCGCGGAATGCCTGCTGCTGTTGCTGGTAGGTGCCGCCCAACTGATAGACCACGCCCTTGGGTAGCAGTCCCTTTTGGCTCATGACCTTCTTCACATCGACAATGGCCGAACCGAGGCTGCGGCCGCTGATGCGCCCGGTCACCGAAACCGTGCGCTTGAGGTTGATGCGGGTGATTTCCGGCTGGCCCTGCACCTGCTTGATCGTGGCCACCCGCGACAGTGGCAGCATATGGCCGTCCGGTGCACGGATCAGCAGGTCGCTGATCTGATCGATGCGCCGGTACGAGCTGCGTGGAAGACGCACGCGCACACCGACCAGCCTGCTGCCCACGGGTATGCTCGCGGCTACCGTGCCGTCGACTGCGGCCGCCACCTGGTTGGTGACGCTGGCCGGGTCGAGGCCTTCCAGCGCGGCCTGGGTGGAATCCACCTGCACCGTGAGCGCGTCGCCGGCGGGGTTGATGCCGTCGCGCACGCCGACCACGCCGTTGATCTTGCCCACGGCAGCGGCCACCTTTTTCGCGGTGGCGTCCAGCGTCGGTCCGTCGGCGCCGGACAACTGCACGTCGATCGGCTGCGGCACCGCCACCAGATCGCCGATCAGATCCTCCATCAGCTGCGACAGTTCGATGTCCAGCCCCGGCACTTGCTGCTCCACCTTGGTGCGTACCTGAGTCATCACCGCCTCGGTCGACGGGCGCGCGCCGTGCTTCAGGCGTACGAAGAAATCGCCGGTGTTGGCTTCGGTCAGGCCGCCGCCCAGTTGCAGGCCGGTGCGGCGCGAGTAGGTATCGACATAGGGATTGGCGCGGACGATGGTTTCCACCTGGCGCAGCAGGCGGTCGGTTTCCTCCAGCGAGGTGCCCGGCGGTGAGCGGTAGTCGAGGATGAAGCCGCCCTCGTCCATCTTCGGCATGAAACCGGAGCCGACCTGGGTGTAGGCCAGCCCACCCAGCGCCAGCAGCGGCACGATCACCAGCAGCACCAGCCAGGGGCGCTTGAGCCCGCGGCTCAACGTGTTCTGGTAGCCGTCCATCATGCGTCGGGTGAAGCGGCTTTGCGGACGTTCGACCAGGTGGCGCTTGTCCAGCAAGCGCTCGGCCAGCAGTGGCACCGCGACCCAGGTCAGCAGATAGGAGATGATCAGCGCGCTGGCCATGGTCAGCGACAGTGCCTTGAAGAACGCACCCGTGACGCCGGACAGAAACGCCAGCGGCAGGAAGATGATGATGGTGGCCGCGCTGGAGCCGGTCAGCGGCCGGGTGAACTCCCACGCGGCGCCGGCGATCCGCTCGTGCACCTCGCCAACCCCGCCGCCGACGCGGCGCATGATGTGCTCCAGCATCACGATGATGTCGTCGATGATCAATCCCACGGCCGCCGCCATGCCACCCAGCGTCATCATGTTGAAGCTCATGCCCAGCACGGATAGCAGCAACATGGTGATCGCCAGCACTGCCGGCACCACGATCAGCGCAATCAGGATCACCCGCGTGTTGCGCAAAAACACGAACAGCACCAGCCCAGCCAGTACGATGCCGATCAGGATCGCGTCGCGCACGCTGCTCGCCGCGGCCGTCACCAACTGGGTCTGGTCGTACCAATTGGCGATGTGCACGCCGTCGGGCAGTTGCGACGCGTAGTCGGCCAGCTTCTGCTTGACGTCCCTGGCGATCTGCACGCTGTTGCCGCCGGGCTGCTGGTAGACCTGCAGCAGCACCGCGTTCTGGCCATCGGCGTTGACCCGGATGTATTGCGGCACATGACTGAGGCTGACCCGGGCGACATCTTTCAGGCGGATGCCGCCGGCAGGACCGGCGCGCACCACGATGTCGCGCAGCGCGGCGAGGGTCTTGGGCTGATTGTTGGCCAGCATCAGATACAGCTTGTAATGGTCGGAGACCCGTCCCATCGCCTGGATCGTGGCCGCATTGCCGACCGCCTGGGTGACTTCGGTCAGGCTCAGGTTCAGCGCGCGCAGCTTGTCCGGATCCACGTCGGCATGGAACTCGGCGACCTCGCCGCCTTGCACATCCACGTGCGCGACGCCGGTGATGCTGGAGAGCAGCGGCCGCAACTGGTACATGGCCAGGTCGTGCAGCGCGCTGGGCGAAAGCGTGTGCGACACCAGGCTGTAGCCCAGTTCCGGAAACGTGGTCGGGTCCATGCGCCGGGCCGTGAGCCGGGTGCCGGCGGGCAATTGCGACAACACCTGGCCGGCGGCGCCGTTGATCTCCTGCAGCGCCGCGTTCATGTCGAAGCCCCAGTCGAAGGTGACCTCGATCTGTGCGCTGCCACGGCTGGTGGTGGACTTCACATCGCGCACACCACGCACCTTGCGCACCGCCACCTCGACCGGCGTGGTTACGGCAATGGCCATCTGGTCGGCGGGCTGATCGCCCGCCTCCAGATTCATCTGCACCCGCGGAAACGCCACGTTGGGGAACAACGCCACCGGCATGAAGAACGCGCTGGCGATGCCGCCGACCATCAGCATGAAGGCGAGAAACAGCAGCGAGCGGCGATGCCGGTGCATCCATACCGTGATATTCACTGCGCTGTACCCGTGGTTGTGGGTGGTGGCGCCGCCGAGCTTGCTGTCGCGGCCGGTTTGGAGCTGGCGTTGGCCTGCGACGCGCCGGTCTTGACCGCATCGCCGTCGCTGAGCTCGTACACGCCCAGCACGATGATCGGTGCCTGCGGATCGAGCGGACCCTGCACGCCGACGGTGTCGCCATCGGGGCTGCGCAGCTTCACGTCGACGCGTTTGGCGTGGCCGTTGTGCACCTGAAAGAGGTAATCGCCCTGCTGATCATGCAGTACGGCATCGCGTGGCACCGCCCAGGCGCTGAAATCGGCGGCGTGGATCTGCGCGGTCACCGCCGCGCCGGCGACGAGCATGGCGCCGGCGCTGGCCGGCAGCTCGACCTGCGCCGGCAACAGATGGGTTTGCGGATCGACCGATTGACCGATCATCTGCAAGGTACCGGTGAAGCCTGTAGGTGGTCCGTACACGCTTTGCAGCTGCACCGACATACCAGCACGCAGCTTTTTGCCACTCTCCGGCTGCACGCCCAGTTGCGCCACCAACGCGTGGGCGGGCGTAAAGTCGAGCAGTGGCGCATTGGCCGCCACGCGGTCGCCCAGGCCAACCCGCAGTGCCGTCACCACACCGTCGGCCGGCGCCTGCACCGCGTGTTTCGGTGCGCCGCCGCCGATCGCCTGCTGCGCCTGCACGGCTGCTTGCGCATCGGCCAGCGTCTTGCGTGCGGCGGCCACCTGCGATTGCGTGGCCAGACGTTCCGTGGCCAGCTTTTCGGTGCGCTGCAACTCGCCCCGGGCCAGGTTCAGGCCGGCTTGCGCCTGTTGGTAGGCGCTGCGCGTTGCTGGGTCCGCGCTGATCGTCAGCAACGGCTGACCGCGCTTGACGGTTTGCCCGGCGGTGACCGTCACAGCCACGATCTGGCCGCCGTAGGCCAAGCTAAGGGTGCGCGCGCGATGCGGGTCGCCCATCGCGCTGCCGATCGCCTCGACGTTGTCGTGGAAGGTCTGCCGTGTGGGCATCACCGTGGTCACCGCTACCGTGCTGGCGCTGTCGGTATTGCTGGCGCTGCCGGCCTCGCCGCCGCAGCCGGCCAGCAGGCCGAGCAGGGCGAGGGCGCCAAGGCGCGGTATCAGGAAGCATTGTTTCATGGCTGGGGGGTCTTGGCGGAAGCAGGGATGTCGGTGTTGCCCAGCAAGGCCTGCAGCGCAATCGCGCTGCGGGCCTGCCGTTCGCGCAGGTTCAACAGCTCGAGATCGGCACTGAGCACATTGCTGCGGATAGTCAAATAGACGGGCCAGTCCAGCAGTTGCTGGTGCCACGCTCGTTCGGCGGCACGCCGGGAGGCGTCGAGCTGGTGCACGTGGGCGATCAGTCGCGCGCGCTGACCTTTCAAGGTGACAAGATCAGCCTGCAGGCGCTGCACGTCGCTGCGCGCGCTCAGCAGACGCTCGTCGTAGGTGTCCTTGAGATGCAGGCGGGTGGCGCGTTCGATCGCGATGTTGCCGCGATTGCGGTCGAACAGCGGCAGGTTGATGCCGATGCTGAAGCCCTTGGTGTAGACATTGCCGGTATCGCGCGCGGTATTGAAGCCGAGCGTGAGCGCGGGGAACTGCGCCAGGATCGCGCCGCGCAGGGCGGCGTTTTGCGCGCGATAGCCGGCCTGCAACGCGAGAAGATCCGGGCGGCGCTGCGGCAAAACGGTCAGCGCCTGTTGTACCTGGGCAGGCGTGGGTTGCGTCGCGTCGACCCGGCCGACCAGCGGGAGCGGAGCGCTGGAGTTCAAGCCCAGCAACACATGCAGGTCGCTCTCGGCCTGGTGCAACTGCACCGCCGTATCGCGCAGTTGCTTGTGCACACCGGCGAGGTCATTCAGGCCTGCGCTGGCCGTGTCGTAGGTGAGGTTGCCGGCTTGCAATGCCGTCTTCACGTAGCGGTCCACCGGCGCCAGCGCGACCTGTTCCACCTGCAGTCGTCGCTGCTGCGTGCGCAGCGTGGTGACCTGATTGAACAGCTGGCGCGCCTGCGTCACCGTCTGCCATTCCGACCACAACAGCTCAAGGTTGACCTGTGCGGCGTGACCGCGCGCTGCTGCCTTGCGCGACGAGCGCGTCAGTAGCGCGGTGATGTCCTCGTTGATCCCCAGGTTGAATGCCTTGGTCAGGCCGGGGCCGGAGTGCTGCGGGAAATCCTCACCCAGGCTCAGCTGCGGATCGGGCAGCAGGCCGGCGGCGAAGGCCTGTGCGCGTGCGATGCCAAGCGCGTCGCGCTGCACCTTCAGCGCCGGGCTGTTGGCCACCGCCAGCATCGCCACTTCGGTCGCGTCCAGCCCGTCGGCAGGGTCGAAGCGGTGTTGCGCCAACATCGGCAACGGCATGTTCGTGGTCGGTGCGCTGAGCGCGGCCACGCTGGCGGCGCCGCGACCATTGCCGAGCGGCAAGGGCTTGAACGTGGCGCAGCCGGCTACGCTGAGCGCGGTGAGGATGCCCGTCGCTGCGAACAAGACGCGACGGCAGACGGCTCGACGCCTTCGGGATGGGGCGAGAGACGCCGGAGCGGCGATCGGGAGACTGGGATCATGCATTCGCCCAGCTTGTCTCATGTGGCTTAGCAATGTCTTAGATCACCTTTGGTTTGGCCGTCACGATCGACACGCCGTCTCGATTCGGTTGCAGCGGACCATGAGCGTTCCCCGCAAGGACCGCACTCAGCGCAGGCTATTGTAGAAGCCCGCTCGCGGGCGATGCTCTGCTCTGGCCAAAAGACATCGCGCACGAGTGCGCTCTTGCGCGGGCACTGGAAAGGGCACCGAAAGGCGGCTTTTTTAAACTGCGCGGCATTGCTACTGACGTGAGTTCGCGATGTCCGCGCCTGGCTGGACCATCTTGTGTGATTTCGACGGCACCATTTCCGTCGAGGACGTGATCGACTCGCTGCTCGATCGCTTCGGTCGCCCCGGCTGGGAAGTGCTGGAGCAGGACTGGCGTGCGGGGCGCATTGGTTCGCGCGAATGCATGGTTGGCCAGGTCGACCTGTTGCAGATGAGCCGTGCGGATCTGGATGCCCATCTGAGCGAGTTGTGGATCGATCATGCGTTTCCGGGCTTCGTGGCGAAGGCGCGTGAGTTGAACGTGCCGATCCGCGTGGTTAGCGACGGGCTCGATGTCGCGATCCAGCAGATCCTTAGCCGCTATGGACTGGATGACCTGCCGCTGGCAGCGAACCATCTGGCGCCGGGCGTGCCGCCGAAGCAGTGGCAGTTGACCTCGCCGTTCCAGGCCGAGGGTTGCCGCAGCGGCACCTGCAAGTGCGCCTGTGTGGCACAGGCCCGCACGACCGGCGCGAAGACTTTGCTGATCGGCGATGGCGCCTCGGATTTCTGCGCGGCCGACCGCGTGGATTTCGTGTTCGCCAAGCATCGCCTGATCGAGCATTGCCGCGCCGCCGGTATCGACTATGTGCCGATCACCGGATTCGAGGATGCGCTGGAGTTGCTGCCCCGGCTGCTCGATGGCAGCCTGATCGGGCAGCGCGCCTTCGAACCTGCGTCGGCGATCATCGCGACGGCTTGACTGGCGACGTGGCCCGTTTTTGCCTTCACCTCCACCTCCTGAACTGATTGCGGACTCTCGATGAATGTTTTCGACAAAGCTGCTTCCGTGCTGATCGACGACGAGCAATTGCTCGCCGACGAGGCGAAGTACAGCTCGTTTGGCGACACCGTCCACTATGTGGACCCGCCCAAGATCTTCCGTGGCTGCGAAGGCAGCTACATGTTCGACAGCGCCGGCACGCCGTTCCTGGACCTGCAGATGTGGTACTCGGCGGTCAATTTCGGCTACGGCAACAAACGCCTCAACAACGTGTTGAAGAACCAGATCGACCTGCTGCCGCAGGTGGCCAGTCAGTATCTGCACCAGACCCGCATCGAGCTGGCCAAGACGGTGGCACTGGATGCGAAGAAGAAGTTCGGTCTCGATGGCCGCGTGCACTTCAATGTCGGTGGAGCACAGGCGATTGAAGATTCACTGAAGATCGTGCGCAACGCCAAGAACGGCAAGAGCCTGATGTTCGCGTTCGAGGGCGGTTACCATGGGCGTACGCTGGGTGCCTCGTCGATCACCTCGAGTTATCGTTATCGACGCCGCTTCGGCCACTTCGGCGAGCGCGCGATGTTCCTGCCGTTCCCGTATCCGTTTCGTCGACCCAAGGGCATGACGCCCGAGGAATACTCGGACAGCTGCGTGCATCAGTTTGCGCGCCTGTTCGAGACCGAATACAACGGCATCTGGGATCCGAAGACGAACCAGTGCGAATACGCCGCGTTCTATGTCGAGCCGATCCAGGGTACCGGTGGCTACGTGATTCCGCCGATGAGCTTCTTCAAGGGCCTGAAAAAAGTATTGGACCAGTACGGCATCCTGATGGTTTCCGACGAGATCCAGATGGGTTTCTGGCGCACCGGCAAGCTGTGGTCGATCGAGCATTTTGGCGTGACTCCGGACATCGTGGTGTTCGGCAAGGCGCTGACCAACGGTCTGAATCCCCTGTCAGGTTTGTGGGCGCGCGAGGAGCTGATCAACCCGACCGTGTTCCCGCCGGGCTCGACGCATTCGACGTTCAACTCCAATCCGCTGGGCACCGCGCTGGGTCTGGAGGTGATCAAGATGGGTTACGAACTGGACTACGCGACCACGGTGCCAAAGAAGGGCGCCCACTTCCTCGACGGCCTGCGTGACTTGCAGAAGCGGCACAAGGAAATCGGCGACGTCGACGGTCTCGGCTTGGCACTGCGCGCGGAAATCTGCACCGACGACGGTTTCACCCCGAACAAGGCGCTGCTCGACAAGATGGTCGACATCGGCCTGGCCGGCGGTCTGGAGCACAACGGCAAGAAGATCGGCCTGGTGCTCGACGTGGGTGGCTGGTACAAGAACGTGATCACGTTCGCGCCGTCGCTGGAGATCAGCTCCGAGGAGATCGATCTGGCGATCAGCCTGCTCGATCAGTTGCTGACCAAGGCCAAGAAGGCCTGAGTTTGGCCACGCGCGTTCCACGCGCAAAAGAAGCCCGGCGGGTTACCGCCGGGCTTCTCCATTTTGCCCAACCGAGGGCAACGGCTACTTGCACCATTGCGCGCCAACGCCGTAGGGCAGGCACTGTGCGCCGCTCGGCGTTGGCAAGAACCGGCGGCCGGTGCTCACCCTACGCGTTGTTACGGTGCCCGCCGGAGCGCCAGCACGGCGTTGAGTCCGCCGAACGCGAACGAGTTGGAGAGCGCGGCGCGCACCGGCATCTCGCGGGCGGTGTTCGGTACATAGTCCAGATCGCAGGCCGGGTCGGCCTTGTCCAGGTTGGCCGTGGGCGGCACCACGCCGTCGCGCAGGGCGCCGATCACGGCGACCAGCTCGAGCGCGCCGGAGGCGCCCAATGCATGACCGTGCATGGATTTTGTGGAGGACACCGCAAGGCGGTCGACGTGCGCGCCGAACGCGAGGTGGATCGCCTTGGTCTCGGTGGCATCATTGGCCTGGGTGCCGGTGCCGTGGGCGTTGATGTAGTCGATATCCTGCGCAGCAAGCCTGGCGTCGGCCAGTGCCTGTCGCATCGCTGCGGACGATCCTTTGGCGCTGGGCATGACGATATCGGTCGCATCGGCGGTCATGCCGATGCCGACCAGTTCGGCCAGGATCACCGCGCCGCGCGAGCGTGCATGTTCGAGCGATTCCAGTACGAAGATGGCGGCACCCTCGCCGAGTACCAGGCCGCGTCGATTGGCACTGAATGGGCGACAAGTATCGTCGGCCAGCACGCGCATGGCTTCCCATGCGCGGATCGCACCGAAGGTGAGGCAGGCCTCGGTGCCGCCGCTGACCGCGGCATCGACCATGCCGTAACGAATCATCTGCGCGGCCTGGATGATGGCGTGGTTGGCCGAGGCGCAGGCGCTGGCTACCGCAAAGGTGGGTCCGCGCAAGCCGTAGGTGATGCTGATGTGGCTGGCCGAGGCATTGGTCATCAGCCGCACGATGGTCAGCGGATGCGTGCGCTGGGCATGCTCCGCGTACAGCCGCCGGCTCTGTTCATCCTGGGTGGTCTCGCCGCCAACGCCGGTGCCGACCACCACCGCCGTACGCAGGCTGAGTTCGCCGTGGCTGAAATCGATGCCGGATTGCCCGATCGCCTCGCGTGCTGCGTGCAGCGCAAAGGCCGAGGTGCGGTCGAGCAGCGGCAGGGTGCGCTCGTCGATATTCGCCGCCGGGTCGAAGCTCTCCGGCACCTGCGCGGCAATCTTCAGCTTCAGTCGCTCCGCGTCCGGATGGCGCAACGGGCGGATGCCGCTGCGACCCTCGCGCAGGCCTTGCCACAGGGCGTCGGCGCCGACACCCAACGGGCTGATTGCGCCCATGCCGGTAATCACCACCCGGCGCAACGACTGCACGGACATTACGCGTTTCCTTCGCCGCCGGCGGCTTTCTGGTCCAGCGCCTTGTGCACCGCATCGACCAGGCTTTGCGCGGTGTCGCTGTCGAAATTGGCGCCCTGCTGGTCGGGGAAGTTGACGTTGAAGTGCTCCTCGATGTCAAAGATCAGCTCGATCGCATCCAGTGAGGCGATACCCAGGTCCTTCAGGGTGGACTCGGGCTTGATCGTGGCTACGTCGACCTTGGCTTGCTTGGCGATGATCTCGAAGATCTGTTGCTGGATTGAATCGGTCATGGCGAGGTCCTTGGTGGCAGGCGACAATGTCATCCACTGCACAGTCTAGGCAAGCTGGCTTACTCATGCCTTTCATCGCACAACTGGAACCCGATGCCCTGCTTGGCGCGTTCATGCAGCACCCACCGTTGGGTTTCACGGTGGAACGGTCGGCGCAGGGCATGCCTTCCTTCCTGGCACCGTTCGACCTGCTGACCACGGCAGACGACGCGCTGCGTCGGCGGGTCACGGGCATGCCCGGCTACCGTTGGTGGGGTCGCCTGCTGCGCTGGCGCACGCGCTTTGTCGGTACCACGGTGTCCGAATATGCGCCGCTGCCATCGGCGTTGACGCCGATGGAGCTGGCACGGGGACTGAAACGGGACTACGGGCGCGAGTGTCGCTTGCTGGTCATCAAGGACATCGCGCAGGCTTCGCCGCTGCTCGATACCGCTGCCAACGAGTACGCCAGCGCATTCGCAGCGGCTTGCGAAACACAGGGCTTTGTGCTGCTGGAAGGCCAGGCGCTGGCCTGGGTGCCGATCGATTTCGCTTCGACCGACGAATACCTGACGCGGTTGTCTTCTGGTCGCCGCAAGAATATCCGGCGCAAGCTGCGTTCGCGGGCCGATCTGGACATCGAGGCGGTGCCCACGGGCGACGCGCGATTCCACGATGAATCAACCTTGGCGGCGTTCCAGGCACTGTTCGACAACGTCTACGAGCAGAGCGAAATCCATTTTGATCGCCTGAGTGCGGATTTTTTCCGAGCTTTGCTGCAGGATGCGGATAGTGGCGGCGTGGTGTTCGTCTACCGTCATGGCGACGAGATGATCGGCTGGAATCTTTGCTATGAGCATGGCGGCAAGCTGCTCGACAAGTACGTCGGCTTCGCCTATCCGCAGGCGCGCGAGCACAATCTTTACTTCGTCAGCTGGATGCACAATCTCGACCATGCACGCCAGCGTGGACTGACGCATTATGTGGCCGGCTGGACCGATCCTCAGGTCAAATCCTTCCTGGGTGCCAGCATGACCTTCACCCGCCACGCCGTGTATGCCCGCAACCCGCTGCTGCGTGCCCTGCTGCGTCGGCTCGGCGGGCATTTCGAAAGCGATCGGCAGCTGCTGGCGGCGGAGCACGGCGATGAATGACCCGCTAAAGCGGCCTGTCGTGCTCGACCTCGACCATTCGGTCGGCGCGCTGCCGAATCGGCTGGTGCTGCCGCTGCGACGCTGGCAGGAAGCGATCCGCTTTGGCTGCTCGCTGGCCACGATGCGGCGTTTCGGCGCGGTACTCGATGAGTTGCTGCCGCTCGACTACGGCACCGTGTTCATGGGTAGCGGCGACTTCCACCATCTGAGCTGGCCGCTGATCGCCCGGCTTCCAGCCGAAACGCGCTTCCAGGTCGTGGTGCTGGACAACCACCCGGACAACATGCGCTTTCCGTTCGGCGTGCACTGCGGTTCGTGGGTGCGCAAGGTGGCGCTGCTGCCCCAGGTCAGCCATGTACATGTGCTCGGCATCACCTCGGCCGACATCGGCTCCGGTCATGCGTGGGAGAACTACCTGACCCCGCTGCGGCGCCGGCAACTCACTTACTGGAGCATTGGCGTGGATACCGGCTGGGCGCGAAGGCTCGGGCTGAGTCAGGCGTTTCGCAACTTCAACTCGCCCGAGGCGCTGGTGAACGCCTTCATCGGTTTCCAGAACACGCAGGCGACACCGAGCTATCTGTCGATCGACAAGGACGCGTTCGCTCCGGAAGTGGCGCATACCAACTGGGACCAGGGACGATTGCTGGTGCCACACGCGCTGGCCCTGATCGACAGCCTGCGCAGTGGCCTGGTCGGCAGCGACATCAACGGTGAGGTCTCGCACTACCGCTACGACAGCTGGTGGAAGCGCCGACTGTCGGCCATGGACGAGCAGCCCGAGATCGATCCGGCGATGCTGGCCGACTGGCAGGCGCAACAGCATGCGCTGAACCTGCAGCTGCTCGAGGCGATTGGCGTCCGTTCGAGCCCCTGAGCCGTGCCGGCGACAGCTACTCCCGGTGGCTCGGGGCCGTCGCGAACAAGCCCTTCCTAGTCAGTCGCCGCGCAGACAACTCGCCGCCTGCGCCGCGCTGGCCGGTGCGCCGCGAACGCGACCGGGATTGGAGACCACGACGCTCAACGCCTGGCCGTCGCTGCCTGGCTCGCAAAACAGCAGGGTCAGGTTGCTGCCGCTGGCGCTCCCATCGGGCCGGAATCTCACGTCATGGCGTCCGCGGCTGCTGGTGATGCGCAAGCCGTCATAGGTAGCGTGGGTGTAGGACGGCCCAGCATCGGGCTGGTGATCGCCATCGGCATCGTGAGCGAGTAGCCAGCCGTGCTCCCATCGCGAATCACCGCTGCATTGCCGGCCGTCCGGACTGGGGCAGAAGAGGGTGCGCTTGCCGCTGGTGGCGGCAGTGCTGCGGGCGTGCATCAATGCCGCGACGAAGTCGCTTTGGGCCACCTGCAGCCGGTTGCGGCCCAGCATGTGCCGCAGCGATGGCAGCGCGATGCCGGTGAGGATGCCGATGATGGCAAGCACCATGACCTGCTCGATCAGGCTCGTGCCGTGTTGTGAGCCATGTGAGGCCGACTTCCCTGGCACCATGTCGTGTCGCCTCCTGCGATGTGCTGAGGTCTTATGCTAGCGTGCTGTGCCGAGGGTCCCAGCGGCCTGGTGCCGGCATCCTTGTGGGTTTGTGCTGACGCATCCTGTCAGCCGGCCCGATTTAAAATGCTCGTCCGCGCCCACATCTGTAGCCGATGACTGACCGCTTCGAACTCGCTGCCCCTTATCAGCCTGCCGGCGACCAACTGCAGGCGATCGCACGCCTGACCGAGGGTTTCGAGGCCGGCCTGGCGGCGCAGACCCTGCTCGGCGTGACTGGTTCGGGCAAGACCTACACCATCGCCAGCGTGATCGAGCGCGTGCAGCGCCCGACCATCGTGATGGCGCCGAACAAGACGCTGGCAGCGCAGCTCTACGGCGAGTTCAGGGAATTCTTTCCGCACAACGCGGTGGAGTACTTCGTCAGCTATTACGACTACTACCAGCCGGAAGCCTACGTGGTGGCGTCGGACACCTTCATCGAGAAGGATGCCTCGATCAACGAGCACATCGAGCAGATGCGCCTGTCGGCAACCAAGGCGCTGCTGTCGCGGCGCGACGCGATCATCGTGGCCACGGTGTCGGCGATCTACGGCCTGGGCAATCCCGAGGACTATCTCAGCCTGCGGCTGATCCTGGCCCGGGGCGAACGCATCGACCAGCGCAAGCTGATCCACCAGCTGACCGAGCTGCAGTACACCCGCAACGAGATGGAGCTGCGCCGCGGCACCTATCGCGTGCACGGCGAAATCATCGACGTGTTCCCCGCCGAATCCGAGATCGAGGCGCTGCGTATCGAGCTGTTCGATGGCGAGGTGGAGAACATGGCGTTGTTCGACCCGCTCACCGGCGAGACGATCCGCAAAATACCGCGCTATACCGTCTATCCGCGCACGCATTACGCCAGCACGCGCGAAAGCGTGCTCAACGCGATCGAAACGATCAAGGTCGAGCTGAAGGAGCGGTTGGAGTACCTGTACCGGGAAAACAAGCTGCTGGAGGCACAGCGGCTGGAGCAGCGCACGCGTTTCGACCTGGAGATGATGGCCGAGGTCGGCTACTGCCAGGGCATCGAAAACTATTCGCGCCACCTGTCGCGGCGTGAACCCGGCGAGCCGCCACCGACGCTGTTCGACTACCTGCCTGCGGACGGCCTGTTGGTGGTGGACGAATCGCACGTCACCGTGCCGCAGCTTGGCGCGATGTACAAAGGCGACCGCTCGCGCAAGGAAACCCTCGTGGAGTTTGGCTTTCGGCTGCCGTCGGCGATGGATAACCGGCCGCTGCGTTTCGAGGAATGGGAGGCGCGCGTGCCGCGTGCCATCTACGTCTCCGCCACGCCGCGCAGTTACGAATTGAACAAGTCCGGCGTCGCGGTGACCGAACTGGTGGTACGACCGACCGGCCTGGTCGATCCGGAAGTGGAGGTGCGTCCAGTACGCACCCAGGTCGACGATCTGCTGAGCGAGGCGCACAAGCGCGTCGCGCTGGGCGATCGCGTGCTGGTCACGACGCTGACCAAGCGCATGGCCGAGAACCTCACCGAATATCTGGGCGAACACGACGTGAAGGTGCGCTACCTGCATTCGGACATCGAGACGGTCGAGCGCAGCGAGATCATCCGCGACCTGCGCCTGGGCGAGTTCGACGTGCTGGTCGGCATCAACTTGCTGCGCGAGGGGCTGGACATGCCCGAGGTGTCGCTGGTGGCAATCCTGGATGCCGACAAGGAGGGCTTCCTGCGCTCTACCGGCTCGCTGATCCAGACCATCGGCCGGGCCGCCCGCAACGTGCGTGGCAAGGCGATTCTGTACGCTGACACGGTGACCCGCTCGATGCAGGCGGCGATGGACGAGACCGCGCGGCGGCGGGAGAAACAGGTGGCATACAACGAGGTGCATGGCATCACGCCCAAAACCGTGGTGCGGCGCATCGCCGACATCATGGAGGGCGCTCGCAGCGAGGCTGGCAATCGGCGCGGCAAGTCGCAGCCGCGCAGTCGCGTGCTGGCCGAGCAGGGCGCCAGCTATGCCGGGCTCGATGCCCGGCAGGCAGCCGGGCTGCTGAAGAAGCTGGAAGCGCAGATGTACAAGCATGCGCAGAACCTGGAATTCGAGGAAGCAGCCCGGCTGCGCGACCAGATCCACCAGCTGCGCGAACAAGCCCTGCACTGAGCCGGCGGCTCGAATCGACAAGGATATTGTCGCCAGCAGCACGCTGCCGTATACTGCGCGGCTCGCGCGGCATGGCCGGTGCGACAACGGGCGGTTAGCTCAGCGGTAGAGCACTACCTTGACATGGTAGGGGTCACAAGTTCGATCCTTGTACCGCCCACCAATTGAAACAAAGACTTAGGCCACCTTGGCGGGTGACCTTTTTCTTTGTACGGACGCTGGTACGGAAATCCAAAAGGACACGCCACCGTTGCGGGTGGCGTTGTACGGGGCTCCATGACGCCGACTCATCGACGGTGCCGCACTGGCGTGTCGGCACAGCGACTTACAGTTTAGGCAATGTGGCTGGGTATCAGGCCTGCTGCAGTTCGTTCAACAGCTCCGGATGCTTGTCCAGCAAGCGAAACAGGTTGACCACAGCTGGCAATGGAGCCGTCATCGCACTGTATGCAATAGCGGGTCATGGTTACTTCTCCTTGAACGAAATCACGATGCTGCCGTCTGCGCGTAAAATGAATTTGATGTAGGCTTCGCACGTTTCCGTCGTTGCGTGGTACACGTCCTGCCATACAATCAGTGTGGTCGCAATACGTGGTCATCGACTTGTAAAACTGGTTTCCGGTCAGCGCCTGGTGTTCCCTGATTCACCCCGGCATGGCCTGCAGTGTTCGGCAAATCATCTCGAAATCGTCATCGGTCATCCATGGACTGTTGCTGATGCTGAGGCTGCGCGAGGCAAGGTCGCGGGCGTGCGGCACGTCCTGCTGGGGCACGATGTCCGCCAGGTAGACATAGTCAGGCAGCGCATGGATGAACAGGCGGCTGACGCCAAAGCCGCTTTGCCATAGTTGTTCCAGCGCGCGGTCGCGGCACGCCTGATCCGGCAGCAACAGCAGCAGGAACGGCCAGGTGCCTTCCGCACCGGTCGGATCCTGCATGACCTTTACTCCGTTGATTCGATGCAGCCGTGGCAGCCTGCGCTGAGCCTGACGGGTCAACTGCTCGAGAAAGTTCGGCAGGCGGGTGGCCGCATGTGCGCCAACGGCCTGTCGCCAGCGACCCACGCGATGCAAGGGAATCGTGAGCGCGAATTCATCGCCCACCGCAGCCACGGGGTCGCCCTGTCGCAAGTGGCGACGCAACGGTTTACCGTAAGCTTGGCGCAAGCCGCGCGGTCGATACAGCGCGGCATAGCCGAGCAACTCGATGCTGCGCCGGCATTCCCAGCCGTACCGGCGGGGCACGATACGTGCCGCGGTTTCGGTCAGTCGGGCGCGCAGCGCCGGGTCGTGCGCCAGCAGCAGACCGCCTTCATAGATCGACAAGCCCTTGCCGGCGGCCAGGCTGAAGAAGCCGATGTCGCCAGCCAAACCCACACTGACGCCGCCGCGCCGCGCGCCAAGTGCCTGCGCGGCATCTTCGATCACATACGCGCCGACTTTGCGCGCTACATCCAGTGCGTCCCCCACGTCGGCGACGCGGCCTGCGAGATGGGTGGGAATGATCGCCAGCGTGCGTTCATCGCAGGCGGCGCGCAGGGCCACCGGATCCATGTCGTAGTGGCCGGCAGTCAGGTCGCACAGCTGCAACTCCAGGCCGGCCTGGCGTACGGCGATGGCAACCAGTGGACAGGTATACGCCGGCACCACCACGTAGCGACGCTGCGGTTGCAGCTCACGCAGGGTGGCCAGTGCGATCAGCAGACAGGCGGTGCCGGAACACTCCAGTTGCAGCGGTGGCGTGCCCAGCTGTACGGCAAGATCCGACGCCAACGTCGCTGCGCCGGGGAGCAGATCGGTCCAGCGTAGCGGCAGGCCAGCCGTCGGTGGCAGTTCCTGGGCGCGGCGCGGCAGCATGCGGCGTTTCAGGCCGGGGCCGCGTCGGGATCGTCCCCGACGGCCTGCGCGTGGCTTTCGGCAGCACCCAGGCAGACGATACCGGCGACGATGACGATGGCGCCCAGGACGCGAGGCAGCGTGAGGTGTTCGTCGAACAACCAGATCGACAGCAGCATCACCGACACCACTTCTAGATGCGAAGCGGCGAACGCGGGGCCGATCGGGGCGTGCTTGAGCAGGGTCATCCAGGTGAAGAACGCACCGATGTAGCCGACCACGGCGCCATAGACCCAGGGCTGGCTGAACACACGCAGCAGCCATGCGACGCTGGCCTGCACCGGCAGTGCCTGGGTGCCGGCGTACTTGAAGCTGATCTGCGCCAGCGTGTCGAACGCCATCAGCAGCAAGAAACCGAACAGGTAGAAGCGTCTCATGCGGCCAGTCCCACGATCGCCACGCCGAGCGTCACCAGCAAGATGCCGATCACGCGCAGGCGGGTCAACTTTTCGCCGAACAGAAAACGTCCGGCGACCATGACCGCCACGATGTTGATCGAACCAAGCAGTACACCCTCGGACAGCGGGATCAGCGACAGGAACGCGATCCACACCAGGAACTCGATGACGTAACCGCCCACGCCCAGCCATAGCCATGGTCGCGCTGCCATGTATTTCCAACGCGCCAGCCCGTCGCCTGCGGCGCGATCGCCAGCGGCCGCCTTGAACGCCAGCTGGCCACCGGTGTCGAGGATGACATTGAACAGCCACAAGCCGGCGACCAGAGCGGAAATGGAGCCGTCCGTGGGCATGTTCAGGCCGCGATGCGCTGGCTGCTGCTGTCGCCGGCGACGAGGCGGTCGAAGAACGCCGCCGAATGCTCGATCAGGGTGCGCCGCTGCTTGTCGATCGTGATCATGTGGTAGCTGTCGTCCAGCAACAGCAGCTCGGTCGGCGCGCTGACCTCGCGCATCACCAGTGCGGCATTCTTCATGCTGGCCACGTCGTCGTTGCTGGCGTGGGCCACCAGGCAGGGTGCACTCACCTGTGGCAGCTGGCGACGCACGATCGCGGCCAGGCGATACATTTCGGCGAGCGAGTACCAGGGGTTGCCGGGCAGGCCGGCAGCCGCGCTGTCGCCACCGAGCATCGCGGCGCTGATCTGCGCGCGCAGGCGTTCGTCGCGGATGCCGTACGGTGGCTGTTCCATGAAGCTGCGGCCGCGGCCGATGCCCAGCGTCTTCAGCAGCGGCAACATGAACGACAGCCGCGCCAGCCGCGGAATGCTCCAGCCGTCGTAACGGAACGTGGCCCCGTACACGCCGACTCCGGTGATCTGCTGCGGACGATCCGCGGCCAGTTTCAGCGCCAGCAGCGCGCCCATCGACAGTCCGCCGACGAACAGGTGATCGACCCTGCCCAGCATGTCGTTGGCGGCCTTCTCGACGCTGGCATACCAGTCGCGCCAGCCGGTGGCGAGCAGGTCATCGACATCGCCGCAGTGCCCGGCCAGTTGCATGCCATGCACGCTGAAGCCGGCGCGGTGCAGCCCCTTGCCGAGCAGGCGCATTTCCATCGGCGTGCCGGTGAGGCCGTGGATCAGCAGTATGCCGCTGCGGCCACCCTCGAAGAAAAAATCGGTTTGCTGGATCACGCGCTTGCCTGTGCCTTGGATGGTTGTTCGACCAGGCCAAATAATGCCAGCGGGCGGTTTCCTCAGTCTTTCGGCGCCGGTTTTACACTGCTGCCGTCAAAGCGCACGGTGACGCGCTGGCCGATGCGCAAATCGTGCGGCTGGTCGAACACCAGCACGCATTCCACCGTGCGGGCATTGGCGCGAACCTGCGGGTCGTTTCCCAGCGTTTCGGGGCCATAGACCTTGCCGATGCGCAGGACGTGCGCGCTCCAGTGCGCGCCGGGGTCGCCACCGTTGCTTGAGACCTCCGCGTGCATTCCCGGTTTGACCATGCCGACAAAACTCTCGTTGAGCTCGGCCCGCACGATGCGCGGCTTGTTCGGCAGCAGGGTGAACAGCGGACCGGATGATGGCGACACGCTGGCACCGCGTTGCGCGGTGACTTTGACTACGTCGGCGTCGAATGGCGCCAGCAGGCTGCGTTGCTTCAGCTCGAAGCGGGCTTGCTCCAATTTCTGGCGAGCCATGTCCAGTGCGGCGCGGGCGCCTTGCCGCTCGGCCTCGAGCTGGGCAGCGGCCTCGCGGGCGTCGTCGGCGCTTTGACCGTCGCCCGCACCGGCGGCTGCCGCCGCGCGCAAGCGCCCGGCACGCTGCTTGGCTGCCGCCAACTTGACGGCCAGCAGCCCGATTTGTGCGTGTGCCTGTTCCAGTCCGGCCTGCGCCGCATCCACTGCAAGCGTGGCCGGGCGCGTGTCCAGTTGCGCGAGCAACTGCCCCTGCTTGACATGATCGCCTTCATGCACGGCAACCTTGGCCAGGATGCCTTCGCGCGGCATCGCCAAGGCCAGCAACCCCCCTTCGATGTCGATCCGCCCTCGTGCCACGGCAACGTATGCGGAGGGAGCCGTGGCGGCCGAGGTCGGCTCGGGTGCGTGCGAACAGGCGCCCAGCAACAGCGAGAGGTCGAGCGCGATAGCGCCCAGTCGCAGGTCCGGGCGGCGTGCCGGGCGGGTCGGGAAGAGGGCACTGCGGCAAACCTTCATGATGGAATTCCGTGATTGTCGATGGCCGACGCGGCGGGGCGCCGATCGCTGAGGATGCGACCGTCTTCCATGGCCAGGACCCGGTCGGCATGCATGACCAGGCGTGGGTCGTGACTGACGCACAGCACGGTGGTGCCGTGGACGCTGGCAATGCGGTGCAAAATGTCGATGATCATCTGGCCGTTGACGGCGTCCAGCGCGCTGGTCGGTTCGTCGGCGAACAGCAACTGGGGCTCCTTGGCCAGTGCGCGGGCGATCGCCACCCGTTGTTTCTCGCCACCGGACAGTTCGGCCGGGCGCAGGCGCATGCGATGCGCCAGGCCGACCTCCTCCAGCGAGAGGCGCGCGCGGTGCCGGGCCTCGTCGCGCGACAAACCCATGTGGTTGAGCGGCAACTCGACCTGCTCGAACGCACTCAGCGCGGGAAACAGGTTGAAGCCCTGGAATACGAAGCCGGTGTGTTCCAGGCGAAATCGCTCCAGCGCACGCAGATCGAGCTGGCCGAGTTCGCTGCCGAGCGCCTGCACCCGACCGCTGTCGACCTTCTGCAAGCCACTCAAGATCGACAGCAGGGTGCTCTTGCCGCAGCCGGACGGTCCGGCGATCAGGGTCAGCTCGCCGGCGTCGATATCCAGGGTCAGGTTGTGCAGCACCTGGGTGCGCAGGTTGCCGGAGACGAATGCCTTGCTCACACCGATCGCGCGAAGTGCGATTTGATCCGCAGCAGGTGCGGTTGCCGGGTCATGCATGATCACTACCTCAGCAACGTGGCGGGGTCGACGCGGCGCAGGCTGCGCATCGCGGCCAGTCCGGAGACTGCGGCCAGGCCCATCACCAGCAGGATGCATGCCAGCGCGGCGGGGGCATTCAGTACCACGGGCACGTCCTGGCTGTGAGCGAGCAGCAGCATCACGATACCGAATACGCCGGCACCGAGCAGGCCCAGGGCGCCAACCCAGAACGCCTGTTCGAGCACCACCCGGCGCAGTGCCGCGACGCCCACGCCGAGCGCATTGAGTGTGGCGTATTCGCGTACCGAGCCGTTGACCGCGGCGATCAGGGTCTGGCTGGTGATCACCGCGCCAACCAGGAACACGATGCCGGCCAGAAACAGCACGCCGGCACCCGCGCCGGTGTCGAACAACCAGTACAGCTCCGAGCGGCGTGCGAAATCGCGGGCACTCCAGGCGGTATACGGCCCGAATGCCTTGTCGCCGCGCAGCCGTTGCGCGACGGCATCGGCCTGGCGGGGGTCGCGCAACCTGGCCACCAGATAGGTCGGCCCGATGTCGTCGACGTCGCTGTCCAGCCGGCGCGCGGTATCCAGCGAGCACAACACATTGACGCCGCCCAGTGCCCGCAAGCCGCTGGCCACGCCGACCACATGCACCTGATGACCGTTGATGGTGGCGATCTGGCCCAGCCCGACGCCGAGCTGGTCGAGGGCCGAACGGTCGACCACGATCGCATCCGGTTCGGCGAGCCGTGCACGTAGCGCCGGCGGCAACACGCGGGAGAACATCAGGCCGTCCGCCGCCGGATCGATGCCGGAGACGAACACCGAGACGCCGCCTGTTTCGTGTGGACCACGCCAGTCGCCATCGACCCAGATGTAGGGTTCGATCTGCGTCACCGCAGGATCCAGCAAGATGCGCGATTCCACGTCTGCATCGATGGAACGGCCCGAACCCACGTTCTGAGTGCCCGGGTAGCCCACCCACACATCGGCCGACGAACCGGTGATGTACAAGCTGGTAGCGCCGAAGATGCCCAGCACCAAGGCGATCTGCAACAGTTGCAACAGGCCGGCGAAGCCGACCGCCAGCATCGCCGGCAGGAAGCGGCGCCATTCGTAGATCAGGGTCTTGCGGGCGAGGGCCACCATCAGCGGGGTGACCTGTCAGCGCTGCGGGCGGATTCGGGTGACGCGGTCGGAGCGGTCTGCGGTACCTCGGCAGACGGCAGCGGCGCGCCACCCAGGGCCTTGAACAGCGCCACATAGGCCAGGCTGTGTCCGGCGCGGGCGTCAGCCAGTTCCAGCGCCGCCTGATCGGCGGCAATATGGCTTTCCGTGCGATCGAGCGGGCTGGCCAGATGCAATGCCTGCCGGGTTTGCACAGACTGGTCGACGCGCTGCAGTGCCTGCCAGGCGAGCGCGTTCTGCCGTTCGCGCTGCTGCTGTTGCTGCAGGCTGCCCATGGCGCTCTCAACCTCGGCCACGCCCTGCAGCACGGCCTGCCGATAGGCCAGCACACTGGCTTTCAGCTCATGATCCCTGGCGTGTTTGGCGGCCAGTCGGATGCCCCAGTCGAACAATGGAATATTGATCTCCGGGCCGAGCGAGACAATGCCACTGGGGCCACGGCCGAATCGGCCGTTGTTGTCGATGTCGGTGGCCCAGTCGATCGAGCCACCGATGCCGAGGCTGGGAAAGAGATCGGCATGGGCCAGGGCCTGCGCCCCGGCGGCCTGCAGCACGTTCGCTTCCGCGCGGGCAATCTCGGGGCGGGTGCGCACGAGGTCGGCCGGGGTGCTGTCGAGCTGCCACGGTCCCAGTTCGGGTGGGGTGCTAGGCTGCAACCAGGCCGGGTCGGGGTGGTTCTGACCCAGCAGGACGGCCAGGCGCTGGGCACTGGCGTTGATGGCCTGTCGTGGCACGGCCAGCGCGGCCCTCGATTGTGCGAATGCAGCCTGCGCCTGATCGACTGCACTGGCGGAGACCAATTGCAGATGCTGGCGCACCTTGAGCAACTCCCATTCGTGCTGACGGGCCTGACTGATTCCGGACAGCAGTTGTTCCTGTTGTTGTGCGGTGCGCAACTCGATCCACTCGCGGACGACTTCGGCCACCAGGGAAACCTGGACGGTACGAAGGTCGGCGACGCCAGCATCCAGCGCAGCTTGCGCCTCGCGACGTGTTCCCTCGGATCGTCCAAACAGACCGAGCTCCCAGTTGGCATCGAAGCCGACCAGGAAGTACGACGCGCTCGCGCTCGGATCAACCACGTCGTTGGTACTTATCTGCAGTGAAGGCAGATATTTTGCCTCGGCGGTATGGTGCAGGGCGCGGACGGCGCGCAGTCGTTCCACCGCCTGGGCGACATCGAGATTGTCGGTCAAGGCGTGATCGACCAATGCATCGAGTTCGGGATCGGCAAAAGCATGCCACCACCCATGCAGATCGCTGGCCTTGGCCCGGTCCGAGCCGACCTTGTGCTGCCATTGCGCAGGCACGGGTGGGGTCAGCCTTGGCAGCGATGTGGCGCAGCCGGCCAGTGCGAGCAATAAAGCACTGAGCAGGCACGCGCGCAGCCGGCGGGCAGGGGGCAGCTTGCTCAATCGAAGCGACACAGTGGGTATTTTTTCATGGCAATGCTACGGTGCACAGGCACCTGTTCGGGTTCGTTGATGACCATCGTGCGTTATTGTGATGATGGAGCCTTTGTATATTCTGATGGCACCAGACCGGATCAGCCAGTTGCTTTGGTCAGGCGGCCATGCCGGATGCGGTGAACGATGCGTCGATCGGCTTCATGTCGGGTGCGACACGGGCGAAATCGGTGGTGGGAAGTGTACTTCCACGCGCAAGCCATGTTCTTCACCGAGCCGGTAAGTCACCGTAGCATGGTGTCGTTCGACGATGCGTTGAACGATTGCCAGTCCCAGTCCGCTGCCTTCTTCGTTGTTGCCGGCTGCGCGGAAAAAGCGCTCGCTCAGCCGCGGCAACAGTTCGGGGGGCACGCCCGGGCCGTTGTCCTCGACACTGAGGCAGACGCCTCCATCGACTTCCGCCTGCAGGTTGACCGTGACGGTGCTGCCGCGGCCTGCGTAGCGCACCGCGTTGTCGATCAGGTTGTCCAGCAAATCCAGCACGCTGGAAGCGTCGCCAAGGATACTCAACGGCTGCCCGTTGCACGCGTAGCCGAGATCCACTCGGGCACGGATCGCCTCATGCACACGCTGGGATACCGCCTCGGGGATCAACCGGCCCAGGTCGAGCAGGTGAGGTTCGTCGTCATCCAGCGGCGAGGCCTGGGCACGGGTCAGCGCCAGCAGTTGCGATGACGTGCGGGCGGCGCGCTTGGTCAGGCGCTGGATGTGGGCGAGGGCATCGGTCATGGTTTCCGGGCGCGGATCGGCAAGCGCGCGGTCGACGTGCAGGCTCAGTCCCGTCAGCGGCGTGCGCAATTGGTGCGCGGCATCGGTGATGAAGCGATCGTGCAGGGCCAGCATGTCGCGCAAGCGGCTGAACAGGGCGTCGATGGTGCGCGTCAGTGGCAGAATCTCCTGCGGCACATCGGGACCGCCGATCGGCGTCAACTCGTGCGAGCGCGCGGCCAGTCGCGCCGTCAGCGGATCGAGTACACGCAGGCCGCGGCCCACGCCGAACCAGACCAGCGACAGCACGCAGACGATCAGCGTGGTTTGCACCAGGATCGACAGCAACAGGATTTCCCTGGCCTGCTGGTGGCGATCGTGCAGGGTTTCGGCGACGGTGACGATCAGGCTGTCCGATGGGTCGAGAGGGTTGGTCGTGCGCACCTCGGACGCCCGCAACGGATGCCCGTTCAAACGTGTGCTGTAGAGCGTCGGCGAGTCGTCCTGCGGTGGTGGATCCGGAGCGGCAGGTAAGTGGGCGCTGCCGGCGAGCAGGCCGTGCCGGTTGCTGCTGACGCGGAAGTAGTTGTGACCTTCGCGGTCGTACTCGAGCAGAAAGCGTGCCTGTGGACTCAGCTGGCTGCCCAGTTGCTTGTCGCCGAGCATATTCGCCAGCATCACAGCGTCGTCGCTGAGGTCCCGGTCGTGGACCCGGTTGGCGTAGGTCAGCGCCACGCCGTAGGTCAGCAGCGCATCCAGGAGCAGCAGGATCGCCATCGGAATCAGCAGCACGACCAGCAGGCGTCGGCGCAGACTGGGGCGGCGTGGCACGACAACCTCCGCGCTCATCCGGGATCGCCTGCGGATGCGCCGGCCTCTTCGAGCAGATAGCCGAGGCCGCGGATCGTGCGCACGCCGGTGCCGCTGCCTTCCAATTTGCGGCGCAGGCGATGGATCGCGATGTCCAGCCCGTTGTCGGTCAGCTCCTGGTCCCAGTCGCACAGCGCCTCGATCAATTGCGCGCGGCTGGTGACCCGCTCGGGCCGCAGCGCCAGCGCCTCCAGTAGGCCGAATTCGCGCGCGGTCAATTCCAGCGGTACCTGATCGATCCAGGCGCGGTGACCGGGGATATCCAGTCGCAGGCTGCCGATGACCAGTTCGGGCTTGCCCTGGCTGCCCAGCCGGCGCAACAGGGCCCGCACGCGGGCCTCGAATTCGGCCAGCGCGAATGGTTTCACGAGATAGTCGTCGGCGCCCAGGTCGAGCACGCGGATGCGCTCCGCCAGGCCATCGCGCGCCGTCACCACCAATACCGGCATGCCGTTGCCGCGGCTGCGCAGGCGCTGCAACACTTCGCTGCCGTCAAGCGCAGGCAGGCCCAGGTCCAGTACTAGCAAATCATAGTCGTGATCGCGCAGCGCGGCATCGGCCAGATTGCCGGCAGCCACGTGATCCACGGCATGCCCGCCATGGCGTAGTGAGGCGCAGATACCCTCGGCAATGGAAGCGTCGTCCTCGGCCAGCAGAATGCGCATCAGGAGTTTCGACTCGGTACGTGATGGTTTCTCGCGAAACCCGACTCCGCGCTGTCATGCCCATTTTCGCTGGAACGACAGCGCCAGAGAGGTCCTTCGAGGTTTCCTCGAGTGTGGCTGACCCGGCCTTTGGCGGCAAATCTATGGTGCGGCAGGCGCTTGAGCAGACCATGCGCACATGCGGGAGTTCCGCTGGCGGCTAGTGCCGCATGCGGGGCGCGCGTCGCTCGGGCTCGCTCAGGCGTAGGCGCTGCGTTGCTCGCGGTGCGGCGGGTAGTAGGCGAATACGTGGCTGTTGCTGCCGTAGAAATCCATGTTCTCTATGTGCTCGCCGCCGAGGCGTTCGGCCACTCGGTCCGAGGCTTCGTTGCCGATGCGCACGAGGCTGATCACGCGCGGCGCATGCAGCTGATTCCAGGCGAAATCCAGCACGGCATTGCCGGCTTCGGTGGCGTAGCCCTGGTGGCGATATCCCGGTTTGAGCATCCAGCCCATCTCCAGATCGGGCCAGCCGTCGGGATGCATCAGGCCGGCGCGGCCGATGAACTCGCCACTGTCCTTCAACTCCAGCGCCCACATGCCACAGCTGCGCAATTGCCAGTGGCCCAACAGCATCGCCAGCGAACGCCAGGCGTTGGTGCGATCCAGCGGCTGACCATCGCCGATCCAACGCGTGCTGTCCGGATCGGCCAGCATGGCGGCGTAGTCATCGAAGTGCCGCTCGGTCAACGCAGTCAGGCGCAGTCGCGCCGTTTCAAGGGTGGGAATCTCCAACATCACCATCAGCCATCACGCCCGGGTCGGAGTGGCTGCCAGCAGTTCGGCGAGGGCGCGGGTACTGCTGGCCAGACTCTCGTGCCAGGACAACCCGGTAATTCTCTCACCTGTGGCCGAATCGGCAAAATCCTCGGCCTGGCCCGGCGGCAGCAGGTGGCGGTAGTCCACGGTGATCTCGCTACCGGCAGGCAGATTGGCCAACGCGAACACGAAACCCAGGTGCCATAGCCCGTTCGGCGTGAAACTGTGGTTGATGTAGCACTCGTCAGGCCAGTCGGGCGACAGCGTGTAGTGATCCTCGAACCAGCGCGCGCTGGCATGCCACTGGGAGCGCAGCTCGGCGCAGGCCTCGATCTCGGCTTGCCGGAAGGTGGTTGCGATGCCGTCGGGCGCCGTGATGATGCGGCCGGCGGCCACGGTCTCATCCAGAAACAGGCCCTTGCCGGCCGCAGGGATGGTGGACGGCGCAATGTGGTAACGCGGCAGGATCATCGCAGGGCACGGTCGGCTGGGGCGCGCGAGTGTAGCGCAGGCAGTACGCCGCGGCGTGCCGCCTGCGCGGATCGTCGTGGTCCGGGAGGCGACTTACTCCTTGTCCACCGCCTTCCGGTGTCTGGGCTGGGGTTCGGCGACCGCATCCCCTTTGGCGGCGCTGTCGGCGAGCAGGATGGCGCTGCGATTGCGCTCGATCGTGGCCTTGCCGATGCCCTTGACGTGTTTGAGGTCATCGGCCTTCTTGAACGGGCCGTGCGCTTCGCGCCAGGCCACGATGGCGTCGGCGCGCGAGGCGCCGATGCCGTCAAGCGACTTGGCGATGGTCCTGGCGTTGGCCTGGTTGATGTTGACTGGCGTGGCGGCGAGCAACAGGCCCGGCGCGACGAGGGCCAGCGCGACGGCGAGCTTGACAAGTTTGCTGAACATGGTTTTCCTCCTTGGACGGATGATGTAGTGGCGGCGGCAGCGTGCCGCGGCATCACCATGCGCGATGGCGGTCGGTCGCGCAGTCGGGAGTCCCATCCGTTGATCGTCCGGCCTGCGCGCGCTTCGTTGTGGGCGTTGGTCACCTCGCGTGTCAGTGCCGCCGAAACGCGCTGCTACACTGGCCTACTGTTTGCAAGCCGGAGTTCGTGCGATGGATACCAGCCGCCTGTCCCGTTTCGTTGGCGATTTGTGGGATGCCGAAATCGTGCCGCAACTGGTGGAATACATCCGTATTCCCAACAAGTCGCCGATGTTCGACAAGGACTGGGCCAGCCACGGACACATGGATGCCGCGGTCAAGCTGATAGCAACCTGGGCGCGTTCCAAACTGGGTCAGTTGCCCGGTGCCACGCTGGATGTGGTACGGCTGGAAGGGCGCACGCCGCTGATCTACATCGAGGTGCCAGGGCCGGGCGAGGATACGGTGCTGCTGTACGGCCACCTGGACAAGCAGCCTGAGATGACTGGCTGGGCCGACGATCTTGGTCCGTGGAAGCCGGTGCTCAAAGGCGACAAGCTGTACGGCCGTGGCGGCGCCGACGATGGGTACGCGATCTTCGGTTCGCTGGCCGCGTTGCTGGCGCTGCATGAGCAAGGCATTCCCCACGCGCGTTGCGTGATCATGATCGAAGCCTGCGAGGAATCGGGCAGCTACGACCTGCCGTTCTACGTCGATCATCTGGCGCCGCGCATCGGCAGCCCGACCCTGGTGGTGTGTCTGGATTCGGGCTGCGGCAATTACGATCAGCTGTGGCTGACCACCTCGCTGCGCGGCATGACTGGCGGCAACCTCGAAGTGCAGGTGCTGGAAGAAGGCGTGCATTCGGGCGACGCCTCGGGCGTGGTGCCGTCGAGCTTTCGCATCCTGCGCGAACTGCTGTCGCGCCTGGAGGATCCGGCCACCGGCAAGATCAAGCCAAAAGAGCTTTATGTCGAGGTTCCCGCCGAGCGGATCGAGCAGGCGAAAGCTTCGGCTGACGTACTGGGTACCGATATCTTCAGCAAGTTCCCTCGGGTCGAGGGCATGCAGCCGGTCACCGACGACCTGGCCGAGCTGGTGCTCAACCGCACCTGGCGCCCGCAACTGGCGGTGACCGGCATCGGCGGCATGCCGTCGCTGGACAGCGCTGGCAACGTATTGCGCCCGTTCACGGCGGTGAAGCTCAGCCTGCGCGTGCCACCCACGCTCAGCGGCGCCAAGGCCGGCACCCTCGTCAAACAACTACTGGAAGCCGACCCGCCGTACGGCGCCAAGGTCAGTTTCACGCTGGGGAAGGACAGCAGCGGCTGGAATGCACCGGCGCTGTCGCCGTGGCTGGCCGAGGCGGTCAACGGGGCTTCGCAGCATTACTTCGGTGCGCCGGCCACTTACATGGGCGAGGGTGGCAGCATCCCGTTCATGGGCATGCTTGGCGAGAAGTTTCCGCAGGCGCAGTTCCTGATCACCGGCGTGCTGGGCCCGCACTCCAATGCGCATGGGCCGAACGAGTTCCTGCACATCCCCACCGGCAAGAAGGTCAGCATGGTGGTGGCCGAGGTGGTGGCACGCCATCACCAGCAGGGCAGCAAGGCCTGAGAGGCTGTGAACATGGATACGCGCGCGCTTGCAGACCAATGGGCGCAGATCCGCCGCCGGGTCGATGCTGCCTGTCGCGCGGCTGGCCGCGACCCGGCCGAAGTGAACATCCTTCCGGTCAGCAAGACCTTCGGCCCGGACGTGATCCGCGCTGGCGTGGCGCTGGGTATGCGCCGTTTCGGCGAGAACAAGGTACAGGAGATCCGCGACAAGGCCGGGCCGCTGGCTGACTGCGGCATCGACTGGGTGATGATCGGCCACCTGCAAACCAACAAGGCGAAGGATATCGCCCGGCTGGCCAGCGAGGTGCAGTCGCTGGATCGGCTAGAACTGGCCGAAGCGCTGGACCGGCGGCTGCAGCACGAGGGCCGCGCGATCGACGTGCTGGTGCAAGTGAAGACCTCACCCGAGCCCAGCAAATACGGACTGCCACCTGAACAGCTACCCGGTTTCCTGAATGCCCTACGTAGCTACGACACGTTGCGGGTGGGTGGCCTCATGACCCTGGCGATATTGTCTACCGAGCCGGCCGAAATACGTGGCTGTTTCCGCCTGCTGTGCGAACTGCGTGATCAGGCGGCGGCACAAGATCATGATTTGCCTAAACTTTCGATGGGCATGAGTAGTGATTTCCCAATCGCCATCGCCGAGGGCGCGACCGAGGTAAGGATCGGCACGGCGATCTTCGGCAAGCGCCCCTATCCGGATTCGTATTATTGGCCGGAGCCGCGTGTCTAGTCATAAACTTCGTTGAATCAAGGGGTTTGGGTGGAATGTGTCCGCCATCCCGGCTTTCTGAAACGATAGGGTTCAGTTAACCTCGATCCAACATCTGGGCTGCGTCTTTTTGCTACTTTCACCTCTCGATCACGTCGTCAGCGTCTGCAGGCGGCAAACCCTCTGAATACCTGGGGATTTTCCCTGCATGCCCATCAAACGATTGACCGTGCTCGCCGTGCTCGCCCCCGCGCTGCTGCTTTCGGGCTCCCTCTACGCCAGCGGCGCCCAGTCTGCCAGCAGCCTGATCATCAGCGCGCCTGTCGCGGCCAACGTGGCATCGTCGCTGTTGCATCCGCTGCCGGCGTTCACACCTGCCTCCGGCCTGGGCCAGTCGGTGCTTCCGGACAATGTCCAGGCGCTTCTGGCCAGTGTTGCGGCACCCGGCTCGACAGCTGCTGCCGCGATAGAAGGTCAGGCAGATGGTGATCAGTCCACGGCGACCAGCATCGCGAAAGAGAACATCACCGACCTGCGCAAGGCCTTGCTGGCCGCGGCCATGGGCCTGCGCGACATCCGCTACGTGCGCGGCGGTCACAACCCCTCTACCGGTTTCGATTGCAGCGGGTTCGTCCGCTACGTGTTCGCCCATGCCATCGGCCTGCAACTGCCCAACAATTCAGCCGCGCAGTTCATGGCGGGAATCAAGGTCAAGCGGTCGGACATGAAGCCCGGCGATTTGGTGTTCTTCCACACCGGCGGTCGTCATCGCATCTCGCATGTGGGTATCTACATTTCGAATGGTCGCTTCATCCATTCGCCGACTACCGGCAAGTCGGTGGAGATTTCCAGCCTGGACAACGACTACTGGGCCAAGCGCTTCGCTGGCGCCAAGCGACCGGAAGCGATCGCGCTGGCCGCCAACCGGGGTTGAGTCAGATTCTCGTGCTCCCACGAAAGCCGCCTCACGGCGGCTTTTTCCATTTGGTCCTCGCGGCGGTGCCATGGGTAGTGTGGTGAACGATTCCGCACATGCCCGGTCAACGCAGGGCAGCGTCTGTCGCTGCCGTGCCCGCTGCATGGCGATATCCGGCCATCACCGTTACGCTCGTCCGATCCCATGGAAACCGCTCGATGCCTTTTGACTTGCCACCCGTCACGCGCAACCTGTTGATCGCCAACGTCGTGGTGTTTTTGCTGCAGATGTTGTTGCACGACTCGACCAGTTTCGCGCTGACTCAGCATTTCGCGTTGTGGCCGCTCGGGCCGGATATCAGCGGAACAACATCCGATGGCAACGTGGTTACCGCTGGCTTTCGGATCTGGCAGTTGGTCACCTACGCGTTCATGCATGGCGGGGTAACCCATATCCTGTTCAACATGTTCGCGTTGTGGATGTTCGGCGGCGCCATCGAGCGCACCTTCGGTGCGCGTAATTTCATCATCTACTACTTCGTCTGCGCGATCGTCGCGGCACTGGCCCAGTTGCTGGTGGTGCACTGGTTCACCCACGGCTTCTACCCGACGTTGGGTGCTTCGGGGGCGATCTTCGGTCTGCTGCTGGCGTTCGGCATGATGTATCCGCACGAGAAAGTGATGCTGATCTTCCTGCCGGTGCCGATGCCGGCGTGGCTGTTCGTGATCGGCTACGCCGCAGTGGAACTGGTGCTTGGCGTCACCGGCACCCAGGCCGGGGTGGCCCATTTTGCCCATCTCGGCGGCATGCTGGGCGGCATTGTGCTGATCGAGTACTGGCGCGGCAAGTTCCCGATCAAGCCCAAGCGGCTCCTGATGCGCTGAATGTCCGCGCATAGAGGGGCGCACGCTGCGTAGGGCGGGCACTGCCCGCCGGCTTTTCGGTTTCTGCGTTGAACTTGTGGGAAAAGGCGGGCCGTGCCCGCCCTACGGCATGGGCGGATTTGCGGGGACGGGTTGGGCTCAGCGCAACGCCAGGAAATCCGCGCTGACCACGAAGCGTACC
>ADIG01001037.1_pt1 | contig 105961 bp, 102 predicted proteins | sample 268288 | NCBI WGS metagenome assembly ADIG01 (sample SAMN02954299, study PRJNA39533) | groundwater metagenome | biome: aquatic; feature: FW106 well; material: groundwater; isolation source: FW106 well in Area 3 of the Oak Ridge Field Research Center (FRC) near the... | place: USA: Oak Ridge, TN ...
GCCTGCGGCGGCGTGGGCGGCTTGCCGCCGGGCTTCTTGCCGGTGGTCTTTTGCCTGGCTTCGCGCTGGGCCAGCTTGGCTTGGTACTCGGCCTGTTCGAGCGCGTCACGTGCCTTGGCGCGTGCTTCGATCACCGCCTTGGCACGCGCGATCGCGGCGAGGCGATCTTCGCGCCGCTGGATCTCGTCGGGCAGGCTGACGCCATCGGGTACCGTGCTCTGATCGGCCGCTTCGGCCAAGGCCAGCATCTCCTGCACTTCGGCCTTGAGCTGCGCTTCCAGCTTCTGCGCATGCCCATACGACAACGCGCTGTGCCGCGATGCGTTGGCGTGGATCTTCGTGCCGTCCAGGCTCACCGTGCCAAATCGCGACAGCTGGTTCTCCCGGGCAAGCTGCAGCACCTGCACGAAAATCGCGGCGAACTGCTCGCCGAAGCGGCGACGAAAATTTGCCAGGGTGTCGTGGTCCGGGTGCTGATCGCAGGCGATGAAGCGAAACGCCAGCGAGTCGTACGTGGCCCGCTCGATCTTGCGGCTGGAATGGGTGCCGGTGGCATAGCCGTAGATCAACAATGAGAGCAGCAGCGCCGGGTGGTAGGCGTCGCTACCACCACCGACATAAGCGCCTTCGATCGCCGAAAGGTCCAGCCCTTCCACCACATCCACCACGTAGCGCGCCAAGTGCGACTCCGGCAACCAGTCCTGCACGGACGGTGGCAACAAGTAGTCGGTCTCGCGATCGATCAGTCGAAATCTGCGCATGCCATCGGTCGTGGTCGGGGATGGGCCATTTTAACCCAGTAGAGCGGGTAAGTCCGACAGGCTCCTAGCCCGGATGCCCGCGCAAGACGCGCGCCGGCAACATCAGCAAGGCACCGAGAAACGCAAACACCGCGCCCACCGTGATGCCGGCCAGCCGCAACGGCAGCAACACCAGCCAGACGATCGGGTAAAGGACCAGGGCCAGCAGGGCGATCGGCCAGCAGAAAACCAGCAGCAACAACCAGAGCAGGAAAGCAGCCATGCGTCGATCCTCACGGTATGGGCACGGGCACGATTCTAATGGACGGCGGCGCCGTTGCGCAGATGACTCCCGACCCTCTCATGGCGTCGGTTTCACCCCGATCAGCCACAGGTGCAGCCAGAACGCGAACACGATCCAGCCAGCCATCCCAACCACCACGACGAGCGCGTCGCCCGCCCGGGTGCCGGCTGGATACACCATGCCGGTACGGCGGTCGCGCCGGCGCGACACGATGAACAAGACCACGGCCCACAGCAGGAACGCGCCGAACAACACCACGTCGCGCAGCATGCCGGTGGCCAGCAGGTGGCCGAACGCCCATGCCTTGACGCCGAGCAGCATCGGGTGGCCGAACTTCGCAATCGGCGAGACGGATCATGCAGCCCTCTCGATGACGCGCTCGAACGGTGGTAGCGCGCGCAGCATGCCGGCGCCGTAGCGCTTGGTGACTACGCGGCGATCCAGCAGCACGATGCGGCCGTGGTCGGTCTCGTTGCGGATCAGGCGTCCGCAGTATTGGGTAAGCAGCCGGGTGGCCTCGGGGATGCTCACTTCGATGAACGGGTTGCGCCCGCGCGATTCCAGCCACTCGGCATAGGTGGCGCCGACCGGGTCGGTGGGTACCGCGAACGGCAGTTGCGTGATCACCACCGTCTCGCAGAATTTGCCGGGCAGGTCGAGGCCCTCGCCGAACGAGGCCAGCCCGAACAGCGTGCTGCCCTTACCCGCCTCGATGTCGGCGCAGTGTTCGGCGACCAGCTGCGACTTGCCCAGCGAGCCCTGCGCCCGCACCTTGCGCACCCGTGCGATCGGCAGCTTCTGCAGTACGCGCTCGAGCTTCACGCGGGAGGTGAACAGCACCAGGTTGCCGGCATCCCAGTCGAGGTTTGCCGCCAGCCATTCGCTGATTTCCTCGGCATGGGCTTCGCGCGCGTCGGGCAGGGTACGCATCACCGGTACCTCCAGGCGTGCCTGCGTGGCGAGGTCGAACGGCGAAGGCAGACTCAGCGTCACCGCGTCGTCAGGCAGGCCCACGGCATCGGCGAAGCCGCGGAAGTTGCCACCGGCGCTGAGCGTGGCCGAGGTCATCACCACGCCGCTGGCGTTGTCCCACAACACGTTGCGCAGCAGCCCTGCCGCAGATACCGCGGAGGCGTGGCACACCAGTTGCTGGTCGGCACCCAGGGTGACCCAGCGTGCCAGCGGTGGCACATTTTTCGGATCGTCGCTGGACCACGCACGCCAGCACGCGACCTGCTTGCCGATGCGTTCCAGCGCGATGCCGAGTTCGCGCGACAACGCTTCCTGGGTCGGCCCGCCATCGGTCATCTCGACCACGGCGCGGCGCACCGCGCCGAGCCAGCGCTGCACTTCGCCGGCAAGCACATCCAGCACGCGCGCGTGCTCCACCCACGGTTCGGGCAGCTGGCCGAGCGAGCCGCGATAGATCGGTTCGGTCGCGGCCGGATCGGGCAGCCAGCCGAGGCGGATCTCCTTCTCCAGCTCCTCCAGCGTGTTGCTCAGTTCCTGCAGCTTCTCGTCGCCCTGCTCGAGGCTGAGTTTGCCCAGGCGCTCCTTGTCGGTCAGCGAATAGGCGGCGTGCACCTGCCGACCGAGCCGGCTCAGCTGGCGCACGGTCACGCTCATGTAAACCTCGGCGGCGCCGCGGTCGATCGCCTTGCCCGGTACATGGTGGCCTTCGTCGAAGATGTACAGCGTCTCGTCCGGTCGCGGCAGGATCACGCCGCCCCAACCCGGAACACCGTCGCCCCCGTTTTCACCGGGCATGGTGAGGTCGGCCAGCACCAGGTCCTGGTTGGCCACGATGATCTCGGCGTCGTCCACGGCCCGGCGTGCAATGAAGAACGGACAGATCATGAACTGGCTGCACTTACGGTTGGTGCAGCCGCCGGCACTGGTGGTGATCATCGGCCGCAGCAGGTCGCTGACCGGCTCCGGTGCGCTGTCCATGTCACCGTCCCACTCGTTGCGATCGAATGCCTCGCGCAGTTTCGCCAGCGCCTGCTTGTCGCGCGCCTGCGGCGGCTTGTTCCACAGCAGCAGGTCCGCCTCGAAGCCGGCCAGGCCCAGTTGCGCGTCGTGGATGCTGGTGGCGGCCAGCATCAGGTTGCGCGGACACATGTAGCGCCCGCGACCCTTGGCCAGCGCCACCTTCGCCTCGATCCCGTTGAGTTGCAGATAGAGCGGGATATCGCGCTGCACCAATTGCTCCTGCAGCGCCACGGTGGCGGTGGCGATCAGCAGCTTCTTCTTCTGGAAGCGCGCCACTTCCACGCCGGCAATCAGATACGCCATCGACTTGCCGGTGCCGGTGGGCGCCTCGATCACCGCCACGCCGCCGGACTGGCCCAAGGCCTTGGCCACCTCGGCAATCATCCGTCCTTGCGAGGCGCGCGCGCGAAATCCCGGCAGGCCCTCCTTCAGGCGTGCGTAGGCGGCGCGGATGGCGTCTTTGGTGGAGTCGGCAAGCATGCGCGATGGTGAACCTGCGGCGCGGTAGGGCACGGGAAGGGACTTCCCGCGCCGGGCGGATGTGATCGGGCGCACGGCATGCCAGGCGCTGGAGGTCCAGTTTATCGGAGTTGCGAACCCACCTGCAGACATGGCCGCCGCGGAAGCTCTTGTTGGAGTGATGCTGGATGTCGCACGGTACCCATCGGGTAAGCTGGATCAGGGCTGCGGGTTGGCGAGTCCGGCTGATCGCATTGGAGCGCAAGCAGGGCAAGGAGGATCTCGAGCAACGCGTGCAACTGCGCACGGCGCAGCTGGCGGAAGCCAATCGTGGCCTGCAGCTGGAAATCCTTAGCGCGTGCAGGACCAACTGAAACACCAGGTGATGCACGACCCGCTGACCGGCCTGCCGAACCGCGGCTACCTGCGCGATCGCATCGACCGCGTGTTGAGCTTGGCGCAACCCGAGCCGCGGCCGTTCTGCGCCCTGAAGATCGATCGTGCCTTCGTCAACGCGCTGGACAAGGACGCGAACACCAGCAGCACCACCGCGGTGGCGGCCATACTCGCGCTGGCGCGCGCGCTGAGTATCGACGTGGTCGCCGAAGGCATCGAGACGGAAATCCAGCGCATGCACGCGATCCCCATAGTGCGATTTCAGTCGTGTTGCGCGGATGTCGCGTCTGACTTCTTCGTGGCGGCGACCTGTCGCAACGCCTGCTCGAATGCTTCCGGTGGTTGTCCCCCGGAAATCAAGTGGCGATCATTGACGATGGTTGCCGGCACCGACTGGATGCCGCGTGACACGTAGTGCCGCTCCTGCCGGCGAACTTCCTCGGCATAGATGTCGCCAGCCAGGATCTGTGCCGCCCGTGTCGCGTCCAGACCGACGCTGTTGGCAAGCCGCACCAGCGTGTCGTGAGCGCTGACATTTTCTCCGTCGGTAAAGTAGGCGCGCAGCAGCGCTTGCTTGAGCGCGAGTTCCTTCCCCTCCAGCGCGGCCCAGTGCAGCAGCCGGTGCGCATCGAAGGTGTTGTAGACGCGGCTGCGCCGATCCATGTTGAAGGTGAAACCCACGGCGGCGCCGCGTTCGCGGATCATCTCGCGGTTGGCATCGATCTGCTGCGCCGAGCTGCCGTATTTGCGTGCCAGATGTTCGGTCGAGTCCTCGCCTTCGGCCGGCAACTGCGGGTTCAGTTCGAACGGCTGGAAGTGGATTTCGGCGCTGACTTCGCCATCCAGCTTCGCCAGCGCCTGTTGCAGCGAGGCCAGCCCGATCGCGCACCACGGGCAGGAGACATCGGAGACAAAGTCGATGCGGACAGAAACGGGCGGGTTCATGGGCTAGCTACCGGTGCGGGAGTCAATGCGGAGATTGGGTTGGTGCGGGCTGCTTCAAGGCACCGGGTCGACGTGATCGAGCATCTGGATGCCGCCGAGCAGATGTTGTATCGAGACGTGCGCGGCGACCGCCGGGGTGTGCGCGTGCGGCTGGAACAGCAGCGGATCGGCTGGGATGTGGCGTGGGCGCGGATTGTCTCAGTGCTTCCTGGTCGCGGTAGCTGAACGGCCATCAGGCTCTCTGGCCAGCTGTTTCACGGCGGCCATCACACCGTTCGCCATGCTGTCGAACAGTGCCGCAGGAAAATCCTCCGGCAGGCGTTTGGCCAGCGCATCGAGCGCGCGTGGGCTACGCTCGATCAGCTCTTCGATCATCACCGTGGCACGGTCGCCGAGGCCCAGGCTTTGCGCCATGCCGACCCAGTGCCAGCGATGGATGTCGTGGATCCGGTAATGCCGGTTGTTACCCTCCACCGCCATGGCCAGACGGGCCTTGCGTGGATCCATCCGGTTCACGCCGCGCCCCTGGATCGGCCAGGTGGACAGGACGTCGTACAGCGGCGTCCGCCGGTAGCGTCCGCGATGGCGCAGTAACGCGGTCTTTTCCTGCGCGCCGGCAATGGACAGGCGAAATGCGTCGTCGTCGATGGCTTCGCCCGGGAGTCGAGACGTGGTGGTGTTGCGCAACACCTTCGCCACGCCGGCGTCGTTCAGCGAAGTGGCCTCGATGCGACGAATATCGCCCGGGTCGGTGCCCGCGGGCAGTAACTGAATGGCACCCACGCAGTCGCGGCCGATCGCGGCGAGCAGGTCGTATGGGGCGGTGGAACGCGCGCCGTACCGATCGCGCAGTCGCTGCAAAATGCGCTCGTTGTCCGGGATCAGGTTCTCGAAGTACGCGGCGACCTTGTCGCCGCGCACGGTTTGCATGTCGCTGCCGTGGCTGGGGGCGTGACCGAATGGCAGCGACAACGACAGCGGGCGCCCCGCGCTGGACCGGATCCAGCCGGTGTCGTAGGTCAGCCGATCGGCAGCCCCTCTGGGGCGTTCCCAGATGCCCACGTACACCCCGTTCATCCAGATGTCGAGGGCCAGCGAGTGCGTCGCGGTTACCATTCCGGTGTACCTGCGTCGCGCAGGTTCATCGCGGATTTTTCCTGCAGCAGTAATTCAAGTCCCAGCACCTGGCACAGTCGGTGAATGCGCTCAAAGGAGGCCCGCGCGGCGTTGTTCTCCAATTTGGAGACAGCCTGTGTGCTGATGCCAAGCTCACGTGCGATATCGGTCTGGGTGAGGCCGCGGCTCAGGCGTGCGCCGCGCAGGATGTCGCCCAGTTGAGTGGCGAGGAGGATCGGCGTCGATCTCATGGTTCAACCTGAAGTATGATTTGTTGTAATTCATATTAAAGGTTGAGTAAACACATTTCAATCTCGAAGTTGAAATTGCTGCTCCGGAGATCCCTTTGTCGCGATATCCCGCGCCACCGCTTCGGCCACCCGGATGCCATCGACGCCGGCCGAGAGGATGCCGCCAGCGTAACCGGCACCCTCGCCGGCCGGGTACAGGCCGCGCGTGTTGAGGCTTTGCAGGCTGTCGTCGCGCTTGATCCGCAGCGGCGAGGAGGTGCGCGTCTCGACGCCGGTGAAGATCGCGTCGTGCATCGCGTAACCTCTGATCTGCCGCTCAAACGCGGGCATGGCCTCGCGGATCGCGGCGATGGCGTAGCCGGGCAACGCGCTGTCGAGGCTGCCCAGGGTGACGCCGGGCTGGTACGAAGGCTGCACGTCGCCGAACTCGCGTGAGGCGCGGCCGGCGAGGAAGTCACCGACCAGCTGCGCCGGGGCGCTGTAGTTTTCGCCGCCGAGGACGTAAGCGTGGCTTTCCAGCGCCCGTTGCAACGCGATGCCGGCCAGCGGACTGCCGCTGTCGTCATACGGCGTGAAGTCGGCGGGATCGATGCCGACCACCACCGCGGCATTCGCATTGCGTTCGTTGCGCGAGTACTGGCTCATGCCGTTGGTCACCACCCGTCCGGGTTCGCTGGTGGCCGCCACCACGGTGCCGCCCGGACACATGCAGAAGCTGTAGACAGAACGTCCGCGACCGGCGTGGTCACCCGTGCAGTGGTGTACCAGCTTGTAGTCGGCGGCGCCGAGGATCGGGTGCCCGGCCTGCACGCCAAAGCGGGCGCGGTCGATCATCGACTGCGGGTGTTCGACGCGAAAACCGATCGAGAACGGCTTCGCCTCCAGGTACACGCCGCGCGCGTGCAGCATCGCGAAGGTGTCGCGCGCGCTGTGGCCGAGCGCCAGTACCACGTGGTCGGCGCGGATCTGCTCGCCACTGGCCAGCGTGACGCCGCGCACGTGGCGTTCGCCGGCGCTATCGGTGTCGATCAGCAGATCATCGACGCGCTGGCTGAAGCGGATCTCGCCGCCGAGTGCTTCGATCGTGGCGCGCATCTGCTCGACCATCGACACCAATCGGAAGGTGCCGATGTGCGGCTTGCCGACGTAGAGGATTTCCTCCGGCGCACCGGCCTTGACGAACTCGCTGAGCACCTTGCGCCCGTGATGCTGCGGATCGCGGATCTGGCTGTACAGCTTGCCATCGGAGAACGTGCCGGCACCGCCCTCGCCGAACTGCACGTTCGATTCCGGATGCAGCTGGCGCTTGCGCCACAGGTCCCAGGTGTCCCTGGTGCGCTCGCGCACTTGCTTGCCGCGATCGACGATGATCGGGCGAAAGCCCATCTGCGCCAGCACCAGAGCGGCGAACAGTCCGCACGGGCCGAAGCCGACCACCAGCGGACGGTAGTCGATCCGCGGCGGCGCCTTGGCGACGAAGCGGTATTCCGTGTCCGGCGTGGGTCGCACCTGCGGATCGTCGGCGAAGCGCTGCCGCAGCGCCGGCTCGCAGCGGGTATCGACATCGACCGCGTAGATCAGCGTGATCGCCCCGCGCTTGCGCGCGTCATGGCTGCGTTTGGCCACGCTGTAACCGACCAGCTCGGCGGCGCCGATACCCAGGCGCTTGATGATCGCGGCAGTGAGCTCGCCCTCGCCGTGATCCAGCGGCAGCTTGAGGTCAGTCAGTCGCAGCATGGGTCAGCAATCCGCAGACGGAGGCAATGCCGGATTTTCGCAGATAACACCCGTAGGAGCCCGATGCCCTTGCCCTGGATGCCCGACACCAGGAGCATCGCCCGCGAGCGGGCTCCTACGCGGGAATGCGGGATCACTCCTTGCCGAGGAAATCCGCCTTGCCGATGTTGGCGCCGGCTTCGCGCAGGATGTTGTAGGCGGTGGTGCAGTGGAAATACAGATTCGGAATCAGGTAGTGCAGCAGATAGGCGTGGCCGACGAAGTCCAGGTCGCCGCTGCGCATCTTGAGATGGATCGCGCGGGTCTCGCTGCCGTCGATCTGCTCGGGCGCGAAACTCTTGAGGTAGTCGATGGTGCCCTTGATGCGGGCCTGCACCTCGACCAGCGTGGTCTCGGTGTCCGGGAACGACTTTGGCTCGACGGCGGCCAGGCGGGCGGCACCGCGGGCGGCGGTGTCGCAGGCGATCTGGAACTGCTTGATCAGCGGCAGCATGTCGGGGATCAGTCGAGTCTGCAGCAGCGCCTGGTCGCTGACGCCTTTTGCGCTGGCGTGTTCGGCGCCCTTGTCCAGCACCTGGGACAGGCTGCTGAGCGCGCGCACGAAGACGGGAACGGATGCCTGGTACATGGAAAGTGTCATGGGGAGTGCTCCAGTGGTGAGTAGGGGGGGAGTGCGCCGGCGGCCAGCTGCCCGACCGATCCAGTCGGCGACCGCGTGCGGATGTTGCAGATGCAGATGATGGCTGCCATCCATGTAAACCACCCGGAGGTCCGCCACGCAGGCCATGCGCGCCTGCATCGGCCCCGGCGGCAGATAGGGTGGGGCCGGCTGCGCCAGCAGCAGCCGGGTGGGCGCGGTGATGCCCTTCAGCAGGGCGTGCACCTGGACGTCGGCCAGCCGCACCACGGTGGGCCGCGTCAATCGCGGGTCGCTGCGCCAGCGCCAGCCGCCGGCGGTGGCGATCAGTCCGCGTTCGACGATGGGCTGGGCCAGAGCAGGCTGCATGCCGCTGGCCATGCAGCGCGCGCGGACCGCCCGTGCGACATCAGCGAAGACCCGCGGCGGACGGCTGTTTTCTTGCTGCGCGGCGAGCGCCTCGCGAAAGCGCTGCAAGGTGCGCGAACCGTCGTCGCCGGCTGGGCCGAGGCCTTCGATCAGCAGCAGCCGCTCGATCCGCTCCGGCGCGGCCGCTGCGACCAGCGAGGCGACGCCGGCACCCAGCGAATGGCCAAGCAACGTGTAGCGCGGCAGGTTCAAGGCGTCGGCGGCGGCCCGCACGGCCTGCACGTGGCCGAGGTAGTGGTAGTCGGCGCCCGCGGGCAGGTGGTCGGAATGCCCGTGGCCTGCCAGTTCCAGCGCAATCACGCGGTAATGGGCGGCCAGCAGCGGCGCCAGCAGCGCGAAGCTGGCCGCGTTGTCCAGCCAGCCATGCAGCGCCAGCAGGGGCGGTGCGGCCGGATCGCCCCAGGCCTGGCCGCGCAGCGTGAGATGGGCCAGCGGTACCGAGATTTCAGTTGGCACGCGCAGCCAGCTCCCGTGCGCGCTGGCCGGCTTCGAGCCGGCCTTGGCGGGCAGCCGCGGCGTCGTGGCCGATGGCGAATTCGTCCCATCCCTGGGTGTGCTGCAGCACCAGCGCCGCCAGGGCTTCGAGCTGGCCGCGGCTGTCGTTGAGCGCGGGGATGTAGCGCAGCGATTCGCCGCCCGCCGCGATGAAAAAATCACGGTTCTGCATCGCGATCTCTTCCAGCGTCTCCAGGCAGTCCACTGCGAACCCGGGACAGACGACATCGAGCTTGCGCACGCCCTCGGCCCCGAGCCGGCGCACGGTGGCATCGGTATAAGGATGCAGCCAGCGTTCGCGTCCGACCCGCGACTGGAAGCTGACCAACATGTCCGGTTCGCCCAGGCCGAGTCGCTCGCGCAGCAACCGTGCGGTGGCCTGGCACTGGCAGAAATAGGGGTCGCCGGCTTGCATATAACGCTCGGGTATGCCGTGGAACGACAACAGCAGCCGATCCGCGCGCCCGTTCGCCCGCCACCAGGCTTGGATGCTGTCGGCCAGCGCCTCGATGTGGTGCGGGTCGGCATGGTAGTCGTTGACCACGCGCAGCTCGGGCGGCCAGCGCAGCGCCTTGATGCTGTCGGCCAGCGCATCGAGCACCGAACCGGTGGAGGTGGCCGAATACTGCGGATAGAGCGGCAGCACCAGCAGCCGGCGCACGCCTTCACGCTGCATCTGGGCGATCGTCTGTGCCACCGACGGCGCACCGTAGCGCATGGCCAGCGCCACCCGGATCGGCGCCGAGGGACGCTGGCGCAACAGCTCGACCTGTAGTCCGTCGGCCAGCGCCTCGCTGACGAAGCGCAAGGGCGAACCCCGCTGCTCCCAGATCTTCGCGTAGGCGTGTGCCGAGCGTTTCGGCCGCAGGCGCAGGATCACCCCGTGCAGGATCAGCCACCACCGCCAGCGCGGGTATTCGATCACCCGCGGATCGGCGAGGAATTGCGCCAGGTAGGTGCGTACCGCCCGGGCGGTCGGTGCCGTCGGCGTACCCAGGTTGACCAGCAGCACGCCAGCCTGAACGGATGACGACGGCGGCTCGTGGGAATAGCCGTGCAGCCCGGTATAGTGGTTGTGCGATGGCATCGTGTCAGTCGGAATGGGAACGGTCATGGTGGATCAAACCATGGAGTTTGCCACAAGCCCGGCGCGCCGCGATGCGTACAGCGTGATCCACTTGTCACCCCGTGCTCCTGGAGTTGCCCAAGATGAAGTCATCCCTGTCTCGTTGGCTGCTGATCGGTCTCGCCCTGCTGTTGCCGGCCCTGGCCGCGCATGCCGAGGACCCGCCGCTGGTGCGCGCAAAGAATGCGGTACGCGTGCTCAACGACATCATGCAGGCGCCGGACAAGGCGATTCCGCAGGAGCTGCTGCGCGACGCCAAGGCGATCGCGGTGATTCCGGACGTGCTGAAGGTCGGGTTTGTGTTCGGCGGGCGTCGCGGCGAAGGCCTGATCTCGGTGAAGAGCCCGGACGGCACCTGGTCGAACCCCAGCTTCATCACCATGACCGGCGGCAGCGTCGGTTTCCAGGCCGGCGTGTCCTCGACCGACGTGATCCTGGTATTCCGTACCCAGCGCGGCGTGGATTCGATCGTGCGTGGCAAGTTCACCCTCGGTGCCGATGCTTCGGCAGCCGCCGGTCCGGTGGGCCGCACTGCCAATGCGTCGACGGACGCGCAGCTGAAAGCCGAGATCTACTCCTACTCGCGCAGCCGCGGGCTGTTCGCCGGCGTGGCGCTGGATGGCTCGGCACTGCGCATCGACTACGATGCGAATGCCTCGGTGTATGGCGCGGGCATCACGCCGCGACGCATCTTCGAGGGTGGGGTAAGCAACGTCCCGGCGCCGGTGGTCGAGTTCCGCGACCGGCTTGAGGAGTACACTTCACAATAATTGTCGGCGCGCTGCGCGCCAGTTGCATTTGGCCGGAATCGGTCGAGAGGTTGATCATGGGTTTTGACAGCATTTGGCATTGGGGCATTTTTCTGGTGATCGTGCTGCTGCTGTTCGGCACCAAGAAAATCCGCAACCTCGGGCCGGATCTCGGCGAAGCCATCCGTGGTTTCAAGAAAGGCCTCAGCGGCGACGATGAGGCGAAGAAGAAAGAAGAGGAGGAGGAGGCAGCCCGCCGCAAGGAGGCCGAGCAGTTGCGTGCGGATTCCAAGCCCGCCGAGCAGGCCAGCAAGCAGGGTCAGCACGACTCCAGCGAAACCAGGTAGGCGTGCGGCGCGCGGCATGCGGCGATGATCGAGTTCAGCCTCGGCAAACTGGTACTGCTCGCCCTGATCGCGTTGATCGTGCTCGGCCCCGAGAAGCTGCCCGGCGCGGCGCGTACCGCTGGCGCGCTGCTGCGCCGCGTGCGCAGCGGCTGGGATGACGTGCGCGCCGAAGTCGAGCGTGAACTCGAGGTCGAGCAGATCCGCCGCGCGGCACGCGAGGCCGCCGCGCAGGCCGAGGCCGCGCAGCAGGAGGTCAAGGATGGACTGCGCGGGGTGCGCGAGCCGCTAACGGAGCTGGTCAGCGAGGTTGCCGCAACCAGCCCGCCGCACGCCAGGCAGGTGACCGACGCCACCGATCCGGCCGAACCTGAAGAGGTGAATCCGCAGGCGGAATTGCCCTTGGGTGAACCGGTATCGGGTGAACCGGCAGCGGGCGAGCCGGCGTCGCCAACACGGAATGCCGCGCATGACAACGCCTGAATCGGACCCGCCCGAAGCGGCGCCGGAGGGCGATGGCCTGCAGCAGGGATTGTTCTCGCACCTGCTGGAACTGCGCACGCGCCTGCTCAAGTCGGTGGCCGCGCTGGTACTGATCCTGCTCGCGCTGGTGCCGTTTGCGAACCGGCTCTATACCCAGTTGGCCGCACCGCTGGTCGCGCGCCTGCCCGAAGGCGCGCACCTGATCGCCACCGGCGTCACCAGCCCGTTCATCACGCCACTGAAACTGGCCTTCTATCTGGCCCTGTTCAGCAGCATGCCGGTGATCTTGTACCAGCTGTGGGCGTTCGTCAGCCCGGGCCTGTACAAGCACGAGAAACGCCTGGCGCGGCCCTTGCTGGTGGCCGCGATGGCGCTGTTCTACATCGGCTGCGCGTTCGCCTATTTTCTGGTGCTGCCGGCGGCGTTCCGCTTCCTCGTCGCGGTCACGCCCAACGGCGTCGAGATGATGACCGACATCAGCCAGTACCTCGACTTCGTGATGCTGATGTTCTTCGCCTTCGGCTTTTGTTTCGAGGTGCCGGTGGCGGTGGTGATCCTGGCCGCGATCGGCGTGGTCGACCTGGAGAAACTGCGTAGCGGCCGGCGCTACGCCGTGGTGGGTGCGTTCGGCATCGCGGCGGTGATCACGCCGCCGGATATCACCTCGATGTTGATGCTGGGGATTCCGATGTACCTGCTGTACGAGGTGGGCGTGCTGGCGGTGCGCTGGCTGATCAAGCCCGGTTCCCTCAAACGCGAAGCCGGCTGAGCGCCACGCTCAATACAGGTCGATCGGATCGACATCCAGCGACCAGCGCACCTTGCGCGCCGACGGCAGCGCGGCCAGCGCCTGCTGCCATGAACGAAGCAGGCCGCGCAGCGCGTCGCGCCGCGCCGCCTCGATCAGCAATTGCCCGCGCTGCCGCCCGGCGCGCAAGGCCATCGGCGCCGGCATCGGGCCGGCGATCTGCAATGACGATCGGTCCGGCAGCGCGGCGCGGGCGGCGGCGAGAAATTCGTCGACCGCGTCGCGGCGGATCGCCTCGGCGCGCAGCAGCACCTGATGGCTGTACGGCGGCAAGCCGCTCTGGCGGCGCTCGGCCAGCAGGTCGCGCGCCGTGGCGGCGTAGCCGCGGGCGAGCAGGTTGCGCAGCAGCGGGTGCTCCGGCTGGTGCGTCTGCAGCAGCACGCGGCCGGGCTTGCGCGCGCGTCCGGCACGACCGGCGACCTGCACCACCAGCTGCGCCAGCCGCTCCTCGGCGCGGAAATCCACGCTGTGCAGGCCCTCGTCGACGCCAACGATCGCGACCAAGGTGAGGTTGGGCAGGTCGTGCCCCTTGGCCAGCATCTGGGTGCCGACCAGGATCGCCGGCTGCGCGTCACCCAGCGTCGCCAGCATGTCCTCGAACGCATCCTTGCGACGCGTGGTTTCGCGGTCCACGCGCAACACCGGCACCTGCGGGAACCGTGCGACCAAGGCTTCCTCCAGACGTTCGGTGCCATGTCCCTGCGCGGTCAGCGCGGCGGCGCCGCACTGCGGGCACGTCGGCGGCACTCGCTGTTGCTGGTCGCAGTGGTGGCAGATCAGCCGGCGGCGGCCCGCGTGCAGGGTCAGCGGGCGCTCGCAACGCGTGCACTCCGCATGCCAACCGCAACCGTGGCATAACAGCACCGGCGCATAGCCGCGGCGGTTGCGAAACACCAGCGCCTGTTCGCCGCGCGCCACGGTCTCGCCGACGGCGGCCAGCAGCGCCGGCGACAGGCCGTGTTCCAGCCGCTGCGCGCGCATGTCGATGATCTGCACCTGCGGCGCGCGTACCGCGCCGGGACGCGCGCGCAAGTGCAGGCTGCGGTAGCGCCCGGCCTCGACGTTGGCCAGCGATTCCAGCGAAGGCGTGCCCGAGCCCAGCAGCACGGGTACGCCCAGCGCGCGTGCGCGCACCACGGCCAGGTCGCGGGCGTGGTAGCGAAAGCCGTCTTGCTGTTTGTAGGAGCTGTCATGTTCCTCGTCGACGATGATCAGGCCGGCCTGCGGCAACGGCGTGAAGATCGCCGAGCGCGTGCCCAGGATCACGCGGGCGCTACCGGCACGTGCGCGCAGCCAGGCACGCGCGCGGTCGCCTTCAGACAGGCTCGAATGCAGCACCTCTACTGGCACCCCGAGTCGCTCGCGCAGGCGGCGTACGGTCTGCGGCGCCAGGCCGATCTCCGGCACCAGCAGCAACGCCTGTCGACCTTGCGCCAGCACCTGTTCGATCAACGCGAGATAGACCTCGGTCTTGCCGCTGCCGGTGACGCCGTCGAGCAGGAAGGGCTGGAACCGTCCGAGGCCGGCCCCAATCGCGGCGACCGCCTGGTGCTGCTCTTCGCTGAGCGGCGGCGCGGTCGACGCTGGTGCCTGGCGCTGCCGCAGTGGCAGTTCGTCGCGTTGGAGCAGGCCGGCAGCGGCCAGTCGGCGCGCGGCCTCGCGCCAACCGGGCTGGCGCTCGCCCAGCTCCGGGGCGCTCAGCGCGCCCGTCGCCAGCAGGGCCAGCAACGCCTTGCTGCCGCCACGGCGGCGGCCCGCGTCGTGCGCGCTTTGGCCGGCGCGGGTGATCGACCAGTATTCCTCGCCGATGGCCGGCAGCGGCCTGGCCTCCCGCAGCGCCAGCGGCAGCGCGTTGGCACAGGCCTCGCCCGGCGCGCCCAGCCAGTACTCGGCGGCCCAGGCCAGCGTCTGCATCAGCTCGGCATCGAGCAGCGCCTCGTCATCGAGCAGGCGCCGCGCTTGCTTGAGTCGCTTGCTGTCCAGCCGGGTCTCGACCGCGGACTCCACCACCACGCCGACCAGTTGGCCGCGGCCGAACGGCACCAGCACCCGGCTGCCCACCGCGGGCACCCCCGCATCGGGCGGCAGGTAGTCGAACAGGGTGGGTAACGGCAGCGGCAGGGCGACGCGAAGAACGGCCGGCATGGTGACCTCGATGGCGGCTCAGTGTAACCCAGCGCCATGTCGGTTCATGCCGCCGGCCGCCACGTCCGACAGCTGCCAAGTTGCGCGTACTTGTTACCCAGGTATCGAGGAGTCTCGGCTAAGTCACTATGCTCACGGACTTTTCACGCTTATCCACAATCGCGGTGCATAAGTCTGTGGATGCAGCGGGGAGGGTGGCCTGCGAAGCGCGCCGTGGCGCCTTCTTCGACGGCTTGACCATGTTTTGGGCACCTAAAAAAAGCCTTGCTATTCAATATGTTGAAAATAGGCAGTAATTGACGTTCAGACGACTGGCGCATCGCATGCAGCTTGGCTGGCAGACGCTTGACGCTGTGCAAAACCTGCGTTCAAGTATGGCGCTGCAAGGACTTTTCCGCCCGGTCAGAGGCACCCGCCAGTCGCGCGATCTCATCCCGCCAGGCGCCGCAAGAGTCTGGCGCGTCGTTGCCGTGACCGATGGCTCAGGTAAAATGGCCGATCCTGGAGTTTGCTGAGCCCATGAACCCGTTTCGACCCGAGCGCGCGCGCCTGCTGCAGGAGGTGCGCGCCACCGTGCGCCTGGCGCTGCCGTTGCTCGACCTGATTGGAGTGACGCCGAGCCTGCGCCACGACGTGCAGCGCTTCCTGCTCGCGATCAGCTGGGGTGCGCCGGCGCTGACCTGCTATTTTGCCCTGCGCGGGTTGTCCGAAGGGCTGTCGCTGACCCGGCCGTCGATGTATTTCAGTCTGGGCGGGCTGGTGCTGCTGGTGCCGCTGGACTACGTGCTGATGTTCGGCAAGCTGGGTATTGCCCCGCAAGGTGCCCACGGCTGCGGGGTGGCCACGGCCATCGTGTTGTGGCTGGAGATGCTGGCGTTCGGCGTCTACGTGTTGTTTCGGCGCAACTACCACGGCATGGGCGCGCGCGGCATGTGGATCGGCCTGATCGCGGGCTTGTCGGTGGCCGCCGCGCTGTTGTTCACCCGCTTCTGGCGCCGCGCGTGGCAACCGCGCCGGCTCGCCGTTCCCATGACCGCGCCGGCATGACCGGTTACCGGTTACGCTTGGCACCTGTCTCGGGAATTCACGCATGACGCCAGCGCTGCCGCCGCCACCGTTCCGTCGCCGCAGTTTCCTGCGCGGTCTTGGGCACGGCCTCAATGTGACCCGGTTGGTGATCCTCAACCTGGTGTTTTTCGCGTTCCTGTGCCTGCTCTTGCTGCTGGTGGTTGTCGCCAGCTTCGCCGGTCGTCACGCGGTGCAGCCGCAAAGCGTGCTGGTGCTCAAGCCGCAAGGCCAGCTGGTCGAGCAATACAGCGCCCCGCCCCTGCAGCGCGCGTTGTCCGGCCTGTCCGGGGACGACAGCAAACAGGTGCAGCTACGCGACCTGGTCGGTGCGATCGACGCCGCCGCGAAGGACAAGCGGATCACGCGCATCCTGCTGTTGCCCGGTGATCTGCAAGGTGGCGGCTTCGCCGCGCTGCGCGAGGTCGGCGCGGCGCTGGATCGCTTCCGTGCCACCGGCAAGCCGGTGATCGCCTGGGGCGTCAACCTGGAGCAGGGCCAGTATTACCTCGCCGCGCACGCCGATCGGCTGCTGCTGGACCCGCAGGGCGGGGTGCTGCTGACCGGCCTGGCCAACTACCGCCTGTACTATAAGGACCTGCTCGACAAGCTCGGCGTAGACGTGCACCTGTTCCGCGTGGGCGAATTCAAGAGCGCGGCCGAGCCGTACATCCTCGATCATGCCTCGACCGAGGCGAAGCAGGCCGACAGCTACTGGATGGGCGGGCTGTGGAATGGCTACCTGGACGAGGTGGGCGGCTTGCGCAAGATCGACCCCGCCACCTTGCGCGACGACATCGACCACCTGCCACAGCACCTGGCCAGTACCCAGGGTGATCTGGCCCAGCTGGCGCTGAACGAGCATCTCATCGACGGCATGGCGACCCGGGCCCAGCTGGTGGCGCTGCTGCGCGAGCAGGGCGTGCCCGCCGGTCCGAAGCACCACGGTTTTCGCAACATCGACCTGTCGGACTATGTGGCCGGCCTGCCCCAGGCTGGCAGTGCGGTCGCGCCCGGCGTGGCGATTGTCGTGGCCGAGGGCGAGATTGCCGGCGGCAAGCGCTCACCCGGCTCGATCGGCGGCGAATCCACCGCCGCGCTGATCCGTGCCGTGCGCGAGGACAAGCGCACCAAGGCCCTCGTGTTGCGGGTCAACTCGCCCGGTGGCGAGGTATATGCGGCCGAGCAGATCCGCCGCGAAGTCGAGCTGACCCGCGCAGCCGGCATCCCGGTGGTGGTGTCGATGGGCAACGTGGCGGCCAGCGGCGGCTACTGGATCGCGATGAATGCCAACCGCATCTTCGCCGAGCCGAACACGATCACCGGCTCGATCGGCATCTTCGGGATGTACTACTCGGTACCCGGCACGCTGGCCAAGCTCGGCATCCAGAGCGACGGCGTCGCCACCGGCCCGATGGCCGGCGCATTCGACATCACCCGTCCGCTCGACCCCAAGGTCGGCGCGGTGATCCAGGCGATGATCGACAAGGGTTATCGCGATTTCGTCGGCAACGTCGCCAAGGCGCGCGGCAGGAGTTACCAGGCCATCGACGCGATCGCGCAGGGGCGCGTATGGACCGGCCGGCAGGCGCTCGCGCGCGGCCTGGTCGACCAGCTTGGCGGCCTGGACGAGGCCGTCGCCGCGGCGGCGCGTCTGGCCCGGCTGGGCCAGGGTTACCCGGTGCGCTACAAGGAGGCGCCGGTGAGTAGTTTCGAGCGCTTCCTGATCGACATGAACCGCACCGCCAGCACGCAGTGGCTGCAATCCTGGGGCGTGCGCCTGCCGCGCTGGTTGGCCCAGCTGCCGGCGCTGGCGCCGGAGCTGCAACTGCTGCGCCATGCGAAGGCTGGCACGCCGAACATCTACGCGGACTGCCTGTGCAGCCCGCGGTGACTCGATCGGCAGGCCTAATGCTGCTGCGCCTCGATCTGCTTGCGCTGTTCCTTGGCCTGCTTGTCCACGATTTTCTGCACGTCCTTCGCGCGCTGTTCGTCCGCCTTCAGCGCATCGAACGGCGTGGCGACGGCGGCGGCCTTGGCCTTTGGCGCCGGCGGTTTGCTCGAGCACGCCCCCAGCGCCAGGACGCAGAGCAGGATCGGCAGCGGTTTCATGGGCGTTCTCGCGCGTGACGGGGATCTCGAGTGTCCTGCCACGTCGGTTGGCAGGCAAGCCACCCGGCGCGCCGCGCGCGAGCGGAAAGGGCTTGCTAAGCTGACGCCATGAGCAATCTCCCGAACAGTCGCGCGGAAGCCTGGCAATTGCGCGGCCACACCGCCTTGGTGACGGGTGCGAGCAAGGGCATCGGCTACGCGACGGCGCGGGAGCTGGCCGGCCTCGGCGCCGACTTGCTGCTGGTGGCGCGCGACGAGGTTTACCTGGAACAGGTGCGCGCGGAGCTCGGCGAGGACTTTCCCGAGGTCGGCATCCTGGCTTTCGGCGCCGACCTGACCGAGGCGGAGGAACGCCTGGCGGTATTCGACTGGATCGCCGACCTCGGCGCGCCGCTGTCGCTGCTGGTCAACAACGCTGGCGGCAACCAGCCCGGCGCCACGCTGGACTACAGCGAGGGCGACTATCGCGCGATCTTCGAGCAGAACCTGTTTTCCGCCTTCGAGATGTGCCGCCTGGCGCACCCGCAGCTGGTGCAGCATGCCAGCGCGGCGATCGTCAACGTCGGCTCGGTGTCGGCCATGACCCATGTGCGCACCGGCTCGCCGTATGGCATGAGCAAGGCCGCGCTGCACCAGCTGACCCGCAACCTGGCCGCCGAATGGGCGATCGACGGCATCCGCGTCAATGCGGTGGCGCCGTGGTACATCCGCACCCAGCGTTCGGAGCCGGCGCTGACCGACGCCGACTACCTCGACGAAGTGCTCGATCGCACGCCGTTGCGGCGCATCGGCGAACCCGAGGAGGTGGCGGCAGCGATCGCCTTCCTGTGCCTGCCGGCGGCCAGTTACATCACCGGCCAGGTGCTGGCGGTGGATGGCGGGTTTCTGAACTACGGGTTCTGAGATCCGGACGCGATCCCTCACGCCACCTGCCCGATGACGTCGGATGGACTGATCCTCAAGCCCATCAGCTGCGGTGCAAGCGCGGTCGCGCGCAGCAGATGGTGCGAGGACAGACAACGACACTGTGCAGACTCCTGGGTGCTCGGTTACCTGAAGCTGACCGCGAACACAGCGGGCGTCGCCGGCGCTGCAGGGGAGCAGAACATTTGCCTTGGGCAAGTGTGTGGAGTGAGTTCACATAGCGTTATTTACTTGTTAGTATCGGCGCGTTAGTATCGGCCTGGATCGGGGGTTCAGGGATCCGAGGTCCATTGGCTTGAGAACAGGCCGCGTCGCACCTCTGGGCAGAATCAGGTTCTGGCCCAGGACAAAAATCAATCGGAGGGTGTCTTTATGAAACTTGGGGTCTCAAAACTTTCTTCGGCAGTCCGCCTGGCGCTTTCGCTGGGTGCTGTCATCGCGGTCGGCGCCTCAGGCACGGCCTTCGCCCAGGATACGGGTAGCCAGAATGCGACCACTCAAACCCAGCCCAAGGGGACCCTGATATGACCAATCATCAGAAACTCGGAAACGTCGCCCGCCGCCACGGTGGCAGGCTCACCTGCTCGGCACTGAGCATGGCCATAGCGGCAGCGTGCGGGTTGTACGGGCTGAGCGGTATCACACCGGTGCAAGCACAATCTGCCACCGGCAGCATTTTCGGTAGTGCGCCTCCGGGCGATACCGTCACCGTGCTCGGCCCCAGCGGGGTGACCCGCACCGTGACGGTCAACTCAGCGGGTAACTTCAGCGCATCGTCGCTGCCGCTGGGCGCGTATACGGTCACCTTGCAGAAAAATGGCGCAACCGTCGACACCCGCAACAACGTCACGTTCGCCGTCGGTGGTGGCGCGCGCGTCAACTTCAACGCTCCCGGCGCCGTGACGACCCTGGGCACAGTCACGGTGACCGCGGGCACCATACCGCCGATTGATGTGACCCAGGTCGATTCGCGCACGGTCATCACGTCCCAGCAACTTGCCAAGTTGCCGCTGCTGCGCAATGCCGAGGCGATCGCGCAGTTGGCGCCAGGTGTCAACGCGGGTACCAGCGCGTTTGCTGCGCTTACAGGCCCCGAAGGGCAGACTCTCAACACGTTCGGCGGCTCGACGATCGCTGAAAACGCTTACTACATCAACGGCTTCAATACTACCGACCCATTGCACAACTTTGGCGGCCTGACCCTGCCCTAAGGTGCCATCGATCAGGAGCAAGTGCTGACTGGCGGTTATAGCGCCAGGTTTGGCCGTTCCGATGGTGGCGTGATCAACATGGTGGGCAAGCGCGGCACGAACGAATGGCACTTTGGTTTTGCGGAACTGTGGCAGCCCGATTTTGCCATGGCCAGCCCGCATAACCAGTCCTATCCCGTCGGTCCGGAGTACAAGAGCAATGCGGACGGCGGTGCCCAAGGCCAGCCATACCGTTTCAGGAATGACAACAAGGCCTGGCAGCACACCGAGGATTTTTATGTCGGCGGCCCGCTGATCCAGGACAAGTTGTTCTTCTTCGGTGCCTATGAAGCCAATCGTGAGGTAAGCGGTCAGAATGTTGGCAGCGTGGAGACCAAGCAGGCCACCACTTTTTCGCGCGACAATCCCAAATGGTATGGCAAACTGGATTGGAATATCAACGACAACAATATCCTGGAGCTTACCGGGGCTTCCAATAAATCGTCGTATACCGGCAATATTTATGCCTACAATTACGCGACGGATGGTTCAAACCGCGGAACCTACGGTGCGTTCAAGGGCCCCGATACGCACACCAAGAATGGTGCGGACATGTATAGCCTCAGGTACACCGGCTACCTGACCGACAGCCTGACGGTGGACGCGTTGTACGGCAAAATGAAGCAGACGAACTACAGCCAGGCGAGTGGCAGCCAGGATCCTTTCATTGCCCGAGCGCAATTCCAGAATCCGGCCCTTAATGGTGGGGTGCCGATCGTCGGCCCGCAGACCATTGCCACTGTCGACAACCCCGGTGCCGAGGACAAGACCCGTAATCTGCGGTTGGATATCAATTACAAGATTGGCGACCATTCCATCACGGCCGGCATTGACAACCTGGATACCCAGGCCTTGAACATTGGTCGGACGCGTTCCGGACCCGGCTTCGTATGGTTTTATGGAAAGGGTGATCCGAACCTGCCGATCAGTTCCCTGACCGGCCAGGAAGTCGGTGCGCCGGGCGGGCAAGGTTATTACGCATTCAAGGATGTATTCACCACGGGTGCGGCAAGCGTGCGCGTCAAGCAGCGTGCCCAGTTCATCGAGGATAACTGGCAGGTCACGGACAACGTGTTGGTGACGATTGGCGTGCGCAACGACCAGTTCACCAACTACAACCCGGATGCGCAGGCGTACTTGCGTCTGACCAAGCCAAACTGGTCGCCGCGGTTGGGCGCGACGTGGGACGTGTATGGCGACTCCAGCCTCAAGGTGTATGCCAACGCCGGCCGTTACTATCTGGATGAACCGGCCAATGTGGCCATTCGCGGCGCGTCGGGCAGTACCTTTACCGACCAGTACTTCACTTACACCGGTATTGACCCCGCCACCGGCCAACCCACCGGCCTGACGCAGATCCCGCAAGGCCACTACCCGGGCGTATCCGCGAACAATGAATTCGGCGTGCCACCGGATCCACGCCAGGTCACCAGCAAGAATGCCAAGGCCGAATACCAGGATGAATACATTGCCGGCCTGGACAAGGCATTCGACCTGTTCAACATGCATTGGACCGCCGGCGCCAAGGGCACGTACCGTCACTTGCGCACCATGCTCGACGACGTGTGCGCAACCGATGTATTCGCCAATACGGGTGCCGCCCAGGGCTTTGACCCGGTCGCTGCGGAGGGCCAAGGCTGCTACATCATGAACCCGGGCCGCAACTCTACCTTCAATGTACCGTTGGTAGCCGGATCCACCACCAGCGGTTACGGCACGATGACGGTACCGTGGTCGGCGTTCGGCATGCCGAACATGCTACGCAAGTATCTCGGCCTGAATATGTACCTGGAGCACCCGTTTGACGGCAAGTGGTATGGGCGCCTTGATTACACGATCAGCCACAGCTTCGGCAACACCGAGGGCTCGGTACGTTCGGATATTGGCCAGGCCGACGTGGCACAAACCGAGGACTGGGACAACTCCGGCGTGATGACGTACTCCGGTGGTGACCAGTCCAATGATCGTCGGCACGAGATCAAGTTCCGGGGTTATTACCAGATCACCCCGGAATGGCTGGTGGGCGGCACGGCGCTGATCCTCTCTGGTACGCCGCGCAGTTGCCTGGGCTACTTCGGACCGCAGCAAACCGATCCGTTTGGCTACCGCGCCGCGTATCACTTCTGCGGAGCGCAGGGTACACCGGCACCACGCGGCTCCACCGGGCGTACGCCGTGGCAGGAGATCGTTGGTCTGAATGTGGAATACCGGCCGGCGTTTGCCGATCACAAGCTCGCTTTCAGCGCGCTGGTCTACAACCTGTTCAACCAGCAGCGGGTGACGCAGTATTTCGCCACGTCGGAGTCTGGCCCGGGCACCTTGTCCAAGGACTTCTGGGTGCCGATCAGCCAGCAGCAGCCGCGTTACATTCAGTTTGGCGTGACCTACGACTTCTAAATCCGCAGCGTCGGCAAGGTCCGATTGAGAGGTATCCAGCCAAGGAAGGCTCACGCCAGGAATCAAGCCCACCCTACGGGGTGGGCTTTTTTTAGGCTTCCGCGCTGTGGGCGCGAACTAGCGCGAGGAAAATCTCCATTCCATCGTCGACCCGCTGTTGCAGCTTGACGTGAACCGGAGTACCTGCATGTCAGGTTGGGTAGCCAGTGCTCTGCCGGCCTGCAGGGTGGTTATTACCGACTCGCAACCTTGGATGCGTAACGTGGGGAATCAGGTCGACACATGAAATCCCGATCTCAGCGAGGCTGAGCGACGCGCCATAGCCGACCTGGCAGATGTAATGGGGGAGTTCAATCGGGAGTGCGAATTACCCACCCCGAACGGCTGAGGCCGGAAGCGCGCAAGTACGGCAAGCGCGCCAGCAACGACCTGATTACTTCGCGCCAGGAAAGCTCAGGCTCAGCCCCTCGCCCTGCACGGTCGAGACCCAGTCGATGACGATGCCGCGGGCGCGCTGGGCGCTGGCCGGATCGAAATGCACAGCCAGGCCATTGGCGTGCGCCACGATGTCGTGCGCGCCGGCCGGTGCGAGCTGGAACCCTGCACTGTGGTCGGGGCCGATCTCCAGGTGCAATGCCACGTCCTGTGCGTTCGAGGTGCCCTGGCGAATCGCCTCGGCGGCGGCGTCGGTGATGGTGATTTCCGGTGGTGTGCGATCGGGCGCCGCCAGACCGAACAGCGTGTGCAGCTCGCCGCTGCCATACATCTGGCTGATGATGTCGGCGCCGCCGACCAGTTCGCCGCCCACGTACAGTTGCGGAATCGTCGGCCACTCGCCGTAGAGCTTGATGCCGTCGCGGATCTCGGCATCTTCCAGCACGTTCACGGTGTGGTAGTCGGGCAGCAGTTCGTTCAGGGTATTGGTGGCCGAGGCGGAGAAGCCGCACATCGGCTGCTGCCGGTCACCCTTCATGAACAGCACCACGCGGTGGTCCTTGAGCAGGGTTTCGATACGTTCGCGGGTGGTGTTGTCGAGTGACATGGGCTGACTCCGGCAAAAAGGTAATGATACGCCGCTCTGGATGACGGCGCGTCTGGCCGGGTTCAAGAGGCCCGGCCCAGCGCCTCGCGTACGACGGCGCGCATTGCCTCCACGCGTACGGCGACGTGATCCGGGTACTTGAACCCATTGGGTATCCGGATTTGAGTGTATTTCCGGCTTCTGAAGCTACCTGCGTCATCGTGATGTAAGACCGGATTTTGATGCTACTTTCTGCTTGGGGTTGATTTATAGTGAAATCGGATTGTGGGAGAAGAACAGATGAAGCCCTCGGAAGCGTTGGCCTTGAACCGTGCCGCAATCCGGCAGGTAGTCGAGTCGCACCGCGCCCGCAACGCTCGGGTGTTCGGCTCCGTCCTGCATGGCCAGGACACCGACAGCAGCGACCTTGACATCCTCATCGACCCAACGCCGGAGACAACCCTGTTCGATATCGGCGCGATCCGCCACAAGCTCGGCCAGTTGCTTGGCGTATCGGTGGACGTACTGACGCCCAACGCCTTGCCCGACAGCTTCCGAGCCACAGTGCTCGCGGAGGCTCGCCTCGTATGACTCACCCGTTCTTGCCTCGCGATCCCCGCAAGACCAAGGTGCAGGTCACGCAACACACGGAGGACTTCGATGCGCCGCGCGCTGATAATCCGCACTTTCCACGGAAGCGGATTCGCTCGTTCCTCACCACGCCAACCTTCTACCTCAACGAACTGTCGGGCCACACGCTTGTCGTTGGCCGGACCGGCTTTGGCAAGTCATTTGTCGCAAGGTTATCTCTGCCTGCCGCGACGTCCAAGCGTGTTATGTTTTCCTTACCATTGTGGAGCACAGGGGTGACGTCATGCGGATCGGCCTGGCAATCGATGCGGCCTGCGACGTTTCGCAGGCATTCCTGCAGCAGAATCGGATTGCGGTGATGCCGATTACCGTAAAGGTCGATGATGAAACCTTCATGGACGATCGCGAGCCCACCGAATGGCAGCGATTCATCGATCGCCGGCTCGGCAGCCGCAGTCATTCGGCGCAAACTGAACCCAGCCCGGTGGCCGAGGTGCGCAAGCTGTTTCTGGAAAAGCTGGTGCTGGAGCAGGACTGCGTGTTCTGCCTGACCATTACCGCGACCCGCAGTCCGATCAATGACAACGTCAACAAGGCCAGCTTCGCGATCCTGAAGAACTATCGCCAGGTGCGTGAGCAAGCCGCCATCCCCGGTCCGTTCATGATGCGCGTGGTCGACACCCGCAACGTCTTTGCCGGTGCCGCACCGGCCATCTACGAGGCGAGCCGGATGATCGCCGCGGGCAAGGGGCCGGCGGCGATACGCGAGCGGCTGCTGCACGTCGCCAACCACAGCTACGGCTATATGCTGCCGCGCGATCTCTATTACCTTCGGGCGCGTGCCAAGAAGAAGAATGATCACAGCGTCAGCCTGTTCACCGCCATGCTTGGCTCGGCCCTGGACATCAAGCCGATCCTGCGCTGCTTCCAGGGTGAAACCGGCCCGGTAGGCAAGGTGCGCGGTTTCGAGCCAGGCGCCGAGGCGCTGTTCGGTTATGCCGCCAAGCGGGTACGGAACGGCCTGCTGGTGCCGGTAGTGTGCGTGAGCTACGGTGGGGATCTGGCCGTGCTGGGCCAGCTGCCGGGTTACGCCGCCTTGCACGCCGCCTGCGCGGAATGCGGCGTCGAGTTGATGGAGGCGCCGATGAGCATTACCGGCATGGTCAACGTGGGCGAGGGTGCCGTGGCGTTGGGTCTGGCCGCCGAGGACCACGACGCCGAATTCTGAGAGGTTGCAAGAAATCCCCCCGCCCGCCGTCCCGGCGGGCGCACGGTGAAGCCCATCGTGCGTGTTCGACGCCGTCACGCCCAGGTGATCAGACCCTTCCTGGCCGCCGCAGGGCCGTCGCCACCCGTCGGATGCATTGCCTGCAAGCGGGCTCCTACAGCTGCGCGCGATCCGCGCGGCTTACGCTGCCACGACGCGATGTTGCTCGCGCGCCATGCGCGCCAGTACCCGCTCTATCCGCACGAAGACCTCACGCAATTGCGCCGGCGGGGGTAACAGGGTCAGCCGGAAATGGCGGCTGCGCGGCACGTTGAAACTGCTGCCGGGTACTACCAGCACCGACTCCTCTTCGAGCAGGCGCAGCGCGAAGGATTCGTCGTCGAAGTGGGGGATGTACTCGGCGCGCACTTGCGGGAAGGCGTACAGGGCGCCCTGCGGCGTGACCAGGTCGAGATATTCGCTGGTGGCGACACCGTGCAGCACCGCGTGACGCGCCTCGTGCAGGCGCCCCCCTGGCGCGGTCAGGCTGCCGATGGTCGGTGCGTCCTGCAGGGCCGGCAGCACCGCCCACTGCGCGGTCACGTTGGCGCACAGACGCAATGCGGCGAGCAGCTGCAGCGCGTCGCGATAGGCGGCTGAGTGAGCCGGCGCGCCGGACAAGCTCATCCAGCCGATCCGGTAACCGCAGGCGCGGTGCACCTTGCTGAGCCCGCCGAAGCTCAGGCAGGGCAGTTCGCCGGCCACTTCCGCCAGCGGCTGGAAATGGGCGCCGTCGTAGACGATCTCGTCGTAGATTTCGTCGGCAAGCAGCAGCAGCCGGTGCCGCGCGGCGACATCTGCCAGCCGCTGCAGCAATTCGCGCGGATACACGGCGCCGGTAGGGTTGTTCGGATTGATCAATACCAGCGCGCGCGTGCGCGGCGTAATCAAGGCCTCGACCTCGTCCGGGTCGGGCAGGTGGCCGTGGCTGGCCAGGCAGCGGTAGTAGCGCGGCTGGCCGCCATTGAGGATGGTGGCCGCGCTCCACAGCGGGTAATCGGGACTGGGCAGCAACACCTCGTCGCCCGGTTGCAGCAAGGCGCGCAGCGCCAGATCGATCAGTTCGCTGACGCCGTTGCCGATGAAGATCCGTTCGGCCTCGACATGGCGTGCGCCGCGCGCACGCTGCTGCGCGGCGATGGCCTCGCGCGCCGTTTCCAGCCCCTGTTCGTGGCCATACGCCTCACTGTCGTGCAGGTGGCTGGCGATGGCCTCGCGCAGGTGCGCCGGTGCCTCGAAGCCGTAGCGCCCCGGGTTGCCGATGTTCAGCTTGATGATGTCGAGGCCGGCTGCTTCCAGTTCGCGTGCGCGCCGGGTCAGCGCCCCGCGAATTTCATAGCGGACGTCGGTAAGATGCGCACTGGGGGTGATCGGGGCCAACGCAGGGTTCCTTCGAAGGGATGGCCGGCGTCACCGGCGACGGGTTCATGCTACCAGCGTGATGCAGTGCAGCGCGAGCCCCTTTTCGGGCAAAATTCAGTCTATCGTCAGGCCATGCGCGGGCAAGGCATAATCCCTCCAACCATGCCAACCACGTCTCGCCATGAGTGACGCCGAAACGATTGTGCGGTTGCGCCGTATCGGCTGGCGCGGTGACGCGCTGCCCGCCGACGGGCTGCGCCTGGCCCGCGTGGTTGCGCAGCATCGCGCAGGCTATGAGTTGCATGATGGCCGTATCCTCTTCGGCGCGCAGCCGGACGGGTGCTTCCTCAAGCGGGGCATCGACCCGGCGAGGCGTCCCGTGGTGGGCGACTTCGTGGAAGTGGCCAGCGGCACGCCGCCGCATATCCTCACGGTCGCGCCGCGGCGCAGCGTGCTGTCGCGCGCCGCGGCCGGCGAGCGCTACGAGCGTCAGCTGATCGCGACCAATATCGATTACGTGCTGGTGTTGACCGGACTCGACGGCGACTTCAACCCGGCGCGAATCGAGCGCTACCTGTCGCTGATCGAGGATTCCGGTGCGCAGCCGGTGGTGCTGCTGAGCAAACTGGATACATGCGAGGATGCCGACGCGAAGATCGCGGCGCTGCGCCAGCGCCTGCCCGACGGCGCCCCGATCCACGCACTCAACTGCAAGGACCCAGCCAGCGTGCAACGGCTTGCACCCTACCTGCAGGCGGGCGACAGCGCGGTGCTGGTGGGTTCGTCCGGCGCCGGCAAGTCGACCCTGACCAACACTTTGCTGGGCAGTGCCACCATGGCCACTGCCGCGGTGCGCAGCCATGACAGCCGGGGTCGCCACACCACCACCCACCGCGCCTTGCTGCAGTTGCCCAGCGGCGGCTGCCTGATCGATACGCCCGGCATGCGCGAACTCAAGCTTACCGGCGCGGAGAACCTCGACCTGTTCGCCGACATCGAGCGGCTTGCCGAACAGTGTCGCTTTGCCGACTGCGGCCACGGCAGCGAGCCCGGCTGCGCGGTGCAAAGGGCGCTGGATACCGGCGAGTTGAGTGTTGGGCGCTGGCGCAGCTTTCTCAAGCTGCACGATGAGCGCGAGGAGCAGGCGGCGACGCTGGAAGCGCGCCTGCGCCGCCAGCGCGGCGGGCGGCCGATTGAAGCGCCACGCGGACACCGCGCCAGGCGAGAACGGGAGTAGGCGGAAGGAAAGTCAGCCATGCGTGCACGAAACGACAACCCTATGATGCCGGTTCTGGCTGCGCTGTGGGCGCGCCGTGCGAAACGGGGGGCGAAGCCGTGACGCGACCCTTTGATCCGGCGCTGCAGCGCTACGCCGAACTCGACCAGCGCCTGCTGGCGGCGGTGCGCGGCATCCATATCCTGTCGACCGTGGCGTGGCCGGCGTCGCTGGAAAGCCGCATGATCGAGGCCTTCAGCGCGGGTCGATTCAGTCTTCCCGAGGTGACCTATCGCGTGCCCGATCTGAGCGCGGCGCGGGCCGAGCTGGCGGCGATCGAGGCCGCCGCCGGTGGCAGCGATGCGCGGGATATCGACCCGCTTGGCGATTATCTGCGCCGCAGCGCCGAATCGTGGCGGATTGCCGCGCAGATGCTCGAGGCCGTGGGTACGCTCGCGGTCACCGCGCCGTCGGTTGCGTTGTATGGCAAGCCGGGCGACCTGATTCCCGGCAGCTTGTGCAGCAACCTCGACGCGGCGCGCTATTTCGTCGAACTCTCCGACGAGCTCGGCGCTGGTCTGCGCGCCGACGACGACCGCCACTGCCGCAGCGCGGAGAGCTTGCGCGGCGAACTGGCCGCGAGCCTCGATGCATTCTTCGGCGCCGGCACGATCCACGTGGACATCGACCCGGAGCTCACCGCCAAGGCCGCGGCCGGTGCCACCCGCATACGCCTGCGCGGCGGCGCCAGCTTCAACGAATACGATCATCACCAGTTGCTGGCGCACGAGGCGTTCGTGCACTCGCTGACCGCGCTGAACGGTCGGCGGCAGCCCTTGCTGGCCTCGCTGGGGCGTACCTCGCCGCGCGTCACCGCAACCCAGGAAGGGCTGGCGGTGTTTGCCGAGCTGATGTCCGGCGCGATCGACATTGCCCGGCTCAAGCGCATCAGCCTGCGCATTCTGGCGATCGACATGGCGCTGAACGGTGCCGATTTCGTCGAGGTGTACAAATTCTTCAGCGACTGCGGGCAGAGCGTCGCCGACAGCTTCCATTCGGCGCAGCGCGTCTTCCGTGGCGTGCCACCGGGCGGCGGCGCGGCGTTCGCCAAGGACAACGTGTATCTCTCCGGCCTGCTGACCGTGCACACGTTCTTTCGCTGGGCGTTGCAGCAGCGGCGGCTGGATCTGCTGCGGCATCTGTTCGCCGGCAAGCTGGCCCTGCACGACGTGATCAGCCTGCAGCCGCACTTCGACTCCGGCGCGATCCTGCCGCCACGCTGGCTGCCGCCGTGGATGCAGCGTGTTCACGGGCTGGCCGGCAAGCTGGCGTTTTCGCTGTTCATCAACGGCATTCGCATGAACCGGGTGCAGGGCGAGGAGTTGCATCGCAGCCTGTGACGAACCGCTGCAGGCGGCCGCGCAGGCCGCCTGGATGCTAAGATCAGCACTGGCCATCTGCTCCGGCGGATGACGTTCCCTCCCCCCAAGAAAGCGTTTTCCATGGCCCTCCCCGAAGAACTTCGTCTTGCCGCGCTGGAGTATCACCGTCATCCGCGGCCGGGCAAGATCAAGATCACCCCGACCACCGCCTTGCTGACCCAGCGCGACCTGTCGCTGGCGTATTCGCCGGGGGTGGCGGCGGCCTGCGACGCGATTGTCGAGGACCCGACCAGCGCTGCGGAATACACCGTGCGCTCGAACCTGGTGGGGGTGATCACCAATGGCACCGCGGTGCTGGGCTTGGGCAACATCGGGCCGCTGGCGGCCAAGCCGGTGATGGAAGGCAAGGGGATCCTGTTCCAGAAGTTTGCCGGCATCGACGTGTTCGACATCGAGATCGACGAGCACGATCCGGACAAGCTGGTGGAGATCATCGCCAGCCTGGAGCCGACCTTCGGCGGCATCAACCTGGAGGACATCAAGGCACCGGAGTGCTTTATCGTCGAGCGCAAGCTGCGCGAGCGCATGAAGATCCCGGTGTTCCACGACGACCAGCACGGCACCGCGATCATCGTCGGCGCGGCGGTACTCAATGCGCTTGAAGTGGTCGGCAAGAAATTCGATGAGGTGAAAGTCGCCACCACCGGTGCCGGTGCGGCGGGCATTGCCTGTCTCGACATGTTGGTGGCGCTGGGCGTGAAGCCCGAGAACATTCTCGCCTTCGACCGCGAGGGCGTGATCCACAGCGGGCGGGCAAACCTCGACCCGGACAAGGCGCGCTACGCACGCGACACGCCCAAGCGCAGCCTGGCCGAGATCGTGGACGGCGCGGACGTGTTCCTCGGCCTGTCGGCCGGCGGCATCCTCAAGCCCGAGATGGTCGCCACGATGGCCGAACGGCCGGTGATCCTGGCGCTGGCCAATCCGAATGCGGAAATCACCCCGGAGGACGCCAAGGCCGTGCGTCCGGATTGCATCATCGCCACCGGTCGCTCGGACTATCCGAACCAGGTCAACAACGCCGTGTGTTTCCCGTACATCTTTCGTGGTGCGCTGGATGTCGGCGCCACCGGCATCAACGAGGCGATGAAACTGGCCTGCGTGCGCGCGATCGCCGAACTGGCACGTATGGAAGCCTCCGACCTGGGCAGTGCCTACGGCGACGAGGTGCCAAGTTTCGGCCCGGACTACCTGATCCCGCGCCCGTTCGATGGGCGCCTGCTGGTGATGCTGGCGCCAGCGGTAGCGCAAGCGGCGATGGATTCGGGCGTGGCCACCCGGCCGATCGCCGACATGGAGGCGTACCGCGAGAAGCTCGGCCAGTTCATCTATCGCACCGGCTTGCTGATGAAGCCGGTGTACGAGCGCGCCCGCGCCGACTGCAAACGCGTCGCCTACGCCGAAGGCGAGGAAGAGATCGTGCTGCGCGCGGTGCAGACCGTGGTCGACGAGCGCATGGCATGGCCGATCCTGATCGGCCGCCCGGACGTGATCGAGAACCGCATCAAGCGGCTGGGCCTGCGCCTACGCGCGGGCGTGGATTTCGAACTGACCAACATCCACAACGACCCGCGCTTCAACGATTACTGGCAGCAGTATCATGCGATAACCGAGCGACGCGGCGTCAGCCCGGACGCGGCGAAGAACCTGTTGCGCTCGCGGCCCACCCTGATCGCCGCGATGATGGTCGAACGCGGTGAGGCGGATGCGCTGCTCTGCGGCCTGGTCGGGCGTTACCACAAGAAGCTCGGCTACCTGCGCAGCGTGTTCGGGCTCGATCCGGGCGTGTCGTGTACCTCGGCGATGAGCGGCGTGATCAACGACAAGGGTGCGTGGTTCTTCCTCGACACCCACGTCCAGGTCGACCCCACCGCCGAGCAGATCGCCGAGGCCGCCATGCAGGCCAGCTTTCGGCTCAGGAGTTTCGGCATCGAGCCGAAGGTGGCCTTGCTGTCGCATTCCAACTACGGCAGCCACGACAACCCCAGCGCCGCGAAGATGCGCAAGGCCTGGCAGATCCTCAAGGCGCGCGCGCCGAAGCTGGAGATGGACGGCGAGATGCAGGCGGACACCGCCTGGGACGAGGTGCTGCGCCGGCGCATGTTCCCGCACACCACGCTGAGCGGACGCGCCAACCTGTTCGTGATGCCCAACATGGATGCCGCCAACATCGCCTACAACATCGTGCGGGTGATGACCGACGGTGTGGCGATCGGGCCGATCCTGATGGGCGTGGACAAGTCCGCGCACATTCTCACGCCGGCCTCGAGCGTGCGCCGCATCGTCAACATGACCGCCGTGGCCGCGGTCGATGCGCAGATCCGCGCCGCGCAGCGCGGCCGGCGCGGCTGATTCCCGGATCCATGCGCCAGCGCATGGATCGGCCATTGACGAGTGTGCTGGTTTAGCGGCTAAACTCATCCGTTGCTGCGCCACAGTCCTGACGGCGCGAACCCCTTGCAGGCACGTCCCACCGTGCCGTGGAGAACCTCATGGATCAACTCGACGACATCCTCGACCAGGATCTTGACCCCACCGAAACGCGCGAGTGGGTCGAATCGTTGGATGCGGTGATCCAGCACGACGGCACCGAACGCGCGCACTTCTTGCTCGAGCGGATGGTCGACACCACCCGTCGCTCCGGTGGCTACCTGCCGTTCAGCCCGACCACCGAATACGTCAACACGATCGCGCCGGCAAACGAGGCCAAGAGCCCGGGTGATGCCGCGATGGAGTGGCGCATCCGCTCGCTGCTCCGTTGGAACGCGCTGGCGATGGTGGTGCGCGCCAACCGCAAGCCCGGCTCGCTCGGTGGCCACATCGCCAGCTTCGCCTCCAGCGCCACGCTGTATGACGTCGGCTTCAACCATTTCTGGCGCGCACCCAGCGCCGAGCATCCCGGCGACCTGATCCTGCACCAGGGCCATTCCAGCCCCGGCATCTACGCCCGCTCCTTCCTCGAGGGGCGAATCAAGGAAGACCAGCTCGACCTGTTCCGCATGGAAGTGCTCAATCCCGAACGCTCGATTCCATCCTATCCGCATCCGTGGCTGATGCCGGACTACTGGCAGGTGCCGACGGTGTCGATGGGCCTGGGGCCAATCCAGGCGATCTACCAGGCGCAGTTCTTCAAGTACCTGGAACATCGTGGCCTGGTGCCGAAGTCCGACCGCAAGGTGTGGTGTTTCCTCGGTGATGGCGAGGTGGACGAGCCCGAGTCGCTCGGCGCGATTTCGCTGGCCGGGCGCGAAGGTCTGGACAACCTGATCTTCGTGATCAATTGCAACCTGCAGCGCCTCGATGGACCGGTGCGCGGCAACGGCAAGATCATCCAGGAGCTGGAAGGCGTGTTCCGTGGTGGCGGCTGGAACACGATCAAGCTGATCTGGGGCAGCTACTGGGACCCGCTCCTCGCTCGCGACAGCCACGGCGTGCTGCGCAAGCTGATGATGGAAACCGTGGACGGCGAATACCAGGCCTGCAAGGCGTTTGGCGGCGCCTACACGCGCGAGCATTTCTTCGGCAAGTATCCAGAGACGCGCGCGATGGTGGCCAACCTCAGCGACGACGATGTCTGGCGTTTGAACCGTGGTGGCCACGACCCGCACAAGGTCTATGCCGCCTATCATGCCGCGGTGCACACTGAAGGCATGCCGAGCGTGATCCTGGCCAAGACGGTGAAGGGTTACGGCATGGGCCTGGGCTCGGGCGAGTCGGAAAACCCGACCCACCAGCAGAAGAAGATGGACGACGAGTCGGTGCGCGTGTTCCGCGACCGTTTCCATATCCCGATCCCGGACGACAAGCTGCACGAGGTACCGTATTACCACCCGGGCAAGGATTCACCGGAAGTGCAGTACATGCTCGAGCACCGCCGCGTGCTGGGCGGCTTCCTGCCACAACGCCGCCGGCGTAGCGACGAGACCCACCACACGCCCGAGCTGTCGGCGTTTGCGCAGATCACCAAGGGTACCGGCGAGCGCGAGATCTCCAACACCATGGCGCTGGTACGCGGCATGAATCTCCTGCTGCGCGACAAGCAAATCGGCCCGCGGGTGGTGCCGATCGTGGCCGACGAGGCGCGTACGTTCGGCATGGAGGGCATGTTCCGCCAGATCGGCATCTACGCGCCGTTCGGCCAGAAGTACCGCCCGCAGGATGCCGACCAGCTGCTCTACTACCGCGAAGCGAAGGATGGCCAGGTGCTGCAGCAAGGCATCTCCGAGGCCGGTGCCGCGTCGTCGTGGATTGCCGCGGGCACCAGCTATTCGGTGTCCAACAAGGCGATGCTGCCGTTCTTCATCTACTACTCGTACTTCGGCTTCCGCCGTATCGGCGACCTGATCTGGGCTGCCGGCGACCAGCGCACGCGCGGCTTCCTGATCGGCGCAACCGCCGGCTGCAGCTTCCCCGGTGAGGGCCTGCAGCATTCCGACTGCTCCTCGCAACTGGTCGCCGGCACGGTGCCGAACTGCCGCAGCTACGATCCGACGTTCTCCTACGAGGTGGCCGTGCTGCTGCACCACGGCGTCAAGGAGATGTTCGAGGATCAGCAGGACCTCTTCTACTACATCACCACCACGAACGAGAACTACACCCATCCGGACATGCCCGATGGCTGCTACGAGGGCATCGTCAAAGGCATGTATCTCCTGCGCGAAGCGGGCAAGGACAAGAAGGCGCCGCGCGTGCAGCTGATGGCTGCCGGTGGTTCCGTGCGCGAGGCGCTGGCCGCCGCCGACCTGCTTGACGCCGATTTCGGTGTCAAGGCCGACGTGTGGTCGTGTCCGAGCTTCAGCGAACTCGCGCGCGACGGTTATGACTGCGAGCGCTGGAACCGCCTGCATCCGGAGGCGAAGAAGCCGCGCGTGTCGCATGTGGCCGCCTGCCTTGCCGAGCACGCCGGCCCGGCCGTGGCGACGACGGAGTATGTCCGCGCGGTCGCCGACCAGGTGCGTTTCCTGATGCCCGGAGAGCGCGGTTTCACCGCGTTGGGCGCCGATGGTTACGGTCGCTCGGACACCCGTGAACACCTGCGCGGGTTCTTCGAGGTCGACCGTTACTGGATCGCGCATGCCGCGCTGGCGGCGCTGGCAAAGGAAGGCAAGGTCAATGCCAAGGATGTCAGCCGGGCCATCAAGGAATACAAGCTCGACCCGGACAAGCCGAACCCGCTGACCGTGTGAGGGTCGCCGGCCACGCAAACAAGCAGCCCGCCATTTGGCGGGCTGCTTGTTTGCGTGGCCGGAAGTGGAGCGGATCAATCCTCGTCCTTGCTGCGAAACGCCTGACGCAGCAGCAAGAACGCGCCGATCGTGCCGGCCACGATGGCCATCGTGGCCGCGGGATGACGGTTCACCTGACGGCGCAGCCGGCGGTACTGGTAATTTGCCTCGTCGGCGAAATCCTCGGCGGCGTGCGACAGCTGCCGCTGATAGTCGCCGCGCTTGCCAAAACGCTCGCGGATTCGCTTGCGTCCACGTTCGAACATGCTTTGCGCGCTGTCACTGGCGCCATTGGCGTAATCGCGCACGCGCTCGCTGGCACGTCCGGCGGTGTCACGGATCTGTTGTTCGATTTCACGGTTGCGCATGGTGGAACTCCTTGGCATATGGGCAAGCAGCCTGCCAGCGCGGTCGTGACCGAAGCGTAAACGGCGATTCTTCCCGTTCAGTCGCCCAGCCGTATATCCCGCGCACGCAGCGTCGAGTTGCGCAGTTGCATCACAAGAGTCGAGACGGTATCTACCCGAGGGTACGGATTCCGTAGATCTCGCCGACGCGGCAAACGCCTGCTTCTGTGCCGACGGCAGCCAGAGCGTGTGGTTGCCATGGGCGCGTGTGATCGCCTCGGCGGTCCCCGGGGGCGGCATTATCCGGGTTGGCCCGACGCCGGTTCAACCGGCGGGCCTCATTTGACGCGCTCTTGCCGCTTCAGCGTGTAGATTTTCCCCGTCAGGATCATGGGAGGATGCGGCATGAGCAGGAAAGCACAAGACGTTCTCACCGACGATGAAAGCATTCGCAAGCTCGAGTCGCTGGTGCACGAACTGCAGGGCAACAGCCATGTTGTGGTGTTCCTGCGCGATGGCAGCACCTGCGAGGGCGTGGTCACGGTGCGGCCGAGCGTGCAGGTGTTCCGTGACCATGAGGAGCGCGAGGGCATCAATGCCGAGCTGCAGCTGGAACGCCCGGATGTGCCAACCTGGCACCGGCGGATCTGGCTGGATCAGATCGTGCGCATCGAACATCTTGATTCGGGCCTGGCCAGCGAAAGCTGAGCGGCGTGCGCCGGGTAGCCGGTTGCGTTGCCGCGCCGGGCGTTCCAAGCTGGCTGCCACGAATCGACAGAAAGGGTACGAGATGAATAACGCAATTCGTCTTGGCCTGCTTGGCGCCGTCTGTGCCGGCGTGCTGCTGGCCGCCTGCTCGCCGCAGTCCGGCTCCCCGGCAGCCACGGACAAGCAACCGAAGGTACCGGCCGACACGGCCGCCGCTGCGCGCAATCTCGACACGTATCGGCAGTTGCTGAAACTCCACAACGACGAAATGGTGGTGACGATGGGCAAGGACATCGTCAACCGCTTTCCCCACAGCGACGCGGCGAAGGAGGTGGAGCAGACCCTGCCGGCGATCGAGAAGCGCTACGTTGCAAACCGCGAGAAGAACCGCCTGGCTGCGTTGTGGACCTACCAGGTGGCACCGATGGCTGGCGGCACGCAGTCGACTGCCAGCATTTACAGCAGCCGGCGCGGCGGCAACGAGCCCGTACGGCTGGTGCTGCGCCGGCACACCAGCTGGGGCCAGAGCGCGTTCCTCTACGGCAGCAAGCCCGGCTTCCTGTGCCGCGGCAACTGCACCATTACCGGCAAGGCCGACGGCAAGCCGGTGCGGATCAAGGCGTTCACACCGGATGGCGGGGAGCCGGCGCTGATGATCCGCGACGACAAGGTGTTCATCGCGCTGCTCGAGAAAACCAGCAAACTGGATCTGGATGTGACCCGGCTCGATGGCAAGAAGGACGAGACCCTGGTCTACGAGCTGGCCGGCTTCGATCCAGCCAGGTGGCAGCCCCTGGACAAGCTTCGCAAGCGCCCGGCCGGCAAGAAGTGAAGCGGGCAGGAGGGATCGTGCGGCATGGCGCCGGCCGCTCCAGCTGAGTCCTGCCGCTCGACGGCTACGCAACCTGGCGTTCGATGCCCGGCTTCAACGCACCACGGTAACCGGCACGTGGGCGCGCGCCAGCACGTTGCTCGACACCGAGCCGAGCAGCCAGCGCGCCAGCGCACCGCGCTCGGTGTGGCCGATCACGATGTGGTCGATGCCATGTTGCTCCACCTGGCTGAGCAGCGCATCGCCCGGGCTGCCATGGACCAATTCCACATCCACCAGGCTGGCTGCGTCCGGCACGATGGCGACCAACTCAGCCAGCAGGTCCTGTGCCCGCTGCGTGCCGGAGTCGGCCATCATCAACGCGCATGCATCGACGCCACCTTCAGCGACCTGCAGCACCGACACCACGCGTACGCGGCCCTGACCGCACCGGGCCAGCTCGATCGCAAACTGGAATGCGCGGCGCGAAGCCTCGGAACCGTCGTAACCCACCAGCGAATACTTGACCATGCTTTCTGTGCCCCGCAAGCCGATAGGCTCCTAAGACGAAAGTCTGCGCGGTGGCGTGTTATCGGGACATCAAGCCGGGCCGTCGAAGATCGCCAGCCTGAACGCCGGTTTAGCCTTGTGCACATCGTTGTCACGCGTGAGTGCACACGATTCCACCACCAACGCCGCGCTACATTGACCTTTCGATGGTGTCGCCGGTGTCCCGATAGATACCCATCCCGAATGTGACAAGGAGAGAAGCGATGATCAAGCGTACTGTTGCAATAGCTACCCTGGTACTTGCCTGTGCAGGTGCGACGACCATGCTGCCGGTGAACAACGCCTACGCGGCTGAGGCCAGCGTGAAATGCGATCTCGTCTACAACCTGTCGGGCTGGTCGCTGATCTACAAGCATGCCGAAGGCACCGGCTCCATCACCTGCAACAATGGGCAGCACGCGAAGGTCAAGATCGCCGTAGTCGGTGGTGGCCTCACTGCCGGCAAGTATCACATCAGCAACGGCAAGGGTGAGATCAGCAACGTGCACAGCATCAATGAGGTATTCGGCGACTATGCACAGGCCGGTGCCGAGGCCGGCGTGGTGAAGAGTTCGCAGGCGCAGGTGTTGACCAAGGGCACCGTGTCGCTGGCGCTGGCCGGCACCGGCGAAGGCGTCAACCTGGGTATCTCGGCCGGCAAGTTCACCATCAGCCGGCGCTGATCCTGCGCGCATGACTCGACCAGCAAGGGCGCCCCGGGCGCCCTTGCTTTTGTTACGGCAGTACACTGCGGCGATTGCACCGGATTCGATCACGGAGAACTCGCCATGCGTCGCCTTGCCTGCCCGTCCTGACCCTGCTGTGCGCGCTGGTGGCGCCGGCGTTCGCTGCCGGCTCACAGGTCGGCCAGGTCGCGCCGACCTTGTTGATCTATCCGCACGGCCGCAGCGCCAAGGTCTACGTCGATGTCGATCCGCAGCAGAACTCGGCACAGGTGATGGCTGACCGGGCTGCACTGAAGGCGGCGCCCTGATGCCGGTGGCGCTGCGGGTCGAGCCCATGGTCCACGGCCGTGCGTTTGCGGTCTGGCGCGTGGTGGTCTGGTTGCTGCTGCTGCTTGCCGCCTTCGGCTGCGTGCAGTATTTCAGTCATGCCGAACTGCTGTGGACGCAGCGCCCGGTGTTGGCATCCAACCCCGAGGCGAGCGCTGCACTGCGCGTGATGCTGGCGTGGGACATCACCTATTTGCTGGCTGCCAGCGTGCTTATCGTGTTGTGTGCGGGTTGCATCCTGCGTCAGGCATGGGCACGGTCGGCGCTGCGGGTGGCCGCCGCGTTGCTGGCTCTGTGGATGCTCGCCAGCGGCGGCGCGATGCTGGCGCAATGGCCGGCCTTCGAGCGCGCCAGCGCCGATGCCCTGGGCCAATTGCATGGCGACGCCGCGCTGCGGCAGGCGCTCGTGCATGCACGCCGCAGCTACCTGGCCGCGCTGGTGCTGAAAGCGGTCGCCGTGCCAATACTGCTGTGGCTGAGCTGGCGGCTGGGCGCCCCGATGGTGCGTGCGCAATTCCGGCGTCGGCGATGAGTCTGGCGCTTGCGCCGCATTCAAGCAGAGGCGCAGACTCTGGCAAATCCCATACGACGGTTCGACATGGTGCTCGAGCAGGAAGGAGCAGGTATGAAACGCTGGCTGCTTGGCTTGTTCTGTCTGTTGTTGTCGGGAGCGGCGCTGGCGGCCGGGCCGCGCGCGGTACGCGAGCGAGTGCAGGCGAGCATGCTGGTGACCGGATCGATCACGGTGGCACCGGATGGCGGCATGAAAAGTTATGTCCTCGATCATCCCGAGCAACTTCCCGCGCCGGTGGTCACCCTGATCGCGCAGAACGCACCGAGGTGGCGATTCCAGCCGGTCATTCGTGACCGCGTGGCGGTGTCGGCCAAAGCGCCCATGAGCTTGCGCATCGTGGCCAGCGACGTCGACATGCGACATTGGCGGACCGTACTGGCCCGTGCAGCATTGAACGCGACGCGGCACTGGACGTTCGTGCCACCGACTTCGGGGCCTGACGCGGCAAAGTCCAGCTGGCTGGTCCGGGTACCAATCACTTTCCATCTGAGCGAGCGGGGCCATCCGGAGGCGGTCGAGAAGTACGGCAGCTGGCATGCGTACGTGCCGGGTCCGCGCAACACTCCCCCCTGGATGCACGAACGGAGCTCGAGTGGCAGCGCCGACGCGCTTGCCACCGGCGGTGTCGCCGAGGTAGGCAAGGGGCTGCGGCTGATCACGCCACTCAACGGGGCGTGAAGCAAGCGACTCGCGTTCAGCAGCAGTTACCGGGTAAGCGGGTATCGCTAGGCAGCATCGCCCGCGGAGTTCCTTCGATGCGTTCATGGCTGCCCCTGGTCACCTTGCTATCGCTGCTGGTGGCATCGCCGCTGCGTGCCGATGATCTCGCCACCGTTTGTCATGCGACCAGCAGTTACGACATGACCCTGCGCGCCGACAGCCTGCTGTTCGACCGCTCGGCGCGGACACCGCTTCGTGTCGTGATTGCGCACGGAAGCCTGCATACCGACGGCACCGCCGTGCCGCTTGATCCGGAACAGTACGATCGCCTGGTCTTGTTCGACCGTGACGTGCGCGCGCTGGTGCCGCGGGTGCGCAAGGTGGCGCAGAACGGGGTCGACATGGCGGTGCAGGCGCTGCGTGCCGAGGTGGCGGATCTGGGCCTCAGCGCCGATACCCGCGCCACGTTCGATAGTCGGCTGAATGCGCGTGCGGCGGAGCTGAAGCAGCGCATCGCGAGCAGCCAGAGCACGCATGACTGGCAAGGTGACGCCATGCGGCAATATGCCAATCAGGTGGCTGGCGACCTGATGCCCTTGCTGGCCGCGGACCTGGGCCAGCAGGCCGTCAATGCGGCGCTGGCCGGCGACCTGCAGGAGGCGGCCAGCCTACGCGAGCGTGCCAGTTCGCTGGCTACCGGCCTGCAACCGCGGCTGCAGCAACGCATGCAGGCCTTGCGTGCGCAGATTGCGGCGCTGTGTCCGGCGATTCAGCAACTGGGCCGCCTGCAGCAGGGCGTGCGCGACAACCGCGGCCGGCCACTCGACCTGCTCCAGATCAGTCGTTGAGCGGCTGCCACCATGCGGCCATGAAGCTTTTGGTCACCCGGGTGCAGGTAGCGTTGCCGCCGCACGCGGCGCAGGCGTCCGGTCGCGACCCGTTTGCGCGCAACCTCTACCGCGGTGACACGCGGGCCTGGGCGGTTGACGTCAAGGCATAGCGCGTCGCGTTGTCAGGGCGCGCCGACGGCTTCGATCAGTCGTTGCCGCCGCGGCGCCGGGTATTCGCCTACCTGCCGCTGGAACACGCCGAGGACATGGGCTTGCAGGCGCATTCGGTGGTGTTGTTCGAAGCCTTGCGCGCGCAAGCGCCGCCCGAACAGCGCGAGCGCTACGCCATGTTTCTCGGCTATGCTCGACGGCAGCGCGAGGTGGTCGTGCGCTTCGACCGCTTTCCCCATCGCCACGCCGTGCTGGGCCGTGCCAATACGCCGGAGGAAGCGTTTTACCTGGCGCAACCTGGCGCGGGGTTCTGAGCGCGGGCCACCGCGCGGCAGGGCTGTCCCCTCCACCATCGACCAAGGAGCAGGTCATGCGCATATGCCTCATCGTCGCCGTGTTCGCCTTCAGTGCCGCCGTACACGCGTCCAGTACCTTGCGCGTGGGCTACCAGGTGCTCACCGCCGGCGACAGCCAGGAACGGGTCACCGAGCTGCTGGGCAAGCCGTCGTCGAAATCGCATCGCCGCCGCGCGCCGGCACGCCGTGGCCGCCGCCGTGGCGGGCAGGTGCTCGCCGGCCACCAAGGCGGCGAGCTGTGGCGCTACCGGCGCAACGGACACGTCACGGTGGTCACCATCGTCGACGGCCGGGTCACCGAGATCGAGGACCACCGGCTCTGAGCACGGGGCCGGGATGACGTTGCGCGAGGCGTGGGCCCCGCACCGGCGTGACCGATTTGATCATTGCGCGCGGCATGGTCGATGATGCGCACGCGCTCATGCCCTTCGGGAGATCGACATCGGTGACCATGAGCACGGTCGGCTACGGCGACATCGTCCCGCTGACCGTCGAGGCGAAGCTGTTCATGGTGTCGATCATCATGTTGGGCGTGGCGGTGTTCGCTACCTCGTTGACGGTGGTGATCGCGCCGATGGTCAGCACGTCGCTGCAACGCATCGTCTCTGGCAAGGGCCGCCACATGAAACGCGAAAAGCACTTCGTCGTCATTGGGAATACTCCCCTGGCAACCAATACCTGGCGTGAACTGGCGCGACGCGGCCGCCCGGTGACGAGGCTGTTGCGAAAGCCGCCGGACGACGTCGATCTGGACGAAGTGGACGTGGTGGTCGCCCCGCAGCTGCTCGGCGGCGAACTGCTGGCGATGATGCTGACCGGAGAGGAGGTCACCTCTGATTTCGTGATGAAGAGCGTGTTTCGGGACCTGTCGGGGGCCGCGGAATCTCCCGGTGGCACGGGACCGGCAACCGCCTGATCGGGTGGTGCGGTGTCGCCGCGTGCGACAACGCAGCCGGCGCTGCCTGTTTCATCGCCGGTTTGCCAGGCTGCTAGGCTGGCCCGGTTTCCCCACGGGCTGAATACCATGCATGACTTTTTCGCAAACCTGTTCGGTGCCCGGCTTGCCGATGGCATGACCCAGGTCGGCCTGAAGCTGCTGCTGGCGCTGCTGGTGTTGCTGATCGGGATGTGGTCGGTCGCGCGCCTGGCCAACCTTGTCCAGCGCGCACTGCAGCGCGCGTCGGTGGACATCACCTTGGTCGGCTTCCTGCGCAAGGTGGTCCACGGCCTGCTGGTCGCGGTACTGGTGGTGATCGTGCTCAACATGGCCGGTGTGTCGACCGCGCCGCTGGTCGCCGCGTTGGCCACCGCCGGCCTCGCGATCGGGCTGGCCTTGCAGGGCTCGCTCAGCAACCTGGCCTGGGGCGTGCTGCTGGTGATGTTCCGCCCGTTCCAAGTCGGCGATTTCGTCACCGCCGGCGGCGTGGACGGTACGGTCGAGAGCCTCAACTTGATGCATACCGTGCTGGTGCTGCCGGACGGGCGCGAGGCAATCGTGCCGAACGGCAAGGTCGGCAGCGAGGCGATCCTCAACTACAACCGCCGTGGCATGCGTCGTTTCGAGCTGACCGTGGGTATCGGCTACCAGGACGACATCGGTGCGGCGATGGCCGAGGTCAAGCGGCTTTTCGAGCAGGACGAACGCATACTCGACGATCCGGCACCCGGCGTATGGACGTCCGAACTGGGCGAAAGTTCGGTCAACCTGATCGTGCGCGGCTGGACCAAACCGGGCGATATCTGGGCGGCGAAGACCGACCTGCTGCGCGCGATCAAGGAGCACTACGAGGCGGCCGGCATCAGCATCCCGTTCCCGCAGCGCGAGCTGACGGTGGTGCAGGGCAAGTTGCCGGATTCCGCGAAACAAGGCTGATCGCGCGGTGCAGCGCAGCGCAGTGGCCGCTGCACCGACCGGCAATCATGGCAGCGTGATGGGCCGCCGGTTGTCGCGGGAGACCTTGTCGATCAGCTCGTTGTAGGGATCGATACCGGCCTGTGCAGGCTTGCCCTCGACCGTGACGGTGAGCGTGCTGTCGCCGTCCTTCACCAGCTGCTTTTTCAGGTACAGCGGCTTGCCGTCCTTGCCGGCACCGGGTGAGGCGGCGAACACGCCGATCTCGATCGGAAAGTCGATCTTGCCGGGCGTTTCCTTGCCCTTGCCGTCGACGTAGACCTTGCCCGCATGCACCTTCATGGTTACCTGGTATTTGCCATCGGGCAACTTCTTCGCGCTGGCCGAGATCATGCGATTGTCGAACAAGGTGATCTTCCAGAAGAAGTCGTCGAGCATCGGTTGCCACTTCGGTCCCAACGCCTTGCCCAGCGCGTCCATGAATTCCTGCGAGTCGGTGTACGGCGGTTGCTGGAAGCCCTTGTCGAGCAGGAACTGCTTGAGCATCGCGTCGAGCTTGTCCTCGCCGACGTAGTCCTGCAGCGCGTAGAAGATCATCGAGCCCTTGCGGTAGTGGATATAGGCCTGGTTCTCCACTTTCGCCAGCGGTTCCTCGGCGATCTTTTCGGTGGCGCGACCGGCCAGGTAGGCGTCCAGTTCGTACTTCAGGAACTTGCGCATCTGGTCGGCGCCGTACTTGTGCTTCATCACCATCAGCGACGAGTACTGCGCCAGCGATTCGCTGAGCATCGTCGAGCCCTGCATGTTGGCGCCAATCACGCGGTGCGCCCACCACTGGTGCGCCACTTCATGCGCGGTGACGTCGTAGACATAGTCGAGTTTCGTCTTGTCGCGCAGGTCGGCGATGAAGCCGATCGATTCGGAGAACGGGATGGTGTTGGCAAACGACTGCGCGAAGGCGGAGTAACCGGGAAACTCGACAATACGCAGCTGCTTGAACTGGTAAGGCGTGTAGTGGCTGTCGTAGTAGTCGAGTGAGTCGCTGGCGCTCTCGAGCATCCGATCCACGTTCCAGGCATGCGCCGGGTTGTAGTAGACCGAGATCGCCACGCCATCGTGATCCACGCTCTTCACCGCGTAGCGCGCCGACAGCCAGGCAAAGAAGTTCAGCATCGGCTGTTCCATCTTGTAGTGGAAATAGCGCCGCCCGTTGGCCGTCCATTCTTTCTGCAACACGCCCGGCGCCAGCGCGATCTGGTCAGGCGCGGTGGAAACGGTGGTGTCGAAGCTGATCCAGTCGGCGTCGTTGCTGATGTAGGTATTGGCGCGCGCCTTCTCGTCGCCCAGTGGCGGCATTCGTGGCACGTCCACCTTCAGCCCGTATTTGCGCCGGTCGTTGCGGTCGGTGAGTTGTACTTGTGCCTGGTAGCCGAATTGCGGCATGACCCTGTTGTTGAAGAAGGTGCCGTTGTGAGCGAGGAAGGTGCCAGAGGCGCGGTTGGTGAAGCCCTTCGGGGCGTATTCCAGGGTGAAATCGAACGGCATCGAGGCGCCCGCCGCCAGTGGCGTTTTCAGCTTGTAGATAGTGAAGCCGAGCTCCTTGTCGGCGCTGACGATCGAGTGTGGCGCGAACGCGAGCGACTTCAGCTTGAAGCCGTCGGTGAAGTTCACGTACAGCTCGTTGATCGGCGTATCGTGCTTGTTCACCAGCGTGTAGTGAGCGCGAATGTCCAGCTGGCGCCGGTACGGGTAGATGTCGACATCGGCCTGCACCGCGGTGATCCGTGGTTGTGGCGCATCCTTGTACCTGGCGTACTTCTTTTCGTAGTTGGCCTGCTCGATTTTCTGCGCGGTGCTGCTCTTGAAGTGGTTGAGCACGTTGGTGTCGTAGTAGATCCAGCCGCCGCTGCCGATGAAGGCGAGCAGGCCGAGCACCAGGGCCGCCGCTGCCGGTGCGTGCAATCGTGCACGGGCCTCGTGCAGGCGCTCGCGCCATGACTGGCCGGTGCCGCGCACCCAGAACAGCGCAGCCAGCACCAGCAGCAGCACCGCGCAGGTGGCCCAGTAGAAGTCGAACCACAGTACGCCCTTGAGGAAGTGACCGTAGCCGTTGAGATCGGAATACGGCGCGCCCGGCGCGGTGCCGTAGTTGTAGATGTGCTGTTCCCAATGCAGCAGGTCGAAGCCGATCGCGCTCAGCACCAGCCAGACGATGGTCAGCAGGTAGCCGAGGAACTTGTTGTTCGACAACACCTGAAAAAACACCGCCAGCACGGCCAGCAGTGCGAACGGAATCGCCTGCAGCGCGAGGGTTTCCAGGTACAGGCCAAGCTCCAGGTGGGTGTAACCGTGACCGAGCTGCCAGCCGATGCCGACCACGGCACCGACCACGAGGAAGACCACGATCACTGCCAGCAACGCGCCCAGCTTGGCCGTCAGCGGCACCCAGTCCGGCACCGGGAACGCGTCGCTGACCTCGGCCGAACGCTGGCTGCGCTCGCGCCACACCAACTCGCCGGCGTAGAAGGTAATGATGATGTACAGCAGCCACTGGAAGCCGCCCTGGATGTTCTCCAGTACCTGGTGGGTCACCGGCCAGGTTGCGGTGCCGTAGATCTGCCCGGACAACAGGAAGGCGCCGAACAGATTGGCCAGCCCCAGCGCCAGCATGATCAGGAATGGCACCGCGCGCAGCACGCCCAGCGTGTCGAAGCTGAATTGCGTGCGCAACTGCAGCAGGTGGGTGCGCAGGCTGTGGCTCAGCGTGACTTTGGGCAGGGCCAGCGCCGCGGCGACGGATTGCGGACGCAGCATCGGCGGCTCCGCCCGCTGCTTGCGCCGCGGCAGCTTCAGTCCCTCGCGATTGGGCCGGAACAACACCGTCGTGGCGCCCAGCATGGCCACGCTTACCCCGACCCACAACAGGCGATTGAACAGCAGTACGCCAGTAATCGCCGGTAGCGCGTGATTGGACTGGTCGGCCGACCAGTAGCGCGTGACGACGGCCAGCGTGCGCCCGCCGAACGGGTCGAGCATGGCGGCAAGGTAGTGGTTGTTGACATCCTTGGTCAGCTGACCGACCACGCCCTGCAGCACGAAGTAGACGATCACGCCGAGATAGGTTGCCAGCAGCGAGCGCGTGGTGGTGGCCAGCAGGTACAGCAGCGCGGCGATGAACAGCATGTCGGGTACCACCATCACGCCGAACGCCCAGGCGTAGCCGTGCCAGTCCGCCGGACCGATGCGCGCCGCGTCGACCCACGGCATCGTGCCGCCTAGCGCGAGGCCCAGCGCACAGGCCAGCATGATCGCCAGCGACGCGGCGTAACCGGCGGCGAAGCGCCCACCCAGATAGGCGCCGCGGCTCATCGGCGTGGCAAAGATCAGTTCCGAGGTGCGCTGGTCGAAATCGCGCAGCGCCGCGGCGGCGACGAAGATCGTGACCAGGAAGATACTCAGCACGGTGAGCACGCTGAGCAGGCGCACGATCACCAACGGCGCATTGCGCAGCACGTTGCCGCTGGCGCCGCCGAGGATGACGGCGTCGGTACTGGCCAATGCAAACGCCAGCGCGCCAAAGGCGAACGCGACGATCCAGAACAGCGGCGCCTTCAGCTGCTGGCGCAATTCAAAGCGAAGTATTTCGAAGAGTGTCGACTGCGAGAACATCGGTGATCCCTGTCTGGGTCTGGCCTGGCCCGGTCTGGCCGCGGTGGATACCGTCGCGCCACTTGCTCAGGCGGCCCTGGCGGTAGCCTGCGCACGCAGGCGGCCGAAGTAGACGTCTTCCAGATCTGGTGCGACGGCTTCGAAGCCCGGCTCCGGCATTTTGTCGGCCAGCACGTGCAACAAGGTGCGGCCACCGGCGAGGCGCGTGGACAGGATGGTCATACGCGCGCGGTAAGCGTCCAGCTCGGCCTTGTCGATCGTGCGCCGCCACACCTGGCCTTCCAGCGAGCGGATCGCCTCGGTCGGCTCGCCGCTCAGCAGCACCCGGCCCTGGCCGATGATCGCCATGCGCGAGCACAGGTCGGTGACGTCCTCCACGATGTGCGTGGACAAAATCACCACCATTCGCTCGCCCAGTTCGGCTAGCAGGTTGAGGAAGCGGTTGCGTTCCTCCGGGTCGAGCCCGGCGGTGGGCTCGTCGACGATGATCAGGCGCGGCTCGCCGATCAGCGCCTGCGCGATGCCGAAGCGCTGGCGCATGCCGCCGGAGTAGGTGCCGAGCTTGCGCTTGCGCACATCCCACAGGTTGACCTGGCGCAGCAGCGCCTCGACCAGCTCGCGCCGCTCGCCTTTCACGGTAACGCCCTTGAGCACGGCAAAGTGCCCCAGCATCGCCTCGGCCGAAACCTTCGGGTACACGCCAAATTCCTGCGGCAGGTAGCCGAGCAGGCGCCGGGTGGCCTGCTTGTCGGCGAGCAGGTCCATCTCGTCGAGCTTGATCGTGCCTTCGTCCGGATCCTGCAGCGTGGCGATCGTGCGCATCAGCGAGGACTTGCCCGCGCCGTTGGGGCCGAGCAGGCCGAACATGCCGCCGGGAATGTCCAGCGATACGCTGCGCAGGGCCCGCACGCCGTTGGCATAGGTCTTGGAGAGCTCATGTATGGTCAGCATGGATGGCGTCCTGTAGCGCATGCGGCGGCATGCGATGACGGTGAGATTAAGGCATGGACGCAATTCCCGCGCCCGCTCAAGGTAATGCATACGCCCGCGAATGGAGAATGCCGGTCGTGCACTACGGCCATTCCAGGTAGCGCGAATCGCGCGCGTGTTCGTTTATGATTGAGCACTTGAGCCCGCGACCGCCATCCCCGCGCGGTACGCCACAGCCATGTAGGAGTCATCATGACCGACCTCAAAGAAGCCCTCGTCCCCGACATCGGTCACGAAGACGTCCCCGTCATCGAAGTGCTGGTCAAGGCCGGCGACAAGGTCGAGAAGGAACAGAGCCTGATCACGCTGGAGTCGGACAAGGCGACGATGGAAGTGCCCTCGCCGTTTGCCGGCATTGTGAAGGAAATGAAGCTGAAGGTCGGCGACGAAGTTTCCGAGGGCGCGGTCATCGCCATGATAGAAATCGTCGGCGAAGCCGACACCACGTCCCCCGCGCCCGCTGCAGGAGGTAGAGCCATGCCGGGAGCAATGGCTGAGGGCAGCGGTGAGGGTGCGGAGTCGCACGATGGCTCCAGCAAGGAAACTATGACCGGCTCCGCCGGGGCCGCCAACGCACAATCCGCGCAAAAGCCGGCTGCCGCGGCCGCGGTCGAACCGCCGCCTGCGCCGCCCTCGCCGGTGGCCGGCCGGGGCGTGCAGCCGGGCCACCCGCCGGAAGGCGACATACCGCTCCCGCGGCCGCCGCTGGATGCGTCGATCGTGATGCCGGGCGATACGCCCTACGCCAGCCCGGCGATCCGTGCGTTCGCACGCGAGCTGGGGGTGGACATCCAGCAGGTGAAGGGCAGCGGTCGCGGTGGCCGGATCCAGCGCGACGACGTCAGTGCCTGGATCAAGCATGCGCTGGCCTCCGGCGCGCGTCCCAGCCCGGGTGCGCCTGCGGCGCTCGGTGGGCTGAACCTGTTGCCGTGGCCGAAAATCGATTTCACCAAGTTCGGGGAGGTCGAGGAGAAGCCGCTCAGCCGCATCCAGAAGATTTCCGGCGCGAACCTCGCGCGCAACTGGGCGATGATTCCGCACGTCACCCAGCACGAGGATGCCGACATCACCGAGATGGAGGCCTTCCGCAAGCAGCTCGGCGCGGAGAACAAGGAGCTCAAGATCAGCCCGCTGGTGTTCCAGATCAAGGCGGTGGTGGCGGCGCTGAAGCAGTTTCCCCAGTTCAACTCCTCGCTCGACGAATCCGGCGAGAAGCTGATCCTCAAGAAGTACTTCCACATCGGCATCGCGGTCGATACGCCCGATGGCCTGGTGGTGCCAGTGCTCCGCGATTGCGACAGGAAGGGCCTGCTCGACCTGGCACGCGAAATGGGCGAGATCTCGAAGAAGGCGCGCGACAAGAAGCTCGGCCCGGCCGAGATGTCCGGTGGCTGTTTCTCGATCAGCTCGCTGGGCGGCATCGGCGGTACCCATTTCACGCCGATCGTCAACGCGCCGGAAGTGGCCATCCTCGGCGTTTCCAAAGCGGCGATCAAGCCGGTGTGGAACGGCGAGAAATTCAAGCCGCGCCTGATCCTGCCGCTGTCGCTGTCCTACGACCATCGGGTGATCGACGGCGCGCTCGCGGCGCGCTTCGCGTCATTCCTGGCTGCCCAGCTCGGCGATATCCGCCGGTTGCTGCTGTAATCCGCGGGCCGGTGCAGGCGATCAGCGCACTGACGTACATGGGCTTGGCGCAGGCCGCCGAGCCGGTATCGGTGCATTCGGCGGTCACGCAGATCGGCGAGTGGTTGAACCTGGGCTTCGGTGTCGGCGCAATCACGATCGGCTCGTTGCTGGGCGGTCTTGTGCTGTTTGCGCTGTTCTTGATCGCGACGGCGTTGATGAGGCGTTTGCTGCGGCGCTACGGCGAGCGCAACGAGCACGTCAGCAGTTCGATGATCTACACCGTCGAGCGCCTGCTGCATTACCTGCTGCTGACGGTAGGCCTGCTGTGGGGCTTGAGCGTGGCCGGCGTGCCGATGGCCAAAATGACGGTGTTTGCCGGCGCGCTTGGTGTAGGCCTGGGCTTCGGCCTGCAGTCGATCTTCAGCAACTTCGTATCCGGGCTGATCCTGCTGTTCGATCGCAGCCTCAAGGTGGGCGACTTCGTCGAGCTGGCCTCGGGCGTGCACGGCCACGTGCGCGAGATCCGCGTGCGCGCCACCCTGATCAGCACCAACGACGACATCGACATCCTGGTGCCGAATTCCGAATTCATGACCGGTCGGGTGGTCAACTGGACTTTGCGCGAGGTCGCGCGCAGGCAGAAGATTCCATTTGGCGTTGCTTACGGCACCGACAAGGAACTGGTGAAGGAGGCCGCACTGGAGGCCGCCGCCGCCGTGCCGTTCACGCTCAGCCTGGACGGGCCGCGTGCGCCACAGGTCTGGCTGGTCGGGTTCGGTGAATCCTCGCTCGATTTCCAACTGGTGGTCTGGCTCAACGCCGAGGCCACCCGACGGGTCGGTGCGATCACCGCTGCGTACAATTGGGCGTTGCATTCGGCGCTGGAGAAATACGGCATCGAGATCCCGTTCCCGCAACGCGACCTGCATGTGAAAAGCTGGGCCCGGGCCACGCGCGACCAAAATGCCGCCCAACCCGGGGTGCCCGCGCCCGGCATGCCCGACATCGAAGACGACGGCAACGACGCGGTACGCCAGATCGAGCGCGACATCGCGAAAGCCGAGGCACGCCGCGCTGAAACTCCTCCTCCCCAAGATCCGGACGCAGCTCGCTGACGTCCTGCCACACCAAGGAAACACACCATGGCCAACACCATCGAAATCAAGGTTCCCGACATTGGCGGTCACGACAACGTGCCGGTGATCGAGGTGTTGGTGAAGGTCGGTGACACGATTGAAAAGGAGCAAAGCCTGATCACGCTGGAATCGGACAAGGCCACCATGGAGATTCCGTCCAGTGCCGCCGGCGTGATCAGGGAGTTGAAGCTCAAGGTCGGTGATGAAGTTTCCGAAGGCGCCGTGATTGCCCTTGTGGAAACCGTTGGCGCAGCCGACACCACGTCCCCCTCTCCCGCCCCGGGAGACGACTGCATGGATGCAGGAGGTAGAGCCATGCCGGGAGCAATGGCCGAGGGCAAGGGTGAGGCTACGCAGTCGCCGGATAGCTCCCATACGACGTCTCCCGCGGGCACCCGCCCCTCACCTCAATCCTCTCCCCCGAGCGGGAAGAAGACCGGGGGAGAGGAGACAAACATGCCGCAAGCGGCGGCATCCTCTGGGAAAAAGCCTGACCTCGAGTGCAAGCTCGTCGTGCTCGGCTCCGGCCCTGGCGGCTACAGCGCCGCATTCCGCGCCGCCGACCTCGGCGTCGACACCGTGCTGATCGAGCGTTATGGCACGCTGGGCGGCGTTTGCCTCAACGTGGGCTGCATCCCGTCCAAGGCGCTGCTGCACGCCGCCGCCGTCATCGACGAGGCCGAAGCCATGGCCGCGCACGGCGTCAGCTTCGGCAAGCCGAAGATCGACCTCGACAAGCTGCGCAGCTTCAAGAGCAAGGTGGTCGGCCAGCTCACCGGCGGCCTCGCCGCAATGGCGAAGCAGCGCAAGGTGCGCACGGTCGTGGGCATGGGCGAGTTCGTGTCGCCGAACGAGCTGGAAGTGCAAACGAAAGATGGCGTGAAGCTGATCCGCTTCGAGCACGCGATCATCGCTGCCGGTTCGCAATCGGTGAAGCTGGGCATATTCCCGTGGGACGACGAGCGCGTCATGGATTCGACGCGCGCACTGGAAATGAAGGACGTGCCATCGAGGCTACTGGTCGTCGGTGGCGGCATCATCGGTCTGGAAATGGCCACCGTGTACGCCGCACTGGGCAGCGAAGTGACCGTGGTCGAGTTCATGGACCAGCTCATGCCCGGCGCCGATGCCGACCTGGTCAAGCCGCTGGCCAAGCGTCTTGGCAGCCGGCTCAAGGGCATCCATCTGAAGACCAAGGTGGTCAGCGCCAAGGCCAGCAAAAAAGGTATCGAGGTCGGCTACGAAGGCGACAGTATCCCCGCGACCACGCTGTTCGATCGCGTGCTGGTGTCGGTGGGCCGCTCGCCGAACGGCGGCAAGATCGGCGCGGACAAGGCCGGTGTGGCAGTCACCGAGCGCGGCTTCATCAACGTCGATACGCAGATGCGCACCAACGTGCCACACATCTTCGCCATCGGCGACCTGGTCGGCCAGCCGATGCTGGCGCACAAGGCCACGCATGAGGCAAAGGTTGCCGCCGAAGCGGTGGCCGGACACAAGAGCCACTTTGACGCACGGGTCATTCCGTCAGTTGCCTACACCGATCCGGAAATCGCCTGGGTCGGTGTGACCGAGCGTGAGGCGAAGGAGAAGGGTCTGAAGGTCGGCGTGGGCAAGTTCCCGTGGGCGGCTTCCGGTCGCGCGATCGGCATGGATCGCACCGAGGGCTTCACCAAGCTGATCTTCGAGGAGGAAACCCATCGCATCGTCGGCGGCGGCATCGTCGGCGTGCATGCGGGCGACCTGATTTCCGAAGTGGCCCTGGCGATCGAGATGGGTTCGGAAGCGGCCGACATCGGCCTGACCATCCACCCGCATCCCACCCTCAGCGAGTCGGTCGGCATGGCCGCGGAAATCTACGAAGGCACCATCACCGATCTGTATCTGCCGAAGAAGAAGTAGGCCTGCACAAGAGAAAGCCCGGGCAAGCCCGGACTTTCTGGTCGTTCTGTCACCGCACGAGAGGGAGGCTCGCGGCTGAGGACGGCTTATTGGCTGGACGGCACGGGGTGCTGTGCCTTGAACTGTTTCCACTGTGCCCGGCGTTCCTGCGCCTGTGCCTTGAACGTGGCCACCTGCGCTTGCTGCTGCGGCGTCAGTACGGCGTAGATCTTCGCGCGCAGGTCGGCCTTGCGCAGCGCGCGATCCTGGGTCGCCTGGCCTTCGGCCTTGGCCAGGCTGGCAGCGGCGGCCTGGTAGCCGACCTGGTTCGGGGTCATCGACTCGAACGCGCTACGCTGCTGACGCAAGGCTTCGCGCGGCGCCTTGTTCTGTGCACGCTCGGCTTGCACGATCTGCTTGACGCTGGCCTTCTGCGCGTCGCTGAGGCTGAGCTTGTGCAGCATCATCATCTGGCCGTGGCCGTGATGGTCATGATGACCGTGCCAACCGTGAGCGGATGAGCCCTGACCGCCCGCGTCGGGCGCGGCCATGACAGCGGTGGTGCCGATGGCCAGGGCCGAAGCCAGGGCCAGTCGGAGGAGTGTGTGCTTGCGCATGATGTTTGCCTCTGTGGTGGGGAAGGTACGCCACCATTTGACGACACTCTTGCGTATATGTTCTTTGCGTAAGGGTAAAGAACGGTAAAGCACGTGGTGCCCGGCGGGCACTTCCGTATTGAATGGTTGCCATGCAAACGCCCAACCCATCCCGCATCCTGATTGCCGACGATGATCGCGCGCTGTGTCGACTGCTGGCCGACTACCTGCAGCGCGAGGGCTTTGTGGTGGACGTCGCGCACGATGGCGAAGCCGCGTTGGCGCGCCTGCGCAATCCGGCCGAGCGGCCGGACCTGTTGATCCTCGACGTGATGATGCCCGGGCGCGACGGGCTGGAAACCCTGCGCGAATTGCGCACGCAGCACCGCCTGCCGGTGATCATGTTGTCCGCGCGCGGCGAGCCGGTGGACAAGGTGATCGGGCTGGAGCTCGGTGCCGACGATTACCTGGCCAAGCCCTGCCTGCCGCGCGAACTGCTGGCACGGGTGCGCGCGCAGTTGCGGCGCAACGCCCCGCTGGCATCGGGCACCGTGCAGGCAGGCAACCTGCAACTGTTCCCGGGTGAACGTCGCGCCCAGGTCGGCGCGCAGGAGTTGTCGCTGACCGGCGCCGAGTTCCTGCTGTTGCTGGGGCTGGCCCAGCGTGCCGGCGAGTTGGTCGACAAGACCGTGCTGACCCGGCTGGCGCTGGGGCGTGAGCTGGAACGCTTCGACCGCAGCATCGACGTGCATGTGAGCCGGCTGCGGCACAAGCTCGCCGACGCGTCGCCCGCTGCGCCGCGGATCGAGTCGGTGCGTGGCTCCGGCTACGTGCTGGTGGTGAGCGCGGCATGAACTCGATCAAGGGTTCGTTGTACTGGCGTTTGCTGGTCTGGTTCTGCGTGGCGAACCTGCTGGTGTTGTTCCTTGGTGGCTTTTTCGCGCGGCGCTTCATCGAATACACCACCGCAATCGAGATCAACTGGGCAGCGTTGGCGCAGGAAGCCGATCAGGCGTACCAGACCGGCGGCCGCGACGCGCTGGCCGAGTGGGTGCAGCAGCAGCGCCAGCAGGGTGTCGAGGCGACCTTGTTCGACGCCGGCGAGCCGCTGGTTCCGATTCGTCTGCGCGGGCCGATGCGCGCCTTGCTGCAGGCGTGGTTGCCGTCAGGGCAAAGCATCGTGTTGCAGCCACGCAAGGGTTTCTACGTCGCGTTCCAGCAAGTCACTGGCGCCGACGGTCACACGCGCCAGTTGCTGGCGATGAGCCGCTCGCACGTGCGCTTGCGCCCGCAGACGCGCGAGAAAATCTACCTGGCCGCCCAGTTGCTGTTGTCGCTGCTGTTCATCGGCGTGGTCGGCTGGTGGGTGGCGCGCAGCGTGGCACGTCCGGTCCAGGCGCTGCGTCGGGCGACCCGGCGCATGGCCGAAGGCGAGCTGTCGACCCGGGTCGGCCGGCAACGGGGCCTGGCGCATGACGAGCTGGCCCAGCTTGCTGGTGACTTCGACCTGATGGCCGGGCGCATCGAGGCACTCGTGGCGCATGATCGTGCCGTGTTGCAGGATCTGTCGCACGAATTGCGCTCGCCGCTGGCACGGCTGCAGCTGATCATCGACCTGGCCCGGCGCAGCAGCGATCCGAGTGAAGCCGAACCCTACTTCCTGCAGGCCGAAGGCGAGATCGCCCGGCTCGACCACATGCTGGGCGAGATGCTGGCGCTGTCACGGATGGAGGGCGGCCTGCCCGGCATGGAGCGCGAGCGGGTGGATCTGGCCGAGCTGGTCCACGACGCGATCGAGCAGTTCCGGATTGACGCCGACGCCGGTCGCGTCGAACTGAAGCTTGCCAGCGTCGACTCCCTCGTGGTCTCGGGTAACGCCATGCTGCTGGAGCGCGCGTTGGGCAACCTGCTTGCCAACGCGATCAAGTTCAGTCCCGAGGGCGGCCAGGTCGAGCTGACTCTGCGCGCCGAGCAGCGGTTTGCCGCACTGGTGCTGCGCGATCATGGGCCGGGCGTGCCGGATGACGAGTTGAATTTGTTGTTTCGGCCGTTCTTCCGGGGGAGTAATGCGGCGCGGGCTGACGGGCATGGGTTGGGGTTGGCCATCGTGGAGCGGGTGGTGCAGGTGCATGGGGGGACGATTGAGGTGCGCAATGGGGATGGTGGGGGGTTGGAGATTAGGGTGGGGTTGCCGTTGGCGTGAGGGTGGTTTTCTTGATCGGCTGATGCGGCTCTCTCTTTGAATCGTTGCCCGTATCGAGCCATTTTTGTTCTCCAGTGCCGCCTTCAGGGGGATTGTAAGGGGGTGACAACTAGTCTGACACGGCGGGGTACCGCGTCCGTCAACGCAAGCGCGGAGACACCTGGGGTTGCTGCGTATTTCGGTCTCGTTCCGGTAAACGCTGACCACCGTACCGATGCTGACCAGATACCTGAAAGACCCGTGGCCCACAAATGTGGTAATGTGGGTTTGTGATAACCACGGAGTTTTCGCATGAGCCGCCTGACGATCGACATCACCGACCAACAGCACCAAAACCTGAAAGCGCTGGCCGCCTTGCAAGGCAAGACGATCAAGCAATACACACTCGAACGCCTGTTCCCAGGCGACGCAGGTGGCGATCAAGCGTGGCGAGATCTGATGGCCATGCTGCGTACACGCATCGACGCGGGACTTGCGGGAGAGGTTTCTGCCAAGAGCGTTCGCGAAATTCTCGATGAGGAACTGACAACAGGCGGCCCCGCTTGATCCGGCCCGACTACGTTCTGACCCACGCCGCGGAAGCCGACGTACGTGCGATCATCCGCCACACGCGCAAGGAGTGGGGCGACGCCCAAGTCCGCCGTTACATCACCAAGCTGGAGCAGGGCATGGTTCGTCTTGCAGCCGGCCAAGGACATTTCAAAGACATGAGCGCGCTCTATCCGGCGTTACGGATGGCGCACTGCGAGCACCACTATGTTTTTGGCTTGCCACGCGAGCGCGCCCCTGCGTTGATCGTGGCCATCCTGCACGACGCATGGATTTGATGGCTCGGCTTGCCGACCGGCTGCTGTAGCGGTCCCTGAGGCTTTGCACCCTGTTGGTCTGACCCAAACAGATAGCCTGTGAGGCCGTCAGCCGCCATGAACACTAATTGCCGATCGAGTCGGCCGCAACGTCACCGTATCCGGCAACGCGCGCGGGCCATCCATTCGTACGATTTCTTCAACGTGCTAACCGACCCCGACTTGCTTGATGTCGTCGATGAGCAGTTGCCGGCACATCGTGAACGGTTGTTCCCGCTGACAACGACATTGATGCTGTTTATGGCGCAGACCTTGAACACCGACGCCTCATGTCAGGCCACGATTGATCGCCACGCCGTGGAACGGATCGCCAACGATCTGTCGCCGTGCAGTACGGCCACAGGCGCGTATTGCAAGGTGCGGCAGCGCCTGCCGTTGAATGTAGTGCGCTCGTTGTTGCGGCACACGGGCCGCTGAAAGAACGCTGAAAGAATAGAGTCAGGTCGTGCCTTTTGGTTACTGCCCAAGCAAAACGTAAGACCTGACCCTGAGGTTGCTGAGGTTCACAGCACCAACAGCAGCGACAGGCCGCGCTGCAACGCATTCGCTCACTGTGCTTTCCCCTGCATCTCCAGCAGTGGGTTGCAGATGGCCAATTCACCGAAGGTGCGGCCATGGCTGAAGTCTTCGCTGTAGAGAATCTCGCAGCGTGTGCGCAACGCGGCTTCGGCGATCAAGGCATCGAACCACGAAAGTTGTTCGGCGTTGGCCAGCTCGTTGGCGTCGAGCACCAGATTGGCATCGGTTGCCACCACCTCGAACTGCGCCAGCGCGTGCAGCGCCACGCGCGTTTCCTGTGCCGACAGCGCCGGCTCGAACTTGCGCGTGAGCACCGCGCGCAATTCAATCAGTACCTGGGTGCTGATGACGATCTCGTGTTCGTTCGCGATCTGGCGCAACCATTGCCCAATCCAGCGCGATTTGTCGACTTCGCGCTGGTCGAGCCGATACACCCACAAGTTGGTATCGATGAATACGCGCACCGTCAACGCCGATGCAGCTCGTCGCGCGACCATGCCTCGCTGCTGCGCGATTTGCTGCGTCCAGCTAGCGCATCGAGCGCATCGATGGCATCCAGGCGTCGGCTTTTGGCATCCACATAGTGGGTCAGATATTCGCGTACTAGTGCGTTGACCGACGTGCGTTCGCGTAACGCGGCTTCACGGGCGCGCTGCAGGATTTCATCGTCCAGACTCAGAGTCAGGTTGGCCATGGTGTACTCCACTCAATTGACACGGGATCAGTGTAGCACTGATATGGTCAGCGACCGTCTTCAGCGACCGTCTGATGACAACAACACTGGATTACGCGCCGCACCTGCGGCTTGCCCGCCGGGCCATCGGTTGCGCCAGTGCTGCGGCGAGACTCGGGACTCAGCGAGTCTCACTACGTACTGTCATCCCAGCGAAAGCTCATTGCTGTCCGGAGAAACAACAAATTACCGTGCGCCCGGCCCCCGATCGTCATCCCGGCGAAAGCCGGGACCCAGAGCCTTTCGCACCAGACATTGGGGTCCGGCTTTTCGCCGGGATAACGACATTTGGAGATTTGAGTCGGTTCCGGGGATTTTTCACTCTGAGGTCAGGCTGTGCAACGCTTTGCGCCAATCATTGTAATCCGCATTCTGCACTCACGCATGAATGCACCGCGCCACCTGTAGCGGATCGGCCTGGCCACCGTCTGAGCAACGTGCCACTCGGTTCCACTACCCCAATGTGGCAAGGAAAGACCTGACCCTGAGGTCCTGAGGTCTACGGGCTGTGTTTTCTGTCGTTGCGCCTGCACTGGAATCTGCCGCGCTTTGGTCGCGACAAGTCTGGCTGACCGGTCGCTGTCGCCAGGAATTTCGCGGGACCACGACTTGCCGATCGCTGGACGCCCGCCATGAGTCACCTTTGCCCGCGCATCGCCGCATGCTAGCTTTCGGTGTTCGGGCGGGGAGCCCGGCCTTTGAAGGGAGCTGGTCCATGATCGCAGCAAGCGTGCGCATCGAGTCTGTCACCAAGCGCTTTTCCGGGCATACCGCGGTGAATCATCTTTCCATGGAGATTGCCGCCGGCGGCATCTTCGGCTTGCTCGGGCCGAACGGCGCGGGCAAATCCACCACGATCCGCCTGATCATGGGCATCCTGGAGCCCGACGAGGGCAAGATCGTGCTGTTCGACTCGCCACACAACAGTCGCAAGCTGTCGCAGCGCATCGGCTACCTGCCGGAGGAGCGCGGGCTGTACAAGAAGATGAAGGTGCTCGATCACCTGATCTTTCTTGGTGAGACCAAGGGCATCGGTCGCGCCGACGCGCGCCGTCGTGCGCAGGCCTGGCTGGAGCGACTCGGTGTCAGCGACTGGGCCTTGAAGAAGGTCGAGGACCTGTCCAAGGGCATGCAGCAGAAGGTGCAGTTTGCCGGCGCGCTGTTGCACGAGCCCGAGCTGGTGATCCTGGACGAGCCGTTTTCCGGACTGGATCCGGTCAACGCGCAGGTGATGAAGGACATCGTGGTGGCGATCGCCGCCGAGGGGCGCACCGTGCTGTTTTCCACCCACGTGATGGAGCAGGCCGAGCGGATGTGCGATCACATCGCGATCATCGCGCGCGGCGAGATGGTGGTGAACGGCACGGTGGCGCAGGTAAAGGAGGACTTTGGCGGGCGCCACGTGGCGCTGGGCTTCACCCACGACAAGGCGCGCGCCGCGAACGTCCTGGCCGATCGCGCCTTGATCGCCCACGTCGACGATTACGGTGCCAGCGCCGAGCTGCAGATGGCCGAGGGCGCCGATCCCGAGCAGTTGCTCGCGGCGCTGGTACGCGAGGGCGTCGGCCTGCGCCGGTTCGAGGTGGTCGAGCCTTCGCTGCACGCCATTTTCATCGCCAAGGTGGGCGCCGACGCCGCCACCGCCCACGCCGGAGTCGCCGCATGAAGAAGATCATCGCGGTTATCCGACGCGAGTTCGTCGAGCGCGTGCGCACCAAGGCGTTCGTCATTTCCACCGTACTTCTACCGGTGTTCATGGTGGCGATGGTGCTGCTGCCCGCGCTGATGCTGAGTGGTGGCGACCGCGCCAGCCGGGTGGCGGTGGTGGATGCCTCCACCACGGGTTTGGGTCAATCGGTCAGCCACGCGCTCGAGTCCGAGAAGCTCGGCAGTGGGCCGAACGCCAAGGCGCGCTACACCGTGGAGGTGTTTGCGGCTACCAGTGACGATTTGACCAAGGTGCGTGACGGCCTGATCGCCAAGACCGGGTTCTCCAGTGACAAGCAGAAGGATGGCTGGAACGGTGTGCTCGTGCTCACCGACGACACCCTGGCCAGCGGCAAGCTTGCCTACTACGGCGGCAACGTGGGTTCGCTGGAATCGATGTCCAAGTTGCAGCGCGCCGTATCCAACGCGCTGGCTGGCGTGCGACTGGGTAAGTCAGGTGTGGATGCGGACCTGGTCAAGCGCGCGATGACGCCAGCGGACATGAATACCACCAAGGTATCCGATGGCAAGCTGACCGGTCAGAGCGGGCAGGAGTCGTTCATGATTGCGTACTTCATGGGCTTCATCCTGTACATCGCGATCCTGATATACGGTCAACAGACGATGACCTCGGTGATCGAGGAGAAGACCTCGCGCATCATGGAGGTGCTGACCTCCTCGCTGACCCCGTTCCAGATGCTGCTGGGCAAGGTGCTCGGCGTGGGGCTGGCCGGGCTGGCGCAAATGGCGATCTGGGGCGGCACGGTATTCGTGCTCAGCAGTCAGCGCGCGCCGCTGGCCGCGATTTTCGGTATGAGCGCCGACGCCGCGCAGAGCTTTCCGATCCCGAGCATGGCACCGGGCCTGCTGCTGGTGTTCCTGCTGTATTTCGCGCTGGGCTTCATGCTCTATGGCGCGCTGTACGCGGCGATCGGTGCGATGTGCAACACGATCCAGGAGACCCAGCAGTACGCGATCTTCGTCACTGTGTTCATTATCGTGGGCTTCTTTGCGGTGTTCGCCCTGATCAAGGACCCGACCGGCCCGCTCGGCGTGACGATGTCATACATCCCGTTCTTTGCGCCGTTCACCATGCCGGTGCGCTGGTCGCTGACCTCGGTGCCACCGCTGGAACTGGTCGTGTCGCTGGCGTTGATGGTGGTGGCCTTGCTGGCCTGCGTGTGGCTGGCCGCGCGGATCTACCGCACCGGCATCCTGATGTACGGCAAGAAGCCGTCGTGGCGTGAACTGTGGCGCTGGATCAGGGCGTGACGGCGCGCTACAGCCGGTAGGCTACCGTCTTCATCAGCAGCGAGCTGGCGCGCATCAGCTGCGGCAGCGGAAACGGCAGCTCGATGCCGCCGCGTTGCTGTGCGGCCTGGGCATGGCGGATCTCGTCGGCTTGCATGGTAGCCAGCACGGCGCGTGAGCGCGCGTCCTGTGCCGGCAGCTTTTCCAGGTGCCTGGCGAGATGGGTTTCCACCTGGCGCTCGGTTTCGACCACGAAGCCGAGGCTGACCGGGTCGCCGGCCAACGCGGCAACGGCACCGATCGCGTAGCTGCCGGCGTACCACAGCGGATTGAGCCGGCTGGGGCGGCTGTGTAGTTGCTGCAGCCGTTCGGCGCACCAGGCCAGGTGATCGGTCTCCTCGGCGGCAGCGCGCAGCAGGTGTTCGCGGTTGTCGGCATCGCGTGCCAGCGTGGCCTGGCCGACGTACAACGCCTGCGCGCAGACTTCGCCGGTATGGTTGACCCGCATCAGGCCCGCGACGTGGCGCCGTTCAGCTTCGTCCAGCGCTGCTTCGGCGATGCCGGCGGCAGGCGATGAGCGGGTGGCTGGCGGTGCGCCGGCGATGGCTTCCAATGCGCGTTCGCAACCGCAGAGCAGGCGGTCGAGGGGGCTCAGGGTGCGGGTGCTCATGGGGTTTCCTGTGGAAGTTCGCGGGCCAGCATGGCCCGCCATGGTTTCACCGTCTTCGACGCGTGCCGGGGGGGCTTCTCAAGCGGTCCTGCGTTCATGCTATCATTGCCGACTCACAGTTCGCCGGTCGGCGGGCTTGCGCCATGGATGACCGCTCCGCTATCATCTTGCGCCTTTGTTCCACCGAAGCGAAGCTCTTCCATCATGCGTACCGCCCAACGGCGGTCGACAGGTATTTGAAATGAAAACGTTCAGCGCCAATGCCGACAGCGTCAAGCGCGACTGGTTCGTGGTCGATGCCACGGACAAGACGCTCGGTCGCCTGTCGACCGAGATCGCCCGTCGTCTGCGTGGCAAGCACAAGCCGGAATACACCCCGCATTGCGACACCGGCGATTATATCGTGGTGGTCAATGCGCAGAAGGTGCACGTCACCGGTGCCAAGCTGGACGACAAGAAATACCACCGCTTCACCGGTTATGTCGGCAACCTGAAGACCACCACCCTAAAGGACCTGCTGGCGACCCACCCGGAGCGCGTGATCGAGATCGCCGTCAAGGGCATGCTGCCGAAGAACCCGTTGGGCCGCGAGATGTATCGCAAGCTCAAGGTCTACGGCGGCGCCGACCATCCGCATACCGCACAGCAGCCGCAGGCGCTGGAGATTTAAGGAATGAGCATGACAATCCAGCAGAATTACGGCACCGGCCGCCGCAAGACCTCCGCCGCACGCGTGTTCCTGCGCAAGGGCAGCGGTGCCATCGAAGTGAACGGCAAGTCGCTTGAGCAGTTCTTCGGTCGCGAGACCTCGTGCATGATCGTGCGCCAGCCGCTCGAGCTGACCGACAACATCGCGAAGTTCGACATCAAGGTGACGGTGGCCGGCGGTGGCATCACCGGCCAGGCCGGCGCGATCCGGCTGGGCATCGCCCGTGCCCTGGTCGAGTATGACGAAAGCCTGAAGTCGCCGCTGCGCAAGGCTGGTTTCGTGACCCGCGATGCGCGTGAAGTCGAGCGCAAGAAGGTCGGCCTGCACAAGGCACGTCGTGCCACCCAGTTCTCCAAGCGCTAAGCTCCAGCTTCATAGCCCCGTAGCCAAGCGGTAAGGCACCTGACTCTGACTCAGGCATCGGTGGTTCGAATCCATCCGGGGCTGCCAATTTAATCAAGTACTTGGCGCTGTTTACGGACTTCAGCGCAGCGCCATTGTTGTATCTGGTGCCCGTTGGGTGCCCGTTATGCCAAGCGTTGGTGGCACGTGTGCGAGCGGGTTTCGATGCGCCGAATCCGGACGCCATCGATTGCGCCGACGCTCATGTCTTCGGTCAACCTTTTCGCGAACCCTGAGTTTGCACCTGTCCCTTTGCCAACGGTATCGATAGTTGGTCGCAATCACGGCGAAGCTTGTACTATTTCGTCATGTGTCCGGCGGGGAAGTCCGCGGTGAAGCAGCCCAAGGCCGGCAACAACATCCTCACGATCAGGCCACTTGCCGGCTCCCTGCCGTCCACTGAACGTACGGTGTACAGGCTCGCCGCGGCCAGGCAGATTCCGATATCCCAGGTAGGCGGCTCCTGGCGTTTTCGGCGCATTGACACTGAACGCTGCGTGGATGCACAAACGATGCACGGTCACCCGGGTGCTGCGGTGATCCCATCTGTCGCTAGCGGCACCGTGTTCCATGGCAGCGGGTCGTCCGCATGAATCTCGTTAAATCCCGTAAACGCGTGGCCGATCACGGCGAGGTATTCACCCCGCCGTGGCTGGTCGAGGCGATGCTGGACCTGGTCAAGGACGAGAGCGAGCGCATCGATTCGCGCTTTCTGGAGCCGGCCTGCGGCAGCGGCAATTTTCTAATTGCCGTCCTGAAGCGCAAGCTTGCGGCGGTGGAACTCAAGTACGGCAAATCGGTTTTCGAACGGCAGCACTACGCGCTGCTCGGATTGATGTGCATGTACGGCGTGGAGCTGCTCGCCGACAACATGGCAGAGTGCCGAGCCAATCTGCTGGAGATTTTTGCCGACCACCTTGATTTGAAGCCGGCGGACGATCTTTACAATGCCGCACGTCACGTATTGCGGCATAACCTCGTGCTGGGCGATGCGCTGACCATGAAGACCCACGACGGCGTGCCGATCACCTTTCCCGAATGGGGGTATCTTGGCAAGGGGCGTTACCAGCGGCGTGACTTCCGCATGGACGTGCTGACCGGTGCAGCGGCCTTCCGTGCCGAAGACTCGCTGTTCGCCAATGTGGACCAGGCGAGCCTGTTCCAGCCGGTGAAAAGCTACCCAGCCATGACCGTACGCGAGCTCGCCGCGCTGGATGAGGGGGAACCATGACCGATTCCGGCATTGCCGCTTCCATCCCCGTATTGCGCTGGGCCGCGCAGCGCGAGCGGCTGCACGATGAGGATTTGACGCAGCGCTTTCCCAAATGGCCGTTGTGGCTCAGTGGAGACGCGCAGCCTACGCTGAGGCAGCTTGAGAATTTTGCCCGTCTCACGCATACCGCCATCGGTTATTTCTTTCTGCCCGAGCCGCCCGAGCTCGCGCTTCCGGTACCCGACTTCCGTACTGTGCGCGATCAATTCCTCGCGGAGCCCAGCAGCAACCTGCTCGATACCCTCTACCTGTGCCAGCAGCGGCAAGCCTGGTACCGCGACTACGCACGCGTGCGAGGTTTCGAGCCCCTGCCATTCATCGGCAGCGCACAACCGGAGCAGCCTGCCGAGAAGGTTGCCCGCGCCATTGGCGCAACACTGGCGGTGTCGACCGCCGAGCGCCAGGCCATGCGCACCTGGGAAGATGCGCTGAGGCAGCTCATCCGGGCAGCCGAAGACGCCGGCATCCTGGTCATGGCGACATCCGTGGTCGGCAGCAACAATCATCGCCCGCTGGACGTGGACGAATTTCGCGGTTTCGTGCTGGCCGATGATCTGGCACCGCTGATCTTTCTGAACGGCGCCGACAGCAAGTCCGCCCAGATGTTCACGCTGGGCCACGAGCTGGCGCATCTGTGGCTGGGTGCCTCCGGCGTGTCCGACGCCCAGGCAGGCAAGGTCCCGGCGCAACAAATGGAGCGCTGGTGCAACCGGGTGGCCGCAGAACTGCTCATGCCAATGGAAGCGGTGTGGGCAGCGCATCACGCCGAAACTCCCGTCACCGATGAAATCCAGCGCCTGGCCCGCGTGTTCAAGGTCAGCACGCTGGTGGTCCTGCGCCGCCTGTTCGATGCCGGCTACATCAACGAGGCCACGCTATGGCAACAATACCGCGAGGAAGAAAACCGCCTGCGCAAACTGAAAGAGCGTAAGGACCAGAGCGGTGGCGATTTCTACCGCAGTCTTGGAGCTCGTGCCAGCAAACGCTTCAGCCGCGCTGTCGTATCGAGTGCGCTGGAAGGCATGACTTCGTTCTCGGAAGCCAACCGTCTGCTCGGTGTGCGCAAGGCCGCCACATTCAATCAGCTTGCGCACGAACTCGGGGTCACGGCATGAGCTACCTGCTGGACGCCAACGTGTTCATGTCAGCCAACCGCCTGCACTACGGCATGGACTTTTGCCCGGCATTCTGGGATTGGCTGGTTCACCACGGCAACACGGGTACGGTGTTCAGCATCGACAAGGTGGCCGATGAAATCGACGGCGGCGACGATTCCCTGACAGCCTGGGCGAAGGACCAGGGGCAGCACCTTTTCCGGCGCACGCCACCGACACTCGGCCCACAGTTCGCCGAGGTGAGTCAATGGGTGACCAGCCAGCAGTACACACCGGCCGCCATCAATACGTTCATGCAGATTGCCGACTATTACCTCGTAGTGCACGCACTTGCCGGTGGCCATACGGTGGTGACACACGAAATACCAGCCAACTCGCCGGGCCGCGTCAAGATTCCGAACGCTTGCCTGGGTGTTGGGGTGTCCTTCGTGACGCCTTACCAAATGCTCCGCCGTGAAAAGGCACGCTTCGTGCTTGGGAAACATGCATGAGCGTTACACCCGAAACCATGAAGGCGCGTTTTACGCTGCGCGGGCGCAACCCGGATGTGCTGACATGCATCGCCAACCTGTCCAACGACGAGGTGTTCACGCCGCCGGAGCTGGCCAACCGCATGCTGGATACCCTGGCCGAAGCCTGGGCGAAGGATCACGATGGCGCGAGCCTGTGGGCCGACCCGAACGTACGCTTTCTCGACCCGTGCACCAAGTCCGGCGTCTTCCTGCGCGAGATCACCAGCCGCCTGACCGAAGGGCTGGCCGGGCAAATTCCCGACATTCAGGACCGCGTCAACTATATCCTGCAAAAACAGGTGTTCGGCATCGGCATCACCCAGCTCACCGCCATGCTGGCACGGCGCAGCGTGTACTGCTCCAAGCACGCCAACGGCGAGCACTCGATCGCGCACTTCGATACCGAGGCGGGCAATATCTGGTTTGAGCGCACCGAGCACACGTGGAAGAACGGTCGCTGCGCTTTTTGTGGTGCAAGCCAGTCAGCCTACGACCGCGGAAACAAGCAGGAAACACATGCCTACGCGCTTATCCATACGAGCGACATTAAGGGTCGCATAGCCGACCTGTTTGGAGAAAACATGAAATTCGACGTCATCATCGGCAACCCGCCGTACCAGCTTGGTTCGGATGGAGGCACGCGCGACGTACCCATTTACCAGCACTTTGTGGAGCAGGCCAAGCAGCTGGAGCCCAATCTGTTGGCGATGGTCATTCCCGCACGGTGGATGGCATCAGGACTTGGGCTCAATGAATTTCGCCATACCATGCTTGCCGACCACAGACTGCGTGAGCTGGTGGACTACCCCGCCGCCAGCGAAGTTTTCCCGGGCGTGGAGATCAAGGCCGGTGTGTGCTATTTCCTGTGGGACGCGGCTCACAACGGCGATTGCCGCGTTACGACGATGCGCAGCGGCGACGTGATCGGCCCCATGCCGCGCAATTTGGGCGAGTACGACATATTTGTGCGCGATGGCCGCGCCATGTCCATCTTGCGCAAAGTGCTGGCGTACCAGGAGCCTTCAATCAACAGTATCTTGGCGCGTGACAAGGAGTTCGGCTGGACGTCCAACTTCGACGACTTCCACCAGAAAGAGCGCGCTGGCGATGTGCCGCTTTTTTACATTCGCAAGATGAAGCGCGATGTAGGTTACATCGCGCGCAAGGCAGTGACCAAGAGCGCGCACCTGATCGACACATGGAAGGTTCTTGTGCCCAAGGCCTACAACGGTGGGGACGCAGTACCGCACCAAATCCTTGGCAAGCCGCAACTGGCCCCTTCTCCCTCGGTGTGCACTCAGTCATTTTTATTCTTTTACGTTGCGTCGGAAAGCGAGGCGCAGAGCGTACAGTCGTACTACACGACACGGTTTTTCCGTTTTCTCGCGTCCCTTCGGAAGATTACTCAGGACGCGACGCACGGGACCTATACATGGGTGCCTTTGCAAAGCTTCGATTGCACCTGGACCGACGAAGCGCTGTTCGACAAATACGGCATCACTAAGGCGGAGCGGGCGTTTATCAAATCGCAAGTTCGCCCGATGCTACTCGACAATGCCGACGATGAGTGAGTTATCGATCGGCGAGATCCTCGCGCCCAAACCCAAAGCTCAGCCGCGCATCTACGCCTATGCGATCAATGACGCGGCGCACGCGGGCCTGCTCAAGGTCGGCCAGACCACGCGCGATGTGAAACGACGCGTGGCCGAGCAGTTGCGCACGGCAGCCATCGAGAACTACCGCATCGAACTGGATGAGCTGGCGGTACGCGATGACGGCTCCCTGATCAGTGACTTCGAGGTGCGCGGCGGGCTGATCGCCAAGGGCTTTGCCAATCCGCAACTCGAGTGGATGCGCTGCAGCATCGCCGATGTGCGGACCGCGCTGGCCGAACTGTGCCGGGGCCAGCGCTTCACCGGCACGCACCATGAAGACTTTCCGATGCGCGCCGAGCAGGCCGAGGCAGTGGACAAGGCCTTGGGCTACTTTGAGTCCATCTGGCACGAGAACGCAAACGCGTCGCCGCGGTTTCTGTGGAACGCCAAGATGCGCTTTGGCAAGACGTTTGCGGCTTACCAGCTTGCCAAGAGGATGAATGCCAAGCGCGTGCTGGTCGTGACGTTCAAGCCGGCGGTGGAAGACTCCTGGCAGCACGATCTCGAATCGCACGTGGATTTTGATGGCTGGCAATTCCTGTCACGGCATTCGGAAGGCAACCCGGACGATGTCCCACACGACACGCCGCTGGTGTACTTCGGCTCCTTCCAGGACCTGCTGGGCCGGGACCGCACCACGGGCAACATCAAGGCCAGGAACGAGTGGATCCACGCCATCAACTGGGACCTGGTGGTATTCGACGAGTACCACTTTGGCGCTTGGCGTGAATCTGCTCGGGAGCTGTTCGCCGATGACGAAGAGCGCGTCGACCGCGAGGAGCAACGTCTGAAGGTGACGTCCGCTGGCGCGGAGGCGGAACGCGAGAAACAGCGCATTGCCGATCAGCAGGAACCCCTGGAAGACGAAAGGAACTTCCTGCCCATCACCACGCGGGGCTACCTGTACTTGTCCGGCACGCCATTCCGTGCCCTGGCCACGGGCGAATTCATCGAGGAACAGATCTTCAACTGGACCTACACCGACGAGCAGCGCGCCAAGGACGCGTTTGCGCGCGAGCATCCGGGGCAGAAGAACCCGTATGCCGCGCTGCCGCAAATGCGCCTGTTGACCTATCAGATGCCCGATGAGCTGTTGGCCATTGCCAGCGGCGGCGAGTTCGACGAGTTCGACCTCAACGCCTTTTTCGAGGCCAGCGGTACGGGCGTCGATGCGCGTTTCAAGCACAAGGACGACGTGCAGAAGTGGCTGGATATCATCCGTGGCGGCTACGCGGCGCAGTCGTTGCAGTACCTCAAAACCGGCACCAAGCCGCCGCTGCCGTACTCCGACGTGCGCCTGCTGCCCTATTTGCAACACTCGTTCTGGTTCCTGCCCAACGTGGCCGCCTGCCACGCCATGGCCAACCTGCTGGCCGAGCGCCACAACACCTTTTGGCGCGATTACAAGGTCGTCGTCGCCGCCGGTCCAGCCGCCGGTATCGGCCTTGCCGCGCTGCCGCCGGTGCGCCGTGCCATCGGCGGCGGCTTCGACAGCAAGACCATCACGTTGTCCTGCGGCAAGCTGACCACCGGCGTGACGGTGCCGCAGTGGTCGGCCATCCTGATGCTGCGCAATCTGCAATCGCCCGAGACCTACTTCCAGGCGGCGTTCCGCGTGCAGTCGCCGTGGCTGATTCGCAACCCGGAGGGTGACGACCCGAACCACGAGGAAATCCTCAAACCGGTTTGCTTCGTGTTCGACTTCGCGCCTACGCGTGCGTTGCGGCAACTCTCGGAGTACGGCATCAAGCTGTCGCCGGGCGAACCCAACCCCGAGAACGCCGTCAAGGACCTGGTGGCCTTCCTGCCCGTGTTGGCATACGCGGACGGGCGCATGGTGCAGATCGACGCCGGCGGCATTCTGGATATCGCCATGGCCGGCACCTCGGCCACGCTCCTGGCGCGCAAGTGGGAGAGCGCGTTGCTGGTCAACGTGGACAACCGCACCTTGCAGCGCGTACTGGACAACCCGGACGCCATGGCGGCCGTGGAGCGCATCGAGGGCTGGCGTGCGCTGGGCGATCATGTGATCGAGACCATCATCAACCAGAGCGACAAGATCAAGAAGCTCAAGGACAAGGCCAAGGCCAAGGACAAAGGCCTGACGGACAAGGAGAAGAAGCAGCTAAGCAAGGAAGAGAAGGAGTTCCGCTCCAAGCGCAAGCTGGTGCAGGAAAAGCTGATCAAGTTCGCCACGCGCATCCCGGCCTTCATGTACCTGACCGATTTCCGTGAGAACACGCTGGAAGACGTGATCACGCGCCTGGAGCCGGGGCTTTTTCAGACCGTAACCGGCCTCACCGTGCAGGATTTCGACCTGCTGGTGCGCCTGCGCGTGTTCAACACCGAGCTGATGAACGCCGCCGTGTTTGCCTTTCGTCGCTATGAAGATGCATCCCTGCGCTACACCGGCATCGACAGCCACGAAGGCCTGCAAAGCTACGGGCTTTACAACACTGTCGTGGCCAAGGAGGAGCCGGCCGGTTACGAGGTGTAGCTGCTGTTAAAGACACTCTCGGTTGATACAATTGCGCAGCTACGGTGCCGTAGCCATTTGCGCAAGACAGTGGCCGTGCGTGCGCGCACTCCGCAGCAGCGTTTCTGAGTATTCGGTGGTTCGTCCTGTCGCGGCGATTCTTTATGCGGCACGCCGCTTGCCGGTGACGGGCTCAAGCGCGAGGCGGAGTCCAAAGGCGTCGAGGATGGTCGCAAGCGTGTCCAGGCGCGGGTTGCCGTGCTGGGAAAGAGTGCGGTACAACGTTTCGCGGTTCAGTCCGGTACGGCGGGACAGTTCGGCCATGCCGAGTACGTCGGCGGCGGTGCGCAGCGCAAGGGGCAGGGCGCGGGTGTCGCCGTCGCGGGTGACTTCGGCCAGGTAGCCGGGGATATCGTCGGCGTGCAGGAAGTCGGCGGCGTCAAACGGGACGCTGGCGGTGTGCTTGGTAATCTTCCCAGTAGCCATGGGCGCGCTCGATGTCTTTGGCTTGGGTTCGCTTGTTGCCGCCGCACAGCAGCAGCACCAGGGTCTTGCCGTCCTGCCCGCAATACACGCGGTAGCCCGGCCCGGTGTCGATCCGCAGTTCCAGCACGCCGGCGCCTATGGATTTCCAGTCGCCGCGGTTCCCGGTTTGCAGGCGGGTCAGGCGCGCGGTGATGGCCCTGACGGCCTACCGGTCGCGTAGTGCCTTCAACCATTCGGCAAACGGAGTGCGGCCGGCGGCGGTTTGGTACTGGCGGACTTCGACGATGCTCATCGTAGCCTAAAAGCTACCTGCGGGAAATAGAGGGAAATGGTGAGAGTCATACCGTGCGCTGCATGGGCACTACGTCCGCGCAAGTCTTTTCCAAGTCAGGTATGAGCCTGAAGGTAGCTGAAGTAGGTGCAGCGCGTGAGGTCGATGGGTGGAGGGGTTGTTCAGTGTAGAGCTATTTGTTAATGGCCAACTAAAGTGGCCCACTACCAGTCAATACTCTTGACCCACCTTTGCGGCGGCGACATCGCCACCATTCGCCTATCGTGTTGGTCAGCAAGTTGTCGAATCTTTGCCAAGGTCGGCTGGCGCGACGGTCGGATCTGTGCAGTTCGGCGGTGATGGGCGAGATCGCAGGAAGTTTCGCGACGTTTCGCGACTTTCCTCTTTTTCCCCGCATTGCAGCAGCGTAAAATCCCCGCTTTCCATACTGTGAAACCTTGATGACGCCAGCCACTGACGATCCGGTCGGGCACGCCGATGTGCGCACGGTCGGCAGCACCGATGCGCTGCCGATTGCACCGGGGCTCGGGCTGTCACTGGACGCCGCGCGTATGCCGCGCAAATCCACCCTGGTCACCCACCGCATTTTGCTGATCAGCGTGCTGGCGGTGATCCTGGGTGTCGCGGCGGCTTACGTGGCCCAGCTGTTGATGCTGATGATCAACCTGATCACCGATCTGTTCTTCTACGGTCGGGTGTCGGATGTGATCGGCCCGAGCGCCCGCAGCGGCTCGTTCGTGCTGTCACCAGCGGACAACCACCTCGGCGCCTGGGTCATCCTGATTCCGGCCGTCGGTGGCCTGCTCGCCGGCATCATGGCGCGCTGGGGCTCGCGCGCGATCCAGGGGCATGGCATCCCCGAGGCGATGGAGCAGATCCTCACCAACGAATCCAATATCCCCCCACGCATCACCTGGCTGAAACCGGTGTCCTCGGCATTCGCGATCGGCACCGGCGGCCCGTTCGGCGCCGAGGGGCCGATCATCTCCACCGGCGGCGCGCTGGGCTCGCTGATCGGCCAGCTGCTACGTGTCACCGCCAACGAGCGCAAGGTGCTGCTGGCGGCCGGCGCGGCTGCCGGCATGGCGGCGGTATTCGGCGCGCCGGTGGCGTCGCTGGTGCTCGCCGTGGAACTGCTGTTGTTCGAGTTGCGTCCGCGCTCGCTGATTCCGGTGGCGCTGGCCACGGTGACCGCGGTCACCGTGCGCTATGCCACCTACGGCGCCGCGCCGGTGTTCCCGATGCCCGAAGTGCTCGAGCCCGGTGGCCTCGCCCTGGTCAGTTTCGTCGTGATCGGCGGCATCGTGGGTGTCGCCTCGATCGGGGTGACCAAGGCGGTGTATGGCGTCGAGGACCTGTTCGAGAAGCTGCCGATCCACTGGATGTGGTGGCCGGTCATCGGTGCCCTGGTAGCCGGTTTCGTGGGCTGGATCGAGCCACGCACCCTGGGCGTGGGCTACGACAATATCGACGCGCTGGTGCAGGGGCATTTTGGTCTCACCATGCTGGTCACCTTCGGCTCCCTGAAGTTCATTTCGTGGGTGATCGCGTTGGGCAGCGGTACCTCTGGCGGCACGCTGGCGCCCCTGTTCATGATCGGCGGTTCGCTCGGTGCGGTCGTGGGCATCGGCATCAACCACGTGCTGCCCGGCTTCGACATTGATCCGCGTATCGCCGCACTGGTGGGCATGGCGGCCATTTTTGCCGGCTCTTCACGCGCGCTGCTGACGGCGGTGGTGTTTGCTTTTGAAACCACCCGCCAGCCAGCTTGCCTGCTACCGTTGCTGGGAGGTTGCACCGCGGCCTATCTGATTTCGGCGTTGTTCATGCGCAATACCATCATGACCGAAAAGATTGCACGTCGCGGTGTACGCGTGCCGTCGGAGTATGCAGCCGACTATCTGGGGCGGGTCAGCGTAGGCACCGCCTGTTCGCGTGACGTGGCAACGCTCAAGACCACCCAGGCGCTGGCCGAAGTACGCCGCTGGCTGAATGAGGAACCCCCACACTCGCATCACCAGGGCTTTCCCGTGGTGGACGAGCAAGGCCACGTGCGCGGCGTGTTGACCCGGCGCAGCCTGCTCGATCCGCAATGGCATTACACGCTGACCCTGGGCGAACTGCTGAGCCGGCCCCCGATCGCGGTCAGCGAAGACCATTCGCTGCGCGAGGCAGCCGACCACATGGTCGCCGAGAGCGTGGGCCGCCTGGTGGTCGTGAGCAAGGACGACCCGCACAAGCTGGTCGGCATCATCACCCGCGGCGATGTCCTGGCGGCGCATGCGAAGCGGCTGCGCGAGGCGCGGCATTCCTCGCGACACCTGCGCTTTCGCGATGGATGGAAGCCGCGTCCCGACGAATAAGGTGCCCGAGTCCAAAGTCCAAAGCGGCCCGCACGGACCGCTCTTCGTCTCAGTGGGTCAACCACGACCTACATTTCGCGGTCGCCGACCAGCACCACGTCAGCCGGGCGGCGGGCAAACAGGCCGACGGTGACGATGCCCGGCAACTGGTTCAGTTCGCTCTCCAGCGCGGTCGGATCGGCGATCTGCCAGTTGTGCACATCGATGATCCAGTTGCCGTTGTCGGTGACCACGCCGTCGCGCCACACCGGCTGACCACCGCGCTTGACGATCTCGCGACCGACCAGGCTGCGCGCCATCGGGATCACCTCGATCGGCACCGGAAACTTGCCGAGCAGCTTGACGCGTTTGCTCGAGTCGATGATGCAGACAAACTTCGCGCTCGCTGCGGCCACGATCTTCTCGCGCGTCAGTGCCGCACCGCCGCCCTTGATCAGGCGCTTGTACGGATCGCACTCGTCGGCGCCGTCGATGTAGATGGCCAACGGGCCAGCCGCGTTGAGGTCGAGTACGGGGATACCGAGCTTTTTCAGTTGCGCAGTCGAGCGCTCCGAACTGGAGACGGCGCCCTGGATGCGATCCTTCAGGTCGCCCAGCGCGTCGATGAAGAACGCCACGGTCGAGCCGGTGCCGACGCCGATGATGGTACCGTCCTCGACGTAGCGGATCGCGGCTTCGCCGGCCAGCTTCTTCTCGTTTGCGTTGCTCATGGCACTACCTGGTCTGGAGAGGGCGTCATGATCGTTGATTTGGCGGTATGGCGCCATTTCGGACTCGCACTGATGCGCTGCTGAGGTGAAGTACAAGAGCGGTTTCGTGCGCCTTCGGCGCCCGAGTTACTTTTCTCTTGCGTGGCCAAGAGAGAAGTAACCAAAAGAGAAGTAACCAAAAGAGAAGGCCACCCCAGTTGGCGCTTGCCAGCCATCCCTGGCCGGCAAGTCCGTGAGTTGGGGCCGGGCTTTTCGACCGGGCTCCTGCCCGGGCGAAAAGGCATCGCCATCCTTGGCGCTGCCCGCTGCGCGGCCTGTCGTCCCCGCCTCACCGCCGCCCAGGGGCCCCGGGAAAAGCGGGCGCGCACGCTGCGCGCGCCCAAGTGCCGCGAGATTGCGCGGTTAACTACTATTGCGCCTTTTTTGCACTTGGCTTGTGGCGCGTCCCCCGGGTGTGCGGTATGTTGCCGTACAAGGAGGCCAACCATGACCGCAACCGCCGATCGTCTCGACCTACGCCTCAGCGCCGCGGACAAAACCCGCATCCGCCGCGCCGCGGCCTTGCATGGCATGCCGGTGGCAGCCTTCGTGCGCGAGGCTGCCCTGCGCGAGGCCGAGACGGTCATTGCCCACCCGCCCAAGGCCCAGCCCGGCAGTCTGTCCACGCGCCTGCGTGGCCGCGCCACCACGCGTCTTTCGACCGACGAAATCACGCGACTCACGCGCGGCGCATGAGTCGCGTGCTGGTGGACGCCAACGTCCTGCTGGACGTGCTCACCGACGATCCGCAATGGTACGGCTGGTCGGCCGCGCAGCTGGACGCCTGCGCCGCCCGCGACGAGCTGTGCATCAACCCCATCGTCTACGCCGAGGTCTCGGTAGGTTTCGAGCGCATCGAACAACTGGACGAAGCCCTGCCGTCCGATGCCTTCACCCGCCTGGAGCTGCCGTGGGAAGCGGGTTTTCTCGCCGGCAAGGCTTTTCTGCAATATCGCCGTGCCAAGGGTAGTCGCAATTCGCCCATGCCGGACTTCTACATTGGCGCGCATGCCGCCATCGAAGGCCTGGCGCTGCTGACGCGCGATGCGAAGCGCTACCGCACGTACTATCCGAAGCTTGAACTCATTTGTCCGTGACGCGGCCGTGATTGGCGACGTCAGGCGCAACCTTCGCCAGCTACCTCAGGACCGTCTGCATAGCTCCACTCGAAGCGGGAGCGAAGGACATAGGGGTTCGCGGCTATTCGAGGCCCAGGATGTACTTCCAGTGCGCCGCATCGACCGGCATCACCGACAGCCGGTTGCCCTTGCGCAGCAGCGGCATGCCAGCCAGTGCGTCGTGGCCCTTGAGTTCGTCCAAACTGATCGTGCGCTTGAATTTCTTCACGAACTTCACGTCGACCAGCATCCAGCGCGGTTTGTCGCGCGAACTGTCGGAGTCGAAGTATTTGCTCTTGGGGTCGAACTGGCTGGGGTCGGGATACGCATCCGTCACGACCTCGGCGATGCCGACGATGCCGGGCACGGCGCAATTGGAGTGGTAGAAAAACACCTTGTCGCCCGGGCGCATGCCGTCGCGCATGAAGTTGCGCGCCTGATAGTTGCGCACGCCATCCCAGGGTTCGCGCTGGTTGCGTTTGAGGTCCTCGATCGAGAACGCCCCGGGCTCGGATTTCATCAACCAGTAATTCATGCGGCGGTCTCTGCCTCCGGATCGGGGGTGCTGCAGTCGATCAGTTCGCGCTCGGTGGCGACGAAGTCGAGTGGAACGTCCCAGGCTTCCTCGTCGAGCTCCGGCAGCTCCTGGAATGCGTAGGCGATGCCGACCAGCAGCGGTTCGGTCGGACGTACCTGCTCGTTGAGAAAAGCAAAACTGCGGTCGTAGTAGCCGCCACCATATCCCAACCGGTTGCCGCGACGGTCAAAGCCGAGCAGCGGCACGAGGACCAGGTCGAGCCGGAACGGCTCCAGCAATTCGACCGGCTGCACCGGCTCGGGGATGCCGTAGCGGTTTGCCTGTACCGCATCACCCGGCTTCCACGGGGCGAAGCGCAAGCGTTTGCCTTCGCCGAGCACCGGCAACAGGAATTGCTGGCCGCGCGCGGCCAGTGGTGCCAGGGCAAGGTTCAACGGCAGTTCGCCCTGGCAGGCCCAATAACCGGCCACGCGTACATCGGTGAAATATTCGGGCAACTGTTCGAGGCTGCGGCGCAGGCCTTGCGCGGCGGCGATGCGCTCGGCAGGGGAAAGTGCACGACGCCGGTCGGCCAGGCGCTGGCGAAGCTCGCGGCGTTGGGCGGGGGCGTCCACGTATCGCTCGGCTCCGTCGTGATGCACCCCGTTTGCCAAAGGGCGAACAGGGCGCGGAAAGAAGTGGCGTAAACCGCGATGCCGCTGCCCACCAAACGACCTTGATCCAAGATGGATCAGGTGGGAGGGCTACATGGCCTCGAGGCTTTCCGCACGTGGCGGACATGCACAACAGCCGATGTGAAGCCGACCCGGGGCCGTATTTAGGAACAAGGCAAATGTAAGAGTGTGCTGGCGAGCACCGCAGAAAACGCCGAGGTCGAGTGTAGGCGCTTGTCCGGAAATGCGCCACCGTCAGTCCGTCCCCGGCGCGAAGCACAACGCCGCCTTCGCGGGCCTCGGCCGCCGGCAGTGACAGGCCGCCAGATGCAAGCGGCGCCATTCCCTCAGTATGCGGTGGCCGCGGCGGGCAGCGGCAGCGAGTTGAGGCGATGGGCGATGGCGCTGGCCGGCTTCGCCGCCGCTTTGGGCAGCAGTTTTTCCAGCTTGCCGCTCATGCGCAGTTGGTCGACGCCGGCCATGGCGTCGTCGAGTTGCTTGAGACCGCTGTCTTCGTCCGGCGGCGGTGCGCCGGGCGCCGCGGTCAGGGTGGCTAGTCGGGGGCCGACCAGCTGGGTCAACGCGAAGTAGGGGTCGTCGTGGATGCCGGCCTGTGCCAGTAACTGGCCCGGCAGCAGCCATGCGGCGGCATCTTCGTGCTCCGGTTTGCCCTTGCCGTGGGGATCGACCAGCAGCCAGATACCGGCCTGGCTCAGCATGTCGCCGCCGTCGACGAAGCCGGTGACGCGGTAGCTGTTGCTCAGCGCCGGCAGGTGATCGCCGTAGAACAATACCAGGCTGGGCCGCTGGCGCTGCGCCAGCCACGCCACCAGGCGGCCGAGTTCGGCGTCGGCGTGCTTGAGGTGATAGAGGTAGGTCTGCAGTTCCAGCTTGTCACGGCCGGTGATGCCGTCGGGGACCGGGATGGCATTGCGTTCGGCTGGATTCGCCGGCTCGACGTCGTAGGGGCCGTGTGCCTCGATGCTGATGGCGAAGATGAATTGCGGCGGCCCGGTGTCTTTGAGTTGGACCATGATCTCGTCGGTCATCGCGCTGTCGGCCATGTACTTGCCATCGTCCGGTGCATGGGCCGGAAAGGAAGACTGCGATACGAAGCGGTCGAAACCGATCGCCTTGAACGCCGTGGTGCGGTTCCAGAACGAGGGGTCGTTGCCATGCAGGGCGAGCGTGCGATAGCCGTGTGCCTCCAGTGTGCGCAGCAGGCTGGGCAGCGATTTGTGGCTCATCTGCAGGTAGGGGAACTGCAGATGGTCGAAGTAGCGCAGCGACAGCCCGGTGAGCACCTCGAACTCGGTGCGGATGGTGCCGCCGCCGAAGGTGGGCACGTGCAGCTTGCCGCTGATGCCATGGGCGGCGAGCCGCCGCAGGTTCGGCGCGAAGTCGCTGTGCTCGTAACCGCGCATGATGGTGGGGTCGAAGAACGATTCGCTTTGCACCACCACGATGTCCGGCAGTTCGCCGGCAGGGGCCGCCTGCTGCATCGTCTGCAACAGGGCGGGGGTGGACCGGGCGATCAGTTGGATGGCGGCGGCACGATCCGGTTTGCGATGGCCGCCGCCGTATTGCAGGTGGAACATCATCAGTGAGCTGACCAGCCCGGAATGGTTGGTGGTGACGCGGGCCGACCACGGTTCCAGCCACAGCACCCTGCCGTTGTAGAGCTTCCCCCACGCGGACAGGCCGCTCAGCATGCTGATGAGTGCGATCGCGAGCACCCCTCCGGCAACCAGCCGCTGGCCGCCGCAGTGCCGCGGAACCAGCGGCGGTTCCAGCCGCCAGGTCGCCACGATGAGACCCAGTGCGAGCAGCATGGCCAGATACGGCCACGGACTGTGCGGCAAATAGCCGGCCAGCACGTGCATGCCACCCTTGCGCAACTGGCCAATCATGCGGAAATCGTCTGGCAGCAGCGGCGTGCCCAGGTTGGCCACCTTGAGCCGGTTGACGCCGTAGATCAGCCCCTCGAACACGAAAGCCAGCCCGAATGAGAACAAGGCACGCCGGCTCGCCGCCAGCAACACGCCGGCCAGCAGCAGTGCGGGCAGCGCATTGGCGAGCGGGAAGCGTGGCTGGGTGAACAGACTCGACCCCGTCACGCCGACGCCGTCATCGATCAGCCCGGTCAGCAGCACGAAAATCAGCGCGAGCAACAGCACCAGCACGATGCGCACGGCCAGCGCGCGCCAGCCACCACGCGTGTCGGGGGGGGTCAGGAACATGCGGGTCCTGCACTTGCCGTCATGGGTCGAGCCTTAAATGTAATCAGGCCTGGATGAACGGCGAGTACGCGTCGAACGGCGCGTCTTGAACCGGCGCCCGCTTTAATCAACGCCTCATCAACGCATCGGTGTGGCTTCCGTTCACCCGATATTCGGCAGCGCGTCCGTGCTGCGGCACAATGACCGGATGGCCCTGGCCGAATCCGACACTTTGCGCGCGCTGATCGACGACCGTTACCGTGAACTGGCGGCGCGTTGCCGTGCCGCCGGCGTACCGTTGCACGATGATGCCGGCGTGGCCGAACGGATTCGCCGCACCTTGCTGGCCAGCGATTTTGCGTTCGACGTGTGGTGCCGCCAGCCGCAGCTGCTGGCGCCGGACGGGCTTGAGCGACTGCGCTCCGGCGCCGATGCCGCTGCGCGCATCGACGTCCTGCGGCTGCCGCCAGACGAGGCGGGCTGCATGGCGGCGCTGCGCCGCTTCCGCCATGCCGAGGCGTTGCGGCTGGTATTTCGCGACGTCAACGCATTGGACGAGTTGACGGATACGCTCTCCGCCACCAGCGTGCTGTATGAGTCGCTGCTGGCCGTGGCGCTGGACTGGGCCACGCATGCCATGGCTGCGCGCTATGGCCACAGTCGCGGCACGGATGGCGCGCTGCAACGGCTGCTGGTGGTCGGTTTCGGCAAACTCGGCGGCGGCGAGCTCAACTTCTCCTCCGATATCGACCTGTTGTTCGCCTACCCGCAAGGTGGCCAGAGCGACGGCGCCCGCGTGCTCGACAACAGCGAATATTTCGTGCGGCTCGGTCGCCAGCTGGTACGGCTGCTGAACGAACCGACCATGGACGGCATCTGCGCCCGTGTCGACATGCGCCTGCGCCCGTTCGGCAAGTCCGGGCGACTGGCGCTGTCGTTCGCCGCGATGGAGCAGTACTACCAGAGCGAGGGGCGCGACTGGGAACGTTATGCCTGGATCAAGGCGCGTCCGGTGGCCGGTGACCACGCTGCCGGCAAGCAGCTGCAGGAACTGCTGCGCCCGTTTGTCTACCGCAAGTATCTCGATTACACGGCCTTCGCCGGACTGCGCGAAATGAAGGTGCTGATCGATGCCGAAGTGGCGCGCAAGGACCTGGCCGACAACCTCAAGCTCGGTCCCGGCGGTATCCGCGAGATCGAATTCATCGTGCAACTGGTGCAACTGATCCGCGGCGGCCGGGAGCCTTCGCTGCGCGTGCGCGGTCTGCTGCCGGCGCTCGCCGCCTGCGCCGCGCGCGGGCACATCAGCGCCCAGCGCGCGCGGCGCCTGCGCGAGGCTTACGCGATGCTGCGCCGGGCCGAGAACCACGTGCAGATGCTGCGCGATGCGCAGACCCATGACATTCCCGACGATGCGCTCAGCCGCGAACGGATCGCGCTGAGTCTGGACTACCCCGACTGGGACGCGCTCAGTCGTGCGCTGACCACTCACCGCGCCATCGTCAGCGAGGAATTCGCCGCGGTGTTGATGCGCAGACAAGGCCAGGCGGTCAGCGCACCGGCCGCGGACGTGCGCCTGTGGGAGCTGGCCTGCGACGAAACACTCGACATGGCCACGCTCGAGGCATCAGGTTTCGTGCCTGCGGCAGAGTTGGTGGATGCCTTGCTGAAGCTGCCGCAAGCGGCGTCGGTGCGCACGATGTCCCCGCGCTCGCGCGAACGGCTCGATCGCCTGCTGCCACAACTGCTGGGCGCGGCCCGTGACACTCCGGCACCGGTGCCCTGCCTGCTGCGGCTGTGTCGCCTGATGCAGGCGGTGGCGCGCCGCTCGTCCTACCTGGCCTTGCTGGACGAGCAGCCCGCCGCGCGCCGACGGCTGGTGCGGCTGTTCGCCGACAGCGCGTTCCTGGCCGAGCGCGTGATCGCGCAGCCGCTACTGCTGGATGACGTGCTTGATCCGCGTATCGACCAGTTGCCGTTCCGGCGTGCCGACATTGCCGCCGAAATCACCCGCGTGCTGGGCACGCTGGATGAGCGCGATGCCGAGACCGAGCTGGAGCGGATTACCGAATTCAGGTCATCCACGGCGTTCCGGCTCGGGCTGGCTTTCAATGACGGTCGCGTCGATGCGGTGGCCACCGCGCGCCGCCTGGCCGCGCTGGCCGAATCGGTGGTGGGCGCGGTGCTGGCGCTGGCCGAGCGCGACCTGGGCGCCCGGCATGGACGGCTGCCGGGCGAGGGCTCCGGTTTCGCCGTACTCGGCTACGGCAGTCTCGGCGGCGAAGAGCTTGGCTTTGCCTCCGATCTCGATCTGGTTTTCGTTTTCGACCGCCATCGCGCCCAGGCGATGAGCGACGGCAAGCGACCGCTCGAGGGTTACCGCTGGTATCAGCGACTGGCCCAGCGGGTGATGAACTGGTTGACCGTGCTGACCCGTGCCGGCCGCCTGTACGAAGTGGATACGCGGCTGCGCCCGGATGGCTCCAAAGGCCTGTTGGTCAGCAGCCTGGATGCCTTTGTCGCCTATCAGGAAAGCCGTGCCTGGACCTGGGAGCACCAGGCGCTGCTGCGCGCGCGCCCGGTGGCGGGCGACGCGGCGCTCAACCGGGAACTGGCCGGGGTGCGGCGCAGGGTACTGGCCGTGCCACGCGCGCGCTCCACGGTGCTGGATGAGGTCAGCCGCATGCGTCGGCGCTGGCGTGCCGAGCGCGACCGTTCGGATGAACACCAGTTCGACCTCAAGCAGGGGCACGGCGGTCTGCTCGACATCGAGTTCGCCTTGCAGGGGCTGGCGCTGGCCCATGCATCGAGCCAACCCGGGCTGCTCGAGGTCACCGCCAATGCGCGCCTGATCGAGGCCTGCCGTGGCGCCGGCCTGCTGGATGCCGGGCAGGCCGCGACGCTAGCGGCGGCGCATGCGGATCTGCTGCAACGGGCGCTGGCCTGCACGCTTGACCTGCGCTCGCGTATTGCTGCGCGCGAAGCGGCCTTGACCTCGTTGTGTGCCGACGTGCGCGCAGTCACCCACTCGCTGGGTTTTGCGTTCTGAGCGGCTGGATTCGAGGCGGGGACGGTGTCAGCTGGGCGGCCGGTCCGATTGCCGCGCTGCAATCAGCGCAGCCAGCGTGCTGGCGATGGTTTCAGTTTCGCGCAGGGGGGCAGTCGTGTTGGGTGGTGCAGATTCACCCAGGTCGTGCAACAGCCCCGCGCTGCGCAGTGTGTGATGAAAGCGCTCGATCTTTGGCGGTAGCGGTGCGCTCAACCACGTCTGCACCGGGCAACCCACCGCACACGCTTCACACAACATGTTGACCGAATCGGGTGTGACCACCAGCCGGTCAGCCCAGCCGAGTACGCCCGGGTAGGGGTTGCGACCGTCGTCGTGACCGGCCCAGAGCAGACCGGGGACGCCTCTGAGCATGAGTCGAAAGGCCTCGATCAGCGCCGCCGGCGTGCGCCGCGAACCGAGCACCAACACGCTGCCACCCTCGCGCTGTTGGTGCTTGAGCAGCCGCCCGCCCAGCTCGTTGGCGTAGTCGACATCCAGCGCGATACCGTGGCGCGGGCCGCCCAGCAGCACGCCGACGCGCGGCCGTGGCAGTTCGTCGAAATGCGGACACGCCGCGCGGCCGTCCGCCAGCCATGCATCGTCGATGGGGTTGAGTGAGCCCAGTGTTTGCAGCACATTGGCGTCTTCCAGGCCATCATGACGTGGTGCGACCACGCTGTCCCACGGCGCCGGATCGATGCGCGGATCGAGAACCTGCACGGTGTAGCAGCGGCCAGCCGACAGCGGGCGCAAGATCCGCGTGAACAAGGCTGCCGCACGACCGCAACCGATCGCCACCGCCGGCCATGGTGGTGCAAACCATGCGCGCTGGGCCGCAGGCAGGGCGAGCCGGCTGGCAAGCGTCAGTCGTGGCGCCAGCCAGGACCACGGGGCCCGCGGTTCCAGCAGCAGATGACGCGCCGGCATGTGCAGGTGCTCGGCCAGCGCCAGCGCCTGGCGCTGGTTGCCGACCGCGGCGTCGGTAATGACCCAGCACTCGCCATGCAGCTTCAGCATGCGCGAACTCGCTGCGAGATTGTTTCCCGAATCAACACGATGCGTTTCCCCGCCTCGACGCCTGCCTGCTTGTGCACGCCTGTACACTCGTGCGTTCCGGCGCCGATGTCGGCGTGGCTCCTGGCGAAGGATACCGACGAACGGCGCGTTTTCCGAGCGCTCCGGCGTTCGCCGCAGCTGCCCTTCGACAAAGCCCGTCGCGATTGCCTGTGGCCACCGGTTGCCCCCTTCCCCCCCCCCAAAGGCTCCACCATGTCCCGATTGAAGTACCTCGCCCTCGCCGGTCTGCTTGGCGCCGCGATCTCGGTGCAGGCTGCACCGGTAACCTACAAGCTCGATCCCAACCACACGATGGTGTTGTTCAGCTGGAACCATTTTGGTTACTCCAACCCGACTGCCGATATCGGCCTGGGCGAAGGCAAAGTGGTGTTCGACGAAAAGAATCCGGCGCAGTCGAGCGTCGAGGTGACCTTGCCGCTGGCGAAGCTGGACACGCACGTGAAAGCGTTGGACAGCCATCTCAAAAAGGCCGACTTCTTCGACGCGAAGAAGTACCCGGTGATCACCTTCAAGAGCCGCAAGGTGGAACCGCTGGGTGAGCACAAGTTCAAGGTTACCGGCGATCTCACTGTCCACGGCGTGACCCGGCCCATCGTGCTCGATGCCACGTTGAACAGGGTGGGCCCGCACCCGATGGGCAAGGCCCAGTCGATCGGCTTCGATGCCACGGCGACGCTGCGGCGCTCGGACTTCGGTATCCGCGCCTATGTGCCGAATGTCAGCGACGAGGTGCATGTCCGCATCACCACCGAGGGCTCGGTCCCGAAGGCTGACGCTGCCCCGTGAATTCCGGAAGTCAAGGCTTGCGGCAACCTGTCGACTGAGAGGTTGTGAAAAAATCGCCCACCTACTGCGAACGCCGCCAGACGCCCGTGCCGGCGGCGCACTACGAGAAAATCCGGGTCATTTGGTTCACCAAACTCCCCGGATTTTCTCGCAACGCACCTTGTCACGAACGCCCGGCGACGCTCTCGCTACGGCGTTCGAATTTTTCACAACCTCTGAGCCCGGGCGCCGCTGTTGCCCCCGGGATTGCGCACACCCGACAACAGCCAGCAGCCTGCTACCATTTGCAGTCTGCTGTCCAGTCTGGAGTCTGCCATGTCGTCCCCCCTTGCCGCGACGGTGCCCCTGGTGCCGGCGAATGCCGAAAATCGTTACGAAGTGACGCGGGAGGACCTGCCGCTGTCGTGCCCGATGCCAGGCATGGCGCTGTGGAATTCGCACCCCAAGGTATATCTGCCGATCGTCGATGATGGCGGCGAATCAAGCTGCGCCTACTGTGGCGCGCATTACGTCTTGCGCGACGTCTTGCGCGATTGATCGCAGTCACGAAACAGCGGCCTATGGTGGCACTTTTCTTGCTTTGCTTTTGCCATGAAAGCCGCCAGTCCCGAGCTCATATCCAGCGTTGCCGTACCCGCCAAGCTGCTGACTGTGGTCCAGCTGATCCCTGCGTTGCATTCCGGTGGCGCGGAGCGTTCGGCGCTGGAGATTGCCCGTGCGCTGGTGCAGGCTGGACACCGTTCGGTAGTGATTTCCGCCGGCGGGCGCCTGGTCGAGCAGTTGCTGGCCGAGGGTAGCGGGCACATCACGCTGGACCTGGGGCGCAAGTCGCTGCGCACGCTGGGCCGGCTCGGCGCACTGCGCCGCGTACTGCGCGAGTTGAAGCCGGACATCGTGCACGCGCGCTCGCGGCTGCCGGCGTGGATGGGCTGGTGGGCGCTGAAGGGCATGACGCCCCGCCCGCATTTCATCACCACGGTGCACGGCTTCAATTCGCCGGGTCGCTACAGTTCGATCCTGCTGCGCGGCGAGCGTGTGATCGTGGTATCGCAGACCCTGCGTGACTACGTGCTCAGTCACTACCGCTGGCTGGAGCCGGGCCGGGTGCGGGTGATTCCGCGCGGCATCGACCAGCACGCATTTCCCTACGGGCATCGGCCGGACGATGCCTGGCAAAAGGCCTTTTTCGCCGAGTTTCCGGCGTTGAATGGCGGCCCCTTGCTGACCATGCCGGCGCGCGGCACGCGCCTGAAGGGTCATCACGATGCGATCGAGTTGCTGGCCGATCTCAAGCGCCGCGGGATCGAGGCGCGGTTGCTGCTGCTCGGGGTGATCGAACCTGGTCGTGAGGCTTATCTGGCCGAGCTGCAGGAGCTGATCCGCCGCCGTGGCGTCACCTCGCAAGTCGTACTGTCGCCGCCGCGTGACGACATCCGCGATATCTACGCCGTGTCGGCGCTGGTATTGCAATTGTCAAACCGGCCCGAGACGTTCGGGCGCACGGTGATCGAGGCGCTGTCGCTGTGCCGGCCGGTACTGGGCTACGCCCATGGCGGTGTCGGCGAATTGCTGGCCGAACTGTATCCTGCTGGGCGGGTGCCGCTGGGTGATCGTGAGCGGCTGGTGGAGCGCGCCGCCGAGTTGCTGCGGGTGGCGCCGCCGATCCCGCTGTTGCAGAGTTATCGTCTGAGCGACATGCAGCAGGCCACGCTGGCGCTGTACGAGGAAGTGCGCCAGCTTCCACGGTGACGCTGAGCTCGTCCGGGTCCGTGCTCCCCTACAATGCTGCGGACGCCATCGCCCCGGTCCGTGCATGAATTCCCTCGCCGCCTCGTTCAAGGACGCGCTGCGCTCGCCCCTGCTGCCGTTCTGGCTGGTGATTGCGTTGCTGCCGTTCGGTCGCAGTGCCGAGCTGGGCACCTTGCTGTGCCTGCTTGGCGTCATCATGCTGTTCGCGCGCGATCCGCAGGCCCTGCGCCAGCATCCCGGTGCGCAATTGCTGCTGTGGCTGTTGGCCGCCTATGTGGCGGCGGCGCTGTTTTCCGCCGTCGATGCGATCCGGCCCGGCAAGAGCTGGGGCACGGTCGCTGGCGCGCTGCGCTATGTGCCGCTGGGCCTGTATGCGTGCTTCGCGATACGTCGCGAGGGCAAGTTGCACGCGTTGTATATGGCGGTAGCCGTGGTGTTGGCCGTGTGGTGCGCCGATGCCTGGCTGCAGACGTTCACCGGCTGGAGTATCGGCGGCCACCCCGAAGCCGAGCGCATCTCCGGCATTTTCGGCGCGGACAACCTGAAGCTGGGGCCGACGCTGGCCGTATTGTCGCCCTTCGCGCTGTGGGCGGCGCGGCGGCGCTGGGGTCGCCCCGGTCTGCTGCTCGCCAGCGTGTTGGTGCTGGGGCCGGTGCTGCTGGCCGGTTCGCGCTCGGCCTGGTTGTGTTACCTGCTGGTGCTGCTGGGTTTCGCCTGGCGTGAAGCCCGCTCGATGTGGCGCTTCGTGCTCTGCTGTGTGGCGACCGTGGCATTGCTCGTGCTGGTCGGCGGGGTCGCCTGGAAAACCTCGACACGATTCCAGGACCGGATGACGCGCACCTTGCTGGTGCTGCATGGTACCGATCAATCGGTGGATACGGCGCTCAGCGGCCGCCTCGATATCTGGCATGCCAGCCTCCGGATGATCGCGGCCCATCCGATCAACGGCGTCGGCGTACGCGGCTTCCGCTATGCGTATCCCCGTTACGCGCCGGCAGACGACCACTTTGTGGTTTCCGGCGAGGCTTGTGGCGTGGGCGAGGGGGCCTGTCATCCGCACCAGTTGGTGCTGGAAATCCTCAGCGGAACCGGCGCGCTCGGCCTGTCGCTGTGGCTGGTTGCCGTGGCATGGGCCTGGCGGGCGTGGCGACAGGCAGGGACAGCGGCACGTTCACGCGCGTTTCCGGTCACGCTGGCGCTGGGCGTGATGCTGTTCCCGCTGAATTCGCACCTGGCGTTCTACTCGGCGTGGTGGGGTCTGCTGTTTGCATGGTTGCTTGGTCTGTGGTGCGCGGCGCTGTACGTAGAGGGCACGCCCAAGCGCGCCTGAGCCGCTGTCGCTGGTGGTGACCAGCTGCAACGGCGCCGACCCGCACCCGATCAATAAACGGAGGGTTGTCCCGGCGGCCGGGTCTTGAACCGCTTGTGCACCCACAGGTATTGCTCGGGCGCCTCGCGCACCATCTGTTCGATGCAGGCGTTGACGCGGGCGGTATCGTCCAACACGTCATCGCTGGGGAAATCCTGCAGCGGCGCGGCCAGGCGCAGCACATAACCCTGCCCCCCGGGCAGGCGCCGATGGAAGAACGGGATCACCACCGCGCCGGACATCCGCGCCAGGTGGTGGGTGGCGGTGATGGTGGCTGCGGGCACGCCGAAGAACGGCACGAATACGGTGTCCTTGCTGCGCATGTCCTGATCCGGCGCGTACCACAGCGTGCCGCCGCTGCGCAGGTATTTCACGGTGCCGCGGATGTCATCCTTGTCGAACATCGCCGCCGCATAATGCAGGCGTGCGCGCAGCACCACCCATTCGAACACGGTCGAATCCATGCGCCGATACATGCCGGCGATGCGGATGCGCTGCGACACCAGCCGCGCGCACAGCTCCAGGTGTGAGAAATGACCGCCCACCAGCAGCACGCCCTTGCCCCGCGCACGCGCCTGTTCGAGGTGTTCGAGCCCTTCGATGCGGGTGGCGATCGCGGCCAGGCGGCGATCGCTGGCCATCCAGCCCAGTGCGAACTCCACCAGCATGAGGCCGACATCGCGCAGGTTGGCGTCGACCAGGGCATCCCGTTCGGCAGTATCGAGCGCGGAGAAGCACAGCGCGATATTGGCGGCGGCAATGCGCCGTCGCGCCGAGGGTATCCGCCGCACCGCCGCCCCGAGGCGGCGACCGAGCCACCGCACCGCGGCTTGCGGCAACCGTGCGATAAGCCAGATCACGGCCGCGCCCAGCCACGCCGGCCAATGGCGAGGTGCGAGCAGGACGCGGGTGAAGTCGGGGCGGGGCATGCCGGGCATCGTCGCCATTGTAGCGGGCTGGCCGCGCGCGGGCTCGCTGCGGTAGCTCTCGCTATACTCGCGCGTTGCCTGCAAGGATCGGCTGTTGCGCCTTCTGTATACCCTCGCCATGTTCCTGGCTACGCCGTTGCTGGTGCTGCGGCTGCTCGCGCGCGGGTTGCGTTCGCGGCCGTATCAATGGCGTTGGCCCGAGCGCTTTGGATTCTTCAAGGCGCCCGACCTGCGCGGCAGCCTGTGGGTGCATGCGGTGTCGGTGGGCGAGGTGAATGCCGCCGAGCCGCTGATCAAGGCCTTGCAGCGCGACTACCCCCAGGCACCGCTGGTGATCACTACCGTCACCCCCACCGGCACGGCCCGGGTACAGCAACTGTTTGGCAATAGCGTGTTTCATGTGTATCTGCCGTACGACCTGCCGTTCGCGGTGCGCCGCTTTATGAACCGGATCCGCCCGCGACTGGCGCTGATCGTGGAAACCGAGATCTGGCCGAACCTCTATTTTGCCTGCCGGCGGCGCGGCGTTCCGCTGATGATCGTCAATGCGCGGCTGTCGGAGCGTTCCATGCGCGGCTACAGGCCGCTGCGCGGCCTGCTGCGCTCCGCGTTGGGTTGTGTGGATTGGATTGCGGCGCAGTCGCGCACCGATGCAGCGCGCTATCACCTGCTGGGGGTCGACCCGCAGAAGATCCTGGTCAGCGGCAACATGAAGTTCGACATGCCGATCCCCGCTGCGGTACTCGACGATGGGGCGGCCATGCGCGAGCGGTGGGGTCCACACCGGCCGGTGTGGATGGCTGCCAGCACCCACGAGGGCGAGGAGCTGGTGGTACTCGAAGCGCATCTGCAGGTCTTGCAGCGACTGCCGGATGCGCTGCTGCTGCTGGCGCCGCGTCATCCGGAGCGGTTCCGCATGGTCGAACAGGCGGCGCGCAGCCTTGGCTTCAGTGTCGCCACGCGCAGCGCCGATGGTGTGCCAACGGCTGCCCACCAGGTTTGCGTGATCGACGCAATGGGTCAGCTGATGCCGTTCTTTGCCGGCAGCGAGGTGGCCTTCGTGGGCGGCAGCCTGGTACCGACCGGCGGCCACAACGTGCTCGAACCGGCGGCGTTGTCGGTGCCGGTGCTGGTAGGGCCGCACACCTTCAATTTCGAGGAGATCACCCGCAGCCTGATCGAACAGGGCGGTGCCGAGGTGGTGCCGGACGCGGCGCATCTTGGCCCGGACGTGCTGCGCCTGCTGCTCGATGGCGCCCGGCGCAAGCAGATGGGCGAGGCGGCGCAGCAGGTTTTCGCACGCGAACGCGGGGCCGTGCAGCGGGTCATGCAGCTGATCGATGCCTTGTTGCAGGAATGATCCGTGCCGCGATTTACTGCAGCAGCGCGTTGATCTTCCGAATGTCGTTGAAGTCGGCCGCACCGGCGGCCTGCTGCAGCAGCAGCTTGTTCAGGATGAACTGGTGGCGCGCCTGCGAGTAGGTGCTCTCGGACTGGGTCAGGGTCTGGATCGCGAGCAACACATCGGTGAAGGTCTGGGTGCCGACCTGGAAGCCCGCGCGGGTCGCTTCCAGTGCCTTCTGGCCCGAATCCACCGAGGCCTTGCCCGACTGGACCTGGGATATTCCGGCGATCACCGAACGGTAGTAGTTGAGGGTGTTCTGTATCACCTGGCGGCGTTGCAGTTCCATCGCATCGGTGGCCGCATCGCGCTGATAGATCGACTGGCGCACACGCGACTGGGTGCCGCCGCCCTCGAACAGCGGTACGTTCAGGGTCAGGCCCATCGTGATCGAATGGGGTCTGTTCGGGAAGGAAAGGGGGCGCTGGAACCAGCCGGTCGTCTTGCTGTAGCTCACGCCTGCCGTGATGGTTGGCAGGTGGCCGGCGCGGGCCGCGGTGATGTTGTGCTCGGCCGTTTCCACATTGTCCTGCTGCGCCAGCAGGTTCGGGTTGGTCTGCAAGGCCTGCTTGACCCACGCACCCGGATCACTCGGCGCCGGCGGCTGCAACGGCAGATCGTCGCGCAGCTTCTTGAGTTCGCCAACGGGCTTGCCGGTGATCACGCGCAAGGCCTCCTTGTCGTTGTCGAGCGTGTTTTGCGCGGCAATCGTCTGGGTCCTGGCGTTTTCGTAGTAGGCCTTGGCCTGGTACACGTTGGTGATCGCCGACAGGCCGACCTTGTACTGCTGGTTGGCTTGGTCGTACTGGCGCTTGAAGGCATCTTCGTTGGCCTTGGAGAAGGTCAGCTGATCCTCATCGTTCAGCACCGTGAAGTAAGCGGCGGTGACCCGCACCAGCAGATTCTGCAGCGCAGCCTGGTAGATCTCGTCCTGTGCATTCGCGGCTGAGTGCGCTGCCTTCAGATTGGCGTACTTGCTGAAGTCCAGCACCGTCTGGCTGACCTGGCCATTGATGCCTCGCGTTCGTGTGTGACCGGTCTGGGAGGTGACCGTGATGAGCTGGCCGGTGTTCGGATCCGGGGCAACGGTGGTCCCGCCGCCGCTGCCACCGTTGACCTGGTCCAGTGAAAGGCCGGCCGAGACCTGCGGCAGCAGCAGCGCACGTGCCTGTGGCACGCCTTCGCCGGTGGCCAGCCGGGTGGCGTCGGCCTGCGCCAGCACCGGGTCGTTGGCGCGCGCGTCGCGATAGGCATCGAGCAGGTCCTCACCATGGCTGGGCAGCGACACGGCGGCCAGGGCCAGGGCCAGGGTGAGCAGCTTCAAGCGCATGAGATGCCTCGTGTTGATCGGTGGGAGCGCAATTCAGAAAACGAACCGTGTGGCGGGCTCGGCGTGGATCAGATAGGGCAGGTCGGTCTCGAACAGGCCTTCCTCATGAAGATGACCGGCAGCCTCCTGGGTCAACAAGGTGGCACGCTGCACCGGTGACTGACCACGTACGACCAGCGCGCGGCCACCCGGCTTGAGCCAGGCGAGCCAGCGCGACGGAATTTCCGCCACGGCGCCAGTCGCGACCAGGGCGTCGAACTGCCCGTCGGGTCGCCAGGCCTTGACCGCCTCGCCGGTGACCAGGCTGGCATTGTCGATGCCGGCATGCCGCAGGCGTTCGGTGGCAGTCGCAGTGAAATCGGCGTGGATGTCGACACTGATCAGCTGCGCCGACAAGGTGGCCAGGCACGCCCCGAGATAACCCGAGCCGGTGCCGATTTCCAGCACGCGATCGGTAGGTTGCAAGGCAAGTGCCTGCAGCACACGGCCTTCGACCACCGGCTTCATCATTACCTCGCCGTGGCCCAGTGGCAGGCACAGGTCGGCAAAGGCCAGTTGCCGATGCTCAGGAGCCACGAAGTCCTCGCGGCGCACGCGATTGATCACATCGAGCACCCGGCCATCGAGCACTTCCCACGGGCGCACCTGGTTTTCCACCATGTTCGCTCGCGCCTGTTCGAAATTCATCGCCATCTACCCGTACCCCGTGCTGATCAAAAAGACTCAAGAGGATAAGCTTTGCCACCCGGTCCTACAATGACAGACCGCTAGCCTGCCGGCTGCAGCACAGTACACGAAGTGCCGGAAGTCATTGCCTGCGGTTGACGCAAGTCACTTGTGCCGCGGGCGTACACAAACCCAGAGCGCGACCGGAATCGCACCCGAATGGCAAATAAATGAACCGAGACGTATAATAAAGCTTGGGTTATCGTTTGTGAAGGTAGAGGCATGAGTACCAGCGCGCCAATCAGAGCCCAGGGACCCGGTCGTCCGAAGGACATGGAGAAGCGTGCGGCGATCCTGGCGTCGGCCAAGGCCTTGTTCATCAGCAACGCGTTCGCTGGCACCAGCATGGACGCGGTCGCGGCCGATGCAGGCGTGTCCAAGCTCACCGTCTACAGCCATTTCGGCGACAAGGACAATCTGTTCCGCGAAGTGATCCGCTCGCGCATTCAGGATCTGCTGCCGGAAGAAACCTACCGTTTCGACCCGGATGCCGATATCCGCGAGACCTTGCTGCGGGTGGCGCTGACCCACGCCCATCTGGATTGCAACGCCGAAACCGCGGGTACCTTCCGTGCCATTCTCAGCGACTGTCGCCAGGGCAACCCGCGCTACGGCAAGCTGATCTGGGAGGAAGGCGCGGCGCGCACGCACGAGCTGATGGAGCGGCTGCTGCAACAGGCGGTCGACGCAGGCCGGCTGCAGATCGAGGACGTGCCACGGGCCAGCGCGCAGTTTCTCACCCTGATCAAGGGCAACCTGATGATGCGCCAGATGTTCGGGTGCACCGACTGCCCGGAGAGTTACCTGCGGGAAATCGAGGCCACCGCACGCGCCGGTGTCGACACCTTCTTGCGCGCGTTTCTGCCACGTTGAGAGTTTCCGGCGCAAGCTCCGCCCGCCTGTAATCGCACGGTGGCAGAAAGCTGCTGCCGGCCTTCACCGGGTTTTTTCGTTCACATGCCTATGCTCGGTGGACATCTCGTGGCATCGAAGGGCGAGAGTCCGCCGATGCCGCCCCTCGCCCCCAGGAGCAAGTCATGGCCAAGACCAAGCCGTTCGTCAGCGACATCGAAAACATCCGCAAGCGTGCGCGCGAGGATATCGACAAGGGCGCGATGACTGCGGGCTACAGCGCCGACCGCGTCACGGTGATCAAGCTGCTCAATCATGCGCTGGCCACCGAGCTGGTCTGCGTGCTGCGCTACAAATATCACTACTACATGGCATCGGGCATCAATTCGCAGGCGATCAAGGCCGAGTTCCTGGCACACGCCAACGAGGAGCAGGGGCATGCCGACCTGCTCGCCGAGCGCATCACCCAGCTCGACGGCAAGCCGAACCTGTCGCCGGAAGGCCTGCTCAGCCGCAGCCATGCCGATTACGTCGAGGGCGAGGACATCGTCGACATGATCAAGGAGGACCTGGTGGCCGAGCGCATCGCGATCGACAGCTATCGCGAGGTGATCAACTACGTCGGCATCGATGACCCGACCACCCGCCGCATGCTGGAAGGCATCCTGGCGATGGAGGAGGAGCACGCCGAGGACATGAACACGTTGCTGGAACAGCTCGGCAAGAAGAGCGAGCCGGCCAAGCCTCGGTCAGCAGGCAAGTCGGCTGCCGGCAAACGTGGCTGATTATCCGGGTGCACGTGGCTGCTGCTTGCTGTGCGGCGCTGCGTTCGGCGGCGAGTGATCACGCGGTGCGCGGAAGCCATCGGGCAGATCAGCGGGGTTGTAAGCTTGCCGTATCTCGTCATCCGTCCGCAGGAGTTGCCCGATGCCACCCCAGGCCACGTTGAACCAGCCACGCCGAGGCATCCGTCGCGCCATCCTCGTGCTGCTTGGGTTGCTGGTGCTGCTGATCGTCGGCCTGATGTGGTGGTGGGACACCGAGCCGGCGCTGTTCGATCCGGTGGCGGTCACCCAGGTACAGATGCGTGAGCTGAAGCGACCGGTCACGACCGGAGCGACTACCGCGGTGACCCTGATCACCTCCGTGCGCACCCTGTTGGACAAGCGCGGCGGCTATCTCAGCAATGACAAGCTGCCGCCGGGCGTGTTCATGGACAACGTGCCCAACTGGGAATTCGGTTCGCTCACCGCATCGCGCGATCTGGTACGCGCGCTGCGCAACGACTTCAGCCGTTCGCAGGCGCAATCGACCGAGGACAAGGATCTGGCCGAGGCCGATCCACTGCTGAACAGCCCGAATGATCGCTGGCTGTTGCCGAGTTCGGAGAGCCAGTACCGCAAGGCGATCAGGCATCTGGATGGCTATCTGGCCCGGCTCGGCGACGCCGAGGACAGCAACGCCCATTTTTACGCGCGCGCCGACAATCTGGCTGACTACCTGCAACTGGCCTCGTCCCGATTGGGCTCGCTGTCGCAGCGCCTGTCGGCCAGCGTGGGCCAGATCCGCGTCGGCGACGTGGATGCTTCCGACCCGGCCAGCGCTGGCACGGCGCGAGCACCCGGCGGCGGCCGCATGGTGAAGACCGCATGGACGAAGATCGACGATAACTTCTACGAGGCGCGCGGCTATACCTGGACCTTGCTGGAGCAACTCAAGGCGTTCCAGCAGGATTTCGGACCGATCCTGCGCAGCAAGCATGCCGACGTGAGCCTGGAGCAGGTGATCCGCGAGCTGGAGGAAGCCCAGCGTCCCTTGCGCAGCCCGATCGTGCTGAACGGTTCGCCGTTCGGATTCTTCGCCAACCACTCGCTGGTGATGGCCAATTACGTATCGCGCGCCAACGCGGCGCTGATCGACCTGCGCGAGTTGCTCAAGCGCGGTTGATTCCTGCGGCCGGGGGCCAGACGCAAGCACGGCGCGCCCCCGCGAAGCAAGGCGCCGGCGTGTGCCGTTCGGGTTCTCAGGCGTTGCTGGTCTGATACCGCTCGATACCCGCCAGGATTTCGGCCTTGGCCTCGTTGGCGCCGGCCCAGCCGTCGATCTTGACCCACTTGCCGTCTTCCAGATCCTTGTAGTGCTCGAAGAAATGGCCGATGCGTTGCAGCCAGTGCGCCGACACGCCCTTCATGTCGTTGATGTGCGCGTAGCCCGGAAACACCTTGGGCGAGGGGATCACGATCAGCTTCTCGTCGCTGCCGGCCTCGTCGCTCATCTGTAGCATGCCGACCGGGTGGCAGCGGATCACCGAGCCGGGGATCAGCGACAGCGGCAGGATCACCAGTGCGTCGAGCGGATCACCGTCGCCGCCCAGCGTGCCCGGCACGTAACCGTAGTTGCACGGGTAGCGCATCGGCGTGGACAGGATACGGTCGACGAAAATTGCGCCGCTTTCCTTCTCCACCTCGTACTTGACCGGCTCGGCGTCCTTGGGGATTTCGATGATGACGTTGATTTCGTGTGGCACGTCACGACCGGCGGCGACAAGATGCAGACTCATGGGGATCCTCGAATCAGGGGGAAACGCAGTCGGCTAGGATACGCCAAACGCTGCTGCATCGCAGCAGCGTTCGATCAGCTCGGCGCACTCGGTGTCGCCGACGAGGCCTTCGAGCACGCGCAGTGGCGGCTCGTCCACGACAACGACACGCCGATGGTGTGTCCTTCAACGTCGACCGACGGCGCCACGGGGTGTTTCGTGCGTAGACCTTTCGGTACAGTTTTGGCCGTGCTCGCATTGAGCGCGGCCAGTGGCAACTTCAACACTTCGGCGAGGCTGCTGCGGCTCTGGCGCGGATCGTAGCCGTTCTCCTTCATCAGCCGCAGCACGTCGGGTACGCCGTGGCCGACCCGGGTGGTGGTGAGTATCCATTCGCGCAATTCGGGGCTGATGGTGATGCGTGCAGGCATGGCGGCAGGAGAGTTCGGGTAGCGCCAAAGCATACTTCAGCGGCCGTGATCGCCGTACGCCAGCCACGCGGCAGCGTGCGGCAATTCCATGCCGCCTGCTTCAACTGATCCCACAGGAAGTCATAGGCCAGGGCACGCATGGTCGGTGCCTGCGTGTTGTCGGCACCAGCACCGTGACCACCCTCGGTATTCTTTTCGGCACAACAAAAATCCCGCCGAAGCGGGATTTTTGTCGAGCTCCACCAGATTGCGCTCTACAGCAGCGGCACCAGCAGCAGCGCCACGATGTTGATGATCTTGATCAGCGGGTTCACCGCCGGGCCGGCAGTGTCCTTGTACGGATCGCCCACGGTATCGCCGGTGACGGCAGCCTTGTGCGCTTCGGAACCCTTGCCGCCGTGGTGGCCGTCCTCGATGTACTTCTTGGCGTTGTCCCATGCGCCGCCGCCGGTGGTCATCGAGATCGCCACGAACAGGCCGGTGACGATGGTGCCGATCAACACGCCGCCGAGCGCCTGCGCACCGGCTTCAGAGGAACCGGCCAGCCACTTGAAGCCGAACGCAACCAGTACCGGTACCAGCACCGGCAGCAGCGAGGGCACGATCATTTCCTTGATCGCGGACTTGGTCAGCATGTCCACCGCGCGGTCGTACTGCGGCTTGCCGGTGCCCTCCATGATGCCGGGAATGTCACGGAACTGGCGGCGCACTTCCTCCACCACCGCGCCTGCCGCGCGGCCGACCGCCTCCATCGCCATCGCACCGAACAGGTATGGGATCAGGCCGCCGATCAGCAGGCCGATGATCACGTAGTGGTTGGACAGATCGAACGTGGTCCCGACGCCGAAGTGCGTCTTCAAGTTGTGCGTGTAGTCGGCGAACAGGACCAGTGCTGCCAGTGCGGCCGAACCAATCGCATAACCCTTGGTCACCGCCTTGGTGGTGTTGCCGACCGCGTCGAGCGGGTCGGTGACGCCGCGCACTTCCGGCGGCAGGTCGCTCATCTCGGCGATGCCGCCGGCGTTGTCGGTGATCGGGCCGTAGGCATCCAGCGCCACGATCATGCCGGCCATCGACAGCATCGCGGTGGCGGCGATGGCGATGCCGTACAGGCCGCCCAGCGCGTAGGAGCTCCAGATCGCGGCGCAGATCGCGAGCACCGGCCAGGCCGTCGATTTCATCGAGATGCCCAGGCCGGCGATGATGTTGGTGCCGTGCCCGGTGGTGGAAGCGGCGGCGATATGCTGCACCGGCTTGTATTCGGTACCGGTGTAGTACTCGGTGATCCACACGATCAGCCCGGTCAAGACCAGACCGATCAGGGAGCATTCGAACAACGCAAGTTTGGAAATCACCAGGCCGTCGCTGCTGGTCAGACCCTGTGGCAGCAAGTTGCCGGTGACAAACCAGAATGCGATCGCGGAAAGTACCGCCGAGATGATCACACCCTTGTACAGCGCACCCATAATCGACCCGCCCTGCTTCACCCGCACGAAGAAGGTGGCGATGATCGAGGCAATGATGGATACCGCACCGATGACCAGCGGGTACAGCAGAGCCTGCAGGTCGTTGGCAAAGGTGAGACCAGCCAGCAGCATGGTGGCAATCACCGTCACCGCATAGGTCTCGAACAAGTCGGCTGCCATGCCGGCACAGTCGCCGACGTTGTCGCCCACGTTGTCGGCGATCACCGCCGGATTGCGCGGGTCGTCCTCGGGAATGCCTGCCTCGACCTTGCCGACCAGGTCGGCACCGACATCCGCGCCCTTGGTGAAGATACCGCCGCCCAGGCGCGCGAAGATCGAGATCAGCGAGCTGCCGAAGGCCAGGCCGACCAGCGCGTGCAGCGCCGCTTCGCCGGTGACACCGAGGTGGTTGAGTACCAGCCAGTAACCGGTCACACCGAGCAGGGCCAGGCCGACCACCAGCATGCCGGTAATCGCGCCGCCGCGGAACGCCACGTTCATCGCCGGACCCAGTCCGCGGCGCGCCGCCTCGGCGGTGCGCACGTTGGCGCGCACCGAGACGTTCATGCCGATGTAGCCGGCGGCACCGGAAAGCACGGAACCGATCAGGAAGCCGATCGCGGTGTACCAGTTCAGAAAGAAGCCGATCAGCAGCAGCAACACCACGCCGACCATGGCGATAGTGGCGTACTGGCGGTTGAGGTAGGCGCGTGCACCTTCCTGGATGGCGGCCGCAATCTCCTGCATCCGCGCGTTGCCCGGCGATTGCGCCAGGATCCAGCGCGCGGAGAGCGCGCCGTACAGAATCGCCACTACCGCACACGCCAAAACGATCCAGCCATACTGCTGCAGCATCTGAGCCTCCCCAATAAATATGAGTAGCCGTCCGGAGCGGGCGGCCGCGGGGAGTATAAGCGGTTCTGGCCGATGCGGCCGTTGTGCGGTGCAACATTCGATATCAGGGGTCACGGGATACCCGTCGGAGCCACGCGCGGAGGCATGGCTCCGGCTCGCTGTGCGCTTCCGACGCCTGGCGTGGAATCAGCTTGTGCTCGGCGAGCATGGCCTGCGCCCACGCATGCCTCTCACCCCGGCGGGTTCTTCAGCAACTTCTTGACTGCGACATGCTTCAACCGCACGTAGCGTGGCAGGCCATCCTTGCCATAGGGCAAAGGCGCCTCGCCGCGGATCAACGGCGCGAGATAGCGGCGAGCGGCCTGCGTGATGCCGAAACCGTCGCGGCTGATGAAGCTTTTCGGCATCTTCTTCTCGCGGTTGGCGATCCTCGTCAGCGGCGCTGGCTCGATCTTCCAGCGGTAGGGTGCGTCGGAGCTGCGCACGATCACCGGCATCACCGCGTTCATGCCTTGCACCGCATAGTCGACCGCGGCCCGGCCGACCGCATAAGCCTGCTCGGCATCGACCTTCGAGGCGGCATGACGTGCGGCACGCTGCAGGTAGTCGGGCAGCGCCCAGTGGTACTTGTAACCCAGCTTCTGCTTGACCAGCGCCGCCAGCACCGGCGCCACGCCGCCGAGCTGCGAGTGGCCGAAAGCGTCGTGCGTGCCGGCCTCGGCGAGAAATTGGCCGGCCGCGTTGCGCACGCCCTCGGAGGCGACCACGGTGCACCAGCCGACGCGCTCGACCGTGGCCTTCACCTTGGCCAGGAAGGCGTTCTCGTCAAACGGGTTTTCGGGGAACAGGATCAGGTGCGGCGCCGCATCAGGGCCTTCGCCGGCCAGGCCGGCCGCGGCCGCGATCCAGCCGGCGTGGCGTCCCATCACCTCGAGGATGAACACCTTGGTCGAGGTCTCGGCCATCGATGCCACGTCCAGGCTCGCTTCCAGCGTCGAGATGGCGGTGTATTTCGCGACCGAGCCGAAACCGGGGCAGCAGTCGGTGACCACGAGGTCGTTGTCGACCGTCTTGGGCACACCGATGCAGCGGATGTCGTAGCCGAGCGTCTTGCCGATCTGCGACAGCTTGAGTGCAGTGTCGGCCGAGTCGTTGCCGCCGTTGTAGAGGAACCAGCGAATGTCGTGCGCGCGAAACACTTCGATCAGGCGCTCGTACTCGGTGCGGTTGTCCTGCAGCGACTTCAGCTTGTAGCGACAGGAGCCGAACGCCCCGCCCGGCGTGTGGCGCAATGCCTTGACGGCAGCGGCGGACTCCTTCGAGGTGTCGATAAGCTCCTCGCGCAGCGCACCGAGGATGCCGTTGCGCGCGGCGTAGACCTTGATGCCCTTCATGCGCGCCGCTTCAATCACGCCGGCGGCCGTGGCGTTGATGACCGCGGTAACCCCGCCGGACTGGGCGTACAGTAGGTTGCCGGTGGTGGTGGCGTGGCGACGGGCAGGGCTCATGGTTATCCTCGAATCGGTCTGGTGACGGAGTGGCGGCCGGCGACAATTTTCACGGTTGGCAGGGACTTGGCGATTTTCCCACGCCGTCGCCGTTTGACGGCATCGGGCGCAGCCGCTAATTTAACGCTCAATTCTGGAACCGGTCGAACCGCCGCAGTGTGCGGCAGCGGGCCGAACTTGTGGAGCATTATGCGACTCGTCTTACTTGGTGCGCCCGGATCGGGCAAAGGCACGCAGGCTGCGCGGTTGAAGACGGCCTTGGGCGTGCCGCACATCTCGACCGGCGACATGCTGCGTGCCGCTGTCGCCGCCGGTACCGCGATGGGGCTCAAGGCCAAGGCCGTGATGGAGGCCGGTCAGCTGGTTTCCGACGATATCCTGCTCGGCATGCTGGAGGAGCGGCTGGCGCAGGACGACGCCAGGGCAGGCTTCATCCTCGACGGCTATCCACGCAACCTGGCCCAGGCCGATGCGCTGGATCAGCTGCTGCTCAAGATCGGCCAGCCGCTGGATGCGGTGATCAAGCTCGAGGTGCCGAATGCGGCCATCATCGGTCGCTGCGAAATCCGCTTCAAGGCCGAGGGCCGCGCCGACGACAATCCGGATACGGTGCGCAAGCGGCTGGCGATCTACGCCGAACAGACCGCCCCGGTAGCTGATTTCTATGCCCGTCGCGGCAAGCTGCAGGTTGTCGATGGCGTCGGCGAACTGGACCAGATCACCGCCCGGATCAGGCACGCGCTGCAGCGCAAGCCGGCAGTCACCGACTGATCGCATCCCGCTGCGGCCGGGGCGGGTATCAAGGGTTGACTCCGATGCGTCTGCATATCCTCGGCATTTGCGGCACCTTCATGGGCGGCGTCGCCGCGCTGGCGCGCGAGCTCGGCTACACGGTCGAGGGCTCCGACGCCAACGTCTATCCGCCAATGAGTACGCAACTGGAGGCACTGGGCATTGGCATGATGCGCGGCTACACGGCCGACCATCTCAAACCGCCACCCGATCTGGTCGTCGTCGGAAACGCCATGACGCGCGGCAATCCGGCGGTGGAATACATGCTGGACGCGCACCTGCGCTATGTTTCCGGACCACAGTGGCTGGGCGAGACGGTGCTGGCCGATCGCGACGTGCTTGCGGTGGCCGGAACCCACGGCAAGACCACCACCACCAGCTTGCTGGCGCATCTGCTGGAGAGCGCAGGGATGTCGCCCGGGTTTCTGGTGGGCGGGGTGCCGGGGAATTTCGGGGTGTCGGCGCGGTTGGGTTCGCGCAAGAGCGAACCCTCATCCGGCGCTACGCGCCACCTTCTCACCCACAAGGGGAGTTCCAAAGGGTCGCCGGGAGGAGAAGGTGCTTTGGTGCCGCCTTTGGCGGCGCCTTTCATTATGGAAGCGGACGAATACGACACCGCCTTCTTCGACAAACGCTCGAAGTTCGTGCATTACCACCCGCGCATCGCCATCCTCAACAACCTCGAATACGACCACGCGGATATCTTCCCCGACGTGGCCGCGATCCAGCGCCAGTTCCACCATTTGGTGCGCACCGTGCCGGGCAACGGTCGGCTGATCGTCAATGCGCATGATGAACGGCTTGCCGAAGTGCTGGCGATGGGGTGCTGGACACCGGTGGAGACCTTCGGCATCGGCGCAGGCGACTGGCAGGCCCGCTTGCTCGAAGCGGATGGCGCGGCTTTTACCCTGCACCACGCCGGTCGCTTGATCGGCGAAATCCACTGGTCGCTGCTTGGCCGGCACAACGTGATGAATGCGCTGGCGGCGCTGGCGGCGGCTGCCGCAGCAGGCGCGGATCCGCAAGCCCTGTTGCCGGCCTTCGCCACCTTCGAGAGCGTCAAGCGCCGGATGGAACTGGTCGGCGAGGTCCGCGGCGTGTGCGTCTACGACGATTTCGCACACCATCCCACCGCGATCGCAACCACGCTGGCCGGCCTGCGTGCGAGGGTGGGTGGTGCACGGATCTGGGTAGCCTTGGAGCCGCGCTCGAACTCGATGCGCCAGGGTGCACACGCGGCGGCGCTGGCGCCATCGCTGGCCGATGCCGACGAGGTGGTGTTGCTGCAGCGGGCCGAGCTGCCGTGGGATGCTGGTGCAGTCACCGACGCATTGGCCGGCCACGGTATGACGGTACCCACCGTGGCTGCCTTGATCGAAAGCCTGCGTGCGCAAGTGCAGCCTGGCGACCAGGTCATCTTCATGTCCAACGGTGGCTTCGAGGCCGCGCCGCGCCGCTTCGTCGAGAGCCTGCGTGCCACCTGATTGTGTCCGTGGCGGTGCTCGCTGACCGCGCCTGTCGGCACTGGTTACACTCCGCCGATGGCCGTCAAATCCACCCACCTCGACATGCCGCTGTTTCCGCTCGCCTCCGTGCTGTTCCCCGGCGGGCTCTTGCATCTGCGCATTTTCGAGCCACGTTATCTCGATCTGGTGCGCGAGTGCACGCGCAACGGCAGCCCCTTCGGCGTGTGTCTGATCCTTGCCGGGCACGAGACGGGTGCGCCGGCCGTACCGGCGGCGATCGGCACACTGGCGCGGATCAGCGACTTCCATCGTGACGAGGATGGCTTGCTGAGTATCGTGGCCGAGGGCGGCGCGCGCTTTCGCGTGGCGCGCAGCCGGGTTCGGGCCGATGGCCTGGTGCGTGGTGACGCCAAGTTGTGGTCGGGCGAGCCGGAAGTGGAAGTGCCGGTGGAATTCGCCTTGCTGCAAAGTATTCTCGAACGCCTGATCGAGACGATGGCGCCACCATGGCGCCTCGCCCCGCGCAGCAACTATGAGGACGCCAGCTGGCTGGGTTTTCGCCTGGCCGAACTGTTGCCGCTCGATCGCAGCGAACAGCAGCGCATGCTGGAGCTGATCGATCCGCTGCAACGCCTGGCGCAATTGCGCGATATCCTGCCGCGCTTCCAGAAGCGCTGAGGCCCGTGGCCCGCTAGACTATGCGTCTCTCTGAAGGAGCCGAACGCATGGGTACACTGGCTGGCAAGACCTTGTTCATCACTGGCGCCTCGCGCGGCATCGGCTTGGCGATCGCGCTGCGTGCGGCGCGCGATGGTGCCAACATCGTGATCGCGGCCAAGAGCGCAGTGCCCAATCCCAAGCTGCCCGGCACCATCCACACCGCTGCCGCCGAGATCGAGGCCGCCGGCGGCAAGGCGCTGGCCTTGCAGGTGGACATTCGCGAGGAGAGCGAGGTCGTGGCCGCGGCAGCTCAGGCGGCGGAGCACTTCGGCGGCATCGATATCGTGGTCAACAACGCCAGCGCGATCTGGCTGGCCGGTACCGCGGACACGCCGATGAAGCGTTACGACCTGATGCATCAGGTCAATACACGCGGTACCTTCCTGGTCACCCGCACTTGCCTGCCGTACCTGAAGCAGGCGAAGAACCCGCATGTGCTGATGCTGTCGCCGCCGCCCAACCTCGACCCGAAATGGTTCGCGCCGCATACCGCCTACACCATTGCCAAGTACGGCATGAGCCTGTGTGTGCTGGGCATGAGTGCGGAATTCGCCGAACAGGGTATCGCGGTGAACGCATTGTGGCCGCGCACGGTCATTGCCACGGCGGCGATCGGGATGATCGAGGGTGTGAAGGCCGAGCAGTGCCGCAAGCCGGACATCGTGGCCGATGCCGCGCACGTGATCCTGACGCGGCCATCGCGCGAGTACACGGGCCATTTTGCGATCGACGACGAAGTGTTGCGCGAAGTCGGTGTGACCGATTTCGACCGTTATGCGCTGGAGCCCGGAGCACCCCTGCTGCCGGACCTGTTCCTGGACTGATTGGCATGACATCCATACACGACGACGCATCGGCCCTGATCGACCTGGGCAAGCGCTACTGGTTGCCGATTTACCATCCGCGCGAGCTGGTGCTTGACCACGGCAAGGGCGCGCGGGTGTGGGATACGCAGGGTCGCGACTACATCGACTTTGGCGCCGGCATCGCGGTCAATGCGCTGGGTCACCAGGATCCGGACCTGCTCGCGGCGCTGACCGCGCAGGCGCACAAACTATGGCATGCCAGCAACGTGTTCTACACCGAGCCACCGTTGCGGCTGGCCGAGGAGCTGGTCAAGGCGTCGGGCTTTGCCGAGCGCGTGTTCCTGTGCAATTCGGGGGCGGAGGCGAACGAGGCGGCGATCAAGCTGGTCAGGCGCTGGGCCGCCGCCAAGGGGCGCGCGCCGGAGCAGCGCACGATCATCACATTCAGGGGTTCGTTTCACGGCCGCACGCTTGCCACGGTGACCGCGACCGCCCAGCCGAAGTATCAGGAAGGTTACGAGCCGCTGCCGGCGGGATTTCGTTATCTCGATTTCAATGACGCCGCTGCCCTGGAACAGGCCTTCACGGCGGGCGACATCGCGGCGGTCATGCTGGAGCCGGTGCAGGGCGAAGGCGGCGTGGTGCCGGCCGCGCCGGGTTTCATGGAGCGCGTACGCGAACTCTGCGATGCGCACGATGCCTTGCTGGTGCTCGACGAGATCCAGTGCGGCATGGGCCGCACCGGCAGCCTGTTCGCGCATACGGACGACGCGATTACGCCGGATATCGTCACCCTGGCCAAGGCGCTCGGTGGTGGCTTTCCGATCGGCGCGATGCTGGCCGGCCCGAAGGTGTCCGAGGTGATGCAATACGGTGCGCACGGCACCACCTTCGGCGGCAATCCCATGGCGGCGAGCGTGGCCCGCGTGGCGCTGGCCAAGCTCGCCTCGCCGACGGTGCTGGCCAATGTCGAGCGCCAGGCGAGCGATTTGCGCACGGGTCTGGCGCACATCAACCATGACGGCGGTCTGTTCGCCGAGGTGCGGGGTCGTGGCCTGATGATCGGCGCGGTGCTGGCCCCTGCGTATGCCGGCAAGGCCGGCGTGATCCTCGACCATGCGGCGACCCACGGCTTGTTGTTGTTGCAGGCGGGGCCGGACGTGCTTCGCTTCGTGCCGCCCCTGACCATCACCAGCGAAGAACTGGCCGAAGGGCTGGCGCGCCTGCACGCGGCGTTGAGCGCGTTTGTCGCAGGCTGAAGTACTAGTGACGCCGTCACAGCTGAGGAGACCTGACGATGAAATACCTGCACAGCATGGTACGCGTACGTGATCTGGAGGCCTCGCTGCGCTTCTATTGCGAAGGCCTGGGCTTGCGTGAAGTACGACGCCGCGAAGTCCCCAAGGGCAAATACACGCTGGTGTTCCTGTCCGCGGCCGACAGCCCGGAGGCCGAGATCGAGCTGACCTTCAACTGGGGCGCTCAGGAAGACTACGGTTCGGCGCGCAATTTCGGCCACCTCGCGTTCCGGGTGGACGATATCTATGCCACCTGCGAGCGATTGCAGTCGATGGGTTACACCATCCATCGGCCACCACGAGACGGGCACATGGCCTTCGTGCGCTCGCCGGACCTGATCTCGGTCGAGCTGCTGCAGGGCGGGGATCCCTTGCCTGCGCGTGAGCCGTGGGTGTCGATGGAAAATACGGGAGTCTGGTGAATGCGGGCAGGCTGCTCGATCAACGGAAGCTGGCAGGGGCGCGCCGCATGCTGGCACCGATGACGGGGATCAGCGTAATGTCAAAGCGCTTTCCCGGCGCATCGTCGTGCCCGGAGATGATACGGCACCAGCGCGCGCCATGCAGCGCCCGCGGCCGGTCCGAAGTCGGTGGGTAGCGTGCCGGTGGTCCGGTCATCAGTGACGCCCGTCAAACGGCTTTTGCTGCGCGCATCGCGCCGCGTGCGGCCTCGAGGGTCAGCGCAATGTCCTCATCGGTGTGTGCGGCCGACATGAAGCCGGCTTCGAATGCCGATGGGGCGAGGTAGACGCCGCGCTCCAGCATGCCGTGGAAAAAAGCATTGAAGCGCGCGACGTTCGCGGTAGTGGCCTGCGCGTGGGTGGTTACCTTGTCGCGGCTGAAGAACAGGCCGAACATGCCGCCCACGCGGTTGGTGCTGAACGCGATGCCTTCCCCGTCCGCGACCGCTTGCAGGCCATCGGTGAGCAGGCGCGTGCGCGAGGCGAGCCGATCGTGGAAGCCTGGCGTCTGGATCAGCTCCAGCATCGCCAGACCGGCCGCCATCGCCACCGGGTTGCCGCTCAGCGTACCGGCCTGGTAGATCGGCCCGGATGGCGCGATCTGCTCCATCAGGTCGCGCCGCCCGCCATAGGCACCTACCGGCATGCCACCACCGATGATCTTGCCGAACGTGGTGAGATCCGGCGTGACCCCGTAGTGCGCCTGGGCACCGCCGAGCGCCACGCGGAAACCGGTCATCACCTCGTCGAAGATCAGCAGCGTGCCCGACTTCGTGCATAGCTCGCGCAGGCCTTGCAGGTAGCCGTTCACCGGCGGGATACAGTTCATGTTGCCGGCCACTGGCTCGATGATCAACGCGGCCAGTTCATGGCCTTGTTCGGCGAACAGGGCCCTGGCTGCCGCGAGGTCGTTGTAGGGCAAAGTCAGGGTCAGGTCGGCATTGCCTGCAGGCACGCCCGGCGAGGTCGGTACGCCGAAAGTCAGCGCGCCGGAACCAGCCTTGACCAGGAAACTGTCGCCGTGACCGTGATAGCAGCCCTCGAACTTCAAGATCTTGCTGCGGCCGGTAGCGCCGCGGGCAAGCCGGATCGCCGACATCGTGGCCTCGGTGCCGGAATTGACCATGCGCAGCATTTCGATCGAGGGAATCAGGCGGGTGATCATTTCGGCCATGCTGACTTCGTCCGGGCAGGGCGTGCCGAACGAAAGCCCGTTCCGGATGGCGCGTTCGACGGCGGCGCGCACGACCGGATGGTTGTGGCCGACGATCATCGGCCCCCACGAGCCGACGTAGTCGATGTAGCGCTTGCCTTCCACATCCCACAGGTATGCGCCATCGGCACGTTCGGTGAAGAACGGTTCGCCGCCGACCGACTTGAACGCGCGCACTGGCGAGTTCACGCCGCCCGGCATCAGTGGCAGGGCGCGCTGGAACAGTTCATGGTTTGTTGTCATCAGGTTCTCAATGGCTGGACTGGGAAAATAGCTGGGCGAAGCGTTGCGCCGCGTGCTGCACATCGGCAGCGCCGAACAGCGAGGAAATCGAGGCGACGTAGTCGGCGCCGGCTTCGATCAGCAATGCGGCATTGTCCGGCGTGATGCCGCCGATCGCCACCCGCGTCACGCCCAGCGCGGCGCTTTGCCTCAGCAGGTCAATCGGTGCGATCGTCGCCAACGGCTTGGTTGGCGAGGCAAACATCGCGCCGAATGACACGTAATTCGCACCAGCCTGTGCGGCGGCGCGGGCATTCTCCAGGGAATCGCGACAGGCGGCGCCAACGATCGCGGCGGGTCCGAGGCGCGCACGCGCTGCCCTGATCCCGTCCACCGAGTAGGCGAGATGCACGCCAGCGGCGCCGACCGTCTCAGCCAGATCGAGATCCTGATGAATGATCAGGGGCACATTCCGCGAGCGGCACAGTTGCTGGATCGCCATGGCCTCGCCATGCCGGCGTGCATCGCCGGGTTCCTCGTCCAGGTACTGCAACCATCGCGCGCCGCCGGCCAGTGCCTGCGAAACGACATCCAGCAGGTCGGGCCGTGGCCCGTTGGTGATCGCATACAGGCCGCCGCCTGCGGGTGGGGCAAGAGTATTCAAGTAAGGTCTCCATCGGGTCGTTGTGCTTTCGTATTGTCAGTCGAGTTGCGAGAATGACCTATTCCCCAGTGATTCGAAGAAGCCCGACCATGAGCCAGAGTTCCTCTGAAGCCGTAGCCTCGCGCAAATGGATGTGCGTTGTCTGTGGCTACATCTATGACGAAGCGGAAGGCGTGCCCGACGAAGGCATCCCCGCTGGCACGCGTTGGGAGGACGTGCCGGAGACGTGGACGTGCCCGGACTGTGGCACGACCAAGGACGATTTCGAAATGATCGAGGTCGACTGAACGCAGAATCCGGCCTGCAAACGGCCAGATTCAGTCAGTGCATTGGCCGGATCACCTGTTCTGATGTTCCTGCGCACAATCGGTGGCGCGCCAGACGAGGAGCATCTCATGCTGCAGTTCATTCCCTTCGAAGACGACTGGGACGCACTGGAACGCCTGCGCCCGGAAGAACTCATTCCCTACCGGGTCGGCTTGCTGCCGGAACCGGCATCGCCGGCAACCGCATCGACCACACCCTTCCCTCGGAAGCAAGGCGGCGCTATGATGCTTGCCCCTCCGACGGCATGCCCTGCTGCCGGAGATTTCCTCAACAAACCACGCTGAGAATTTTTTATCGAGGGTGTTGACGGCCCGAAAAAGCGATGTAGAATACACGGCTCACCTGGGACGAAAGGTCCTGGGGTGTCATCGGCAACGGTGACAAGCGACATGATCTTTGACAGTGTGCGCAGGTGAATTGTGTGGACGTCTTGCGATGGAGGGTTACGACCTGTCCCAAGCAATGCAAGCGTCCCACCAAGAGAGATGTAGGAGCGGCCTTGGCCGCGACTACAGTAACGAATGGTTGGGAACATACGCTTCAGAAAGATAGATGGCTAAGCCCGCAAGGGCGAGGTTGTCGAAAACTTAAGTGAAGAGTTTGATCCTGGCTCAG